>Ga0247840_10000035_pt1:7500-231241 | contig 231241 bp, 195 predicted proteins | sample LaCruzMarch2015__FD_192404 | JGI IMG/M metagenome (GOLD analysis project Ga0247840, IMG submission 192404) | Freshwater microbial communities from meromictic Lake La Cruz, Castile-La Mancha, Spain - LaCruzMarch2015_17m | ecosystem: Environmental > Aquatic > Freshwater > Lake... | reverse complement strand
TTTCAATGTAAAGTAAACTGTCTTTTGTGTTTAAGCTAATTGTTTGGGTTACGTTGTTGTTTACTAACAAATTAATATTTGCCGGTAGTTGTATGTTGTTTGTAGTAAGTTGTATCCAGGCTTCTGTGCAGCTTACATCTTCAAGTGTTAGTTGCATTGCTGCGTTGCTTGGCGGCGTTGTTGGGTTGGTGCAGCTTGCTGCTGAGAGTATGATTAAAAGTAAGAGTAAGAGTGAGAAAAGTAATTTCATTTTATGCTCCAGTAAATATTTTCTTTGGGAGAAGTTAAAAAAGAAAGAGGTAAGAAGCGAGAAGCTATAAAAGCAGAGCGCAGAGCAAAACGAGAAACGAGAAACGAGAAACGAGAAACGAGAAACGAGAAACGAGAAACGAGAAACGAGAAACGAGAAACGAGAAACGAGAAACGAGAAACGAGAAACGAGAAACGGAAAGATGTAACAACTTGTCGTGTTGTCAAGGTATTTATTACGTGCTGTAAAAAGAATCACCATAAAGAATTTCCTTTTTAACAAAAGTTATAGTTTTGCTGCTAAGAACCTAAAGATTTGTATTTAATATTTCAAGCTGGTGTGTATTATTTAAAAGTAAAAAAAACTACAAATTATATAATTCTAAAACAGTAGTCCAACGTACGGATGGAAAATTTTACACTAAGCTTCCGTAACAAAAATGCGTGGATAATTATAATAGAAAGTTTTATACAACCTTATCCACAGGTTTTGCATCGTTAAAGAAGGAATGAATTTTCCGTAAGACTGATTCAACTACTGCATCGGGACAGCTTGCGCCGCTTGTTAAAATTATATCAACAGGCTTTTTGTCTGGAATGAAATTGTAGCTTTCTTTTTCTTCTTTAGTATGAATATCAAAATGTTTGATGAGTTTATTGCTAATAATTTTTTCTTCAGATGAAATGAAATATGAAGGCAGTTTCTCTTCACACAACTCAACTATATGCGATGTATTCGAGCTGTTATATCCGCCGACAATAATAGCAAGATCGGCATTCTCTTTAAGCAATCCGTAAGTTGCATCCTGATTATCATTTGTTGCATAGCAAAGCGTATCGCGTGTTTCGGCAAAATGATCTTTAATATTTTCAGCGCCGTATTTTATAGTCATTGCTTCTCTCAGCAGCTCTGAAATTTCCTGTGTTTCGGATGCAAGCATTGTTGTTTGATTTACAACCCCGATTTTTATCAGATGCTCATCAACATTAAATCCGGTAGAATATTTTCCAGCAAAGATATTATAAAATTCAGCATGTGTTTTTTTTCCAAGTATTATTTCGGCAAGAATTTTTGTTTCTTCAATATTCCGCACTATAACTGAATGTGCGGTTTTTGTTGTATGAGAAAATGTTGCTCTTGTTTCTTCGTGGTAATGTTTGCCGTGAATTATGATAGTATAACTTTGTTCGCCAAGTTGTTTACTGCGGTTCCATACTTTTTCTACAAATGGGCAGGTAGTGTTGTATTTGTATGGATTTATGCCAAGTTCATTTAGTTTATTTTCAATTTCAATTGTGGTGCCGAAAGCAGGTATTATTACAACATCATTACTTGTTAATTCATTCCATTCTATCAAATGCTTTCCGGAAGTATCCATTAAAAAATTTACGCCCAGTTTTTGCAGTTCTTCATTAACGCCCGGATTATGAATCATCTCACTTAATAAAAATATTCGCTTGCCGGGATTTGATTCAATCGTTTTATACGCAACTTCAATTGCATTTTCAACTCCGTAACAAAATCCAAAGTGGCGTGCGATAAAAAATCTAACCGGACCGAAATCCAAAAGTGTTGGTGTAAAATCTTTTTTACGCGGGTCAATATCTTTACGCATATTTTTTATTAGAGTTATAAAATTGCTTTTATAAAACTGTGGTATTTCAAAGTTTTTCATAGTTTCAAAAGTTTTAACATATAAACAATCAGGATTTTCAATCAGTTCAATTAGTTACTCACCTTAAATTTCAACAAATAGAGATTCCGAAACAATCCGTCTGTTGACGGACGGAATGACAAATAAGTTACTTTTGCATAAGTTCAATTAGTTATCTAATGCCGGCAAAATCTGCCGCAGTAAGTTTTTGCTCCGAAATAAATTTTTGTTTCTGTGGCAAGTAAAGAAAATATATTACAATTATAAAAACAATAAAAGGAGCAAAAACATAATCACGTTGAACAATAAAAAAAGTAATATTAAAAACATTTATCGCCCACATAGTTAAATATCTAACGATGTTGGCATTGCGATAAATCTGAATTTTTATTTCGAGAGATTGTGCTTTACTGCTTTCCGCAAGTTTACGTTTGTATAATTTATTAGCTCCGAGCAGCGATGAAATATTATACACCGGTATGTTGAGATAAATTAATGCGTACCAGCCGTTAAGTACAATTAAATAGCCTTTGCCAACAATAAAAATTGCAATTAAAAAATAAACAAATTGCACTGCAAGCAAAACAAAAAACACAATTTTAAGTTTTTTAAACAGATCGTTAATAATGTTTGAACTATTATTAGTCATTTTACACTTCCGGATTTTAAGCTGCTGTTTTTTTTATAGAAAAACCGCATCACTTTGCTATATTTGATTACTATAAAACAAAACTATTATGAATCTCTTAGAAAAATTAGAAAAAATAAAAACAAGATTTGATCAGATTAATCAGCAATTATCGGACTCAGCATTTGGTAACGACCGCCAAAAAATGATTGCGCTAAATCGCGAGCGCAGCGATCTGGAAGAAATTGTAATTGCTTGTGAAAAATACTCAAATATTCTTAAAAACATTGAAGGCAATAAAGAGATTATTGCAGCCAAAGGTGATAAAGAAATAATTGAACTTGCAGAAGTTGAACTTGAAGAACTTAAAGATCAAAAAGAAAAAATGGAAGATGAAATAAAAGTTATTTTGCTTCCAAAAGATCCGAATGATGATAAAAATATTATTATGGAAATCCGTGCAGGTACAGGCGGCGAAGAAGCTGCTTTGTTTGCTAATGATCTTTTTAGAATGTACACAAGATTTGCAGAAATACGCGGATGGAAATATGAACTTATTGATGTAAGTGAAACAGGATTGGGCGGACTTAAAGAAGCTGTTTTCTCGATAGGCGGGCAAAGTGTTTTCGGCGATTTGAAATTTGAATCCGGCGTTCATCGCGTTCAGCGCGTGCCGGAAACTGAAGGCAGCGGCAGAGTTCACACTTCTGCAGCCTCCGTTGCTGTATTGCCCGAAGTTGAAGATGTTGAAATTGATGTAAATATGAATGATGTTAAAATTGATATTTTTAGATCGGGCGGCGCAGGAGGGCAAAATGTAAACAAAGTAGAAACTGCCGTTCGTATGACACATATTCCAACTGGTATTGTTGTGCAGTGTCAGGATGAAAGATCGCAATTAAAAAACAAAGTAAAAGCGATGAAGGTTCTCAAAGCAAGGATTTATGATCTCGAACTGAAAAAACAAAATGCCGAACTTTCTGCACAAAGAAAATCTATGGTGGGCAGCGGCGACCGCAGCGATAAAATTAGAACTTATAATTTTCCACAAAACAGAATTACGGATCACCGTATTGGTTTAACTCTTTACAATTTATCTAATATGATGGAAGGACATATTGAAGAGCTTATTGAGCAGTTAAAAATTGCAGATAAAGCAGAAAAAATGCAATCAGCCGATGCAGATTATTGATTTACTTTTTCTTTTTCTAAAGCCTCGTAATATTTTTTTATAAGATTTTCGTAGTCTTTGTTGTAACCTTCCTGTATTGCGCGGTTCAGTTCGTCCTTTATTTTTTCTTTACCTTTAGAATTTGAAAGATTCAACCCGGCAGGCGAGTTCCTCGTAATATTCAATCCGGCATTGGATTTTCTTTCCTTCTCAAAATCTCTTTCATTTATTGATCGCTGCGCATCTAACAGTTTTGATAAAATCTTTTCCTGTTTTTGTATCAACTCATCATTAAGCTTTTCAGTATTCATATCGGTAACCACTTCGCGCATCTGGTTAACAATGTTTTCAAGATCGGCGGGAATTTTTTTAGACTGCCCGGATTGTTTTGCTTCTTTATTCAATTCTTCAAGCGATTTTTGAATCATTTTTTGTTGCTGCGCCAACCGTTGCATTTCGCCTTGCTGTTGCGGGCTTAACTGACCTTGCTGCATTTGCTGAAGCATTTGAGTCATATTATTCAAATCCATTTGCTGCCCCGAAAGTTTTTGCATTTGCTGCATAAGCGACATCATTCCACCGCCGCTGCTTCCGCCCTGCATCATAGATTCAAGTGAACTTTTCATCAAACTTGCCGCTTCATTTAAATGCATCATTGCTTCTCCTTGCGATAGAGAAGACATACTGCCGTTTCTGTTTTGCATTGACTGCATTGACTGATCCATTTTTAGGTTTGCTTCGCCGAGAGCCTTTCCCATTTCGGGCGATATTGCAAAAGTTTTTTGTGAAAGCTCGGACATTTGATCTAAAAGTTTATTCAGATTTTTTTTGATCTCATTTTGTTTTTGAACATTCTTTTCAAACTGGGATGAATTTGATTCCATCTTTTCTAATTTATTTTTTAAATCTTCCTGCTGTTTTGAAAGAGAAAGGATATTGTCAATCAAGCGCATCATATCCGTAAAAGTTTGCATTTGATTTTCCTGCTCCATCATTTCCTGCATTTGCTGCATTGCAGATTTCATTTCCTGCATATTTTTAGAAAGCTGCTGCTGGCTCTTTTGAGCCTTTTGTTTTTGATTTTGTTTTAGATCTTTTGATGCTTCTTTAGAAAGCTCCTCATTATTTTGTTTCTCAAATTCCTCTTTAAGTTTTTCCATTTCTTCTTGCGGCATATCTTTAAGTTCTTTCATCTTTTCCGCAAGCTCATCCATTTTCTTTTCCATGCGCTCAAGTTCTTTAGAAAGCTCATCCTGTTTTTCGCTCAATGGCTCTGATTGCTTTTTATCGGAAAGATCGCTGTTCTTTGTTTGTTCCTTCAAATCATTTTGATTTTGCTCAATATTTTCAGTCCTTTTAACAAGTTCATCCATCTTCTGCTCAATCTGAATTCGTTTAAGAAGATTCATTGTTCTTTCAATACTCTTCTTAAATCTTTCTTCATCCATTTTCATATTGTTTATAGCATCCTGTGCCTGATCGCGATTCATTTTTTGAAGCATATCCTGCATTTGTTCCATTGCCTTTTTCATATCATCGCCTGTCATCTCATCCATCAGCTTTTGAAGTTCCATATATTTTTCCAAAGTTTCTTCCGAGAGCAATTGGTTTTGCTGAAGTTCATTCTGCATTTGCTTCAAATTTTCACTAACGCTTTCCATCTTTTCTTGAAGTTTTTCAAACTTATCAAGCGCCTGTTCGATCTTTTCTTTTTCTTCCCACGTTAATTCCTGTTTATCCTGTTTAAGATCCTTATCAATTTTCTCAAGTTCTTTTTTTAATTCTTCGGCTTTCTCCAAAGTTTCTTGCAGTTCATCCTTTGCATTTTCCTGCGTTTGATCAGCCTTTGCAAGTATTTCATCAAGCGAAGGAACGCGCACATTTATGATTTGAGTTTTTGCAGATTTTGGTCCGCTTACATTATCGTTATCAAAAATTTCAAGATAGAATGAAAAAACATCATCAACGGCAGGACTTAGTTTTGTAAGATTCCATATATAATCAACAATCTGTTCTTTTATATTTTTTGATAAGGATATTTCAAAAGATGAATATTGATTTTGCGGAGGTTCGTATTTTGATGAAGTTAATTTATAGTTGAGATTAAGTTTAGAAAAACCATAATCATCATTAATCTTAACCTCAATCGGAACACGATTATCATTTGCCAGATTTATATTTTCCTGTGGATAGTTTAATTCAATGGCAGGATATGAATCATACAATGCTTTTACAAAATATCTAACAGGCTGCAGGTTTGTATTGCCGTAAAGATCGCTTATTGAAATTATATAAGAATTATCCTTTCTAACTCTAAAAAATCCTTTTGCAGAATTATTCTCAATTTTCAATTCTGTTTTTGTCGAGTCTTCAAACTCAATAAATGCTGATTTAATTTCTTTGTTCGACATCAAGTTTATTTCAACAGCGCTTCCTATTAATGTGGAAAAATTTCCATTATCTTCCAACGAAAGTACAGGAATGTTTGAATATGACGGCGAAATAACTTTAACAGCAAAAGAACGAATAACAGGGCGATCAATTACTGTAATTTTAAACTCATCGCTTTTTATATCTTCTGCAAAAGCGTAATAAAAGAAATTTGAACGCAATTGATTTATTGTGTGTTTATAATTACCAAGCGAATCTCTCTTCAATTCAATCTCTTCGTAATTAACTTTTGATTCTTCGCGTAATGCAAGAAATACTTTTCCCGGAACTTCTCCTTTTATTGTAATTACAAAATCAACATCGTCTCCTTTTGTTACTTCCTGATTGGCGGGATAAATTTCAAAATAAAATTTTGCTGGTGGAATAAAATCCTGCCCGAAATTAATTATCCTGTTTGAAGCAGCCTGCAAGCCGGGTGAAAATGTAAAAAGCAAAACAGAAAATATGAAGGTAGCAATAAAGTAGTAAGATATTTTTTTTATTTTTCTAAAATCAACGATTGATTCAAACCTGATTGGTTTTGCACGTTCATAAACATTTCTAAAAGCTGCATCAAGTAATGATGCTGAATATAGATTATTGTTTTGTCCTTTAGATACAAGCTGCAAAGCATTTAGCAAATCGTCTTTCAAATCAGGAAAATGATTTCCGACTTTGCCAGCAGTGGAATAGTAGTTCCTGTTTTTAAACACATCAAAATATTTAAGCAAGGGGAACAGGATGAGATACGAGAACGAAGCAATTACGGTAACAATAAAAAGGAAAAATAAAACCGTGCGTAAACCTGAACTGAAATTACCTGCTAACTCTATCAAACTTAAAAGAGTAAATGCAGTTATAAAAACAAGCGACGTTATTAATAATCCTTTGATAAGAAGAAACAGATATTCCTTCTTTATAAGCGATTCAAGTTTGCCGATTATTTCTTTGTAGAAACTTGTATTCAATTTTATCTCATTTACTTAAAGCATATATAATTATGTTTGCACCAAACTTTAGCGCTTCTTCTCGTTTTTGTTCCGGATCGTTATGTACTTCGGGATCAGCCCAGCCATCGCTTGGATTTGATTCAAAAGTGTAAAGTACAGCCAGCCTTTCGCCAATAAAAATTCCAAATGTTTGCGGCGGATTATTATCATGCTCGTGTGTTTTTGGCGCTCCATTCTCAAATTTGTAAAAGATATTAAAAACTTTATGAGAGAATGGAACTTCAACAAAATCATTATCAGGGAAAACTTTTTTCAACTCTCTTTTTACCGCATTATCCAGTCCGTAGTCATCATCAATATACAAAAAGCCGCCGCTTTCTAAATATTTACGCAATCTTTTAACTTCATCATCGGCAAAAATAATATTGCCGTGCCCTGTTAAAAACAAAAACGGATAAGAAAAAATTTCATCTGAAGAAATATCCACAAACTTATACTCGGCATTAACTTTAATATTAGTATTAGCATTAACAAACTTTAGAATATTAACATCGGCAGAAGGATCATTATACCAATCGCCGCCGCCGCTGTATTTAAGACGCGCTATCTGGAAACCCGTTTCATTTTGAGCAAATGAAATAAAAAAAATTCCGGCAAAAAAGAATAGCAAAAGTATTTTAAATTGTTTTGTCTTCACGGGTTCAAATTATTAATTGAATTGTCTAATATCAACATAAGAATTAATCATAAAAGGATGAACAAACATAACATAAAAATAAATCTTTACGCTAAATCCTGTTATTGCAAAAGATTTATCGTAAACAAAAGTTAGATGCTTTAACGCTTTGGATTTAAACAGCTATTTAATTTATTGATTCCAATACTTAACTTAGCATCGCAAAAAATCTAATAAGAACTAAACGGAATAAATTATGGCAAAAGAATATAAAGCAAGTCGTGATAGAAAAATTGGGAAGCAGGTTGTTCAGAAAAAACCTTTGATTGATAAAAAAACAAGAAGCAAAATATGGACAGTTGTAATTGTTTTAACACTTGTAGTGTTTTTTATAATCAACAACACAAGAAATGAACCGGAAGAAGGACCATATCCACCCAATTATAATCCTTCCGGAAATAATATCGGGAATTAAAAACTTTATATAAAAGGAAGAACAAATGAAGAAGAAAATTGTTTTGCTGGCTGTTATTTTTTATACACTGAGTATTTTTAGTGGTTATAAAATATCTTATAGAAGTAGCGCAGATGATAATATAAAAGTAGTAAATCCTGTTGATGATAAAGCGCCCGATTTTTCATTAAAATCTGTTGATGGAAAAACTATAAAACTATCCGACTATAAAGGCAAAATTGTAATATTGGATTTTTGGGCAACATGGTGCCAGCCTTGTAGAAAAGGAATTCCGGATCTTGTGCTGATTCAAAAAAAATATAAAGATGATGTTGTTATTATCGGAATATCTGTTGATGCTGATAAAACTAAAAAAGATGTGCCGGGTTTTGTGAAAGATTACAAGATCAACTATCCTGTTGTTTACTTTACAGAAAAAGTAGTTAAAGATTACGGAGGCATCGAGTCTATACCAACAGCCTTTGTGATTGATAAGAAAGGAAATATAGTTGATAAGTATGTTGGGCTTGTTGAAAAACAAGTTTATGCAGATAAGATCAAAGAACTAATGAAATAGTTTTTAAGATTATTCTAAAATAAAAAATCCTTACCCAGCAGCGAGTAAGGATTTTTTTGATTCGTTTTGTACTATAAAATTTAACTACAACCCGTCTCTTAAAAATCTTGGTTCTTCTAATGTCAGTATTAATGAAATTCTATGAGAATCAGGTAACCTGTCAATTTCGGAAGCGCTGAATCTTGCAAATGAATAATCAATATTTAGCTTTGGCAGTTTTACGCCTGCACCAACCGTAAATTGTTTTACATCGTTGTAACCGGCACGAACTGAAATTATATTTTTATAGCTGTATTCCAATCCTGCATGCATATCAAAGCTAACGGGACCAACATTAAAATTTGAAGCAAATTTTCTATTCTCAAATCTAATATCAAAATCTAAAGCCGGCATAACATATCCGCCGAGAAATTCAATAATTTTATAAGCACCGCCAACTTTTAACGTTGGAGATACAAGTTCATTTCTACCGCTGTCCCAAGCCATCAAAGTTGTTGTAACATCCTGAAAGTTTGCGCCAAGCGAAAGATTTTCAACAGGCATATAGTATGCGCCAATATCAAAACCAATTCCAGTTGCAGAAGTAATGTCGCCCATTTCTCTTCTTATAATTTTTGCGTTAACGCCCCAATAAAAATCTTCAGATTGCCTTTTTGCAAATGTTAAATAGAAAGCCCAATCCTGATTGCTAAATTCCGTTATTAATGAAGTATTCAATCTGTAATTTACATTATCAAGATTATTAACCGGATTACCATCCTCATCAACAGCGGCATTTCTTGTGTCGGGTATTCCATCAACGCCCAGCCTCATAACACTAATTCCAAAACTCATGTCATCTTCAAAAGGTAAAACAGCAGCGCCGTAATCGTAGTTAACAAGATCACCGAATTGTTCAGCGTGCATTAAAGCAAGTTGGGGATAATTTACGTTTGCAAGTCCGGCAGGATTATAATAACCGGATGTAACATCATTAGCCACAGCAACAAAAGCGCCACCCATTCCGAGCGCTCTTCCGCCTACTCCGATAGCCATAAATTCACCGGCATATTTACTTATAACAGTTTGAGAATTTATTGAAGTTGCTACTGTTAAAAATATTGAAAAAATAAATACTGACTTTTTGAACATAAATTTTAGCTCCTGTTAGCAAAGGATTTAATTTCGGTTGAGAAAATTGAGAAATCAGAATATAAAGTCAAGGCTAAATTAATGAGTAATTAACTAAACTTTTTCTTAATTAGCAGTTGAAACTTAAATATTTTTTCTGAAACGACCGCTTAAAAATTATCTGCGGCAAAATTATGTGTAAACACAAGAGCGAGAAATGATATCAGATACAAACAGCAACAAACCGGAAATAAACTATCCATGTAAATGGGATTATAAAGTTATCGGCAATAATCTTGATGAAATGATTAAATTAATTGAAAGTATTGTATCGGGGTTTGAGTATGAAATAAAGTCATCAAATGTAAGTTCAAACGGAAAATATTTTAGCCTTAATCTTAATGTGCTTGTCAATTCGGAATTTATGCGGGATGAAATATTTGCCGGATTAAAATCTGATGAATTTATTTTGATGGTTTTGTAGCAAAGTTATTTTATGGTATTAATCAAAGTTGAACTTCAATAAATACTAAATTATATTTCCATAGCCACGTTGATAAAACTTTGTATTTTCTGTAATAAGGCTCCGATAAAAATGAATACATACAATTAATTATAATTTTATTGTACTTTAAAACAGGAGGAGTTTTCTATGGAAAACGGAACCGAGCTCACCCAAATTTCTTTAATAACAATTTTTGCTGCGGTCTTTCTATTCTCTTTAGTAGTCATCATATTCAAATCCTTAAAAAGCATTGGTCCTACCGAAATCGGATTGGTAAACAAACGTTTCTCATTTTCAAAACTTACCGACGATAACCCGATTGCATTTAATGGAGAAGCAGGTTATCAAGAAGAGCTTTTAATGCCTGGCTTGCGATTTAAATTTTGGCCAATTTTTGTAATCGAAAAACATCCTTGGGTGCAGGTACCTGCGGGAGAAATTGGAGTTGTAATTGCTCAGGTAGGTAAACCGCTGCCAATGGGCGCTAAATCCGCTGTTTATAAAAGCGAGTTCGGCAATTTTTCCAAGATAAAAGAATTTATCCTTAAAGGTGGGCAAAAAGGCGTTCAACGACCTGTACTGCCTCCCGGTTCATTACTTCCTATTCATCCGGTGGGATTTCTTGTTATTACAAAAAAACAAGTTTATGGTTCGTCTGTTGCTCCAGAAATTAGAGAACTTGCTGCTAAACGAAATGGCGTTTTAACTCCCGAAGCTTTTGGTCTTAAACCTGAACAATTAAGCGTCGTTTTAATCGAACCTAAGCATGATGAAAGTGGAAGAGCAATTGATGTAATAGGAATAGTAACTGTAAATGATGGCGATCCTCTTTCATCGGGAGATATTGCGAGTAGGCTTGGCGCTTTTGATGATATATCCAAGTTAGAAAGCTCTAATACTGTTTCCGATTCATCTTTGATGGAAACAATTCTTGGAAACAAAAATACTGTGCATAACAACTATCAGGATTTTCAAGCGTTTATTGATAACGGTGGAAGAATCGGTTTGCAGCACGACCCGCTTTTATACGGTATGTATAATTTAAATCCGTTTCTTGTAAATGTAGAAATAGCGCCGATGCTTGTTATTGAGCAGGGTCAGGTTGCCGTCATCAAATCTTATGTTGGATTACCTTCACAAGATACTTCAGGCTCCGATTTTAAATTTGGTTCGATTGTTAGACCCGGACACAGAGGAATTTGGCGCGAAGCTTTACGAACAGGAAAGTATCCGCTTAACTCTCATTGCTATAAAGCAGAGATTGTTCCAACTGCAATATTAAATCTTAACTGGGCAGATGCTTCATCGCAAGCGCACAATCTTGATCAGAATTTAAAACAAATTGTTGCAAAATCACGGGAAGGATTTGTTTTTAAAATTGATTTACAGGTTCAGATTCACATTCCCGATACGCAAGCATCAAAAGTTATTTCTATGGTTGGCTCGGTTCGCAATCTTGTTAACGAAGTATTACAGGCTGCTGTTGGAAATCACTTCCGCGATAAACTGCAATCAATGCCCGCTATATCTTTTATCGAAAGAAGAAATGAAATTCAAACTGCCGCAACGGAATATATTGAAGCAAAGCTTAAAGATTATGTTGTGGAAACTCGCGGCGTTTATATACAGGATGTTGTGTTGCCTGATGAACTTGTTCAAGTACTTACTCAAAGAGAAATTGCTAATCAGGAAATTCAAACCTATAAGAAAAAAGAAGAAGCACAACAGCAAAGAATTACAACTGAAAAAGCTAAAGGTACCGCCGATATGCAGGCTGAATTAGCTAAATCTGCAGTTACTGTTGATATTAAAAAGAACGAAGCCGCACAGGTTAAAATTCAAGCGGAAGCATATCAGTATAAAAAAGAAGCCGAAGGACGCGGAGATAGTTATTATGTTAGTGAAACGGGTAAAGCTAAAGGCGCCGAAATTGAGGCTGTTGGTCTTGCTCGCGCAAAAGCCGCAGAAGAATTGAGAAAAGCTGTTGGCGAGCAGGGAACAACATTGGTAAATGTTATTGATGCAGTAATGAAAGGCGATAAAAAGATTATGCCCGATATTCTTGTTGCAGGCGGCGGCGGTAACTCAGGCTCATTAGATGGACTTGCCGCAACTCTAATGAAATTTATTTCAAACAAAGGAACAAGCGAAGGAAATTAATTAGTTTTGATAAGGATGGCATCTTTACGCTGATATTGGAATTATAGTTGTCGGCTTTGGGCAGTGAAAGTAGATATTTTAAATGAACTTAACTAAAATAAAATTTATTAATAGCTTGCGTTTATATGCTGTACTTTGGAAAGAAGATTATTGTTTTATGTAAGTAAATCAAAAATTTATTATGCAATTCATAGAAGATTTTTTTAAATATATTATAGCATGGATAATTTCTTCATTTGTTCTAATAATAATTCTGATCTTACTGCCAGCAGAAAGTTCTGTACTATACCCAATTTCATTTTTAGCCATTTTTATTATCAATTTAGTAACAGGCAATATTATTTTAGGTGCTACCAGAGCGGAGTTATTAAGTTATATCAAAAAAAAATATCCGGTTGAATATGAAAAATATTTTTACAGCAGTTTTTGGGAAATGGAAATGAATAAATACAATTCTTATTACTTTACTGTAATCTCTAATAATTATGACGATATTGTATTAGCCGCATTAAAAAAACAATTTAACTATGCCCGTTTATTCCTTGTCTTTCAGGCTGTTTATTTTTTTCTTTTATTCTTTTTTATTGAGAGATTGAAAAATTGAATTCATATTTTCGGTTTGATAATTTGAAACTCATAAAAATTTTGACTTATATAATTTCTCTTTGCCTGATCATTTTAATTTTATATGCCAATTCAAATTTATACTATAAACCCAAACTAATTTCAACCTCAGATAATAAAATTGAAGCAGATTTATTGCAACAATTAAAACATCTTGAAATGTCTATTGATGCTGGTGTTGCATTGGAAATGCAAAAACAATATCCCGAAGGATTTTTCTTTTCTTATCTTTTATACGGATTAACTTGGTGTGAAATAACAAAAGATTTACCAGAAGAATCTTCAATTAAAAACCATGCAATTTTACAAGCAATCAAATCACTTAATAATTTAGAATCAGATTTAGGTAAGCAAAATTTCACACAGAATTTAAGCCTTCCACATGGCGCATTTTATTTTGGATGGATAAACTATCTGAAGGCAAAAATGCTTTCTTCATCAGTTAACTTTAAAGGCAGGGATAATATTGAGAAGGATTATATTTCCGGCTGCCTCCTGATTTCCGAAGCTATTAATAAATCTAAATCCCCTTACTTAGAATCCTATCCAAATTTATACTGGCCTTCTGATATGATACCGGCAGTAGCTGCATTAAAATTATATGACAAGATGTTTTTACCCAAGTATGATTCAGTTATAATCAATTGGTTACAAAAAGTTAAAAATAGTCAATTGTTATCGTCTGGATTAATTCCACATCAGGTTGATAAAAATGGAAGTCAAATCAAGGCTGCAAGAGGTTCATCGCAGAGTTTAATACTGATTATACTCGCTGAAATTTCCGAACAATTTGCAAAGGAACAGTTTACTCTTTACAAGGCAAGATTTTCAAATCATTTTTTATTTATGCCAATGATTAAGGAATATTCTGCTGAAAACAATAACACTGAAGATGTTGACTCAGGTCCCATTCTTTTTGGAAATGGAAGCGTGGCAACAATTGCAGGAGCAGGCACATTCAAGCGTTTCGGAGAAATCACCACTTCAACTCGGATGTATCAGACTTTGGAGTGTATCGGATTTCCTTACACAAATGGTAATGGTAAGAAATATCTTGGAGGCTTGTTTCCAATGGCAGATTTTTTTATTGCCTGGACAAAAAGCCAGCATACAATCGTTTATAAAACATCAATTAATAAAAATGATTCTTTATGGCGTTTGCCATTTCACTTATTATCTTCAGTATTTGTAGCTCTTTTGTTATTACCTTTTTACAATCTTCTAAAATTTCAGAAAAAAACTAAATCCATCATATAGATTAATAATCAAAAAGATATTATTGATTAGTCCACTCTTAAAAATGGTAATAAGTTGATAGAGCAGCAAAAAAAGGATAAAAAGAAAAATCATTTAGATAACAGTTTTGCCAGAATGAATCGTAATTACCAAAGTATAATAGGCGATGCAAGAAAAGTAATGTTATTGACCTCATACTTTAACCTCAAAAGATGATTAGAAAATGTGTGGCATCTTTTTTCAATCAATCATTATCCAATAAATTGTTAAACTACTTTTTAATGCGGATTAAATATCTTTCAAATAATCCGTGCCGCCAAGTTGGTTTATCTGTCCGATTATCCAGTTTTGTCTTCCTCGCACGTATCTTGATGGTTTTGCAGCAGAATATTTTATTGGATTTGGCAATATAGCCGCTAATAATGCTGCTTGCGAGATTGTAAGTTTGCTGGCAGGTTTTTTAAAGTAAGTTAGACTTGCTGCTCCGACACCAAATATTTTTGGTCCCATTTCTGCAATGTTCATATGAACTTCAACAATTCTTTTTTTATCCCACAATAACTCAATTAATAAAGTGAAGTATGCTTCAATTCCTTTTCGTACAAAACTTTTTCCTTCCCATAAAAATAAATTCTTTGCCACTTGCTGGGATATTGTACTTGCGCCGCGTATTCGTTTACCTTTTTTATTTTGCTTTAATGCTTTTTCAATTTCTTTTATATCAAAACCAAAATGTGTGGGAAAGTTTTGGTCTTCGGCTGCTACAATTGCAATAGGCATATATTGTGAAACATCATCATAATCCACCCAGTTATATTTTATTAGCTCAAACTCGCCTTTAAATAGAGAAGCAACTTGCCTTTGAACCATTATTGAACTTGTTACGGGATGAATCCACCGCATTGCAAAAACAGATAATACAGATAACACAAAGCAAATTATTGCCAACTTAAAAAGCGCTTTAAGGATCAGAAATAATCTTCTGCTAAAAGATATTTTTTTACTTGATGTTTTATTTTTCGCCATAAATAATTTAACACGTTCCGCTTTTACTTAAGTATTTGTGTAGTTGCAAAGTTTTATTATTATCTTTTAATTTTTGTAGTGTCGCTCCAAAATCAAAACTAATAAACAGTTTTAAGGAACAGGATCATAACCGCTTTTGCCCCACGGATGACATCTTGAAATCCTTTTTATTCCGAGCCAGCCGCCCTTCAATAAGCCGTACTTTTTCAGCGCTTCCAGAGAGTATTGCGAGCATGTTGGAATGTATCTGCATGATGACGGAAGCAAGGGCGATATTAATAATTGATAAATTTTTATAAGCAGAATAAACGGCACTGCCAATAATTTAAATGTTACCGAAATTATTTCTTTTACAGTCATTTTAATCATTTCATTAGATTTACGGGGCAAATATTGTAAAAAATTTGTTCATAAAATTTACATTTTAAGCAATAATTGACTTTACTCACCAAATAGACTTTGAATTTTGTTTTATTTATCGGTTTATTTGCAGGCGTTTTTTAAAATAGAATTGGAAAATAATGTCAAAAAATCTTGTAATAGTTGAATCACCGGCAAAAGCCAAAACGATTGAGAGTTATCTTGGTAAGGATTTTATAGTAACATCAAGCTACGGACACATCCGCGATCTTGTAAAAAAAGATAAGGGTGTTGAGATTGAAAATAACTTTAAACCCATTTATAAAATACCCGAAGAAAAAAAGAATGTTGTAAAGGAATTAAAAAAACTTTCCGCTAAAGCAGAAATGGTTTGGCTCGCAACTGACGAAGACCGCGAAGGGGAAGCAATATCGTGGCATCTTAAAGAGGCGCTTGAACTTGATGATAAAAAAATTAAGCGAATTGTTTTTGATGAAATTACCAAAACAGCAATACTTAATGCTATCGAAAACCCGCGCACAATTGATTACAATCTTGTAAATGCACAGCAGGCGAGAAGGATTTTAGACCGCCTTGTTGGATTTGAAATATCTGGCGTTTTATGGAGAAAAGTTCAATCAAAACTTTCTGCTGGCAGAGTTCAATCCGTTGCGGTTAGATTGATTGTTGAACGCGAACGCGAAATTGATTCCTTCAAATCAGAATCGCGCTATAAAGTTATTGCCAATTTTATTGTAGAAGATGAAAAGGGTAATAAAACAAATCTTAAAGCGGAGTTGCCTAAATATCTAAAAGATGAAAAAGAAGCTGAAGAATTTCTAAAGCAATGTGCCGCTTCGGATTTTTTTGTAGAAGATGTTGAAAAAAAACCATTTAAGAAATCTCCTTCTGCGCCTTTTACTACATCAACATTGCAGCAGGAAGCGGCGAGAAAATTACGTTACTCGGTTTCTCGCACAATGCTTCTGGCGCAAAGACTATACGAAGCCGGCAAAATAACTTATATGAGAACCGACTCGGTTAATTTATCCGACTTTGCTTTAGATGCCGCAGAGCGTGCAATAAAAAATGATTTTGGAAAACAATATCTTCAAAGAAGACAGTTTAAAACAAAATCAAAATCTGCTCAAGAAGCTCACGAAGCAATTCGTCCTACTGATTTTGGTTTGCAATCTGTTGATGGACCAAAAGATGAAGCTGCTTTGTATGAACTTGTCTGGAAGCGCGCTATTGCATCTCAAATGAGCGATGCAGAGTTAGAGCGCACAACCGCAAAAATAAAAATCACTAAAAGCAACGAATTGTTTGTTGCAAAAGGGGAAGTAATAAAGTTTGATGGTTTTCTTAATGTTTATCTTGAAGATACAGATGACGAGAATACTGAAAACGGCGATGATTCAATTCTTCCTCCTTTGAAAGCAGGTCAGCAACTTGATATGAAAGAAATTGCTGCTACTCAAAGATTTACTCGCCCATCGGCAAGATATACGGAAGCAAGTCTTGTAAAAAAACTTGAAGAACTTGGTATCGGGCGACCTTCAACTTATGCGCCTACAATAAGCACAATTCAAAAACGCGGTTATGTTCATAAAGAAGAAAGAATGGGAACAGAGCGCGAATACAAAATTTTCTTACTGAATAAAAAAAGAGAAATTAAACAAGATAAAAAAATTGAAATTACCGGTGCAGATAAAGGCAAACTTTTTCCTGCCGATATTGCAATGATTGTAACGGATTTTCTCGTGCTTAACTTTCCGCAAATTTTAGATTATCAATTTACTGCTCATGTTGAAGATGAACTTGATGAGATTGCAACTGGCGCAATGACCTATGAACAGATGTTAACAGAGTTTTATCATCCGTTCCACAAAGTTGTGGAAGACACAACAGAGAAAAGTGAAAGGGTTTCTGGGGAAAGAATTCTTGGTGTTGATCCGAAAACAAAAAAAACTGTTTCAGTGCGTATGGCTAGATTTGGACCGGTTGCTCAATTAACGGATACAAACGATCCGGAAGCAAAGCCTGATTATGCAGGAATACGAAAAGATCAAAAACTTGAATACATTACTCTTGAAGAAGCACTTGAGTTGTTTAAACTTCCGCGAGTTGTTGGCGTGTTTGAAGAGAAAGAAATTGTTGCGGCAATAGGAAGATTTGGTCCTTATTTAAGACACGACGGAAAGTTCTGTTCGTTAAAAAAGGAATATGATCCGCACACAGTAACTCTTGATGAATCAATTGTAATTATCGAAGCAAAGCGCGTTGCCGATGCTGAAAAGTTTATTAAAGTATTTGATGAAGATGCAGAATATCAAATCTTAAACGGCAGATGGGGACCGTACTTAAAAGTCGGCAAAAAAAATGTTAAACTACCCAAAGATAGAGAACCAGCTTCATTTACATTTGAAGAATGTGTTGAACTTGCAAATAATGCTGTTGAAACTAAAGGAAAGAAAAAGTTTACAAGGAAAAAGAAAGAGTGAGAATAAGTAACTTATTTATGTTTTAAGATGACATCTTTCTCAAAGGTGTCATCTTTGTGTTTTATCGCTTAGTAACTTTGCAACACTTTACATATCAAACTATATTTACTAATAAATAAAAAACAATTATAAAATTTAATATGCTTATCGCCGAAATCTTTTGGAACGTTAATCCTGAAATCATAAAACTCGGTCCTTTTTCTTTGCGCTACTACGGATCGTTGTTTGCTTTAGGATTTGTTTTTGGTTACATAATTCTTGCCAAAATTTTCAAAGAGGAAAAACGACCTGAATCCGATATTGAGCGGGTATCTCTTTATGTTATTATCGGAAGCGTTATTGGCGCACGGCTGGGGCATTGTTTGTTTTACAATCCAACTTATTATTTAACCAACCCGTTTGAAATTATAAAAGTTTGGGAAGGCGGGCTGGCAAGCCACGGCGGCGCTATCGGAATTTTAATAGCTCTCTATCTTTTATCTAAAAAGATGAAGGGCGTTTCGATGCTGTGGATATTAGATAGATTAGTTATAGTAGTTGCACTTGCCGCAACTTTGATACGTTTAGGAAATCTTTTCAATTCCGAAATTATCGGTACTCCTTCTAACTTACCTTGGGCGTTTGTGTTTGCACGTATTGATAATGTGCCCCGTCATCCTGCACAGCTTTATGAATCTATATTTTATTTTATATCTTTTATAGTTCTATTTTTTACCTACAAAAAATTTAGAGGTAAACTAAAAACAGGGTTTTTGTTTGGTCTTTTTCTAATCCTGATTTTTGGCTTTAGATTTTTTGTTGAATTTGTAAAAGTAGAGCAAGCCGATTTTGAAAAAGGTTTGATGTTAGATATGGGACAGTTTCTTAGCATTCCTTTTGTGGCAGCAGGTTTATATTTTATGTTCAGAAAAAAAGAAGAAATTGTCCGGAAGCAGAAATGAGAATTCACTTTGTTTTTATTTTGTTGATAGGAATACTGATAATAGGTTGTTCCTCATCTGATAAAAAAGAAGAAATTGTTACAACTATTTATCCGTTCAAAGCAATAATACAGGAAATTGTTGGCGATAAAATTAAAGTAACAACTATACTGCCAGGCGGCGTTGATCCACATACTTATGAAATGCTGCCATCAGATTTTAAGAAAATACAAAATGCCGCTGCTTTCTTTTATGGCGGCGAAGCGCTTGACGGCTGGGCTGCAAAAATAAGTTCATCAAATAAAATTGAATTATTAAAACTTGTTCCAAAAGATTATTTAATTAAGATTAAAACTTTTCATCAGCACGATAATCATAATCATTCTTCTGATATTGATCCGCATTTTTGGACTGATCCAATTACGGTGCAGGCAGCTATTCCAAATCTTCTAAATGTACTTTCAAAACTTTTTCCTGAATACGCAAATGAATTTAAAGTAAATGCTGAAAATTTTTCTATCAAAATAGTCGAACTTGATAAAAAAGTAAAATTGGAAACAGATAATATTTTGCAGAAAAATGTTTTAACCTCGCACCCGTTTTACAGTTATTTTTTTGAGAGATACGGTTTTACAGTTGCCGGCTCAATTGAAGTTTCGCCCGGCGCGCAATCAACACCAAAAGATATTAAAAATTTGATGGAACTTGTAAAAACAAAAAATGTAAAGGCTATCTTTGTACACAAACAGCACAGCGATAAACCTGCAAAAGTTTTAGCCGAATCGGTTGGCATTAAAGAATATGAGCTTGATCCGATTGGCGGAGTTGCCGGACAAATGACTTACGAAGAAATTGTTTTGTTTAATCTCGCCATAATAAAAGAAGCTTTAAAATGAGTTTTGCAGTTGAGATAAAAAACCTTTCTTTGAACTTTGGCGAGATAAAAGTTTTAGAAAACATAAATCTTAATGTGCCCGAAAATTCTTTCGTTTCAATTGTTGGACCAAACGGAGCAGGTAAAACAACATTGATGAAAATTCTTTTAGGATTGGTAAAGTTTGATAGCGGTGAAGTAAAAGTATTTGGAAATTCTCCCGACAAAGTTGACCCTTCTTTAATCGGATACGTTCCGCAAATAAAAACAATGGATAGAAGCTTTCCTGCACTTGCAATTGAACTTGTAATTTCTGGTATTACGCAGAGATGGACTTGGTCAATAAAAAATTCTGAAAAAGAAAAAGCATTAAACGCTTTATCACTTGTTAAAGCAGAGCCGCTTGCGTACAGAACTTTATCTGAACTTTCCGGCGGCGAATTGCAGCGTGTTTGTTTGGCGCGCAGTATAGTACGAAATCCAAAACTTGTTGTGCTTGATGAACCGGCTACCGGAATTGATGCAATTGGTGAGGCTGATTTATATAATCATCTTGAAGCTTATCAGAAAAAATCCGGCGCGACAATTATGATGATTACGCACGATTGGCATGTAGCAAATCATCATTCGGATTTTGTTTTACTGCTTAACAGAAAGCAAGTGAGTTTTGGCGCACCTTCCGAAGCATTAAGCGAAAATAATTTACGGATTGCATTTGGGCACATTGGGCATTTACATAAAAAGATGACTCATAATTGATTTTGCTTTTATAGATTTGTGCAGCGGTTTAATCTTTTAATTTTTAGAAACTCGCCTTAGACAAAAGTAGCTTATTTGTCATTCCGTCTGTCAATTGACGGACTGTTTCGGGGTCTCTATTTATTGAAATATAAAATGCTGAAATGAATTCAGCATGACACTTGTATGAGGTTAGTAATTAATATATCCTATAAACATAAAAACTTATTTGGAATTATCATTTTAGAAACAACTAAAAATTGTAATCAACAATGAACTTAAAAACTTATAACCTATTTAAAAAAGATCTTCACTCGGAGTTAAGAACGCGCTATGCAATTAACTCACTTGCAATGTTCATTATCGTTGCTATTAGTGTAATTATGTTTTCGATCGGGCAGGAGAAAATCAGTCAAAGTTTAACAGGCGGACTTTTCTGGGTTGTAATTTTCTTCACGGCAATGTCCGGTTTAGCGCGTGCATTTGTTTCTGAAGAAGAACGGGGAACAGCGTTAACATTGCAGCTTATTGCTGCGCCATCAACAGTATTTGGCGGCAAATTAATATTTAATGTTGTTCTGGTTTTTGCAATGAATACGGTGATAGCAATTCTATATTCGGCAGTATTTGAAGCATTTGTAATACAAAATGTTGCTTTATTTTTTGTATCGTTTGTTTTAGGTAATATTGGGTTGGCTGTTTCATCCACCATTATTGCGGCTATAATTGCAAAAGCCGGCGCAAAAGGAACGTTATATCCTGTCCTTTCGTTTCCAATATTATTACCTTTGATTTTAACATCCGTACAATTAACATTGTTTGCCTTCGATGGCATATCATTTGAAAGAGCTAAGTTTGAATTAGTAATTGTTGTAAGCTACGATGTTATAATGCTAACAGCTTCTTATATGCTGTTTGATTTTATATGGAAAGAATGACAATATTTGATTATTAACAAATAAAATTTATTATGATCTGGAAAATACTTTTATTCCTTTTGATTGCTTTTGTCTCGATAGCCGGAATTACTTTTCCGATAGTTGAGAAACCATCTGTTTGGTATGAGTTTCCGTTAATACCCGGACTTGGAGAAAATGCCAAAATAATTTTCTTTCATGTGCCAACCGCATGGTTAACTGTTTTGGCGTTCTTTATGTCAACTATATTCAGTTTCAAATACTTGCGTAAAAAAAATCTTGATGATGATGCAAAATCCTATGTTGCTGCGCAGCTCGGAATGATATTCTGCATTCTTGCAACTGTAACAGGAGCAGTTTGGGCTAAATTTGCATGGGGTAGTTATTGGAGCTGGGATCCGCGCCAGACAAGTATTTTTGCCTTACTATTAATATACGGCGCCTGGTTTGCACTTCGTTCGTCAATCGAATCAGAAGAGAAACGTGCAACTTTATCATCTGTTTATTCAATGATTGCTTTTGTTACTGTTCCGTTTTTTATTTTTATTATGCCGCGTATTATGAAAGGGCTTCATCCGGGTTCAGCAGATGATTCTAATGCAGGTCCGGTAGTAGATTTTAAGATGAACGGAAATATGCAATTGATTTTCTTTCTGTCTATGATAGGATTTACAATTTTGTTTTTCTGGATGTGGAATGTGGGATATAAATCAATCTTACTTAGAGAAAAATTAAACAAACAACTAATAAGAGGATAATTTGGAACAGTTTTTATCGCAAAATGCAATTTACGTTGTTATGATTATAGTACTGATTGTTTGGGCTGGTATTTTTTTCTATATGCTTAGCCTTGATAAACGAATTAAAAAAGTAGAAAAAGATATGTTAGGAGATACAAATGAAAAATAAATACATCTTTGGCGGATTTATTATTGTGATATTCCTTGGACTGATGGGATATCTATTTACACAAAGCAATATCAAATACGAAAGTAATTTTGCCAATGTAAAAAATTCAGATAAAACCGTTAAAGCAACAGGGAGCTGGGTTAAAGAAAAAAATTATGAAATGAATCGTGAACAAAATACTTTCTCTTTTTTTATGGTTGATGAAACAGGCAACGAAATGAAAGTGATTTACGAAGGTGCTATCCCAAATAATTTTGAAACTGCTACGAGTGTTGTTGTTACAGGTTCTTACCGAAACGGGTATTTTCATGCTAAGGATATTTTAACAAAATGCCCCAGCAAATATGAACAAAAGAGCGTTCAATCATCCAGTATGTAGTTTAAGCACAAAAAACTTTGTGCAAAATCAATACTGCATATAAAAGCAGGTTTTATTAACTAATAATTTTCCGGCGATTAGATAAATTAAATTTTAAATTCTAATCGCTTAACGAGGTAAAATGATCGGAAGTATATTTTTAAGTGTAGCACTTGTATTTAGCATTATCTCAATGGTAATGTATTTTCTTACTTTCAAGGGCTACAAGAATACAATAAATTTTGCAAGATACAGCTATCACGGAATGGCGATTTTTGTAATTGCCGCTTCAACTTTTTTATGGTATGCAATTCTAACACATCAATATCAGTATAAATACATATTCAGTTACAGCAATAATTCTCTTTCAACCGGATTACTGTTTTCATCTTTTTGGGGTGGGCAGGAAGGCAGTTTTATGCTTTGGCTGCTGCTTACTTCTGTAATTGGAATATTTCTTCAATCTTATTCATCTAAAAGAGGCGATCTTGAACAAAGGGTAATGACTGTTTACGCGCTTGCTACTTCTTTTCTTTTAGTTATGGTTTCGCCGTGGTTCAAAAATCCTTTTGAATATATATGGATGACATCGGTATTTATTGATATGAAAAATATCAACACACAATTTCTTAATCTGCCCTTTATGCAAAATTTTATTGCATCTGATCCGCAAACAAATTCTACATTCATACAGATGAATTCCGAACTTCATGGTTTGCTGGCTCAGGCTGGTGTTCATGTAAACCAATTTATTTCTGATGGCAAAGGATTGAATCCACAGCTACTTAATTACTGGATGCAAATTCATCCGCCAATGCTTTTTATCGGATTTTCTATGGCAACCGTGCCATTTGCTTTTGCAATGGCTGCATTGATGAAAAACGATTACAGACAATGGGTTAACCAATCACTGCCATGGGTACTTGCCGGAACAGGAATACTTGGACTTGGAATTATGATGGGCGGGTATTGGGCTTATGAAATGCTCGGTTGGGGCGGTTACTGGGCTTGGGATCCTGTGGAAAACTCAAGTTTAATTCCCTGGTTAATTGGTGTTGCTTCGATACATACAATGCTTGTGCAGAAAAGAAGCCTCAAAACAACAGATGGTATCGGCAGATATGCTAAAACTAATTTGATACTTAGCATACTAACTTATGTTTTGGTTTTATACAGTACATTTTTAACAAGAAGTGGAGTTCTTGGCGATGCGTCAGTTCATTCATTTGTTGATCCGGGTAACTTAGTTTATTTCTTTTTGCTCGTTTTTATTTCTACTTTTATTGCAATTGGAGTTGGCGGAATTTTGTACAGATGGAAAGATTTGGAAGATAAAACAGTTTACGACGAAAATATCCTTTCGCGCGAGTTATCTTTATTTACGGCGGCTGTTGTCATAATCGCTTCTGCAATAATTGTACTTGCCGGAACATCAGCGCCATTGTTCGGGCAATCGGTTGAAACATTTTTTTATGATGAAATGCATATTCCGATTGCAATCATAATCGGATTATTAAATGGAATTAGTCTTCTGATCAAGTGGCAAAAAACAGATGTTAAAGAATTTACTAAAAGTTCGATCATATCAGTTTCTGCAAGTGTAGCAATCACAATTTTGGTTGCGATATTTGGCGGCGTGCAAAATTTGATGATGATTATTCTTACATTTTCATCCACATTTGCACTGATAGTTAATGCAGAAATTGCAGTAAAAATTGTTAGAGCAAATCTTAAAAATCTCGGCGGATATATTTCTCACATTGGAATAGCATTGTTTATAATCGGTATAATAGGCTCCGGCGCTTACAGCAAAGAAGTAAATGTTGATCTTATAAAAAATAAACCTGCAAGCGCATTTGGTTATGAAATGACATTTACAGGATTTGCACCAATAGAAAATAATACAAAGTATGCTTTTAATGTTTCTATGAAAAAAGGAGACGATATTTATACTGTTTCGCCTATTATGTATATCTCGGAATATAATAACAGCTTGATAAGAGAACCCGCAATACTTAATCTTTTCTCAAAAGATATTTACCTTGCACCGCTTGGCTACGATGAGGGAACTGATCAGCAAAGTACAGCAGGCGCGGAAACTGTTACATTAAAAAAGGGAGTTGAAACAGAATTTCAAAACGCAAAAATTATTTTCGATAAGTTTAATATTACGTCCGAAACTATGCAGGCTATGCAAGAAGGAAAAGACTTTCAGATGGGTGCTATCTTAACTTTAGATGCAAACGGAAATAAAGAAGAGTTTGAACTGTTAAGAAAAAGCATTAGCGGCGAAGTGGTGTTTACAGATTACAAATCCCAAAACGCCGGAATAAAATTGCAATTGCTTAATTTAACTGCCGAAAGTATTGAAGTTTCCATTTCGTCTTTGAATAGAACTGAACAGCAAGTATCTGAAAAACCTAAACAGGAAGTTTTAACAGTTACAGCAAGTATAAAACCATACATAAGTTTAGTTTGGATTGGTGTTATTGTAATGGTGCTTGGTTTCTTTGTTGCCGTTGCCAGAAGATTAAAGGAATCTTTCATCTGATTTATTAATCTTAGCACTTTTTTCTTATAAGAGTATTAAAATATTTAGAAAATTTGGGCACGAGCAATCGTGCCTTTTCTGTTTTATTATTTTTTATGGATAATTTTTTTCAAAAGACTTCAAAATCACTATTCTTGGATATATTTTTCTTAAACAGCTATTGACATTAAAAGGAGAAAATTTTAGTTTACACTGCAATGTAAACGTTTACATTGCAGATTTTCTAAAGTTCTTAAATTTTTAATTTTTAAATATTATTTCTAAAATTTAACTGGGACAAAAGTCTCTAATTAACTAACTATATAACTTATTATTTGGAGGTTCTATGCAAAAGTTCTGTTACACCTTTGCGCTACTTATTGTAACTATTTCTCTTTTTAGCAATACAGAAATGTATTCACAAGCAGTTCAAGACCCTGCTTCAATTCCAGTATATCAGGCTAGCGGTACTATTATCGTTGATGGTATATTAAATGAAGCTGATTGGTCAGCAACTGCTCCTCACTTAATGTTCAAGGCTGGCGGTTCACCTTCCGGTACTTCCTATACACCAACAGGTGGAGCGATAGTAAAACCAGTATATAAAGATTCATCAACAACTTATGTAAGATTTTTACATTCAAACAATAAACTTTACATTTCATTAAAATCAAATGACAAACAAGTTTGTAAATTTGATTGGGAAGGTGATGGAATGTTTATGGTAATGAAAGATGCATCAGATAAGAATAGCGAATTGAAATTATATGTTAAGAGCGCTACAACATTTGGAGTAGAAACAGGTGGAGCAGCTCCAATACCTGCTGATGGTTATAGTGGTATAGGAGTAGTTTCTGGTACAATATATGATTCATCAGATGTTGATAATGGTTACACCGCAGAAGCAGTAGTAGATTTGAGTAAGATAGGATATGCCTCATTGCCTGCTGCAATGAAATGCTTTTTAAATATATTTGATCCTGATAACTTTAGCACCGGAGCAGCACCTTGGGGAGCAAATGGAAACTTTTTCAAACAATGGTGGGGAAGTGAGTGGGGTTCTGAATGGAGAACTTTAAATTTTGTTAATAAAATTACTCCTTATGATCCAGCAGTACTTCCGGTTTATGCTGCAACAGCCCCTATTATCGTGGATGGATTACTTAATGAATCTGATTGGGCAGCTGATGTTCCGCATTTAGTTTATAAAATTGGTGGAACACCAAGTGGAAACGAATTTGCACCAACAGGCGGAGCGATAGTAAAACCAGTATATAAAGATTCATCAACAACTTATGTAAGATTCTTACATTCAAACAATAAACTTTACATTTCATTAAAATCAAATGACAAACAAGTATGTAAATTTGATTGGGAAGGTGATGGAATGTTTATGGTAATGAAAGATGCATCAGATAAGAATACCGAATTGAAATTATATGTTAAGGATGCTACGACATTTGGAGCAGAAACAGGTGGAGCAGCTCCAATACCTGCTGATGGTTATAGTGGTATAGGAGTAGTTTCTGGTACAATATACGATTCATCAAATGTTGATAATGGTTATACAGCAGAAGCAGTAGTAGATTTAAGTAAGATAGGATATGCCTCATTACCTGCTACAATGAAGTGCTTTTTAAATATATTTGATCCAGATAACTTTAGCACTGGAGCAGCACCTTGGGGAGCAAATGGAAATTTTGCAAAACAATGGTGGGGAAGTGAGTGGGGTTCTGAATGGAGAACTTTGAAGTTTGAATTATCAGTTGTACCTGTTGAATTAACCTCTTTTACTGCTAAATTGATTGGAAATGAAGTTAGTTTAAATTGGTCAACGGCAACTGAATTAAACAATAAAGGATTTGAAATTCAAAGAAGCGTAAATAATTCTGAGTTTAATGCAGTTGGCTTTGTTGAAGGTAATGGAACTACCTCAGATGTTAAAAATTATTCTTTCGTTGATAAAACTGTTAGCGCTAATGTGAACTATTCATACAGACTAAAACAAATTGATTTTAACGGAGCATTTGAGTACTCAAAACAAATTAATGTTGGTTCAGCTGTTCCTTCACAATTTGCTTTACAACAGAATTATCCAAATCCATTTAACCCATCAACTAAAGTAAGTTTCAATTTACCTGTATCTTCAAGTATTAATCTTGATGTTTATAATTTGATCGGCGAAAAAGTTTTAACTTTGGCTGCAGGTCAATTTGAAGCTGGCAATCATTCATTTAATGTAAATGCTGCACAATTATCTTCAGGCATTTATATATACAAATTGAACGCTGTTGGAATAGACGGCTCAAACTTTGTATCAAGCAAAAAAATGACTTTGTTGAAGTAATATTTGGTTAGAAGTAAAAAGGAGAGGAGAAATTCTCTCCTTTTTTATTAAGTAACATTCTGTTTAACTCTCTTTTATAAATATCATAGTAATAAAAACTTATTTATTCATAATATGAAATATTTTTACTTATGGTTTATTATTATTGGTCGTTTTATTTCTGCACAGGATTATATTTTCTTTTCCAACAGCGACAACTCCTCATATTATGATAATAGTTTTTTATTCAGCAATTCGCCCAGCGAGTTACTTAAGGTAAACTCGAATAAATTTCCTGTTAGCACAAACATTTTTCATAGTTCCACTAACTCTTTAAAACTAAATTATAAATCACTATCTAATGGTGATTGGGGTGCTGCTATTGCTTCTGCCGGATGGATTGGCAGAGATCTTACTGTTATGGATTCATTGTCATTCTGGGTTTACTCTGAAACTGCTATTTCTTCATCATTATTGCCGCTTATTTATTTAGAAGATTTATCAAACAAAAAAACAGATAAATTAAAGCTATCTGCTTTTTCGGGTGATATATCTGCCGGAGTTTGGACTAATATAAAAATTCCCGTAAGCGCTTTTATTAACAAACCGGGCACAGCCGATCTTACAAGAATAAAAGTTATTTACTTGGGTCAGGATTTAGCAGATGCAATTGAAAGAACAATTTATATTGATGATGTGATAATTACTGGAAATCCATCGTCCGGCAATTATAATTATATAGTTGTACTTGGTTCATCTACCGCTGCTGGTACAGGTCCTACGTCACCGGATAGCGCTTGGGTTAATCGTTTTAGAAAATATATGACTTTGAAGGACACTACATTAAAAGTTATTAATCTTGCAATTGGCGGATATACAACTTACAATGTAATGCCAACCGGATTTATTCCGCCACTTGGGCGCGAAAATCCAAGTATTAACAATAATGTTACAACTGCATTAACTTATAAACCGTCTGCAATTTTAATCAATCTTCCTTCTAATGATGCCGTAAAGAATTATTCAATTAGCGAGCAGATTGCAAACTACGACACCTTAGTAAAGATTATAACTGCAAAAAATATTTTATTATGGCTTTCAACAACCCAGCCAAGAAATTTATCTAATACTAACCAGATGAGTGCATTAAAAGCTATGCGTGATTCTACATTTTCGCGTTACGGAAAATATGCGGTTGATTTTTGGACTGATATTGCTTTACCAAATGGTTTTATTAATCCTAAATATAATTCGGGTGATGGAGTACATCTTAATAATGAAGCTCACAGAATTCTATTTGAAAGGATGCGGGATGCGGTTGATGATGAAATTTTAGCGATTGAGGATTTTGAATCTAATCTGGCAGGTTTTTACCTTAATCAAAATTATCCAAATCCATTTAATCCATCCACGATAATTTCATTTTCACTTCAGGAACAATCTTATGTTAAACTATCAATCTTTAATATACTTGGTGAAAAAGTAACGGATTTGATTTATGGACAAATGCAATCAGGCAATCATCAGGTTAAGTTTGAAGCAAATAGTTTATCAAGCGGAATGTACATTTATAATATTTCTGCAGCACTTGAAAGCGGAAAAGTTTTTCGTTCAAATAGAAAAATGTTATTTGTAAAATAGCTGTAGTTAAGAAATGTCCCCAACAATAAAACAAATAGCAAACAAAGCACAAGTATCAATTGCAACCGTATCCCGTGCATTAAACAACGATTGCCGTGTAACAGATGAGACACGTAAAAAAGTATTAAATATTTCTAAAGAACTTAATTATAAACCAAATCTTGCTGCCCGAAATTTTGTTAAAAAAACTTCTTATTCTATCGGGCTGATTTTGCCGGATATATCGGATGAGTTTTTTACCGATATAATAAGAGGCGTTGATGAAATAACATATAAACATAATTTTTTTACGATGGTAGCAAGTTCTCATAAGCATAGAACTTTAGCGGATTGCATTTCTGCTTTTTCAAATTCTGGTTTAGTTGGCGGAGTAATTTTATTGCTATCTTCAATGACCGACGATATTAAAAAAATTTTAACAAAATCTAAAATACCTTTTATTCTTATAAGCGGCGGAAGGCATGAATTAGGATTTGATACTGTTGCAATTGATAATTATCAAGGCGCTTTTAATGCAACTGAATATCTTATTAAGAAGAAAAGAATTTCAAAAATTGCTCACATTGCCGGACCAGAAGAAAATGATGATGCTTTTTTAAGAAAAAAAGGTTTTCTTGATGCTTGCAAAAAAAATGAAGTGAAAATCAATAAAAATTTTATTATCGAAGGCGACTTTACTCGCGATGCAGGTTATAAAGGTTTTGTTAAACTTTACAGCCAAAACGAAAAACCCGAAGCAATTTTTACAGCAAATGATATGATGGCTTTAGGCTGCTATGATGCTGCATCTTTTCTTGGTGTAAAAATTCCTGATGATATTGCTTTAATTGGTTTTGATGATGTTTTTGTTTCGCAATATCTAAATCCTTCTTTAACTACAGTTCATGTACAGATAGAAGAGGTTGGCAGGGCTGCAGCAAAACTTTTGGTTAACAGGCTTAAAGGCTTAAATGGTCAAGTTCAGCATTTGGTTAAAATACCTGCAGAATTAATTATTAGAAAATCATGTTAAACAATTAATCGGAATATTAAATGAATAAGTTCTCAACAAAATATGGTCACTTCTCTTCAGATGGTAACGAATATGTAATTACCAATTTTAGAACTCCAAAACCCTGGGTAAACGTAATTTCAAACGGTAAGTTCGGGATGGTTATTTCGCAAACAGGCGGCGGTTTTAGCTGGGATACTCATAGCGAATTTAACAGACTTAATCGCTGGCACCAGGATTTAGTGCAGGATAACTGGGGCAAATATTTTTATATAAAAGATAATCAAACAGGTGATATTTGGTCGCCAACTTGGATGCCTGTAAAAACAGAACTGGATTCTTATCAGATTGTTTATGGATTTGGCTACTCAAAGTTTATCTCGGAATATAAAGGAGTTAAAATATCTCTTTCTGTTTTTATACCTGTTAATGAGAATATTGAAATCTGGAATTTTGCAATCGAAAATTTAACAGAACAAAAAAAATCCCTGTCAATTTATTCTTACTTTGAATGGTGTCTCGGTTCATCGGCTGATTTCCACAGAGAATTTCACAAAACATTTTTAGAAACTCACTTCGATAGCAAATTGAATTGCATGACCGCAACAAAACGTTTGTGGGAAATTCCACTTGGCGATAGAGGACATTGGAATATTGAGTATCCTTATCTCGGGTTTATCTCTTGCTCAAAAAAAATTACAGATTATGATGGGGATAAAGATACGTTTATCGGGCAGTATGGCTCGCTTCAAAATCCGGCTGGTCTATCTCAAAAAAGTTTGAATAAAAAACTTGGCAAATGGAACGATTCAATTGCGACTGTAAAAACGCAGATAGAACTAAAACCAAAATCTGCCACCCAAGTAAGTTTCTTTATGGGTATTGAAAAAGATAAAACTGAAATTAGTAATGCAATCAATAAATTCAGTACTCAAAAAAGTATTGATGCAGCATTGCTTGAATTAAAATTGTTCTGGCAAAAAATGCTTGGCACGCTTGTTATTGAAACACCCGATGCTGCTATGAATCTTCTTGTAAACAAATGGCTTCGATATCAGGCAATTGCCGGCAGACTTTGGGGAAGAACAGCTTACTATCAGCAAAGCGGCGCATTTGGTTTTAGAGATCAACTTCAAGACAGTATGGTTTTTCTTCCCATCAATCCAAAGAAAACAGAAGATCAAATTAAACTTCATGCACGGCATCAATTTGAAGACGGAACTGTTTTGCACTGGTGGCATCCGATTTCAGATACAGGTCTTCCAACCAAAATGACTGATGATTTGTTATGGCTTCCGTTTGTGATGATGAACTTTATTGATGAAACCGGCGATTATAAGATTCTTTCTGCTAAAGAACCTTACTACGATAACAAAAACAAAAAAGATACAATCTTTAATCACTCAGTTGCTGCTATTGAAAAAGTTCTTACACGGATGAGTAAACGTGGTTTAACATTGATTGGCGCAGGCGATTGGAATGACGGATTAAGCGCTGTTGGTTTGGAATTTAAAGGCGAATCAATTTGGCTAACAGAATTTTTCTACTTGGTTTTGGTTAGATTTTCAGAACTTTGCAAAGAAATCGGAAATGATGATCTGCATAAAAAGTATTCTAAAAAAGCTGCCGAGTTAAAAAAATCTTTTGATAAAAACGCATGGGATGGCGAGTGGTTTTATCGTGCTACAAAGGATGATGGAAAAAAAGTTGGAAGCAAATCATCACCCGAAGGAAAAATTTATCTTAACGCTCAAACGTGGTCTGTTATTAGCGGAATTGCAGAAAAGGACAAACAGAAAAAAGCAATGAACGCTGTATCAAAATATCTTTTAAAAAAGAACGGTTGCTTGTTGTTAAGTCCTGCATATTCAATTCCTGATAAAATGATTGGATATCTTTCACGCTATGCTCCGGGCAGAAGAGAAAACGGCGGAGTTTACACACACGCTGCAACCTGGTCAGTTTGGGCTTATTCTTTAATTAAAGATAAAGAGCAAGCATTTACTGCATATAAAAATTTAAATCCTGTTTTTAACGGATTGAAGCCCGATGAGTATGTTGCAGAACCTTATGTAACACCTGGTAATATTGATGGACCCGATTCTCCAAATTATGGAATGGGCGGCTGGACATGGTACACAGGCTCTGCTGCGTGGTATCAAAAAGTTATTGTAGATTGGATACTTGGCGTTAGAGCAACTCGCAAAGGTTTGATTGTTGATCCATGTATTCCACAAGATTGGAAAGAATTTTCTGTAAAGCGGTTCTTTAGAGGCACAACATATAATATTAAAGTGATTCAATCTTCAAAATCAATTAAGCAAGAAAAATATATTATTGTTGATGGCAAAAAGATTGACGGAAATCTTTTGCCTATTCTAAAGAAAAATGAATTAAGTGTAGAAGTATATATTTAATAAATCAAAATAAGTTTTTGATTCTATAACAAGAATTTATAGGAGAATTATGAAAAGCGAATTTCAAATCCCGATTTGTAAATTATTATTCCTATCCATTTTAATGTTTGCGGGATGTTCTGCACAAACCGGACTTACATTCAAATCAAATGGAAAGATTAATTATACTTTAAGTACTGATGAAGAGATTATGCTTGATTCAATACAGCAAAAAACTTTTTTATTCTTTATGAATGAACATCATCCAGAAAAAGGAATTGTAAAAGATCGCAGCGCAAGCTGGGCGCCTGCCAGTATTGCCTCAACAGGATTTGGAATTCCATCTTTTGCAATCGGTGCTGAAAGAAAATGGATTACGCGTGAACAGGCAGCAAAAATTACTTTAAACATTTTAACATTTTTTATAAACTCGGTGCAAAGTGAAGACACAAATGCAACAGGCTACAAAGGATTTTATTATCATTTCCTTAGAATGAATTCCGGTACGCGCGAATGGCTCTCTGAACTTTCATCAGTTGATACAGGCTTGCTTATGATGGGAATTATTTTTGCAAGGAATTATTACAATTTAGAAAATGATGTTGAAAATGAAATCCGTTTACTTTCTGCTAAGTTACTTAACCGCATTGATTGGAACTTTATGGAAATGACCGAGGGTGGAGAATATAAAAATACAATTTCAATGGGCTGGACGCCCGAAAATGGCTTGCACAACATGGGCTGGAATGGTTACAATGAAGCATTGTTCCTCTATATTTTAGCTGCAGGCAGCGGAATGAAAAATGTTGAAGCAAGTTACAAATCTTGGATAGATTCTTACGACTGGCTTGAACCTTATGAAGGTCTTTCACACGTGGCATTTCCTCCGTTGTTTGGTCATCAATTTTCACATTCGTTTATTGATTTCCGAGGTGTTTATGATAAGTATATGAAAGAAAAAGGAATTGATTATTTTGAAAACTCGCGGAGGGCAGCTTACACACAAAGAGAATATTCGATAGAAAATCCACATGGCTGGGTTGGATACGATTCACTTTGCTGGGGAATTACTGCCAGCGACGGTCCAACAGAAAGATATAATTTTGATGATAAGAAATTTTTAGGTTATGCGGGCAGAGGAACAAGCGGTAATGAACTAAACTATTTTGATGATGGAACAATTGCTCCTTATGCATCGCTTGCATCATTACCATTTGCGCCGGAAATAGTTTTGCCAACAATCAAATCTATTAATAAAAAATATGGAAAAGGTTTGTGGGGTTACTATGGATATTTTGATGCTTTTAATCCAACAGTAAATTGGTTTAACAAAGAGTGCATTGGAATTGCTCAAGGTCCGCTTTTAATTATGGTAGAAAATTTTAGAACGGGACTAGTATGGAATTATGTAATGAAAGATGAAATAATTCAAAAAGGTTTAAACAAACTTGGGTTTGAATATTTAGAATAGAATTTATCAGTTATTATCTATTGAATCAGTTAAATCAGTGTTCCATTGTTTTTATTCTTTAAAGAAAAATGATTATGAAAAATCAATTAAAAATTACTCTTACAATTTTATTCCTATCATTATTGATAAATGGAATAAGCATTGCACAAATCAAAACTCTTGATAACTTTGAAAACAAAGACGGCTGGGAGTATATAAAATCAGACGGGGTTAATCTTAACTTATCAAACGAAAAAGGATTAACTGGAAATGCAATTCGTTTTGATTATGACTTTACAAACGGCACAGGTTACGGCGGAATACAAAAATTATTTCCGATTGATTTACCAGAAAATTATGAGTTTACTTTTTATGTAAAAGCCGAATCGCCTGCAAATAACTTTGAAATAAAATTTATTGACAGCACTGGCAACAATGTTTGGTGGGTTAATAATCGCAATTACGATTTTCCGAAAGAGTGGAAAAAAATCCGAATAAAAAAAAGACATATCAACTTTGCTTGGGGTCCAACGGCAGATATTAATTTAAAACAAGTTGATAGAATTGAATTTACTGTTGCATCGTTTGTTGGCGGCAAGGGTACAATCTGGATTGACGATTTGAAGTTTGAACCTCTGAAGCCCGAAACACAATCTTATCCAATGCCATCAATCAAAGCATCGTCTTCTCTTGAAAATCATTCGGCAGAATTTGTAATTGATAATTCAGATCAAACTTACTGGCAAAGCAGCAGTGTTAAAAATCAAAATATCATAATTGATTTTAAAGGGCGCAGAGAATTTGGCGGATTGCAAATAAACTGGCTGAAAGATCATAACGCAAAAAGTTTTGATGTATTAATTTCTGATAATGGTAATCAGTGGGAAAAAGTTTATTCGGTACCTGTAAATCAAAGCGATGCAAGTTTTATTCGCTTACCCGAAGCAGAAGCAAAGTTTGTTAAGGTAAATCTGTTACAGAGCAATTCAGAAAAACCGTTTGGAATAAATGAAATAAAAATTTTAGATATTAAAAGTTCTTTAACCTTAAATGATTTTCTGATTTACACAGCTAAAAATTCTCCAGTCGGAAATTACCCTCGCTATCTTTTGGATCAAGCATCATACTGGACGGTTATTGGAGTGAATAATGATGTGAAAGAAGCATTGATAAATGAAGATGGTATGATTGAGGTTGATAAAGCACAATTTTCAATTGAACCGATGATTAAAATTGGCGACTCACTTTATAACTGGAGTAATGTAATTTTATCGCAAACTTCAGGTGCAGGCTCAGACGGCAATAGTTTTGGTCCAGTTCAGTTTGTAAAATGGGAAACAAAAGATATTGATGCAAATATTGGTGCTATTGCAACTGGCGAAGCAAATGAAAACACTATGCTAAATGTAGTTTATGGTTTTAAAAATAAATCCGATAAGCCCTTAGATTTTGAATTATTTTTATTAATAAGACCATTTCAAGTAAATCCGTTTTATCAATTCTTAAACTTAACAGGTGGTGTTGGAAAAATTAATTCAATTGAATTAAAGCCTGCAAAAATTATTGTTAATAACGATAAGGTAATCGCCTCTTCAAAAAAATATGATTCCTTTGGCGCTTTAAATTTTGATGAAGGCAGTGTTGTTGATTTATTGAGAAATGGAAAAGTTCCTTCAGGTACTTCTGCTTTGGATGAAAGCGGACTTGCAAACGGAGTAATTAAATATTCATTTCATTTAAATGCTCAGCAGAGTACTGAATTTTATTTAGTCATTCCTTTTTATGGCGAAAATACAATTAATGAAAATCTTAATGAAGGATTTTTATTTTCTGAAGTTGATAAAGAAGTTAATTTCTGGAAGGATAAAGTTGAACATATCAAATTTAATCTTCCCGAATCGGCAAATAGAATTGTAAACACATACAAAGCCAATCTTCAATATATTTTAATAAATAGAGATAAAGCAGGAATACAACCCGGTTCTCGATCTTATGAAAGAAGCTGGATACGCGACGGCGCTTTAACATCATCGGCTCTTCTTAAATCCGGAATTGTAAAAGAGGTAAAAGATTTTATTGATTGGTATGCGGCTCATCAATTTGAAAATGGTAAAGTTCCTTGCGTTGTTGATTCAAGAGGTCCCGATCCTGTTCCGGAGCATGATAGTCATGGTGAATTGATTTATTTAATTCGTGAGTATTTCAACTTTACAAAAGATACAACCTTTCTCAGATCAAAAAATAAAAATGTTTTAATGGCTGTTGAATATATAGAGTCACTTATTGCAGAAAGATCAACCGACCATTTTAAGAATGGAAACGACAGCGTGCGCGCTTACTACGGTTTGGTTACTGAATCAATTAGCCACGAAGGTTACTCTGCAAAACCAATGCACTCTTACTGGGACAATTTTTTTACGATGAAAGGCTTGAAAGATGCTGCCGAGATTCAAAAAATTCTTGGCGAAACAGAATCTTATGAAAGAATAAAAAAAGTACACGACACATTTAAAGAAAATCTTTACAACTCACTGGAATTGGCAATAAAAACGAGGAGCATAAATTATATTCCTGGTTGCGTTGAGCTTGGTGATTTTGATGCCACTTCAACAACTATTGCTCTAACTCCTTGCAACGAATTGAATAATTTGCCCAAGCCGCAAGTTTACAACACGTTTGATAAGTATTATGAGTTCTTTAAAAACCGGCGTGATGGGAAAATTGATTGGATAAATTATACTCCGTATGAAAATCGCTTAATTGGCTCTTTCGTTATATTAGATCAACCGGAACGCGCACACGAATTAATAGAATTCTTTTTAAATGATCAACGTCCGCAAGGCTGGAATCATTGGGCAGAAGTAGTATGGAAAGATTACCGCGCAGCAAAATATATTGGCGATATGCCGCACACATGGGTTGGCAGCGATTTTATAAATGCAATACGCTCTATGTTTGTTTATGAAAATGAACAAGACCAATCGCTTGTTTTAGCTTCGGCACTGTATCAAGATTGGATTGATTCACAAGCCGGAATAACGGTAGAAAATCTTCCTACTTATTATGGAGAAATTTCTTATTCAATTAAAAAAGGCGGCGATGAATATAAGTTCTCAATTTTCGGAGATGTTAAACTTCCTTCAAATGGAATGAAGATTAAGAATTTTAACGGCTCTAAAATGCCATCAAAAGTAATAGTAAATGGAAAAGAAATAACTACATTTACAAACAAGGAAATATCTGTGCAGGAATTTCCTGCAGAAGTTGTTATTTATTATTAGTGTTTTACTTAAATAATAATTATGAAATTATAATAGTATAAAGGAATATTTGATTGAGTTTTAAAGCAGCAGAAGGATATTTTCTAAAAGACGGCAAACCTGTTTTTGTAATTTCCGGCGAGATACATTATTTCCGTCTTGATCCTAAACTTTGGGAAAAACATTTAACACTACTAAAGGAATCAGGTGCAAACACAACTTCCACATATATTCCGTGGGACTGGCACGAATACGAAGAAAATAAATTTGATTTTACTGGGGTAACACATCCCGGAAAAAATCTTGTAAAGTACATTCAGCTTTGTAAAAAGGTTGGATTAAATTTAATAGTAAAACCCGGTCCTTATATTCTTGCCGAATATGAGGCGCATGGATTGCCGGGCTGGTTGGTAAAAAGTATTGGTAAAAATGCTAAAGCACAGGATGAACATGGCAATGTAATTGCTCCAGATTTAATGTCGTATATGTCTGATGAATTTTTACATTATGCTTTTCTATGGTATGATAAAGTAATGCCGATAATTGCAGAGCAGCAGGAAAATAACGGCGGACCGATAACAATGATGCAAGTTTGTAATGAAGTTGGTGTGTTCCAGTGGCTTTCCGGCAGAGTTGATTATAATGAATCTGTAATCAAACTTTATAAAGATTTTCTTCAAGAGATGTATAAGTCAATTGATGAACTGAATAAAAATTACGGTACATCATACAAATCATTTAATAAAGTTATTGCGCCAACAGGCAAGATTGAAAACAAAAAAGATTATTGCGCTTATTATGATTTTCATCTTTTTTACCGGCGCTACTATGCAATCTATCTTGATACGCTAATTAAAAAAATAAAAACATTTGGGATAGATGTTCAACTCACTCATAATATTCCGGGCTGGATTTACGGACACGCCGCAGAGCTTCCAATGCTCATCAGCACTTACGAAGAAATTATGCGAACGCGTACTGATATTGTTTTCGGCTTGGATCATATTCCTGAGTTTGTTTCATTCCGTAATGCACATTCGGATTTAGCATGTAATAAAATATTGGAAGCTATGCAGCCGTATGGTCCTGTTTGGGCTGCTGAATTTCAATCAGGAACTCGTGAGCATCATGTGAAAAGTGATGCCAGTGATTTAGAAACTTTTTATTTTGCTTCGCTTGCACATGGAATGAAAAGTTTTAACTATTATATGTTTTCTCAAGGAATAAATCCGCCGCAAAAAGGTTTTTACGGCAAAACATTTTATTATCAAACGCCGGTTGATACAAAGGCAGTAAAATCACCTTTATATAATTCAATAAAAAAAGTTGATAACTTCATCAACAAAGAGAAAGAAGATTTACTGCTTAGTAAAACAAAATCAGATATTTGTGTTGGGTTATACAAACCATATTTCTACACAGAAGTTACAACATCTCAATTGCTAAAAGATAAAAGACTTGATGTTGAAAAACTTGGTCTTTCGCTTGATCCTCGATTTGTACGCGAAGATATTTTATTTAATGGTTTGCTGCGCGGACTTCAAACACTAAACTTTAATTATGATATTAAGGATTTACAAAACACAACTATTGATGATCTTTTAAAATTTAAGCAGCTATGGGTTGTTACAACAGAGTTTATGGATCGCGATACTCAAAAATTTCTTGCCGAGTATGTAAAAAGCGGCGGTCATTTAATTATTTATCCTGCAATTCCTGTCCTTGATTTATATCTTAATCCTTGTACAATCTTAAAAGATGCTTTAAAGATTCAATTCAAAAAATCAGAAAGCGCAAACAAAGTAAATGCCCTTGGTATTGAAGATATTTTTACAATCTTTAGAGAGAAACAGGTTTATCAAACAAAAGATGAAGAAGCAATCTCAACAACCGAAAACGGCGAGGTTTGCGGAATCCGAAAAAAAGTTGGAGATGGATTTGTTACATCTCTTGGTTATGCTTTTAGTTATACAAGCGACGAGCATTTACATCTTTATGAAAAAATTGTTTCTTTAGATAAAATAAAGCGGCAGGTAAAAGTCTCAGATTCGGAAATACAATTTATACTTCGCAAAGGTATTAAGTTTTCATATTTGTTTTTGTTAAACTATTATAACCAAAAGAAAACATTTATTGTGGATGCGCAGAAAGTTACCTTAAATCCTTTTTCCTGTAAGATTATAAAAAGTAAAAATTAAATAAGCTAAGTTTATCTTTAGCCAGTAATAAGTATCAAATTCGTTAAACCAAAATTTTAGAGTAGAATAAAATGATGAATAAAAAAAATATTTTAGTTATGTTATTTACGCTTGCATCATTTGTTTGCTCGAATGCTCAAACGGATATAACTCCACCCGCAACTCCACAAAACGTAAAAGGCTTTGGATACGAAAAAGATATTGCGGTTGAATGGTATCATAACACCGAATCAGATCTTGCAGGATATAAATTGTATGCATATTCAAATGGAACTTTTACATTTACAGCAAATGTGCCTAAAGAAAAAAGTTTCTACACTTCCACTGTGCCTATAATAGGTTTAACAAGATATTATAAAGTAAGCGCGGTTGATTCTGCCGGAAATGAATCTCCATTAAGCGATAGCGTAATGTGTGCCACACATTCAATGTCCAATGAAGAATTTCTTGATATGGTACAACAGGCAACTTTCAGATATTTTTACGATTACGCTCATCCTGTCTCAGGTTTATCGCGCGAGAGATTAAACTCTAAAGAAACCGTTACAAGCGGCGGCTCGGGTTTTGGTTTATTGGCATTGCTCGTTGGAATTGAACGTGATTATATTTCCCGCGAGGAAGGCGTTAAGCGTATGCTGAAAATATTGAATTTCTTAAATACAAAAGCAGATAGATTTCACGGCGCTTATTCTCATTGGTTAAACGGCACGTCGGGCAAAGTTATTCCTTTTGGTAATGATGATAACGGTGGCGACATTGTTGAAACTGCATATCTTATTGAAGGAATTTTAGCTGCAAGACAATACTTTAATCAAAGTACTTCTGAAGAAACTGAAATAAGAAATATTGCAACACAAATTTGGGAATCAGTTGAATGGGATTGGTACAGAAGATATCCAACAGGCAATTATATTTATTGGCACTGGTCGCCAAATTTTGCTTGGATAAAAAATATGACAGTTCAAGGACCTAATGAAGCGATGATAGTTTATTTACTTGCAATAGCCTCGCCAACTCACGGAGTTCCTGCAACTCTTTTCAGAAACGGCTGGGCAAGTTCATCATTTTATAAAAACTCTAAATCATTTTACGGTTATAGAATTTGGGTTGGATGGGATTACGGCGGTCCTTTGTTCTTCCAGCATTATTCCTTGCTTGCTTTTGATCCGCGAAACAAAAAAGATGATTACTGCAACTATTTTAATAATGCTAAAAACATAACTTTAATTCATAGGGAATACAGCATTGCTAATCCAAAAAAATGGCCTAATTATAATGCAAATTGCTGGGGATTAACCGCAAGCGACGATCCAACAGGTTACAGAGTTCACGAACCAACCAATGACAATGGAACAATAACACCATCTGCTGCACTTTCATCAATGCCTTTTACTCCTCAAGAATCTATTGATGTGATTAAATATCTATACAGAACTTATGGTTCAAAAGTTTGGGGCGAGTATGGTTTTAAAGATGCTTTTAACGTAAAAGAAAATTGGTATGCAGATAGTTACATTGCTATTGATCAGGGACCGATTATTTGTATGATAGAAAATTATAGAAGTCAGTTGCTATGGAATAAGTTTATGGCTAACCCCGAAATACAGCCTATGATGACGGCAATTGGATTTGTTAATGATGCAACTGATGTAGATGAAGATGTAAACGCAGTTTATGATTTTAATCTTGCAGGCAACTATCCGAACCCGTTTAATCCGGCAACAACGATAAAATATTCTGTTCCGCAAATTGCAGAATCAAATCAAAACGAATCACTTGTAACCTTAAAAGTGTTCGATATACTTGGGCGTGAAGTTGCAACGTTAGTAAATGAGGAACAACCTGCCGGAGAATATGAAGTTCGGTTTGATGCAAGCAATCTTTCGAGCGGAGCATATTTTTATAACATAACTCTAAACGGTAAATCGCTAACAGGCAAAATGATTTTGCAAAAGTAAATTTTATTATGGATGATATTTAAAAAGATATCATCTATTTTATTTTAAGAATGTATCAATGAAAATATTTAAATATCTAAATACAATAACATTATCGTTAATGATTGTCTTTAACTCTTGTACTGAAAAAAAAGAGGGCGAGCAAACAATAAAATTTTGGGCAATGGGCGCCGAAGCTGAGTATGTTACCAAACTTGTTCCGGAATTTGAAAAACAAAACCCCGGCATTAAAGTTAAAGTTCAACAAATTCCTTGGACAGCCGCACAGGAAAAATTAGTTACTGCATTTGCAAGTAACAATACTCCGGACGCCTGCCAGCTTGGTAATACGTGGGTTCCACAATTTGCCGCTTTAAATGCAATAATTCCGTTGGATGAGTTTATTGCAACATCAAATCAAATAAAGAAAGAAAAGTATTTTGAAGGAATCTGGGAAACCAATGTTATTGATAACAAAGTTTTTGGTATTGCCTGGTACACCGATACAAGAATAATGTTTTATAGAAAAGATGTTTTTGAAAAAGCCGGATACTTACAGCCGCCTAAAAACTGGGCTGAACTTTATGATCTTTGTAAAAAGATAAAAGCATTTCATCCAAATGAAGAGAAGTATGCAATATATCTGCCTACAAATGAATTTGCTCCGTTTATTATGTTTGGAATGGAAGCAGGTTCAACAATCTTAAAAGATAATGATACACGCGGAAATTTTAGCGGCGCTGAGTTTAAAGAAGCGTTTAGATATTTAACTGATTTTCCTAAACAAAAACTTGCGCCAATCGGAATTTCGCAGGTTACAAATGTATATCAGGCTTTTGCCGATGAGTATTTTTCAATATACATCTCCGGACCTTGGAATATTCCTGAATTTAAAAAATGGATGAAAGGAAATCTTGCCGATAAATGGATGACTGCTCCGATGCCGGGTTATTCGGACAATTATCCGGGTAAATCTTTAGCTGGTGGATCAAGTTTGGTGATCTTTAAAAATTCAAAACACAAAAAAGAAGTATGGAAATTTTTTGAATATTTATCGCAGCCAAAAACTCAATTAGAATTTTATAAACTGTTAAACAACCTGCCTGCAAATAAAGAAGCCTGGGAAGATTCACTGCTCAAAAATGATCCTTATATGCAGGCTTTCTATCTTCAATTTATGAATGTTAGCCCAACGCCAAAAATTCCGGAATGGGAGCAAATCGCTTTCGCAAAAGTTCAACAGTATGCTGAGCTAGCTGTACGGAATGCAATGAGTGTTGATAATGCTTTGAAAGCCCTCGACAAGGATGTTGATCGAATTCTTGAAAAAAGAAGATGGCTTGTAGAAGAGAAAAAGAGGAACAAGTAAAAGATGAAATTCAAACAATCTACTATTGCCGCTTACATTTTTCTTGCTCCGGCTTTAAGTGCAATATTCATTTTTTTCTTTCTGCCGGTAATTGCTGCTTTTCTTATGAGTTTTTCAGATTTTGATATTTACGCTCTCGGCGATTTAAGTTCGGTTAGGTTTATTGGATTAAAAAATTATTTACAGCTTTTTGATGACCCGCTTTTTTACACTGCCCTGCAAAACACTTTTTATTTTATGATAATGGCGGGACCGCTTTCAATTGCGGTTTCACTCGGGGCTGCACTGCTGTTAAATTCCAAACTTGTAAAGTTCAAATCAATTTTTAGACTAAGTTATTTTATCCCGGTTGTAACAACACTTGTTGCAGTGGCAATAGTCTGGCGTTTTATCTATCATCCTAAATTTGGCATAATAAATTATATTTTAAGTTTAGCCGGAATTGCTCCGGTTGATTGGCTTGGCGATCCAGCAACCGCAATGCCTGCAATCGTACTAATGTCGGTTTGGAAAAATTTTGGTTACAACATGATCATCTTTATTGCTGGATTACAAAACATTCCCGAAGACCTTTATGAAGCTGCTTCAATTGAAGGAGCAAATGGCTGGCAAAAATTTAAGTCAATTACATTGCCAATGCTTGCGCCAACAACACTATTCATTTCCATCATTACTATGATTGGTTATTTCCAGTTGTTTTCCGAGCCTTATATTATGACGCAGGGCGGACCTTTAAACAGTACCCTTAGTATTGTTCAGTTTATGTATCAGGAAGGATTCCGCTGGTGGAATATGGGCTACTCGGCTTCAATAGCTTTTGTTTTATTCTTTATCATTTTCATCGGAACAGTAATTCAATTTAAAATTCAGAAGAGCACAGAATGATAAAAAAAATATTTCTATACGGATTTTTAATTATTACTTCACTTGTAACACTTGTTCCTTTTATCTGGATGCTTGGAGCATCATTTATGAACGATGGCGCAGCCAGTGTTTTTCCGCCAATATTTATTCCCGATCCATTTACGTTAGTTCAATACAAAACTTTATTAGAGAAATTGAACATCACACAAAACTTTATTAATAGTCTTACACTTTCAATCTCAGTTACTATTGTATCACTATTTTTTAATTCGATGGCTGGATATGCTTTTGCAAAATATCGGTTTGGCGGAAAGAAATTTCTATTTAATCTTTTGTTAAGTTCAATGATAATTCCAAGTCAAGTTACAATGCTTCCACTTTTTCTTTTGTTAAAATCAATGGGATTTATAAACACTTATATGGCTATCATCATTCCCGGAATGGCAAATATTTTTGGAATATTTTTGATACGGCAATACTGTCTTGCAATTCCCGATAGCTTAATTGAAGCAGCAAGGATAGACGGTGCAACTGATTTTCAGATTTACAGGAAAGTAATTTTACCACTTGCAATTCCAATTCTCGTTACGCTTGCAATATTTTCTTTTCTTGGTACATGGAATGATTTTCTTTGGCCCCTAATTGTTTTAACAGATGATTCGATGTACACGCTTCCGGTTTCACTTGCTAATCTTATGTTAGAACATACTAAAGATCCGGAGTTGATGATGGCTGGTTCGGTGGTAACAATTATTCCTGTAATCATTGTATTTCTTGCTCTGCAAAAATATTACATTAAAGGAATTATGATGGGAAGCGTTAAAGAATAATTAGAATTTGCAATGAATAATTAACAATGAATAATTGATTTAGAAAAAAGAATTTCCTTAAAGGATTATTAATGGCAGAAGTAGTATTAAAAAATGTAAATAAAATTTATGAAGGCGGCAATAAAGTTGTTACTGATGTAAACTTTACTGTAAAAGATAAAGAGTTTGTTGTACTTGTTGGACCATCGGGCTGCGGAAAAACAACAACTTTAAGAATGATTGCCGGACTTGAAGAAATAACGTCGGGCGAAATTTTTATTGATGGAAATTTAGTAAATAATCTTCCGCCTAAAGACAGGGATATTGCAATGGTGTTTCAGAACTATGCTTTATATCCGCACATGACTGTTTATGAAAATATGGCGTTCGGATTAAAACTTAAAAAGGTTGATAAAAAAGAAATAGAATCAAGAGTTAATGAAGCGGCAAAAATACTTGGGTTAGAAAATTATTTAAACCGTAAACCCAAAGCACTTTCCGGCGGTCAGCGGCAGCGTGTTGCTGTTGGCAGAGCAATTGTCCGTAAGCCAAAAGTATTTTTATTTGATGAGCCGCTCAGTAATCTTGATGCAAAATTGCGTGTGCAAATGCGTACAGAAATTTCTAAACTTCATAAGCAGCTTGGCGCAACTATGATTTACGTAACACACGATCAAACCGAAGCTATGACGATGGGTGATAGAATTGTGATTTTAAAGGATGGAATTGTAAATCAGGTTGATACTCCTTTGAATTTGTATAACAAACCGATAAATCAATTTGTAGCAGGATTTATCGGAAGCCCCGCAATGAATTTTTTAAACGGAACAATTTACGAAAGCGAAAAACTTCGTTTTAAAAGTTCAGGCGGCGCGATTGATTTTGAATTTGATCCTAATCATGCAAATAAAATGAGGCAACATGCAGGAAAAGAAATTGTGATTGGAATACGCCCTGAAAATATTGTTACTGAAATAAATGGTTTCGAGTCAATATCATTTTTAGCAAATATAGAAGTTATAGAAACAATGGGGAATGAAAGTTTTGTTTATTTCCAACTAGACGGCGTTCAGATCATTTCGAGAATTAAATCAAAAGAAAATTTAATGCATGGTTCTAAACTACAAATGTACTTTGAACCCGATAGAATTTACTTTTTTGATAAAGAAACAGGAAAACGATTAAGTTAGAATTTTAACATTAAGTAATTCTATGTTTGACAAATGAAGCTTTCAACATTAACTTTGCAACATCAAAAATGAAAAATCAAAACACAAATATGTTATTAGTTACTTCAACCGGTTTGCAAACTACTACCACAACCATGTTAGGCTGCGGCTGAAGTACGGAATTTTATAAATCAAAATTTAATAACCGGCTTCAAAAATGGAGCCGGTTTTTTTTTACTCATTTATTCAGGATAAAAAATGTTAGTTCTAAAATTCGGTGGATCTTCTGTTGGTAATGCAGAACGTATTAAAAACGTTTTGAACATTGTTATCGGCAGTTATAAAAAGAACAAAAAAATTGCAGTTATCTTTTCAGCATTTCAAGGTGTAACAGATAAGTTGATTGCTCTTAGCGAAGCGGCTTCGTCAGGTAATACATCTTATTTAGAACAATTGCAGGAACTGAAATCAAAACATATTGAAATTGCAAAGGAATTGGTTCCCCCAAAAAATCATGCTAAGCTATTGGAAAAACTTAACTTGCGCATAAGCGAACTTGAAGATGTTTTACACGGAATATCTTTAACAAAAGAATTAACCACACGTACTTCGGATTTTATTGTAAGTTTTGGCGAAAGATTTTCCGCATACATTATCAGTGAAGCTCTTATCGGTCGCGGAATAAATACTGAATATTTGGACAGCAGAACATTAATCAAAACAAATAATAACTTTGGCAGCGCTCGCGTAAATTTTGAAGCGACTAACTGCAACATTCAAAGATATTTCAATAAACACAAAAAATTGCAGATCATCACAGGGTTTATTTCATCTACAGATAACAATGAAACTACAACGCTCGGGCGCGGCGGTTCGGATTATTCGGCATCAATTTTTGGCGCGGCACTTAATGCAAAAGAAATTGAAATATGGACGGACGTTGACGGCGTTATGACTGCCGATCCGCGTAAAGTTAAAAATGCTTTTTCACTAAACACAATGAGTTACGAAGAAGCAATGGAACTTTCGCACTTCGGCGCAAAAGTAATTCATCCGCCAACAATGCAGCCTGCGCTTGATAAAGACATTCCGATCAGAATAAAAAATACTTTTAATCCTGCTTTTGATGGAACACTTATCAGTAAAAAAGTAAATGAAAATGAATTTTCCGTAAAGGGATTTTCCTCGATTGACAGTATTTCATTGCTGCGAATTGAAGGCAGCGGAATGGTAGGCGTTACGGGTGTTGCTCAAAGGATTTTTGAAGCAATTGCAAAACATTCAATCAGTATAATTTTAATTACTCAGGCATCATCGGAACACTCGCTTTGTATTGCAGTACTTCCGCAATATGCATCGCTTGCAAAAAAAGCAATTGAAGATGAACTTCGTTACGAGATACGCGATAAAGTTGTGAATGAAGTTACAATCGAAAACAATCTTTCTGTAATTGCAGTCGTTGGTGAAAATATGCGGCACACGCCGGGCATTGCCGGAAAAATATTTCATTCACTCGGCAGAAACGGAATTAACATTGTTGCAATTGCACAGGGTTCATCGGAGTTAAATATCTCTGCTGTAATTTCTAAAGAGCAAGTTGTAAAAGCATTAAACATTTTACACGATGGTGTGTTTTTATCCAACAGAAAATTTGCAAATATTTTTCTTGTTGGTACTGGCTTAATAGGCAGCACTTTATTGAATCAAATAAAAAATCAATTACCTTATCTTAATGATGAACTCGGAATTGATATAAAACTTATCGGCATATCAAACAGCAGTGAAATGTATTTTGATAAAGATGGAATTAATTTGAATGAATGGAAACACAAACTTAGTGCATCATCAAGCAAACAGGATATAAAAATTTTTATTGCCAAGATGAAAGAACTGAATTTACCAAACAGCATTTTTGTTGATTGTACTGCAAATGATAATGTTGCATCAACATATATTGAAGTACTGAAATCAAGCATCTCAATTGTTACTCCGAATAAGAAAGCAAACTCAGCAAAGTTTAATTATTATCAAGAAATCAGAAAGACAGCGCAAAAATTTAATTCGGAAATATTATACGAAACAAATGTTTGCGCCGGGCTTCCGGTAATCGTTACGATTAAAAATTTATTTTCAAGCGGCGATAAGGTAACCAAGATTGAAGGTATTTTATCCGGCACTTTAAGTTTTATTTTTAATTCTTTTAAAGATGGAAAAACTTTTAGTCAGACTGTTCTTGAAGCAAAAGATAAAGGTTACACCGAGCCGGATTTGCGTGATGATTTAAATGGACTTGATGTTGCAAGAAAACTTTTGATATTAGCGAGAGAAATCGGGGCGACTCTTGATTTGAAAGATGTTAAAATTCAATCGTTAATGCCAGCGGCTGCAAAGAAAGCTAAGAACAATGATGAGTTTTTAAAAATTTTAGCAAAGCATGATTTTGAATTTGAAGCGATGAGAAAAGATGCTGAGCAAACAGGAAAAGTTTTACGATACATCGCAAAGTTTGAAAATGGTAAAGCGGAAATATCATTGCAAAAAATTGGCAAATCTCACCCATTTTATTTTTTGGACGGCAGTGATAACGTTGTTGCGTTTACAACACAATTTTCGCAAGGCAGACAAGTTGTTGTTAAGGGACCCGGCGCTGGCGCGGAAGTAACTGCTGCCGGTGTTTTTGCAGATATTATTCGTGCTTCACAATATTTGGTTTAACAGAAAGGAAAAAAATGAATTCATCAAAAATTAAAGTTGGAGTCCTTGGCGCTACTGGCAGTGTAGGACAAAAATTTATAGAACTTTTATCAAATCACCCCTGGTTTGAAATTACAGAAGTTGCAGCTTCCGAAAGGTCAGCCGGAAAAAAATACAAAGATGCTGTTAACTGGTTTTTATCATCTCAAATTCCGCCTTTAATTGCGGAGTTGATTGTTAAAGATTGTGTTCCAAATCTGGATTGCAAAATTGTTTTCTCCGGTTTGGATGCAAGTATTGCTGGCGAAATTGAAACTGACTATGCGAAAGCGGGTTACATCGTTGTATCAAATTCTAAAAATCATAGAATGGATGAAGATGTTCCTCTGCTTGTGCCGGAAATAAATTACGACCATATTGATCTTGTAAAAACGCAGCAGTACGGTAAAGGATTTATCGTAACAAATCCTAACTGTTCAACTATCGGTTTGGTGCTTGCCTTAAAACCATTGCAAGATTTGTTTGGAATTGAATCTGTTAATGTTGTAACGTTGCAAGCATTATCCGGCGCCGGCTATCCGGGCGTTGCAAGTCTTGATATTATTGACAATGTAATTCCATTTATCGGCGGTGAAGAAGGGAAAATGGAAATCGAACCAAAGAAAATATTTGGAAAATTTTCTGGAAACAAAATTGATTTTGCCGATATTAAAATCAGCGCACAATGCAACCGCGTTGCTGTTATTGATGGACATCTTGAATGTGTGCAGTTGAAGTTAAAAAAGAAAACTACTGCCGATGAAATTATTAAAGCTTGGAAAGAATTTAAATCGGAGCCGCAAAAACTTAATTTGCCAATGGCGCCAATAAATCCAATTTACTATTTTGATGAAGCAAAATATCCGCAGCCAAAAATTCATCGCAACCTTGATAAAGGAATGGCAACTTCTATTGGAAGATTGCGTGAAGATTCTTTGTTTGATTTTAAGTTTGTAATATTATCACACAACACAGTGCGGGGCGCTGCAGGCGGCGCTATTCTTTGCGCTGAACTTTTGCAGGCTAAAGGATTTATAAAGTAACATATATGAAAAAAGAAATTAAAGTTTTTGCTCCCGCCTCAGTTACAAATGTTAGTTGTGGATTTGATATAATGGGTTTTGCAATCAACTTCCCTGGTGATGAACTTGAAATGAAACTTACGGAAAAGCCCGGTGTGCGCATTACTAAAATCACCGGCGATGGTGGAAAACTTCCGCTTGATGCCGAGCTGAACACTGCGGGCGTTGCGGTTATGTCGCTTGCAAAACATCTTAACTACAACAAAGGAATTGAAATTAAACTACATAAGAAAATTTCTTTGGGCAGCGGACTTGGCTCCAGCGCGGCAAGCGCAGTTGCAGGAGTGTTTGCACTTAATGAAATTCTCGGACGACCATTAACAAAGCAGCAGCTTCTTCCATTTGCTTTAGAGGGCGAAAAACTTACTTGCGGCGGAACTCCGCATGCAGATAATGTTTCCGCAGCTCTGCTTGGCGGTTTTATTATTGTGCGCAGCATAAATCAACTTGATGTTTTTAATATTGATTATCCGGTTAATCTTTACTGCACAATTGTTCATCCCAAAATAGAAATTAAAACTGCCGAAGCAAGAAGAATTCTAAAAAATCATGTTTTACTTTCCGATGCTGTTAAACAGTGGGGGAATGTTGCTGGACTAACTGCCGGATTGTTGAACAAAGATTTCTCATTAATTAAACGTTCGCTGCACGATGTTATAATTGAGCCGGCACGTGCAATTTTTATTCCGGGTTTTTACGAAGTTAAAAATGCTGCTTTAAACTCCGGCGCATTGGGATGCAGCATTTCAGGATCAGGTCCGTCAATCTTTGCGTTAAGTACATCAAAAAAAATTGCGCAAAAAGTCGGTGAGAAAATGCAGGATGTTTTAACAAACATCGGCACAGAAAGCGATCTGTACATTTCCAAAATCAACAGAAAAGGACCGAAGGTTATAAAATAACTTTATGCAATTATACAGCACCAACAATAAAAATTTGCGCTGCTCTTTTAAGCAAGCAGTATTAAAAGGTATATCTGAAGACGGTGGTTTGTTTATGCCTGTTATAATTCCTGCTATGCCCAATGTCTTCTTCAAAGAAATTTCTGAAATGAGTTTTAGAGAAATAGCTTTTAAGGTAAGCAAAACTTTATTGCAGGATGAAATTCCGTTAATTGATTTGAAAAAGATTGTAGATGAATCAATATCGTTTGATGCGCCTTTAGTTAAGCTTGATGAGGCAAATCATGTTCTTGAATTATTTCACGGACCAACGCTTGCGTTCAAAGATTTTGGCGCAAGGTTTATGGCAAAAACACTTTCTTATTTTCGTGATGAAAAAGAAATAACGATCCTTGTTGCAACTTCCGGCGATACTGGCAGCGCTGTTGCAAATGGTTTTTATAATGTGGATGGAATTAAAATTGTGCTGCTTTATCCTTCTGGTAAAGTCAGCAAGATTCAGGAGCAGCAATTAACAACACTCGGCGGCAATGTTACAGCTCTGGAAGTTGAAGGTAACTTTGATGATTGCCAGCGTTTGGTTAAACAAGCTTTTGCAGATCAACAATTGAATGAGTTACTTAATCTTTCTTCCGCAAATTCAATTAATATTGCACGCCTTATACCTCAATCGTTTTATTATTTTTATGCTTATTCTCAGTTAATAAATAAACAAAAAGAAATTGTATTCTCAGTTCCAAGTGGAAATTTTGGCAATCTAACCGCCGGACTTATTGCTTATAAAATGGGATTGCCAGTAAAGAATTTTATTGCATCTGTAAACTCAAATGATGTTTTTCCAAATTATATTAGTGAAGGCAGGTTTGAAGCAAAGCCTTCGGTACAAACAATTTCTAATGCGATGGATGTTGGTAACCCAAGTAACTTTGCGCGATTAAGCAATCTGTTTGGTGATGATTATGCAGTAATAAAATCTTTAATAAAAAGCTTCAGCTTTTCCGATGATGAAACAAAAAATGCAATTAAAGAAGTTGAAGAAAAATTTAATTATGTAATTGATCCGCACGGCGCAGTTGGATATTTAGGATTGCAAAAATATTATAAAGAAGTACGCAATGAATGTAATGGGATTATTTTAGAAACAGCCCATCCTGCAAAGTTTAAAAGCACAGTTGATGAAGTTTTGAATATTGATTTACCGCTCCCGAAAGAACTTGCAAGTTGTATGAACAAAGAAAAACAAGCTGCCCAAATATCAAACAACTATTCTGAATTTAAATCGTACTTAATAAATCAAATTGCGTAGTTAGTAAATCAGTTGTGCAATTCAATTTAAAATAAAAAAGGCGAGCCGAAACTCGCCTTTTTTAATTCAGGAATAAACTACTTCAGTAAAATTAATTTCTTTGATGCATTAAAAGTGCCTGCCTGCATTCTATACATATAAACACCGCTTGCAAGGCTGCTGCCATCAAAATCAACTTGATGTGAACCTGCCGAAACATCTTGATTAACTAATTCTGCTACAAGCTCACCAGTAAGCGAATAAACTGAAATAGTAACTTTAGAATCGAAAGGAACACTGTAGCTGATCCTTGTAATTGGATTAAAAGGATTTGGATAATTCTGGTTCAAAGCAAAAACAGATGGTACTAAAGTATTAACTTCAACTTCTTTAGAGTAACTGTAAGAACCGTCGAGATCAACTTGCTTTAGTCTGTAATACAAAGTTGTGCTTGAAACATTTTCATCAACAAAACTGTAATCAATTATTTGTGTAGAGTTACCAGCGGAATTAACCTGTCCGATAACATCCCACTCTGAGTTTGATTTTCTTTCAATAACAAAGTGGCTGCTGTTTAATTCAGTTGCAGTCTGCCAGCTAAGAATAACTTTGTTGTTATTAAAATCAGCTTTAAAAGAAACCAATTCAACAGGTATCCAGTTTGGATATTCATCAGCACCAATTTCTGGTATTGCATCACGAGTTTCATTATCAAAGTCATTAGTAATTCCGGCTACAGCAATTCCTTTACCAACAACAAGGCTAGTATTGGTTGAAAGGTGCAAATCTGTGGTTGAAACAAATTGAGGATTAACATTTAAGCTGTTGGCATCACCGGCTGATGCAGTTTGCCATGCAGCCAAAGTTTGTGCAGCTGCAGTATTCCAGTAACCAACATTTCCATTAACAGCACTTATAGAATATAAGTCATTATAATCTGAGTTCAATGTTCCTAATGCACCTGTTCTGTTAATGCAATAATTAGCAAAATCAGTTTCGGCTGAAAAAACTATGTTGTTTTTTAAATCATTAGTTCCATTGGAAATTAGTATTCCATCATAAGTAACAGTGCCCGTTCCAATATCGCTAATATTATTCATATAGACCGAATTAAAATTAAGATTAACAATTGCCGTTGCTGATGAGTTCTTAATTCCTCTTAAATAAGCAACCAAATTAGCAGCCGTAAGTTCAAATCCATAAATCATATTGTTATAAATATTATATGTTCCTAAACTTTCTATGCTAATACCTGTATTGCCATTGTTAGCTGCATTTGTTACGGAAGAGATTTTTGAGATTTTATTGTTGTAAATGTTAACAACAGCATTAGTATCAACATCAACAGCATAAATTGCTTCATTCGTAACATTTGCTGCTACTGTTTGATTTAAGATAATTTCATTCCCAAAAATATTGTGGCTGCCTGCTTTGTAAAGAACAACAGATCTTCTTTTTCCCTCAATCAAATTATTTTTAAGAGTAATGTTATATGGATAATCTTTAACATTGGGTACTCCGGATTGATAACATCCATAACCCTGCGAACTTTGAGCAACTCCATCAAAATTGCCGCTTATATGATTATTTTCAAAAGTTACATCATGGGGCGCCCAATTTTTACTTAGATAATTTCTGGAACGCATCATAATTGCGCCGATAAACAAATTACCCGATGTGCTAACAGCCTGTGCTTTATAATAAATCTTAGTGTTTTTAACTGTTAGATTTGAAACGTCTCCAGCTACAACTAAAGGAATAGCATTTCTATTTCCATTTGTGGCTGATTGGATAGTTAAATCCCTTGAAGTGCCGCCAACAGTATTTGAACCGTCAATCATAATATTTTTTGTAGTTCTTAAACTATCCCAAGAAATATTTCCTTTGCTTGGAATGCCAATGACCATACCGCCTGAAGGACCACTATTGCTGTCAGTTAAATAATTCAAAGTGATTACTGGTTGAACGCCTGTGTATGGTTTAAATGTAACGGTAAAAGGATCGGGATTAATTGCCAGACCTAAACCGACAAAAGGAGTTGGATATACTTCGTTAATATCACTTGTAATATAAAATGTACAATCACCTGTAAAAGCAGCATCGTTTAAAACCTCAAATGCTTCGCGCATATTTGCAAATTGAGGATTGCTTCCACCAGGTCCAGTACCGGGAGCGCCAATATAATAATTACCTGCAAGTTGAGGTTTTATTGTAACTTTATACGCTCCAAATCCGTTATTAGTGCTTAGAACATATACATTATAAACAAAATTGCTAACTGCTTGAATAGCAATATCCCCAGTACCAACTGCTGAGTTTGTACCAAGTGCAGTTGTAGAAGAGTATAGTGTGGCAGATGAAGGTGTGCCGCCGGTTACTTTAATAATTTTAGCTAACTCAAATCCAGTCCCAAGTGCATTAGCAGCAATATATTCATCGCCTGCAACAGTTTTTAAAAATCTAACAGCACTTCCACCAGTACCAAGTACTGTATTAGGAATTGTTCCGAGTAAACTGCCAGTTGAAGAAAATTTTTGTGCATTCATTCCGTGCGCATTAAAATAAAAATCACCGTTTGCTAATGGACCGGCAGATGCACTTGCAAAGCTAACCAAAGCACCAATGTTTACAATATTAGCAGTAAAAGTAGCGCCATTATCTGCTGTTGTAAATTTAACTACCTCGCCAGTTGCATTTGCAGATGGCGCCCAGATAACAATCGAGTTATCGGCAGTTGAACCTGTAACTGTAATTTTATCTCCTAATCTTTTTCCTGTTGCATCATAACTTATTACAACAGCGGGTGCTGATGTTTCATTATCATATTTATATACTTTAAAAATTCCACCGACGGCAACATTAGCAACAAATATTTTACCATCGCTTGAGACTTCAACATCATTAACTATAATTGTACCGCCAGCTATACCGGTAGTATCAAGTTTTCCAACTGAATCGCCTGTTGCTGCGTTAAAAATAAAAATCTGTTTACCGCCAAAAGCTGCATTTCTATTAACAACAAGAAGTCTGTGATTTGTACCAATAAGGCCATAAGCAATACCACGTGTTGTATTGCCTGTTTCCCATGCAGGTTTAGTTCCGGCTGCGGCAGATTTTTCCCAATTAGTTGCTACTTGCGAGTAAGTTAAACCCGCAGCAAATAAAAGTACAAAAAAAGCAAGTATAGTTTTTTTCATTTGAACCTCGTTAATTATTTTTAAGTGAGTTAATTATTAGAATAATCTCTAATGAAATTGATATGTGTTTTTTTAAGGATGATATAATTTGCATAAATAGCCTTATTGTTATGCAAAAGTTAGTTATTTTATTACATCAAATCCATAGTAATTTTGTTTTTTATTAATAACCTAAATAACATTGTTCAATAAGACTAAAAGGATTTAAAATGGATAAAGTCTCTTCATTTCCGAAAACAACAATTAAATTTCTTTCCGATCTTTCAAAGCATAATAGTAAAGAATGGTTTGAAATGAATAGAGAAAGATTTGATTCTGAATTTTTGCAGCCTGCTGTGCAATTTGTAATTGATCTTGGAGATAAACTTTCTGTCTTATCTCCGGGAATATTTGCAATTCCTAAAATAGATAAATCAATTTTCCGTCTTCATCGTGATGTTAGATTTAGCAAAGATAAATCGCCTTATAAAACAAATCTTGGTTTGTACTTCTGGGAAGGAGCGGGAAAAAAAATGGAATGTTCGGGTTATTATTTTCATCTTGAATCCAAATCGTTTTTCTTAGGCGCCGGAATGTATATGTTCACAAAAGATCAGTTAAAAAAATACAGGGAAGTTGTTGCAGTTCCTGAAAAAGGGAAGGAATTAACTGCAATTATCAAAAAAATCACATCAAAAGAAAAGTATAAAATTGGCGGAATGAGTTTTAAGAAAGTGCCAAAAGGATTTGATCTTGATTATAAATACAATGATTTACTACTTCATAACGGATTATATCTCTTTTATGAAAGTAATGATCTAACCGAATTATCTAAAAATGATCCTGTAAAATTTTCATTAAGTGTTTTTAAGGAACTTTCGCCAATACATAGCTGGCTATTGAAAAACGTAATAAATTGATTTCCTAAATCTCTTAGATTACTTTTATAATTTGATTTGTTTACAAAAATAATGTTCTAATTTTGTATTGTTAAATGAAGGATTATTGAGCATTACATAATCCTATGTTTGGATTTATAATAAAGTCATAGAAAAAAGTATGGATAATAAACTTTGGGACAACAGCAAATTCTTTTTATAGTTATTGGATTAATTATTGCAGGAATTGCAGTAGCTATCGGTATGAAAATATTTAATGCCAATGAGCATATTTCCGAAATAGATGCAGCATCCAATGAAATTATAAGTATGGCAACACTTGCTATGGGCTACTATAAAAAACCCAAAGAGGCCGGTAGCAGAAGTTTTAAAGGGTTTTTCTATCCATTTCTTTGTGATTCTATTACAGATGATAATCAAACTTATTATACATCAATAGGTAAATACACCGTTATTGCTGAAGATAAAATTTTAAATATAACGGTGTTTAGCAAAAAACCGAATGCGTGGCAGATAGTTTGTGTAGTTTATCCTACAAGGTATTCAATGTCGGTAAATGATTTATGGCTGCAACAATAATTGCTTTTATGGGAAACAATTAACTTAGTACTCTATTAAAAGTTGTTGAAAAAGAAAATACTATGTTGACAGCTAATTCTTTTAAATTTTCTGTAATCAATAATTGAAATATCCTTCAAAAGCTTATACACTTAAAATAAATCATATCTTTTCTCAAATCTTTTATTCAAGTTCAATAATATTTTTTTACAATAAGACAAACTCTTTATAAGCTGTATTAAAAATTCTTTACAAAATTTCTAAAACAGTTTTTGGCTTGAATTTATAAAATAAAATCATATCTTGTTATTAAGAATTCACAATTATTCATCACCCTGTTACTCAAATGATTAAATTATTTGAGATAAAGGAGTTTAAAATGAAATACAAATCATATCTACTTAATAACTTCAGAACAATAACGCAGCTTGAAAACATATCTTCAGAAATAACCGACGCAATTGAAATTGTGGGCTCAGTGCTTCCTTTTAAAACAAATAATTATGTAGTTGAGAATTTAATAGACTGGAATAATATTCCCGACGACCCGATGTTTATATTAACTTTTCCTCAAAAGGAAATGTTATTACCGCATCATTATGAAATTATGGAATCCTTAATTAAAAGCGGAGCCGATAAAAGCATAATTAAGGAAGCAGCCAATAAAATAAGGCTTGAGCTAAATCCGCATCCCGCAGGGCAAATAGAATATAATGTCCCAACAATCGAAGGCGAAAAACTTTTTGGCATGCAGCATAAATACAGAGAAACTGTTTTATTCTTTCCAAGTCAGGGGCAAACTTGCCATGCATATTGTACATTTTGTTTTCGCTGGCCCCAATTTGTTGGTTTAGAAGATCTAAAATTTGCTTCAAAAGAAGCAGAGCTGCTTGTAAAGTACATTAAAGAAAATTCCGATGTAACAGATGTTCTTTTTACAGGCGGTGATCCATTAATTATGAAAACAAAACATCTCGAAAATTACATACGTCCATTACTGGAATCTGATATACCAAATCTTAAACATATAAGAATAGGCACTAAAGCTTTAGGGTACTGGCCCTTCAGATTTACAACCGATGATGATGCAAATGATTTACTTGAACTCTTTAAAGATGTAAAACGAGCAGGCAAACATTTAGCAATAATGGCGCACTTTAATCATCCAGCAGAATTAAAGGGTGAGGCAGTTGCTGCTGCCATAAATAATATTTTAAAAACAGGCGCTGTAATTCGAACGCAATCACCAATACTAAAGCATATAAACAATTCGCCTGAAATTTGGGCAGAGATGCTGAAAAAACAGGTTTCGCTGGGATGCATTCCATATTACATGTTTGTTGCGCGTAATACAGGTGCGCAGCATTATTTTTCAGTCCCGCTTATTGAAGCGTGGAAAATATTTAGAAAAACATATCAATCGGTTAGCGGGATTTGTCGAACTGTGCGAGGTCCAACTATGTCTTGTTTGCCGGGTAAAGTTCAAATACTTGGGGTTGCAGAAGTAAAAGAAGAGCAAATAATGGTATTTAGAATGATTCAGGGAAGAAATCCTGATTGGGCAGCAAAGCCGTTCTTTGCAAAATATGATGATCAAGCAATTTGGTACACAGATTTAAAACCTGCATTCGAAGATGAAAAGTTTTTCTTTTCTGATGAGTTAAATGAAATTTTGAATAAAAACTTAATAGAAGAAGATTTTGAGTGATAAACCTTGCTGTTTATCTTTGCATAATATCAATAGGCATTAATTAAAATGAAAAATATTACTCGGATCATTCTTAGCACTTTATTTCTATTATTAATTAACATAACTGCACAGACTGTAAATGTTAAAATCATAGAAACAAGTGATGTGCATGGCGCAATCTTTCCTTTTGATTTTAAAGAAAATAAACAAACAAATTCTTCGCTTGCGCAAGTAATAACTTATCTTAATCAGCAGCGCGCAAATACGAATCAAATTGTTTTTTTGTTAGATAACGGAGACATTATTCAAGGCGACCCGGTTGTTTATTATAACAATTTTGAGAAAACCGATACGATACATCTTTACGCAGACGTTATGAATTATATGCACTACGATGCCGCAACGATAGGTAATCACGATATTGAACCCGGGCATGCTGTGTACGACAAGTTTAATAGTGAAATTAATTTTCCCTGGCTTGCCGCAAATGCAATTGATACAAAAACTAATGAACCTTATTTCAAACCATACACGATTATTAAAAGAGGTGGAGTTAAAATTGCTGTACTTGGTTTGATAACACCCGCAATTCCGCAATGGCTGCCTGAAAAAATTTGGGCGGGAATTCGTTTTGATGATATGATTGAAACTGCAAAAAATTGGGTTAAGAAAATTAAAGAAACCGAACAACCTGATTTACTGATTGGATTGTTCCATGCCGGTGTTGACTATACCTACAACGGTGAAAATGAAAACACCTATAAAAATGAAAATGCTTCCAGACTTGTTGCAGAACAGGTGGCGGGTTTTGATGTTGTGTTTGTTGGTCACGATCATGCTGGATGGAATTTTACAACTAAAAATAAAGATGGAAAAGATATTTTGATTTTGGGTCCGCTTGCAAGTGCTAAAACAATTGCCGTTGCTAATTGCGTTTTAACTTTTGATCAGGAAAGTATGTTTTATCATAAAAAAAGTGTTTCGGGCGAAATTGTTGAGATAAAAGATTATCAACCAGATCCTGATTTTATGAAACATTATTCTCAAAATTTGGAAGAAGTTAAAAATTATGTTTCGAGAGCGATTGGAACTTTTGATGAAACAATCTCCGCAAAAGATGCGCTATTTGGTCCATCAAAATTTGTGGATTTAATTCATAATATTCAGCTTAATATAACAGGCGCCGAAGTTTCTTTTACAGCACCGCATTCCTTCACATCTCAAATAGATAAAGGCAAAGTTTATGTAAAAGATATGTTTGATCTTTACAAATACGAAAATCTGCTTTATACAATGGAATTAAGCGGGCAGGAAATAAAAGATTATCTTGAATACTCATACGGCAACTGGTTCAATCAAATGAAAAGTATAAATGATCATCTGCTTAAATTTAAACTTGATGAGGCGGGCAATCTCAAATATTCTGAACGAAATAAATCACCCGAATTAGAAGAACGATTTTACAATTATGAATCTGCAGCCGGAATAAACTACACTGTTGATGTTAGTAAACCAATAGGACAAAGAGTAGCGATATCAACTCTTTCTAACGGAATGTCTTTTCAGTTAGATAAAATTTATAAAGTTGCAGTAAATTCATATCGCGGCAATGGCGGCGGCGGGCACTTAACTCGCGGTGCAAAAATTCCCAAAGATGATTTATCAAAAAGAGTTGTAAACTCCACAGAAAAAGATTTACGTTATTATCTTATGAAATGGATTGAACAAGAAAAAACAGTAAGCCCAAAACTGCTCGGTAACTGGAAAGTTGAACCCGAAAGTTGGTGGATCGCCGGAAAAGAAAAAGACTATCAGTTGATATTTCAAAAATAATAAATCACAGAAATTGGTAAATGTGTAAGTTTTTTTTGATTGCACTTTTCATTGAGATAAAAAATCAGCGTTCCATTTCTTTTTATCTATTCTTATCTTTAAGCAACAAAACAATAAAGAAAATAAATACAGATGAACATATCAAAAAGCGAAAAATTATTTGAAAAGGCAAAACAGTTTATTCCCGGCGGAGTTAATTCACCCGTACGGGCGTTTAAATCCGTTGGCGGCAGCCCCATATTTATGGAGCGAGGCGAAGGTTCCAAATTATATGATTGTGATGGAAATGAATTTATAGATTACATTGGAAGCTGGGGACCTCATTTGTTCGGGCATAATCCAGCGTTTATAAAACAGGCTTTACTCAATGCAATGGAAAATGGAACAAGTTTTGGCGCGCCAACCGAACTCGAAGTAAAAATGGCTGAACTTTTTACTGAACTTGTTCCATCAGTAGAAATGGTTAGAATGGTAAACAGTGGAACAGAAGCGACAATGAGCGCAATACGCGCTGCACGAGGTTTTACAGGTAAAGATAAGTTTATAAAATTTGAAGGATGCTATCACGGGCATGCAGATTACTTTCTAATTAAAGCCGGAAGCGGCGCATTAACACTTGGCGTTCCAACATCGCCGGGCGTTACAAAGGCAAATGCTGCCGATACTTTAATTGCAGATTATAATGATATTAATTCTGTTATAAATCTTGTAGAAAAATACAAAGGACAAATTGCCGCTGTAATCATCGAACCTATTGCAGGTAATATGGGAGTTGTTCAAGCGAAAATAGATTTTTTACTGGAACTAAGAAAAATTTGTACTGCCGAAAACATAGTTTTAATTTTTGATGAAGTGATGACAGGATTTAGGGTTGCTTCCGGCTGCGCACAGGAAATTTTGGGAATCAAACCCGATCTTACAACATTTGGAAAAATTATCGGCGGTGGTTTACCTGTTGGCGCTTTCGGCGGAAAAAAAGAAATTATGAAAATGCTTGCTCCTGCCGGACCTGTTTATCAAGCTGGTACGCTTAGCGGTAATCCACTTGCTATGGCAGCAGGATTTGCTGCATTAAGCTACATAAAAGAACATCCTGAAATTTATCTTCAATTAGAAAAATCCTCGATGTATCTTGAAAACGGATTTAAAGATAATCTAAAAGAATTTGGCAAAAACTTTGCAATGAATAGAGTTGGTTCTATGATGTGTATGTTTTTTACTGAAGAAAAAGTTGATGACTTCAAATCGGCTGTAAAATCCGACACGATGCTTTATGGAAAATATTTTCACGAAATGTTAGAGCAAGGCATCTACCTTGCGCCTGCTCAGTTTGAGGCTTTGTTTGTTTCAACAGCTCACAGTAAGGAAGATTTGGATAAAACAATTACAGCGCAACGCGAATCTCTTAAAAAAATATTATTATAATTTTATTTATAAAAATAAAAGGTATTAGAAAAATGAAATCAAATTATAAATACGTCGTTACACTTTTAGTAATAGGAGTTTTCCTTCTTTCAACAACTCCGGCTCAATCATTAATGAACATAAAAGTTTTGGATAAAGACGGAGTTAAATATTTATCTAATACTGTTGTAATAAAGCTCAAACAGTCAATTCAAACAGATGCACTTGGCAAATCATCTTTACCAAATAAACTTTTTACTGCTTTAAATAGTTTTGGTTTTACGGACGTAAAAAGTATTATTTCATCAAATTCGGCAAGCAATCAATCATTAAATAGAATTGTGGTAGCAGAATTCACATCTGATACCGACCCATTTTACATTGCATCAAAAATAAAAAGCTCGCCAGATGTTGAATGGGCTGAACCAAAATTCGTTCGCGAAATTGAATTTGTGCCAAATGATCCGAGCTATTCATCCCAATATGCTCTTTCTAAAATAAGCGCCGCATTAGCGTGGGATATTAGTAAAGGCGATACAAATGTAGTTATAGGAATTGTTGATACTGGTGTAGATTGGGATCATCCTGATCTGGCTGCAAATATCTGGAGAAATCGAGATGAGATTGCAGGCAATGGAATTGATGATGATAATAACGGCTATGTTGATGATATTCGCGGATGGGATTTTGGAGGTCTTACAGGAATACCGGATAACAATCCGATGGAAGATCAATCCGACCATGGAACTCACGTAGCTGGAATTGCGTCAGCCGTTTCAGACAATAACACAGGAGTTGCTTCAATCGGTTTTAATTGCAGATTGATGCCTGTTAAAACAAGCCGAAATGATTTTAGAAATAGTAGTGGTGATGCTTATATAGCTTATGGATATGAGGGAGTTATTTATGCTGCCGATAACGGAGCAAAAATTATAAATTGCAGCTGGGGCGGCAGTGGTGCTTCAAACCTTGAACAGGCAGTTATTGATTATGTTATTTCAAAAGGATCGCTGATTGTTGCTGCAGCAGGAAATGACAATACTAATGAAAATTTTTTCCCCTCTGCATATAATGGTGTTTTATCAGTTGCTTCAACAACTTCAACTGATTCGCGCAGCAGCTTTTCCAATTACGGAAAAACAATAGATGTTGCTGCACCCGGAAGCAATATTTATAATACATGGCAAAATAATACTTATGCAACTTTAAGCGGAACATCAATGTCATCTCCATTAACAGCGGGTTTAGCCGGACTTGTGGCTTCAAGATTTCCAAATTACAATCCGTTTCAAATAGCCGAACAGATACGTGTTAATTGCGATGATATTTCTGCAGTAAATCCCTCATTTCAATATCAGCTTGGCAAAGGAAGAATAAATGCTCGAAAAGCGCTGGCAAATGTAAATTCTATTTCAGTCAGGGGAATTTCTTTTAATTATTCTGATGATGCTCCAGGTGGAAACGGAAACGGACTTTTTGAATCAGGCGAAACAATAACGCTTACAGTTAATTTTACCAATTATCTTTCACCTACTTCTAATTTGGCAGTACAACTTGAATCAAGAAACAATTTTACCACAATCGTAAACGGTAATTTTGCAGCTGGCGGTGTATCAACTTTGCAATCATTCGATAATGGATCATCAAAATTTAGTTTTACTATAAACGCAAATACAACTAAGGATACAGAACTTTTATTCTTATTAAAATATTCGGACGGAATTTATAACGATTTTCAATGGACAGGCATAACGGCTAACCCAACTTATGCAACGCAATCCGGCAAAAATATTGACCTGACAATTACAAGCAAAGGTACATTGGGATTCAACGATTATCCGGCAAACTTAAAAGGCAAAGGATATTCTTATCGTGGTTCGTTTAATCAGATGTTTGAAGGTGCTTTAATTACAGGCACATCCGCACAAAAGATTTCTGACGCTGCACGTAACGGTGTGGATGGCTCATTACAAAATAATGATTTTAACTTAATACAGCCATTTGTTGTGAAAGCTACCGGTAATTTGAATGACGCAAAAGGGCTTTCAGTTTTTAATGATAATAATGCAGGTTCAAATAAAATTGGAATAACAACATATCTTAATACTTATACTTTTTCTGCCGAACCTTACAAAAATTTTATAACGCTTGATTACAGCTTTGTTAATTTATCTGGCGCAGATATTTCAAATTTTTATGCAGCCCTTTTTATTGATTGGGATATTGATGGAACTGGAGCGGGAGATGTTACAAACTGGGATAATTTAAACAATTACGGTTATTCAAGAAACACGACCGGAGGACCGGCAAACTATAATGGTGTTGCGCTTTTATCCGGCACAAATTATGGATTTTGCGCTTTCAATAATGATGGTAGTTCAGGCAGTATAAATTTGTATGATGGATTTACAGATACGGAAAAATGGACTTCGATTTCTAATGGCGTTTCCAAAATCTCCGCAGGTCCCGGGGACATTTCTAACATAAACTCGGCAGGACCTTTTACAATTCCTGCTAACGATACTCTTCAGGTGGGATTTGCAATTCTCTCTGCTGATAGTAAATCAGAATTAGATGCAGCTGTAGTAAATGCGCGGGCAAAATATCAACAAATCATTACCGATATAGAGGATAAACAAGAAACCATCCCAACACAATTTTTACTTGAGCAGAACTATCCAAATCCTTTTAATCCGGGTACAAAAATAAGATACAGTTTGCCGCAAGAAGTAAACGGCGAGAAGCGAAACGTGGTATTAAAAGTTTATGATATACTTGGCAATGAAGTAGTTACGCTTGTTAATAAAGAGCAGTCTGCTGGTAATTATGAAGTTGAATTTTCTGCCGAAGGCATAGCAAGTGGAATTTACTTGTATAAATTAGGGGCAGGTTCATTTAATCAAACCAAGAAGATGATACTTCTTAAATAAGAATGGTGTAAAAACTAAATTTTAATATTTATACAAAATATTTTGTGATAAAAAATGAAGCGATAAATAGTAATAAAAGCGTTTCTGTATTTGCTAATAAAGGAATACAAACTACGTTAATCGGGATTATTGTAAGTATTATCCTTGCTCTAATTAAAGGTGTTGCGGGTGTTATTGGTAATTCGTATGCGCTTATTGCAGATGCAATCGAATCTACTTCAGATGTATTCACTTCGATTATTGTTTTAATAGGATTGAGAATAGCGAAAAAACCTGCTGATGAAGATCATCCATACGGGCATGGTAAAGCAGAACCTTTTGCCGGTGTTGTTGTATCCATTGCTTTGTTTGCTGCGGCTGTTATCATCATTTTTCAAAGCATACACGAAATTCTAACGCCACATCACGCACCGGAATCTTTCACATTAATTGTGCTTGTAATGGTTGTAATTGTTAAAGAAATTTTGTTCCGTTATGTAATTAAGGTTGGCAATTCTGTTGAAAGTGTTGCAGTTAAAAACGATGCATGGCATCATCGAAGCGATGCAATAACATCGGGAGCGGTTTTTATCGGTATCAGTATTGCATTGCTTGGAGGTGATGGATTTGAACAGGCTGATGATTTTGCAGCATTAATAGCCTCATTCATAATAATGTTTAATGCATACAGATTGATGAAGCCCGCTTTGTTTGAAATTATGGACACAGCGCCATCACCGGATATAATTAAACAAGTTATAGAAACTGCAAATCTTGTTGATGGAGTTATTGCAATAGATAAATGCTTTGCAAGAAAAATGGGGTTTGAATTTTATATTGATATGCATGTAATTGTTGATGGTAATATTTCCGTTTTTAAAGGACATGATATTTCACATCAAGTAAAAGACAAATTAATTAATTCGCATCCCAAAATATCTGGCGTACTAATCCATATAGAGCCGGCAACAGATGAAAGATTAAAAAGAATACATATACTCGAACAAACAAAAAGGAAAATAAAGTGAAAAAAAACATGGGATCCATTGACCGTATTATCAGAATAGTTATTGGAGTTGCAATAATTGTTGTTGTGGGAATTATAATGCAAAGCTGGTGGGGATTAGTTGGAATCGCTCCGATTACTACAGGCTTACTAAACTTCTGCCCTGCTTACAATTTGATTGGCGTAAACACCAAAACAAAAATTGAAACTGAAAAGCTAAAACTCTAATTGCAGTAAGCAGATTCAGATGAATTAATAGTCATCCTTGAAAAGAAAATAAATTTTTGAGGATGACTTTTTTATTTTATTTCTCTAAGTCAATTATTTTTGCTGGCTCTCTTTTTTATTAAGAGTTTCATTTTCAATATTTTTTGATTTTAGAATTCCGGGTATAAGAACTCCTATCAGTATTCCAATAATCAAAGTTATTATAAGCAGCAGCAATTTTGAAATATTGGAAGACCAGAAAAGAAAATTAAGCGGCACTACCTCAACATTTTGTATGCAAAGAATAATGAATAAGCCCAATAAAACTAAGCCTGCAATTTTTTTTGCATCCATAAGTTGTCCTCTATTTAATTACCATTTAATAAGAAACTATTTAAAAAAATAACGCCATATCATTTAATTTGATATGGCGTGTGAAAAAATATTTCAGACTATTCGTTATAAGCAAGCCAATAACCGCTTATTCCCGTTATTTTGCTGTCAGCCCAGGTTCTAATTTTAATTGTAAATCCATCTCTTGAAACTGAAAGAACTTCAACGGAGTACCTATGGTTAAAATTCTTATCTGCATCCATTTGACTGACAGACAGAAATACTTTAGGTTTTGTATCAAACGGTTTTTCAAAATTAATTTCTACTGTTACAGATCTATCGCCAGAATTGGAATCCAGTGTGTAACCACTTTGACCTTTTGAAGCAGACCAAGAACCGCTTTGAATTAGTTTTGAACCTTTTTCTTGAGCAGAAACAGTTAATGCAAATGAAACAAAAAACAATATTGCAAAAAGAACAGATAGTTTTTTCATTTTTCCTCCTTAGGAATGTTTGTTTAACAATAAGAATTAAGTTTAATGAATATCCAAAAAAATCTTCAGAAAATTAGTTGATTGATTTTTTAATTCCTAATTGATTAAAAGAATCATAAAATTTTTTTGACTTTAATCAATCAACCTTTTGAAGAACCATTATTAAACCGGATTCGTTTTCAAGTGTAAGTTTCATTTTCTCAATTTTATATGTAAATGAGTTTTTATCCAGCGCTTTTACAACCGCTTGTTCAACAGTCATATCAGGGCAAGCCATCATTGTAGAAATAATACTTCCGAATTTAATTTTATTTCCTTTGATTTCAATAGTGCCGGATAAGTTATTGCAGCCTGCATGTCCGCCAAATCGCATATCAGTTAAATTAAATTCAAAAGTGGGCAAACCTTTCATCAGCTTATTCCTGTCTAATTCAATTCCTGTCATTTCTTTCATTACCCAGATGTCGTACAAACGAAAATCATACAAATATGATCCACAGCCTTTAAAAATTGTAAGCTCATTTGCGCCGGATTGTTTTATTGAAACACTTACACTGTAATCAAACTTTTCACCGGACATGTTGTCGCTGCAATCAATTTTTGTAACCGTAACATTAATTTCGCCTGAGTCATTTTTTGTTTGATAAAGAGTAACGTAATCATCCTTCTCTATTACTTTAATTGATTTTTCAATAGAAAAATTTTCAATCTCTGCCAAAGAAGTAAAAGTCATCTTTCCATCAAAATCAATTTCGATATTCCAGAAAGGTTCGTTGCCTCTTGCAATAAAATCAATTCCCTTTAAAAACTTTTCTTGATATTTGGAAGGATTTAGTTTCATCTCATCGTTAAGACCGTCAGAGCTTGAAGTGCAATAATTGCTCGCTGAGCAGCCAAAAGTGAAAAGTAAACTGAGTGCAATAAATATATACTTTATCATAAAATTCCTATAATATTGCTGTAAAGATAATGAATGATGCCAAAATCATTCATAAAAATAAAAACGTCCCAAAATTATCGGGACGTTTAAACTAAAAAGTATTTTTCCCTTTTAAGATGCTGAAACTAAAAGTTCTTTTTCTATTGCTTGTTTTAATGATTCTTTTGGAAGTGCGCCAACTGCCATTTTAGGTTGTCCTTCCATCGGAACAAAAAGAATAGATGGAATACTTCTTATCCCAAATACTGCGCCAAGTTCCTGCTCTTCGTCTGTGTTCACTTTATAGACGTTGATCTTACCTTTGTATTCTTCAGATAATTCTTCAAAAATTGGTCCTACCATTTTGCAAGGACCGCACCATGGCGCCCAGAAATCAATTACTGCAGGTAATTCTCCGTTATACTTCCAATCCTGATTTTTTTCATAATCAAAAACTTTTGTTAAAAAAGTTTCTTTTGTTAATGCTTCGGTCATTTGTTCGCCTTTCTCATTTTTCTTTATTTATTGATTTAAACTGCTTTAAAAACTTTTATTAATTTATCTTTTACTTCTTCCGCTACAATTTTCATTTCGGGGTTATCAACTATTTGCGCCATAACAATGGGATCAAAAAAAGAGACAACCGTTTTATCATCTTTTTCATAAACTATAACATTACAGGGAAGAAGCAAACCCAATTCTTCTTCAGACATTAAAGATTTGTATGCAAGTTTAGGATTGCAAGCACCAAGTATTGTGTATTTCTTAAAATCAACATCAATCTTTTGTTTTAAGGTTTCTTTAATATCAATTGTTGTAAGAACTCCAAAACCCTCTTTTTTCAATTCGGAGGTTACTTTTTCAATTGCTTGCTCAAAAGTATAATTTGTAGTTTTTGAAAATCCGTATTGCATTATTTGTTTTCCTTTAGTACATCATTAATATTCTTTTTAAATATTGATTTCCAATCAACAAAAAGAAATCCTGCAAAAGCTCCATAAGCTGTGCTTATAAAAGGATTACCCGTGATTGCGCATCCTTTGTTGCAGCCGATAAAATAGTAGTATAAATATCCGCCGGCTGCACCTATTAGAACAGGCAAAATATTTTTAGCCAATTTTATAATCATTTTAATCCTGCCGATTTCCAGCGAATCATTCCGCCGCTTAAATTACTTGCGTTGTAGCCAAGTTTTTTTAATTTGGAAGCTGCAGTTAAACTTCGGCTGCCTGTGTGGCAGTAGCAAATTATTTCTGCGTCTTTAAATTTTTTCAATTCCTGTTCTCTATCTGCAATGCTTGTAACCGGAATATGATAAGAGCCTTTTATTGAACTTTGTTTTCTTTCTTTATCTGTTCGGACATCTAAAAAAACAACACTGCTTTGCTTCTTAACTTTTTCATAAGCTTCGGAAGGGGAATATTGTTTTATTGTTTTTACTAAATAAATCTTTTTACCAATGTAAAAAACGATTAGTGCAAGAAAAACGTATAATATAATTTGTTCAGTTGCCATAAGCCTTCAAATTTGTGTTAAGTATGATTAGTTATAATTAAAAAGGATTCAGTTAATATTGTGATTAAAACGAGGTCTTAAAAATTTAAGACCTCGAATTGTTTATTTTAAGCTGTTATTTCTTTGGGGGATAAATATCTGTTATAAAGCCACATTAAAAAAGTTGCCAGTACGCCGATACCGATTAAAGCGAACCATACAATTTCCGGTTTACCTGCTGCTTTAGATGATTGATATAGCCATCCGCCAAGCGGATCACCAACGAATCTTGCAATTGCTATAGGAAGAAAAGCATAGCCTTGAAACAATCCCTGCTGACCCGCAGGAGCAATTTCAGAAATGTATTCATAATAACGAGGAGCCTGTATCATTTCACCAATTGCAAATGCAACAATTCCAGCCGCAATAGTGGGTATGCTTGGATAAATTCCAATTATAACCCAGATTAAACTCGAAAATGCAAATCCGTATAAAATTGCTTTAGATGTAGGAATATTTTTTGTTAATCTGTTCAACGGAATTTGTAAAAGTATAATTGCGCCGGCGCCAGCCCACGATTGAATAATTTCGTAAGGGGCGTCTGCGCTAATGTAGTCGGTTATGTAATAAGGTACAATAATAAATTCCTGCCAGAATATAATCCAATATAACGAGTAGATTAAAAGAAAGATCATAAACTTAAAATTTGCAAGAACTACTACTAAGTTTTCTAATTTTTTACCGAGCGATTCAACAACTTCAGTCGTTGGGTTTTTTACATCCTTATACAAAATTATATTGATGAATAACATTGCAAGACAACTTATTGATGAAACAACATAAACAAATTGATTTCCAAAACTATCTCTTACAAAATAAGCTATTGTTGGTCCAATCATTGCGCCTGCATTTACAAGCCAGTAATAAATTGCAAAGCCAAGTGATTTTGTTTCCGGGGTTGATGTTACGGCAACAGTTCCAAGTACGGATGGCTTAATAAAAGATCCGCCAAATGCTGTTAAGACTAAAAAGATCATAAGCAGCCAGTAAAGCGAAAAATTTTCATAAACGCCGGAAAAGGCAGCCATTCCAACTGAGCCGATTAAAAAATATCCGATTGCAAGAATTGAAAATGCAACATTAAATGCTCGACGGAAACCCCATTTATCTGCAAGCGTGCCACCAAGAATAGGAAGCAAATAAATTAATCCTCCAAAAATTCCGGAAAGCTGTCCTGCTTCGGCTTCCGAAAAACCGAGGTTATTACGCATATAAATCATAAAAACGATTTGCTGACCGTAGTACGCAAGCCGCTCAAATAATTCCATTCCGTTTGCAACCCAAAAGGAATGATGAAAACCCGTTTTTAATTTTTGTAAAACGCCGGTCTCTTTCACTAATTTCCCTTTCAAAAAATGTTGAGTGCAATTTAGTTACCCGCTTTTATACTAACAAAATTTTTTTATTGAATTGACAGTAAATGTTCGTCTTTAGCAAAAAAGAAATAAAACTAAATTGAATTTGAGAAGAATAATTTATAAACATGCACAGGCAAATATTTAAAATTATATGAAAACCATTTTTTTAGTGCTTTTAACATTTCTATTTACTTCATCAATTATCTTTTCTCAAAAGAAAAAAAATTTTATTGCTGAAGTAAAGAACAGCGAAGTTAATATCAAACTTCATAGATTGATTGAGTTTAACCACACTGATGCAAAAAAAGGGAATAAGTATGTTGTGGCTGAAATAACTATCGAAAATATTTCCGATAAAAATATTGCAGTTGGTGCGGATTACACCATGAGCATTTCGATAATTGATGATGAAGGAAATAAATATCGCTCGGGTTTAAAAGGAACAGGAATTGTTTCAACTTATCTTACAAAAGAGGGCAGTGAAAAGCAGGACCAAAAAGCTTTTAATCTTTGCTTCAGCGATAAATTTCCACCAAAGACTAAAGCTAAATCTTTTTTATGCGGATTTGAAATTCCGATTAATGCCAATATTGTTTCGTTTGGAGTTAAAGATAAGAATTTGTGGAATGGTATTAAGAAGTAAATCCGGACTGATATTCAAAAAATAAAAGAGGCTGTCTCAAAAGTGTCATTCCGAATTTATTTCGGAATCTAATTCTTTGATTTTAGAATAAAATTAGAACCTGAAACAAGTTCAGGTTGACTTAAACGTACTTTTGAGACAGCCTCTTTTTTATAATCAATTTTATTATGATCTATTCAGGTTGACGTTCCATCAAACCATCGGCAATTAGAGCATCTCTAACAGACACGCCAAGTTCGGATAGTGTTTCTTCAATGTTGTTTGGATTCATAGTCATTGATTGACCAGACCATATCAACTTATCTGAAGCAATCGAAAAGATATTTAATTCAACAGTTACAATTTGATCTGTGCGGTATGAACCGCCGTAATCATACATATATCCAAAAGAATAATTATAGTAGCCGCCAAAAGAATAATAGTAATTTGGATAAATGCCCGGACTATAAGACTCTCTGTTTTCAACGTTAACCAATCTTAACACAACCGCTCCATCAAAACCCTGTTCAACAAGTTTAGTTTTAACAACATCAAGTTTGCCGATATCATCATCATTAACAACTTTGTAAGATGGAACTGCAATAGTGTTTACCATTCTCCCTGCAATTTGATCTTCAATTGCTTTTCTTGTTGCTGTTTTCATTACATGAGCAAATACAACAACTTTTTTGAATTTTAATGATTCTTTTGTTGCATCGGGGTTTTTCCAGCTATCGTAAATTTTATTTGATTGGCTGCATCCGAAAACAAGCATCACTGAAAAAATCAACAAGTAAATTTTTGTTGAAAGTAATTTTATGGAATTCATTTATACCTCTTTTTGTTTAATCTATTTTTTGATCTGGTACATAAAACGATAATCAAATAATTATTTCATAAAGTTTAATGCCGTTAATTGCTTAAAGATAAACAAAAATATTCTTTCTTCTTATCTTATTTATAAATTTGATTTAGAACTTAAAACATCGTACCAGTTAAGTTTTCGTGTTAAAAACATTATTAACGCAAGAACTAAGAACAGTACAATATTTCCAACTAACAAAGAATAATCCTGAATCTGCAGAATTACGTACATCAATCCGTAAACTCCTATTAAAATACCGAACATTATGCTTCCGATCTTTAAACTTTTATATATGCTTTTAACGTAAAATCCAACAAGCGAAATTACAAGCAAAGCAGAAAAAAGATATGAATAAGCAAATGTTACATATTCCGAAATAGAAAGTAGCAATGAATAAAAAATTACCAATGCTAATCCCACCAATAAATATTGAATCGGATGAATTACCCGCTTGCTGAAAAGTTCAATCATAAAAAAGCTTAAAAAAGTTAAAACGATAATCATCAAACCATATTTTGAAATGCGCATAGTTTTTTGATATTCATCAACGGGCAGTAAAAACTTAACTCCAAAAGCGCTTGGCGAAATATTTTCTTTATCATCTTCCCAGTTTTGCGGAAAGCTGCGGTTAAAATAATTTACGCGCCAGTTTGCAGAAAAACCATTTTGATTAATCTCTCGAACAGACGGCAAATACGCCCCACTGAAACTTGGGTTATTCCATGATGATTTTACATTTAGTGCGGTTGATTTACCAACAGGAAGGAACGATAGATTATCCAAACCGTTCAACTGTATATCAAGGCTGAAATCAAGTTTGTTTGTTTGTTCATTAATATTAACATCCGAAAACAAACCTGAACTATAAACTTCCTTGCTTTTTAATCCCGGCAAAAGAGAATAAACCGATTGATTGATTTTAAGCTGCGGGTCGTTCTGAATACCTCGCAAATCGCTGATATTAATAGAAAGATAAGATTCATCATATTTTTGATTTTGAAATCTCTCTTTAATTTTTTCAAGGTTGATAGAACCACGAATATTAATTTTTGCGCTATAAAGCATAATTTCGTAAATGCCGCGGTGTCTTTTTTCAGGCGTTACTTCAACTAAATATTCCAGAGTATCGGGCAGATAATGATAATTTTTATTGATGAAGAAACTGTTTCCTTTTTGGTCAACGTTTTCAATTGTGCTGTGAAGAGTTAAAACAGGACCGCCTACAACCTGAGAACCTGCCCAGCTTTTACTTACTTCTTTGATTGCATCGTTTCGATAACTTTGTCTCTCTGTAATTAAAGATTCAATCATAAAAAGCGGAATGAGAAGTACAAATATGATTGCAGAAATTAATATTATACGAAGCGTGATTGATTCTTTTTTCAAGATAACTCCTTTAAAAATAAATTTAATGTGATTCTAATATTTAGATATGAATGTAATAAAATAAGTTCAATTAAAAACGGGGCAATTATTTTTCTGCAATGTAATAACTATATAAATTGATGCCTGTTAAATAGTTTTATTCAGTAGTTAGAAATAATTATAAACTAAAAAAATGGATTTTAATATTTTCTGTTTGATTGAAAAAACTATTGCTCTATATTTAAAACAGTTATAGAAAGGGTATTATATGGATACATCGGAAAACATAAATTATTTATTTCAACATCTTAAATGGGCTGATGCTGTATTATGGAAAAGAACACTTAGTACTTTAGAAACAGAAAATGATGCACGAATAAAGAAATTGTTCTATCATATTCATCAGGTGCAGTACGCATTTTATTTTGTGTGGAATGATCTGCCGCTTAAAATTCCTAAACCCGATTCTTTTGTTGATCTTAAAGAAATTGCAAAATGGGGATTTGAGTATCAGATGAAACTTGATGAGTTTTTAGGATCGCCAAAAGCAAGTGATCTAAATAGAATTATTGAAATTCCTTGGTCAAAGTTTGTTGAACGAAAGTTGAATAAAAGTATTGCGCCTGCAATGCTGCAAGAAACAATGATGCAAGTAATTATGCACAGCACTTACCATCGCGGACAAATAAACACGCGTTTACGCGAGCTTGGCGGCGAGCCTCCTCAGGTTGATTTTATTTTATGGACTTGGCTCGGTAAACCCGAATCTAATTGGAGCACAGTTGCATTATGAAATATTTTTTAAAAAGCCTTGTAATGTTTTTTTTGATTTCAACATCAAACTACTCTCAAACAGTTACTGTTCCTGCTTACTATCAGATAGATGAAAAACTTAATAATGATTTGAAAGCAATTATTCGTGAACTTGAACTTGATCTCAACTTTGATGTTGGAGAAGATGGGATTGAACAAATATCTTTTGCTGTTATTGATTTAAATGGCGATAAACCGCAGTTTGGCGGGGTTAATTATGATAATTTTATTTATCCCGCTTCTGTTTATAAAATGTACGTTGCAGCAGAAATATTAAATCAAGTTTCGCAGGGGAAATATTCTTTATATCAATCATACATTGCAAAAGCGCCAAACGTTGTTGATAGATACAAAGAAATACAAATTGATCCGCGACCTTTACTAAAAGAAGATGATACGGTTAATGTAAATTATTTGCTGGATTTGATGATTATTAGAAGCGATAACACCGCTGCAAATTGTTTGATTGATATTGCACAAAGAAAAAACATTGATAGTCTCCTGCACATTTATAATTGGCACGGAAGTGAGGTAACTCGTAAATTTTTGAAAAGAAAATTTGAAGATACCGGTTATGAAAAAATACGCGGGACAGAAACCTGCGCCCTCCATGCAGCAGATTTTATGTATAGAATTTATTCTGATTCGCTTGTTAATCCGTGGGTTAGTTTACAAATGAAATCGTTGTTAAGCAGACAATTGGATAAATCTAAAATTGCATCAGGGCTGCCACCAAATGCAATGTTCTATCATAAAACAGGCTGGTTCTCATATTGGACTAATGATGTTGGAATTGTTGACGATGGAAATGTTAAATATATAATAGCCTGCTTTATTCCGCTTGAGGAAGAATTATCTCTGCCGAAATTTAAAGAGTTATCAAAAAAAGTTTATGAATTAATGAAAAATAGAAATTAAATATCTTTCAAGTTGATCTGTAATTTATTCAGCAAGATATTTTATATCAGCAATTATCGCATCAAGATTTGCTGTGCTGCCTTTATAATTGTTTCTAAGTTTTCCTTGCTGATCAATTAAAGAAATCCTATCTGTGTGAATTATATTATAACTTAACTCGCCATCATCGCTGTAAGCAGAATCGGATGGAATTGCTTTCACTCCAAATTTAAGCATAACCTCTTTAGTATTTTGTTCGTTACCGGAAAGCAGCGACCAGTTATCAAAAGAAATATCGCGTATCTCAGCAAACTTTTTTAGCACAGCGGGCGTGTCTCTATTCGGGTCAAATGAAATTACAACAAACTTAACTTTATCTTTCAAGTTATCTGGCAATCGCTGTTGAACAAGCTGCATATTATGTGTTGTCATCGGGCAAATATCCGGGCAATGTGTATAAACCATTGCAAACACTGTTATTTTATTTTTAATGATTTCAGGAAACTTCACCTCAATACTATCCTGAGTGTAGAATGTATTTTGTGTTCTTGTTAAATCCTGATCGAGTGGAAAATATTCATAACAGCCTTCCAAGAGAATGAGAGTAAGAAGAAGAATAGTTGAGATAATTGGTTTGGGTCTATTCATTAAAGTAAAAGTAAGTTTAAAAGGAATTTTGTATAGGATATTTAACTTTATCATAATTGTATTAAATTTTTTTTGATGAACAAACTTATCAAAAAACGATTCTCAAAAAAAGATAAATACTTTTGTTAAATTTGAATAAGAAATATCTTAACTAATAGTTATAAAGATTTATAACTGATTATCAATTTAATCTGTTTAATCCGTGATCTATTTCGTATAGCAAAGTAATATGAAAAATTTAAATGATATGCCTGCCGAAGATTTCCGTAAAAGCGGATACGCACTTGTTGACTGGATTGTGAACTATCTAAATGACATAGAAAAATATCCGCCGCTTGCGCAGGTTTTACCTGGTGAGATTTCTGAAAGGATTCCTGCAATTCCACCTGACGATGGAGAAGAGATGGAAAAAATTCTTGCAGATGTTGATAAGATTTTAATGGATGGAATAACACACTGGAATCATCCGGGATTTATGGCTTACTTCAACTCAACATCAAGCGGAACCGGAATTTTAGCGGAGTTTCTTTCCGCAGCGCTAAACACAAACGGAATGTTATGGAAAACTTCACCGGCATTTACAGAACTTGAAAGAGCAATGATGAACTGGTTTCGTAAAATGATTGGACTGCCGGAAAATTATTGGGGAATTATTTACGATACAGCTTCTACAAGCTCTATGCATGCAATTGCATCAGCACGCGAGCAGCTTGATTTTGGTTTTAGAGAAAAAGGTATGTCCGGCAGAAATGATGTTCCAAGGTTGCGGCTTTATTGTTCCGAACATGCACACAACTCAATTGATAAAGGAGCAATCACTCTTGGAATCGGAATTGAAGGAATTAGAAAAATTGCTGTAAACGAAAAGTTTGAAATGATTCCGGAAAAACTTGAAGCGGCAATCAATGAAGATTTATCAAACGGGTGGAAACCGTTTTGTATTGTTGCAACAGTCGGAACAACATCCACCACAAGTGTAGATCCAGTTGAAGCGATTGCACTCATTGCAGAGAAAAACAACATCTGGCTTCACATAGATTCTGCTTATGCAGGCGTAACTGCAATGATTCCTGAAATGAAATGGATAACAAAAGGATGGGAACGAGCCGACTCGCTTGTAATTAATCCGCATAAATGGATGTTCACTCCTGTTGATTTAAGTATTTTCTTTACTCGCAAGCCCGATATATTAAAACGAGCATTTAGTTTATCGGCGGAATATTTAAAAACTAATCAGGATAACGAAGTTGAAAATCTAATGGATTACGGAATTCAGCTTGGCAGAAGATTCCGTTCTTTAAAGCTGTGGTTTATTATAAGATATTTTGGTGTTAACGGACTTGCTGCAAGAATCAAGGAACATATAATTCTTGCACAGGATTTTTCAGTGTGGATAAAAGATGATAAAGATTTTGAGTTAATGGCTCCAGTTCCGTTTTCTACTGTTTGTTTTAGATTTAATTCTGGAAATAGAAATGATGATGAACTGAATGAACTTAACGAATTACTTTTAGAGAAAATAAATTCATCAGGAAAATTATTTTTATCGCATACAAAACTAAACGGAAAGTTTGTTTTACGTTTGACTATCGGGAGCATTAGACATGAACGAAGACACATTGAAGAAGCATTTCAGTTGATAAAACAAATAGCACACGGATTAAACTGATCAAACTGATTAAAACAGATAGAAATAAATTTGATTTGACTGATTTATCAGCGGAACCAAATTGATTATGTTACATCTTACCAAAACAAAATTTATAATTTATTAAGAGGAAGAAATGGCAACTAAAAAAGCATTCGTAAAACAGTTACAGGGAATTACATTTGTTGGTAAAACGGATTCCAATCACTGGATAACAATGGACGGACCTGAAGATTTTGGCGGAAGCAACGCAGGTATTCGCCCCAAAGAATTGTTGATGTTAAGTCTTGCAGGCTGTTCGGGCAGCGATGTTGCAAGTATTCTCGGCAAGAAAAAAATAAAATTAGATGGATTTGAAATGAACATCACTTCTGAAACTGCTGAAGAACATCCGCAAGTTTTTACTAAAATGCATATTGAGTTTGTGTTTAAAGGTAAAAATGTTCCGGTTAAAGATGTGGAAAGAGCTATTGAACTTTCACTTACCAAATATTGCAGTGTAACGGCTATGCTGCAAAAATCAATGCCAATTGAGCATAGTTATAAAATTATAGAAGTTGAATAAATGAAGATTTAGAGTGATGGAATGTTGAATTACTGTTCTTCAAAATTTCATCACTCCATAATAATAAAACTATTTGTTACTTAACTTTTCTGATACAATCCCATCGTATTGCCGTCCGGATCGTTTAGCAAGGCATACCAGCCCATTGCCGGAATTACGGTTTTGTTTCGTTTAACTGCGCCGCCGTTTTCTTTTGCTTTTTTTAGAATTGAATCAATATCAGGAATATTGATATGAAAAACAGTTGTTTCACCATGCGCAACTTCATCCACTTTTCGCAAGCCAACCGTTGTGCCCTTGTGATTATTATAAAGTAAATATCCATTTCCGAATGACTTAAAATCCCAGCCAAGAACTTTATGATAAAACTCTTTTGCTTTATCTAAATCTGTTGCAGGAATTTCAACGTGAGCTATTAAATGTTCTGCCATAAAATACCTTTCAAATTTGTTAATTTTATTTATGATGTGAAATTACATTCAAGTGTTCTTTTATTCAAGAAAAACTTGATGAAAGAATTGTTGAACAATTGAATATTGTAGCTTTGAAAATTCTAAAAAAAAATTGCGGCATCAAATTTTAATAATCAGCCGCAAAAAAATAAATAGTTCAGGATCTTGCAATCCACTTTTCTAAAGCAGTTAGTAAATGTGTCATAGCAGTTATTAAAGGTTTATGCTGCTCAACATCAATATCTTCTAAAATTTGTTTGTGAATATTAATGTATGCTTTATTTAATTGCTGAACGAGCAACTGACCTTTACGCGATAAAGAAACCCGCATATTCCTTCTATCATTTGGATCAATTTCACGTAAAATATATTCTTTCTGAACCAAGCCGTCAATGATACGCGTTAATCGGCTCGGGCTTAAATTCATTCTATCTGCAATTGCTTTGTTATTAATTATCTCATCAGAGCCAAATAATCTTAAACATCTGAATTCTGCTTGAGTTAGACTGTGAACTTCCGCAAGTCGAACTTCTTTTTCCTGACAGTTAGCCAATAAACTGAATGTTAAGTTTGCTAATTGTTCTGCATTGTGGTTTAATTCCATCGAGTTTCCCGCATTTGTAAAATATGAATAATTGTCTGTAACAAAAATGTATAAGAATAATAATTAAATCAAGTATAAAATTACTTTTTCTTATCTATAATTGAATTTGTTGATAGCTCTTATTTCAGCTTTTCCGTTTGTTAAATTCACTAAATCGGATATTACTTGATTAATTAATGATGGTTTTATTAAACAATCAAACTTTGCTTTATCTGAAAAATCTGAAGCAGCAATTATGGCTGCAAAATTATTAAGTGTGCGATGTAGATGGTTCAAATGTTCAAATTCTGTAATTATTTCGACTAATTGATATAAATTAAGTTCAATAATTTTTGATTCATTCAAAACTTTTAATGCCGAATTGTAATATGCTTTTCCAAGCGGACCAACGCCAAGTTTGGTGCCTCCGAAATATCTTACAACTACAACTAAAATATTTGTAAGTCCAAAATGCTCGATTGCGTTTAATATTCTGATTCCAGCAGTTCCTTTTGGTTCGCCGTCATCAGAATATTTTGTTTCGCAGCCAATAATCTTAAAAGCAAAACAATGATGTGTAGCATCAAAATATTTTTTGCGCAAGATTTTTAATTCCTGCAAAGCAGATTCTTCATTTTCAACTGGAAAAACAAACGCTATAAACTCCGAGCCTTTTTCCTTTAAGCTAGATTGATGAAACTCGGTTACGGTTTTTATTTTTTCTGCAAGTTTGTGTGAGACTGAATAATCCATGTTAAAAATATTTGTTTATCAATAACTCTATTCCTAAAATAACTCTTTGAAATTTTAAATCATTACACCAACTTGGAAAAAGAAACAATAATCATAAAAGGCGCGCGCGAACACAATCTTAAAAACATTGATGTGGAAATTCCACGCGACTCATTTACAGTAATTACCGGACTATCAGGTTCGGGTAAATCTTCACTTGCGTTTGATACAATTTATGCTGAAGGGCAGCGGCGTTACATCGAATCGCTTTCCGCTTATGCTAGGCAATTTTTAGATATGCTCGAAAAACCCGAAGTTGATTTGATTGAAGGATTAAGTCCTGCAATTTCAATCGAGCAAAAATCTACTTCCGGCAATCCGCGTTCTACAGTTGGAACAGTAACCGAGATTTATGATTATTTAAGATTGCTGTATGCACGCATCGGAGTTCCGCACTGTTATAATTGCGGCAAACCCGTTACCAAACAAACATCGGCGCAAATAATTGATACGATTATTCAAAATCAGCCCGGCAAAAAAGTTTCGGTTCTTGCTCCGGTTATACGCGGAAGAAAAGGGCACTACCGCGAATTGTTTGAGGAAATAATTTCAGATGGATTTATAAAAGTTAGAGTTGACGGCGAATATTTTGAGATTGAAAAAGGGTTTCATGTTGATCGCTACAAAATACACAACATAGAAATTGCAATTGATAAAGTGAACGTGAACGAAAGATCGCGTGCAAGACTAACTCAATCCGTTGAGGTTGCAATAAACTACGGCAATGGAATTGTGATTATAGAAGAGGATGGAAAAGATAAAATTTACAGCCGTAACCTCGCTTGTTTGGATTGCGGAATTTCTTATCGCGAACTTGCGCCGAATTCTTTTTCTTTCAATTCACCTTACGGTTCGTGCAGCGATTGCGAAGGGCTTGGTGAAATAAAACAGCTTGATATAAATCTTATAATTCCCGATTGGGAAAAATCCATAAACGAAGAAGGGATTGCAGCGCTCGGCAAACCGCGCCAGATTTGGTTCTTCAATCAACTTGAAGCCGTTGCAAATAAATTTGGTTTCGATTTTGATACTCCGTTAAAAAATCTAACAGAAGAACAAAAAGAACTTTTATTAAACGGCAGCAGCGAAAAAATTTCTTTTACTTACAATTACGGAAAAGGAAAACCTGTTACTTACCTTCATCGTTTTTCGGGAGTGATGAGCTATCTTAAAAATTTTTATAGTACAACAACCTCTAATAACATACGCGATTGGGTTGAAGCTTATATGACTACCGCTGCCTGCCAGACTTGCAATGGCGGCAGATTGAAGAAGGAATCACTCTCAGTTAAGTTTCAAAATAAAAATATTAGCGAGGTTACTAAATTGTCAATCACTCGCTCAAATGATTTTTTTGCAAATCTAAAACTAACCGGCAGAGATGCAATAATTGCAAAACCAATCTTAAAAGAAATTACTGAGCGATTGAGTTTTTTACTTAATGTTGGATTGGATTATTTAACGCTCGATAGATCGGCGAGAACATTATCCGGCGGAGAAACGCAGCGTATAAGATTGGCAACACAAATCGGCTCGCAGCTTGCCGGAGTTTTATATGTGCTTGATGAGCCTTCAATCGGGTTGCACCAGAGTGATAATATAAAACTGATAAACTCGCTAAAATCACTTCGCGATCTCGGGAACACAGTAATTGTAGTTGAGCATGACCGCGAAACAATTGAAAGCTCGGATTATATGATTGATCTCGGTCCGGCTGCTGGTGTTCACGGCGGCGAAGTTTGCCTTGCCGGTATTACAAAGGAACTTACCAATTCAAAAAACCGACATGATTCTTTGACGCTTTCTTATTTAAAAGATAGAACAAAAATTCAAATCCCTGAAAACAGAAGGGAAGGAATTGGTAAATCATTAATTATAAAAGGTGCAAGCGGCAACAATCTAAAAAATGTAGATTTCAAAATTCCGCTTGGAACTTTTACGGCAATTACCGGCGTAAGCGGCTCGGGTAAATCCACACTTGTTAACGAAACGCTTGTAAAAATTTTGATGAAGAAAATTTACTATTCTAAAACAGTGCCGCTTCCGTATCAATCTATTGAAGGATTGGAGCATATTGATAAAGTGATTGAGATTGATCAATCGCCGATTGGCAGAACGCCGCGCTCAAATCCTGCAACTTACACGGGATTGTTTACTCACATCCGCGATTTGTTTACACAATTGCCCGAAAGTAAAATGCGCGGTTACGCCGCAGGCAGATTTAGTTTTAATGTTTCGGGTGGAAGATGCGAGGAATGCGGCGGCGATGGATTGAAGAAAATCGAAATGAATTTTTTACCGGATGTTTATGTGCTTTGCGATGTTTGTCATGGTAAAAGATATAACCGCGAAACGCTTCAGGTACTATACAAATCAAAATCAATATCGGATGTACTTGAAATGCGTATTGATGAAGCATTAGAATTTTTTGAAGACCTTCCGCGAATAAACAGAAAAATAAAAGCAATCCACGATGTTGGTTTGGGCTATATAAAATTAGGGCAGCAAGCAACAACACTTTCCGGCGGAGAAGCGCAGCGCGTTAAACTTGCAACAGAACTTAGCAAGATTAGCACAGGAAAAACAATTTACATTCTTGATGAACCAACAACAGGTTTGCATTTTGAAGATGTTAGAGTTTTGTTAAATGTATTGAACAAACTTGTGAATAAAGGAAATACAGTTGTGGTTGTTGAACATAATCTTGATGTAATAAAAACAGCAGATTGGATAATTGATCTTGGACCGAACGGCGGAGAATTTGGCGGCGAGATAATTGCCGAAGGCACACCCGAAGAAATAATTAAGAGCAAAAAAAGTTTAACAGGGAAGTTTCTTATTAAAGAGTTGATGAATTAAAATAAAAAGATAACAATTACCTTTATTAATAAATTCTGCATACTGCGGAAAAAGCAAATAAGTTTGTTTCAATAATTACCGTCAGCTTTAGCAGTGGGAAAAGGAAAACAAATCTTTTTGTATAAATTGCCGTCAGCTTTAGCTGACGGATGAAAAGAGAAAAAAATAAGGCTTTAGCCACATAATTGTTTTAATGCGGCTAAAGCCAGTGTTTTGCATTTCCTTTTTACCGCCGACTTAAAAGTCGGGGCAATTGAAATTCAATAAAAATTATCTCTTTAATTGCCGTCAGCTTTAGCTGACGGATGAAGAGAGAAAAAAAATAAGGCTTTAGCCACATAAGAAAGGTTAAAATATGAGCTGGATAAGAATTTGGGTACACTTAGTATTCTCAACAAAAAAACGAGAACCTTATTTTGATAGTAAAGAAATAAGAGAAAATGTATTTAATCATATAAAAGAAAATGCAAAATCAAAGGAAATATGGTTAGATAGTATCAACGGATATCAAAACCATATTCATTGCTTAATCTCATTAGGGAGTGAACAAAGCATTAGTAAAATTTCGCAATTAATAAAAGGAGAATCATCTTTTTGGATAAATCAGAATAAATTAACAAAAACAAAATTTTTATGGCAGTCTGATTACTGGGTAGTAAGTGTAAGCGAGAGCCATTTAGATTCTATCAGAAATTATATAGAAAATCAGGAAGAGCATCATAAGCAAATTTCTTTTGATGAAGAGATAGAAAGGTTTATGCTAAAATTCGGTTGGAAATATTTGAAGGATTAATGCGGCTAAAGCCGATGTTTTTTGTCTCCTTTTTTTATCCCCGACTTAAAAGTCGGGGCAATTGAAATTCAATAAAAATTATCTCTTTAATTGCCGTCAGCTTTAGCTGACGGATGAAGAGAGAAAAAAATTAAGGCTTTAGCCACATAATTGTTTTAAAGCAGCTAGAGCGGAGTTTTTTTCATCTGTTGTTTCTCGTTTTTCCTTTGACTTTTACAACGTGAATATTTACTTTTGAACCAACGAATAAGGAAATGATTTATGTTATGCGCTCCCTCAAATATTTCTTTACACAAAACCAAACTCTTGGAATTTACGCCGTGTTGCAAAAAGCATATAGATTTGTACAATATGTTTTTAAGCTTTAAGGATTTTGATGATATTAGAAACATATAGAATGACTTTTGTGGATATTATTTAAGGAGTAATTCAATCATTTTAAGTATTAATTAGGCAATTAGTATAATTGCTTAAAAGGACGTATTTATGAAAAAAACAATATTTTCAATTTTGTTGCTAATTGTATCTACAATTATATATTCACAAAATCCTGAATGGTTAAATTATACCAATGGCAGTACAATTAATGCCGCAGCTATTGAAGGTGATTATTTATGGGTAGGAACACAGGGTGGTTTGGTTAAAATAAGTAAAACGAAAAGTGAAGTTGTTTTTTTTACTAGAGCGAATTCTGGGCTACCACATAATTCTGTTACCTCAATTACTATTGACAAAAAGGGTTATAAATGGATTGGTACATTTGGTGGAGGTATAGTAAAATTTGACGAAACAAACTGGACTATTTTTAATACATCTAATTCTGGTTTACCAGCTAATCTTGTTACTTCAATTACCATTGACACTAACGATATTATATGGATTGGTACATTTGGTGGAGGTATAGTAAAATTTGACGGAACAAACTGGACTGTTTTTAACACAACTAATTCTGGATTACCAGCTAATAGAGTTTATCCTATTACAATTGACGAAATTGGGAATAAATGGATTGGAACATTTGATGGAGGCATGGCAGAGTTTGACGGAACAAACTGGACTATTTTTAACACATCAAATTCAGGTTTACCAAATAATAGAGTTCATACTATTATCATAGATGGAAATGGCAAAAAGTGGATTAGCACTGGTGGAGGCGGTATAGCAGAATTTGATGGAACAAACTGGAATATTTTTAACACATCAAATTCAGGATTACCAAATAATTGGACTTATTCGGTTATTATTGATGGAGACGGGAATAAGTGGGTTGGAACCAATGGAGGTGGATTAGCAAAATTTGACGGTACAAATTGGACTATTTTTAGTACTACTAACTCAGGGTTGCAGGATAGTGTAATTTCTTTTCTTACTGTAGATGAAAGTGACAATAAATGGATTGGGACTACTAATGCTGGATTAATTAAATTGAATGGTACAAACTGGACTGCATACAATACTACAAGTTCTGGCTTACCGGCTAATTTTGTTTCTTCTATCATAATAGATGGAGATGGTGCCAAATGGATTGGCACAATTCGTGGCTTAGTAAAATTCGAAGGGCAAGACTGGTCTGTTTATAATACTTCAAATTCTGGACTGCCAGATAATAATATTATTACTTTAGCCTTAGATGGAAACGAAATTAAATGGATTGGAACTTATAGTGGCTTGGCACAATTTAACGGAACAGACTGGATTGTCTATGATACTTCAAACTCTGGTTTAGTTGAAAATCGTGTTTATTCTATAGCCATAGATAGCCATGGGAATAAGTGGGTTGGGACCAATGGAGGTGGGTTAGCAAAATTTGACGGGACAAATTGGACTATTTATAATACTACTAATTCAGGGTTGCCATCTAACTTAATATATTCAATATCTATTGACGCAATAGGGAATTCATGGATTGGAACTGGATTCGGCTTAGCAAAATTTGACGGTACAAATTGGACTGTTTATAACACTTCTAATTCAGGTTTATCTGCGAACGATATTCGTTCCCTAAACATAGATATAAGCGGGAACAAGTGGATTGGTACTTATTCTAGTGGTTTAGTTAAGTTTGATGATAATAATTGGACAGTTTTCAATACGTCTAATTCTGGTCTGCCACATAATCGTGTCTTATCAATTATTATAGAATCAGATGGGAATAAGTGGATCGGGACTGCAGGTGGGGGCACTGCAAAATTTGACGATACAAATTGGGTTATTTATAACACTTCTAATTCAGGTTTATCTGCGAACGATATTCGTTCTTTAAACATTGATAGGAGCGGAAACAAATGGATTGGTACTTCTGACGGCGGGCTATCTGCCTATAATGAAGGAGGTATTGTTAGTATAAAAGAGGATAAAAATAAAATTTTTACGACTGATTATTCTCTTTCTCAAAATTATCCCAATCCTTTTAATCCAAACACAAAAGTAAATTATTCAGTTTCTCAAACAAGTTTTGTAATACTGAAAGTTTTTGATATACTTGGTAGAGAGATTGTAACATTAGTTAATGAAGAAAAACCCAAGGGTAATTACGAAATTGATTTTAATGGGAGTAATCTTTCAAGCGGTGTTTATTTTTATAAAATACAAGCTGGAAATTTTATAGATACAAAAAAATTAGTTTTACTAAAATAAATACATTAAAGTGTAACAAGTTACCTCTAACAGTTTATAAACCCAGTTTCTTAAAGAAACTGGGTTTGTTAGATACAAATCAATCAGCCTTTGTCGGATTCCAAGAAACTCTAAAATCCTCGTTCATATTATCAAGCGTTTTCAAATCAGCTTTATCAAGTTCAAAATCAAACACATTTGCATTCTCAATTATTCGTGCTTTGTTTGCCGATTTTGGAATTACAACTAATTCGTGTTGTATTGCCCAGCGTATTAAAACCTGCGCCGCAGTTTTATTATGCTTTGCTGCAATTTCGGTTAAACGAACATCGTCGAGTTTTTTCATTCTTGTTAAAGGCGAGTATGCTTCCAGAATGATTTTATTGTTGTTGCAAAAATCCAATAACTCTTTCTGGTAAACGTACGGGCTAAATTCCACCTGATTAATAACGGGAATAACATTTGCATAAGTAAACAATTCTTCAAGATGATTTATCATATAATTGCTAACGCCAATAGATTTGCAGACGCCGCTTTCATAAATCTTTTCAAGCGCTTTCCAGCTTTCTTTTCTTTTTTCTTTAAGGGGCCAGTGGATTAAATACAAATCAATGTAATCTATGTTTAATGTTTTAAGGCTTTTATCAAAGGCTTTAAGAGCAGTTTCATAACCGTGATCGCTATTCCAGAGTTTAGTTGTAATAAATAATTCTTCACGTTTAATCCCAAAATTTCTTACCGCTTCGCCTACTTCTTTTTCGTTTCCGTAAATGCGGGCAGTATCAATATGCCTGTAACCTGCTTCCAATGCCCACGAAACGGCGTTTATACATTCTTTACCGGTTTTGGTAAGATAAACGCCAAGTCCGAATTGCGGGATTTCAATTCCGTTATTCATTTTTAGTTTATGGAAAATGTTACGTTTCATTTTAACTCCGTATTAATACAATTGGATTATTCATCTCTGTTTACAGTTTCGGGCGAAAACGCCGGCAAACAGACGGCAATATATTCCGCACCGTTTTCGTCCGGTGTGTTGTACTGAATCCATTCGCCTTTTTTGGTTAAGATTGCCGAGCCGGCTTTTACATAAAATACTTCTGTGGATGTTTTAACTTGCAAAGTTCCGTTCAATACAACTGTATATTCATCAAACTGCGGAGTTTGTCCGGGTTCAATCCAGCCAGCCGGACTTTTCATTCGTGCAATGCTGAGTTCGTTTGAGTTGGAATTCACTCTTCCAAAATATTCTTCAATAATTTTTGGTTTGTTACCTGCGGATTTAATTATTGACGGCGCTTCAATTATTATTGGCATAAAGTTCCTTTATTTATTAATTGCTTTTGTAAGATAAAAAACTATGTGGGATTCAAATACAGTTTCGGGATTTTTAGAAAGTTGAAGTTTAATCTTGTTAATTCCTTTTCCATATTCTTCATTGCTCAAATTTGCTAATTGCGAGCAGTGATTTTTTTGTAAAAACGGATCATTAAAAACTTCATTACCTATCCAATTATTGTCGGAAATTTCAACTGTTTTTATTTCAAATTCGTTAAAGCCTTCTTCATTAAAGATTTGATTTAATGATTCGAGCGAAGGGAATCTTTTCAAATCATTTTCGTAAACATTCTCAAAGTATTCATAAACATACCATTGCTTATCAATATGCGGATCAACACCAAAAACAGCTAACATTCCTTGATTTGTAAGTACTTCTTTGCACTGTTGAATAAACTTCCGCTTATCCGGGAAATGGTGAATAGCATTAACGCAAAAGATCATATCAAAAATACTTTCTTTAAACGGAATATGAACGGCATTTGCATTAACGATATCAAGACCGGCATTATTAACTTTTGCTAATCTCAGCATTTCAAAAGAATAATCTAAACCAAAAATACTTTGTCCCTTTTGGGTCAAAGAATTTATCCATCTGCCTGTTCCGCATCCAGCTTCAAGGACAGTTTTGTAATTGTTTTGTTCAATCAGACTTTTTATTTCTTCTTCGATATTAACAAGGTAGTTTGCGGTGTAGCGTTTGTTGTATGAGTTGGCAATCGAATTGTAATTTGTTTTTAGCATATATAAATAAAATTTTAATTAGAAAAAAAAACCGCTTCATTATTATTGAAACGGTTTGTAATCTTTTAAAGTTTTTATCATTTAAGATTTATCTGACTTCTTAATATCATCATCTGTTTTTTTGATTTCGTCTTCAACATCTCTTAAAGATTTTTTGAATTCTTTCATTCCTTTTCCAATTCCTTGAGCAAGTTCCGGTATTTTTTTAGCGCCGAACAAAAGAACTATCACAACGATAATCAGTATTATTTCTGTTGCACCTAAGTTTCCAAACATAATATCACCTCTTAATTTAATATATAATTTGCTATTGATTTAAAGATATATGTTCCATCAGTTCTGCCAAGAACCGGATCGCATGCTCTTTCCGGATGCGGCATCATACCGAACACATTACCTTGTTTATTTACTATTCCCGCAATATTCAATTTAGAACCATTCGGATTATTTTTATCCGAAATATTACCATCGGCATCGGCATATCTAAAAACTATTTGATTATTACTTTTAAGTTCTTCAAGCAATTGATCATCTGCAAAATAGTTTCCTTCGCCATGTGCAATAGGAATTTTTAATGCTTTTTTATCTGAGCTAATTTTAGCTGAGAAAATCGTTTCTCTGTTCTCAATAGAAAGATACACATCTTTGCACGCAAATTTAAGCGAATTATTGCGAATCATAACTCCAGGTAAAAGTCCCGCTTCAAGCAAAATTTGAAAGCCGTTGCAAATACCAATTACTATTCCGCCGTTGTTAGCAAAATCAACAACCGAATTCATAATAGGCGAAAACCTTGCAATTGCGCCGGTGCGTAAATAATCGCCGTACGAAAATCCGCCGGGCAAAAGAATAACGCTGCTTTGTTTAAGCTCTTTATCTTTATGCCAGAGAAATTCTACATCATAGTTAAGAACTTTTCTTAAAGAATAGTAAGCATCGTGATCGCAATTGGAACCGGGAAAAACAACAACGCCAAATTTCAAATTCACTTTACATCTTCTCCTGAAACAATAATTTCAGAAAGAGTAAATTCAAAATCTTCCATAATCGGGTTGGATAAAAGTTTTGAACAATAATCGTTCACTTCCTTTTCGGCAGCACCGCGGTCATTCAAATCTACATCAAACTCAATAAGTTTTCCGATGCGTGTGTTTTTAATATTGTTGATGCCGAGATGCAGAGCACCTTTTTCAACAGCAACGCCTTGCGGATCGAGAATAGATGGTCTTCTTTTTATTAGAACTTTAGCTTTAAACACTTACAACTCTTCTTTTTTGATTGAGAAATACGTAAAAATTTGTCTAAAAATACCAAATGCGATCATGAAAACAAAAATGAAAAACAATCCTTTTACATTGAATAAAATAAGAACAATTAATGCTGAAAAATAAGCGGCATAAAGTAAAGGTTTTTTCTTTATTTCTGAAGGTGTGAATTTGGGAAGCGTATCATATTTGATTTTACTAACCATCAAATAAGAAACCAACAATACTAATGGAATAATTGTAAACTCAAGAGATTTAAGATATTCGCCAGTGTATTCATCATAAAAAGTTAGTATAAAGCAAACCACAGTTAATGCTGAAGATGGAATCGGTAAACCTGTAAAATGCTTTTTATCAAATCCTACAAGCTGAACATTGAATCGTGCTAAACGAAAACCGCCTGCAATCATCGGAAGGGAACTTATAATTACGCCGAATGTTTCCATTTTAAAAAAGTAAGTTGTATAAAGCAAAAAAGCAGGCGCTACACCAAAACTTACAACATCGGAAAGTGAATCTAATTCAACACCAAGCTCGCTGCTGGATTTTGTAAGCCGCGCCATAAAACCATCAAGCGCATCGAAGATTGCCGCAATTATAATAAGCCAGCCTGCATATTTAATATTTCCCTGGCTTGCAGATACAATAGAAAAGAAACCGCAGAACATATTCATTGCGGTAAATAAATTCGGTATAACAGAAGGAGTAATTCTAAAACGATTCATCAATTATTATTCAAATAGGATTGTTTCGCCGGCTGTAACGTTGTCATCTTTTTTTACTTTTACAGACCACTCTACAGGCACAATTATATCAACACGGCTGCCAAATTTAATCATACCAAACCGATTTCCAATGCTTACATTCTCGCCTTGTTTCAGTTCGCAAACAATTCTGCGGGCAACAAATCCGGCAACCTGAATGAATAAAACTTTACCTGCACTGCTTGAAATTCCGATTTCGTTTCTTTCATTCCGCTCCGAAGCTTTATCCTCAAAGGCGGCTATATACTCGCCTTTAATATATTTTAGATAATCAACTTTGCCGGTTATTGGAATACGGTTTACATGTACATTAAGCGGCGACATAAAAACAGAAACCTGTTTTGCTTTCCCTTTAATGAATCTATCATCTAAAACTTCTTTAACAAAAAGAACACGTCCATCGGCAGGCGATACAACAATGTTTTCTTTTTCCGGTGTTATTCGTTCGGGGTCTCTGAAAAAGTACAATGTAAACGCAGTTAAAAAAACAGCAAGTACAACTAAAGGAACTCTAATATAATTGCTGCTCAAAAAAATACTGATAACTATCAGTATAAAAACTGTTATAAAAACAAAACCGATTGTATTGTAGCCGTACTTTGTAAACATTATTTAATGCTCGCTATGTTAAAAAGATGATTAGTATAATTCTTAATTTCGGCAGAGGTCGAAAGTTTATATGGATTTATAGTTTTTGAGTTATCTTCTTTTGAAAAAATTTTTAAACTTGTTGGAGAAAAATCTCCAGTAAGCAAAATTTTATCTTCAAATTTTCCGAAACTGCATGAAATTTCGGCAAGAGTTTCATTTCTTCTTTCAAAAAAAGACTTGAGAACGGCATTTATTTTCGAGCAAATTCTGCTGATCAGTTTCAAATCTTCGGTATTGCATAAATCAAAAGCAATTAAATGGCTTTCACAGATTATGCTTTCTTTTCTATTGCCGTAATGGAATTCAAAAATAGGAAGCGTTAACTCAGTTGTTTCTTTAATATTAAAAACATTTGAATTCCGTTTATCAACATTGTTAAGAACTTTAACACGAAAAGGATATTGCTTAGATGTTAAAAATCTCAACGAATTATCCGATTCATTTCTAAAAAAGGCAGTTGGTATATGGTATTCTTTTAGATAGTCGTGAAAGAAGGCAATTAGCTGAGCCGTTTTCTTGCCAGCGTCTTTAACTTTTACTTTTTTATTTTCACTAATAAAAAAATAATCAAGGTATTCAACTATATTGTAAATGCCTTCATCAAAGGGAATATCATTTCTTGTAACGGTCTCAATCATTAAAGTTTTGTCTTTTGAATATAGATGATAAAATCAGTGCAGAAATTAGGCATATTAAATACTTAAAGTCAATCGTTTATATTATATTTGCCTTCATAAAAAACGAAAAAATCATTTTAAAACAGGAGATATTTATGAAGGGCGGCATGCAAGGAATGCTTAAACAGGTTCAAAAAATGCAGGCTGAAATGCAGCGTGTGCAAAGTGAACTTGGAAATTTGATAGTTACGGAAGAGGCTGGCGGCGGTATGATAAAAGCTAAAGCAAATGGTATGAAAGAATTGATTTCGGTTGAGATTGATCCGCAAGTTATAAATGCCGACGAAAAAGAAATTTTGGAAGATTTGGTTGTTGCAGCAGTAAATAAAGCATTGCAATCCGCAAATAAAATGGCTGAAGATGAAATGGCAAAAGTTACTAAAGGAATGATACCTCCGGGTTTAAATATTCCGGGATTTTAACTTGCAAATAGCTCAACCTCTTTTAATTGCAATTGAAGAACTTAGCAAACTGCCGGGCATTGGTAAAAAAACTGCGCAAAGGCTTGCTTTGCACATTTTAAAGAATGAACAAAGCACAGTTGATAATCTTGTAAAATCAATAATTGATTTGAAAACAAAACTTCACTTTTGTTCAAGATGCTTTAACTTAACCGAAGATGAGCTATGCGAAATTTGCAAAAGCACAAAACGTGATACAACTAAAATTTGTGTTGTTGAAGAAGCAAGCGATTTAATTGCAATCGAAAAAACAAATGAATACAACGGGCTTTACCATGTTATTGGCGGAGTTCTTTCGCCCTTATCCGGTGTTACCGCACATGATTTGAAAATTAAAGAACTTATTTCACGATTTGAAAATGAAAGTATTTCGGAAATTATTCTTGCTTTGAATCCGGATACAGAAGGCGAAACAACTTCATTGTATCTGGCAAGATTATTAAAACCGCTTAGTAAAAAAGTAACTCGCATTGCAAGAGGAATTCCGATTGGCGGCGACCTCGAATTTTCCGACGAAGCAACTGTAGGAAGAGCAATGTTAAACCGACTTGACTTATGAAATCCGAATGGTATAAAGATTGGTTCAACACTGAGGAATACATTAATGTTTACAAGCATCGTAATGAGGATGATGCTGAAAACCACATCAAATTAATTTTAGAAAATGTTGAACTGAAACCGCAGGCAAAAATATTAGATATGGCTTGCGGAGCAGGTCGGCATGCAATAATTCTTGCACGCCGTAATTTCAAAGTAACTGCTGTTGATTTAAGCGAAAACCTTATTTCCATAGCTAAAGAAAATGCTGAAAGAGAAAACCTCAAAATAAATTTTACACTTTCCGATATCAGGCAATTTGAAACGCCGGAGAAATTCGAACTCATTTTAAATCTTTTCACAAGTTTTGGTTATTTTGAAACCGATGAAGAAAACTATGCTGTGCTTCAAAAGGCATATAATCTTTTATCGAGTGACGGGTTTTTTGTCCTGGATTTTTTCAACTCGAAGTATTTAGTTGATAATCTTGTTGAATGTACGACTGAAACTTTAGATCAAACACAAATTTTACAGCAAAGAAAAATTGAAAATTCACGAATTGTAAAACGCATAGAAATAAAAAGAAATAATCATTCTGTTGAGTTTATGGAATCAGTTCGTATGTTCACTTACAGTGATTTAAGTAATGCACTTATAAAAATTGGATTTGATATTTACAAAACTTATGGTGATTTTTTTGGCAGTAAATTTAACGAACAAGTTTCGCCAAGATTGATTTTTATTTGTAAAAAATGTTAAAAAAACTTTCGATATTGATAATCGCTTTTCTTTTTATTTCTTGTGATATTTTTACCACAAGGGAAGCAGATCCGCCCGACCAATCCGCATCCAATTTTACACCCGCAGTTGAGAGGGAAATGGTTATTTCAAATCTGAAAAATGCTTTTTTAGATAAGAATGTTGTAAACTATATAAAATGTTTTGTTGATTCTAATTACTCAAAAAAAAGATACACATTTTCAGCATCAAGTGAAGCATTAGCATTGTTCCAAATCTTTTCCGAAGGCTGGGGCTTAAGAGAAGAGAGGATATATTTTAGCAATATGATAACAAAAGTACCACAAGATTTTCCGATAGCTCTATCGCTTTCAAATGAAAATTTCAGCAGTCTTGGCGGCGACTCATTGGTTTATTCGGCAACGTATTTTATCAATTTGCCTATTCAATCTGGCGGTTCTTTGCCTCAAAATTATGAAGGCAATTTAGAGTTTAAAATGTTAAGAGATTCCAAATCCGAATGGGTAATTTACTTCTGGAAAGATACCAAGAGTCAAACTTTACCAAGCTGGAGCGAAATGAAAGGTAGTTTATATTAAAACCAAAATTTTAATATCGTATTCGTTATTTATTTATTTTACTGGCTGCACAAATCCGTTTGCGCCCGCTTACGATAATAATTTTAATGATACTAAACCTCCTGTCTCAGATCAAAAAACCATTGAAGGTGTTTTTCAGAATTTTCAGTATGCCTATACTTTTAAAGATACAACCATTTACGGCGGATTGATTGCAGGTGATTTTACTTTTACTTACAGAGATTATGATCAAGGTTTTGATGTAAGCTGGGGAAGGGATGAAGATATGCAAACAACAAACGGATTGTTTCAAAACACTCAAAAATTAGATTTGATCTGGAATAATATTGTATTGATTACACAGGATTCTGTGAGCGCAAACATTATTCGCAGCTTTAATCTCACAATAACTTTTAATCCAACCGATGTAATAAGAATAGATGGTAAAGTTAATCTTTCGATGATAAAAAATTCGCAAAGTGAAAAGTGGTATATTTACCGCTGGATTGATGAATCAAATTTTTAATATCTATTGCTAAAAAATTTATGATAACTTTTTGGTTTAAAGAAGCATTTAAGTTGATTGCAAGATCAAAGTTTTCGTTTCTTCTTGCGCTTGTTTCGCTTACTCTTTCTGTAATTTTGATTGCCGTTTCGATTTTTATGATTCGTGCTTCGGATTATTTTGAACAGCAGCTAAAAGGCAATATTGTAATTAGCGTTTTCATAAAAGAAGACCCGACAGATATTGAAATAGATGAATATAAATCTGATCTTGATCAGCAGCCGTTCTTCAGCAATTATGAATATATAGATAAAGATAAAGCCGCAGAAATTTTTATAAATGAAACGGGTGAAGATTTCAGGAAAATATTAGATTATAATCCGCTGCCGGCATCATTTAATCTTAAATTAAAAAATCAGTATGCCGATGATAATTCCGTTAAAAAGATTATTGGCACACTAAAACAAATTAACTGGGTAGATGAAGTTGTTTTTAGACAGGAATTTTATCACAGTATTTTATCATATATAGAGCAGGCTAAAATTTACATCTTTGCATTAACCGGTTTGATCTTATTGGTTTCACTTTATCTTGTTTACAGCACAGTTAGGTTAATACTTAACTCAAAATATTCGGAATTAGAAACGATGAAATTTGTTGGCGCTAAACTATCAACAATTAAAATTCCTATTATTTTAAACAGCGCAATAACAGGTGTAATTGCAGGATTAATAGCGCTTGCCGCCGTTTATACCGCATATTTTTATCTTAAGAATTTCTTTGTATCAATTGACCAGATAATTCCGGATAAAATAGAATTTATCTTGATATTATTAGCGGTTGGTCCGTTGATCGGGATTTTGGTAACTATTCTATCTTTAAGAAAGATTTCATTGAAGATATGATATAAAAAAAATTGCTTAGATAATTAGCATCGAATCATTAAATTTGCACTACATAAACATTACTGGTTATCAATTGACTAAACATTTTATTATTTCCATCATTTTTTTGATTGGCGGTTTTTCGCAAACTGCTGCTCAAAATTTTCCGGATTACCCTGAAAGATCTGATGAATTATTAGAATCATCATCTGCAAAAAACGTTGAGTTGCAGCCATCCGAAGGAATTATAAATCCGGATGAATATAAAGTTGGACCTGGCGATAATATCTTTATATCAATAAGCGGAGTTGAAGAAACAAATCTAAATCTTTTCGTTAACCCCGAAGGTTTTTTGTACATTCCTCAAATAGGTGCTGTTGATTTAAGGAATAAAACGCTCAGTCAATCCAAAAAAAGTATTGAATCCAAAATCTTAAAAAATTATAAAAATGTTGAACTGTTTATTACATTAACAAATTTTCGAAAAATCAATGTTTCGCTTGTTGGAAACGTTGTTAAGCCTTCTACATACATCGTCAGCTCAAATTCCAGATTGTTAGATTTGATTAAAAGTTCTAAAGGATTGGAAAGAAAGGCTGATATCCGGAATATTAAGATTATTTCAAAAGATGGAAGCGTTGGCAATTTTGATTATCTGAAATTTTTAAGGACAGGCGATTACAGTCAAAATCCGTTTTTAAATGATGGTGATGTTGTGATAGTTGATATTGTAGATAAGACAGTTTTAATTGCCGGCTACGTAAAATATCCTGCAACTTATGAATTTGTAGAAGGTGAAACGGTTAGTGATTTACTTAATCTTGCTGGAAGTGTTCTATTCAGAGCAAAAACTGATTCGATAGAAATCGCAGAATTTAACAGTGATGGTAAATCTCAAAAAAGCAAATATTATTCTTTGCACGAAATTCAAAACAGTAGCATTAAATTAAAACATGGCGATCAAGTAATAATTCGTGGTATTAGCGATTATTATGACGATCAATGGATTACTATTGAGGGGAAAATTAAGCATCCTGGTTTTTATACAATTAAAAAAAATAAAACTACTTTATATCAGATTATAAACGAAGCCGGCGGTTTTTTGGAAGATGCATCCTTAGCAGATGCTACAATATTTCGCAACTCATCTGATTCTTCAAAAGATGCGGAATATGAAAGAATAAAATTGATACCGCGTGTGGATATGACTGATGATGAGTATGATTACTTAAAAGCAAAATCAAGACAGCAAAAAGGAAAAGTTGTTGTGGATTTTCAGTCGCTGTTTCTAAAATCTGATTTTGACGAAGATGTTATTCTAAAAAAAGGCGACATAATTAATATACCTGAAAAAAGAAATTATATCAGTTTGATTGGACAGGTTGTAAACCCGGGTAATCTCGTTTACAATTCAGAATTTAAAGTACAGGATTATATTAATCTTGCAGGTGGATTCAGCTGGCGTGCTGTTGAAGGCGATGTTAGAGTAATTAAAGCAAATACCGGCGAGTGGGTTGATGCGGATGATGTAGAGCAACTTGAACCGGGTGATACAATCTGGATTTTGGAAGATCCGCCGGGTGCAAAATTTTGGGATGTATTTACAACCTCATTAACAATTTTAGGACAGGTTGCCACGGTTGTTGCGGCAACTGTTGCAGTAATAGTAGCTACAAGGTAAAAGATGAACTGGCATCAGATAGTAAATACATTATTAAGAAATTCAGCAAGTATAATTAAGATTACTTTAACAGGGACAATATTTTTAATCCTGTTACTTTTGCTTGTTGTTCCGGTAACATATCAGGCTAAAGTATCTATTTTGCCTCCTGAAAAAAACAGTCAGCTTTCTGGTTTAGGCTCTTTGCTTGCAGGCAGCGATTTAAATAATTTATTGCCCGGCGGTTCAAATTCGGCAAGTGCGCAGCTTTACGGCGAAATATTAAAAAGCCGATCCGCATCTTTATATGTTGTTAAAAAATTAAAACTCGCCGGATATTATAATTCAAAAAACAATATTGATGCCGCCGAAAAATTAAGTAAGAACCTGAATATAAATATCAATAAAGAAGGAATATTGGAATTAAGCGTTGATGTTCAATCATATTTTTTGCCGATAATTTTTAGCGATAAAGAAAAGCTTAAAAAACTATCCGCTAAAATTTCCAACACATTCATTGAGGCGCTGGATGATATTAATCGGAAGAAGATTTCCAGCAAAGCGAAAAATGCTCGAATTTATATCGAGCAGCAGCTTATTCAAACGAAAGCTAATTTAGATTCTGCTGAAACCGCATTAATGCAATTTCAAAAGAACAATAAAGCAGTGGCACTGCCCGAACAAATTGAAGCTGTTATAAAAAATGCAGGTGAGTTAAAATCGGAAATGTTAAAAACGGAAATTCAACTAAATCTGTTAAAATCAAATGTAAACGAGAATAATAGAACTTATAATTCACTCGAAAAGAAATTAGAGTCTTTAAGAGAACAGTATTCTAAATTTGAAGTTGGAAGCAAGGATTATATGCTTGCATTTAAAGATATTCCTGCGCTTGGCAAAGAGCTTGCTTCGATTTTAAGAGAAGTCAAAATACAAAATGAAATTTATGTACTTTTGCAGCAGCAGTATTTTAAAGAAAAAATTCAGGAAAGCAGAGATTTGCCAACAATAGAAATACTTGATGAAGCTATTACACCGGAAAAGAAAGCTGCGCCAAAAACATTGTTGTCAGGCTTTGCCGGAATGATTTGCTTCTTTGTGCTATCATCAGTTTTCTTTTTAGTTCAGGAAAAGAAAAAATTTCATTAAAATTATTTAAGAATAATTGTAAACAAATCTTAGAATTTAGCAAGTAAAAACATTAGGATAGATTTGTTTTATTTTACATTCTTAAGAATCTCAATAAACATTTCACAAAATATTTTTGTTTTTAATTTAATTTGAATATTAAGTCCTACAAATTCACTTCCACTGTTACAGGCGCATCAATTTTTTTATTTTTTGCAGCATTGGTAAGCCGTGGTATTGGTTTTATTCGCGAAATGATTTTTGCTGGAGCATTTGGGCTATCAAACAATTTTGATAATTATCTTATTGCATCCGTTATTCCCGTTACAATAAATACAATTCTTTACTTCATCGCCCAAAATTATTTTATTCCGGCTTTTACTCGCATCTCTATTTTAAATAAAGATAAATCCAACCAATTTTTAAGCAGAAGCTTTCTGCTTTTCGTTATACTTGGATTAGTTATCAGCATTGTACTTTATTTTTCTTCTGCATTATTAATAGAAAAGTTTTTCAGATTGGACGATGCGAACAAAAGCCAGGCATTGGATGTTTTCATTCTGTTTTTATTTACGATTCCGATTTCGTCAGGATTATCAATTATAATTGCATATCTTCAAAAAGAGAAAAATTTTGTTTCACCTGCAATTTCATCATTCGTTCTAAATCTTGTCGTAATAATTGTTGTTTTGTTATTCACTTCAAAACTCGGAATTATTGCAATTGCTTCCGGCTATCTGCTTGGAACGATGTTTCAGTTTTTATACTTAGCATACAAATCTGATTTTAAAAAGTACATCTTTAAAATCAAAAATATTGAGATAGATAAATCAACAGAAATGTTCTCATCATCTCTTTTGATGATTATTTTAATTGAGTCCATTGGTCAACTATATAGTCTTTCTGATAGATATTTTGTTAGTCAGGTTATTGAGGGGGGTGTTACTGCAATAAATTATGCGCAAAGTTTGATAACGCTGCCTATATCAATAATATCTGTTTCAATAAGTTCTGCAATGTTTCCAAAAATATCCGAAAACTTTCACTCAAATTCTATTTCAGAACTTGAAACAAGTTTTAAAAAAGCAATTTCTGTTTCTTTACTTTTCTTTATACCAATTACATTTGTCTTTAATATTTATGGTAAAGAATTAATTACTTTATTATTTCAACGCGGTCAGTTTGATATTTCTGATACCTTTACAACAAATGAAGCATTGCAATATTTTAATTTTGGATTAATCTTCTATGCAATTTATTCCATATTTAATAAGGTTTTATATAGTGCAAAATTGATTAAAACACTTTTTATAATCACAATCTTAGGCGTTATAATTAAAGTGATTTTTAATTCGGTACTTGTCGGGATATTAAATTATAAAGGCTTGGCGCTCAGTACAACAATAAGTTACTTTTTTTTCTTTGCTGCAAGTATGATCGCAATTAAAATAACTTTTAAATTTGAATGGATTCTAAAAAGTCTATTAACATTTATATTCTTTTTTGCGATTGCAATTGTATCATGGTTAATTGCCGAGATTATATTTTCAAATTTAACGTCATTGAATATTGCCTCTGATTTAAAAATGGCAGCATTCTTAATATTGTATTTTACTACACTACTGTCTATTAGATTTGAATTGGTTGTAGATATTTTAGATCCGTTAAAAGAAAAAATAATTATGATATTTAGAAAATTTTATTAAGCATTTTGTATGAATGATTATAGATCAATAATTTATAAAACATATAATATAAAGTTTAACAAAGTTATAGCGAATATTTCTTTGACTGATATTGAAAGCATGCATAAGCATTATTCTGTTAAAGTTCTTCCATATCTCAAAAAATTTAATAAAGAAATTAAAATACTTGAACTTGGCTGCGGAGCTGGTTACTTGCTTGATTATCTGAAACTAAACGGTTTTACAAACCTTTGCGGTATAGATATTTCTGCAGAACAATTAGAACTTGCGCGAGAAAAAAAACTAAATGTTTTCGAATATGACGTTACTGAATTTCTGCAACAAAATAATAAACAATGGGATGTTATTTTCGCATTCGATTTTATTGAGCATTTTACAAAAGATGAATTATTAAAAATGACTTCTTTGATTAATAAAAGTTTAGCAGAAGATGGTATCTTATTTATTAGAACACCAAATGGAGAAGGACTTTTTCCCAATGGAATTATTTACGGTGATTTAACTCATCAGACTATTTTTAATTCAAATTCTTTAGCGCAGCTTTTAAGTGTTTCTGGTTTTAGTAGTTTTATTTTTTTTGAAAATGCTCCGGTTAATAAAAATATTAAAGGAGTTGTTAGATTTGCCTTGTGGAAAATCATCAAGCTCTTTCTAAATATCATCAAAATTGTTGAAGTTGGGAATCCTCAAAAAATCTGGACAAGAGAATTTTATTGTGTGGCAAAAAAATAAAGCGATAAAAAATGTTTTCCGGTCATCATATCAACACATCCTTAATAAAAAATATTTTGAATTCTTTTGATTGATTTTAAAATGACACTAAAACAAAGAATTGAAAAAAACAAAATCGCAAAAAAAACAATTTCTGTATTTGCATTTATTGTCTTTAAATCAATCCGGTTGATAAGGAAAAGAAAAAAAAATAATTCCAATATCACACTGATAATCTCGTTGCATAACATTGGCGACACTGTTTTTACAATCCCTGCAATTAGGCTTTACTTAAAACATTCAAATGATAAAACAATAATTATATGCTATAAAGATTCTGAAACCATTTACAGAAAGATTTTAGATAATGTTGATTATTTTATTCTTAGTAATGATGATTTTTATCTAAACGGCAGATTATCTTCAGGCGCAGCCAGAAATAAAGTAAATAAACTTTCTGCCGATACAATTATTGATATGAAAGGCTCGGTTGTTTCGGCAAGCTTAATTTTCAGCAGCCATTGTAATAGAATAGTTGGAGTGAATGAAGAATATTTTAAAGGTATTTATGATTCGTTTTTGCCTGTAAGAACTGCACCTCATCAAATAGATATTTACTTTGATGCAGTTAAAAGTTTAATTCCCGATTACGAGCTAAACTTTAATGGTTATCCTGTAAGTTTTAATAATCTTGGGTCTATTCTTATTCAACCATTTTCGGGATGGAAAGCTAAAGAATGGGGATTAAATAATTTTGTTTTGTTATATAAAAAACTTGCTCAATCGGATGAATGCACTATTATATTTTCTAAAAGTAAAATCAGTCAGGACAATCTTGAAACTCTAAAGAATGATAAAATTGAAACATTAGAAAGTAACAGCATAGAAAACCTGATTGAAGAAATTCTTAAATGCAAGTTATTTATTTCAAATGATTCAGGTCCTTTACAAATTGCAGCATTGTTTGGCAAGCCTACATTTTCAATTTACGGACCAACAAATCCTGAGTATCATCTGCCAATTGGGAAACATCACAAATTTATTTATAAAAATTTGAGATGCTCACCAAAAAAAGAAAAGTATTGCTATACTGATGGCGGTTTATACTGCCCGCATTATGATTGTCTTAAACTTCTTTCCGTTGATGAAGTTTACATCGAGGTGAAAAAAATGTTGTCTCTAATTGAGGATTCTAATGAATAGTATAAAAAGAAAATAAAGTTCAGATGAAAGCAAATGACAAAATAATTTATACACTTGCAATTATTGGTTCAATAGTACTTTCTATTTTTGAACCTGCTGTTTATTACTTGCTGCTTTTAATGGTTTTATTCAGCACTGTATATTTACTTGGAAGAAAATTTGTTTTGGTTTTGTTAGTCATTCTCCAAATAACTTTTACAGGCGAAACATTTTTAGCGCTTCGACCCTATTTAACAGTCGTTACAATCCTTATACTGCTTTATTATTTTCTTCAAGACTACGGATTAGCTTTTAAAAATTATCCCAAAATTCCCGGATTATTATTATGGTTCCTGATTTTATTGTTTTCTGCAATTTTCCTTTCAGCGTTATTCTCAATTAGTTTTTCAACAAGTATTTACTCACTTATAAAATTTGCTGTATTCTTTTTGCTTTGTTATCTATTTTATGCGCAGATCAAAAATGACAGAGATGTCTTTTATTATTTACTTTCTCTTTTTATCTCTGTGATAATATTGGGTGTAAGTATGTTCGCAGAGTTTATTCAAAAAGGTGCATCGTTTTTTATAAACGAAGGCGCACTTTTAAGATTAGCCGGAATTTACGATAATCCAAATTATGTGGGTATTCTGCTTATAATTACAATGCCTGTTACAATATCATACTTGCTGTTTAACCGGAATGGAAATAAACTTTACAATGGAATAGCGTTTTTGTTCATAGCATTTCAACTAACTATAATGCTGCTCTCTGATTCGAGAGCAAGTATAATGTCAATAACCGTCAGCGCGGTTATTCTTTTTATTTTTAGTTCAAAAAAAACAAAAACAACAGTTTTATCGGGAATAGTTTTAATATTATTAGTATTGTTTTTATTTACTGATATATCTGTGTTTATAGAATTATTTTTAAGACCTGATAGAGTTGGCACAAGAGAACAATTATGGCTTTCCGGACTCGAAATCATTTCAAATAATATTTTTATTGGCGCAGGCGCAGAAACTTTTGAGAAATTGTTTTATACAAATGCATCATCAGAAATAATTGCACTGTTAAGTTCTGCGCAATCAACGGGCGGCACTCCACACCCGCATAATCTTTTTATCTATTTCTGGGCTGAAAACGGATTGCCCGGTTTATTAGTTGTTGTCTTTTTCTTCTTCCTTTATTTTTCTTTAAGCAAACAATTGATAAAAGGATTAAAGGACTATTCAGATTCATTTGCAATGCTTAAAATCGCAATGCTAAGTATTGGTTTTGGAGTTTCTGCGCGGGCATTTTTTGAAATTACAGGCGTTATAACTTATGGATTTATTACAAGAGATTTACCGCTGTGGATCATTATTATGATTATGGTTTATTTGTTTCAAAATCAAAATGCACAAAAAACAATTAAAGAAGTTAACTGAATTTTATGTTGAGATTTACAAATAGATATGCTGAATACTGTGAGATAGCTAAAATTAATTATTTAATTGTTAACAGTAATTTATGGAGCGAATATCAAAAAACTATTGTTCCGGTTGCTCCTGTAAAATATAATTACTCACTCAATTCTTCTGAAAACGAATTGCTGTTTAATAAGTTCTCCAAAGCATTGATGCTTAGATATACAGATGGTTTTGAAACAGAAGATAATTTAAAATGCAAAGAATGGTTTGCAATTATTAATGATTCCTTTACTGAGCTTGAATTTCTGCAAGCCGATAGAAGGAATGAGATAAAGCGCGGATTTAAAAACTGCACAGTGGAACTTGTGGATGCTGAGTTTATTGCTTCCAATGGATTTGATGTTTTTATCTCTGCTTATAAAAGATATAAATCTGTTAAAGCACCTGATATATCTGAAAATGAATTCAAACAAAAAGTTGTTCTTAAAAAAACATTCGATGATATTTTTCATTTTTGGGGTGTTTTTTTTAATTCAAAGTTAATAGGTTTTGCTGAGAATTTTATATTTGATGATATTGAAGCCGGATATTCAACTATTAAATTGAATCCCGATTATTTGAGTTATTATCCTTCTTATGCTCTGATTTATTCTATGAATAAATATTATTTGCAGGACCATAAAGTTGAGTATGTTAATGATGGTTTTAGAAGTATTTTACATCAGTCTAACATACAGGAATTTTTGATAAACAAATTTGATTTTCAGAAAAAGTACACCAATCTTAATGTTAATTACAGATTTGTACTTTCATCTTTTTTATCACTCACTTCTTCAATCGGGGTGATTAAAAAAAATCTTGCTAAACTTTCTCCAAAATTATCGGCAATTTACAAACTCGATGAAATAAGTAAACATTGTAGCGAATTCAAAAATAAATTGTATTAATGATCAACAATAAAACTATATATGGAACATCAGAGTTTTCCAACTGGTCAGATCGCAAAGGACTGTTGCCGGAAGAAAAAATCTTAATAGATAAATTCTTCAAAAAAGAATTATCAACAGTTGAGGCAGGTGTAGCCGGAGGTCGTATTCTATTTGCTTTGCACAGCATGGGTTTTGAATCATTATCAGGTTTTGATTTTGTTGAAGAATTTATTGATTCTGCAATCAAAAAAGACAAAACTGATTCTATTTCATTTACTGTTCAGGATGCCTCAAATCTTAATTACACTGATAATTCTTTCGAGCAGGCAGTATATTTTCAACAAATAATTTGTTTTATTGAAGATGAAGAAAAAAGATTATCAGCGCTGAAAGAATGTTACAGGATATTGAAACCCGGAGGAGTTGTACTTTTCTCCTTTCTCAGCTATGAATCTAAAAAGAAAAAAACTTTTTATGAAATATTTGTTATCTATCTTAAATTTTTACGAAAGTTATTTAATAAAAAATTATCCTTACAGTATTTGCCGTGGTTAAAACTAAATAAAAAAATAAACTGGAATGCAATATTTGATAAACAACCTTATAATTATTGGTATTTTGCAGGAGAGGTTTATAATTTTTTAGAGCAAGCGGGATTTGATGTTTTAGAACTTGGTTATCCCGAACAAATTATTCATAATAAGATGCATCTTTCTGTAGAATCTTTAACCAAAGATATTATGGATGGACATATTTATTTTGTTTGCAAAAAAATAAACTCGCTAATCGTATTCAACAACAAAGAATCTGAATAATTGACAATTATCTTAAACAAAAAAGTTTTTCTATGAGGATTTTACTGCTTGCAGATTCCGATTCTGCTCATACAATTAATTGGGCAAAATCTTTAAGCGCAAAAGGAATAACATTAGGAATTTTTTCGCTTCATTCATTTAACAGCACTTTGTATGATGATTCTAAAAACATTCAATTGTTTGGTTATGATGTTAATAGGCGGGTACAGCAAAAAAATGAAACCTCATTTTCAAAGAGTATTTATTTTTTTGCACTCCAAAGAATTAAAAAAATTATTAAAGAGTTTAAACCGGATATTCTTCATGCTCATTATTTATCGAGCTATGGACTTTTAGGTGCGCTTTCAGGTTTCAAACCGTTGATAATTTCTGTGTGGGGTTCGGATATTTTTCAATTCCCAAATCATTCATTTCTTCACAGGGCATCTGTAAAATACAGTCTTAACAGGGCTGATAGAATATTATCAACAAGCAAGATTATGAAGGAAGAAATTTTACAATACACAAATAAGGATGTTATTGTAACTCCTTTTGGAATTGATACCGAAGTATTTTATCCGCACAAAACAAAAACAATTTTTTCTAATGATGAACTGGTTATTGGTTCGGTAAAAACACTTGAAACAAACTACGGGATTGAATATTTAATCAATGCTTTCCATATTATTAAACAGAATAATCCTGAAAAGAAATTTAAATTATTGATAGTTGGGAAGGGTTCACAAAAACCATATTTAGAAGAGCTTTCAAACAAATTGGGTTTGCAAAACGAAATTGTTTTTACAGGTTTTGTAAAGTATGATGAAATACAAGTTTATCAAAATATGATTGATATTGCGGTCATTCCATCAATAAACGAAAGTTTCGGTGTATCGGCACTTGAAGCGAGTGCATGCGGAAAGCCCGTTGTTGCCTCAAATGTTGGTGGACTTAAAGAAGTTGTAGATAATGGTGAAACCGGATTTCTTGTAGAAAAGCAAAACTCCGAAGCTATTGCTGAAGCGCTGCAAATTTTAATAAACAACAATGCCTTGCGTAATCTGCTTGGCGAAAACGGAAGAAACAAAGTTATATCGGAGTTCAATCAAAAAGATTGTGTGCAGAATATGATTTCGATTTATAAAAATACAGTTAATGTTCGTGAGTGAGTTTTTAAGATAATGGAAAAGATATCGGTAGTTATTCCTTGCAGAAATGAGGAAAAATATATTGAGCAGTGTATCCAATCATTTATTGAAATGGATTATCCGAATGAGTTTATTGAGATTCTGGTTGTTGATGGTAAAAGCACAGATAGAACAAAAGAAATAATTTTTAATCTAAAAAAAGATCATCCTTTTATCAGATATATTGAAAATCCGGATAAGGTTACACCGGTTGCACTTAATCTTGGCATTAAAAACGCATCCAATGAATTTGTTATGATTGCAAGTTCACATTCAACATTCAGCAAAAATTATATTTCCGAAGTAATCAGTGAATTAAAACGCATCAATTGTGATGGCGCAGGCGGCGTTGTTATTACAGATGTTAAAAACAAATCATCCAAAACATTGTCAATTTGTAAAGTACTTTCAAACAAAGTGGGCGTTGGTAATTCGATGTTCAGGATTGGAACAGATAACCCGATGAAAGTTGATATTGTTCCGTTTGGTATTTATCCAAAAAATCTTTTTTATGAAGTTGGATTTTATAATGAAAAATTAATTAGAAATCAGGATATGGAATTTTCTAAACGACTGCTGGCAGAAGATAAGAAGATTTACTTAATACCCTCAGCAAAAAGCACATACTTTGCACGCGAAACTTTTCGAGAGCTGGCAATGAATAATTACGGTAACGGTTTATGGGTTCTGCTTACTATTTATGTAACAAAAAAAATCTCATCATTAAGTTTAAGACATTTTGTTCCAATGATTTTTGTATTGTCTCTTTTGTTACCCTTAATACTAAGTGTTTTTATACCAGAACTATTTTTTATAACAATAGCAGCACTTGCGTTATATATTCTAACAATCTTATTTGTAACGATAAAAATTAAAGACGGATTAACAAGCTATTTGTATATTTTTTTATCATTCATTACTCTTCATTTTTCTTATGGTTTCGGTTCGATTGCCGGACTGTTTAAAATCAGAAAGTTATTCAAATAATGCTCCAGAAGTATCAAGAAAAATATAAAGCGGAAATCGCAAATAAATTACAATCTAAGGCAGATAGTACTTTCCTTTACTGGAAAGGAAGAGTTGCACTTTTTGCGTTTCTTAAATCGCTTCATCTTTCTACAAATGATGAGATAATAATTCCAGCTTTTACTTGTGTTGTTGTTCCAAATGCAATTTTATATGCAGGATTAAAACCTGTTTATGTTGAAATATCGGCTGATACATATAATATTGATATCACAAAATTAGAAGCAGCAATTACAGATAAAACGAAAGTGATTATTTGCCAGAACACGTTTGGGCTTTGTTCCAATCTAGAAGAAATTCTTAGCATCGCTAAAAAGTATAAAATTTATACCGTTGAAGATTGCACACACGGCTTTGGTGGTTTCTACAAAGGCAAACCAAATGGTTCTTATTGTGATGCCGCTTTTTTTTCTACACAATGGAATAAACCTTTTTCAACTGGCATAGGTGGATTCTTGGTTGTAAATCATCCTTTCTTAGTTGATAGCGTGAGACAATTAGAATTCTCCAAAATCAAACCTTCCGTTAAAGAAAAAACCGAGCTTTTATTTTTATTGATTTTTAAGAAACTATTTCTTAATAAGTTTACTTATTCAACCTTTGTAAAAACATATAGAGTTTTTAGCAAGTATAATATTGTTGTTGGCTCAAACGAGGGCAGGGAATTAGATTCGACAATTATGCCGAAAAACTATTTTAAAGATATTTCTTACATTCAAATTATTGCAGGATTAATTAACATAAAAAAGATTGACGCAGTTAATGAGTTAAGAAAAAAAAATGCTTCGGAGTATAATAGTTTTCTCAAATCAAAAAATAAGACTTTTGTAAATGAACAGATTTTTAATGACCATTTGTTCCTGAAATTTCCGTTATTAGTTAAGGATAGAACTAAATTTTTTGAATTAGCAGAAAAAGCAAATATTAATTTGGGTGATTGGTTTTTAAGCCCAATTCACCCAGTACTTTCCAATTTAGAGAGATGGCGTTTTGATTGCTCCCTTTATCCACTTGCAGATTCGATTTCAAGAAAAATTGTAAATCTTCCAACCGAGATAAAGGCTAACTCGAACGTCATTAAGTTCCTTGAGGAAAATATTGATTTGATAGCGTAATTAGCACTTTACTTCAAAAAAGAATATTTGATTAAAAAATCATTCAGGTTTATTATTCTCAAACTAAGTAAAGTAAATTTTGAAAAACTAAATATATCAGTATCTTTGGCAGCAATATTGAGAATACTTGGAAAGTTGAGCAGTAGCAAAACTTTAGTCAAGTAAAGTATTGAATAATTCAAAAAGTAAATGCTGAATAAAATTAATATCTATGAATAAAGATTATCTACTATTCCATAAACCATATATTACTGAAGATGAAATAAATGAGATGGTAGATACTTTGCGTTCCGGCTGGTTAAGCATGGGACCAAAGACTATCCGGTTTGAAGACGAGTTTAATAAATATATCGGATCTAAAAGATCCGTTGCGGTTAACTCTTGGACTGCTGCCGGGCATCTCACACTTGAAGCTTTCGGTATTAAAAAGGGTGATGAGGTAATTGTTCCAACAATGACTTTTCCGGCTACTGCCGAAATTGTTTGTTACTTTGGCGCAAAGCCAGTTATAATTGATGTTGATGAAGAAACTCTTTGTATTTCATTAAAAGAAATTGAAAAAGCAATAACTCCCAAAACAAAAGCAATAATACCTGTACATTACGGCGGCTTGCCCTGTGATATGGACGAAATACATGAAATTGCAAAAATTCATAATCTTAAAGTTCTTGAAGATGCTGCCCACGCATTGCCAGCCACATACAAAGGGAAAAAAATCGGAACGATGTCGGACGTTACCTGTTTTAGTTTTTATGCTACCAAAACTCTTTCGACCGGAGAAGGTGGTATGATTTGTACTAATAATGAGGAAATTGCTGAGCGATGTGCTATTATGAGATTGCACGGAATTAATCGGGATGCATGGAAAAGATATAGTGAATCCGGTTCCTGGTATTATGAAGTAGTTGCTCCTGGTTATAAATATAATTTTACGGATTTGCAGGCTTCACTCGGTTTACCGCAGCTAAAAAAAGTTGATTGGATGTGGGATTCTAGAAAAAAAATAGCAACTCGCTATCTTGAAAGTTTTAAAGACCTTGACTTGATTACGCTTCCGCCTGTTAAAAATGATAGAGAGTCCTCCTGGCATTTATTTCCTATCAGATTAAAACTTGAAATGCTTACAAAAAATCGTTCTCAGATTATTGATAGTTTGAAACAAAGAAATATTGGCGTTGGTGTTCATTTTATGCCTGTTCACCAGCATTTATTTTATAATGAAACTTTCAAACTTGAAGATAAAGATTATCCTGTAGCTTCCTCAGTTTTTCCTTCTTTGATGTCTTTACCTATTTATCCGGGAATGAGCGATCAAAGCGTGGAAAAAGTAATTGCATCTTTAACAGAAGTTCTGAACAACTTTAGAAGATAAATTTCCTATATGGGAAAACAAGGTAGTCTTACAAAACGATCTATTGATATTTTTATAAGTTTTTTTTCGATTATTTTCACTTCTCCAATCTTTCTGATTTCCGCAATTGCTATAAAGCTTGATTCCAAAGGTCCTGTTTTTTTTCTACATGAACGCACCGGATTGAACGGCAAACCTTTCAATATGATCAAATTTAGAGGAATGATTGATAACGCATTAAGTTTTGGACCGGATCTAACACAATTAAACGATCCGAGAATTACACGTGTTGGTAAGCTGTTGAGGCGAACAAGTATTGATGAACTACCCCAACTTATAAATGTATTAAAAGGTGAAATGAGCCTTATTGGTCCGCGCCCCGAAGTAACCAGAATTACAGCAATATACAACGCCGAACAAAGGAAAGTCTTCGAGTATATGCCCGGCATAACAGGAATTTCACAGATCAATGGAAGACAAACACTATCACCCGAACAAAGAACTCAAATGGAAATTGAATACTATTCAAAGGAAACTTTTTTTAGTGACCTGAAAATATTTTTCAAAACATTTATAGTGGTTCTTAGTAATAAAGGAAATATCTAACATTCCTCGGCATTTACCTTTTATTTTTACCCTTGTATAACTTTGTGTTAAAAATTAACTTTTGCTACATTATTATTAAACTTGATTGCAGGAAACTAAAGTATGAAAAGTATTACTACTAACTTTACAAAGGGATTATTACTTGCTTTATTATCATTTAACTATATTTTTTCACAGGAATATAAAGTATTAGAATCTGATGCTAATCATATTTTATTAGAATTTAATTTTGAAGGAAAGTTTGACGTTAAAGATTTAACAGTTGATGGAATTAAATTGACAAAGATTATTGATAAACATTACCCGATTCAAATGCCTGGTGATCCTTATTTGCCCACAAGATTTTACGAGATCGGTATTCCGCAAAACACAAATGCAGTTTTAAGTATTTTGGGTGTTGAGAGCGAAGTTTATAAAGATAAATTTGTTGCAGCTGCACCGGATTCTGCTAATCAACCAATGAGTAAGCTAAATTACAATCATCAAGTTTATGGCAATAATAGATTATTTCCTGAAGAATCTGCCGAAATAAAATCCGAGGTGATATTCAGATTTTTAAAAACAGCATCATTATATATTTCTCCCTTTCAGTTTAATCCGGTAGAAAGAACTTTGATACTTAATAAAAAAATTATTGCAAGGATTGATTTTAAAGAAAATCCCGAATTTCAAGGAGAAATAACAACAATTTCGGACCAGATGACAGAGGAGATAATCGAAGGTAATGTTATCAATCCGATTGAATCTTTAACTTTTTTGGGCAAAATTAAAAGTATTTCAGATAAACCGATTGAGGATTATTGGTACAATCCAAATAAAAATTATTTTAAGTTTTTCCTTAATAAAAAAGGTGTGTATCGTATTACTTACGAATATCTTTTAAGCCTGGGAATTTCATCTTCAAGCGGACTGCAAGACGGCAAAATTGAAATATTTAATAATGGCATTTCCATTCCGGTTGATGTTATTGATAAACAGCAGGATGGAAAATTTAATGAAGGTGATTATTTTCAATTTATCGGGCAGTCTATGCTTCCATCTCCTAATGCAAGTAAAAACATTTACAATAAAAACAATGTATATTGGTTTTCATATCAAGCAGAATCAGTTAATCAATATAAATCTATAAATGGTTATCCTTCACAAACATATCCCAAAATAATAACCAACCAGAACACAGTTCATTATGAAGAAGATGTTATGTATGAAAGATTGGGCTATGCCAATGATGATAATAGGGATTACTGGTTTTGGGATAAAGCTGAAGCAAGAGGTGGTATTGAAACAACAACTTTCACAAAACAGATTGGACATTTAGATTCAGAAATCAATCCGGAAAAACCTGAAGCAACAGTACGGGTAAATGTTCACGGAATAAATATTGTTAGCTGTTCGCCGGGGCATAGCGCTTATGTTGGTTTTAACGGAAAAGTTATAAGTAAATTTAATTTTAACGGCGAAACACAACAATCTTTTACTTTTGAAAAAGATTTTCTTTTGGGGTTTGGAAGTTCTGTTTCCGATAGTATTCCTTACAGATGGGGCTTTAATTATTTTAATGTTGGTGTGGATGGCAAGACTTGTAATAGCGCAGGAGATGATATAATAAGAATAAACTGGATTGAATTCGATTACTGGCGTTATAACAGAATAAATGCAAAGAATTATATATTTCAAAGCCTACCGGATCAATTAGGGGCAAGCACATATTATTTATGGCAATGGCTTTCTGATAATATGAAAATATATATTCCGCAAAGAGCCGAGCTAATTAAAAACCCATTAATTACAAACGATCCGGATAAAGGAGTTTATTTTGCCGATACTGTTGCAGAAAGAACTGAATATTATTTAGTATCAAACGATTCATATCTTTTACCGGATTCAGCGCAAAAAAACATCAACTCCGATTTAAGAAATTTGCAAAATGCTGCCGATTATATAATAATAACTCACCCATTATTTAAAGAAGCTGCTGATAGATTAGCAGAATTCCGAAGCAATAATATAAAAGGCATATCAAATCCACGTGTTAAAGTAGTTGATGTTTTTGATATTTATAATGAATTCAGTGCCGGATTGTTAGACCCGTTAGCTTTGCAATATTTTGTAAAATATGCCTTTGAAAATTGGCAAAGCCCGGCACCGCAGTATGTTACGCTTATGGGCGATATGAGCTATGATTACAGAAAAATAAATCCATCAAGCAAAGAAAATTATATTCCTTCCATTCCTTTCCACGCATTACCATATTACGGGCAGGCTGCAAGTGATAATTCAATAGTAACGGTTGCGGGCAATGATTTAGTTCCCGAGCTTGCCATCGGAAGAATTTCCTGTGAAGATATTAATGAAGCTAATTTACTTGTTGATAAGATTATCAATTATCCAGCCGAAACATCTAAAGAGTGGAAGCAAAATGTATTGTTATTGTCTTCTGGGCTGGATAAACAGGATGAAAATAAGCATGCATTTAATGATTCAAACATGGTTTTAGCAAATTCGTTTTTGCATCCTAACGGAATAAATTCATCAAAAGTATTTAGATATGCTAATAAAGATGAGTATATACCTTTTCAGGGCGAAGGTCCAAAAATCAGAGAAGAAATTAACAAAGGCGCTGTTATTGTTAATTATTACGGGCATGGCGGCGGTTTACAGTGGGATCTGGTTTTTACTAACGACGATATTTTAGCACTTGAAAATGGAAATAAACTTCCATTTGTAATTAGTGTAACCTGCTATACAGCTCATTTTGATAATCAGGAAATATTTGGTGAGATTTTTAATTCGATTCCGGGTAAAGGGAGTATAGCTTTCTTTGGAAGTTCCGGTGTTACTTTATGGCCCGCTACAGCTGGATTTAATGATATAATCTTTAAGGATATTTTTAATCAAAAAGTTCACACTATTGGTAAATCTATTCTTAAAGCGAAATCAGTTTCTAGTTTTGGACCAATGCTGGCAGTTCAAACACTTCTTGGTGATCCGGCTTTGGAGCTTGCTATTCCGTATTTCCCTGATTTTGTAATTAAATCATCGGACATAAAACCCGAAACTGATAATCCCGTAGCTAAAGATACGATAATAGTTACAGTTGATATAAGTAATCCCGGAAGATCATTCCCGCTTGATACGGTTACAGTTGAGCTTTATGAAAACATTATCTCCGATACAACTTTAATTGGTAAACAATTACTCAGAGAATTCGGTGAAACAAAATCAGTAACATTTAGCTGGATACCAAAACTGCTAGGACTAACAAATTTAATAGCAAGAATTAATGAAGTTGATACACTATATGAAGAAGATCATTCCGATAACATTGCAGTTACCAATATTGCAGTTTATAGTTTTGGTGAACCAAATGTTTTAAAACCGATTAATAATTCATTTACTTCTGGTAATAAAGTTGATTTTGTATTTGTTGATATTGGACATTACATCAATCAGCAGTTTAAATACAGAATTGAAATAGATACTTCCAGAAATCTCGATTCACCTTCAAAAATTACATCACCCGTTTTATCGCCTGTAAATGGACTTGTAAATTGGAGTTCTCCGCAACTTGCGCAGGATGTTTATTATTGGAAAGCTTACATAATTTCTACAAAAGAAACTAACAGCACGGGGCTAAATACTTTTTCTATTACTAATGAGAGCGGAAGCGGGTTTTTAGCCAGATCAACACAGCTTAAAGATTTTACAACCAGCAATATCATTTTTTCCGATTTATATGATGCACTAATTCTTAATACTCAGTTACTCACTCCAAGACCATCGCAGGAAAAACTTCTCGAATCAATTTTTATTGATAGAACTCAGGATGCAACTAAACTAACCACAATAACTACGGATGGTTCCTATATGTATTTTGGCGATCTTGCTTTTTACAGACAGGGCGCTAAATCAAACATTTACAAAATAGGAACGGGGTTGAATGGCACTACAAAAGGTTTTAATTATGGTAAACTTCCGATTGCACCAGTACATATCAAAAACCAAATTTTCTATCATAAAGATGGATTCCTTTATGTTGCAACGGGTGATGATTCTACACTATTAAGAGTAAACATCAATTCAGGCGATACTTCGCGGGTACATATACCTTCAAAATTATTACCATCTGAAGATGGACTTTTAAAGAACGGCGGATTTTATCTTACCTCAGATGGAAAGTATGTTTATAATATTTCGCCGGGGCATGGTAATTATAGAAACCGACATGTAGTCAGGGTTTTAGACCCAGCAAACGGATGGAATAAAGCAAAAGAAGACATCGTTTTGCTTGGCGAATCGGAACCCGGATTTACAAACTATTATGTTGCTAATGATTATTTAACAACCAATGAATCATTTAACAGCGGATATTTCAGGAGATATAGATTGGCAGATGGTTTTTATGAAGAAGAATATCTTCCTTTTATCGGACGGCTTGATATGTATTCCTGGACTTATGATTGGGTTAATGATTACTTATATACGGGTCTATTTTTACCCGGCAATAGTTTTCATCCGTTTGGTTTTTTAAGATTTGTAGGCACATATAAAGCCGGCGAAGGAACAATTAATACTTCTGCAATTGGTCCGGCAAATAACTGGAATGACATGAGCTACACAATTGATAATTCTAATTTAAACAGTTCGTTCAAATTAAATTTGTTTGGTTCTAAAGATAAACAGAATTGGAAATCGTTAATTAATAATGTTTCGGCAAATCAAGATCTTGGCGGCATAAATGCTAAAGAAAATCCATATATAAAACTTTCCGCAACTTTGAGTGATTCATCCGTTGGTAACACAGAACCTTTAAAACTCAAATCATTAAAAGTAAATTATAACTATCTGTCGGAAATAAATTTTAAACAAGATTTCATAAAATTTTCAGACGACTCTTTGATGCAAGGTTTACCAGTGGAATTAAGCGCCGTTGTATCAAATATTGGATATTCGGATTTGGACAGTCTAAAATTAGAATTTTATCTTAATAGCGCGGATACAACGTTTTATACAACTTATGTTAATCTTAAAAAAGATTCATCCGCAACTATAAAACGAACAATCAAAACAGATAACCTTTTATATACTGCACCGGTTTCACCATCAAATATAAGTGTTGTAGCTTCTTCAAAAACCGATGAGTATTTTTCATTTAATAACATTGGACGAGGAACATTTTATGTTGTTAGAGATTCTGCCAAACCTGAATTTAGCGTTATGTTTGATGGGCAGGAAATAGTTGACGGCGATATTGTTTCATCTCAACCGGAAATAGTAATAACACTGGAAGACAACAGCCCGCTTCCTTTAACACCAACACACTTTACAGTTGGTCACATATTTAATAATGTTTATAAAAAGATCATAATTCCATCCAAAGATGTTTCTTTTGATTATACGCCATATCCCAATTCAAGGGCTGTAATTGCATGGAAACCAACTCTGGATGATGGGCAGCATATTTTAAGTGTTTATGCAAAAGATTCATCGGGAAATTACTTTGACTCAACAACTTACACATACAAATTTAATGTATTTAATGACCCCGATTTAGTTGACGTTTATAATTATCCAAATCCTTTTACAGACAATACTTTGTTTACTTTTGAACTGCGGGGCAATACTCCACCCGAAGAATTTAAGTTTAAAATTTTTACAATTGCAGGCAGATTGATAAAAGAAATAAATGTACCTCAATCTTCTCTAAAAATTGGCTTTAACAAAATATTTTGGGATGGAAAAGATGAGGACGGCGATGAAATTGCAAACGGAATTTACTTCTACAAAGTAATTACAAAACAAAACGGGGAAATGAAAACCCTAACTCGTAAATTGGCTAAAGCAAAATAGCGGATTGGATTTTATGTTAATTAACAAGCATGGAAGTTTAATATGTGTGGAATAGTTGGATATATCGGTAACAGAAACTGTATTCCGATCTTAATAAATGGTTTAAAAAGATTGGAATATCGTGGTTATGACTCAGCTGGAATTGGAATTTTAAGCAATCAAAACTCCATTATTATAAAAAATAAAGGTAAAGTTTCTCTACTCGAAAATAAAATCGAAGAGTTTAATCTTTCCTCCTGTGTTGGAATCGGACATACAAGATGGGCAACGCACGGAATACCTAATGAAATAAACGCACACCCTCATACAAATGAAAGCGGAACTCTTTTCTTAATTCATAATGGAATTATTGAAAATTATCAGGTTATTAAAAAAGGATTGCAAAAGCTCGGTTACAATTTTAGAAGTGAAACCGATTCGGAAGTAATTGTTCACCTGATTGATAATTTTATAAACAGGGGATATGATTTTACCAAATCGGTACAACTTGCTCTGCACGAAGTTGAAGGCACTTATGGACTTGCAATAATTTATACCAAAGAACCTGATAAAATTATTGCCGCACGTAAAGGCTCGCCGCTTGTTGTTGGAATAGGTGAAAACGAAAATTTTATTGCCTCTGATGTTTCAGCAATTCTTGCTTACACAAAACAAGTAGTTTATTTAGAAGATGGTGAAATTGCAGTAATCAAAAAAGACAGCTTTAATGCTAAAACTATTTTAGATAATGAAATAGAAAAAGAAGTTCATGAAATTACAATGACGCTTGATGAAATTGATAAAGGCGGTTATGCCCATTTTATGCTTAAAGAAATTATGGAACAGCCCGAAACAGTTAGAAATTCTTTAAGAGGCAGGTTGTTGGATGACGAAGGAACTTCTCTGCTTGGCGGGCTTGTAGATGTTGCCGCAAAATTAGCTGAATCTAAAAGAATTATTATTACAGCCTGCGGAACAAGCTGGCATGCAGGTCTTGTTGGCGAATATATGTTTGAGCAGTTCTGCGGTATTCCAACCGAAGTTGAATATGCTTCTGAATTCAGATATAGAAATCCGATTATAAAAAATGATGATACAATATTTTTTATTTCGCAAAGCGGAGAAACCGCCGATACACTTGCCGCATTGAAAGAAGCCAAATTGAAAGGAGCACTTGTTCTTGGAATTTGTAACGCTGTCGGCAGTTCAATTGCCCGCGAAACTAATGCAGGCGTTTATACACATGCAGGTCCTGAAATCGGAGTTGCATCTACAAAAGCATTTACATCACAATTAGTTGTTTTATCTTTAATTGCATTATTAATCAGCCGTAGAAAAAATCTAAGCCGTATAGACGGAAAAAATATTGTTGATGAATTAAAAGCTATTCCAAAAAAAATTGAAACTATTCTAAATCTTAATAATCAGATAGAAAAAATAGCCGAAGAATTTAAAGACTCAACTAATTTTTTATATCTCGGGCGCGGTTACAATTTTCCGGTAGCTTTAGAAGGCGCATTAAAGTTAAAAGAAATTTCATACATTCATGCCGAAGGTTATCCTGCAGCCGAAATGAAACACGGTCCAATTGCGTTGATTGATGAAAATATGCCAGTTGTTTTTATTGCACCCAAAGACTCAACTTATGATAAAATCCTGAGCAACATTCAGGAAGTTAAAGCCCGCGGCGGTAGAATTATTGCAATCGCAAACGATGATGATGATGAGATTGATAACCTTGTTGATTATTCAATAAAAATTCCTCATACTATCAGAATGTTAATGCCCATTTTAACAGTTATTCCGCTTCAATTACTTGCTTATCACATAGCAGTTAAAAAAGGATTGAATGTAGATCAGCCGAGAAATCTTGCAAAAAGTGTAACGGTTGAGTAATAAAATTTATTTTTTCATTTTGTTTGTCATTTGTAAGAAAAATCATATTTTTACGCACTAAATTTTGAAGGGCAGGTAGCTCAGTCGGTAGAGCAAAGGACTGAAAATCCTTGTGTCGGCGGTTCAATTCCGTCCCTGCCCACATTCAGATAAGAGGCATCACCGAGTGCCTCTTTTTCGTTTATTGCAAGTCCGATTTTTTGATTTTAAAACTATATAAACTTTCATAATCCTTATTTACAAAACAAAATGAATTCAATCTGTCCGCTTTGCGAACATCAAAAATTTGATACTATTGGCATTCCTAAAACCAACAAAATTTCAAAAGAATTTATTGATAAAGATTATAGAATAGTGCAGTGCAAAAATTGCAGTCTTTATTTCGTATCGCCGCAAATTTCTTTTACCGATGAACAATGGAATAAACTTTACAGCGCCGAATATTTTTCTGCTCAATCAAACTGGCTGATTAGAAAAAGAGCCGAAGAACTATTGCAAAGATTTGATAAAGCTGTTAGTTTTTTGGGACATTCTTTAAAAATTAATTTTCTTGATATTGGAACAGGCGAAGGCAGCACACTTATTGAAGCATTAAATAGAGGCTGGGATGTTACGGGAATTGATATTGTTGATAACAGAATTGAAGCGGCAAAGAATGAAAAGATAAAGTTTATTGCAGCAAAGTTTCTTGTATATGATTTGCCTGAAAACCACTTCGATTTTATTTATTTGGATTCTGTACTAGAACACGTTCTTGAACCCAAACAGTACTTACTTAAAATAAGCAAATTGCTAAACCAAAACGGCATTCTCTACATTGGCGTTCCCAATGAAGACAGCTTATTCAATGATGTAAGAAAAATAATTTTTAATCTGCTCGGCAAAAAGCAACTTTCCGCCAAAATCAAACCCTTTGATACTCCTTATCACGTAGTTGGATTTAATAAAAAATCTTTGAATTATATTTTTGATGAGACCAGATTGCAAATAAAATTGCTGCGGAATTTTGGGCGCAAATTTGAATTTTTAAGCAGTAGTCCAAAACATAAAGCTTTCTGGATATCATTTTTCTTCCTTCTGCCCATAGAATTTATAGGTAAACTAAGTAAAAAAGATGTTTACTATGATGCTTATCTTTCCAAAAAAAACTCAAAGTAATTTAATACTCAAGAACAGCAGTATCTAATTTTATTTATAGTTAATGATAACTGTAATTTGAATTGTTACCGGTTATCGAAATTTTTCATAAATGAGATTATGAGTAGAATCAGAGTGAGCTTCAATTTATTGTAAAATTTCAATAAATATAAATTACATAACAATCCGTCAGTTAAAGCCTGAATGGAAAATGAGTTCCTTTTGATTAGGGCGAACTAGTAATAAATAACTAATGAAATTTAAGCATAAGAAAAATGAACGGCAGTTATGCAGATTGCAGTTGTTATTTGTATGCAAAAGATTGACTAAAACTTTTTATTGCGGTAAGTTGCACTAAGTAAACAAAACAATTCTTAATGCCACTATCTTGGAATGAAATAAAATCAAAAGCTGTCAGGTTCTCTAAGGATTGGGAGAATGTAACAGAGGAATCTGCCGAGTCTCAAACTTTTCTTAACGAATTTTTTGAAGTCTTTGGCATTAGCAGAAGACGTGTTTCTACTTTTGAAAAACCTGTTAAAAAACTTGATGGGCGCGAAGGTTATATAGATTTACTTTGGCCCGGTAAAATTCTCATCGAGCATAAAAGTAAAGGCAAGAATTTAGAGAAAGCTAAGAATCAGGCAATTGCTTATTCATTCGGGCTTACAGAAGAAGAACTTCCGCAATATATTCTTGTATGCGATTTTGATCTTTTTATTTTACACGATCTTGAAGAAAACACCAAACACGAATTTGTTTTAAAAGAATTAGTTAAAAACGTTAAACTCTTTAGCTTTATTGCAGGTTATCAGAAAAGTGTAACTAAAGATGAAGACCCCGTTAATATTGCTGCCGCTGAACGAGTTGGAAAATTACACGATAAGTTAAAAGCCATTGGTTATACAGGGCACGAGCTTGAAGTTTACCTTGTTCGTTTAGTTTTCTGTTTGTTTGCCGACGATACTAACATTTTTAATAAAGGTATTTTTGAAGAGTACTTGAAAAACAAAACCAGCAAAGACGGCAGTGATTTAGCTCTTCACCTTTCTCAAATTTTTTACATACTTAACACACCCGAATTGCAGCGGCTAACTAACCTTGATGAACATTTAATTGAGTTTCGTTATGTAAACGGAAAGTTATTTGAAGAACAACTTTCACCCGCACAGTTTGATAGCGAAATGCGAAATGTTTTACTTGGATGCTGCGATCTTAACTGGGCTAAAATTTCTCCAGCTATTTTTGGTTCTTTGTTTCAGGCGGTAATGAATCCCGAAGAAAGAAGAAATCTTGGCGCACATTATACTTCCGAAAAAAATATTCTTAAAGTTATTAAACCTTTATTTCTTGATGAACTTTACAAACAATTTGAATCCGTAAAGAACAACATAAAACAATTAAAAGATTTTCATAAAAAACTTTCTAACTTAAAATTTCTCGATCCTGCTTGTGGATGCGGAAATTTTCTTGTTATTACTTATCGTGAGCTAAGACTACTTGAAATTGAAATTCTTAAAGTGTTAAATAAAAACGGACAGCTTGAAAGTAATATTAAAAATATTGTATGGATTGATATAGACCAGTTTTACGGAATTGAAATTGAAGAATGGCCCGCACGCATTTCTGAAGTTGCTATGTGGCTTATTGATCACCAGATGAATATGATAGTTAGCGAGGAGTTTGGCGAGTACTTTGCTCGTCTTCCGTTAAAGAAAACTGCAAACATTATTTGCGGTAATGCTTTACGAATTGATTGGACAAATATCATTGTTAGAAATAAAATTGATATTACGGCAGATGTTACCAACATTATTAAGATAAACGAGCCTCCACCGCATTATGAAACTGTTAATGTTTATACTAAAACCGTAAACTTTATTGAATCCGTTACTAATACAAAACCAATTTCGGATAAAACAACATTTGATTACATTCTTGGAAACCCGCCATTTGTGGGTAAACATTTGCAGAATGCAGAACAGAAAGCAGATTTAAATAATATTTTTAGTGGTATTAAAGGGGCGGGTGTTCTTGACTATGTTACTGGCTGGTACATTAAGGCGGCAAGACTTATACAGAATACTAACACTAAAGTTGCATTCGTAAGCACAAATAGTATTTCGCAGGGCGAGCAGCCTGGCATTCTTTGGAATGTACTTTTTAATCTTTATGGGATTAAAATTCATTTTGCTCACAGAACATTTAAATGGTTTAACGAAGCAAGAGGAAAAGCCGCAGTACACGTTGTAATTATTGGCTTTGCAAATTATGATACTGCTGAAAAGTATTTGTTTGAATATGATGATATAAAAGGTGAACCACATTCTAGAATAGTTACAAACATTAATGCTTATTTAGTTTTTGCTTCAAATATTTTGATTAGTAAACGAAATACTCCTTTAAAGAAAATTCAGAAAATGCAATGGGGTAATAAACCTGTTGATGGCGGTAATTTAATTCTGAATAATGATGAGAAAGAAGATTTGATTTTTAAGGAACCACATGCAAAAAAGTATATTAAGCGCCTTATTAGTGCAAAAGAATATTTAAATGGTATTGATAGATGGTGCCTTTGGCTAGTTGGCATTTCACCTTCGGAGCTACAGCAAATGCCTTTAATTTTAGAAAGAATTAAAAAAGTAAAAACTATGCGGGAAAATAGTGTTGATGCTGGAGCAAACAAACTCGCACAATATCCTGCAACGTTTAGGGATAAAAAGAACCCAAGCAAATTTATTCTTATCCCAAGTACAACATCTGAAAATAGAAAATATATTCCTTTTGGATTTTTTGGTAAAGAAGATATTGCACATAACAGTTGTCATATAATCCCAAATGGAAATATTTTTACATTTGGTGTACTACAATCTGAAATTCATATGATTTGGGTTAAATCTATTTGTGGAAGATTAGAAAGTAGATATAGATATTCAAATGATATTGTGTACAACAACTTTCCGTGGCCCGAAAATCCAACAGATAAACAAATAAAACTTGTTGAAGAAAAAGCACAAATAGTTTTAAACACAAGAAAAGAATTTCCAAACAGCAGTCTTGCAGATTTATACGATCCACTTACAATGCCACCCGCATTAGTAAAAGCACATCAGGAATTAGACAAAGCTGTAGATTTATGTTACCGTGCTCAGCCTTTCCCCTACGAAACAAAAAGAATAGAATTTTTATTTGAACTTTACGAGAAATACACCAAACCGCTGCTTGCAGTAAAGAAGACAAAGAAGAAATTAAAAAATTATTAAACCTTATTGATCGGCTGTTGATTTTATTTAAACTAATATAAATTAAGGCTATCAGAAAATGCTTGTTCATAATGCTCAATAGTCTGAAAAACAAGCAAATCTATTTTGTAACTTTTCAGCATCATTTATTATTATTTTAGCTTAATGCAAAAAGAAGAAATCCATAATAAACGCAAGATGTTTACTGAAATCATACTTCATCTTCATCCCAAAACAATTAATAGCGATGCGCTTGCTTTTAACAGAACATTCGGGCTTGGCGGAATGGCTGCGCTTTTAATTGTGCTGCTTTTTATTACGGGGATATTGCTGCGTTTTTACTATGAGCCGTTTCCTCAAAAAGCATACGATTCAATACAACATTTACAGAACAATGTTTTGTTCGGACAGCTTGTCCGGAATGTTCATCATTGGTGCGGCGTATTTTTAGTTATAATTACTTTTCTGCATTTGTTAAGGACTTTTTTTACCGGCGCTTTCCAAGCCTCCAGAAAAACTAATTGGCTGGTGGGTTTGGCTTTATTTGTTTTAGTTATTGGATCAAACTTTACGGGCTACTTGCTTCCCTGGGATCAGCTTGCTTATTGGGCAGTAACTGTTGGTACAAGTTTATTGAATTATATTCCGTTTATAGGTAGTTCTTTAAGATCATTGCTAATTGGAGGCGATGAAGTCGGCTCCGGCACTTTAATAATATTTTTTAATTTTCATACGGCGGTATTTCCCTTCGTTATACTTTTACTGATGGCTTATCATTTTTGGAGCGTTAGAAAATCCGGCGGAATAATTTTGCCCAAAAAAGATACTGAAAAAAAAATCGTATCCGTTTACCCAAATCTTGTTTATAAAGAATTTATAGTTGCCCTTGCATTATTTGCTACATTATTGGTGGTCTCGGTTTTTTTAGATGCGCCGTTGCTCGCAAAAGCAAATTCCGATATAAGTATAAATCCTACAAAAGCGCCGTGGTATTTTGCAGGAATACAAGAATTGCTGATGCACTTTCATCCTTTTATTGCTGCGTTCTTAATACCGCTTTTAATCATTGCCTCACTTTCGGTATTGCCATATATAAAATTAGATGAAGAGCACAGTGGTAATTGGTTTCATTCGGAAAAAGCAAAAGAAGCAGTCAAGTTTTCAGCAAAGTTTGCCATAGTTATTACTCCAATTCTCGTGATAATCAGCGAATATATTCCTGATTTTGAAATATTATTCCCTTTGTTAAATTCATTTATTAGCAACGGAATAATTCCCGTAATAATCTTATTTGGGATGTTCCGTTATTATCATAAATATGTTACAAAAAAATATCAATTAAACTTGATTGAAATTATTCAAACTATGTTCGCGTTTATAGCAACTGTTTTTATCATTCTAACTTTAATCGGCATATTTTTACGGGGTACGGATATGGCGCTTACTTTTCCGTGGAATGTTTAATCAATGAAAAAAAAGGACATCAATAAAAAAAATACGGCAGAAGAATTTGCAAACAGTAATATCAAACCTGCAAAAGAAAACACCGAAAGCAGGCGCGAGTTTCTTCAAAAATTGTGGAAGTGGCTTGGGGCGGCAGCTTTAATTGAAGTTGCTTTTATTTTATTTGGATTTTTATTCTCGGGTAAAAAAGACAACAAAGAATTAAAACCAAAACAACTGTTTGATGCAGGCGCTGTTGAATCATTTCAAAAAAATTCTGTTTCAGTTTTTAGAGGTGGAAGGTTTTATTTAGCAAGATTGCTTGACGGCGGTTTTTTAGCTTTATCAATCCGATGCACTCATCTTGGCTGCTCAATTAATTGGGAAGAAGATAAGAAAAAATTTATCTGTCCATGTCATTCATCATCTTTTTATATAAATGGAGAAGTGCAAAACCCGCCGGCTCCAAACGCATTAGATTACTTTCCTGTAATGATAGAAAACGGAATTGTAAAAGTTGATATCGGTACTAAACTTGAGCGAACTCATTTTGAAAAATCACAAGTTACATACTCATAATATATGATCAGCATCTGGGAAAAAATCGGCGTCATCTCTTTAGCAATTATTGTAATAATGATTCCTCTTTCTCTGATTGTTCATAAACCGGCAAATTCAGTTCAACAGAATGAAGCCAAGTTTGTTGGCGGAAAAGAATGTATTAGCTGCCATAAACAGGAATATGATCTATGGAAAAATTCAAATCACGATAACTCAATGGATGTTGCAACCGAGGCTTCCGTACTTGGTGATTTTAATAATCTGGAAGTTGAACTGAATGGAACAAAACACAAATTTTATAAACGTAACGGAAAGTTTTTTGCTTACACAAAAGGCGTTGGCGGCAAAATGGCTGAGTTTGAAATCACGCACACTTTTGGCGTTCGTCCGTTGCAGCAATATTTAGTGCCGTTTGAAAGAGGAAAATATCAATGCCTTCCTATTGCATGGGATTCAAACAAAAAAAAATGGTTTGATATGGCGGCTATGGTTTATTCTCGGGATGATTTAAAATCAGATAGCTGGTTATACTGGACTAATCAATCGCAAAACTGGAATGGAATGTGTGCAGAATGTCATTCCACAAATCTTAAAAAAAATTATAATCTCGAAAGTGATTCGTTCAATACAACGTGGTCTGATATTGATGTTAATTGCGAGGCGTGCCACGGTCCCGGATCTGATCATCTTGAGTGGGCAAATCAGCCAGCCGGCGCAAGAGATATGGAAGGAAGTTTGGGGCTTGTAATTCAAACAAGCAAAACAACATCCAGACAATTTATAGAAGCCTGCGCGCCCTGTCATTCAAGAAGAACTTCCTTTGCGCCCAATGTTCATAATGATGAGAACTACTATAATAATCATCGCCCGCAAAATATTTCGCCGCCATTATATTATTCCGATGGTCAGATACTTGATGAAGTTTATGAAATTGCATCATTTACACAAAGCAAAATGTATATGAACGATGTGAAATGCAGCGATTGTCATGATTCGCACAGCCTTAAATTTAAGTTTGAAGGTAACGGATTATGTACGCAATGTCATCGTGCGGAAGAATTTGATACTTACCAGCATCATTTTCATAAATACAAAAACGAAGTGGGAACTTCGGTTCTCAATAAATTTGGAGAAACAGTTCCGGTTGGTGATGGAGCGCTGTGCATTAACTGCCACATGCCCGGCAAGTATTATATGGGCATTGATTGGAGACGGGATCATAGTTTAAGAATTCCACGTCCGGATTTATCAATTAAATATAACACGCCCAATGCTTGTAATGATTGCCACGCCGATAAAAGTTTTCAGTGGTCGGAAGATTATATCAAAAAATATTACGGCGAAAGAAAAAAGACTACTTATTCCACTGTACTTGCTGACAGTTATTTACGAAAAGATGGAGCCGATGTTGATCTTATAAAACTTATTAAGAGCGATCTTTATCCCGAAATTGTAAGAGCAACAGCATTAAGCTATTTATCTTTTTATGAAACCGATCAGTCAAAGAAGCTTATTGAAGAAATGCTAAATAATCAGGAGCCGCTTATCAGGGAAAGAGCTATTGATGCGTTTTATTCTCAGGATGATCAGGTAATCGTTAAAGTAATATCGCCGTTATTAAATGATCCTGTAAAAATGGTTCGAATCTCAGCAGCTTCAAAATTATCACACATCGGTAAAAATTATTTTTCTGATAAGCAGTATAAAGTATTTTCAAAAGTTTTAGATGAATATTTATCAACGTTAATGTACACGGCAGATTTTCCGGCAGGCAAGTATAATCTTGCCAATTATTTTTTTGAAAAACAGGATTTTGTAAAAGCTGAAAAACTATTTATAGCTTCAATCAAAGGTGATAGTTATTTTTATCCGGCAAAATCAAATCTTGCGCTTATGTATTATAATCAGGGGAGACTTGACGATGCGGAAAGTTTATACAAAGATCTGATTGAGAATCATAATGAATATGTTGATGGCTATTATCAATTAGGTTTATTGTACGCCGAACAAAAAAGATTTAATGAATCTGCGGCAATGCTTGAAAAAGCAGCACTTCAAACAAATTTTAATCCGAGAATATATTATAATCTTGGAATTATATATCAATACCTTAATGATGCAAATAAAGCGGAAGCAGCACTGCTGAAAGCAAATGTACTATTAAAAGATGATTTTGATGTTAAATATGCGCTTGCTGATTTTTATATAAAAAAGGAAGATTTTACCTTGGCGTTAAGATTTGTAAAAGAGATTCGAGAAAAATTTCCATCAAATCCTACTGCAGCCGAACTTGAGAATTACATAAATCAAAAAGTAAAGAATGGCTTTTAGATGTTAATAAAATCTTAATATTACTAACCAGCTTTAAGATTTTTAATAACAGGCACAAATAAATATTGGTGAACATTGTTTTTTTGAAATCGTTCTTTTTACCCTGAAAAATCAAAAGTTTCTAATCTTTGTTTAGAATTTGGTAAAATTTTGCTAAAAGTTATTTGATATTTCCTCAATTGAATTCTGCCTTTTGCCTGCATATATTTGAAGTGTAATAATTTAGGTTTAACATGAAAGAAAAAGTAATACTCCACACAAATTTTCCAAATCTCAAATTCTTAAAAAGCGGAAAAGTAAGAGATATTTATGATTTAGATGAATATTTTTTAATCGTTTCTACAGATAGACTTTCCGCATTTGATGTTGTGATGTCGCAGGGAATTCCTTATAAGGGAAAAGTTCTTACAAAAATATCAGAGTTCTGGTTCAATTATTCAAAAGATATTATCAAAAATCATCTGATTACAACCGATGTAAATAAATTTCCCGAAGCTTGTTTGGAATATGCGGAAGATTTGCAAGGCAGAAGTATGCTCGTAAAAAAAGCAGATGTTGTTCAAATTGAAAGCGTTGTACGCGGTTACATTACCGGTTCAGGCTGGGTTGATTATAATAAAACAGGCGAAGTATGTGGAATAAAATTACCCGCAGGAATGGTGGAATCTGAAAAGTTTGCTGAGCCATTATTTACGCCTGCTACAAAGGCTGAAATTGGTTTACACGATGAAAATATTTCGGAAGATATTGCAAAGGAAATTGCGGGAGCAGATACGATTGAGTTTATGAAAAACAAAACTATAGAGATTTACAAGAACGCAGTTGAGTTTGCTTTGACAAAAGGAATTATCATTGCAGATACTAAAATGGAGTTTGGTAAGATTGGTGATGAGATAATTCTTGTTGATGAATTACTAACGCCCGATTCATCAAGATTCTGGCCCCTCGATAAATACGAACAAGGAAAACCGCAGGAAAGTTTTGATAAACAATTTGTACGAGATTACCTTATTGAAATTAAATTCAACAAACAACCGCCGCCGCCTCAATTACCAGAAAGCATCATTGAACGCACAAGTGAAAAATATCTTGAAGCTTTAGAAAAACTAACAAGCGAAAGAATATCTTAAATGCACCCTGTAAAAATTAAACTTGTTGAACAAAAAGATTTATTGCTTATATGGAATGATGGAAAAGAAGATTTACTTAGTTTAAAGCAGTTACGAAAATTATGCCCGTGCGCTGTTTGTTTATCCGAGCGGGAAAAACAAAATAAAAGATATATTCCTTTATTTGCGGAAAATCAGATTACGGTTAAATCATTAAATCAGGTTGGCAATTATGCTATTCAAATTATGTGGAAAGACGGACATAATACGGGCATTTACGAATACGCATTCCTTAGAAATCTTACCGAAAAAATATTGAGCTGATGTAATGGTTTTACCAAATCAACTTACAGTGCTTAGAATAATACTTACACCGGTGTTCGGCTATTTATTTATTTCGCAAGATCCATTGCTTATTCAGATTTCTCTTGGAATATTTTTGATTGCAGCAGTAACTGACTGGTATGATGGCTGGTTAGCAAGAAAATTTAATTACATTACTGAGTGGGGAAAATTCTGGGATCCGCTTGCTGATAAAATTCTTACTTCGGTTGCGTTTCTTTGTTTTGTTTATGTTGGATTGCTGCCGCTCTGGATGGTTCTATTAATTGTTTTGCGTGATTTGATCATAACTCTGCTGCGCGTTTATGCAGAAAACAGAGGGTATAATTTCGTTACAAGTTATTATGCAAAATGGAAAACAGTTTTGCAAATAATTTTTCTGTATTACTTGCTGCTGCTTTATGTTTGTTCAAAAACAATACATATGTATTCCGGCAATGAAGATATATTTGCAATGCTCCTAAATGAAAAAATAATTTATTTTGTGATGCTTTCAATTACTTTGATAACGGTTCATTCCGGCATCACATATCTTATGAAGAACAAACATCTGATAGAAAAACTTTTTGATGAAACAAATAAACTTGTTTGAAAAAATTATTGGCTCCGGGTTTTATACAGGATTTTTGCCTTTTGCTCCGGGCACTTTCGGGAGTTTAGCAGCTTTATTAATTTATATAATACCCGGCTTTGAAAATACTTTTATAATTGTTCCTTCAATTATTGTTTTGTTTTTTTATGGCGTTTATGTTTCATCAAAGTTTGAAAAAATTTATGGTAAAGACCCTAAACAATGTACTGTTGATGAAATTGTCGGTACTTGGATTTCATTTGTAGCGTTGCCAAAATCTTTTTTTGCAACAATAACTGCTTTTATAATTTGGCGCATTATGGATATTGTTAAACTAGCTCCAATAAAAGATATAGAAAATATTAAAGGCGGATGGGGTATAATGCTTGATGATGTAGTTGCCGGCTTTTACTCAGTATTTCTTGCTCATATAATTGTTACTTTATTCGGAGTTTATTTTAAATGAAAGCTTATTTAATTTCTATCGGTGATGAATTATTAATCGGACAAACGATAAATACTAATGTTTCTTTTATAGGAAATCTTTTATCCGATAATAATATTGAAGTTCTTAAAACTACCGTTATTGGCGATGAACATAATCTAATTATTGATGAACTTAATCTTGCTGTACTTAAAGCTGATTTAATTTTTGTTACAGGCGGATTGGGTCCAACGCATGATGATGTTACAAGAAGTGCCTTTGTTGATTATTTCAAAACGGAACTGGTTTTTAATGAACTTGTTCTTGAAGATATAAAAAATATGATGTTACGCAGAGGAAGGCAATTAATAGATTCTCACAAAGATCAGGCAATGGTTCCCAAAATTTCCGAGCCAATTAGAAATGAAAACGGTACTGCACCCGGTATATGGATTGAACAAAACAGCAAAATATTTATCGTTATGCCCGGCGTTCCCTATGAAATGAAGGCAATGATGACAAATTATGTAATTCCTAAACTTGTTGATAAAATTGGTAAACCAAAAGAATTTATAAAAAAACTCACATTGCAAACTACCGGTATTCCCGAATCAATGCTTTCTGAGAGATTGGGAAAAATAGATGAAATTTTAAACGGAGCAAAGTTGGCTTTCTTACCAAATCAGTTCGGCGTTAAGTTAAGAGTAACTGCTAAATCTGAAATTGAAGAAACCGCAAAGAATCTTCTTTTAGAAGTTGAACAAAAAATAAGAAGCAAAGTCGGCAGGTATATTTTTGGTCGTGATGAGCAGTTATTAGAGGAAGTTGTGGGCAGATTATTAAAAGAAAGAGATTTGAGAGTAGCTTCAGCCGAATCCTGTACAGGCGGCAGTTTGAGTAATAGAATAACAAACATAAGCGGCAGCAGTATTTTTTTTGAACGCGGTATTATTACATACAGTAATGCTGCAAAAGTTGAACTGCTTAAAGTTGACGAAAATACACTTGCAGAAAAAGGTGCGGTTTCATCTGAAGTTGCAATGCAAATGGCTGAGGGCATAAAATCAATTAGCGGAACAGATATAGGTATTTCATTAACTGGAATAATGGGTCCAACCGGCGCTACACCAAACAAACCCATTGGCACTGTTTTTATCGGTTACTGCGATGAGAAAGTTTGTACGGCTAAAAGATTTCAATTTGGTGAAGATCGCTTGCTTAATAAAGACCGTGCAGCGCAGGCAGCTTTAGAAATGATAAGAAGAAATTTACTGGGAATTTTGATTGATGATTAGGGCTTTTATTGCTCTTAATATTCCGGTTTTTGTTAAAGAAAAATTATTTGAAATTAGTAATTCTATTTCGCAAGTAAATGATTTCAAATGGGAATCGCGCAACAAACTGCATCTAACGCTAAAGTTTATTGGAGATGTTGAGGAATCAAGCGCATCTGTAATTGCTAATGAATTAAGCTTCCTTGAGAGTCATCATTCCTTAAAATGTGTGTTGAACGGTTTTGATTTTTTCTATCGTGATAAAAAACCTGTAATTCTTTATGCAGATTTAAAAGTAAGTAATTCGACGTTTACAATTGTTGATGAAATAGAAACGCGGTTAGAAAAATATTCAATCAAAAAAGAAACAAGAATATTCAATCCGCATTTAACGATGTTGAGAATTAAAAATGATATTGATATTAACTTTGTTCACAAGTTCAAAAATTTTACTTTTGAGCCGATAGTTTTTGTATGTAATTCCGTTACATTATTTAAAAGCGAATTGCATAAAAGCGGCTCTAAATATTTTGAAATAAAAAATTATAAACTAAAAGAATTGGAGAAATGATGGCAACAGAAAGAGAACAAAAAATAAAAATCATTGACGACGCAATTGCAAGTATAGAAAAAACATACGGCAAAGGCGCTATAATGAAACTGGGGGATGGAGTTATAAATGATATTGAGTCAATTCCAACGGGAGCATTGTCGTTAGATATTGCGTTAGGGATTGGCGGAATTCCGCGCGGAAGAGTTACGGAAGTTTATGGTCCGGAATCAAGCGGTAAAACAACTTTGTGCCTTCATGTAATTGCAGAGGCGCAAAAGATGGGCGGGCTTGCTGCTTTTATTGATGCCGAACATGCGCTTGATGTTGGTTATGCAAAAAGGCTCGGCGTTGATACAGCTAATTTATTAATTTCCCAACCCGATTACGGCGAACAGGCTTTAGAAATTACAGACACTCTTGTAAGAAGTAATGCGCTGGATATTATTGTAATTGATTCCGTTGCTGCGCTTGTTCCGCGTTCTGAAATTGAAGGCGAAATGGGTGACGCAACAATGGCAGTGCAAGCAAGATTGATGTCTCAAGCATTAAGAAAACTTACAGGAGCCATTTCAAAATCTAAAACTGCTGTAGTTTTTATCAACCAATTAAGAAGTAAAATTGGTGTTATGTTTGGTAACCCCGAAACAACAACAGGCGGAAATGCTCTAAAATTTTATGCTTCGGTTAGAATTGATATAAGAAGAATTGCCGCTATTAAAGATGGTGAGAATGTAATTGGCAACAGAACAAAAGTTAAAATTGTAAAAAGCAAAGTTGCACCTCCTTTCAAACAAACTGAATTTGATATTCTATACAACGAAGGAATAAGTAAAACCGGCGATATACTTGATCTTGCAACCGATATGGGCATCATAAAAAAAGGCGGCGCGTGGTTTACTTATGGCGAAGACAGAATTCAGGGAAGGGAACAATTCAGGCAAAAGCTGCTGGAGTTTCCTGAGATGTATAAAAGCATTGAGCAGGAAATAAAAATTAAACTTGGTATTATTGCTCAGCCAAAGGAATTGGGTGCGGAAGAAAAAACCGAAGAAAAATCTAAAGCAAAAAAAGCTACAAAGTAATTCTTTCTAAAGATGATAGTTAAACAGGTAATAAGAAAAGATGCTAAAAATGTTGCGGTTTATTTTGATAATGATGAAAAATTAATTCTTTCGGAAGATGTTTTTTTTAACAGCGGTCTCAGGAAGAGTGATTCAGTTCCTGAAGACCGCTTTTCTTTTTTTATAGAGCAAAATAAAATTTACTACATAAAACTTCGGGCGTTGGCTTTACTTGGCAGAAGATTTCATTCGGAAAGAGAACTTTTCTTAAAACTGAAATCTAAATCCTATGATGAAAAATTGATCAATTATGTACTAAATGATTTGAAAGATAAATCCTTTATTAATGATCATACTTTTGCAAAATACTTTATTGAAGAAAAGCTAAGAAAGAAAAAATGGGGAATAAACAAAATCCGTGCAGCTTTGTTTAAAAGAGGTGTTTCGGCAGTTATAATTGAGGAATTGATTTCATCTTATCATACAAAACAAAATGACGTTGAACTGGCTTTTGAATTGGCAAAAAAGAAGCTTGAATTGATTTATAAACGAGAAACGGATGAAAGAAAATTGTACGGGAAAATAAATTCATTCCTGCTCTCAAGAGGATTTGATTACACAATTGCCGGCGAGGTTTGTCGTAAAATATTTAAGAAGGATTTTGATGAAGATGTTTAATTCCGTCCGTAAGTTTTCCGATTAATTTAAGCATGTCACTGTTATCAATAATTTCTAATGTTTCCTTTAAACTAAACCACTTGCGTTTGCGAAGATTTTTTTCGGGATAGTCTTTTACTTCCTTTGTAACTTCCATCGAAAATACTTTTATAAGAGAAGTTCCATTTTTCTTTTTTAAGATAAACCAACCGAGTTCAACAGTTTCGTTTTCGCCTATCACTCCTGCTTCTTCATAGGCTTCTTTTTTTGCGGATTCAAAAGGTGTTAAGTTAAACTCAATAAAACCTTTGGGAAAAATCCAGTTCTTCTTTTTGATTGATGTTATAAGCATTAATTCAATTTCGCCTTGACTTATCCTATATGGAATTACGCAAGATTTATAAAAATCAAATTCGTGTTCTTTAACTTCTACCATATCAATCTGCTCAATATTTATTTTATAAATGAATAATTAAAAATTCTTTCTGCACAAAATATGTGTTGATGTAGTAAGATGAAAATATTTGTATTTGTCCGGCTGCAATTTGTTCATTATTAAATAACACTATTCATTTTTAATCAATCGAAATAACCCAGTAATTAGAAAATGAACAAAATGAAAATATTTCAGAACGAATTGAACTTTGTATAAGTTTAATTGTTATATCAAATAACTGTGTTTTGGTTTCTTGAAACTGCAAAACGTTTTGATTAACTTAAATCAGCAAAATCAAAAACTAAATCAAAAAAAAATAACAAATCAAAAAGGAGTTAAAATGTCATTAAAAGTTGGAGATAAAGCGCCGGACTTTGCATTGTTCAATCAAAATGCTGAAAAAGTTGCGCTTGGCAGTTTTGCAGGTAAAAATGTAGTAATATTATTTTTCCCTTTAGCTAACACAGGTGTTTGCACAAAAGAAATGTGCACATTTCGTGATGAGTTAAAAATTTACGAAGGTCTGGAAGCACAGGTTCTAGGAATTAGCGTTGACAGCCCTTTTGCTTTAAAAATGTTTGCAGATAAAAATAATTACAATTTTCCTTTGTTAAGCGATTTTAATAAAGAAGTTAGCGCAGCTTACGGAGCATTGTACGATGTTTTTGTGCCGGGCAAATTTGATTTCAAAGGTGTTTCTAAAAGATCTGCTTTTGTAATTGGCAAAGATGGAAACTTGAAATATGTTGAGGTTTTAGAAAGCGCAAACGATGAACCGGATTATGAAGCAATCAAAAATTCACTTAACTAAAAATTCAATAAGGTATTGCTATGCTGGAAATCGGTAAACAAGCACCGGATTTTTCTCTCACAAATCAGGATGGTGAAAAAAAATCTTTAAAGGAATTTAAAGGCAAAAAAGTAGTAATCTATTTTTATCCTAAAGATGATACTTCGGGCTGTACGAAAGAAGCTTGCAGTTTTAAAGATGACTTTCCTAATTTCTTAAAGACTGACGCTGTAATACTCGGCGTCAGTCCTGATTCTGTAAAATCACATAAAAAATTTGCAGAGAAGTATGAACTTCTGTTCAATCTTCTTGCGGATGAAGAAAAAACTGTTGTTAACAAATACGGAGTTTGGAAAGAAAAAAGTATGTACGGAAGAAAGTATATGGGAGTTGAACGCACAACTTTTATTATTGATGAAAAAGGGAAGATCAAAGCGATTTTTAACAAAGTAAAAGTTGATGGGCATAGCGCTGAAGTTATGAAAGCTTTGAAGGATTAAAATGATATATCTTACACGGCGCGAAACTTTTGCCGCTGCACACAGATTGTTTAAAGATAATTTAAGCGATGAAGAAAATTTCAAATTATTTGGTAAATGCAGCAACCCCAATTGGCACGGCCACAATTATACTTTAGAGGTTGTTGTTGCAGGTAATATTATTCCGGAAACAGGTTTTGTTATTGATCTTAAAAAACTAAAAGAAATAATTCACGAACATGTTATTAGTAAAGTTGATCATAAAAATCTGAATATTGATACTGATTTTATGAATGGACTAAATCCTACATCTGAAAATATTGTTATTGCAATATGGAATGAGTTGAAGGATAAAATTCCTTCGGGCAAACTTTATTCTGTAAAGCTTTACGAAACAGAAAATAATTATTTTGAATATCGCGGAGAGTAAATGAAAACCGAAAATGTAAAAAATTTAATTCATAATCTACTTGTTGAAATAGGCGAAGACCCACAGCGCGAAGGCTTGCAGCGCACCCCAAAACGTGTTGCCGAGGCTTATGAATTTCTTACTAAGGGTTATCATCAGAATATAGAAAAAGTTTTAAACGATGCAATTTTTAATGAAAGATATGATGAAATGGTTTTGGTTAAGAATATTGATTTTTATAGTATGTGTGAACATCACATGCTTCCGTTTTACGGAAAAGTTCATGTAGCTTATATTCCCAATGGAAAGATTGTTGGTTTAAGCAAAATACCCAGAATTGTTGATGTTTTTGCGCGCCGTTTACAGGTTCAGGAAAGAATGACACAGCAAATTGCAGATACAATTGAAAAATATTTACAGCCTGTCGGTGTTGCCGTTGTTTCAGAAGCTTTTCACATGTGCATGATGATGCGTGGTGTTGAAAAACAAAACTCATCTGCAACATCCAGCGCCATGCACGGTGTTTTCAAAGATGATGCAAGAACACGATCTGAATTTCTAAATCTTATTTCAAATAAAAACCTATGAAAAGTGATAATTCCGGTATTTGGATTACGGGAGCAAGTTCCGGCATCGGAAAATCTGCTGCAATTGAATTTGCAAAAACCGGATGTAATGTATTTGTTTCAGCAAGGAGAATTTTAGAACTTGAAAGAATAAATGATGAACTTGAGCAGGAAAAATTATCTGTTCAGGTTTTTCCTTGCAATATTGCTTCGCACACAAATGTAGAGCAGACCGTAAAAAAAATTTCGCAAATATCAAAGATCAACTGCTTAATTAATAATGCGGGCTCAACCTCTTTCAAATTAGCGGAAGATAATTCAATCAATGAAATTAATGATATTATACAAACCAATCTTCTTGGATCTATCTACACAATAAAAGCTGTTCTTCCGCAAATGATTGCTAATGGCGGTGGAACAATTATAAATATACTTTCGGTTGTTACTAAAAAAACATTTACCAAAAGTAGTATTTACTCAGCATCTAAAAACGGATTACTTGGATATACAAACTCGCTGCGCGAAGAAGTTAGAAAATACAAGATTAAGGTAATTAACATTATTCCCGGTGCAACTGAAACGCCAATATGGTCAAAGGAAGTTCGTAATCAATTTTCGGAAAAGATGATGTCTGCCGAAGATGTAGCACGAGTTCTTGTTTGGGCATATTTTCAAAAAGAAAATTTAGTAACCGAAGAAATAATATTAAGACCAATCGAAGGGGATTTATAAAAAAAGCCGGACAAGCCGGCTTTGTAAATTCAATATTTGTGCTTTTTATTATCCAATCGTTTATTCATTTTATCTTTTACCATCCCGATTTTATCCTGCGTATCCATCCATACTTTTTTCTGATTAACATCAAGCAAATCATAAATATCCATTTTATGATTTACTCGTACTAACGCTATTTCGTTCTTGATTGTACTTATTTCTTTAGTGAGTTTTACCATTTCTGCACGCGAAATATTTTCGCTGTTCATCAATTTTTTTAGTTCTAATTCTTTTAGATCAATATCAGCTCTGTATTTAATCATTGCAGATTGATGCGCAAATTTTATTTCGTCAACTTTTTTCTGCTGTTCATCGGTAAGATTAAGCTTTTCTTTTAATTCCTTCCTGAATTTTTCTTTGTGTTTATTTCCCTTTTCCTTTGAAAAAAGATCCTGGCTGAAGGTTGTTATCGCAAAAATGAAAGCGAGAACAAGAATTAAGTTTTTCATATTTACTCCTTTTAAGTTTATTAATTTTGAACTTTAGACATTCTGCAACTACATTTGGTTTAAAGAAAACAATTAAACCTTCTCATTCTTGTTATTGTCTAATTTAGTAACAAATAAAGATTTTATGCACGAAGTAAATAATGATTATGATCTTATAAAAAGTTTTATTGAAGGGAACGAATCGGCTTTCAATCGTCTTGCTATAAAATATCAGGATAAAATCTACTGGCATGCCCGAAGAATGACCGGTAATCATTTGGATGCAGATGAAATTTTGCAGGAAGTGCTTATTGTTCTTTACAACAAACTAAAATTGTTTGAATTTAAATCATCTTTATATACGTGGATATACACAATAACCAATACAAGATGCTTGAATATTATAAAGAAAAATAATCTGCGAAAAATTCTTGGACTTGGCGAAATCATAAATGTTAAAGATGAATCGCAAAACTTAGAAATAGATTTAGAGAGAAAACAAAAATTGGAATCAATTGAAAAGGCGTTGCAAAAATTGCCCGTAAAACAAAGGGAAGTATTTGTAATGCGCAATTATAATGAAATGAGCTATGAAGAAATTTCGCAGATTACCGGCAAAACAGTCGGAGCGCTAAAAGCAAATCACTTTCACGCTCTTAATAAAATAAAGGAGTTAATTAAAAATGATTAACAATGAAGAAAGATTTTTCAATTACTTCTTCAATAAAATGAATCGGGATGATCTAATATCTTTTGAAAATGAACTAAGATCATCAGTTACTTTGGCTGATGAGTTCAACAGCTATAAACAGATCGTTGAGTTGGTTCAGGAAACAAAAGGATTGGAATTAAATACTGATTATAAACAATCGGTAATAATGAATTTTAGAGAAAGAGTTGAAAAACCGAGACGAAGTATTTATTATGTTAAATATGGAATTGCATTTGCAAGTATTTTGATTTTTATTGCCGGATATTTTTTAACAAATCAAATTAAAAATGCAAAACCAACTGATGAACTAAAAGAAATATACTCCCAGCTTTCTTATGAAGATAAGAAGATTTTGGCTGATCAAATAGATTTTGAAATTAAACCTGATGATCAATTAAGCGATTCTGAATTGCAAAAGCTGGATTCGCTTTATGCGGATAAGTTTGATGAAAGCATTCTGGAATCAATAACAAGTAATTCTGAAGATTTGTTAAATATAAATTCTAATCTTTCTGACGTTGAAGATTATCTTACTGACATCGAAGTTGATCGGGTTTATACAGAGTTAATTAATAAAGAAATATTATAAGAGGTAAATATGAAAACTTTAGTCGTAATCGTTTCGCTGCTTGTTCTTGCTTCACTTTCATATCCGCAACAAATAAAAGAAAAAATGTTAAAGAATAAAGGCAAACTTGAACAACTTGAAAAAATTAAACTGATGGAAGTTCTAGACCTGAATGAAGATGAATCAATAAGGTTTTTTTCGAGAAGGAATGAATCGCGTAAAGAGATAAATGAACTTGAAGATAAATTAAATGAATTAATCGAGGATATGGAAGATTCTTTTGATTCCGATGATAAAAATATAGAGGCATCACAAAAAAGAATGATTGGCGAAATAATAACTTTAAGAGAAAATATTGAGTTGAAGCGGAAGCAATTTATAGAATCATTACCCGATATTTTAACTACCGAACAGATTTGTAAATTTTTAGTTTTTGAGAAGAAGTTCAAAGAAGAAATAAGAAATGTTTTGCTCGGTAAAAAGCATATGTAAAATTTATTTTATTTTTCAAACTGAACAAAAATATTTGATTATTTTAAGCATGTAAGTTAATTTGCCTTCACAATTTTGCGGAAGTGGTGAAATTGGTAGACACGCTATCTTGAGGGGGTAGTGCCTTAATTGGTATACGGGTTCAAGTCCCGTCTTCCGCACTAAAGTCATTGATAACTATAAAATTCAAATAGTTATTCCGCCCTCGAAAAAGCGAGGGTTTTTTATTTTAAACATTTTCAGGTACTGTTTGAAAACACAATTAACAAAACTATCTGAAATCGAATTGCTTGCTTTATTAAGTGCTGCATCGGTTTTGAGAAAAGAAAAAAGCTTTAATTTGATTTTGAGTTTTATGATTGATAAAAAAATATCCGTCAAAAAAATTTACGAGGCTCTTTTACAAACATATTTGTTTGCAGGATTTCCATCTGCACTAATTTCACTTAAAAAATTTTCGGAAATTGCTAATAAAGAATTACAATATTCCGGTTTTGATTTGAGCAGCTATCAAATACGCGGAGAAATAAATTGCCGAATAATTTATGGCAAAAAGTATGATAAACTTATTGAAAATATTAGCTCATTTTCACCTGAAATGGCAGAATGGTTAGTTATTGAAGGCTACGGGAAAGTGTTAGGTAGAAAAGGCTTATCATTGATGGAAAGGGAAGTTTGCAATGTTTCCATTCTTTCTGCAATGAAATTTGCCGATCAGTTATATTCGCATATTAACGGCGCTTTTAGAGTTAAAACCGATATGAAATTGCTAAAACAGATTGTTAAAAATCTTGATATAATCTCATCTAAAACTGCTTCAAAATTCGGGAACAAAATTCTGGAGCAGTTCATAACCAATAAATCAAAAAAATCGTTTAATAAAGGGTAATCTTATATAATTTTGATAAACTTTTCAGTACCAACCACGTCAAACTGTTATAGAACTCAGATTATTCTTTTTAAGACTTTTCTTTAAAAGATTTCCATATTTCATTAAATCACTTGATTTTATAAAATTATGAGGTTTATATTTGCTTTGGATTTTAGAAGATAATTTATTTTTTGTGTGTTGATTAAACTTTAGGGAAAAATTATTTCATTTTTGATTTATTGTTCCTATCCAAACTCTTTTTAAGGTATTATATGCTAAAATACTGTTCATTATTGGCAATGATTTTTTTTATATCTATTTCAGTTAATACTCAAACAGTTTCTATCAAATTTGATGAAGCCATGACAGCTTACAATAATCAGCAATATGCGCAATCCAACAGATTATTTGAAGAATTTTTTAGCGATTATAAAATTGTTGATGAAATTTACGCAACTGCTAAATACTATTCTGCAGAATCCTTATTAAAACTCGGAAGAAAAAACGAAGCTGCAATCGGTTTTGAATATCTTGTAAATTCTTTTAACTGGTCTAATTATCGGGATAAATCGCTTTACAATTTAGGACTGATTTATTTTGATGCCGCAAAACACGAATACTGCCGTAAAAATTTATCGCAATTACTTAATGAATATCCCGAAAGCGAACATTATGGAAATGCACTTTACTGGATCGGCGAATCGTTTTCCGCCGAAAACAAACTGGATGAAGCCTTAAAATTTCTTGAAGAAGCCGTTGCCGATAAACGAAATAAAAAATTTGCCGATTATTCAATTTATTCGCTTGCCAATGTTTATGAAAAAATTGGCGATTACCCAAATGCTGTTAAATATTATGATCAACTTTTAACGTATCATAAAAACTCTAAATTAGCTACATCATCACAAATCAGGATTGGGATATGTTATTTTAAGTTAAAAGATTACCAATCGTCAATATTAGAATTGAAAAATCCAAATCTTGTTAACGTTTCCGATGAAATGTACTCGGAAAGTCTTTTCCTTCTCGCAACATCTTATTTTAGAGCGGGAGAATATGAAAATGCTGAAAAATCTTATCAAGAAGTTTTATCTAAATTTCCCGAATCCGAATATTCAAATATTTCGCGATATGGTTTGGGATGGTCATATTTTCAATTAAAAAAATACAATGATGCTTTTGCTCAATTTCATGATCTCTCAAATGGTTCTGACTCGCTTGCCGTTAAATCACTTTTCTGGAAAGGTGAATGTAAAAGATATCTCGGCCTTAATAATGAAGCTATCAACATATATAAAGAATTCCTTGAAAAATATCCGAACGAAAAACTTGCCGAAGAAGCTAAGTATCAACTAGGTGTAGTTTATTTTAATTCTAATAAAGAAGATCTTGCATCAAGATTTTTGATTTCAGCAAATTCTTCAACAAATAATACTGTTAAAGCAAAATCATTTGTTATGCTGGGTGAAATAGAACTGAATAAGGGAGATTTTAAAGCGGCGAAAACTTATTTTGAAATAGTTATTGAAAGCAAAACTTCTGCTGAACAAACGCGCAGCCGTGCGCTTATTGGATTGGGTATTGCACTGTTTCATTTGGGTGATTATAAAAATGCGTTAAAATATTTAAACTTGTTGGATACGGAAAACACTGATTTTGAAGTTCAAAAACTTAATTTCTTTTTGGCTGAAAATTATTTTGCAACAGGTAATTATAAAGATGCTATTAACAGATATAATCTTGCAATTGGTGACGATGATGAATTGACATCGCAGACAATTTATGGAAAAGCTTATAGTTATTTTAATCTTGGTGATTATGAAAACGCAGCATTACAGTTTTCTGAATATGTTAAAAAGTATCATCAGAATAAAAGAATAACCGATGCAAAATTAAGGCTGGCAGATAGCTATTTTGGAAGCAAAAATTATTCGGCAGCAAGCAAAGTTTATCAAGAACTTTTTAAAGCCGATTCTAAATCGAGCAATAATCCTTATGCGCGATATCAGTATGCACAATCACTTTTTAAATCCGGTAAAACCAGTGAAGCAATTGAAGAGTTTAAAAATATTCAAACACGATTTCCAAACTCCGAGTATGCAGATGTTTCGTTATACACAATTGGCTGGATTTATTTTCAGCGCGGAAATTTTGCAGAATCAATCAATCAGTACAATTCTGTAATATCTAAATATCCAAAAACAAAATTGGAACCAATATTATATTATTCAATTGGCGATGCACATTTTAACGGCGGAAAATACGATTCCGCAATTGTGAATTATGAAAAAGTTCTTTCCGGTTTTCCATCATCTTCTTATGCTTTTGATGCAGTAAATGGAATACAATCAAGTTATGTTGCAAAAAACAATCCCGAAAAAGCAATAGCATTTTTAGGTGAGTTTGTTTCAAAAAATCCAAATCTAAGTTACTCCGATGAATTATTATTTAAGAAAGGGGAAATATACTATGGTCTCGGGCAGTTTGAGGATGCAAAAAATGAATATCGAAGTTTTATCTCAACATATCCAAACAGCCGCCTTGTTGATGACGCTTATTACTGGATTGGTAAAAGTGCACAAAGTCTCAATCAGTACGAAGAAGCTGTTTTTAGTTTTGAAAAGGTATTCCGAAGTAAAAAAAATACAGAATTAGCAGCAGCTTCAGTTCTTGAAATGGGTTCGATTTACAGAGTTCAAAAGAACTTTGATAATGCAATTAAAATATATGATAGCGGAATTAGCGAATTAAAAAAATCACCGCAGCTTCCGGAATTTTTATACAATAAGGGAATGACGCTGGTTGAAATGAATAAATTTCAAGAAGCGTTTTCTGTATTTGACGATGTTGTTAAATATCATGCGGCAACAATTTTTGCGGATAAATCCAAATTTGAATTAGCTTTAATTGATATTGCTGCGGGTAGGTATTCTGATGCCGATAGTTACCTTACAATACTTGCAGAAAAAAGGAATGACGATATCGGCGCTAAATCACAGTATTATCTTGGTTTGTCTTTATATGAACAGGCTAAATACGATCAAGCTATAACTGCTTTGGTCAGAGTTAGAACTGTTTATTCGGCGTATGAAGAATGGCTTTTCCGCTCTTATCTTTTGCTTGGCGATTGCTACGTAAAAATTAATGATAAGCGAAATGCAGCTGAAATGTATCGCACTGTTTTATCAAGGCAAAGCGGAACGCCGCTCGGCGATGAAGCTCAACGTAAATTGAGGACTATTCAATGAGACTAAAAATATTTATTTGCTTTTTGTTTTCAATTGCTGCTGTTTATGCTCAAGATGATAAATCAAAAAATCCAACTGTTGAACTGCCGGATTTTGTAATAACAGGCAGCAGTAAAGTAAGTATTAAAAAAGTTGATAAAGTAAAACCGGATTTTGTTTCTACTATTTCAGAAGATTTTATCAAACCTATTTACTCGCCGGAAGATTTTGAAATTGGAAATTTTTCTAATCCCATAAAAGGAGATTTAAGTTTTCTTAATGAAGTTAGTTTCTTTAAAGGAAATATTGCCGCAGGCGTTGGATTATATACCATACCTACTTTGGATGCAAACTATGCATATCCTTTTAAGAACGGCATAATTGAAGGAATGTTTAGTGGAGATTATGTGCGTGAATATGTTGATAACAGCGATCGTTACCGCACAAGATTGGGCTTTAATTTTACTTACTGGTCTGATATTGACGGAGTTTTTTTGCCGGGTACACAATTCAATGCCAATGGAAATTTCGGGACCACAAGTTTTAAGTTTTTTGCTTCGGATAATCCAACAGAAAGAAGAAGCATTAATTACGGTAAAATTGAAGCCGATATAAAAAATGATTTTGGTAAAAACTTTCTATTCGGTATCACTGCTACAAATAATATTGCAACTATTTCAGAAGAAGAATTCACGGAATACAATTTGCGATTAAAAGGTGAAGCATTAATTAAACTTGCCGCTTTTAATATTGGCGGCATTGTTGATTATAGAAATCACTCATTAAAAAATCTTTTAGGCGATGAAAGCGGTAAAGATTTTTTGCTGCTTAGACCAACTGCCGGCTTAAATTTTACAAAGCTTATTAAAGGTAGTTTTGGCTGGACTTTTTCGCGGGGCGCAGGAGAAACTTATAATGCGCTTTATGCTTCCGTTGCAATTAAATTACAAAAGAATATTACTGTTTTCGGCGAATATAATCCTTCAAGCGAATTTATGAGTCCGGGAAATTATTTATTAAAAAATAATTATTTCAAAGTTGATAGCATCGGAAGTATTTATTGGGAAAAAAGTAATGCTTTCAACGCTTCAATTAAATATGAATTTGATAAGTATTTTCAGATAGACGGCGGAATAAAATACTTTTCATCTGATAAATTTCCGTACTTTGTTCAATCATCTTTATCCGGCAAGTTTGATTTGAACTATGCCGATATGAAAAGCATTTCGCCTTATGCTAATTTTTTATTTTACCTCGGACCTTTTGGACAGTTTTACAGCTCAATTGAATATGCGGGCTATACAGATAGTGATGGACACAATATTCCGTATTTGCCGAAGTTGAACTTGAATGCAGTTTACAGTTACAAATTTCCAAACGGAATAATGTCATCTGTTAAATTAGATTATCAATCCAAAAGATATTCAGATATAAAAAATCAAAATTCTTTAGGAGATTATTTTGATCTGGGATTATCATTACTATATACTTTCAAACAAAATTTAGATTTTACGCTGGATATAAATAATATCTTAAATCAAAAAAATTATTTATGGAATGGTTATCAGGAAGTTCCGGTAAATATTATTTTAGGAATCAATTACAGGCTTTAGATTTTAGATAAATCTTTTTAATTAGAAATGTGATGAACAAAACGGAATTAATAGAAAATCTATCAAACTATCTCGACATTGCTGAGACGGAACAGAAAATATTTATTGAGATGTTTCTTAAAAATATTTCACGGCATGCAAAATTAGGACAATCTATATATGTTGAAGGATTTGGACATTTTTATCATTCAAAATGTAAAATTCAAAATGCTCAACTAATTGAATCCATAGATGAAATGCCAGATGAAATTGATGTTATCGTTTTTACAGAGTCGGCTGGTTTTAGTAAAAATAATTTATCCGGGTTGGTTTTTGATGTGCCTGTTATTGAGGAGAATGAAGTTCATTCGGCTGATGCGGCATTTACATTAAGTTTTGGCAAGCCATTGATTCCGCTGCGCGGAGTTCCGCTTCAAAACTTATTAAGAGCGCAATACGGTTATGAAAGTAAAAAAATAATCGAAGGAAAAGTTGATCGAATTATAGAAGTTTCGGAAACAAGTAAACCTGAATCTGATAAAGAAGAATTAATAATTGATGGAGATTTATTCAGCTTAAATTCTATTAACCTGAAATGGAAATCTAAAAATATTCAAACAATAGACTCAAAAATTTCTAAAGAACCGGATGAGAGCGATTCATTCTTGAACAAATATCAAAGAAGAGCCAATGAATTAGTAAATGCTAAATGGAATTTTGATGGAGATGTTGAAAAACAAATCAGCAAAAATGTACTACCCGAATTAAAAGATGTGATAGTTGAAAACAATCTTATTGAAAATGAATCTACAACGGCAACTAAAACAGTATCCGATGAAAAATCAAATCAACTGGAAGAAGTAATTGATAATGTAGTTTTACCTAAAAAGAATACTGATGATGATTTTATTATTGAAGAAATATTTTATGATGAAGAATTTGACAAAACAAAGAATGATGCAGATAAATTAATTAATCAGGATATTGAAGAGATAATAATCTTTGAACCCGATGAATTAAAAACTAAAGCAAACCTGATCGAAATTGGAAAAGAACCAGAACCGCAAATTGTTGAGTCTATTCAAACTGTAATAAATATTATTGATGCAGAACAAACTGACGGCATAGAATTAGAATCTACGACAAAAGCAGATAATTTTATTTCTAACGATGAATTGGAAATAGAGGATAATGAGCCTGAAGTTCTAAATGATAATAGCGAAGTGAAACCTGATGAGAGCTTGGCTCTGGAATTTGTAAGAGAAGTTGAATCGGATAAACAATTACAAAATGAAGATGAAGATATTAAAAACGAAGTTATAACTAAAGCTGATAATCAGTTTGTTAAGAATCGAAACAAAAAAAAATATTTACTCGCATCTGTTATTAGTTTGCTTTTGTTTGCTGCATCAGCAGGAATATATTGGTACTTAGAGATCTACATTAAAAAACAGCCGTTTGTTAAACCGAAAGAATTAGCCCTAAACATTGATAACGCCAATATAATTAAGCGGGAATTTGATTTACCTGTTACTTATCCGTATCTGCCAAAAAATTCTGTTAATCAAAATCCCGATACTGTAATCAAATCAATTGATGACAAATCGGCAATTGAAAAACAAAAACCTGTAAATCCTGTTGAGCAGCCTGTTAAAAATGATAAGCCGAAAACAAATCAAATTCAAACAGGTAAAGGGCAATTAGTTGATGCGGCAAATTTTATTTATAATTATAATGGAGTTTACGTTGTTCAGGTTGCTTCATTAAAAAACAAATCAACTGCCGAGAGCGAAGCTGCACGATACCGGAACAAAGGCTATAACTCATTTGTAGAAAAAGCTGAAGTTGCAAATCGCGGTTTATGGTACAGGGTTAAAGTTGGAAATTTTTCATCATTGGATGAAGCTAAAAAGTTTATTGAAAAAAAATAATCTAAAAAAAACATAAAGGTTAATTATGAATCTGTTAGATATGTTCTTAAAAGGTGGCGTTGTAATGTGGCCTATTCTTCTCTGTTCTATTTTGGGCTTAGCAGTTGTTGTTGATCGAATTATTGTTCTTAGAAGAGCCAGAATAAATGTTCCGGCTTTTATGGTAAGAATACGAGGTTTTATTAAGAAGAAAGATATTTCCGGCGCAATCAGTTATTGCATGGAAGAAAAATCACCTGTTGCAAATATTGTTCGTAAAGGTTTGAAAAAATATAAATACGGACACGACCGCGTTAAAGAAGCGATCGAAAATGCAGGCAGTCAGGAAATATCAAAACTCGAAAAAGGCTTGAACGTACTTGCTACAGTTGCAGGCGTTGCTCCACTGCTTGGATTTTTAGGAACTGTTACAGGAATGATAACTGCTTTTATGACTGTTCAGGAATTACAAGGCGCTGTTGGACCAAGCGATTTAGCAGGCGGTATTTGGGAAGCTCTTATTACAACTGCTTATGGATTGTTTGTAGGAATTCCTGCTCTTGCTATTTACAATTACTTTTTAGGTTCAGTAAAAAAATTGGTGCTGCAAATGGAAACAGTTGCCAATGATGTTGTGGATGTTATTCAGGACGGCAAAGATGAAAATAAAGAAGATGAAGATCTTGAATTTGAAGTGTAGGTAAGCTTATGAAATTTAAAATGTCTTCAGAACCGTTAAGTGCTTTTTCTTATTCATCATTAACCGATATAGTGATGCTGCTTTTAATATTTTTTCTTTTGAGTTCGCAGTTCATTAATCAGGCTGGTGTTAAAGTTAAGTTGCCCGGCTCTAAAATGGAGCCAGAGTCTGCTCAATCAAGATTAGTTGTTACAATTACAGAAACAGGCGGAATATATGTTGGTAATAAACTTGTAGGAATAGGCGAATTATCAGCAGAGTTATCATCTCTAAAATCTTCTACGCTTGATGATAATCTTATTATCATGTCAGATAAATCAATTACAATAGAAGTGTTGATAAAAGTAATTGATGCAGCCAAAGCTGCAGGCATAGAAAAGTTTACAATCCAAACGGAAAAAGAAAAACAGGATAAGTAATGAACCTTTCGTATAATAACATTAAAAATATTTCTTATTCTACTTCAATAATATTTCATCTTATATTATTGCTGCTGGCGTTTCTTATAAACTTTGCTTATCAAACCAGAACAAAAGAATTTATTGAATTATCCTTTGGTGAAGGCGGACTGCCGGGAACAGGCGGTTCGCAGGGTGTGGCAATGGAAGAATCAGGCGGTAATACCGCAACTGAAGAAGTTGTTGATAAGAAGACCGAAAATAGTATTCCTGAGGTTAAAGAAATTGATTTGCCGGTTGCTAAAACTACTTCTACAGATAACACAATAAATCCTGTTGATAAAACTAAAGAAATACATAAGGAACAAACGAAGGAAAAATCTGAACAGGGAAGTTCTAATACAGCCGGAACAGGAGCAGGAAGTATGGGTGTTGGTGAAGGAGGCGCCGGTTTTGATATTCAGTGGGGCGGCAACGGGATTAGAAAAATATACAGTTATCAACTGCCGGATTACCCCGAAGGTGTAAATAAAGAAATTGATATACGTTTAAGATTTTCGATAAGACCCGATGGAACTGTTGGTTCGATAACAATATTAACTAAAGCCGATACAAAACTTGAAAATGCAGCGATAAATTCTTTAAGGCAATGGAGATTTGAACCAATGCCTGCAACGCAGGTTCAGGGAAATCAGATTGCAATTATTGTTTTTCCTTATCGTCTGCAATAGTTTCTTCTTTGTAATAAAACCTGTAAAAGAAATACTCGACAATTGTAAGTAATGCAAGAGCAAAAGTATCTCTATCGAATTGCATACCTAATCCTTTGGGTTCCATCAAAAGTTTTGCAATAATTCCGGTAATTGTCCATCCAACTGCAAACAATATTGCAATCAACGTTACATTCATAAATCCGGCTGAAAGTTTTTCATCCTGCCATTTTTTAGTAAAGATAACCAGCATAAAGATTAAATGAGCAAAAAATATAAAAGCAGTTATCATAGCTCAGTATTATCCTCTTTAACATTTCTATTGGATAAACTCATACCGAGTACGCCGCCGATCATACCGAACACCGAATTGATTATAATATTGCTTGAGAGAATCATAAATAAATAAATGAATGAAAAACCGTTCGTTTGAATTTCCTTAGCCATGGATTTCATAATCTTTATTGACTCGGTCATCATTTGCCCCATCTTTAAATCACGCATCATATTTTCAACTTCGGGTAAAGATTGAACAATATCATTTGATCTTGTAAAAAATGTAAGCAGCATCTCAAAAGTTGTTATAAAAATAGTTGCAACTAAACCGGTTAAAAAACCAAACCCAATTGCTTTACCTAATTGTATTTTCTCGTTTGAGTTGTTGATTCGTTTATCCAGCATTATTGAAAATACTGCAGCGCCGGGAACGATTAAACAGCAGCTGAAGTTTTTTATGCCTGGCACAGTGGATAAAACCGCAGCAGAAAAGCCGCAAACTAAGGTTGGCATATATTTTTTAATATTCATTTGTAAAATTATTTTTTGTGTAAAGAGATTTTTCAATTGCTGTTAAAATATATAGAAATACACTTGAACCGAAAAGCAAACCGCTTATTGATGAAACTATTTTGCTGTAATTATATAAGCCTATTGAATACAGAATTACATCCGATAACATTGGAATTGATAATAATAAAAGATATTTGTACTTGAATTGAAGTTTGATTTTGAGAATCAAAATGATAAACGAACTGATTACTGCACCTGCATAAATTCCTGTACATCTTGCACACACAAAAAACGCAGATTGCCCGCAATGAAATGTTTTACTTTCATTTTGATGGCAGACAGTAGAATAAGTTTGTTTTAAGAAAGGGTAAACCGAATGGAGAAATTCTGTATCAAGGCAGGGAGAAATAAGTCCGATTATCCATGTCAATCCTAAAACAAAAAAAGCAAGCCGTAAAAAAAATATTCGTGTAAAAAAATACGGTTCCAGAAACAAAATCAATTTACTTTCCCGAAAATGGAAATTGTATTACTTGTAAGTACATAAACTTTGTTATTGAAATAAATAGCGGACACAATTTGCGGCATTGAATCTACTCCGGCGACAGGTAACTTTATCAATTTAGTTTCAGGTAATTTAAGATTGCTAAAAAGAATTACTTCATTGGAACAGGCTATAAGGTTATCAAATAAAATCCTTATACTATTTAATTTTATTTCCGTATTAATTCTTGAGATCCCATTTCCAAAATGATCATATACAACAATATTACTTTCATCTACAACATAAATATTAGTTGTGGATGAAATAGCAAGCTGCACAGGATTAGAAAGCTGAAATTTACCTGCATCAAAACCGCCAAAATTCTGAATGAATTTTCCATAAATATCAAACTTCATAATTCGTTTGCCATCTGAATCAATAAAATATAAATCACCCTGATTTGAAGTTGCACAGCTTGTTGGATAACTAAATTGCTCAGATGAATTATCACTTTCACGAGTATAAAGCGAATAAAGATAATTTAGATTTTTGTCAAATCTTTTTATTTTGTGATTATTATTATCTGCAATGTAAATAGTTAACGGGTCGGCATAAACATCGGCAGGATCATCAAAAGAGTTATCATCCCAGCCATAGCCGCCAAAAGTTTTTTGCAGGTTGCCGAGAGTATCAATCATAATAACTTCATCCTTACCGGTATCGCAAACATAAATAAGTCCGTTTGCAGTAATATAAAATGATGAAGCGTTAATGAACTTACCAATTGAATTTTGAAATTCAATTGATTGAGCAAAAGAAACTACTGTAATCAAAAAGAAAGCAGCTAAAAACTTTATCATAAATAATTCGTCCTATTTTACGTCGCAAAATACAGTAACCTTTTGATTAATCTCAAGTTTGTTTTATAGCTGGATTGCATTTACAGGCTAATACAAATATATTTGGCAGCGAAAATGAAAAAACATTGTCCCATGGTGTAACTGGCAACACGTCTGACTCTGGATCAGAAGAGTTCAGGTTCGACCCCTGATGGGACAACAAAAATCTAATTCAAAATTATACGTTATACATTAGTAATTATACTGGCGCGTTCGTCTAGTGGCTTAGGACACCGCCCTCTCAAGGCGGGGATCACGGGTTCTCCTGAAGGGACGGCTATGCCGGAATCCCGTACGCGCTGCAGGTAAAAAATATTGTAGTGAATTTGTAATTATTGACTGTTTGAAAGTATTTGTAAGTTATACTGGCGCGTTCGTCTAGTGGCTTAGGACACCGCCCTCTCAAGGCGGGGATCACGGGTTCTCCCGAAGGGACGGCTATGCCGGAATCCCGTACGCGCTGCAGGTAAAAAATATTGTAGTGAATTTGTAATTATTGACTGTTTGAAAGTATTTGTAAGTTATATTGGCGCGTTCGTCTAGTGGCTTAGGACACCGCCCTCTCAAGGCGGGGATCACGGGTTCGAATCCCGTACGCGCTACTAAAGATTATAATTAAATATTGAACTATTTATTTTAACAAATGCTTGATCACAGATTCTCCCGAAGGGACGGCTATGCCGGAATCCCGTACGCGCTACACTATTTTAATTTTACAATGTTTTTAAGATAATATGTTTTATGCATACATACTTAAAAGTATAAAAGATTCTACTCATTACTATGGTTCTACAAGGAACTTAATTGAAAGATTAAAAACTCACAATTCTGGTAAGGTTCGTTACACTAAAGGTCATCTTCCATACATTATCCATTATTATGAAACTTTTGAAACCAATAGAGAAGCATTGTATAGAGAAAGATTCTTCAAGTCAGTTGACGGTTATAAATGGTTAAAATCTAAAGGTATTATTTAAAGGCGATAATCGAAGATTCTACCAAAGTGACGGCTATGCCGAAATTCATTTGCGCCACATATTTATTTTCCCAATCTTATTTACAATTCTCAAGCATTCGATTAGAAAGAACTTAATAAATACTTTTTTGTAACATTTTCATTTGGTAAATGAAAATTGATATATGTAGTTTTCAGTTAAGTTATGAAAAAATTTACAAAACATATCTTCATCTGTGAAAATCAAAGATCGCCGGAAAACCACAAAGGATGCTGTGCATCTAAAAATGGATCTACAGTTAAAGAATTATTTAAATCACGATTAAAAAGTCTTGGATTACATTCAGAAATACGCGCTAATTCTGCCGGTTGTTTAGACGCTTGTGAGTTTGGCGTTGCTGTTGTCGTTTATCCAGAACAGATATGGTACGGAAATGTTACAATTGATGATGTTGAAGAGATCATACAATCGCATCTTATAAATAATAAACCTGTCGAAAGATTAAAAATAGCAAACGCAAGATTTAATAAAGATGTCATCAGCCAATAGCAAAAATCTTGCAAAAAAAATATTTGATATTCTTGCTAAAGAATATCCAGATGTTAAGCCTGCACTTGAATATTCAAATCAATTTGAACTTTTAATAGCAACAATTTTATCAGCGCAATGCACCGATGAAAGAGTAAACATTGTTACAAAGCAGCTCTTTAAAAAATATAAAAAACCTGTGGACTACATTTCGGTAAATGTTGAAGATTTAGAAAAAGATATTTTTTCAACAGGGTTTTACAAGCAAAAAGCAAAGAACATTCAAGGTTGCTGCACAGAATTGATTTCAAATCATAAAGGCAAGGTACCGAATGATTTTAATGAGTTGGTTAAATTGCAGGGTGTTGGCAGAAAAACTGCTTCGGTGATTGCGGGCAATGCCTTTGGAATACCATCAATAGCTGTTGATACGCACGTAAAAAGATTATCCAATTTACTCGGATTTATTGATTCTCAAAATCCAGATAAGATAGAAATAAGATTAAAAGAAATACTGCCTGAAAGTTATTGGATAAATTCATCTCATCTTCTTGCAAATCATGGCAGAAAAATTTGTATAGCAAACAGGCCGAAATGCATCGAGTGTGTGATTTCTGATCTATGTCCCAGTTTCAAAAAATTGTATAAATAAATTAAAAGTTTGAATATGAACAAAGTTAGTTTTCTATTTACGCTTATTTTTGCATTCTTCTTTTCGCAATGCTCATCGGTAAAAGAATTATCCGTTCAAGAAAAATTTAAACTGCAATTGCAATCACTTTCTGAAAATCTTCCGGCAATCAAAAAGCAATTATCCTTACCCAAATCAGCAACTATTATTAATACTTTAATTGATACGACAAATAATAAAATTACAATCGAATTTAGCAGGGAATTATCCTCGATTCCGTTAAGACGAGAAAATGTAGATAGAATTTATAGAGAGATAAAAAATTATTTTGTAGATAGTTTTATAAACTATTCTTTTCTTATCAAATCAATGGACTTCCCGATTGAGGAGTTGATCCCAAATTATTACAGAGCAGGTGAAGATGAATTTGATAGCGCGAGATTGCCGAAATCAAATTTCGTTAGAATTCCGGTTGTTCAAAACATAAGCAAAAAATTTAAGCCGGCTTACGGATTGTTTGACAAAAACATTCTATTATGGCACTCGCACGGCTGGTATTATAATAAACAGGAAAAAAAATGGATGTGGCAGCGTGCAAGACTATTTCAAACAGTTGAAGATTTAGGACCACTTGCGTTTACAATTCCATATTTAATTCCGATGCTTGAAAATGCAGGTGCAAATGTATTTGTTCCGCGCGAAAGAGATGTTCAATTAAATGAAGTAATTGTTGATAATGATTTTTATGATGTACAATCTTATTTTGAGAAAACAGAATCAACATTAAATTGGGAAACAAGTAGCAACAAAGGTTTTTCACTAATCAATCCAACAATAAAGGAAGGTGAGAATCCATTCATTCAGGGAACAAGCCGGTTTATAGAATCTGAACTTGAACCAACTGCAAATATCTTTTGGAATCCGATAATTCCCGAAACAGGTGAGTACGCAGTTTATATTTCATACTCGTCATCAGAAGAAAATGTAAGCGATGCACATTATACTGTTTTGCATAATGGCGGCAGAACTGAATTTCTTGTAAATCAAAAGATTGGTGGAGGTACCTGGATTTATCTTGGCACTTTTCATTTTAGCATCAATCAAAAAACAGAGCAGGGTGTTTTACTTACAAATCAAAGCGCGGAGGTTGATAAAATTGTTTCAGCAGATGCAGTTCGTTTTGGCGGAGGAATGGGAATTGTTGAACGCGATGGTGCTACAAGTAAACGACCAAAATTTGCAGAAGGCTCACGTTACTGGCTGCAATTTGCCGGAATGCCTGATACTTTAATTTATAATCTGAATAAAGATGTTGACGATTATAAAGATGATTACCAATCGCGTGCTGAATATGGAAATTATTTATATGGCGCTCCGTTTGGCCCAAGCAGAAAACGTGATGAAAAGGGTTTAGGAATCCCAATTGATCTATCGCTTGCCTTTCATACCGATGCAGGAATTTCGCGAAGCGATACAGTAATCGGCACATTAATGATTTATAGTATTTATGGAATTGATTCAGCAACAGTTTTTCCTGATGGAGTTTCGAGACTCGCCAACCGTGATCTTTCCGATATTGTTCAAACTCAAATTGTTGAAGACCTGAAAATAAAATATGATTCTGCATGGACACGCAGACAATTGATGAATGCTTTATACAGCGAAGCGGCGCGACCAAATTATCCGTCGATGCTGCTTGAATTGCTTTCACATCAAAATTATTTTGATATGAAATATGAACTTGATCCTGTTTACAGGTTTGATGTTTCAAGATCAATTTATAAAGGGATGTTAAGATTTTTATCTGTTCAGTTTGGATTTGATTACGTTGTTCAGCCTTTGCCTGTTACAAATTTTTCAGTTGAGTTGATTGAAAATGACGGAGCGTTATTAAAGTGGAAACCGCAAATTGATCCCTTAGAATCAACAGCAAAACCGACCGGATATATCGTTTACACCAAGGAAGGTGATGGCGGATTTAATAATGGAATCTTAGTTTCATCTACTGAATTAAAATTAGAGAAATTAAAAACCGGAGTAATTTACAGTTACAAAGTAACCTCGATTAATGAGGGCGGAGAAAGTTTTCCATCAGAAATACTTTCTGCTTGCCGGTTTGAAAACGGGCGAGAGCCTTTATTAGTTGTTAATGGTTTTGATCGTGTTGCTGCACCTGCGTCATTTGAATCATCAACATTTTCCGGATTTTTAAACTTAGTTGATGAAGGCGTACCTTATAAATATGATGCAGGATTCACAGGAACGCAATTTAATTTCGACCCGGATTCAAAATGGGAAACTGATAATAAACCCGGTCATGGTGCAAGTGGTTCCGATTTTGAATGTAAAATTATTGCAGGCAATACTTTTGATTACAGTTATGTTCATGGAAGAGCCATTGTGGAAAATGGTTTTTCGTTTTGCTCTGCAAGTGATGAATCAGTTATGGATAATGATGTTGAGCTATCAAAATACAAACTTGTGGATTTTATTTCTGGTGAAGAGAAGAAAACTCCCGCTCCTAAATATCAGGATAAAATCAACTTTGAAATTTTTCCAATTGGTCTAAAAGAAAAAATATCAATTTACTTGAATAATGGCGGAAATATTTTTATAAGCGGTGCATATCTGGGAAGTGACCTATGTGCAGATAAAGATAGTCTCGGAATCATCTTTGCAGAAGATATTTTGCGTTTCAAATTCAAAACAGATCATGCAGTTAAAACGGGTAAAGTGTTTTCAGTTTCTGATGAGTTTAGATTAATAAATAGTGAATTTGAATTTAATACAGTGTTTAATGATTCTATCTACAAAGTAGAAGCGCCTGATGAATTAGGCGCTGTAAACGGCAGTAAAGTTTTGCTTCGTTATTCTGAAAATAATTTTAGTGCGGCAATCGGTTATAAAGAAAAATACGGTGTTGTTAGTTTTGGATTCCCGTTTGAAACTGTGCTGAACAAAAAAGACAGGGCTGAATTAATGAAATCCGTTTTATCTTTTTTGAAAATTGAATAAACAAAACCATTGACAAAAATGTTGAGTTTTACTTTACCAGTGTCTTTTAAAAAATTAATTCTTTAAACCGATTCCGGGATAATCAGTTAAAGTAATTTTACCATCAACTACAGTTACGCCTTCAAACGGATCATTTTTTATTAAAAGATTTCCATCAAGATCTGCCCAATCAACCATTGGAGAAAGCTGCGATGCAGCAGAAATTGCACAGCTTGTTTCAGTCATACAGCCGAGCATCACTTTCATATTTAACGAACGAGCAAGTGTTAACATTTTTTGTGCCTCGCGCATTCCGGTGCATTTCATCAACTTAATATTTATTCCGGAGTATATGCCGTGTGCTTTTATTACATCGGGTATTCTTTGAACTGATTCATCGCCAATAATTGGCAGCGGACTATTTTGTGTAAGCCATGCAATATCATCAATTTGTTCTTTTGGCATTGGTTGTTCAACAAACTCAACGTTATTTTCCTTTAGCCAGTTTATCATATCTAAAGCAAAACGCTTGTCCTTCCAGCCCTGATTAACATCAACAGTAATAGGCGTATTAGTAACCGAGCGAATTGTTTCAATCATTTCTTTATCGTTATCTCTGCCGAGTTTTACTTTTAGTACTTTGTAAATATCAGCTTCTTTTGTTTTTTGAATAACAACATCAGGTTTATCAATTCCGATTGTGAATGATGTGTTTGGAGTTGTTGATTTATCATATCCCCAGATTTTATACCAGGTTTGGTTCATCAATTTGCCAACAAGATCGTGCAGGGCAATATCAACAGATGCTTTTGCTGCTGTATTTTTTTCTGCGATTAAATCCACATAATCTAAAATCTTTTCCATTTCAAACGGATCATTAAACTGTTCCAGATTTACTTTTGATAAAAACGCCGTTGCTGTTTCCTGCGATTCGCCAAGATAAGGCGGCATTGATGCTTCGCCGTATCCTTTAATTCCTTCATACTCGATTTCGGTAAGCATTACGGGTGTTGTTGTGCGTGAGTTTGTAGCAACTGTAAATACATGCTTTAGCTCGAGTGTATATGGTTTAAATGTAAATTTCATTTTAGAGCCTGATTTTTTAATTATGTTTTTTGCAAATGTTGATGACGGCAGCGATGCGGCTAATGAACCGGCGGTTATTATTCCTGCTGTTTTAAAGAAATCTTTTCTTGATTGTTTCATAATCTAATGAGTTTTTTTATTAAAAAAATAATTTGTAACAGATATTCTAAATCCTGTTTATAAAAACCACCGCATTGCACATCGTATATTAAAAATTCTCAGTTGCTTTTCTTAGCTCGGATGAATGAGCATAAAACTCTTCAAGGGAAAGCTCTTTAAGATAAAGCATTCCATAAGCCGCTTTAACACGAGGATAAGAATGTTTAATAAAATAATCTTTGCCCAAACACAATCTTAATGTTTGATATTGTTCAACTTGAATACGCTGTGCTAAACGGGAAAATGGTCCATCATACTCCCAGCTTGGAAAACTTGCCGCTCTTTGCGAGCCGTAGCTGTTAAGGAATGTGTTTTCCATAATAGCCATTGAGTTTAAACTAACAGGAATATAAATGTTCGCCTCTGCGGGGTGGAAACGATACCAAACATTACGGTAGCCCCAAACTTTAATATTTGAAATACCTGTTTCTTTTTCGTAAAGTTTTAAAGCTTCAGCGGTTGCCTGAAGAACCTTGTAATGCGTATCCGGTCCGCTGCCTTCGGGATCTAATGCAACGGTAACGATTGTTGGTTTTATAGTTTTCAGCAAATTCAATACTGGTATTACATCTCTATCCATCTCAGGATTTTCTGTAAAAATATCACCCTGATAAAATCCCAATCTCATGTGCGTAACCGAACGGGTTCCAAATCCAAAGAAAGCCCAAACAAGTTCTTCTTCCCATTCGCGCATCATACCTTTAAGCTTTTGAACATGCGGAATATCTTTTTTGCCCGGATATTGAGTTTTGAAATAATTTATAAGTTCGTCAACTCTATCTTCAAGATAGGCAATATTATCTTCCTCATAAATTTCAATCATATTTCTAAGCAGCCTGCGGGCAACTCCTTCTTTTCTTTTCGACTTGCTATGCTCAGCAAGTCCGTCTAAATAAAGATGAAGATCACGGTCTTTGCCTTCTTTAAATTCAGGATCAAAGTATCGCTGTTTAAATCTTGATTTAATATCAGAATGAATTAAATAATATTTTAAGTCTTCAAGCAATTCAAGCATATACAGATTTGTAACAGCAGTAAACCCGCTCGTCATCGTTACAAAATGATGTTTGTTGCGCGGATCCCTTACTAAATGATTTATATACGGCAGATAACCAAGTGGAATATCATCGTGATGCGGACCTGTATGAAGTATAACTTGATTTGTAACAGGTTTCATTCCTTCTTCAAAACGTGCTACAATTGAAGTGCGAATTTCGTTACTAATTTCCGAAGGAGATTTTCCGGTTTTTTCAAGTATCAATTTTGTGATGCTTTGAGAATTATAATCTTCAACTGTTAAATCAGCTAAAGATTTATTTTTATCCAAACATAAATTAATTACTGCACGTTCGATTGAAATCTGGCTAACCGGGTTTTCGTTTTTTACATCTTCAAATCTTCTTTCAACAAGACGAAAAGCCGCGCCGTTTGTAAGATAGAAACGGGCATTTGGCAATCTTTGCAAAACGGTTGCGGGATATTTATTTGTAATCGAGGTTTGAATAGAATCACGAACAATATTTCCTTTTGCTTCACCAGCCGCTATAATAATTGCAGTTGCATCGGCGTTATACGTAATCGTATCAAGCCCGATAGTAATAACCAATCTTTTCTTTGCAACTTCAATTCCGCCCAGATCAGTTGCGGCTGCAGCTTGAGTTTCGTAATTGGTTTGGATAAGTCGTGTTGTTGAGTAATGATCGCTGCCCATAACATTAAATCCGATATGTCCGTCAGGACCAATACCGCCGAGAAAAAATCCTATACCGCCCATATCACGGATTTTTTTTTCATAATCCGTACAAAACTGATCAACCATTTCGATTGCGGTCTTTTGGTTTCTTTCGAGCGTTGAAGAAGCCCACCGCGTGCGTAAAGAAAGATCAACATCCTGATCGGGGAATATTTCAAGCAAAGGAAGATTATTCGGTGTTGGAATTTCGTTAATGTTCATAAATAAGGCTTTCGCAGGATCCAAGCCCCAATTACTGAAATAATATTTTTGAATGTAATAATAAAAGCTGTTATGCTGATGAGAGTCAATCGGATAAAATTCATCTATCTGAACAAATTTTAAACTCTGTATATCAGGTTTATTAGCTGGATTGAGATCAACTTTTTTTAGGATTGATATAACATCATCCTGCTCCCAATTTTTCAAAAAATATCCAACCCATTTTATAAAATGCTCAGGAGTTTTTCCGGTTGGCAACGAAACAACGCCGCCGGGGTTTTGTTGCATCCATTCAATAAATCTTAATGCAGTCATCTTGCCAAGTTCCGGAAAATTAGAAACCTGAATAACAGGAATTTTTTCTGTTGGTTTATAAATCAATTCTTTTTGAGATAGCTCGAGGTAATGTTTTTCTACTTTTGATATCATAACTTTGAAATATTTTTGTTAAGTAATAATTGTTTCATTTCTTTCATTTCAAATATAAAGATGATAATGATTGAATTAAAGAATTGAAACCATAACAGTATAACAAAAATTATTTTACGGGATTTTTATTGGAATATTCTAACTATGCGTTAGTTTTGCTTTTAAAAAATATAAACAAGAGGCTGTCTCAAAAGTAAGTTTAAGTCAACCTGAACTTGTTTCAGGTTCTAATTTTATTCTAAAATCAAAGAATTAGATTCCGAAATAAATTCGGAATGACACTTTTGAGACAGCCTCTTGTGAGTGAAAAGGTTATTTGAGTAAAATCATCTTCTTGGACGAGACAAAATCACCTGCTGTTATTTTGTATATATATATTCCACTTGCAAGGTTGTTAAGAGCAATCGAATTACTATTGAATTCCACTTCGTAAGTGCCTGCTGTCTTTTTTTCATTTACTAAAGTTGCTATTTCATTTCCAAGTATGTCATAAACTTTAAGCGTTACTAATCCATCTATAGGCAAAGAATATTTTATCTTTGTGCTTGGATTGAATGGGTTTGGGTAATTTGCAATACTATAATTATTTGGTACTTCAACGAGACTACCAGTTGTTTTACCGAGATTGTCTTGTTTTATGTCAAGCTCATTTAGTGCAAATTTACTTAAGATATGATTAGGATTTTTATCAACAATTTCTTTGAATATTTCATTAGCTTGATTTAAATCATTCAAATTGTATTTATAGATTAATGCTTTTTCATATTTCATTTCACAGTTAAGGTCTTCTGTAATTGAAGAATATGAGATAATTTTATTAGTTAACGCTATAGCACTACGATAATCACCTTCATTAACTAAGTATTCAATATCAAATCGCTCAATAAAAGGTTTATAAGATTCGATTTTTTTATCATTCATTAAATTTTTTGTATAATAATAAAATGAACTGTTATCTTCGATTTGTCTATAAATGTGACGAATTTTATTTAATGCATGATTATAAGTGTTTAATTCATCCGACGCTTTTAAAATTTCCTTATATTCTTTAATCAGTAATTTAAATAATACCAAATATTTTTTCATATCATAATTATTATTTCTCTTATCTTTAGAAATATCGTCCAGAAGTTTTAAATACTTATTATTAGCAAGTTGTAAAAGATCTTTATTTGCGGAATCATCTGAATAATAAACTATAGATTTGTTTTCAGGCCTGGATTCAGAGCAAATACCCCTACTACCTGTTACGAAAACATTACCATAGACACAACCCGGGTAAGCACTGCTGTATTCATTATTGATGGCATAAGCATATGCACCTGAAGTGGCAGTTATATCAACCCCATTTGAGCAAAAAGTGTTATTTGTTCCAATATTGTAAGATGAATAATTTGTTAAATATACACCACAATCGTAGGCAGAAATATTGTCGTAGTATATATCTCCAGTGCCATGATAACTTGTATAACCAAAAGAAGCCCCACCAAGTGTGCCGTTCGAAAATCCAAAATCCGTACTTGTACTAAAATAGTCGTTTACTAAACCGCCATAAGATTGAATGTTAACTGATGTTATCCATGTCTGTAAGCTGTTGTTAATAGAAACACTATTGTTGATTTTAAGATTGGCAATTTCTATATAGCTTGAGTTTACCACCGAAACCGAACCACTTAATGTTGTGCTTGACATTCCTTGACCGTATAAACGAACGTTATACTTACCAGTGAGGCTTATATTTTCGAAATAACTCCTTGGCTGCAATTCTACTATTTGACCTGAAGAAGCATAATTTATTGCAGACTGAATGTTGCCAAATAAACCTTTCAGTGTTCCGCTTTGTTTTAAGTATGTACAAATTAAATTTTCATATCCATCAACTGTTCCATTAACAATGATATAGTATCCATTAAAATTAAGAGAAGAACCTGATTTAAATTTTAATATTACACCATTTGGAACTGTTACATTGCCATAAAGAGACTGATAACCTGTAACTTCAACTGTTTGACTGGGAACGGCAGCTGACAAAGCAGATATTATGGTTGGTTGATCCTGTGGTACATCAACTGATTGACGATGATATAAGCTTATGGATTGGTATCCAATCGGACAATAGTTTTTATTGTGTCTCATCAGCGGACCAGAACCCCATTTAGAGATAAGTACATTTGGAGTACTTGTGGCCATAGCCGAATGATCACCAGAATATGAAAAATGAGTTGCTGCAATTTCAGAAACGTAATCATAACTACCATCACCAGGGTTTGATTCAAAATAGAGTTGATTAGATGGTTGATCAATCCAAGTACGATTGTTATAACCGTCAGCCCATGCATAAGAATGGCAATTATAAGTTCGAGTTGAAGAACTAATTAAAGTTGCTTGATTATATGTTGTACGAAAATATTCATCAGTTGAAGAGACATCAAAAGGATATGGTTGAAAAGGATCATCAGCACCATCACTACGAACAGTATTTGGTACAAAAGTGCCTCGAGGTGTATAAATATTAAGATTATTTGTAATTTTACTTAGTTTATTACGATGGTTTATCTCATTCTGAATAAAATTAATATCGCTTCTATCATCTGCTTGTGAAACTATTTCAGGATGTGTTAGCAATTCATTTAATAAGATATAATCATTAATTGAAACTAAAGAAGATTGTTTAGAGAAAATTAATTTTTCATAAATTCTAATTTCTTTAAGGCGTTTTATCAAAACTGATGCAGCATTTTTTTTAGTTAAAAATAATTTCAATGCATCTGAAATCTCTTTTTGTATTTCTAATCCTTGTTGGATTGTATTAAAAGCGATTACATCTAGTTTTAATGGAAAGTTTTCCCAAGCTGATAATAATTCTTCGGTTGTCATTTTTTTTAATAAGTCAATAGGTATTTTACAAGCATCCACCATTTGACTGTGCGTGGTAAACTTATTCCATTGGTCGCTTCCAGGTTTTACAGGATAATCCCAAATTACTTGCGGAAAAGTTATATAATTTATTAAAGTAAATAAAAGTAAAACAAATAGCTTTTTCATAAATAAATCCTTTTTTTTTGTTAAAGTAAATTTTTTTTATTGATACGAATAATTAAAGTATACCACACCAAATTGTGTAGCTAACCAAACTGTATTATTCTTATCTATTTCTATATCGTGTATAAATGGATTAAACGGAAATCCATCTGCTATATCCAATAAATTTATCCATTTATCATTTTTGAAGAAGGACAAATTATATGGGTATTTCCATTCGGTTTGTGTCGCAATAATTAAATAGTCATTTCGATCACAAGCAATGTTACTTACTCTGTTTGAAACAATTGCATTGGAATTATAATTACCATTTTGATGAGGTCGAAAATCGAACCAATTTTCCCCATCAAATTTCTGTAAACCACCATAGTAATAATTATAGTCTAATCGCTCTAATTCAATTGAACCAATCCAAACATTATTATGGCTATCAGTTGATAAGGTATTTACTGAGAATAATAAACCTGAATTATTTTTAGTGTAAACATTCCAGTTATTATGATTATCAATCTTTACCAAACCGTTATCAGTGCCAATCCATTTATTATCATTTTTATCAATATGAATGACATTTATTATACTGCTTGGTAATGTTGAATTATATTTAGTATATATATCCCATTTATTATTACTAAAAGAAATTAAACCACCTAATGTAAAATCTCCGCAGCCAATCCATAAAGTATTATTTTTGTCAACAGCTAATGCTCTAATGTTCTTAATAGGCAATGGCGAATTATTTGTGTTATAAACTATCCAACTTCTACCATCAAATTTTGTTAATCCGTCTGAAGTGCCAATCCATAAATTATTTCTATTATCTATTGTAATACACGTAACATAGTTATTAGATAAGCCTGAATTATTTGTATCATATTGGATCCAGTTATTACCATCATTTTTAGCTAATCCATTCCACGATCCAACCCATAAAACATTTTGATTATCAATGACTAAGGCTGTTATTTGATTATTACTATTTCCAAAATTATTAATGTCGTATAAACCCCAATTTTGAATAGTTAAGTCAAGTTTGTTATACTTAGGTTCAGTACTATTACAAGCAAGAAAAAAGTTTTGCAAAAATGCAAAGAATAATAAATTTATTAAGAAACACTTAATTGATTTCATTTCTTCTTTCAAAACACTTCATCCTTCAGTAAAAATATTAAATTATTAATTGCAGGGCTTAGAATTTTATTTAAGTAGTTTAATTTATTTACCCTTAATTCTGATTAATTAAAAACCAATACTCTTTCCAAATCTTTAACCTACGTAAAACCTGTTGTGTAAAAATTAAACTGGTTAAATATCTTTTTATGAAACCATAAATAATAGATAACAGTTTCATAAAATGTTTCTGTTCTTAGACCGGTAATTAGTAAAATTTGTAAAAACGCAATTAACATAATGCGCCTTTATATAATAATTTCTGGGGGGGGGGACAATTATTATGCCAAATAAAACAAAGCTATTTATTTTATGTAATGAGGGCATTATCAAAGTCCTTAAAAAATTTATAAAAACCTGTACAACAATTACTAAAAAAAAATTATAAAGTCAATAATTATTAAAAACATTTTTAAGAGAAATATTGGCTTTTGTTAAAAGTTTTATTTTTGTTCAACTATTTTTTATTTGAGAATTATAAATTTGAATCTTCATCAACTTATCTGAATCTTACAAGCAGAAAAATTAAATTTGTTGTAAATAGATTATCTGGAGAAATTATGTCTGAACAAAATACTCAAATAAATCATTTTAAAGTACTGATCATTGGTTCCGGACCTGCCGGCTTAACCGCCGCTTTATACACCGGACGCGCAAATCTTAACCCCGTTATTTTTGAAGGTATGCAGCCGGGCGGACAATTAACAATTACTACCGAAGTTGAAAATTACCCCGGTTTTGAACACGGAATTACCGGTCCCGAACTTATGGATGTTATGCGCAAACAGGCTCAGCGTTTCGGAGCGCAATCATTTTATAAAGAAATTACTGAAGTAGATTTTTCAAATCGTCCTTTCAAAGTAAAATCTTATGATGAAGAATACACTGCCGATTCAATAATAATTTCAACAGGCGCTTCTGCAAAACTGCTCGGATTAGAAAGCGAAAATAAATATATGGGCTACGGCGTCTCAGCCTGTGCAACCTGTGATGGTTTTTTCTTTAAAGGATTAAAAGTAATTGTTGTGGGCGGCGGCGATACTGCTATGGAAGAAGCAAACTTTCTAACAAAATTTGCAAGCGAGGTTACTGTTATTCATAGACGCGATGAATTTCGTGCATCTAAAATTATGACTGAGCGCGCTCAGAAAAATTCAAGGATAAAATTTCTAACAAACAAAGTTATAAAAGAAGTTATTGGCATTGAGGAAAACGGCAGAAAGAGTATGACGGGCGTAATCCTTGAAGACACAAAAGACGGCTCTATTACGGAGTTTAAAGCAGACGGCTTGTTTATCGGGATTGGGCATCAACCAAATACTAATTTGTTTAAAGGTTTATTGGATATGGATGAAACCGGTTACTTGATTACAAAACCTGGTTCAACTTACACAAATATTGAAGGAATTTTTGCAGCAGGAGATGTTGCCGATAAAACTTACCGTCAGGCTATTACAGCCGCCGGCACAGGCTGCATGGCAGCGCTTGATGCCGAAAGATGGTTGGAAGCACAAGAAGCCTAACCCCAAACCCCTTCCCTAAGGGAAGGGGCTTTTTAATTTGTTTTAATTTTGTTTGCAATAAGGTTGGATAGAACAAATCCAATTCCTGTTCCAACAAAAAGTGAAAATGGTACCCAGTATTCTTTAGTTGTAGCGTCTTCCAGCATCATTCCGATTCCTAATCCAAGTCCAAAGAAAATAGAAATTATCCCGATTTTCATTAAAGTTAGTCCATCTCTTTTTTCTTCAAAAAACTTTTTTATTTCTTCTGCCGATAGACCTTTTTCTATCAACATCTGTTTTTCTTTGCTCTTCAAATAAAAATAGACAATCAATATTGCTCCTGTTACTAAAGTTACTATAATGGGTATAAATACTGCAATTGCTCCTTCGTTCATTTTAATTTTCCTTTTTATTATTGTTACAAAAGTTTTTCTATCTATTACATTTGACTGAACTCTTGTAATAAAGGTTACAAATTGTTTATGATAAAGTTTCAACATAATTTTAACCGTATAATTACTTTTGTAACCTTTGGCAGTATGCGTTAGTCTATTAGATTATGAAAAACCTTACCGACGTAGAAATTATCGAATCCGTTATTAAAGGTAACACAGCGGATTATTCAATTCTTATAGATCGTTATAAGAACAAGGCATTTACCATGCTTAAACGAATGTTGAAAAATGAATTTGATGCTGAAGAGGTTTTACAGGATTGTTTTTTGAAAGCGTTTTACAGTCTAAAAAATTTTAAGTTTGAGTCGAAGTTTTCAACCTGGTTTTACAGAATTGTTTATAATTCGGCATTAACAAAGTTGGCAAATACAAAAAGAAAAATTGAAAATGAAATGAGTTCTATTGATGATATGCACTTTTTAGAAAGTAATTACAACGCAGATCAATTGGTTAAAGAAGATTTATCGGTTGTTGTTAAAAAAATTGTAAACGAACTGCCGCCGAAAAACGCAGCAGTAATTACTATGTTTTATCTGGAAGAAATGAGCGGTGAAGAGATTAGCGAAGCAATGCAAATTTCTGTTGCAAATGTAAAAGTAATTCTTCATCGTTCAAGAAATTTACTTAAAGAGATAATTGAAAAAAGAAATTTATTACAGGAAGTTTTATGAAAAACATTGATGATGAAATGCTTAACAACTTTATTGATAATCAGCTTTCTGATAAAGAATTAGATTTTATTAAATCAGCGATTGCTAATTCGCCAGTAATTAAAAAGCGATATGAAATGTTATTAAAAGTAGACAATCATTTGAAACAATGCGGCGATGACAATTTACCTGCCGACTTTACTATTCTTATTATGAATAAGATAAACCGCCGTTTGAAAAGAGAAAAACAGCAGAAAAGTTTTTTAGTAATTGTACTGTCTCTTTTTATTCTGATCACGGTTGGACTTGTTAGTTTTATCTTATTCGAGATGATCAATTCTGCTCAGATAGAAAAATCATCGGATATTATCATGAATTATTCACATAACATCAGCCAACTTTTTTCTAACCTCATTGGAAAGAAAAACCTTTCTATTATCGGATCAGTTCTTTCTTTAATCATGTTAGTTTCGGGTTATTACCTCTTTGAATTACAAAAGCGAACCAGAAAAAACTTGTTTCATTGAATGATGTTTTAATTAATCATTTAGCACATAAGATTACTATCCGGATACAACTAACCTTTATATCCAATCACATTAGTATATTTGATTAACGATAATATATTAAATGGAAAGCAATGAAAACTAAAACAGGATATGCTGCAATTGTTGGTTTACCTAATGTTGGCAAATCAACATTGATGAACGCTTTACTCGGTCAAAAAATTTCAATCACCACTTCAAAACCGCAAACTACACGTAAACGTGTGCTTGGTATTTTATCGGATGAAAATTCGCAGATCATTTTTCTTGATACACCGGGCATTTTAAAACCTGTATATCTCCTGCAAACTAAAATGATTGAGGATATTGAACTATCTGTAAAAGATGCAGATTTATTTGTAATAATATTTGATGTTAGTGATGCAGGTTCTTTTAACGGTTCGCTTGAAAACGAATATCTAAAAAAAATCATTGAAGAAATAACAAAACCTAAAATCCTTGTTCTAAATAAAATTGATAAGATCACTCAAGAACAAGCAACAACTTTAATAAATAGATTTGAAAGTACTGGAAAATTTAAATCGGTAATACCTGTTGCCGCTTCAATTGATTTTAATATTGAAAGGTTGAAGAATGAAATAATTGAATTACTGCCGGAAGGACCGAAGTTTTATCCGGATGATATTGTGTCGGATGTAAGCGAAAGATTTTTTGTAACTGAAATTATCCGTGAAAAAATATTTGAGTTGTATGAAGATGAAATTCCGTATAGCTGCGAAGTTCTGATTGCAGAATACAAAGAAAGAGAAAACTCAAAAGATTTTATTTCAGCCGAAATTGTTGTTGAGCGCGAAACTCAAAAACCAATTATTATTGGAAAGGGCGGTAAAGCAATAAAAATACTCGGCGAAAGATCACGATCAAGTATTGAAGATTTTTTACAGAAGGAAGTCTATCTCGAATTGCGAGTAAAGGTCAGGGAAAAATGGCGTAGTAATGAAAATATGTTAAGGTCGTTTGGTTACTGGCGTGAGAAGGGTGAATGAGTTTAAGTTCACGATCAAGTTCAAGTATTTGATTAGATTTCTAAAACGATGAAAAAATATTTTGGCGAAGCTGCTCTATTATTTAATACGCTAATCTGGGGAGGAACATTTGCACTTATAAAAAACTCCCTTAGTGATATTTCACCGATGATGTTTCTCGGTTTGCGTTTTACGTTTGCAACACTTCTTTTACTTCCTTTCGTATTTAAACTCTTAAAGAAGACTAATAAGCAAACCTTGCTTGCAGGTGCTGTATTGGGTGCATTTTATTTTACTGGTTTTGCATCTCAAACTTTTGGCTTGAATTTAACTACCGCTACAAAATCAGGTTTTATCACAGGCACCTTTGTCATTTTCATCCCAATTTTGCAACTTATAATTGAAAAACGAAAACCTAAATGGTTCAATATTTTAAGTGTTGTTCTTGTTTTGTGTGGATTGATTATGCTTTCAAGTAAAGGAGAAAATCTATTTGACTTTTTTAATCAACTTGGTACGGACTTTAATTTAGGCGATTTGCTCACACTTTTGTGCGCACTGCTTTTTGCATTTCAAGTAGTTTATGTGGATGTTTTCACTAAAAAATTTGATTACCTGTCAATGGTGTTTGTGCAGCTTCTAATTACCAGTATCGGCGGATTTCTATTTGCAGCATTATTTTCTTTAGCGTCCATTGAGGAAGTTAAAATTACAATTAACAATAATTTAATTATTGCAATTCTTTATACAGCAGTGTTCGCTTCTATTATTGCAACTGTTATACAATTAAAGTTTCAAAAAACTGTTTCTCCAACAAAAGCAGGAATCATTTTTTCAATCGAGCCGATTTTTGCTGCTGTGTTTGCTTTCTTTTTACTAAATGAAAAAATATCTAATTTTGGCTTAGCTGGTTGCGTCCTTATTTTCTTTGGTCTAATAATATCGGAGATTTTTTCGATTAAAGATGAATAAACAAACTCGTGCAAAAATAATAGCAATAGGATTGGTGCAGGGCGTAGGTTTTAGATATTTTGTAATGAGGCATGCACAAAACTTAAATCTAAAAGGCTACACTCAAAATCTTTTTACAGGCGAAGTAATGACCGAAGTTGAAGGTGAAAAATCTTTGATTGATGAATTAATTAAACAAATTAAAATTGGTCCGATGAAATCGCACGTAACAGATTGTTTCGTTGAATGGTCCGAAAACAAAAATGAGTTTTTAAGATTTGAAGTAAGATATGAGTAATCTTTGAAATTTAATGTTTACAAGCTCTGCTTTTTTTACTTAGCGCACTTTGCGTGGAAAAATTTCTCGTTCACTCAAAGGAAGCCGAGAATTTTACTAAGTGCGCAAAGATTTAACAAATAAAAAATTATATGAAATACAGAACAGGTTTTGGTTTTGACGTTCATGCCTTTTCGGAAGGAAGAAAACTCATTCTTGGTGGAGTTGAAATTCCCTTTGCTAAAGGACTGGAAGGTCATTCGGATGCGGACGTGCTGCTGCATGCAATATGTGATGCAATGCTCGGCGCTCTTGCGCTTGGCGATATAGGAATTCATTTTCCAAATACTGATGATAGGTGGAAAGATGCCGACAGCAAAGTTTTGCTGCAGCATGTTAACAAATTAATAAACGATAAAGGCTATGAACTTGGCAATCTTGATTGCGTACTTGCAATGGAAGCACCAAAAATATTTCCATTTGTTGAATCTATAAGAACAAAAATATCAAATATTCTCGAATCACAAATTGATCAAATTTCAATCAAAGCAACAACAACAGAAAAACTTGGTTTCATCGGCAGACAGGAAGGTGTTGTTTCATTTGCAACCGTATTATTAGTAAAGAAAGGATCCTGATGTTCGAAAGCATTCTCTCGCAGATATCTGATTTTACTCCAATCTGGATATATCTTACGATTTTTTTCTTTTCATATATTGAAAATATTTTTCCGCCTTCACCAAGCGATCTTATAGTTTTAATCGGCGGCTCACTTGTGGGTACCGGTTCTGCAAACTTTACAATACTATTTGTATTTGCAACGCTCGGAAGCCTGACCGGTTTTTTAACTGCATTCATAATCGGATGGCAGTTTGATAAAAAAATAATTCATTCAGGTAAACTAAAATTCATCAACATCCAATCCGTAGAAAAAGTAGAGAGTTCATTCCGTAAATACGGTTATTTCCTTATCGTTGCCAACAGATTTTTACCTGGCACTCGCGCTGTTATTTCTTTTTTTGCAGGAATGAGTAAATTAGATGTTAAAAAGACTACAACACTTTGCCTAATCAGCGCTGCGATTTGGAACGGATTATTAATTTATCTTGGTTCTACATTCGGCAGAAACATTGAAGCAATTGATAAAGGCATTACTAATTACAGTAACGTTGTTTTGCTAATTACAATTTTGATAATTCTATTTTTTGTAATTAGATATTTCATAAGAAAAAGAAAAGCAAATAATTGAAATATATTTTTAAAAGAAGAAATCTTACTCTCGAACAAAAGAAAGAAATAAGTAACGATAGATTGCTTTTGATTCTTAGTGGAATTCTTTTCGGGATTTCTTTCACTCCATTTCCTTTTCCGTTTACTTTGTTTTTGTTTGTTGCATTCGTTCCCTTTTTTTTCGTGATAACAAAAAAGCAATCGCTTGGTAAAATTAATCGTTCATCTTATCTAACTTTTTTTGTTATAAGTTTAGTTACAATTTATTGGGTAGGAAGCTGGCAGCCGCAAGCTGATCCATTTTTAATGCTTAGCGGGGGTGTTTTACTTTTATTTTATCCGTGTGTTTTGCTAATTAACACCACACTTTTTTATTTATCAAAAAAAGTTTTCAGAAAAGATATTTCACTTTATCTTTTCCCTTTCTTTTGGGTTACAGGCGAATATCTGTTAACACTAACCGACTTGAAATTTCCTTGGTTAACAATCGGGCATGGTTTGGCAAAGTTTACTTCGTTTATACAAATTGCCGATTTAGTTGGCGCATTCGGTTTATCTTTTATTGTGTTATGGATTAACATTTTTATTTACAAAGCAATAAAGATATTCAAAGTAGATTTCAAAGCAGGTTTGATTTATTTCTCCGCTGCTTTATCAATATTTGTTTTGATAGTTGTTTACGGATTTACAAAAATTTCTTCTAATGATTTTGATAAAGAAAAAATAAAAGTTGGTATTATTCAACCAAATATTGATCCATGGAATAAATGGGCGCTTGGCGGGCTGGATGATATATTAAACAATTATCTTCTTCTCTCTCAAAAATGTGCGGATAAAGGCGCTAAAATAATATTGTGGCCCGAAACAGCACTGCCTGTTTATCTTATGTCCGGTACATATCAAAGCGAAGTGGAAACGATTTTTTCTTTTATAAAAAAAAATAATGTTTACTTGTTAACAGGCATGCCTGATTTTCAGTACCATTATAAAAATCCACCGCGCAACGCAAAGTATAGCATAGCAGGCAAATATCATTACACCACATACAACGGAATTTTATTATTTCAACCTGATGAAAATAAAATTCAGAAATATGGCAAAATGCAATTGGTACCGCTTGGCGAGCATACTCCGTTTGTTGATCAGCTTTCCTTTCTTGAAGATATTTTAAAATGGGGTGTTGGAATTAGCGGCTGGAATGTTGGTCAGGATACAACGGTTTTTGAAATCCCGATCGAATCGGATACGGTTAAAGTTGGCGGATTGGTTTGCTACGAATCTGTGTTCCCGACATTTCCGAATTATTTTGTGGAGCGAGGTGCACAATTTTTAACAGTGCATACTAACGATAGCTGGTACGGAAAATTAAGCGGACCATATCAGCACAAAGAATTTGCTGCATTGCGTGCGGTTGAAAACAGACGCGCAGTTGTTCGTTGTGCAAACGGCGGAGTGAGTTGTTTAATAAATAAATTCGGAATTACAGAAACCCAAACAAAAATGTTTACCAGCACTCACTTAGTTGTAGATGTTCCGCTAAATGACGAAATAACTTTTTATACAAAGAATCCATTAATAGCACCCGTACTTTCATCCGTATTTTCTTTATGGATTTTGGGAATGAATATTCTTTTGTGGATGAAGAAAAAATTTAAGTTATAAAAATTTGTCACACTGAGCGAAGAAGAAGTGTGACTTTAATTAATGTTAATTCATCATCCTTCGACTTCGCTGAGGATGACTTGCAGAAAAAAAATATTATGATTGATTTAAGAAGCGACACAATAACCCGTCCATCCGAAGCAATGCGTAAAGCAATGTATAATGCCGAAGTTGGCGATGATGTGTTTAAAGAAGATCCAACAGTAAATAAACTTCAAGAATATGCTGCAGAATTACTTGGCAAAGAAGCTGCGCTTTTTGTTACAAGCGGTGTGATGGGAAATCAAATTTGTTTAAATGTTTTAACAAATCCTGGCGATGAAGTTATTTGCGAACGCGATTCACACATTTTTAATTATGAATCCGGCTCGCCAGCTGCTTTAAGCGGAATACAACTTTATCCGGTTGATGGCAAGTTTGGAGTTATAACTCCGCAACAAATTGAACCAATCATTCGTCCAACATCAGCTTATTATATGCCGCGCACAAAAGTTATTGAAGTAGAGAACACACACAATCGCGCGGGCGGAACGGTTTGGAAGATTGAAGAAATTATTGCATTAAAAAATCTTGCAAAAAAATATAATCTCTTTTATCATCTTGATGGCGCAAGGATCTGGAATGCATCGGCAGCTTCGGGTATTTCAGTAAAAGATTATGCCTCGCATTTTGATTCGGTTTCCTGCTGTTTATCTAAAGGGCTTGGCGCTCCTGTGGGATCTATCATTGCAGGTACAAAAGGTTTTATTGACGAGGGGCTTTTCGCGTTCGTAAAGCTTGGGGCGGCGGAATGAGGCAAAGCGGAATACTTGCCGCAGCGGGTTTGTTTGCACTTCAAAACAACAGGGAAAGATTAGTAGAAGATCATTTGAATGCAAAATATCTTGCAGGAAGAATTAGTGCAAATCCCAATCTTGAAATTAATTTAGAGTCTGTACAGACAAATATTTTATTATTCACGCCAAAAACTGTTTTAGTTGAAGAAGGAATTTTGCGCTGCAAAGAAAAAGGGTTACTGTTTTCCGTTGGTAAAGTTAATTTGATACGCGGTATTACGCATCTTGATGTTTCAATGAATCAGATTGAAAAAGCTGCGGATATTTTAGACGAAGTTTTTATCTGATTTTAATTTATTTAACATCGTAATTGTTTGAGTGCAAAAAAAATATTAAATCTGTACTGAAGTTTTGGTAATTTTTATAAAAGCAATCAAATAATTTATAATAGATTTTAAGAAGAATAAATTTTAATGGATATAAAAGATTTCAAACACAAAATAACTGTTAAAGTACGCTTTCACGAAGTTGATATGCTTGGCGTTTGTAACAATGCTGTTTACCTAAATTATTTTGAGCATGCTCGTTTAGAATATGCTAAAGCTGCGGGATTGATTCCTGAAAGTGGAATATTTTCTGACGGCAAGTTGTTTTTTATGGTTCGTAATGAAATTAATTATAGCGGTTCTTCTTTTTATGGTGATGAACTTGATATCTATTCAAAAATATCTTTTATAAAAAATTCATCATTCGGCTATGATCATATAGTTGTTAAAAAGAAAAGCAGCGAAATTATTGTTGATGGAAAAGGCGTTGTTGTTTTTGTTGATTCGAGAACGCGAAAATCAACCCCAATAACAGATGATGTTATTGAAAAGATACAGAACTTTGAACCTGTTGTAAATATTCTGAGGTAAAGTAATTGCAAGCAAGTCTTCTGCCGCAGATATTCCTTTGGCAGAACAAAGCTATTTCACTTACACTGCAAACTACATATTGTTTAATCTCGATAAGATTGGGAATTCAAAATGAAATTTTTAGCGGAGGTTATAAAATGCGTAAACTTATTTTCGATATTGAAACTTGTTCTTACCCTTTTGATACTCTTTCTCCAAGTCAGCAGGAGTATTTACTAAAATACGCCGATAGGGAAGTTGATTCCGCCAAAAAAGAATCTATGCGCGATGAAGTAATTCGTTACACATCTCTTTATCCTTTTACTGCAAAGTGCATTGCAATAGGCATGTATGATGTAGAAAAAGAAAAATCTTACGTCTATTACGAATCCGAAGAACCTGATGAAATAATTTCTGAAACAACAAATGTTCAATACAAGGGGTTGCCTGAAAAACAAATGCTGGAATCCTTCTGGCGAATTGCAGACCGCATAGATCAGTTCATAACATTTAACGGGCGCAATTTTGATGTTCCGTTTTTAATGATGCGCTCTGCAAAGTTAGGTGTTAAGGTAGCAAAAAATTTAATGGCATACCGTTACGGCGATGTGCATATTGATCTACTTGAACAGTTTACTTTTTACAATACAACTAGAAAATTCAATCTGGATTTTTACTGCAACGCATTCGGAATTGAATCGCCAAAATCAAAAGACATATCCGGTATGGAAGTTAAAAATCTTTACGAAGCTGGCAGAATAAAAGATATTGCGGTTTATTGTTCAAAGGATATTCTGGCTACTTATCAGCTGTATAAAATTTGGGATGAATACCTGAATTTGAAGTGAATAAAATAATTTATCTGCATTAAACAGTTTGTAGCAGACGGAAGAAGTGAGTGATTTAATTTACATTGCTTTATATTTCTCAATGAAAATTTTAATCAAAAGTAGAGTCCATAATATTTAAAGTAAGATGTTATCAAAAGAACTTAAAGATGAAATCATAAAACGACTTGTTGCAAAGTTTGATCTTGATAGGATTATACTTTTCGGATCTCAAGCACGTGGAACAGCAAATGATAAAAGTGATGTTGATCTACTATTAGTCGGTAAAGTAAATTATGACAGATTTAAAATGATGACTGATGCTTTCCGCTTATTAGGAAAACTAAAATATGCTTTTGATATAATTATTTTGACACCAGATGAATTTGAAAACAACAAAGTCATTCCGGGCACAACTGCGCGATATGCATTTAAAGATGGAACTATTCTTTATGAAAAATAAATTGGCGCTTTATAAAAAAATTAATGAGTGGATCGAAATTGCAGAGGAAGATTATAATGTTGCAAAACTGGGGCTATCCATTTCATCTTCTGTTTCGTATAGAATTATCGTTTATCATTCCCAACAATGTGTTGAAAAGTATTTGAAAGCATTTTTAGTTTCTCACCAAATTGATTTTCCTTATACTCATAATATTACAATGCTGTTGGATCTTTGCAGCGAAATTCACATTTCTTTTGAAGAGTTACGAAAAGCCGAAATATTAACAGGTTATGCTATTGCTAATAGATATCCCGGTGAATATAGAAAAATAAAAAAGGCTGATGCGATTAAAGCAGTTAGGTTAGCTGGATCAGTGAGGTTATTTATTGCCAATATGCTCCGAACTGAAAACATAAAAATTAATTTGCCAGATATAAAAAATCATACTTAATAACTATTACAAAAAATTCCAATTTATGAATGAACCAGAAGTAACTTTTGAACTTGCCGCAGAGCACGGAATAATCAAAGAAGAATGGGAACGTATATTAAAAATTCTCGGACGCATTCCAACTTTTACAGAACTTGGTGTTTTCTCTGTAATGTGGAGCGAGCATTGCAGTTATAAAAACTCTATTGCTCAACTAAAAACTTTACCGCGCAGCGGCGGCAGATTGCTCGTTGGTGCCGGCGAGGAAAATGCAGGACTTGTAGATATCGGCGATGATCTTGCAGTTGCATTTAAAATTGAAAGCCACAATCATCCATCGGCTGTTGAACCATATCAAGGTGCTGCAACAGGTGTTGGCGGAATTATGCGCGATATTTTTACTATGGGCGCTAGACCGATTGCTTCGTTAAACTCTCTCCGCTTTGGTTCATTAAAGGATGCTCGCACGAGATTTTTATTTGATGGCGTTGTACGTGGAATTGGAGATTACGGAAATAGTTTTGGCGTTCCAACAGTTGCGGGCGAAGTTTATTTTGATGAATCATATCAAGGCAATCCGCTTGTTAATGCAATGGCGGTTGGAATCGTAAACAAAAAATATGTTGCCTCCGCAGTTGCAAAAGGTGTGGGCAATCCGATTATGATTGTAGGTTCATCAACCGGCAGAGATGGAATACACGGAGCTACATTTGCATCGGAAGAGATTTCCGAAAAGTCCGAAGCGAAACGCCCGTCTGTTCAAGTTGGAGATCCTTTTACCGAAAAACTTTTACTTGAAGCTACTTTAGAAATTATTAAAAATGATTGGTTGATTGGAATTCAGGATATGGGCGCAGCAGGGATTTCCTGCTCAACAAGCGAGATGAGCGCTAAAGGCGAGTGCGGAATGAAGATCAATCTCGATAAAGTTCCTTTGCGCGAAAAAGGAATGACGGCTTATGAAATTATGCTGAGCGAAAGTCAGGAAAGAATGTTGTGCTGTGTAAAAAAAGGTTATGAAGATCGTGTAAAACAAGTTTTTGAAAAGTGGGATTTGCATTGCGAGATTGTAGGAGAAGTTACTAATGACGGATTACTTTACATTGAGTATCAAGGCGAGCGCAAAGCAACAATGCCGCCTTTTGATTTAGTACTTGGCGGCGGTGCTCCTGTTTACATTCGTGAGCAGAAAGAACCGGCTTATTTATTTGAAACACGAAAATTTGATTTTAATTCTCTCAACGAGCCTGACAATCTAAAAGAAGTTTTTCTAAAAGTATTTTCATCTCCAAATATTGTTTCAAAGCAATGGGTTTATCATCAATACGATTCAATGGTGCGAACTAACACAATAGTTGGTCCGGGTTGCGATGCCGCGGTAATCTTACTTAAAGGAACTGATAAAGCATTGGCAATGAAAACCGATTGCAACTCGCGGTACGTTTATTTAAATCCAAAAGAAGGAACAAAAATTGCGGTTGCGGAATCAGCAAGAAATATTGTTTGCTCCGGCGGCGTTCCGCTGGCAATAACAAATTGTTTGAATTTCGGTAATCCATATAAACCGGAAGTGTACTGGCAGTTTGCACAGGCAATAGAGGGAATGGGGGAAGCCTGCCGGCATTTTGAAACACCTGTTACAGGCGGCAATGTTAGTTTTTATAATGAATCGCCAGACACAGCAGTTTATCCAACTCCAACAATTGGAATGGTGGGTTTAATTGAAGATCTAAAACACATAACAACATCTTACTTTAAAGATGAAGGCGATATAGTTTACCTGCTCGGCATTGATAATGAGGAACTTGGCGGAAGTGAATATCTTAAAGTTATTCATAACAAAATTGCGGGCGAATCTCCGCAAATAAATCTTGATAACGAAAAAAAACTGCACAATGTTTTATTAAACTTGATTAGAAAAGAATTAATTAAATCTGCGCATGATATTTCGGAAGGCGGAATTGTTTCTGCATTAGCTGAATGCTGCATAATCAATCAGGAAAAACAAATCGGCTGCGAAGTAGAAATTCCTATTAAAACACGTAAAGATTTTTCATTGTTTTCAGAAAGCCAATCACGGATAATTATTTCAATATCGCCCTCAAATATTCTTGAGCTTGAACAAGAACTTAAACTTCACCACGCTGAATTTATTAAATTAGGCTTTGTTGGCAGCAGTAAATTGATTTTGAAAAATTTGTTTGAAGTAAGCATTGAAGATTTATCTTATATTTACTACAACACTATTCCCCGGATAATGTCGGTTGAAGAATAAAGCAAAAAATATCTTCAAAGATTCTTTTGCTGGTGAGAAGTATATAAAATTTAAAGCTCATTATCATCTCAATCCCGGCATGCAAAGGTTTGTAACTTTTTTCAAACATTACTTCGGTGGTTTGTATGAGCGAATGGATACGCATCATTTATTTTTATTTTCCGGCGGACTTGCATTTTCACTTTTTACGTGCATTATTCCGTTAGTGCTTATTGTATTCTGGATACTCGGCATATTTTTAAGTTCAGAAGAGGTTGAACTTCAAATCATAAATGTTATAAATACAGTAATTCCTTATGATCAATATGCAGAATTTGTTAGACAAATTATTTTCAGTCGTGTGGAAGAAGTTATTGAATTTAAGAATGTTGCCGGTATAGTTGGTTTTACCGGATTGTTTTTTGCTGCGAGCGGATTTTTTAGCAGCATGCGAACCGTGCTTAACAAAATAAACGGAACAGATATAGATATAAATATTTTTCTCGGAAAACTTCGTGATTTTATAATTATACTTTCCGCAATACTTATTTTTTTCGCTTCAATTTTAGCATTACCAATTATCGAGTTTCTGGGATCCGTGGCCGATTCATCTCCGTACTTAGATTTTTTTTCTCATCCAATTTTCCAGCAATTCTTTTCAATACTCTTTTCATTTTTCATAATGTGTTTTTTGATGTATCTGTTTTATAGCTTTATTCCAACAAAAAAAATACGGCATCGTTCTGCATTGCTTGGCGCTGCGTGGGCATCAGCTTTGTGGGTTGGGATGAAAATTTTGTTTGGATATTATCTTACAAATTTTGGCACCTGGGGCAAAATTTACGGGGCTTATGCTTTAGTTATCGTAATAGCATTCTGGATTTATTACACAGCCGTAGTGTTTATACTCGGCGCAGAAATCGGGAAGCTGTTTGATGAAAGATTGAGCATGAAAAACGGTCAACTTAATATCCCTTTTAAAAGTCCCACATTGAAAAAAAAGAAAAAAACAAAGTAAGTTTTGTTCTTTTTTCTGCACTCTATTGTATTCCGTAAAGTACTAATTGCAAATGATTTTTAGAGTTAAAGAACACACTTAATCATATTTCAAAAATAATATATCTCTCAAATTGGTATTTAAATAATAAAAGATATTCCTAAATGTTTAGTTTATAAATACATAAAAGGAAAGCTTGTCGGAATTTAAAATAGTTTCTCTTATAAAATAATAGCATCGTTTTCTATAAAATTTAACAACTAAACTTATTATAACATTTTAAGAATTTATCTTCACTCCGGCTTAATGAAAAAAACAAATAAACAAGCAGCAGCAAAAAATTATGCTGCTGATATAATTTAATTGGCTTAATATATTTTTTGAAATTCGCGTGATTCTCTATTTTTCCAATTTCCTTTATGATAAGCGTAACCTGCAATAAGCGGCATCGCCAATGTTGCTTCAGCATAAACCATTTGCTCATAAGTTGTGGAAACTTTGCCCCACGAACTTGCTTCCTTTAAAGTTGAACCGGACAAAGCGCCGTCGCGTTCATCAGCAACAGTAATTTGAACTGCGTATTTGTGCATGTTTGCGTCTTCCTGCAAAATGTCGGCAGCAACAACAATATCCTGCGTAAAGTTTTTTGGAACTCCTCCGCCGATCATAAATATTCCTGTTTCCTTGCTGTGTAATTTTATTTGAGTAAGTTCGTAAAAGTCTTTACCAGAATCGCAAGAAACATGATTACCCTTATTTTTATGCTGGTGCATAACAAATCCAAATCCTGCAGAGCAATCGGAAAAAGCAGGAACGAAGATCGGCACATTTTTTTTATAAGCTGCATATATTACCGAATCTTCAACTTTTGGTCCGCCGTTCTCATCAAGATATTTTCCAAACTCACACAAAAATTCTCTTGAAGAATAAGCGCCCGGTTTCATACTATCAAAAATTAAAGCGGTTGTATCATCGCAAATTCTCAATTCGTCTTCATCAATAAAAGTATCGTAAATCCTGTCAATATGCAGGTCTCGCAGTTCATTATCATCAACAAATTTTGTTCCGAGATAATGCTTAAATCCAAGCGCTTCAAAAAAATCCTGATCAACAATTACAGCGCCTGTGGAAACAATTGCATCAACCATATTATTCATAATCATATCATAAACAACTTTCTTTAATCCAGCACTAAATAAGCTGCCTGCAAGCGTAAGAATTACGGCGCAGTCTTTATCTTTAAGCATCATATCGTAAATATTGGCTGCACGATTAAGGTCTTTAGCAGTAAAAGCCATGTGTTCCATCGAATCCACAAGATTAATAACATTGTGTTCTTTTATATCAATATGCTTGACAACTTTTTTTAGATAATCTTTTTTTTCGGACATTTTTTCTCCTTTGTTTCTTTTTTGCACTTTAATTTATTAATAATGTCGTTCTAAAATTAGTAATTTTGATTGAGGCTTCAAACTTAGTTTAATATGTTATGTGCAATCAAACAGCAGAAATAAGAAATAGCAACGAACTTAAAATATGGATCAGGAATTATTCCTTGTCTCTTTTTTTACATTTTTTTGTATTAATGTTTTTTTTGTTAATCGAGTTTAGCGAAGTAAAACCCAAAATAAATACTAATTACTTTTTTTTTGATACAAGAACAGTTGCAACGGAAGATGTAAATAATGAAGAGGCTCAGGACAATACCCAAAACAAAATTAATGAGCAGCAGCCTGAAGAGGTTGAAAAAAAAATTGAGCAGGTTACAGCATTTGTGGATCTGGCTGAAATAGAAGTTGATACAATTCAATTAGATCAACTTTACAAGGAATCAACTTTGAATGTATCAATAAAATATCCGCAAGGCTGGGTATTTTTGGATCAAACTCAGGGTGATAAATTGGATGGCGTAACATTTTGGGCTGCTGATGGAGCTTATAATCCACCGCCGTATCTGCATTTAGAAGTAGTAGAAAAGGATTATTTTATTGAAAAAAGATATCTTTATAAAGCTGAGATTGAAAACTCCATTGTGTTTTTTAACGATCCAGAAGAAATGGAAGGCTATGTAAGCCAGACTTTTTACTTTAGAACCGAGTATGATGAAGACTTTCAGATAAAGTTAATGATAAAAGGATTGAATGAATTTACATCTTTTAAGCCTAAACTTTGGGCAATTATAAAATCTTTTAAATTTGGCAATTCTTTGTTTTAGTCCAAATTTAACAATTATCTAAAGAATTATAGATATTTTTTTATCAAGCAAGATTAATAAACTTCAAAATTCTTGACTTTTCATCAATATAGCTATATTTTTCCGTCCTTTAATTTAGAAATGATTTACGCTTTTCGGAGGAACAGTAAGTGAAACAAGAAAAAATGACAAAATTTGTAAAATCTGAAGATGCTAATCAAAAATGGTATCTTGTTGATGCTGATGGTCTGGTACTTGGAAGATTGGCTTCTAAAATTGCTATGGTTATAAGAGGTAAAAATAAGGCTATTTTTACTCCTAATAACGATACCGGTGATTTTGTAGTTGTTATCAATGCTGAAAAAGTAAAAGTAACTGGCAAAAGAGAGCAATTAAAAGATTACAAAAGACACTCAGGTTATCCTGGCGGACAAAAAATAACAACTTATAAAGAGATGTTAAATAAAAAGCCTACTTTTGTACTGGAAAATGCCGTTAAAGGCATGCTTCCAAAAACAAAGCTCGGAAATAAATTGATTAAAAAATTAAAAGTTTACGCAGGTGATAAGCATCCACATGCTGCTCAACAACCTGAAATAATTAGCTTGATGGAGAAATAATGGCTGAAAAGATTTTTTTAGGTAGAAGAAAAACCGCAGTTGCTCGAGTTATACTAAGAAACGGCAATGGTAAAATAACGGTTAATGACAAAGAGTTTGAACAATTTTTCCCTGAATTGTTAAGCAGGGAAGATATTATACTTCCATTTAAGGTTACCGAAACATTAGGCAAATTTGATGTTCACGTTAATGTTAATGGCGGCGGAACAACCGGGCAGGCTCAATCAGTTAGGTTAGGTATTGCAAGAGCGTTAATTGAATTGAACCCCGATTTCAGACCTGCATTAAAAGCAGATGGACTTTTAACGAGAGATCCCAGAATGGTTGAACGTAAGAAATATGGTCAGCCCAAAGCAAGAAAAAGATTTCAATTTTCTAAGAGATAGTCAAGAGTTCAGGTTCAAGTTCAAGTGTATGGTAAACTCTCTATCATTCTTTAACTTGAACTTATATATACATAATCATTAATCAATCATACTTTCTGATTTACCACCTGTGTCCTGCAAAAAAAAAGGATGAAATGGTAAAGATGATGAAAGTAGAAGAAAAAACAGGAGTAATATGAAAAAAGTTGATATAATTCAGCTTATTGAAGCTGGCGCACACTTCGGGCATTTAACACGCCGATGGAATCCCAAAATGAAACCGTATATCTTTATGGAAAAGAACGGGATTCATATAATTGATCTTAAAAAAACACAAACTCATTTAACACAATCGGCAGATGAATTAGGCAAATTAGTAGCCGATGGTAAAAAAGTTCTTTTTGTCGGTACAAAAAAACAAGCAAAAAGTGTTATCGAAACAGAAGCAAAAAGATGCGGGCAAAACTGGGTTAGTGAGAGATGGCTCGGTGGAATGTTGACTAACTTTGCAACAATTAGAAAAAGCGTAAAGAGATTAAGCAACATCGAAAAACAAGAATCCGATGGAACATTTGAGAAAATCACAAAGAAAGAAAGACTATTCCTTACAAGAGAAAAAGACAAACTAAAAAAAGTTCTTGAAGGTGTAGAAACTATGGCTAAACTGCCCGGCGCTTTATTTATTGTTGATATTAAAAAAGAGTCAATTGCTGTTCAGGAAGCAAAAAGATTAAACATTCCGGTTTTTGCTATTGTGGATACAAATTGTGATCCTGATATTGTTGATTATTTAATACCTGCAAATGATGATGCTGTAAAGACGGTTGAGATAATCACGCAGTTTATGGCTGATGCAGTTATTGGAGGCGATGCAAAACTTAAAGAGAAAAAAGCTGAAGAGGTTGCTGAAAAGGAAAGAGTGAAAAAAGAAAAAGAAACGATAAAAAAAGAAGAGATCAAACGTAAAGAAGTAAAAAGCAAGAAGGATTCGGAATCAGAAACTCAAAACGAAACAAAAGAAAAATCTGAAGAATAAAAAATTGAAACTATAAATTTGAAAGGAAGCGAATTATCTATGGCTATTACTGCTGCACAAGTAAATGAATTGAGACAAAAAACAGGCGCTGGTATGATGGATTGCAAAAAAGCGCTTACAGAAGCCGACGGCGATTTTGAAAAAGCTATTGAAATACTAAGAAAAAAAGGCGCATCTGTTGCCGCAAAACGTGCAGAAAAATCTGCAAACGAAGGTATTATTGTTACTAAATTATCCGACGACCATAAAAAAGCCGCTATTATTGAACTTAATTGCGAAACAGATTTTGTTGCTAAAAGTGAAGACTTTGTAAAACTTGCTAATGAAATTTTAAACACAACTTTTACTACTGAAGCCGTTGACGCTAAACAATTAGTTGAATCTAACAAAATCATTGCAGATAGAATTAGTGATGTAATGGGAAAAGTGGGCGAAAAAATTGAAGTTTCGCGTGTACTAACTGAAAAAGCTGAAAACGGTTTAATTGTTGATTACATTCACATGGGTTCAAAGCTCGGTGTAATTGTAAAATTTGATAACGTTACAGCAAATGCGTTAGAGCTTGAAGAAATTGGCAAAAATATTGCTATGCAGGTTGCTGCTATGAATCCGCTTTGTGTTTACAGGGATGAAGTTCCTACTACAACAATTGAAAAAGAAATTGATATTTACAAAGAGTTAGCTCGTAAAGAAGGAAAACCGGAAGCAATTCTTGAAAAAATTGCAACAGGAAAGCTTAATAAATTTTATCAGGAAAATTGTTTGTTTGAACAATCGTACATTAAAGATCCTGCAGGTTCAAAAACTATTGGCGATTTAATTGCTGATTATAACAAAAAGGACAGCAGCGAATCTAAAATTAGTTCTTTCAAGCGATTCCATCTCGGCGACGAGAAAAAATAGTTTTATCTAAAAGGTCTTAATATTATTAAGACCTTTTTTTATATTTATAACAACAAATTATAAAGGTTCTAATGAACTCCCTTAAATTTAAACGAGTACTGTTAAAACTGAGTGGTGAATCCTTAATGGGACAAAAGACTTATGGTATTTCTTCCGAAGTGCTTGATTATTTTGCCGATGAAGTTAAAAAAGTTTATGATGCAGGTGTTCAGTTGGGTATTGTTATTGGAGGCGGAAATATTTATCGCGGTTTAAGCGCTAATACACAGGGCATAGATCGAGCTACCGGCGATCAGATGGGAATGTTAGCCACAATGATAAATGCTCTTGCTTTACAAAATGCTATTGAAAAAGCAGGTATCAATACAAGACTAATGAGTGCAATTAAAATGGATGAAATTGCAGAGCCTTATATAAGACGAAGAGCCATCAGGCATTTGGAAAAAGGACGGGTTGTTATACTTGGTGCAGGGACAGGACATCCTTATTTTAGCACCGATACTGCGGCATCATTAAGAGCTGTTGAAATTGAAGCTGATGTCATAGTCAAGGGAACTCGAGTTGACGGTGTCTTTGATTCAGATCCTGAAAAAAATGCCGGCGCCATTAAATTTAATAAAATATCTTATCTCGAAATTCTAAAAATGAATTTAAGAGTTATGGATTTGACAGCCGTTAGTTTGTGTCAGGAAAATAATTTGCCGATGATGGTTTTTAATATGGATGTTGCCGGAAATCTTTTGAAATTAGTGATGGGTGAATCTATAGGAACATATATTGACAATAATGGGGACAATTAAAAATTCTAAATTATAAATTATTGAGGTGATTATGCATCAATTAATTAAAGAAGCAAGCCACAAAATGGATAAATCTATTGAGGCTCTTAGATCGGAATTATCTAAAGTACGAACAGGTAAGGCTACTACAACTTTACTTGATGGCGTTAAGGTAAATTATTACGGAACAATGACGCCGATAAATCAAGTTGGTAATTTAACCGTACTGGATGCTCACACACTTTCTATCACGCCGTGGGATAAATCTATGGTTCAGGCAATAGAAAAGGCAATTTTAGAAGCCAATCTTGGCTTTAATCCTATTAGCGACGGAACAAACATTAAAATTCCGGTTCCTATTTTAACCGAAGAGAGAAGAAAAGATTTTGTAAAACTCGTAAAAAAATTCGGTGAAGATAATAAAGTTGCCATTAGAAATGTTCGAAGAGATGCAAACGATCATCTTAAAAGAGAGCAAAAAGAAAAAAAAATATCAGAAGATGAATTAAAAGATGCTGAAGCCGAAGTGCAAAAACTTACTGATAATCATATAAAATTGATTGATGAAATTATTAAGCATAAAGAAAAAGAAATAATGGAAGTGTAAGATTGATTAAAATCAAATGCCCAACTCACATTTGAGTTGGGTTTTTTTTTATCTTGCAATCAAATATGGTTGTTTAATTTTAGTATTTTTGCTCAGGTGAAAATAGAATATCTAATAAAATGAATACGCAAATATCCAAAACAAAAAATAAAATTGTTGCGCTAATAAGCAGCGCCTTGTTGAGGAATATTCTTTTTACTTTCGGTGCTATGGTTTTATTTTTTTCCGGCGTAATTGCTTACGGTGTTGTTCTTAATACAAGGCAATATACTTTACAGGAATCTATGAATCTTAAAGGATTAAACAAGCTGGATAAAGTTAGTTTGGTGATTGACCGGAAAACTTTTACTCTAAATGTTTTTGAAGACACAATATTTGTTAAATCATATCGGGTTAGTTTTGGACGTAATCTTGGTGATAAGAAAAAATTAAGTAACGATGGCGCAACGCCTGTTGGATCTTATAAGATATGTAAAATTACCGGCGATTATCAATATCATAAATTTTTAAGACTGAATTATCCTAACCTTGAAGATTCGAAGGAAGCTTTAAGAAAATCACTTATTACTCAAAAGCAATATGATGATCTGCAATTTCAGTTTTATTATGAAGATTGTGTTGACGAGAATACTGTACTTGGCGGTAATATTGGTATTCACGGGATTGGCAGATTAAATGCTATATTTAAGAATCTTCCGTTTGTTTATAACTGGACTGACGGCTCGGTTGCATTAAGCAACGAGGATCTGGATGAAATATTAACAGTAATAAAGGAAGGGACCGAAGTTGTTATTAAATAGCCATTACAAAATTTTTAGTTTTATCTTTTTCTTCGTTTTAATATCCTGTTCGGAAAAGGAAAATAAAATTCCTGTTATTGATTATAAGGATAAAACACAATTGCTCTCGGTTGTCAAATCAAATTTCAACAAAGATGTGCAGGTTGTTTTTGGTGGTATGTTTGATGAAACAGGAAAAGATATTATTGCTGCAGGATGGGAAATTGAAAATGCAGATGAATGGGGAATCAAATTTGTTTTTCTTCAGCAAGAAGGCGATAAACTTATAAATAAATTTGAAACTGATTTGCTGGATGGTTCTCTAAAAGAAAGCGTTAATAATAAAATTAAATTCTCTTCTTTTGATTATGAATTGCTTTATTATAATTCCGGTAGTTTTTTTATGGGCAGCGCCGGCGGTGAAGTTTTTACATACGTTATAGATTTGCAAAATAAACAGGTGTATTTTGCTCATCTTGTTGCAGCTGCAAAATCTACTTCGCTGTTTATTTCCAAGAATACTGAAAACAAAGAGATAAGAAATTTTTTTCAGCAAATTTTCAAGAAAGATCATCCAACTTTAAAACTTGTTGATACTGACATTATATCGGACTGAAAGTAATCAAACTTAAATTGATTCGATTAAATTGATTGATAAAACTTCTAATATAAATTTTTTGTTTGCTCCGGTAAGAAGCAGATATAATTACATCATTTTAGTTTTGATGCTATTACAAATACTTTCTGAAACATCATTCAGCCAATCTTATTATGATTACGAACTTAAAGAAATAAATTTTTCCGGTAATGATTTCTTATCCGAATCAGAACTTGAATCAAATATTGAAAGTAAAGAATCTCCTGCCTGGTACTGGAAAACATTAAACTCTATATATTCTTCACTCGGCGACGAAATTGTTTATTTTGATTCATCAAATATTTCGATAGACATTTCTGCAATTACAGAACTTTATCGCTCGAACGGTTTTTTTAATATAAAAATCACTCACCGCATAGAACCCGATTCTTCAAATAAAACAATTATTTTATTTTATGATATTTACGAAAGTGGAAGCGTGAACTTTGGAAAATTAAATCTTTATGGACTTGAGAACATAGAAGATTATGATAAAATGTTTAGCCAATCAATTACATTGGATTCAACAAAACGTTTTAATGAACTTGTAGTACAAAATAATATTTCATCAATAAGAAAGTTTTTAGCAAATAATGGATATGTTTTTGGTGGATATGATAGTACAACTGTGAGTGTTGATACTGTGCTTACAAAAGCCGACGTGAATATTTATTTTCATTCGGGTAACAAATACAGAATTAGTCAAACTATTGTTAATCGAACAGGCGAATCAGTGGAAAATATTTCTACAAAGCTTATTAATGAAATAGCCGGATTAAAACCCGGCATTGTTTACGATCAATCTGTTGTTGATAGAAGTGAATTAAGATTGCTTAAAACTGAGTTATTTAAATCATTAAATATAAATCCGGTTATAGGTGATACAACTAACTTAACAATTCCGGTTGAAGTAAACGCAGAGATAGGCTCGCTTAATGAACTTGCCCCCGAAATCAAAGCAGATAACGAGTTCAGTTCGTTTAATTTTGGTATTGGTATCGGATATACCAGAAAAAATTTTTTTGGTGATGCAAGAAAACTAAGTGTATCAACATCAGCAAGAATAATTGATATTCCCAACTTTAATTTCTCAAACATATTCAAATCTGCTTCCGATCGAGATTCTACTTATCAAGGTGTTTTAGATTTTAACATTAGATTGGAGCAGCCTTTTTTATTCGGAAAACCAATTTTAACAACTACCGATTTGTATTTGCGATTCAAGACCAAGTACGACAACAACAATTCCATTAGATATGAAGAAAACAATTACGGTATTACACAAAAGTTTGATATTGAAATGCCGCCTTATACTTTTATAACACTTTTCCGTCCGTTTATAAATATTGATATTGCAGAACAAAGTTATGACTTTGAAAGCCTGGATGATTCTACCAACTCTTTAGTGAAAATTTCCATTTCACCAACAAGTTTTACTCCATCATTTGGTATTGAATTTGGATCATCAAAAACTAACGATATACTTTTTCCTACGGATGGCAATTATTTTTTCATAACTCCTGAAATTTTCAACTCTAGAACTAAATATGAAGTTCTGCAAAACGTTTCTAATTCTGTTGATCAAATAATTAACACTGTAGGCAGTGCATATTTTTATAGATTTCAAGCCGGGCTATCAAATTATTTTTCAGTAAATAAAGCAAAGACTTCGATATTTGCATCAAAACTAAGGTTAGGTTATACACAGCCGTTTACATCTTCAAACAATCCTACATTAACAGCAGAAAGTTTAATACCGCCAAACAAAACATTTTATGCAGGCGGCAGTAACTCTGTTAGAGCATGGCGTTCTCAAGAATTAGTCCCGGAGGAAGAAATCAATTATTTGGGAGTTCTAACTGATACAACAATAATACGCGGCGGTACTTTTTGGTTTGAAGGTTCATTTGAACTGCGTAAACGTATTGGCGAAAATTTTGGCTACGCTTTATTTGCCGATTATGGAAATACCTGGAACGGCTGGAAAGAAATGCAATTAAAAGATATTGCTGTTGCATTTGGATTTGGCTTTAGGCTTTACACACCAATTGCACCATTCCGAATAGATTTTGGAACAAAACTTTACAATCCAGCCAATCAGACATTTTTATTTGATGAATCTAGAAAGTTTTTTAAGGATTTTGTTATTCATTTTGGTATTGGCGAGGCGTTCTAATCTTTGTGAACTGTTAAATAATAGCTATCTTTCCAACCCTTTTAAGAAGAATTATATGATATTAAGTATGACTGGCTACGGCAAAGGTTCTGCCTCAAACAATAAATGGCAGGCTGATGTTGAAGTAAAAAGTGTAAATAGCAGATACCTTGAAGTTTATCTAAAATTTCCCCCGGCGCTCGCAAACAAAGAGTATGAGATGAGGGAAATTGTTAAATCTAAAATAAGACGCGGAAAACTTTCGGTTAACATTCAAATCAAACGTATCGGTAATGAAGAAAACGGTATTTCGATTGATGAATTAAAGCTTAAAAATTATATTGCTTTAATTAAAAAAGTAAAAAAAGTTGCTAAAATCTCCGAAAAAATAAAACTCGAACACCTTTTACTTGGTAAAGATTTATTATCATCTTCATCGGAGGAAGTTGATGAATCGGATTTTGAGTTGATAAAAAAATCCGTTATTCAGTCTCTTGATACTTTGTTAATTATGAAGCAAAACGAGGGAAGCGAATTAGAAAAAGATTTGAAAAAACGAATTAAATCAATTGAGAAATATCTTTCGCAGATTGAAACACAGGCAAAACCCAGCGTAGGCGAGCATTTTGCAAGGTACAAAGAAAAAGTTAAAGCGCTTGTTGATGAAAGTATAAACATCAATAACGACAGGCTTGAAATCGAGCTTGCAATGATGGCTGAACGCGCCGATATTACGGAAGAGTGTGTGAGATTAAGAAGTCATATAAAGTTCTTTCTTGATAGTTTAGCAAAGGAAGAAGATCCGGGCAGAAAAATAAATTTTCTTTGTCAGGAGATGAATAGAGAAGCAAACACTATCTCTGCAAAAACTCTTTCTACTGCAATTACACATTACTCCGTAAATGTGAAGGAAGAGATTGAAAGAATACGCGAACAAATACAGAATATCGAATGAGTTTGATGAATAAAGGTAAAATAATTGCTGTTTCAGCGCCAAGCGGTGGTGGAAAAACTTCAATCGTGCAAAGGATTTTAACAGACTTTCCTCAGCTTGTGTTTTCTGTTTCGGTTACTACAAGACCAAAGAGAAAAAACGAAACAAATGGTGTCGAGTATTTTTTTGTAAGCGAAAAGGAATTTGAAGATAAAATTGCAAATGATGAATTTATTGAGTGGGAAAGATTTTACGATTATTATTACGGTACATTAAAAAGTTTTGTTGATGATAACATTAATATCGGCAAGTCGGTTATATTTGAGGTTGATGTAAAAGGCGCATTATCTCTAAAAAAAATATACCCTGAAAGTATTTTGATTTTTATTGATCCGCCTTCATTAGACGAACTTGTTAAAAGATTAGTTGAAAGACGAACCGAAAGCGAATCCGATTTGCAAAAAAGGATAGCCCGTGCTAAAATGGAATTAAGTTATAAAGATAAATTTGACTATATTTTCTTGAACGATGAACTTCAAAAAGCATATCAAAATGTTAAAAGTTTAATTAATGAAAAAATAAATAAGGAGTAATTATTATGGATATAACGCCAATTGATTTACGCGATATAGATAAAAGAGCCGAAAATGTTTACGAAGCAATTATTGTTGCCGGTAAACGCGCAAGGCAGGTAAATGTTGATAACAAAATTGAATTCAATGCTATGATTAATACAATCCCATCTTATGGCGAAAATGAAGAAGCTGAGGATGTTACAAATCCTGTACAGCTTAAAATGGCAATCGAATTTGAAAAGAAACCAAAGCCGCATCTTCAGGCGCTTAACGAACTGCTTGACGGAAAAGTTAACTTTAAGTACAAAAAATAGTTCTTTCGATATTCTTTTTCCCGAGTTAATTTATTTGTCATCCTTCTTTTTGTGGAAGGATGGCATTTGTTCTTAGAAGGGAAATTATTACTTAACTCACCTTACACAAAAGTAATTTATTTGTCATTCCGAACTTGTTTCGGAATCTCTATTTATTGAAATTTTAGTGGCTGAAATAAACTCAGCATGATTTCTGTGTAATGTGATTCTTTATTTATTTCCTCAAAACAATTTTATTTTCTAATGAATTCATCAATCAAAAAAAAAATTATCGAAGCGCTTAAAGATCAAATAGATATTTATGGTGATCAACTTTTTGAGGAAAAGATTATTACGCCAAAATCTAACGCAACCGCCTCTTCAACTGCAAAACAAAACAACGCTCCGCAAACATCAAACAAAGTAAATAATTTAAAAGCCTCGGTTAATAATTCAGCGTTGTTATTCAATCAAAAAGGTGAAGTCTGGTTTGGTGCATCTTCACTTGAAGAATTGAATGAGCAAATTTGCAATTGCACAAAGTGCATACTGCATAAAGGAAGAAACAGTTTTGTATTTGGTTCCGGCAATCCATTTGCAAAAGTTATGGTTATTGGCGAAGGACCTGGCGCTGAAGAAGATAAACAGGGTTTACCTTTTGTTGGCAGAGCCGGACAGCTTTTAACAGATATTCTTAAAGCAATTAAATTTCAAAGAGATGAAGTTTATATTGCTAACATTGTAAAATGCCGCCCGCCCGATAATCGTACTCCTTTACCCGATGAGATGGATACTTGCATCCCTTATTTAAAGAAACAAATCGAATTGATTAAACCCAAATTAATTTTGTGCCTCGGACTTACAGCCGCAAAGGGTTTACTTAAACGGAAAGACAGTTTAACAAATTTACGCGGGCAGGTTTTTGATTATTACGGAATCAAAACAATGGTAACATTTCATCCCGCTGCATTGCTAAGAAACCCCAACTGGAAAAAAGATTGCTGGGTTGATGTACAAAAGTTCAGAAAACTGTATGATGAATTAGAAGGTAATTGATATTAACTGCTGCTCTTAAATTCCGCATTGATATTTAAAAGACAAAACATTTATTCCTGTTTATTGCTATCCTGTTTTATAAAAGATATTTTTGCATTGCAATCATTCAAAAGTCCCTTTAATGTAATTGTATAACTTTTGATGAGAAACAAAACAAACAATATGGTGAATTATGAATACTCTTTATCTCGGCGATTGTTTTAATGTTCTTCGAGAATCAATTCCCGATGAATCCGTTGATCTTGTTTATATAGATCCGCCGTTTAACAGCAAGCGCGATTACAATATTTTCTTTGATGATAAAGAAATACAAACACAGCGTATTGCTTTTGAAGATACGTGGACTTTAAAAAACATTCAGGATTCTTTGGCGGAATTGCACACGCTAAAAACCGATAATCTTTACTTTTTGTTGCTAACTTACCAAAAAGTTGCGCCGCACGCATTTCCATATTTAACAATGATGTCTTTAAGAATTTTAGAACTTCATAGAGTTCTTAAACCAACAGGCAGTTTTTATCTGCATTGCGACCCGACTATGAGCCATTATCTTAAAACTGCCTGTGATATAATTTTTGGTGCAAAGAATTATAGAAATGAGATAGTCTGGAAAAGGGCTTTAGCAAAAGGAGATGTACGGAATAAATTTGGTTCCAATAATGATTCAATTTTATTCTATTCAAAATCAGATAAGTATAAGTTTGATAACCAATATATTGAACCTAACGAAGAGTATCTGTCACGATTCAAATTAAACGATAATGATGGGAAGGGACCTTATCGATTAGCACCAATGGATAGTCCTAATCCACGTCCAAATTTATATTATGATTACAAAGGTTATAAGCCACCCCAAAATGGATGGCGAGTTAATATTGAATTGATGAAACAACTTGATGGTGAGGGTCTTCTCTATTTCCCCAAATCAATAGACGGAAGAATATCAAAGAAACATTATCTTGCTTTACAAAAGGGTATCAAAATAGACAGTATATGGACTGACATTGTCCCATTACAGTTTTCTGAAAAAGAACGTCTCGGTTATCCCACACAAAAGCCAAAAGCATTGTTAGAGCGCATAATAAAAGCAAGCAGTAACGAAGGCGATACAGTGTTAGATGGTTTTTGCGGCTGCGGCACAACTGTTGACGCAGCAGAAGGTTTAAATAGAAAATGGATAGGAATTGATATTTCGCCAATTGCAATTTCATTAATCAAACGCCGGTTAAAAGATACTTACAAAGAAAGTTTAAATAAGTTTGAAGTAAGAGGCACACCAACAGACGAACAAAGTGCAATTGCATTGTGGCAGCAAAATCCAAATGCATTTCAGGATTGGTGGCTTACAGAGTTTGAAGTATTCTCTACTACATTCGGTACTAAAGGCGCAGATAAAGGAATTGACGGACTTGCACAATATCTAACAGATCCAAAAGAGCAAACTGTTATACGTGCTGCATTTTCTGTAAAAGGCGGAGTAAATATTCAATCAAAAGATATAGATGCCTTGCTCGGTGCAATGGATAAACATAAATGTGAAATTGGTGTTTTCCTTACAATTGCATCGCCAACAAAACCAATGTTAGAAACAATTACAGGCGCAGGTTTTGTACAAATACCGGGTTATCAAATTCCGCGTTTACAAGTACTAACATTAAAAGAATATTTTGGTAACAGTAAAAAACTAAAACTGCCTGCTGTAAATGTAACCTTTAAAGCAGCGCAGCATAAAAGCAAAAGCAAAGGCAATCAAATAAATATGGGTATCTGACCCCACCCCTTATAAATGTGAAAGGAATTTAAAAAGTCTTTCTTTTTATCAAGGAGAAGGATTTAGGGTGTGGTTGTTTTTAATCATTATAAATGGCAATGTATTTTATAAAGCCGATAAAAATATTTCAAGTTATTTTCTCTTTTTCAGAATTTGGTGTTATAACAAATCAAATCTGGTGGCAGTACAAAATCAGTAAATACTTTTTACAGGCAAGCCTTATCAATTTAATAATCTAAATTATTACTTTAATAATTGAGTAAATAGAATATTTTAGATTTGAGTAAAATTGGATTTTTAAAGCATTGTAATTCTTTAATCAGATGGCATTATTATTGCGTCTTTAAGAAACTATAAAAATTAATTAGCCTTAAAATGAATAAAAATATTTTTTACATTGCATTAGTTTTGATTGTCTTTTTGCTTTGCGGAAGATTTTCTTTTCCGCAAACTGCAACTTTAAACGCAACCCTTTCATTGATTGATGTTGATGGAAGTAAAATACCTTTCCAGAACGGTTTTGCTTTACCGTCTTTTGAGAAACAAAATCGAACTATTCTTAACTTAAAAGGCGACTGGAAAAAACAAAGATTTGTAGCTGATGATAATATTACATTGCAAAAACGGGATGCAGCAGGTTATCAAAATTTAATTAATGAAGCAGCGGGAAGAAATCTTTTATCATTTGATGATAACAACTGGGAAGTAAAAACATTGCCCGCAGTTGAAAATAAAATGAACGAATATCCAACTGTTCCAGAGTATTATCAAGAAGGTGTTTGGTATAGAAAAAATTTTAATGTTGATGCTTCGCAATCTGGAAAATTTGTAAAGTTGATGTTTTATTCCGTTAATTATGTAGCGGATGTTTGGTTAAATGATGTTTATTTAGGATATCACGAAGGCGGCTATACGCCCTTTGCTTTTGATGTCTCATCTGCAATTAATTTTAGTGGTAGTAATGTTCTTGTAGTAAGAGTTGACAACCCAGTTTGGGGAAGTAGAAACGATATTGTTCCTTATGCGCGTTGCGATTGGTTTAATTATACCGGAATAATTCATGATGTTTATCTTGAGTTTTCGGATCCTGTCTCAGTTATCAGGGCAAACATAGTTCCTCAAAACATTTCCGGCGATATTCAAACAACCGTTGTTATATCAAATAGTTCAAATGCTGCAAAAGATGTTCTTGTTAAAGTGGATATTTACAATGCCGATATAAATCAAAGTAATTTTAATTCGGAATCCGCCAACAATCTAGCAGGAACAATTGCTTCAACTACAGGTGAATCAAGTACTTCTGTATCTGTTTTAAAAGATTCAATTAAAGTCTGGAAAACAAATCTTACTGTGAACAACCCTAAATTATGGACGATGAGCGAACCCAATCTTTATATAATGAAGATAACTTTATCATCGGGCGGCAATGTTGTTGATGAATATTATACACAATTTGGAATAAGAAAATTAGATGTTGATGGGAACAAAGTTAAACTAAATAATCGCGTAACTTTTTTAACAGGTGTTGCTCGGCACGAAGATCATCCGGTTTTTGGAAGAAGTTTACCTTTAGATTCGATTTATTCGGATCTGTTAAAAGTTAAAGAAGTTAATGCTACGTCTTTAAGAACCGCACATTATCCAAATCATATTCAAACATATTTACTTGCCGATAGATTAGGCATCGCAATAATTGAAGAAATTCCGGTTTGGTGGTTTGATAATGAAACAGCGTGGACAATTCAAAACTCAACAAGGCACATTCATGAGCAAATGTTTAGAGAGATGGTCTTTAAAGATTACAACCGTCCGTCCATATTTTTATGGAGTACAACAAACGAATGCCTTGATGTTAACAATAGAAAAATTTTTATAGAAAGAGTTCGCGCTGATCTAAATGAGAATTATGCAGACGGAAGACTAATCACACAATCCGCCGCTGCCGATAGACCAGGTTCAACTGATGATTCTCAAAACGCCTGCGATGTAATGGGCTGGACGATGTATTTTGGTGTTTTTCATGGCTCAACTTATTTTACCGGAACTTTTAATTTTATCAACAGCGTTAAAACCAATTTACCTAACAAACCAATACTTGATACTGAATTTGGCTATTGGTCTTCCGAAGACAATTCAACCTTGCAAAAACAAGTAGATGTTTTTAACAATACATTTTTGGCATTCAGTCCGAATGCGGCAGTTACTACAACAGGAGATTTAAGACCAAGTGGAGCATTGTTTGGCTGTACATGGTGGTGCATTTTTGATTGGTATTCACATCAGCATCCAAATGGTTTCCAAAGTATGGGGCTTTATTCAATGGATAGAACAATTGCAAAACCTGTTTCAGTCGTTCTAAAAACAAAATATTTACCATACTTTAATATTGGTGGTGTTGTAACAGATATTGATGAAGATTTAGTAATAGCTCCAGCTGAATTTTTGTTAGAACAAAATTATCCGAACCCGTTTAATCCATCAACAGAAATTAAATTTAATATTAGCGATGCAGGATTTGTTACTTTAAAAGTATATGATGTGCTTGGAAATCTTATCAATATTCTTTTTGAAAAAGAACTTGCTGCAGGATATTATAGTGTTAATTTTAACGCTGGCGGATTATCCAGCGGAGTTTATTTTTACAAAATTCAAACAAGTAAATTTTCTCAAGTAAAAAAGATGCTGCTTTTAAGATAATTATTTTAATCGGCATTTTTTATTAAGCAGATGCGATGTTTATTGAGCAGCTTTTTTTTGATTTTTAAAAACCAAAAAAAATCTGTTTATCAAAATAATAACAAGCGCTTATCAATTTGATAAGCAAAAATTCTAATTCATTTTTAATATCCTCAAATAGAAAGTTTCTCAAACAATTTAACTCTTATTAGATTGGCATTATTTGTGTCATATACTATTTTTATTAATCCTAATAAGACAAGTGACAGTAATATTTACTTTCGTTGATGCTCTTGTAGTGGTAACCTACTTTATAATAGTATTGAGTTTGGGATTTTACTATTCAAGAAAAAATGATGAAAAATATTCTGACTATTTTTTAGCTGGACGAAATATCGGTTGGTTTACAGTTGGTATTTCAATTTTTGCTACTAATATTTCGAGTGAGCATTTTATTGGGCTTGCAGGTTCGGGTTCTATTCGTGGTTTGGCTGTTGGTCAGTTCGAATTGATGGCAATTTTTACCCTGATTTTTCTCGGATGGATACTTGCACCCGTGTATTTTAAGTCCGGAGTTGTTACAGTACCGGAATTTTTAGAGTTAAGATTTGATAGACGAATTAGAAAATACTTTGCTGGATTCTCAATAATTATTTACATCTTTACAAAGATATTAGTTTCACTTTTTGCAGCAGGGTTATTATTCTATAAAATATTTGATATGAACATTTATGCTTCTTCAATAATAATAGTGTTAATTACAGGATTATATAGCGTTACAGGCGGTGCGAATGCAGTTATTCGAACTCAACTTTTTCAAGGGATAATTTTGATATTAGGTGCAGTAACTCTTTCGGTTTTTGGTTTGGTTGCGGTCGGTGGTTTTTCTGGTCTCGAAGATAAACTTCCACCAAGTTTTTTTAATATGTTTAAACCATTTTCTGACCCTGATTTTCCGTGGACAGGAATAATATTTGGCGCTCCTATTATTGCATTCTGGTATTGGTGTACAGATCAATATATAGTTCAAAGGTTGTTGAGCGCAAGATCGGTTAATGATGCACGCCTTGGCACATTGGTTGCCGCATTTCTTAAAATCTTACCAATATTTATTCTTGTTTTGCCCGGTTTAATTGCAGTTGCACTTTATCCTGAAGTTAGCGGAGATGATGCATATTCTGCTTTAGTTGCAGGTAGTTTGTTGCCAGTGGGTTTAAAAGGTTTTGTTGTTGCAGGGTTACTTGCTGCAATAATGTCTTCATTAGCAGGAGCATTTAACAGTACTGCAGTTTTATTTACAAACGATTTTTATAAAGTCAAGCATCCCGAAGCAAATGAAAGAAAATTAGTACTTGTTGGTCGCTTAACAACAACTGCCGTAGTTGTTGTTGCAATACTTATTGTTCCACTTGTAAAACTGATAAGTTCACAAATATATTTATTTCTGCAAAATGTTCAGGCTTTTGTTGCACCGCCAATAACTGCGGTTTTTGTTGTTGGTTTGCTTTCAAAAAATGTTAATTCAAAAAGTGTATTCTGGGCTTTAATAATTGGTGAGTTTATAGGTCTATCACGATTAGCAGCAGAATATTTACAAAACTCTGGTATGTTTGATAGTGCTTTTCTAATTTTTTATACAGAGATAAATTTTTTGCATTTCGCAGTTTTATTGTTTGCAGTAAGCATCTTTTTTATATATGCAATCAACTACTTTACTAATTCAACTGTAGTAAAAGAAAATGTAATACATTCAGCTTTTAAAGAAAGCTTATCTGAAGTGCTGGTTCTAATACCATCAATAAATAAAATTAAGGATTTAAAAATGAATTTAATTTTATCTGGTGTTATTGTTATTATAATAGTAAGTCTTTGGAGTTTTTGGAATTAAAATAAATTTCTTAATTAATTCACTTATAAAATAACTTAAATATATTGGAGAGATATATGAAAAGAATACTAACTTTTCTGTTCGTTTTGTGCTTCGTTCCTCTATTTCAAGCCCAATGGGTTTATCAAAATTTTGATAATGCCGTTGGTACTTTTTTCCCGGATCCATCGGTATTAAATTCAAATTTTTATACAAATGGACCAACTGCTTTTATGAACCTCGCAAATGATCCTGAGCATATTGAAGGAACGGGTTCTACAAAAATTAACTACAGAGTTGAAGCCTATGACGGTTGGGGTGGTTATAATGTTAGAACTACTTATACTCCGGAAACAATAGCTGCTATGCCTTATATTGATTTTTCGACCGGTACCGATTTAAAACTCAAATATAAAGTTATAACTCCTGCTACTGTATCACAAGCAGGCGAAACTTTTATTGAATTTAAAATGGCAGAATATGATGATGACGGAAAAAGAGATTTATGGCTGCATCATTCTGCGATAGACCTTTCAGATCCATCAGGTACATGGAAGGAAGCTACAATTCCACTTAAATTAGATGCAAACAATACATTAGGCTTTACATTACAGTTTGGTGATGGTGATAACGAATTACAATTACATAATATTAAAGCTTTTGAGATTGCAATAGTTTATATAACTGGCGGCAGCAGTGTAAATCCTCCAACATCAACAGGTACTGTTTTATTTGATAAACTTGAATTAGTTGGAAACAGGTACAATCCTTTCCAAACATTTGACAATGCTGCAGCAAATGTTTTTAGCGTTGATTTTATGAGCTGGGCTGGTGCAGGCGCAAGTTCTGCTGCACTATCAAACAACACAACTGATTTTGTTGAAGGTACAGCCTCTATGCAATTAGACTACACTGTTAATGCATCGCAAAGTTGGGGTGGTTATCTAAATATGACAGACACAACTTTTAGACTTCCATCTGATTTTGCAGAGAGAACAGGCTTGGTTCTTTATGTTAAAAATGCTAATCCAATTGTTGGTAAAACACCAAAGCGTGTAACAATGCGCTTCTTTTTAATGGAAAAAAGTACAGGTGTTAATGAAGATTGGGTGATTGAAGTACCAATTGATCTTGAAACAGCCGGCGAATGGACTCGTTATTATTTACCATTAAAAATGGATACAGTTTGGACTGATCCAGCTGGGCAAAAACGTTTTCCACAGAATGGTTTTTCCCAGCCTTGGTGGAGCATAACAGGAGATAATACATTTAATTTAGAATCTGTTACTGGTTATAAATTAGAACTTTCCGCAGGTGATAATACTTACGGTGCAGTTGGTGAAACTTTTACAGGTACTTTGCTTTTTGATGTTTTACAACAATCCGGATTTCAATTTGCTGATAATGAACCACCAGCAGCTCCAGGAAATATTTTTGTTGTAGCCGATCAATTTACAAACTTAGTTACTTGGGAAGATAATCCAGGTGAAACTGGTGAAAAATATTATGTTTATGCCAGCCCAAATCCTATTACAGATGTTACTGCTAAAGGCGTTGAGTTGATTGCATCAAACGTTTTGGGCGGTATTCAGGTTGTTGATCATCTTTTACGCGCTCCAATTACTAATCAGGAAGTAACTTTTTATTATGCAATTACTTGTAAAGACTTTGCAGGTAATTTAGGACCTGCTGGTATTTCAAGCTCAGTTACTAATGTAGGGCGTGGCGTTCCTGTGGTTTCGCAAGTTACACCTGCTTTTGTTGCTGATGGTAATTTAAGTGAATGGTCAAGTATCGCTCCATTTGTAATTAAATCTTCAGATGGTACTGGAACGATTCAAACAGGATTTACAATTACTAACGATGCTGATTGTTCCGCAGAAGCTTATATTTCTATTGATAGCGACAATTTGTACGTAGCTTTTAAAGTTAATGATGATATTCTTGTTCCAACTGGTACTTTTGCTTCCTATGAATTGGATGCACCGGATTTATTCATTGGATTATATGATTCGAATCTTGGAACTCACTCTACTTATTTAAGAGGTTCTACACCGGATTACCAGTTAAGATTCAATAAAACATCAGTCCGTAATGATGATTATACTAGCGAATTAGATTCATTACTTATTGAAGGACCAAATTATTATTATGGCGAATTGTTCCCAACAGGTTATGTTATTGAAGCTAAAATTCCTTTAGTTGATTTAGCTACTTTAAGAAAAAGACCAGACGCTGCAATTGATACAATCAAAATTAAAAAAGGCGATAAAATTCCTATTGATTTTGGTATAAATGATAATGATGGGACAAGCAGAGAAGGTTTATTGTTCTATTCACCACGCAATAATGATCAGGGACATAATAATCCTTCATTATGGACTTATACGTGGTTAACTGACTGGGTTACCGGAATAGAAGATCAACCAGGCGTTGTTAATAAATTTAGTTTATCTCAAAACTATCCTAATCCTTTCAATCCAACAACTCAGATAAGCTATTCAATAGCTAACGCAGGCTTAGTTAAAATAAGGGTATTTGATTTATTAGGAAGTGAAGTAGCCGAATTAGTAAATAGTGAACAAGCAGCCGGAGTTTATACAATAAACTTTAATGCTTCTATGCTATCATCCGGTGTTTATTTCTACAAAATAGAAAGCGGCTCATACGCCGAAGCTAAAAAAATGATTCTTATGAAGTAATTATTCCTTTGGGCAGCTTTGATTTTTAAGCTGCCCATTTTTATTTATTTCTTTTCGAAAATTTAACTTAACTATGGAAAATCTATGGTTCGATATTTACAACTGAAAAGCCTTTTTCATTTTTTTCTTATTGGTTTGATAACCGTTTTTACTTTTAACGATTTTACTTTTGCCGGAACGACTGGTAAGATTAAAGGTAAAATAATTGATAGAGATACTGGCGAGCCAATAATTGGCGCTAACGTAATTTTAGAAGGTACTTTTCTCGGCGCAGCTACCGATTTGGAAGGAGAGTACTATATAAATAACATAGCTCCCGGAAGCTATAAATTAATTGCCAGTTCTGTTGGATACAATAAAGTATTTGTTGAAAATGTAATAGTAAAGATTGATCTAACCACACAGGTTGATGTGCAAATGGTTAGCGAAGCAATTACATTAAGTACCATAATTGTTCAGGCAGAAAGACCTATGGTTATAAAAGACCTTACTTCATCATCTTCACGTGTTTCTGATACTGAGATAAAGATGATGCCCGTAGAAAATTTAGACCAGATTGTTAATTTGCAAGCTGGCGTTGTTGCCGGGCATTTTAGAGGCGGCAGAACAAATGAAGTAGCATATCTTGTTGATGGTATTCCTGTTAATGATTCCTATGACGGGGGGATTGGTTTAACGATAGAAAATAATTCTATTAGAGAATTGGAAGTTATTAGTGGTACTTTTAATGCTGAATATGGGCAGGCATTATCCGGTGTTGTTAATATTGTTACGCAGGATGGTACTCAGGATTTTCAAGGCAGCGTTTCTGCTTATCTCGGAAATTATTTAACTACTCATACAGATATTTTTTGGAACTTGGATAGAATAAGTCTCGATGGTCCTAAAGATTTTCAATTTAGTTTGAGTGGTCCAACGATGATTTTATCAGGGTTAACCTTCTTTGCAACGGGAAGATACTTCAAAGATGATGGTAATTTTTATGGAATAAGATATTATAATATTGAAGATCAGGCACCTTTTATTCCTGATCCTCAAGCACACCCCGAAGTTTTTTACAACCAAAATACCGGCGATAGCGCTTATGTACCTATGAAGCCTTTTGAAAAGAAATCTTTCAACGGAAAATTAACCTATGCGGCGGAAAATTGGAAAATAAGTTACAGCTTATTTTGGGATGATAATTTTAATAAATATTACAACCATAATTATAGACAGGCTCCGGATGGTTTAAAAAGTCATTACAAAACAAATACAATTAATAACATACAATTAGCTTATTATCCCTCACAAGATATATTCTTTACTCTAAAGTTCAGCAGAAACTTAAATAAATATTCCGGCTATCTATATGAAAATGAATTTGATCCACGGTATATTGATCCTAATTACAGTTCAGCTATTTCGAGCTACACTTTTAGATACGGCGGAAATGAAACGGATAGATACAACAGATACACACAATCCGATTTAATATTATTTTCTGCAGAATCACAGGTATCAAAAGAACATAAAGTTAAATTTGGAGCAGAAGTTAGATTACATGAAATAATGAATTCATCAAAAACATTGGTAAACCTTACCGAAGGACAATTAGATACGGCAGATGTTCCAATTGTTACCTGGGGTTACAGTAATAGAGGAACAAAAGATAATCAATATTATCAAACGTTTCCTTATGAATATTCGTTTTATATACAAGATAAAATGGAATATGATATGATGATTATAAATGCCGGCATACGTTATGATTACTTTAACTCAAATACAACATTGCCATCAGATATTAGGAATCCTTTAAATAACCCTAATTTCCCGGGAGCTAATGAAACGAGAAAAGCGGAACCTGAATCTCAGTTTAGCCCGCGTCTTGGTGTTTCTTTTCCTATTTCAGATGAGGGAGCTATACATTTTTCTTATGGTCATTTTTTTCAAATACCAAGTTTTGAAAATTTATATGCCAATAATGCATACGTTATAGACCAAACAACAGGTCTTAATGGGCAGGTTGGAAACCCCGAACTAAAATCTCAAAAAACAGTTAAATATGAGATAGGTCTTCAGCAAGTATTATTTCCTAATATTTCCGCTTCAATTTCGCTTTATTACAGCGATATAAGAAATCTTTTAAGTATGCAAATTCTTGATACTTATGAAGGCTTTACATTTGGCAGATTCTATAATAGTGATTACGGAAATTCCAAAGGCTTAATATTAACACTTGAGAAAAGACACTCTGATTATTTTAGCGCTAAGTTAGATTACACATATCAAATTGCTCAAGGTAACGCTTCTGATCCCAAACAAAATTATTATAATAATCAGTCCGATCCTAAAGTTGAAGAAACGAAAAAACTTCAACCTTTAGATTGGGATCAGACTTCAACACTTAATTTAGTTTTGACTACCGGAAATTTAACCGATTGGAGTGTGGGAGTTATTTTTGTTTACGAATCGGGTTTCCCATACACAATTGATCCTAGATATAACAATGGTTTAAGAGTAATCAATAATGGAAAAAAACCGATTAGTATTAAACTGGATCTTAAAGCAACTAAAACCTTTAATTTGATGGGATTTGATATAAATACTTTTTTGATTGTTTACAATCTGCTTGATATTAAGAATGAATATGGTGTTAGCGCAACAACCGGACGTGCCGGTTATGACTTAAATGCAGAAGAATTTACCGGAGTGATTTACGGGATGAACACAATAGATGAATATCTTTTAAACCCGGGAGATTATTCAGCTCCAAGAGAAATCAGAATTGGATTTGGAGTAAGTTTTTAATTTTTAACGGAGCCTTATAATGAACAAATGGATTTTATATTTTTTATTTATAACAACTATATCAACTTTTTCTAATGCACAGGTTGATCCTCAAACTCAAAAATATCGAGATGATCCTGTTGGCAATAAAACTTACAGAAAAAAGGGTACAATGGATGGGAACTTAGTGCGAACTTTGTTCCGGAATGATGGACAGGTTGGATACTGGGAAGACAGACCTTCTATCGAATGGCCTAAAGGTACCGGTCAAAATTATTCAGATGGCAGCACCCCGTTGGTTTCAACTAGAAGAGTAGCAGCAAATAAGCAATATATTTATTATTGTCAAACTTCATACAGAGAAGAGGTTGACAGAGACCTTACAACAGGTCAGCTTTGGGTTATGGAGCCAGTTCCTGGTTATGCAAGATCTGATTCAGAGGAACCTGCGCAAAGTACAAAACCTTTTACGTGGCCCGATCAATGGTCAAGAGCTCTTCCATTAATAACCCCGGAATGGGATGGTTACTGGTATGGATATTTTGGGCGAGGTGTGCAAAATGCTGATCTCGAAACTTTTTTTGTAATGGATGATTCGCAAGATAGAGAGTGGACACGCCCGCCTTATTCTTTTTGGCCTATCCTTGATGATGTGCTAAAAACCCGCGGCGGTTTGGGTTTGCGAATGGAAGTACGCGCTTTTCAATGGTCGCATGTTCTTGCTGAAGATATTATATTTTTTCACTATGATATAATAAATATTTCAGATTTTGATCATGATTCAACGCTATTTGGTTTTTATTGTGATACTGGTGTAGGCGGTTTAAGTGATGGAGCTGATAATGCTTCCTTTAATACTTTTTATGACTTAGCTTATTCTTATGATGCTGATGGTTTTTCTGTTGATCCTCCTCCACAGTGGAAAACTGGATATCTTGGATATGCTTTTCTTGAGAGTCCGGGTAATGCAGAAAATGGTATAAATGATGACGAAGATAAGGATATAAACGGCGCATCTATGATTGATGAGCGAAGAGACGATGGAATTGATAACGATAAAGATTGGGTTAGTTTTTTAGACATTAATGGCAATGGAAAATGGGATGCTTCGGAAAATGAACCATTAAATAACGATGTTGGAGCAGATGGAGTTGGCACTTTTGATCCTCAATATAATGGACCTGATCCCGGTGAAGGAGATGGTGTGCCTACCGCAGGAGAGCCTAACTTTGATGCTACGGATAAAGATGAATCTGATCAAATAGGTTTAACAAGTCTTGCTATTGAAGTGCTTTCAAACAAAGGACCTTTATCTATTTGGCCCAAAAATGATAATGTGATCTGGCAAAAAATGCAGCCTGGCAGTTTTGATACAACTATTCAAAATGCAAATATCCAGATACTTTTTGGATCCGGTCCTTTTCCTTTAAGAAAGGGAAAGCGCGAAAGGTTTTCCGTAGCCTTTGTTTTAGGTAGTAATTATGAAGATATGATTTTTAATAAAGAAACAGTTCAACAGATTTATAATGCTAATTATAATTTTGCCAAGCCGCCTTATAAACCAACATTAAAAGCAATTACCGGCGATAAAAAAGTGTTCTTATACTGGGATGCCGTTGCTGAAGAATCGAGAGATCCTTTCTTAGGTTATCAGAATGGAGATCCAACGCAAGGTTATAAGAAAGATTTTGAAGGTTACTTGATTTATAGAAGTGAAGAAGCTGAATTCCAAGATATAAAGATAATTACGGATTCCAAGGGTGAACCAAAATATTGGAAGCCAATTGCTCAGTTCGATTTGAAGAATGGAATAAAAGGTTCCGATCCTGTTGGCATAAATGGTGCACATTTCTGGAGAGGCGATGATACAGGAATTCAACATTCTTTCATAGATACGATAGTTACAAATGGCAAAAAGTATTATTATGCTTGCGTTGCTTACGATCAGGGTGATCCTAATTTTGGAACTTCCGGTCTTTTACCATCTGAAACTACAAAAATCATTTCCGAGGATCTTGTTGGTAATTTGAAATTTGTTGATATAAATTGTGCTGTTGTAGTACCAAATGCTCCGGTTGCAGGATATATTCCTACAGAAATTGAAGGAGATTTAACTAAAGTGGTTGAGGGCATTGGTTCCGGTTCTATAAATGTGGTAGTTCTAAATGAAAACGAAATAATAAATCAGGCAAATTATAAAGTTGTGTTCGATTCTGCAGGAACTTATCCAAATTATGCAACTTCTGCTTTTAGTTTAATTAGAGAAGTAAATGGATCGGTTGATACATTATTCCAAAGAGTTGATTCTTCAGCTTTTACAGGAGGGCAGTTAAGCGAGCCTATAGATGGCTTTGCAATTTCAATTAATAATAATTCTAAAGTTCAACTTGATCAATCTAACATAGGCTGGGCAGTTGGTTTTAGTACTTTATATATGCCTGTAATTTTGGATACTAATTTTACAGCCTCAACAATTGCTTACCCAGCAAATTATGAGCTCGAATTTCTTGAAGAATATTCGGAAAATAGTATAAATAATGTCCCTATTAACTTTAAAGTTAAAAATACAAGTGCCGGTTATTATACAAGTACTTTTATTTATGATACAGCTCCTTTAGGGCAGCTTTCGCTTGGTGATAAGATTGGAATTATTGAAATGTTAGGCAACCTGAGAAAATTTACTTACCTGATTGGTTATTATCCGCCATCGGGTATTCCGTTTACTGTTTATCCTAAAGCTGGCGACATTTTTAGAGTAAGTACATTAAAACCTTTCGCGGAAAACGATTTCTTTAATTTTAAGACCATTGCATCGAAAACTGATTTAGCAGATGCAAAAAGTGATCTGGATATGATTGGTGTTGTTCCTAATCCATACGTTGCTACAAATACATTTGAGCGACGTCAGCTTAATACCACAGGACGTGGTGAAAGAAGGATTGACTTCATAAAACTTCCTGCTCAATGTACAATCCGTATTTATACAAGTACAGGAGCATTAGTTAAAACCTTACATAAAGACTCTTCACCCCAAGATGGAAGTATTTCCTGGAACTTAGTATCGGACGATGGAATGGATATTGCTTACGGGCTTTATATTTTCCATGTTGATGCACCGGGTATTGGTGAGAAGATCGGAAAATTTGCGGTAATAAAGTAAATGTGGAGATTAAAGATGAAAATTATTACAATTATTTTAATAGCACTATTATTTAGTGTTAATGTTTTTCCGCAGGTTTTCTCGGAAAATTCTAAAAGAGGAACCACTGCCGCTCAGTTTCTATCCATAGGACAGGGTGCAAGGGCTCTTAGTATGGGAAGCGCGTATGTTGGTTTGGCAAACGACCCTTCTGCTTTATTCTGGAATCCGGCAGGTATTACAAAAACTCAGGGTTTTGGATTAATTGTAGATCATACAAATTGGGTTGCTGATATGAATTATGATTATATGGCGCTTACTTATAATATGGGAAACTTAGGTACAATTGGCGCCAGCTTTACAATATCCAATATTGATGAAATGAAAGTAACAACTGTCGAACTTCCTGATGGTACAGGTGAAGTTTTTGGTGTATCCGATGTTGCTTTTAGTCTTGCGTGGGCTATACAAATTACTGATAAGTTTTCAATTGGATTTAATCCTAAATTCATTCAACAAACTATCTGGAAAATGTCAGCTTCAACCGTTGCTATTGATTTAGGTATTCAATACGTAACTCCATTTGATGATATGGTTTTAGCAATGTCAATTTCAAACTTTGGTCCTAAAATGCAGATGTCTGGCGGTTCATCGCTTGTGTTATACGATCCTGATCCAAACAGTTCTGGTAATAATGGAAGTATTCCATCCAATTTACAAATGGATGAGTGGGATATACCTCTTATTTTTAGAGTTGGTGTGGCTTATCAACCCCTTAAAATTGGAGATCATATAGTATCAGTGGCTTTGGATGCGCTTCATCTAAATGATAATTACGAAAGCATGAACATAGGAGCGGAATATACTTTTGACGATTTTGTTTCAATACGCGGAGGTTATAAATCTTTATTTTTAACTGATTCGGAAGAATCTTTTTCACTGGGTATTGGTCTAAAACAACAGCTTATGGATAACATTGCTATTTTATTTGATTATGCTTATCAGGATTTTGGAAGGCTTAATTATATCCAAAAATTTACTCTTGGCATCAAATTCTAATCAATAAATTTATTCTCTCTCTCTTAGTGCCAATAAGAGAGAGAGAATTTGATTCTGGTTTTTTATGAAAAAAATATTTTGCTTTGCTCTCTTTTCAATTTCCTCACTTTTATTCACCAATAGTTTTTCTAAAGATTTTAAAGGCGCCGAATATCGAACCAAACTTGCCTATACTTATGGAAGATTTGAAGTTAGGATGAAATCTGCTAACCGCGAAGGAATGTTATCTTCATTCTTTACTTACTTTACGGGTACAGATGCGGATCCATGGACTACTAATAAATGGAATGAAATAGATATAGAAATACTTGGAAGATATGAAAATGATTTCCAGATGAATACTATTACACCCGGGCAAGCAAATCATGTTAGCCGTGCATTTATGAATTCATCACCGCATTTGGATTATCATACTTATGCGTTTGAATGGACGCCACAATATGTAGCATGGTTTATTGATGGCGCTGAAGTTATGAAACAAACTTTAGCCCATATTTCAACTTTAACACGTCCTCAAAAAATTATGATGAATATTTGGAATCCGCAATATGAAAGCTGGGTTGGTAAATTTTATCCGGAATCTCTTCCCGCTTTTGCTTATTACGATTGGGTAAGCTATTATGCTTATACGCCCGGCAGCGGAAACTACGGAACAGGCAATAACTTTACATTAGATTGGAAGGATGAGTTTGATTTTTGGGATACAAATCGCTGGGATAAAGCTACTCACACTTGGGATGGAAATGGTTGCGATATGATACCTGATAACGCAGTGTTTCAGGATGGCAAATTAATTTTATGCCTTACCAACAAAACCGACATCGGATATAAGGATATTTTGCCGCCAATGGTTTTATGGGCAAGAGCTTCAGATAAAAAAATTATTATAAAAATGTCTGAAGAAATTGAAAAAAAATCAGCCGAAAATATTTTGAATTATACTCTTCCGGGTGATACTATTGTAAGTGCAACTTTACTTTCAGACTTTAAAACAATTGAATTAGTAGTTAATGGAATGGATTTAAATTCTACAATAAATGTTTTTGTTAGAAATTTACTTGATCAGTCTTCTGCACCTAATAAAATGGCAGCGGTAAATAAAAAAGTAATTATTACTAAGCCACTTGTTTTTCCAATAAAAATAAATTGTGGTGGACCGGCAGCACTAAATTTTTTACCGGATTCTAATTGGAATGAGAATGTGGAATATGGTTATATGGATGGGAATTCAAATTCGTTTTATTCTTTCCCGATTGCTAACACCGAATTGGATTCTGTATATCAAACCACTCATAATGGCATGGTATATTATAATGTAAGGGTTCCAAATGGCAGTTATAATGTAAAATTAATGTTCGCAGAAAATGAAATTGGATATTCGGGTGGAAGAATTTTTGATGTTTTTGTTCAAAGCAAAAATGTAATTCCTAATCTTGATATCTTTAGCCGTGTTCAAAAAAATAAGGCTTTTGAATTTGATTTAACAAATGTTGTAGTGGAAAATGGAGTAATGCAGATTTACTTCGGAGCAAAATTAGGAATACCCATTATTAATGGAATTATTATAACCCAAAACTCAACTGATGTTAATGAGGAACAAAGCGGCTATTTAAACGAATTTCGCATTGAACAAAATTATCCCAATCCTTTTAACGGACAAACTACAATAAATTATTCTATAAACACTCCGTCTAATCTTACAATTAAACTTTTTAATGTTTTAGGCGAGCAGGTTTTTAGCAAGGATTTGGGATTCGTTCAAAATGGATCCCATCAGTTTATACTTGATACAAACAATTTAGCCGGTAATTCAATAACCTCAGGAGTTTATTTTTATGTTTTTTCGGGAACTAACATACAGGAGAGTCGTAAATTAGTTTTGCTTAAATAGTCCTTTTAATACTCAATCAATGTTTCTCCAAATCAAAATAAACAATCTGCTTTTTTCACACTTCAGCGCAGCAAATCAAACAGAACAAATATTATAACATAGTTCAAGTAAGGAAATATCATGAAACTATTCACTAAACTATTTCTTTTTGCAACAGCAGTATTTTTTACAATTACAAGTTCTTACCCGCAAATTTATACTACCACCAAAGTTGATTCACAGGTTAAGGAGTTACTTTCAAAAATGTCTTTGGAAGAAAAAATCGGACAAATGACACAGATTACTTTACAGGCTGTTAGTAAAGTACAGGGTACAAAAGATCAAAAACATCAGCTTGATGACGCAAAACTTGAACAGGCGATTAAAAATTATCACGTTGGTTCAATCTTAAATGTTTACGATGTTACTCACAGTGTTGAGTACTGGCGCGAGATCATAACAAAAATTCAAAACATTGCAGTTAACGAAACGAAACTTAAAATACCCGTTCTATATGGAATTGACGCAATACACGGCGCTACTTACACAAAAGGTTCAACTTTATTTCCGAATGCGATTAGTCTTGCTGCTACCTGGAATACAGAATTGGCAAAAGTATCAGGTGAAATTACATCATTGGAAACACGCGCCTCCGGCATACCTTGGAATTTTTATCCTGTTATGGATATCGGAAGACAGCCTTTGTGGTCAAGACTCTGGGAAACTTACGGCGAGGATGTTTATCTCACTTCACAGATCGGCATTTCATATATAAAAGGCGCTCAGGGCGATAATATTGGTGCGCCCGATAAATTAGCAACTTGCTTAAAACATTATGTTGGATATAGTTTCCCGATTAACGGATTGGATAGAACACCTGCTTGGATTTCCGAAAGAATGTTACGCGAATATTTCCTTCCTACTTTTGAAGCGGGAATTTTAGCCGGCTCGCCATCAATTATGGTTAACTCATCAGAAGTTGATGGAATTCCTGGACACGCAAATTATCATCTACTTACAGAAATTTTAAGAAACGAACTTAACTTTAAAGGCGTTGTTGTTTCCGATTGGGAAGATATTGTTCGTTTACATACAAGAGATAAAATGGCTGCAACACCAAAGGAAGCCGTTAAAATTGCTGTAATGGCTGGTGTTGATATGAGCATGGTTCCTTATGATTTTAGCTTTTACAATCATCTTTTAGAACTTGTAAAAGAAGGCACTGTTCCGCAATCTAGGATTGATGAAGCTGTAGGCAGAATACTTGCCCTAAAAATGCAGCTTGGATTGTTTAAAAATCCATATCCTGATAAAGAACTCGAAAAGAAATTTGCAAATGAAGATTTTACAAATCAAAATTTAAACGCTGCAATTGAATCAATTATTCTTGCAAAGAATGATTCAAATATTTTACCGCTATCAAAATCTGCAAAAGTTTTGGTTACCGGACCAACTGCAAACATGCTTTCTGTTCTTAACGGAGGTTGGACAATAACATGGCAGGGAAATGAAGAATCTCTTTATCCACAAGAAAAAAATACTGTGCTTGAAGCGATACAAAATAAAATTGGCGCTCAAAATGTTTCATTTGTTGAGGGTTGTGGTTTTGATAAAGAAATAAATTCTGATGAAGCCGTTGCCAAAGTAAAAGATGTTGATGTTGTTGTTTTATGTCTTGGCGAACCTGCTTATTGCGAAACTCCCGGCAGTATTTCTGATTTAACATTGAACAATGCGCAATTAGATTTTGCAAATAAAATTATTGCAGCCGGCAAACCTGTTGTGCTTGTAATGCTGGAAGGAAGACCGAGATTGATATCTTCAATTGTTTCGGATATTAAAGGAGTTGTACTTGGCTTTTTGCCTGGCATGGAAGGCGGCAATGCAATAGCAGATGTTTTATTTGGAGATGCCAATCCGAGCGGCAAACTGCCAATCACATATCCAAAAACTGCAAATGGAATTACATTGTATGATTACAAGCCTATGGAGAATTTTGATAACAATAAATACGATCCGCAATGGCAATTTGGTTTTGGATTAAGTTATACAACTTTTGAATATTCAAACTTAAAAATCAGCAATAAAGAAATAACCACTGCGGATGAAATTACAGTTACTGTTGATGTTAAAAACACAGGTTCAATTTCGGGTAAAGAAGTTGTGCAGCTTTATCTTACTGATTTATACGGCTCGGTTACACGCCCTAATAAACAGTTAAAAGGTTTTGAAAAAGTTCAATTAAATTCCGGTGAAACTAAAACAGTAACATTTAAATTGAACAAGCATCATTTTTCATTTATCGGGCAAGAGAATAAAAGAATTGTTGAACCCGGTGAATTTAAGATTACGATTGCTGATCTTACATCAGGTTTTATATTAAAGTAGAATTTGTTTTTTAGTTTTAATTGATTGTAAGATTTATATGATAAGCATCTGAATTGTTTATCATTTTAAAAGGTCTAAATTATTCTCATCTATCTCAAAAAAAAGATTGGATGAAATGCAAAGGTAAAATGGAAATCAGTTTACGTTTAATAGTTATTTTATTTTTTACAATAACCTGCAATTATTTATATGCGCAGCAAGTATTTATAAATGAAATAATGTCTTCCAACGGCATAACGATTGCAGATGAAGATAACGACTATTCCGACTGGTTAGAAATTTATAACGCGCAAGAATCTTCAGTTGATCTTAACGGTTACGGATTATCTGATGATGCTTCCACTCCATTCAAATGGATTTTTCCACAGGTTACACTGGCAGCTAAAGATCATTTATTGGTTTTTGCAAGCGATAAAAATAGAACCGAATACATAAGACACTGGGAAACTGTAATTGATTGGGGTGATGTCTGGAAATATAGATTGGGTACAAGCGAACCGCCTGCAGCGTGGAAAAATATTGAGTATGATGATTTATCATGGTCATCAGGCGCAAGTGGTTTTGGTTTTGGCGATAATGACGATGCAACTATTGTTCCATCAACAGTTCAATCAGTCTATGTAAGAAAAACTTTTACACTTACAGATGCATCAATTGTTAAAATGGCTTTGCTTCATGTTGATTATGATGATGCCTTTGTAGCCTATCTAAACGGTTCGGAAATAGCGCGTAAGAATATTGGCACAGTTGGAACTCCGCCAACATATAATCAATCAGCAACAAATTTTACAGAACCATTAATTGTATATGGGGGCAGACCGGAAACTTTTGTCATTGAAAATTTTCAATCTCTTCTAAAAAACGGAAATAATGTTCTTGCAATTCAAGTTCATAACTACGGAACAGGTTCATCGGATTTAACCTTGATTCCTTTTTTAACTCTTGGGCTGGATGAAGTTCCTTCAAATCCGCAGGGCGTTAATCCGCTTTTAGATCTTTTTAATAAATATCTTCACACAAACTTTAAGCTAAGTTCCGATGGAGAATCATTATTAATAACAAATCCGCAGGGAACAACTGTTGACCAAATTAATTTTGGAGTGATTGGACCAGATTTATCTTATGGAAGAAAACCGGATGGAAGCAATAATTGGTTTTTATTTGAAGAGGCAACGCCCGGCGATAGTAATAAAACCGATGGGATTGCAGGAATAACTTCCGTACCAAAATTATCTGTTGCCGGTGGATTTTATCAAGCAGCGCAATCAATTTCATTAACACCATCGGAAACCGGCGATGTAATCCACTACACACTTGATGGTTCGGAACCAAATTTAAGTTCGCCTGTTTATACAGCGCCAATTCAAATTAGAGTTACAACAGTTTTAAGAGTTAAATCGTTTGCTGCGGGATTTTTGCCAAGTAAAACGTTAACTAATACTTACTTTATAAATTTTTCATCACAGCTTCCTGTTGTTTCTTTATCAACAAATCCAGGCAATTTATTTAATGAAGAGTATGGCATTTATACAATGGGCGATAGTGCTGAAGCATCATTTCCTTATTTCGGCGCAAATTTCTGGAAGGATTGGGAAAGACCAATTCATGTTGAGATTTTTGAAAAAGATAGAGTAAATGGTTTTAGCGCTGATGCCGGCATTAAAATATTTGGCGCTTGGAGTAGAGGTAATTCTCAAAAATCTTTTGCGATATTTGCAAGAGGACAATACGGCAGCAGCGTTTTTAATTACAAACTATTTGATGACCTTCCTTTTGTAGAATATGAATCTTTTGTACTGCGCAATTCTGGTAATGATTGGAGCAGCACTATGTTCCGCGATGCACTAATGACAGGTTTATTTTCTGATGTTGATCTTGATATTCAAGCATACAGACCCACAGTTGTTTTTCTTAATGGTGCGTATTGGGGAATACTAAATCTGCGTGAAAAAGTGAACGAACATTTTCTTGCACAGCACAACAATGTAATTGCGGATAGTTTAGATATTCTTGAAAATGATGCTATTATTGTGGAAGGCGACAGCCTTGAGTACCTTGCTCTTTATTCATTTCTTGAAAACAACAGCATGGCAGTTCCATCAAACTACGAGTATGTTAAGTCTAAAATGGAAATTGATAACTTTATAAAATATCAGGTTGCGCAAATATATATTGCAAATAATGATTGGCCCGGCAATAACATCAAATACTGGAAGAAAAAAACAAACGGCAAATGGCGATGGATTCTTTTTGATACAGATTTCGGTTTTGGTTTGTTTGACAATGCCGCTTATACTAACAACAGTTTGCAATATGCAACGGCTGCAAATGGACCGAATTATCCTAATCCACCATGGGGAACATTATTTTTAAGAAAGCTTTTAGTTAATAATTCTTTTAGATATGATTTTATTAATTGCTATGCAGACTTCGCAAATTCGATATTAAAACCTGAGATTGTTGTTAATAAAATCAACGAGTTAAAATCAATAATTGAACCAGAAATGCCGCGGCATATTGCTAAGTGGAATCAATTTAATATTAACCAATGGGAAAGTAACGTGCAGGTTATGCGTGAGTTCGCAAGCCAGCGCCTGAATTATATGAATCAGCATTTTTTGTTAAAATTTAATTTAAGCGGCATGGCATCAGTTAATCTTGCTGTTGCAGATACATCTTCCGGAAGCGTTAAACTTAACTCGCTTAATATTAAATCAACTAACTGGACCGGAAATTATTTTCTTGGAATACCAGTAAATCTTATTGCACAACCAAAAAAAGGTTTTCGCTTTTCGAGGTGGGAAGGCTCAAGTACATCAACAAATGATTCCTTAAAAATAACTTTAATCGGGGGTATAACTCTAAAAGCTGTGTTTGAAATTGATAGTAGTTTTAGTGATGGCAATGTTGTAATAAACGAGATAAATTATAATTCGTCTCCATCTTTTAATACTGAAGATTGGATTGAATTATACAACAATTCCGTAACCGCAATTAATATTTCAAACTGGATTTTTAAGGATTCTGATGACTCTCATATTTATACAATACTACAGGGAACAATTCTTCAACCAAACAACTACTTGGTTTTATGTATTGATACTTCATTATTTAAACCGTTATTTTCTGACGTGAAAAATTTTATTGGAAATGTTGGATTTGGATTGAGTGGAAGCGGAGAACTGATCAGACTTTACGATAATGAAATGAATTTAGTTGATTCAGTTGAGTATGATGATGCAGCGCCCTGGCCTACGCAACCCGATGGAAACGGCTCAACTCTGTCACTTAAAAATCCTGATCTTGATAATGCACGCGGAGTTAATTGGTTAGCTTCCGTTGGCAACGGCACACCAGGAAAGATTAACGATATCTTTACAGGAATTGAAAACGAAAATAATAATTTGATTCCCACAGAATTTGCTTTATATCAAAATTATCCAAATCCGTTTAATCCAAGTACAACTGTTCGATATTCCATCCCAACCTCCCCTCAATCTCAAGGGGAAATAGGGACAGGGCTTGCCCTGTCCGTTGTTACATTAAAAATTTATGATTTGCTCGGCAACGAAGTTGCAACACTTGTAAATGAGCAGCAATATCCGGGTACTTATGAAGTTGAGTTTAATCTGAATGCCGGAAATAAAAACTTAACATCAGGCGTATATTTTTACAGACTTAAAGCTGGTGATTTTACGGAAACAAAAAAATGTATTTTACTTAAATGATATTGTATTATAAAAGGTTTTGATATGAAATTAAAAAGTGTTTTAGTCCAAACGATGTTTTTAGTTTTGTTTGTTTTGTTTGCACAAGTATTTGCTCAAGGGTTTTTGCACAGGCAGGATAAAAAGATTGTAAACGGAAGCGGACAAGAAATTATACTTAAAGGTATCGGTTTGGGTGGATGGCTGCTGCAGGAAGGTTATATGCTGCACACTTCAAGTTTTGCAAATGCTCAATGGCAAATCAAATCAAAAATACAGGATTTAATTGGCGGCGTAAACACCGAACTATTTTACGAAACCTACCGAAAAAACTATGTTACAAAAGAAGATATTGATTCATTAAAAAGCTGGGGATTCAATTCAATTCGATTACCGTTTCATTATAATTTATTTGCAGTCAATTCCAATCCGCCAGTATTTGTAAACAAAGGATTTGAAATTATAGATTCGTTGCTTGACTGGTGTGAAGTAAATGAGATTTATCTAATACTTGATATGCATGCTGCGCCCGGCGGGCAAAGCGATGAGCCGATTAGTGATTATAATTCAGCACTTCCATCACTCTGGCAAAGTGAGCAAAATAAAAATCTAACTGTTCAAGTCTGGAGGAAAATTGCCGAGCATTACAAGGATAAAGAATGGATTGGCGGATACGATTTAATTAATGAACCTAAATGGGATTTGCCGCCCAACAACCAGCCGCTTAGAGATCTTTATATAAGATTAACTGATACAATCCGTGCGGTAGATAATAATCATTTAATTTTTATTGAAGGGAACTGGTTTGCTACCGATTTTACTGGCTTATCACCTGCATGGGATGATAATATGTCTTACAGTTTTCACAAATACTGGAGCGGCAATAATCAACCTTCAATTCAATATCTTGTTGACTTGAGAAACAACACAAATCGTCCTTTATGGCTCGGCGAAACCGGAGAAAATTCCAACAAGTGGTTTGTAGATTGTATTAAATTAATGGAAAAAAATAATATCGGCTGGGCTTGGTGGCCCCATAAAAAAATTGAATCAATTGCAGGACCTTTATCATCTTCAAAATTACCGGCGTATCAATCTTTATTAAATTATTGGAGCGGCACAGGCGTTAAACCTACTGCCGCACAGGCATTTAACGCTTTAATGGCGCAGGCTGATATGTTGTTATTAAAAAATTGTAAATATCAAAAAGATGTTATTGATGCATTATTTCGTCAGCCGTACAGCACGGATTTAATTCCTTTTGCAGATAATAAAATTCCCGGAATTGTACAGGCTACAAATTATGATTTGGGGCAAATCTCTTTTGCTTATCAGGATTCGGATTTTGAAAATGTAAACGGTGCAGGCAGTTCAGTTTATAATAGCGGTTATGCTTATAGAAACGATGGTGTTGACATTGAAGTTTGCAGTGATATCAATTCAAACGGTTTTAATGTCGGCTGGATTACAAACGGAGAGTGGCTGAAATACAGCGTAAATGTTTCAAACAGCGGATTGTATAAAGTAGATGTTAATGTTGCAGCACAGGCTTCGGGTGGCGTTATTATTTTAACTTTAGATGGCACTACTTCTATCGGGCTTTTTAATGTGCCTGCTACAGGCGGCTGGCAAAACTGGAAAAATGTTTCTTTAGCAAATGTTTTTCTTCCGCAGGGCAAACATTCAATTCTTGCAAGATTTCTAAAAGGCGATTTCAATTTTAGTTATATCAATTTTACGCTTACTACAACGGATGTTAAAGATGAATCAAACGTTGTTCAATCTTTTAAATTGCATCAAAACTATCCTAATCCTTTTAATCCAACAACAACAATAAGATATTCTATCCCTGTAGAGACGCATCGCGATGCGTCTCTACAATTGGTTACAATAAAAGTTTACGATTTACTTGGCAATGAAGTAGCAACATTAGTAAATGAGCAGCAGGCATCAGGTAATTATGAAGTTGAATTTTCTACTTCAGATGCATTACCAAGTGGAGTTTATTTCTATCGCCTGCAAGCCGGCTTATATTCCGATACAAAGAAATTTTTATTACTAAAATGAAAAATAATTACATACTCTATTTTTTACTCTTATTCGTTTCTGTTTTATTTCCGCAGGAAGATATGGTTGTTTCAAGTGCGGATAATAATAAGATTGTATTTACATCATCCAACCTGCCTATTGTTGTAATCAATACAAACGGGCAGCAAATTATTGATGATGTAAAAATCACAGCCGATATGGGCATTATTTATAACGGGGAAGGAGTTAGGAATAATATCAACGATCCGTTCAATAATTATAACGGTAAAATAGGAATTGAAATACGTGGTTCATCATCACAACAATTTCCTAAAAAACAATACGCCGTTGAAACCAGAGATCTTAGCGGTAACGATTTAAAAGTTTCATTACTTGGTTTTCCTGAAGAAAGTGATTGGATATTATTTGCTCCTTACAACGATAAAAGTTTAATGCGTGATGTACTTGTTTATAAACTTGCAAATGAAATGGGAAGATATGCAAGCCGCTCTAAATTTTGTGAGGTTATTCTTAATGGTGATTATGTGGGTGTTTATGTTCTTCTTGAAAAAGTAAAACGGGATTCCAAACGCGTTAACATAAAAAAATTAGAGCCAACCGATGTTTCCGCCGATGCAATTACCGGCGGCTACATAATTAAAATTGATAAAACAGATGGTGAAAGTGTTGATGGATGGTATTCAAATTATTTACCATATCCACAATCTCCTTACTCTGTATTTTATCAGTATCACGTTCCTAAACCGGAAGATATTGTTCAACAGCAAAAGGAATATATAAAAGGTAAGATATTTCAGTTTGAAACTATAATGAAGGGAAATAACATTTCGGATAGTTTAAATGGATATCCTCGCATAATAGATGTTGATTCGTTTGTTGATTTTGTTCTATTAAATGAAATTTCAAAAAATGTTGATGGCTACAGGTTAAGCACATATTTTTATAAAGATAGAGACAGTCGAAATCCTAAAATTTATGCGGGTCCTGTTTGGGATTTTAATCTTGGCTTTGGTAATGCTGATTATTATGAGGGATGGCAAACTAATGAATGGCAGTTGGAATATTTAACTGATTATGAAAGTCTTCCACCGTGGGAATCATTTTTGGCGCCCAATTGGTGGAAAAAGTTATTTGATGATACATTATTCGGAAACAAAGTTTATTCAAGATGGAAATCATTAAAAGATAACGTACTAAGCAGCCAGCATATTAATAATCAAATTGATTCGCTTGTTATTTTACTTGATGAATCCAAGACAAGAAACTTTGAACGCTGGTCAGTTCTTGGTGTGTGGGTGTGGCCTAATTACTATGTTGGTAGTACTTTTCAAGACGAGATAAATTATCTTAAAAATTGGATAAAGAACAGAATCAGCTGGATGGATCAAAATATGATTGGCGAACCAACAAGTATAAATGATATTGATAATTTAGCTCAATTAGATTTTGTGCTTGAGCAAAATTATCCAAATCCTTTTAATCCGAGTACAAAAATTCGTTATTCGATTCCAGCCTTGGTAGAGACGCATCGCGATGCGTCTCTACAAATGGTTACAATAAAAGTTTACAATATACTTGGTGGCGAAGTTGCAACACTTGTAAATGAGCAAAAGACATCAGGCAATTACGAAGTGGAATTTTCAGCCGCACAGTTATCAACCGGTATTTACCTTTACCGTTTGCAAGCAGGTGATTTTACAATTTCAAGAAAGATGATTTTATTAAAGTAGGAATTCTGATTTTAATAGATTGATTACACATAATTTTGTTCATAAAAATCTTGTTTTCAAAAGATAAAACAGTAAAATTTTAAACTACATGAGATTAATATGAAATCAATATTGATGATATTTACAGTTTTCGGGTTCATTATTTCTTGCGGCGAAAACAAAACACAAACTGCAGATAGTATTGAAGAACAGTTTATTAAAATTGAATTTAAGTACGATAAAATAAACGAGCTTAATACATTTAATAAAACTTTTACAAAGAATCTTTTGATTGAAGGACCAATGCAAATACCATTCGGTTTTACTAAAGCTCAACAGGAAATTATTATAGCCAAAATGGATGCCATTGATTTTTTCTGGTTACCAAACTCACTACTTAATCAAGAAACAAGTTTTATAATACCGGATGCGCAAAGTATAATTAAAATTGAGTACGGATCTATTGCACACGAAGTTAAATGGGATGGAATGCCGCCGAAAGAATTTAGCAAAGAACATCAAAGAATTGTTGAGTTAGCTAATTTGATTAAGAGCATTGTACAACAAAATCCCGAATACAAAAAATTACCATCTGGATATTGATATAAATTATTTGGGAACTGTTAAGTCAATCAAATAAAAGAATATGTTAATAATTATTTATTTGAATATTTCTGTTTTGAGTGCGATTATGATGAAATCTTGTAAATAAAACTCAACTAAGTTAGTTTTACAGCCCAGTTCTATCGAGAAAAAATAATTGAATATGTCAAAATCAAAAACTAATAGCGCAACAACACAAATAATTCCTGCTGATATAAAGCCGCCATCTGCGCCTGAAATAGAAGCTGCAGTACTTGGCGCAATGCTAATCGAAAAAGAAGCTGTTCCCAAAGCGATTGAAATGCTTACAAAGGATAGTTTTTATTTGCGATCGCATCAGCAAATATTTGAAGCGATGATTTCATTGTTTGAATCCAACGAGCCGATAGACACCGTTACACTTTATGAAGAGCTAAAAAAAAGAAATCAGGTTGAAGATGTTGGCGGCGCAGTTTATTTAAGTAAACTATCGCAAAACATTTCTTCAGCAGCTAATGTGGAATTTCACGCCAAGATAGTTATCGAGAAACAAATTTTACGCGGACTAATTTCATCATCCCATCAAATAGCACAAGCGGCTTACGAAGGCAATCTTGATGCATTTGATATTCTTGATGATGCCGAAAGAAAAATATTTGAAATTACAGAATCGCATCTGCAAAGATCTTTTCAGGGAATGGATAGAGCAGTACGGGATGCACTTGAATACATTGAGGCAATTCATTCGCAAAAAGATAGAAAGTTTTCTGTTCCAACTGGTTTTTATGAACTTGATGAAATGCTCGGTGGTTTTCAAAAATCCGATTTGATTATAATCGCGGCAAGGCCATCTATGGGAAAAACAGCTTTTGCACTTACTCTTGCGCGGAACGCTGCAATTGATAATGGAGTTCCGGTTGGGTTGTTCAGTCTGGAAATGTCAACCATGCAATTAATAATAAGATTGCTTTGTGCGGAAGGGCGGTTAAATGCTCACTTAGTTAGAACGGGAAAGTTACCAAGTGAGGAAGGTGTAAAACTTAGCAAAAATGCCCACAAACTTATCAATGCTCCTTTATATGTAGATGATTCGCCATCGCAAACAGTTCTTGAAATACGTGCGAAAGCAAGAAGACTTAAAGCCGAAAAAAATATCGGAATGATTATTATAGATTATTTGCAGTTGATGCAGGGTCCGCCAAAAGCTGAAAGCAGGGAACGGGAAATTTCTCATATATCTCGTTCGCTTAAAGCGCTTGCCAAAGAATTAAACATTCCAGTAATTGCGCTTGCACAGCTTAATCGTGCGGTTGAAGCAAGATCGGATAAGCGTCCGCAGCTTTCTGATTTGCGTGAATCTGGTTCGATTGAACAGGATGCGGATGTTGTTATATTCTTAAACCGACCTGAGTATTATGGAATAGATAAGGATGAAAATGGGGAATCCAATGAAGGCGTTGCAGAAATAATAATCGGCAAGCAGCGTAATGGACCAACTGGAACGATTAAACTTGCTTTCATAAAAGATTATGCGCGTTTTGAAAATCTTGCACACGCAAGGCAGATTGCGGAATATACATCCACTCCGGTTGATGAAGATATTATTTAATTAAGAATGTATAATTTATAATGTATAATGAAGAATTATTTATGGCTAAAATTAAATTAGTTTTTTTTATTACTTTGATTTCATATACAATTTCGTATTCTCAAATTTTTTCTGAGAATGATGTTGAAGTTTGCAACTCTAAATTTAAACTATCAGTTGATAAATCTTTAAATAAAAAGCCGATTAATGAAGCGGTTGTTGAAATCGGAAAAAGTTTTCTTGAAACTGAATATGTAGCTCACACACTTGAAAAACAAGGCGATGAACAGCTTGTTATAAATTTAACCGGACTTGACTGCACAACATTTTTAGAAACATCTTTAGCTTTTGCCCGATGTATTAAAAAAAACAAAACAAGCTGCGATGATTATCAAAATGAACTTACATTCATACGTTATCGCAATGGAATAATTGATAAATATCCTTCAAGGCTTCACTATTTTTCTGATTGGATATTTAACAATCAGCAAAAAAAAGTTGTTGAAGATATAACGGAACAAATCGGCGGAACTAAAATTAAGTTCAATCTTAGTTTTATGTCGGAAAATCCAAAGTATTATAAACAACTTCAAGATAATCCGGAATTTATTCCAATCATAAAGAAGCAGGAAGAAGAAATAAACAAGCGTGATTATTTCTACATTCCGAAAGAGCAGATTGATAAAGTAGAAAGCAAAATCCGGACTGGCGATTTGATTGCATGGACAACAAATCTAAAAGGCTTGGATATTGGTCATGTTGGCATTGCAATAAAAATGGATGACGGCAGGATTCATTTTTTACACGCCCCGTTAGCTGGAAGTAAAGTTCAGATTTCAGAATTACCTTTGAGCGGATATGCGCAGCAAATAAAAAAACATACAGGTATAATTGTATTGCGAGTTTTAGAACCTTAATACTTTTCTTCAAGTATTTCTTTTATTGATTCTCGTAAAGTTTTTTGTTTTATTCCGCAGGATTTTAGTTTTTCTGTATTCATCGAAACATCTTTAACTTTTGGAAGATCAGGTAGATCATCCAAATTAATTTTTATTAAAAGATTTTTATCAAGATTAGCCTCCTCGCAAAGTTGCTCACCGAGTTCATAACGCGAAACTCGTTCTGCTCCGCCAAAGTTTATAATTCCGTTAGCGTTTTTATTATCAACCAAATCACAAATAATTCTTGCAGCTTCTACAAGAGAAAGCGGTGTTCTGTATTGATCGGTAAATAGTTTTACTTGCTTCATCGCTTTCAAATCTTTGAACATTTGATGAAAGTGATTACTTGAATGATTCAAACCAAGTCCGAATAATAAGGCTGATCTAAGTATTACATAGTTATCAAAAGTATCCTGAATCTTTAACTCACCCATTAATTTTGTTTCCGCATAAAGTGAAACAGGGTTTAGCTTAGCATTTTCATTTAGCATTGAACCGCGGAATCCGTCATAAACCAAATCAGTTGAGAAATAAAATAGTTTTGCGTTTAATCCATCACACATCTCAGAAATATTTTTTGTAACCACAACATTAAGACCATAAATATCTTTTGATGAAAGATTCTTATTCATTGTTTAATTTGTGTAAGCCGCAGTGTGAATAACAATATCAGGCTTAAAATCACTTAATACATTTTGCAGTTTTGCATTATCATTAAGATCTATTTTTAGCGATTTGTACTGCTTACAATTTCCGCTATTATGATTGTAAAAAGTTAGTACATCGTGTTTGGCGGAGAGAAATATGTTTAAATATTGTCCCAGCAATCCACTTCCACCTGTAATGATTATTTTCATAGTAATCTTATTGATTGATAATTACACTTATTTAAATAGATTTGAATATTATTTTATTCTATAAATAAATGATTCTTTTTGAAAATCATACTTACTTTGGTAAATTTATTAAGAAATAATCAAACAATTATGAAAAATTTTATAGTAATATCATTAGTCATTTCGTTAAGCACGGTTTTAAATTCGCAGTCAAAGCAATATTTTGATTCACCTTTTGGCGGTGGTGGCGGATATTTAGCAGGCTGGTATGTTCCAAATGTTGATCCGATAAATGTTCAACTTAAATCTTTAGGACTTCCTGAACTTTCTACATCAGGTTTTTATACTTCAGGTGGAGGTGGATTTATTTACATTGGACTTATAAAAAATTTAAGATTAGGAGGTATGGGATACAGTGGCTCAATGAGTGAAAGTTCTGTAAGCAATGGTGTAGATCGAGAATCAATGTATTCATTAGGCGGCGGCGGACTAACGATTGAATACACACTTCCTTTCGTTAAAAATTTTGGTGTATCAGTTGGAGCTATTGTTGGCGGCGGAAATTTAACTGTGGATTTATTCAGAAATTCCGGTTCTACAAATTGGGATGATGTTTGGCAAAATCTTGAAGATGGAAACTCAGCTAATTCATACAAGAAGATTAACAAAACTTTTTGGACTTTTACACCAACGATTAATGTTGATATTCCATTGTACCGATTTGTTCTGTTAAGAATAGGTGCCGGATATCAAATAGCTGCGGGCGGTGAGTGGAAAGTGAACAACGATCAATCAATTACCAGCGTTCCATCAGATCTAAATGGCAACAGCTTTTTTATTCATACAGGAATTTATTTCGGATTCTTTTCTTTCTAACATCTATGAAAAATATATTAGTTACAGGCGGCGCGGGGTTTATTGGAAGTAATTTCATCAATTATATACTAAACACTCGGGATGATTATTTTATTGTGAACCTCGACAAACTTACATACGCAGGCAATCTTGAAAACTTAAAGCAATGTGAATTAAACAAAAATTATTCTTTTGTTAAAGGAGATATTTGCAACTCGGAACTAGTTAATTATATTTTTGAAAAATATAAAATTAAGTATGTAATTAACTTTGCAGCAGAGTCTCATGTTGATAGAAGTATTTCCGGTTCAGAAATATTTTTCAGAACAAATGTTATTGGAACAAATGTATTATTAGAAACTTCAAGACGATTTGATATAGAAAAGTTTCTTCAAATTTCTACCGATGAAGTTTATGGCAGTTTAGGTGAGACCGGTTTGTTTACCGAACAAACTCCGATATCACCGAATAGTCCTTATTCAGCAAGCAAAGCATCTTCCGATATGATGGTTCAGGCATTTCATCATACTTATGGTTTGCCTGTCGTAATAACACGATGCTCAAACAATTATGGTCCGTGGCAGTTCCCAGAAAAATTAATTCCATTAATGATTTTAAATGCTCTGCAAAACAAACGTCTTCCTGTATATGGCGATGGATTGAATGTGCGCGATTGGATTTATGTAATTGATCACAATAAAGCAGTTGAACTCGTTTTTGAAAAGGGAAAGATTGGTGAGGTTTACAATATTGGAGCGAGTAATGAAATGCCGAACATTGAAATCATTAAATTGATTTTAAAGAATCTGAATAGGTCGGAAGATTTAATAAAGTATGTAAAAGATCGTCCCGGTCATGATAGAAGATACGCAATTGATTCAAGTAAAATCCATAGCGAATTAGGATGGGAACCTGAATTTCAATTTGATTCAGCAATTAAAAAAACAATTGAATGGTATTTAAAAAATCAAGAATGGTGGCAAAGAATAATATCAGGTGAATATCAGAAATACTATTC
>Ga0247840_10000035_pt1:0-2500 | contig 231241 bp, 195 predicted proteins | sample LaCruzMarch2015__FD_192404 | JGI IMG/M metagenome (GOLD analysis project Ga0247840, IMG submission 192404) | Freshwater microbial communities from meromictic Lake La Cruz, Castile-La Mancha, Spain - LaCruzMarch2015_17m | ecosystem: Environmental > Aquatic > Freshwater > Lake | place... | reverse complement strand
AAAGCAAATGTAGGCATAAGTAACGATAATGCCGATGAAAAATCGGCACACCGAAAATCTAAGGTTTCCTGAGCAATGTTAGTCATCTCAGGGTTAGTCGAACCCTAAGCCGAGGCTGAAAGGCGTAGGTGATGGAAAACAGGTTAATATTCCTGTACCTGGTAAAAATCGTTTGACTGTAAGGAGGGACGCAGAAGTGAAGATCAGCCACCTGGTGGATTAGGTGGTCTAAGTATGTAGGCTGAGAGTGTAGGCAAATCCGCATTCTCTTAAAGCCGAGGTACGAACGGGAGTCCTTTGGACATAAACTGATCGTAATCATACTGCCGAGAAAAGCTTCGTACAGGAGAGTTTTATCAGATCGTACCGCAAACCGACACAGGTAGATGGGATGAGTATTCTAAGGTGCTCGAGTGAGCCGTGGTTAAGGAACTCGGCAAATTAACCCCGTAACTTCGGGAAAAGGGGTGCCTCAAGTATGTGAAATTAATTCTAATTTAGCAGAAAGAGGCCGCAGTGAAATGGCCCAAGCGACTGTTTAACAAAAACATATGTCTCTGCGAAGTCAATCAAGACGATGTATAGGGACTGACACCTGCCCGGTGCTGGAAGGTTAAGAGGAGTGGTTATGCCGATTTATCGGCAGAAGCTATGAATCGAAGCCCCAGTAAACGGCGGCCGTAACTATAACGGTCCTAAGGTAGCGAAATTCCTTGTCGGGTAAGTTCCGACCTGCACGAATGGTGTAACGATTTGGGCACTGTCTCAACCACGGGCTCGGTGAAATTGTGGTACCGGTGAAGACGCCGGTTACCCGCATATGGACGGAAAGACCCCGTGCACCTTTACTGCACCCTAATATTGGGTTCGGATAAAGCATGTGTAGCATAGGTGGGAGGCTTTGAAGCCGGGACGCTAGTTTCGGTGGAGCCAACGGTGAAATACCACCCTTGCTTTATTTGGATTCTAACCTCGATCCATGAATCTGGATCAGGAACAGTGTTAGGCGGGTAGTTTGACTGGGGCGGTCGCCTCCTAAAATGTAACGGAGGCTCTCAATGGTTCCCTCAGCATGGTTGGTAATCATGCGGCGAGTGTAAACGCAAAAGGGAGCTTGACTGCGAGACTTACAAGTCGAGCAGGTGCGAAAGCAGGAGTTAGTGATCCGACGGCTGCGAGTGGAAGTGCCGTCGCTCAAAGGATAAAAGGTACGCCGGGGATAACAGGCTGATCTTACCCAAGAGTTCATATCGACGGTAAGGTTTGGCACCTCGATGTCGGCTCATCGCATCCTGGGGCTGAAGAAGGTCCCAAGGGTTTGGCTGTTCGCCAATTAAAGCGGTACGTGAGCTGGGTTCAGAACGTCGTGAGACAGTTCGGTCCCTATCCTATGCGGGCGCAGGATACTTGAGAAGGGTCGCTTCTAGTACGAGAGGACCGAAGTGAACGTATCTCTAGTGCACCAATTGTCACGCCAGTGGCATAGTTGGGTAGCTATATACGGTTGTGATAAGCGCTGAAAGCATCTAAGCGCGAAGCACGCTTCAAGATTAGGTATCCCTTCCGATTTATCGGAACTAAAGACTCCTCGGAGATTACGAGGTTGATAGGCTATAGGTGTAAGTACAGTAATGTATTCAGCCAAGTAGTACTAATAGGTCGTGAGGCTTATCCATTTAAATTTTTATATACAGGTACATTTTCTCTCTTACAGGCTCACTCTTTCATTTTTTCTTTTATTTTGTTTCTATTTCTTATTTTTATAATAAGAATTGAGTTTAAATTTTGGTGGTTTTAGCCTGGGTGTTACACCTCTTCCCATTCCGAACAGAGAAGTTAAGCCCCAGAACGCCGATGGTACTGCATGCGCAGGTGTGTGGGAGAGTAGGTCGCTGCCAAATTTTTTTTAATCCCGATCTTTGATCGGGATTTTATTTTTTAAAATGAACGTGTGTGGGAGTCCCGATAAATCGGGATAAAATCCGGTCGCTGCCAAATTTATTTTAATCCCGATCTTTGATCGGGATTTTTTATTTTATAGTACACAAAAAAAACGACAATTCGTTTTAGCATATCATAAATCAAAATGAAAACTGTACTACTCAATCTTTATTTTCTAAAGATTTTGTATTTTTTGGCGATAGTCTAATAGAGTTTAAGGCACACCGCACATATTATTTACTAAATCTGCTTTTTACTTCTTGAATTTGGGAATCCTGCTTGTAATAAAATTCTATGTTAAAGGAATTATTTTTATCAAATATTTGATTTCATCTATTATTTTACATTTTTAATATTTTATATTTGGCACATTTTTTTAAGTAGTTTCCTTATTATCATATAAGTCTAAATTTATAATTCAAAGCTAGTGTCAAGGTTAAAAGTCAAACTTAGTTGAAAAAAAGAGACTCCATAAAATCAAGCTATTTTTTGTTGTTTAAGTTTTAGTTCCGATTTTAATGCTGTTCTTAAAAGAGGTAATTTTTTATAGTTATTAACT
>Ga0247840_10000029_pt1 | contig 238232 bp, 229 predicted proteins | sample LaCruzMarch2015__FD_192404 | JGI IMG/M metagenome (GOLD analysis project Ga0247840, IMG submission 192404) | Freshwater microbial communities from meromictic Lake La Cruz, Castile-La Mancha, Spain - LaCruzMarch2015_17m | ecosystem: Environmental > Aquatic > Freshwater > Lake | place: Spain... | reverse complement strand
CAATCGTAACTAACTATTTTATAATGGTATTAATTGATGTCGTTTTTTAACATGCCCCCAAAAAGGCCCCCATATTTAAAAGTACCCTCAAATAACGAAAGTTCGATCCTGTCCAGGTCATAAATCCTATCGGCCCGGATCACGACGTTGACGACCATCGATCTTTCCGGGAAGAGATGGAGGAATGCTCATGATGTCCCGACCCCGGCCCCGGCCCCGGCGATATGGCCTACATGAATATCCTGACCTCTGGGTGGTGATCCTGTCCAGGCGCTACGCTGTCCATGGGATGATTCGATCCTGTCCAGGTCAAGAATCCTATCGGCCCCGTTCCCGATTTCATGACAACAATAAACCGCATCTGTCATAATCCTTCATGATGTCCCGACGCCGGCCCCGGCGATATGGCTCACATGAATATCCTGACCTCTGGGTGGTGATCATGCCCAGGTCAAGAATTCCATCGGCCCGGATCACGACGTTGACGACCATTGAATCTTTCCGGGAAGGGATGGAGGAATGCTTGTGACGACCCGGCCCCGGCCCCGGCGATATGGGCTCACATGAATATCCTGACCTCTGGGTGGTGATCCTCATACAAAAGTATTAGGTACAGAAAAGCAGCTCTTGAAAACATATAAGGGGGGGGATGTATAAAAAAACCGTTACAACCGTTACAAGAGAAAATAAATCAATTATATATTTCATATTTCAATAGGTTACGTTGTAACGGTTTTCGGATAAAAAACCGTTACAACCGTTACAAAACGCTGAAAACCGTTACAATGTTTCAGGGCTGTAACGGTTCTTGTAACGGTTTTACTTAAAATGTAACGGAATTTGTAACGGTTTTAATCGTTGATTAATAAATATAATCAGGTATTTACGAATTTGTAACGGTTGTAACGGTTTTTTTATACATCCCCCCCCCTATAGGTTTTACAAAAGACGATCATTAGTCAATTACGGCAAAGGATATTACCAGGTAAGAAATAGTATTCGTCTTTTCTCAAACCGGGAAACAAAAAACGGCATGGGACATATGATCTTTTCGCAAATAATGAAGGATGACGCATATATATGTCATTCAAAATATATTAGCAAAATCTCCGAAGTCCCAAAGTCCCACAAGAATCATAATACACCCGGTTGCAAAAATTGGGGTTTGAATTACCCGTGCCTCCAAAGACCCCCGGAAGTACCTTTGAGGGCGTGACAATGAATGATAGCATGGGACAATAAACCTTTGATATGATTGAAAGAGGGGAAAGGGGGCGCTATGAGAAATCAGCAACGGCGCCATTATAAAAATCTGGGTCTATTGTCTTGACTACTCTTACCGGCTTTCCATTGGCCCTTATTAATATCGTGTTTTCTCCAGTTGGCCCCGGCGATATTACGCCTCGGTTTTTTAACATCTGGAAAAAGGTGTTTTTGCCGAAGGGGAAGTGTCCACCCTCCTTGCCAATGTAGGTTGTGAGCGCGTGCCATGTTGGTGCCGGGCAGAGATAGAGATGGTTGTCGTCATAATAACCGATACGATCCCCGGCCCCTATGGTTCCACCATCGGTTGCTGTATGGTCAATGCGTGCATTATGTTGATTAATAAGGGTTGTTATGATCTCCTTGAAATTCGCGATAGGATCATCATCTTTAATCCGTTGATGTTGCCTCTCCGATAATATCTTGAATATATACCATCCTTCATTAACAAGGTCTTTTCCCTCAGATTCGGAAATAACCTTTTTATCCTGTAAAAAAGACGTTGCCGTTTCCAGGGCAAAAATAAGAAAAGCTACTTGCTCTGGTAGCTTCTTGTGCAAACCTGAATTATAAGCTCTTTCCCTCAATTCCGTAAACCTTTTGGGAAAGTTCCCCACAATGTATTCCATATGTGATCGAATCCAATTGATATAAGAAACCATAGCGTAAGGTAAAAGCGCGGCCTTACCTTGCAATTCAGCCATACGATCTTTGTCTATGGCTCCGTCCGTAACTTCGATTATGCAAACCCGTGCCAATGTTGATTCTAACACCGGTACATCCTCAGCCGTGATCAATAGCATTGACCGGGGTTCGTAACGGCCCCTCTCCGTTAGATCGCTATTTAGCCTGCCACGTGCCGTCCGATTTGAAAAATTACGGATAAGCCGTTGCACCGTTCCTTCTCTCAGTTGGGCGCTATGGCGGTTTGATGATGGATGAAAATCGTCACATACAAGAATCGAATCCTTGCACGTAAAAGCTCTTTTTTCCAGGGTTCCAATGCTATCATCAAAACTGCTCAATCCCTCCACGCCGGTAAAATTTCCAAAATGGGAAAGACCCAAAACGGCCAAGGTTGTCTTGAAAGTTCCCGACGAACCATATAGATAGCAGCTGAAGTTAGGCAAGGGATTGATTAAAGTTGTTAAGGGCGCAAGGTAAACAAGGCTAAATAGGGGAAGTGTAACGGCCCGGTTGCCAATATTCAAAAAAGATAGGCTCGCTTGTAGTTCCTGCGTCAAGTCTGCATCTTCGCCTACTTGCGGCAACACGTACCTGTCAAGACCGACAGGTAATCGAACGGATATTGGATCATTAGACCCGATAGCGCCGCCGCAATGGAGATAAACTTTCTTGCCGTCTATGTCCCTCCATCCCAAATGAGCGAAGTGATTAACGACCTTCACGTTATTTGATCCTTTTTGGATTGCGTGCCGGACAAAATCCTTGGTAGTCTGTCCAGGTTCCAGACATGGGCGCGAACCCCACTTTGAAACCCACGACATGCCATTGAAATTAGTGGCTGGTATTTCTAACCTTGGCAAAGGATGACGGCCTTTCAATTTCCCTTCCAAAGCAAAAAAATGGGTCACTTCCTTGCCATCATCAACAACGTTTTCCTCTTTTATCTCGGCGGTAAAGTTGGCGAGACGTATGCTGATTTCTGACCCATCCCGACCGAGTTTGCTCCTTGACCAATAACCGTTGCTGACAAAATATGGCGATTCGCTAACGGGGTTTTTCTGACTTTCTTCATCGTCAAGAGCTTCTTTTTCTATCCTTACTCTCTCCGCGACGGCCCTTTGAATTGCTTCCTTGCTTTCCGCCGGGTCGCTATTTTTCTTTCCATGCTTAGTTTTTTCGTCCATTTCAATATTTCCTTGTGATTTTTGCTCTAAAATTAATAAAGGGGGCTGTAACTCGTTTCGCCGATAATACGCGATTTCATGAGCCTCCTGAAAAGCGCCATATCTTTCTGTGACAATAAAGACCCATGCTGTTTATGGCGGTTTTTGAATCGTTCATGTAGTTTTTTCTCTACTTCGTATAAAAAGCCCTTAACGTAGGAGATGTTCAATATGATGTTATCTTGATCTATGGCCCCGTCCTTTTTTGTCAAGATTTCATCCAATTGACTAAGGGAAGATGTGATAATATGGGCAAAAGTCAAAACCTCTTCCTGCTCTTTGTCCGTCAATTTTCTAATCCGTCGTTTCATGTCTCTAAATTCCTCCTTTCATTTCATCATGCATATTGCCGTCTATCAGCTTTTGAATGTCTGTGTATCTCCACACCGTAACGCGCTCTGATAGCTTTACCGGCTTCGGATACCGACCAGTTTTAACCCCTTGCCACCATGCCGATTTTGATATGGGAATCAAATCAAGAACCGATGGAAGGCGGAGAAATCCGTTTTTTTGAATGTTGTTAGAAGTTGTTTTCTCCATCGGTCTTACCTCATCCCCTTCTTGCTTTCGTTAAAAGCCAATCAACCATTGCCTTGCGGGGATAGCCCACGGTTCTCCCCATCCTGATCCTCTCCTTTGGCCCCGTGCCAAGGGAATCTTGGTTCGCAATACTGCGAGGGGCGAATCCCGTTAGCTCTTTAAATTTGGGATGATTGCGGAAAAGGATTACTGGTAAGCTCTGCGAAAGGATGTCTCTCAAGGAATCTTTGTCATTCATAATGTCACCTCTGTATTTTTAGGTGACATTATGCGCATGTGTGCGGCCCCGGTCAAACCGTACGGGCCGTACGGTGTAAGAAATAACTACATATAACTTATTATTATATTTGAATTAATTTTGATGATTGCGGTTTTTTGTTCAATGAATAAAAATAATTATCCGCTAAGATATTGGAAATAATAATAGAATAAAGAATGTTGCCCGTACGGTAAAAGGTTTTTTATCTTTCCGGGAAGGGATGGAGGAATGCTCATGACGACCCGGCCCCCGGCGATACGGCTCACATGAATATCCCGACCTCTGGGTGGTGATCATGTCCAGGCGCTACGCTGTCTATGGGATGGTTCGATCCTGTCCAGGTCAAGAATTCCATCGGCTCGGATCATGACGTTGACGACCATTGAATCTTTCCGGGAAGGGATAGAGGAATGCTCATGATGTTCCGGCCCCGGCCCCCGGCGATACGGCTCACATGAATATCCTGACCTCTGGGTGGTGATTCTGTCCAGGCGCTACGCTGTCCATGGGATGATTCGATCATGTCCAGGTCAAGAATTCCATCGGCTCGGATCATGACGTTGACGACCATTGAATCTTTCCGGTAAGGGATGGAGGAATACTCATGATGTCCCGGCCCCGGCGATACGGCTCACATGAAATCCCGACCTCTGGGTGGTGATCATGTCCAGGTCAAGAATTCCATCGGCCCGGATCACGATGTTGACGACCATCGATCTTTCCGGGAAGGGATGGAGGAATGGTCATGATGTCCCGGCCCCCGGCGATATGGCCCACATGAATATCCCGACCTCTGGGTGGTGATCATGTCCAGGTCAAGAATTCCATCGACTCGGATCACGACGTTGACGACCATCGATCTTTCCGGGAAGGGATGGAGGAATGGTCATGACGACCCGGCCCCCGGCGATATGGCTCACATGAATATCCTGACCTCTGGGTGGTGATCATGTCCAGGTCAAGAATTCCATCGGCCCGGATCACGATGTTGACGACCATCGATCTTTCCGGGAAGGGATGGAGGATTGCTCATGATGTCCTGACCCCGGCGATACGGCTCACATGAATATCCCGACCTCTGGGTGGTGATCCTGTCCAGGCGCTACGCTGTCCATGGGATGATTCGATCATGTCCAGGTCAAGAATCCTATCGGCCCGGATCGCGACGTTGACCACCATTGAATCTTTCCGGGAAGGGATGGAGGAATGCTCATGACGACCCGGCCCCCGGCCCCTGGCGATATGGCTCACATGAATATCCTGACCTCTGGGTGGTGATTCTGTCCAGGCGCTACGCTGTCCATGGGATGATTCGATCATGTCCAGGTCATAAATCCTATCGGCCCGGATCACGACGTTGACGACCGTTGAATCTTTCCGGGAAGGGATGGAGGAATGCTCATGACGACCCGGCCCCCGGCCCCCGGCGATATGGCTCACATGAATATCCTGACCTCTGGGTGGTGATCATGTCCAGGCGCTACGCTGTCCATGGGATGATTCGATCCTGTCCAGGTCATGAATCCTATCGGCCCGGATCACGACGTTGACGACCGTTGAATCTTTCCGGGAAGGGATGGAGGAATGCTCATGATGCCTCGGCCCCTGGCGATATGACCACATGAATATCCCGACCTCTGGGTGGTGATCATGTCCGGGCGCTACGCTGTCCATAGGATGATTCGATCCTGTCCAGGTCAAGAATTCCATCGGCCCGGATCACGACGTTGACGACCGTTGAATCTTTCCGGGAAGGGATGGAGGAATGGTCATGACGACCCGGCCCCCGGCGATATGGCTCACATGAATATCCTGACCTCTGGGTGGTGATCATGTCCGGGCGCTACGCTGTCCAGGGGATGATTCGATCCTGTCCAGGTCAAGAATCCTATCGGCCCGGATCACGACGTTGACCACCATTGAATCTTTCCGGGAAGGGATGGAGGAATGCTCATGACGACCCGGCCCCCGGCCCCCGGCGATATGGCTCACATGAATATCCTGACCTCTGGGTGGTGATTCTGTCCAGGCGCTACGCTGTCCATGGGATGATTCGATCATGTCCAGGTCATGAATCCTATCGGCCCGGATCACGACGTTGACGACCATCGATCTTTCCGGGAAGGGATGGAGGAATGCTCATGATGTCCCGGCCCCCGGCCCCCGGCGATATGGCTCACATGAATATCCTGACCTCTGGGTGGTGATCATGTCCAGGTCAAGAATTCCATCGGCCCGGATCACGACGTTGACGACCGTTGAATCTTTCCGGGAAGGGATGGAGGAATGGTCATGACGACCCGGCCCCCGGCGATACGGCTCACATGAATATCCCGACCTCTGGGTGGTGATCATGTCCAGGCGCTACGCTGTCCATGGGATGATTCGATCCTGTCCAGGTCATAAATCCTATCGGCCCGGATCACGACGTTGACGACCATCAGATCAACAAATCCTTATCAGGTTCACAAAGGGCCTTTGCTTCGCGATATACTGCTTGATAATCGTTATCATTAAAGCCTTTTACATTTAATATTTTTACAAGAAGCAATCCCATAAACCTCTCTTTTGCGTGTTTCCTGTTGTCATAAAGTTTTTCATCGCCTAACATATCAAGATTTATAAGCCTGAATTTACAATTTTCATATGCACCTTGCGCCCGTGATTGAAATACTTTACTTTTTTTTGGTAAAGTATTTTTTTTCACGGCCTCATATATTTTATTCGCTTCTTCGTATCCTTCAAGCAAAATTTCACGGCGTTTATCTCCTTGATTGCTGCTTGTCTCACTTGCCGGTATTGAAAGTGCGACGGTTAAATTTGGATGGGGAAGATTATTATTCATGACAAAGTTCATAACATCATCAAATTTAAAATAACCTAAAAACGTGAGTAGTTGATCTTGAGATATTTTTTCCCCGGTATTTATTTTTCTTCTTCTTGAATTCATGGCCCCGGTTATACTTGAGCGATAATATTCTGTTTCGTGTTTCCACTTATATAAATATCTCTCCGCTATATACCGTTTTTCATAGTTGTATGCTCTTAACCCTTGATTTAAGACAAAATCACATATTTCAGATTCCGTCTTGCTACATAATTGCCTTATTTCCCACAATGCCAACCATTCTTTTCCCATTGCGTCCCTCTCTTGCCCCATTATTTACAACCGGGAAAACAAGGGAGGGGTTCCCCTTGCTTTTAGCCCGTCGGCCTATTCCCGGTGATTACGCTGAAAATGCTGACAATTATCAACGAATCCCCATAATTTTACGGAAAACGTCATAATTCGCGTAAGTAGTTGAATATCAACGTTTTATTTTCCCTCCACCACCTTAACGAAGTTTACATAATAACAGTTATCCGACAATCCGTTTTTAACCAATTATCCACTTTTACGCTCTATACGGCCTTTCCTCTCCACTTCAGCCATGAATTTTAAGTAAGTGCCTGATATAGTTATTTAAAGTCATTGCCGCCGCCGCTGCATTTTCAGATAACCGGCGGTATTCTTCAGCGTCAACATTTACCCTGATTCCCGTGTCTTTTATCGGCTCCGTCCGCCTGGCCTTCATAGTCTTGATCCGCCGTAAGCGTTTCAGTTCCGCCCTTATCTCTTCAAGCTCCATATGTAGGGCAGGGGAGACAGCCCCCGCCTTTGCGCCTTCGACTGATCGAACCATCAAAAGCCGCTCCTTTTCTTCAAGCTCCCCGATCCGCTCCCCGTGGTTCATATCGCCCTTACTCCTCCTCGAGGTCGTCGGCTTCAGTCAGAATGATTTCCGCGTGTAGCTTCTTCAGGGCTTTAAACTTTTTCGTGTCGAGTAGATCATCATGACCGCTCTTTAAAATCGCTTGTAGGGCATCCTCAGCGGTCACAACTTCCGCCGTATCGCGCTCACCTTGCCATTGGGTGCCGTGAATGATTACATAACGTCCATCCTTCAATTTTGTTATCCCCTGGTGCCTTCCGGTGCTTCCACAAGTCCAGTTTCTACCGTCCCAGAAATCAAGGTCGGCATTATACCGTACTTTCCCAATGACATTGCCTTCATCGTCATAAACATTGACCCGACATTCGCCCATAATGAACCTCCTTTTTTTCTTACCATACCATAAAAATCCCCAAAGTCAATCTTTTTGGTAAAAAGCCTCCGTCACGTGAAGTCAACGGAGGCTCCGCCCTGGTGGAGGCTATTCGCTCTCAAAATTGACGCCGTAAAATTCCGCAACGGTAAATTCATCAATCCTCGGCATGCCTTCCCTCAACTTCTCAATTTTGGCAAGATCGCATTTCGGAGACAATCGCATCAATTCAAGCTCAGCAATCGAAGATTTGCAATAATTAATCGTGTCAAGAAGTTTTTCCGTTTCCCGCGCGACACTGTTATCCTTTGGCCGTCTTAAATGGAATAACGACGGCCCCGGCCTTTAGTCCATCCAAATAATCCGCCCATTTCTGCATCATTCCTTTCCGCTCTTCTAAGTGAGATGTACGATTATAAGCAGTTCCAAGGGGGTCTCTCACGGCATGGGCAAGTTGGTGTTCAATAATATCAGGGCGAACGTGTAGCACCTCATCAATAATTGTCCTTGCCATTGCCCGGAATCCGTGCGGCGTCATTTCGTTTTTGCCATATCCTAACCGGCGAAGGGCTCCAAGGGTTGTATTTTCAGACATTGCCCGGTCAATTGATCTTTCCGACGGGAAAACATATCTGCTATTTCCGGTCAAAGGTTTAATGTCGTTTAAGATTTCAACGGCTTGAGGGGATAGAGGAATAATGTGATCTTGACCCATTTTCATTTTCTTTCCCGGAATTGTCCAAAGGCATGAATCAAGATTAATCTCCACCCATTCGCAATGCCGAAGCTCACCGGGGCGAACAAAAGTCAACACGGAAAGAATCAATGCGCATTTGGTAACAAAACTGCCTTTATAGCCGTCCATTGCCCTCAAGAGGGCTCCGACTTCTTTAGGATCGGTGATTGCGGCATAGTGTTTTTCTCTTGGTTGTGGAATTGCGCCAATAAGATCATGTGCGGGGTCTCGATCCGCGCGGCCCGTAGCGACGGCATAGCGGAAAATCTGACTGACCATGCCTCTTAGACGGTGCGCCGTTTCCAGTGTTCCGCGCGATTCTACGCGACGCAACACCGTCAACAGCTCAGGGGCTTTAATTTCTGCAATTGATCGCTTTCCTATCCAGGGGAATACGTCACGCTCTAAGGCATGCAATACCTTTACAGAATGTCCCGGCGAACGTGTGGTTGAAAATTTTAAATGCCATTCACGGGCGATTACTTCAAATGTTTCTTTTTCCGTCGTTTCTGCTTGTTTTTGCGCTTTCCGCAAAACTCCGGGGTCAATGCCGTTTGCTATCTGTTTTCTCGCCTCTTCTTTTCGTTGCCGTGCTTCGGAAAGGGATATTTCCGGGTAAGTGCCAAGAGAAAGTTTTTTCTCTTTACCTCCAAAGCGATACTTGAAACGCCATAACTTGCCCCCGTTAGGCATAACCGACAGAAAAAGGCCCCCACCATCAAAGAGCTTATATACGTTGCTTTTGGGTTTTACGGTTCTTACTTGCGCGTCTGATAGCTGCGTAACTCTTTTAGACATATGCGTTTTCCTCCTTTTGGGGGCCTCGGCTTTTGTTTGGGGGCCTTTTGTGGTAAAAAAGGCCCCCAAAAATGGCGGATTCTGATAAACTTCATAGCACGTAGTTGGACGAATGGCAATAAAAAACCCGCTATTTCTAACGGGTTTTTTACTTCTTTGGACTTCTTTGGACTATGTCTTGGTGGAGATGAGGGGGATCGAACCCCTGGCCTCGGCATTGCGAACGCCGCGCTCTCCCAGCTGAGCTACATCCCCTTTATGCCCTTTCAGGTGGCCTATTCTTGTGACCACACCACAACCTGAGGCCCTCCATATATGATTTCTGTCTTTTCTGTCAAGTAATTGCTGTCGGAGAATTGCTTTTCATTCTTGACAAGGTTTCGCCCTTTTCCTATACTCACGTAAAATAAAGAGGGAGGAGTGCTATGGCAAAAATCGACGCCTTTTTCCAGTTGATGAACGAACAGGGGGCTTCCGACCTCCATCTTGTGACGGGACAGCAGCCGGCGATTCGCGTCCGGGGCGAGATCGAGCGGATCAAATACGACCTCCTGGAGAACGACAGCCTCAAGGCCATGCTCTACGAGATTGCTCCGGAGTACAAGATCAAGCAGTTCGAAGAAACGGGGGATGTTGACTTTGCCTATGAAATCCCTGGACTTGCCCGTTATCGAGCCAATTTTTTCATGCAGAAATGGGGCTGCGCCGCCGTCTTCAGAGAGATTCCCAGTACGATTCTCACGTCCGAACAGCTTGGCCTGCCGGCCGTTGTTTCAAAACTGGCCCTCCTGCCCCGGGGGCTGGTCCTGGTAACCGGTCCGACCGGAAGCGGTAAATCCACGACCCTGGCGGCTATCATCGATCAGGCCAACCGTACCCGGAAGGATCATATCATTACCGTTGAAGATCCGATCGAGTTTGTCCATCACAGCCAGCAGTGCATCGTGAATCACCGGGAAGTCGGCGTTCACACCAAGACCTTTTCCTCCGCCCTGCGCGGCGCCCTCCGTGAGGACCCGGATATCATCCTTGTCGGGGAAATGCGGGATCTCGAGACCATTCGTCTGGCTGTGGAAGCAGCCTCTACCGGCCATCTTGTTTTCGGCACCCTCCATACGACTTCGGCAGCGAAGACCGTGGATCGCGTTATCGAGGTTTTCCCCGCCAGCGAGCAGTCACAGATCCGCTCCACCCTGGCGGACGGCCTCCGTGCTGTCGTAGCGCAGGTTCTCTTCAAGCGGATTGACAAGAAAGGCCGCTGCGCCGCCCTGGAAATCCTGGTTGCCACATCCGCCGTCCGGAACCTCATCCGGGAAGCCAAGACCTTCCAGATCACCTCCATGATCCAGACGGGGAAGAAGTATGGTATGCAACTCCTCGATGACGCCATCTTCGAGTTGGTGAACAAGGGCTGGATCGATCCCGACGAGGCCTATGCCAAAGCCAATGACAAGACCCGCTTCCGTCCATTGCTTAAGAATGCGCCCTCGGACTTTACGGATGCGTAAACAATGTAAATAATTAATCTAGGCATGCGGGGGTAAAAGACTGCTATGAGAAAACAGGAAATCGACTTTATCTTAGGGAAAATGCTGGATTCCCATGGGAATGTCTCGGATCTGAACATCACCGTGGGGAAACCTTTTCAGGTTGAGGCCTCGGGCCAGTTGGCGGGGGTGGAGCTTGACCCGCCCTTCCCGAAGCTGACGCCTTTTCAAACAGAAATATTTGCCATGAACCTGGTCAATCAGGACCGGAGGCTTACGGAGACACTTATCGGTGAGGGATCCTGCGATTCCTCTTACGAGCTTCCCGGGAAGGCCCGCTTCCGGGTGAATATTTTTGCCCAGCGGGGCAATTATTCCGTCGTCCTGAGAAAGCTGGAAACAAGGATTCCCACCTGCGAGGACCTGAATCTTCCCGAAGCCTTTTACAAGATGGCCGAGGAAAAAAACGGGATCATCCTGGTGACCGGCGCCACCGGCAGCGGTAAATCTACGTCTCTTGCCGCCGTTCTCGACCGGATCAACGAATCGAAATCCGTTCATATTGTAACTCTGGAAGATCCCGTCGAGTTTTCTCATCCCCACAAAAAGGCCACCTTTAACCAGCGGGAGATGGGAAATGATTTCGACACCTTCGCCAATGGCCTCCGGGCCGCCCTGCGCCAGGCCCCCAAGGTCATCCTCGTAGGGGAAATGCGGGACCGGGAAACCGTGGAAATAGGCCTTTCCGCTGCCGAAACGGGGCATCTCGTCGTCAGCACCCTCCATACCGTGGACGCGGGCCAGACCATCAACCGTATCCTCGGCATGTTCTCCTCGGAGGAGGAAACGCAGATCCGCATCCGCCTGTCCGACACTGTCCGCTGGATCGTCTGCCAGCGCCTTCTTCCCAAAGTCGGCGGCGGCCGGGTGGCGGCTTTCGAGATCATGGGCTCCAACATGCGCACTAAGGACACGATCCTCCACGGGGAATCGGAGGGGAAGACCTACTCCGAAATCATCACGGCCAGCAAGGCCTTCGGGATGATTACCTTTGACGACTATATCGTGGAGCTTTATCAGAAGGACTTGATCACCGAGGAAACAGCCCGGGGCTACGCCACGAATAAAGGCGTTGTCGGCCGTGGCATCGATTCCGTGAAAAGCTCCAAGGGCGAAAAGACAACAGAACTGGGCAAATTGTCCATCGACCAGGACTACGGAAAGCCGAAATCGAAATGGTAGTGATGACAAGGAGGACGATATAGCGCTATGGAAGAACAAAAAACTTTAGCCAATGATGTTGCCGCCGGGGATTACAATGCCTCGGACATGCCTTTTGATTTTGTCGAAGCAGGGACGCAAACCGTCCTGATCTGCGAACCCGATGCCGGGGTTCGTGAAAAGATCGTTGCCGCCATGAAATCATCCGGCTATAGAATTACGGAAGCGGCAAATGCCCGGGACGCCCTGAAGAAGAATCGTTTTCATGTTTATGATGTTGTCGTTCTCAATGAACGCTTCGATACGGACAATCCTGACGCCAATGACCTGCTGGTCTACTTCGAGGCCCTGCCCATGTTTACGAGGCGTCAGACCTTCGTCATTCTCCTCACGGAAAGATTTCGCAGCTCCGACAATATGGCGGCCTTCAACAAGAGCGTCAATCTGGTCGTCAACCTGACGAACGTGGATGATTTCGCCGCTATCTTCAAACGGGGTCTGGCCGACCACACCGCCTTCTACCATATCTTCAAGGAGACCCTGAAGAAGATGGGGAAAGTCTAAAAGGAACGGGGTCTTACTTTTTTAAAGACTCTGCTGTTGCGATGGCCTGGTGGGCCAGATCTTCCTGGCCCAGCGCGTTATAAGCGCCGGCAAGGTAGAGGAGGTAAAAAGGATTGTCAGGTTCTGCCGTGATGGCCTTCTGGAAGGCGGTCACGGCTTTTTCATGGTGGGAGAATCTGGCAAGGGTGTTGCCGAGCCGGTTGTAGTAGGCGCCGGTAAACGCCGGCCCAAGCTTGATGGCCCTTTCGTAGGCGGTGAGGGCGGCGGCGATATCGCCCTTTTCGACCATGATGTCCCCGAAAAGGAGATGGTAGGCCGGCTCGTCGGCCCTTTCCCGGATACAGCGGTCCAAAGCCCGGATGGCACGGTCATAATGGCCTGCCTGCCGGTAGACCTCGGACAGGCGGCTATAGTAAGCCCCGGCCGTCGTCGGCTCGATTGCCGCAGCCCGCTCGTAGGCAGTCTCGGCTTCATCAAATGATTCTAAAGCCACCAGGGCATTTCCCATACGACAATAGGCCATCGCGTCTTCCGGTTCCAAGTCGGTCATTTTCCTGAAGACGGCGACGGCTTTTTCGATCCGGCCGGTCTTCAGGTAAGCCTCCCCCAGGTCGCCCATGAGGGCATAGTCCTCAGGCTGGGCGGCTATTGCCCGCTCACAGATTCCGACCAGACGATCATAGTGGCCGTCGCGCTTGAATATCCGCACCAGTTCATCGAAGGCAAAACCGGTGAAGATTTTCCGCTCCAGTTCTTTTTCCAGAAGATTTTCGAAACAACCGACGGCATCGTCCATGAAGCCGCCGTCATGGTAGGCCCAGGCCAGGGCCAGGACAAAGGAATCATCCCCGGGATGACGTTCAATAAGTTTCTCGTAGAGATCGATGGCCGCCGGGTATTCCCCTTCCCGGAGATGACCTTCGGCGGCCTTGCACATCTGTTCGGAAACATGCTTGTCGTCCACGCTATGATCCCTTTGTCCCATCGAGTATCCCTGTTTTCAGCAACTGCTGCAGGAGCCGCATCCGCCGCCGGATGCCGCCAGACTGGAGGACAACTTGAATCCCGACCCCATGGCGCTGTCCATGAAATCCACCGTAATCGGCTTGGCCTCTTCATAGAGAGTCTTGTCGATCAGAAAGGTAAGTCCGCTGTCCTGGACCACTTCGTCGGTTTCCTTTGGCTCATCCAGAGCCATTCCCAGGTTGGGTCCCCCTCAACCAGCGGTCATCATAATCCGGATGGACTGGATGTCCTTTCCCTGCAGGAATTCCTTGATCACCTCATTTGCTTTTTGCGTAACTTCCAGCATATTTATCTCCTTTTAAAGGTTAATATTTGTCGTGGTTGCCTGCCATCGACAAGGGCAGCTAAAGTAATCATGTCGGCAAACTTTGTCAATCTATTCCTCTCTGGTTAGCAAACCTTTTTCCCGCTCACGGGAGAAGGAACGAAATAGGAATGGGCGCGATATGTCGGTATAGTCAAGTATTACCCTTGGACGTCGGCAGGGATTTTTTCTTTCCCTGGTAACTCGCGATGATTCTGGCCAGGAAAATGGCAATATAGAATTGTCCCAGGATGGCTTCGATAATGACAAGGAGTTTTGCCCCTTTACTTATGGGGATAATGTCGCCAAAGCCGACGGTCGTGAGGGTGACGAAACTGAAGTATGAGAAAGATGACGTATTCGTCAAGTGGATCGCCTTTTTCGGTGCGGTGAAGTGGAAAGATCCGGGATCAATGTGCTCCACAAGGGCGTAGGCCAGGCTCCAGATAACCCCGATAAGGAGATACACACAGGCAGCCCCGCTGATGGTATCCACTGTTACCTCCGTGGTGTGCAAAAAATCGGCTATGATCGCCATAGCGAGGAAGATAAAGAAACTTAAAGTGGACACCGCAAATATGAGCTCCAGAACCTGGGGGAGCACGGGCATGAAACTGGAGAGTACGCCAAAAAGAAGCATTATGCCGCCGTTGATATAGGCGAACAGACGCAGGCGGCGGCTGTGGTCGAACATGTAGAGGCTGGAGAAAAATATGGCCAGATTAATGAACAAAAAAAGGTGCTCCGCGAACCCTCTTCCTTCGATAAAAGGATATGAGACAATCATCAGCGTCAGAGATGCCAGGAGATAATGAAATTTGCTGGTTTCCATAAGTCGGAGCAGGGGATTCATGAGAATTGACATATCAGAAAGTTTAACCTGTGAAAACGACTATTTTCACGTTTGCAGAGCGAAACCATTTTGACATGACATTTGTCCCCGTGATAGAGAAAAAAATAGTGTGATACAGGAGAACAAGTCATGGCGAAACTGACCTTGAAGGAACTGCTCGCGCGACTGGAGAACAATAAACGTTTTCTTGAAAATGTTCGGGCCCTGAAAAAAATTCCCCCCCGGGAAGGCCTTTTTACTCCTTTTCCCGAGTGGCTTCATCCCCGCCTGGGGGCGGTGCTTGCAGGGCAGGGGATTGGGCAGCTATACAGCCACCAGGGACAGGCCGTCGAACTGGTCCGGTCAGGGCGGGATGTAGTATTAATGACGCCCACGGCCAGCGGCAAGACCCTCTGTTATAACCTGCCGGTGTTGCAGCGGATTCTTGAGGAGCCGGAGACCAGAGCCCTCTATCTCTTTCCCACCAAGGCCCTGGCCCAGGATCAGATGCACGAGGTTCATGGGCTCATCGGGGAGCTGAAGGCGGACATCAAGACCTATACCTACGACGGCGACACCCCCGACGACGCCCGCCAGGCCATCCGCCGGCAGGGCCATGTGGTCGTCACCAATCCCGACATGCTTCACGCCGGTATTCTGCCTCACCACACTAAGTGGCAGAAATTATTCGCTAATTTGAAATATGTCGTCATCGATGAACTCCATGTCTATCGGGGCGTCTTCGGGTCTCATCTGACCAATGTCCTCCGGCGCCTCGTCCGGATCTGCCGTTTTTACGGGCAGGATCCCGTTTTCATCTGCTGCTCCGCCACGGTGGCCAATCCCCGGGAGCACGCCGAGGCGCTGCTGGAGCGGCCCATGACCCTCATCGACGAAAGCGGCGCCCCCACGGCGGCGAAGACCTTCATTCTCTATAATCCGCCGATCGTCAACCGGGAGCTGGGCATCCGCCAGTCCGCCCTGACCCCGGCCCGGAGGATTGCGGCGGAACTTATCGAAAACGACATCCAGACCATCGTTTTTGCCACGAGCCGCCTGAACGTCGAGGTCCTCACGAAATATCTCAAGGATCAATTTAACAAGGGCAAGCCCGTTGATCCCCGGTCGGTAACGGGCTATCGGGGCGGCTATCTGCCCCTGCTCCGCCGGGAGATTGAAGAGGGACTCAGGAAGCGGAAGGTCATGGGCGTCGTGACCACCAATGCCCTCGAATTGGGGATAGATATCGGCGATCTGGAGGCCTGCATCCTGTGCGGTTATCCCGGTTCCATCGCCAGCACCTGGCAGCAGGCAGGCCGGGCCGGACGCCGGATGGGTCACAGTCTGGCCATCCTTATCGCCCGGAGCAGCCCCATGGACCAGTTTATCGTCGAGCATCCCGACTATTTCTTTTCCCGCTCCCCGGAGCACTGCCGGATCAACCCGGATAACCTCCTTATCCTGCTGCACCATCTCAAAAGCGCCGCCTTTGAGCTGCCCTTTGAGAAGGGGGAGCGTTTTGGCAAGGAAAACCTGGAAGAACTCCTTGGCTACCTCGAGGAAAAGGGGGTCCTCCACCAGGCGGAGGGGCGCTGGCACTGGATGGCGGAAAGCTATCCCGCCGACGAGGTCAGCCTGCGGAGCATCAACCCGGAAAATATTGTTGTCGTCGATACCTCCGATGCGGGCCAGCACCGGGTCATCGCCGAAGTGGACTGGGACAGCGCCTTTACCACCGTCCACGACGACGCCATCTACATGGTCGAATCCCAGCAGTATCATGTGGATAAACTCGATCTGGAAAGAAAGACGGCCTATGTGCACCGTGTCGAGGTCGGTTATTATACCGATGCCATGACCTACACGAATGTCCGGGTGATCGATTCCTTTGAAAGCAAGCGTTTTCATCAGATTATTGTTGAGCACGGGGAGGTGCAGGTAGTCCGCAAGGTGGTGGGATTCAAGAAAATCAGGTTCTATACGGCGGAAAATCTCGGCTACGGCGACGTCTCCCTTCCGGAGAAGGATATGCACACCACCAGTTACTGGTTGACGATTCCCAAGGACCTGCTGGCGGCCCTTCCCTACAACCAGGCCGAAATTATCGACGGCCTGACCGGCCTTGCCTACAGTCTCCACCACCTTGCCGCCATGCGCCTCATGGCCGATCTTCATGACCTTGATCGGGCCATCGGCGACAAGAGCGGGGAGTGGTTCGTGAAAAAAGGGAAGGAGTTGCGAGCCATCACCAATTATGACGCCGCCGGGGAAAACTCACGGATCGACGCCTTTGACCCCACCATCTTTCTCTTCGACGCTTACCCGGGGGGCATCGGTTTTTCCGCCCTCCTCTATGAGCAGCACCTGGATCTGCTCCAGGGAGTCCGACAATTGTTGCGGAGTTGCCCCTGTTCCCATGGGTGCCCCTCCTGCGTCGGCCCTACCCTGGATGTGGGGCCGACGGCCAAAGAAGTGGCCCTGTCCATCCTCGCGCAAATGGGGAATTAACACCCATGCCCGAAGCGGGCACAACGAAGTATGAAAATCCCCTCTTACCCCCCTTTGTCAAAGGGGGGTAAGAGGGGATTTTCATATAAAGGGATAGCGATCCTCCGGCCACGGACTGACAAGGGGCAGGAATCTGTTGCCTGCCCCTGTTTGATTCCTGAGGAGTAACGCATCATGGCCAATCGACTTGCAGGAAAACCAAATAGGACTGAATGACCGTATCCCCCAGGGTTGCCGCTTTCTTCCAGTCCGTGATCGCCTGTTCCCGTTTCCCGAGATTGTCGTAGGCGTTACCCCGGAGCCGGTAGTTGATGCTCTCCCCGGGATTTTTCACAATCGCTGCGGAAAGGGTTTTTATGGCCCCCTGATAATTACCGGCGGTGATCTCTGCGCGGCCGATTTCTGTTGGCGTTTTCTTCTTTGCCATCGCCTTTTCATAAGGAGATTGCCCTTTAGGCACAGGTTTTTTTGCATATTTCTTCTTGGGCTTGCTTGCCAACTGCTGTTTTTCCGGGGTCGAGCCGCTCTCCGTGGCAACTGTTTTCTTTTCCGTTACCGCCGCTTTTCCCGGTAGGGGGATCGAAGCGGCAACGACCGGGGCGGCAGCAGGGGCGGCCTTCTTTTCCGCTGCCGTATCTTTTGCCTGTTTTCCGACAGCAACGCCCGGTGTGGCGGCGGCTTTTCCGGGAGGCAGGGCTTCTTTATCCGGGGGCAGCGTATCTGTGGGCGGCGCTTCCGTAGTAGCAGGTTGCTTGGCCTGCCCAGGAGGAGGCAGGGGCGGTCGCGGCGCTTTTAGCAGATCGATCGCTGTGCCGCCGCTATCGGGGAGAAAGTATAGTTGGCTGATCTTCCATTTATTTAGCTCTTTGGTTGCCTTAATATAGACGGCGCCTTTATTTTTTGATCCCTCCACGGGAATGGAAAGATCGGCTTTCCCACCCGTCCCTTCGGTGGAGATGTTTCCCACCATCCACCAGCCGGGTTTTATAGGGGCGCCGATTATGTTCTGCGCCTCCCTGTTTGTCTGGACTTTATCGATAGCCATGACGTATGGTTCTGAGCTCTTCAGTGTTTCGAAGAGGAAGAAAACGGAACCTACCGAAACCAACAGCGAGAAGATAAAAATGATGACGCCCCACATGGTCCACTTCCGCTGCACCTTCCGGAAATGCTCGATGCTGTCCCACTTTTTGTTTCTCCATGCCCAGGCGTTTCCTTTGAAACCCAGGACGAAGGGCATGAACATGCCGACTAAGGGAACAAAGGTCAGCAGGGCGATATACGTCTTGTTGAAAATTCCCCAGACCCAGTTCATCAGAAAGGCCCCCCAGTTCCAGCCCTTCAATTCAACCGGGATTACGGCTTGCTTACCCTGACCGGATGTGTTTTCCATGGCAATTCCTCCTTTTAAGCCAAGCATCCTTCCTCATTTGTTAGGCAATTATTGTCGGCTTTCTTTTTCTTTTAAAAACCGGAACCCGTATAAATATAAAGCAATGTAAACCGGAACCACAAATAATAAGCCAATTAAGTTAATTGGGTCAAATGCCGTACCGGATGCTCTTGGTTGGATGATTATATTATAGGTGAGATCCCAAATTACAAACATGAAAAGGTATGCTTTCCAAGCCATTGAACTGAAAAGAGTTTTTCTGTATGCGTACAAATAAAGTCCACCCAATGCACCTAAGGATATCACGGAATCAATAATACCCCATATCCCGCCAATGCCTCCTGTTGAATATCCTAATATAAGCAGGAGAATAAAAAACCAAAAATAGATTTTCCAAAACATATGTTTTCCTCCTCCGATATGGGGATATACATCTTCATGAAAAATAATCCTCATTTCTCCATCGCGCAAACGCCGGATTGGGAAAGTCGCCTACTGACCGCCGGTCATTATTCTGCGGGCAAAACTTTTTGGTAGTCGGTTGTTCCATGAATAATATCATCAGCTTCCAGAGCGTCGATTCTCGACACTCAAAAATATTGACGGTTTTTCTGCTCCATATCATCAAATTTTGCAGTCACGACGCCGGGCATTAGTCCCATTTGCCTGCTTGTTCGGACACCCGATGTCTCCAGTAATCAGGTGCGCGGTGCAGATGCATTACAGCAATGATTACAACCTGATCTTCCTCTTCACAATACAGCACACCGTAAGGGAAACGCTGAATGAGCCTCCTGCGGATACCCTTTAGCTGGATGGGGTATGCCTGCGGATTCCGCCCAATATCGTCGGTTCCTCGTTTCATTGCCTTCAGGAATTCCCTGCCCAGACTTTGCCTATGGCTTTCATAGAAAAGGGCCGCATCATTCATCTCCTCTTCTGCCTGGGGTAAAAAAATAACTTTCTTCATCGTACTTTCGCGAATGCATCCCGATAGACATTATCCGCAGATCGGCCTTGAATCGTACCCTCCCGGTACGCCTGATACCGCCTCTCAGCCTCTTCAAGCCATAATGCCTCGGCATTGGCATCGTCTTGATTGTCCAAGCTTTCAATCAGGCTCATTGCCAGATGCGCACGCTCCGGAGCTGAGAGCGAAAATGCCTCTTCTTCAATTTTTTTCAAATCAGCATTCATAACCAATCTCCTTAAAAATTAATAAGCTCTTCGATAAGGCCAAGCTCGATATGGACTTCTTGAGGCAATCTTTCAGTTTCCATATATTGTGACCCCTTTTTCCTCAACGATTTTCCTGAAAGCTTAGGGGAGATCGTGCCTTTTTTACGAATCACCTCGAAGCCAATTTTTCTCAAAGCCTTGATGAGGCGCTGGCCAGCGACAGCGGGAAGGCTGCTCATGAGTTGACTGCTACGCGTTGAACCCCTACGAATTCGGTGGCTGCATGGTCCTCTACCTCAAGACAGAGCTCAATTGCTTCCTTTACTCTTTTCATCAACATATCGAGGGATTTGTCCTGTGTATGGCAGCCTTTCAACGTGGGCACGGAGGCCACAAAGTATCCATCCTCATCTTTTTCAATAATCACGCTAAACTCTTTATTCATTTCATTGATCCCCCATTTTTTGTACCATATAGGGGAAGAATTGTTTCATCTTCTATTTGGCGCGAACGGCGTAACTCAGCCGCCGCGATTCTGCGGTCGGCTGAATTAATTAATTGTCAGATACTTATCTTTTTCATTTGTTCCGCAAAGACAGGCTGAAACTCTTGAGCCGTTTTCATGAGCCATTCAAAGCATTTGTCCCAGTTGTCACTATCACCTACGTCAATGTTTAGAACTGTTTTAATACGGCTTGCCTTCTTCCCCTCAAGTTCCATCCATTCAAGCTCTTGGCCAATGCCAAACGCATAGGCTGCTCTCAGTGAGAGTGTCGCTTTGTTACCCTCTTCTTCCATGCCCTTTCCTCCTGGCCATAACATCGTAGTAGGCCACCTAACAGCGGTATCTTTAAACCGCTAAGTGCGGATAACTAACCGAAATAACCTATGTATGTAATAGGTTGCGATGCCAACAGAAACCGGCATTCGGCATTAATTAACCGACAACAGCTGGGTTAATTCCCCCGGCCCACCCACATCTCCCAGAACATTCATTTTCAGGCTATTCCTCACCATAAACTTTCACCCTGAGGTCCTAAAGGCCACTTCTCGTTGTGCCGATACATCGAAATATATGGAGCTTTATTGATCGTTTCCCGCCTGCCAAAAATCTCTGCCGGAGCTCCGGCAGAGGTTAACTGCATGATATTAATGGCAAATTGACGACAGTGCGCGCCGTTTTTTAATTTTTTTCTGCATCGCTGTCACGCCAATTTGCGTGGCTGCAACCGGGTAATTATCTCGTTCAGGCGGGCTTCCAATTCCGTGCTGAATTGATCGATTTCACCGGTGAGGCGGGTCTTCTCCTCCTCGCCTAAAGCGGCGAGTTCAAGACTTGCGATCTTGGTCTTTGTGGCAGTCAGATTTTTGACCGCCCCCTTGACGATTTCCCGTTCCGTCTTCGGTTCATGGGGCTGGCGCTCTTTTATTTGCTATTCGGAAAAGCGCGACAAATTGCTAACTTGCTTTCGTTGTGGCGAAGTATAAGCACAATAAAATCGTATGTCAATAAGATATTCACCCTCAAAATGGCAGGCGGGGGAGTGAAAGATTTAGAGGAAAAGTCAATAGGCGGGACAAGGACTTGTATTTTCCGCTTTTATCAGGTATCTCATAACAAAAGTGCAGATGGAAGGATTTTACCCTATGGATAACCTGAGACGCATGTTCGATCCTGGCACGATTGCCCTGATCGGCGCCAGTGACAAGGAGGGGTCGCCGGGAAAGGCAATCCTGAATAATCTGCTGGCCTGCCGGGAAAGAAAGATCTTCCTGGTCAATCCGGGGCGCCCGTCCCTTGGCGACCGGCCCTGTTATCGTAGCGTCACGGAAATCCCCGAGCATATCGATCTGGCCGTGGTAGCGACGCCGGCCCCGACGGTTCCCGGTGTTGTCGAGGACTGCGGCCGGGCCGGGGTGGACGGCATGATCATCATTTCCGCCGGGTTCCGGGAAGCGGGGGAGGAAGGCCGGAAACTCGAAGCAGAGATCATCCGCATCAAGAAGCAATATCCCCTGCGGATCCTCGGACCCAACTGCCTGGGCATCATCCGCCCCCATGCCGGACTTTGCGCCGCCCGCTTGAGCGGCGCCCCCGAACCGGGGAAGATCGCCTTTCTCACCCAGAGCAACGCCTTTGGCAAGATCCTCTTCGACTGGGGGGTCAGCGCCCATATAAGTTTCAGCATGCTGGCCTCCCTCGGTTCGGCCATCGACATCGATTTCGGGGATTTGATCGACTATCTGGGGACCGATCCCCATACCCGGAGCATCATGATCTACATGGAGGACGACATCGGCCACCTCCGGAAGTTTATCGGCGCCGCCCGGGGGTTTGCCCGGAACAAGCCCATCGTCCTCCTCAAACCGGCCCGCCTTGGCGATGACGCCCCGGGGCCGGGGGCCAGGATCTCCCATACGGATATCCTGGTTGGCCCCGAAGACATCTTCGACGCGGTGCTGCGCCGGGTCGGCGTGGTCCGGGTCAAGGAGACCCAGGATATCTACAACACCGCCAATGTCCTCTTTTCCAGGAATCTGCCCCGGGGCCCCCGACTGGCTATTGTCACCAACGCCGCCGGGGCCGGCCTGCTGGCGGCCAGTCGCCTTGCCAAGTCCGGCGGTAGCCTTGCCGATCTTTCCCCGGAGACCATGGAGGCAGTGGCGGCCATCCTGCCATCATACGGGACGCTGGGCAACCCCATCGATCTTTTGAGGACGGCCGACACCGGTCGTTATGAAAAGGCCGTCCGGTTGTGCCTTGCCGACGAGAACGTTGACGGCGTCCTCGTGATCTTCGGTCTACAGGATGCTGCGGGCGATGAAGAGTTGGCCGCCACGGTTGTGGAGCTGACCCGGAACGCCGCCAAGCCCGTTCTTGCCGCCTGGCTGGGGCGGGAAGAAGTGCGCCGGGGCCGGGATCTGCTCCATAGGAGCGGCGTCCCGACCTACGAAACGCCGGAAGAAGCCGCCCGGACCTATGTGTATATGTACAACTACGAGCGGAACCTGCAGCTCCTCCACGAAACCCCCGCCGAGCTCCCCGTCAATGAGGCGCCGCCGAAAAACCATCTCAAATCCATCATCCGGCGGGTCCTCCGGGAGGGTAATCATGTCCTGACCGAGGAGGACGCCAAGAAATTTTTGACCAATTACGGCATCCCCTTCGTGGCGACACATATCGCCGCTTCTCCCGAGGAGGCGGTCGCTTACGCCCGGGATATCGGTTATCCCGTGGTCCTGAAGATCGCCTCTCCAGATATTATCTTCCGCCAGGACGTCGGCGGGGTAGCGACGGGAATCAACTCCGACGAGGCCCTGCGGAACGCCTATGCACGGCTCCGGGAGCGGGTGGCCAAGTTTCAGCCCCAGGCGGCCATCCGGGGCGTCGTTGTCCAGAAGATGATCGAGGTCATCGATTACGAGCTGATCCTGGGGGCGAAAAAGGACAAACACTACGGCGCCGTGATGCTCTTCGGTATGGGGGGTATCGGCGTCGAGATCTTCCGGGATTTCTCCATCGCCCTGCCGCCCCTCAATCAGTCGCTGGCCCGGCGGCTTATGGAAGAGACGAAGGTTTATACCATGCTCCGGGGATACCGGGGCAAGGCGCCGGCGGACCTGACCCAGCTAGAGCAGATCATCGTCAGTTTTTCAAATCTTATCGTGGATTTTCCCGAGATTCTTTCCATGGACATGAACCCCGTCGCGGTGAGCAACGGCCAGGCCCAGGCTCTCGACGTCCGGATCATCCTGGACCGGGGGAAAATCGATCATACGACTCCCTATCCCCACCTCCTCGTCACCCCCTATCCCACCCGCTATGTGGTTCGCTGGCAGCTTACGGACGGGCGGGAGGTCGTTTTGCGGCCTATCCGGCCCGAGGACGAGCCCCTGGAACATGAGATGTTTACCTCCCTTTCGGAAGAAACGCTGCGGGAGCGGTTCTACCAGACCATCAAAACGATCACCCATGAAATGCACGTCCGTTTCTGCAATATCGATTATGACCGGGAGATGGTGATTGTCGCCGAGATCAAGGAAAACGGCGGGCGGCGCCTCATCGGCATGGGGGGCTTCAATATCGAGGCGGACTTCAAAAAGTGTGAATTCTCCGTTCTTGTCCACGACGATTTTCAGGGCCAGGGGTTGGCCTACAAACTGCTGGATATCCTCATCGGCATTGCCGACGAGAAAGGCCTGGAGGAGTTTTACGGCTACATCCAGCCGTCGAACCGGAAAATGGTCAAACTATGCGAGAAGCTCGGCATGATTCCCGAAAAGACGCCCGACGACCTGACCCGGGTGAGCCTGCGGCTGCGGTAAAAGTTTAAATAGGGACAGAGCCCTATTCTTTTTTGTTAGGCGCGAATTAATAGGGGCTCTGTCCCTAATTAACTGCCCTTGAAGGGGAGGGGAATCTTTCCCCCTTTGACAAAGGGGGATACAGGGGGATTTTTGAGGTACATACTCAATTGAAAAAAAAGGCATCCGGCCAGGAAATGACGACAGATCCCCTGTCCCATAACCCATTTGCGGGGATCAAGGGACTGCTAAAGGATAAAAAGGTAGCGACTCTCCACCAGCAAGAGACGCAGTCTGTCCGGAAGACGGTGTTACGTAAAGGAACCATCGCGAGAGCTACAAAACCGGAAGAGGAAAGGGTCATTTTTCTCGAGGCCATGGAGGATGTGGCCCCGCTGATCAAGGGAAAGGAACGGGAAATCCTGCGGGACAAACCAATCGGGCCTTTTCCGGGGGCGCCGGTGGTGGACGAAAATCGGGAAGCCCTGGAACAACTCACTAAGCTTGTAACCACGGGGGAAGGTTTTATCCTCTCCCTGACTCCGGAGTATATCGAGGGAACAGGCTACAACGTCCATTCCGAGTATGCCCGGCGCCTCCATGCCGGGGATTTTTCCATTCAGGCCCATATCGACCTTCACGGATTGACGGTTGTCGAGGCCAAAGAGATCTTCGACGGATTTATGCAGGAGGCCGTCATGACTGGAAAAGCGGGGGTGCTGATCATTCATGGTCGGGGGCTGTCTTCTCCCGCGGAGCCGGTCCTGAAAAAAAAGGTAGTTGAATGGCTGACCAGTGGCGTCTGGCGCAAAAGGGTCTTCGCCTATGCAAGCGCCCGTTCCTGCGACGGCGGGACGGGGGCCACCTATGTGCTGTTCAGGCCCCGCGCCCGGGGAAAGGCAACAGGCAACAGGCAGTAGACAACAGATCGGGTCATGTGACGGGAGCGGAGGTTTCTTATGTCATGGTCTTTTTGTTATGAGCGTGATTAAACGGCTTCAGCGTCTGACGGGAGAAGCGGCGGTTCCTCCCGGAGAAGTTCCTGTTCCCGGCGGGGGCGGTACGGGGGGAGGAGAATCGCCGCGGATTGAAGAACTCAGTGATTTGCGGAAGCGGATCGACGCCGTTCTTTCCCGTCGCCCCGCAAGCATGATGGAGACGTCTCAGGTGCCATTCCGTGGACCGTCCCGTCCCCTGGAGGAATGTGTCTCCGGGGATGAAATCACAACGTCCGCCGGCTGTTTTTTCTGTGTTGATACGGCTTGGGGTGTTTCCCATTATCACGGCTGCCGCTGTATCGGTGATCTTTCTCCCCTGGATATGACCAGCGTCTCCAGGCTGGCCAATGACGGAGCCCTGGCTGGTCTTGACTATACCCGGGGCGTCTTTCTGGATACGGAGACTACGGGTCTCTCCGGCGGGACGGGGACCGTTGCATTTCTTATCGGCATGGGCTGGTTCGAAGGGTCGCGTTTTGTCATGAAACAGCTCTTTATGAGAGATTATTCCGAGGAGCGGGCGGCCCTGATGTTTCTGCGGGAGTTGGTCCAGGACCGACAGTTCCTCGTTACCTTTAACGGCAAGGCTTTCGACATTAACCTCTTGACCGCGCGTTTCATCCTGAACCGCCTCGCCGATCCCCTTGGGGGTCTGCCCCACCTGGATCTCCTCCATCCTGCCCGCCGCCTCCTCCGGCATCGTCTCGACAATGTCCGACTCGGTACGATCGAAGGGGCCGTATTAGCCATGGAGCGGGAGGAAGATGTCCCGGGATACGAGATTCCCCAGCGCTATTTCGACTGGCTGAAACGCCGGGATGGCCGGCTGATGGCGGATGTATTCCTCCATAACCGCCTTGACGTTCTTTCCATGGCGGCCCTGACGGCCCATCTCACGGAGATGATTGCCGCGGAAGAAACAGGGCCTGCCCGGCGGCCTCCCCCGGATCTTTTGGCGGCGGCCCGGCTGCTTTTGCACCGGGGAGACACGGTTGGGGCGTGCCGGATGCTGACCGAGCTGCGGAGCGCCCCCTGTCCGCTAACGGTGCGGCAGGCCTGCCGCCTCCTGTCTTTAATCTATAAACGGGCGGGCAAATGGCCCCAGGCGGTGGAAATCTGGGAAGAGATGATCGTCCCGTCCCCCGATGATGTTTTTCCCCTCATCGAACTGGCAAAGTATCATGAGCACCGGACCCGTGACTATGTGCAGGCCCTGAACCTGGCCCGCCAGGCACTCCAAGTTCTGTCGCCGCCGGCCCCGGAGATGAAACGCCGGAATGACGATAGGGATGCTCTCCAGCGCCGCATTGCCCGTCTGGAGCGGCGCCTGGCCCGGGGCGGCTGATTCGTAAGAGAAGCTGCCGTACTTCTTCATTCCGGCGCAGGCTGGAAAACGAAGTTTAATGTTCATAATCCAGTATATGGACATGTTTTGGATTCCGGATCGGGCTTACCCCGTACCTAATACGGGGGAAGCCCGTGTTTTGGTCATGGTTCCCGACGCCTGTCCCGGACTCCGATCCGGGATTCGTCGGGACGACGTCTGGATACCGGCTTTCGCCGGTATGACGGTTAGAGGTACTCTTTACGAGGGCGTCATACTTAACGGTCTAACAAGAGCCTTTCGTCAGTTTGCCAGATAAATTGCCTCGGCGATTCTCGCCAGGTCTGCTCCGGTATCCGCCGTTAATTTCCGGGTCTCAATCTTTCCCCGCACATCCGTAGTGTGGACGCCATTCACGAAGAAGGCAAAGGCGATCTGCCGTCCTTTGGCGGTGGTAATGTATCCGGCCAGGGCTTTGCTGCTGATGATGGCGCTGTCGTGGAGAAGGTCAGCAAGGGTCAGGGTGCCCGTTTTCCCCAGGACTTTTCCCTGGGCCGGACTTTTCTTTCCCGTCCAGCTGAGGGTGCCGTCGATACCAAGCAAGGGGAGGGCGTTCCGGAAAACCAGATAATCCCGATGGGTGGTCATGTAGGTCAATAGCTTCACGGCGGACTCGGGGGTTATCAGGTTGGCGTGGGACAGGCCGGAGCCGTCGGCGAGAGAAACGCTGCCGGGGTCGGTTATGACTTGGGCGAGAAACCTGTTCTGAAGGAGCATGGCGTCTTCAAAGGAGGTCTTGCCTTCGGGAAGGGCGATGAGGTGGGGAAGTATTTCGGAACCAGGGTTGTGGCTGGCCTTGATAATTATCCGGATATATTCGGAAAGGGGCGGCGATACAAGCTCGCCGACCTTGATCAGTTGCCGGTAATCTTCCGGTTGCGGAAGACGCCCGGAGGGGTTCTTGGCAACCGGCGCCGCCTTGATCTTGACACCCTGCTTCCGGAGGGCCTCGATCAGGAGGGACCGCGCATACGAGGCCGCGTCGGTGATCGCGACTGTCTGCATGACGGCGACGCTTCCCTCCGGAACCTGGCCGCTGGCCTCATATTTGCCTAACCCGGCCGCCTGGATATCAATTTGCTCCGGCTGGCCCTTCGCCACTGTCCGGATAGAGGAGGCTATCTGGATCGCCGGCGACTTGGGACGCCAGTCCACGGCAGCCAGGGCGCCGTTACGGGTGGGGGTGACGACGACGTCGACGAGGTTATCGTTGATCATTACCGGAGACCGGAGGAAGAGAGTTTTCCCGGGATTGAGGATACTGTAAACGTGGCTTGTCTTGAAAAGACGGTCGTCGATTATGATTTCTCCCTGGATGGTTTTGATGCCCGACCGTACCACCTGGGTGGCGAGCTGGTTAAGCCCGGCCTGGGCGTTCATTTTCGCAAGGTTCTCCCGGATTGCCGACTTGCCGTTGGCGATGGTGCGATCGATGCCGGTGTAGGCGATCCGCCCATCCGGCAGTGTTCGGCCCCCCATGGTGATGTCGCCGCTGGCGACGAGAATCAGGTCTCCCTTGAGGATTCCTTTGCCGTCGAGCTCTCCTCTCCTGTAAAGAGGCGTGCGGAAACGATAATCGGGACCAAGGTGATCCAGGGCGGTGGCGGCCGTAAAAAGTTTGGTAATCGAAGCTGGGCTGAAAAGCTGGTCGGCATTGTATGCATACAGGTTCTGTCCCGTCTGGAGATCTTGCGCCAAAATTCCCCACCGGGCATAGCGGTAACGGGGACCTTCGATGATCGCCCGGACCTCGGGGGGCAGATTCGCTTCGCCCGCCGCAAGAAGCGGGGCCGTGCAGACCAGAATGAAGATCAGAATGACGCCCAGGGCGGACCGGAGGCTATGATTGTTTCGGGATAATTTTGTCTTCATAGTTTTCCACGACCAGATCTTTCAGGAGCTTTTTCAGGATAGCTGCCGTTTCGCCGTTGTTGCTGGCGACGCCGGACTGGAAATAGCGGATGATCCCCCGCTTGTCGAGAATCAGCAGATTGGTGTCGTCGCCTTTCATCCCGTAAGCGGTGCCCATCCTGCCGTCCCAGTCGCCATAAACGGTCATGCCGACCCGCGTTGAATTTTCGATCAACCTGCTCTTCCAGATACCCAAGAATGGCCAGGAGGCGCCGCTACAGTTAATAATAGGCACGCGCATGATCATCTGCCGGTCTTCCTTTTTCTGTTCCTTGTAATAAGCGTTCAGAATTGCTTTCAAGGGCCTGCTTTTAACGATGGCATCCTTGTCTTCATAGAAGAGGACAACCACCTTGCCCCGGAGCATTTTTCCCTGCAGCACCTTGCCGTCGCCTGACTCAACCTGAAAGGGCGGGGCTTCCCTGCCGATCAGGAGGGGCGACGCCGCGGACTGCAATCCTGAACAGATGGCCAGGAAGAGAGCTATGCTCAAAAGGGAAACACTTATGTTTTTCATCTGGGAATTCCTTTACAACTAATTGAATTAATTGCACGCTGCTAAATCCCCCCTTACCCCCCTTTGATAAAGGGGGGAGGGGGGGGATTTTCATATAAACCGCTATGGCGGTTTCCTTTCACATCTCCCCTCCCGCCGGTCTACGGGAGGCTTTTAGCAAGAAATGCCAGCCTCCTGATGGTTTCCGTCAGCCTGGTCCTTTCAAGATCGGCGGCCAGGTTCTTGAGGCCGTCGCTTGGTTTTTCCGCCTGAACCCTGTTCTTGGCGATCTGCAGTTCCGTATAATCGAGAAAGAAAAGGGCGCCGATGTGCTCCTGAACATCCGGCATTTTCAGATATGCAGATACGGGTCCGTCATTGGAATATACGACGACGCGGTCGTCAAAGGCGGGGTTCCCCGTCTTGACTTCTTCGGAAAACCATTTCTTGTTGGCAAGGCTGGCCAGGAATGATTTCCCTCTCGGAATGGCGGTCATCTTGAAAGGTGTGGGTCGTTCAATAAATATCCGCAGGTATTCCGGAGTGTTTTCTCCCCCCATCATATGTTCGATCTCATAGGGGAAAGCTTCATGAAGCCCCTTGAAGCCGGGTTTGAAGAAACTGGATGTAATCCTGCCGTTCAGGAATGTAGATAGCTTTCTGAAAAGAGCCCTTTTTTTTCTCAAAGCCGACATAATGAAAAGGTAGATGATGACAATGAAAACGGGCACGATAATGAAAGGAATCTGCGTGCTCGTCATCTGGGCGTGAAAATCTTCTATGTATTTTGCCAGGACGTCCATAAGTGATGGTTACGATTTTTATTTATGGGTACTTTTTGCGTAAATTCCCTCTGATGTCAATGACAATTCTGTCCGTGACGGAAAAGGAGGCGAAAAAATACTTGAAGGCAGAGTATTTTATTGACATACTGAACCCATGATCCAGCATGAAATCGTTTTCAACGATCTGTTCCTTGCTTTCTTAAGTGTTTTTGTCCTCAGCGCCCTGGTCCGCTGGCGCCTGGGGGGAATCAACATCCGCCATGTCCAGCGCCATGGTCATACGGTTCCCGACGTCTTCCGGGGAGAAATTGAGGGAGAGACCCTGGCCCGGATGAGCGACTACACCGTCGAATCGTCGCGATTCGGCCGCTGGGAGTCCCTCTTTGAAGACGCCCTGACTTTGTTGATCATCATGACGGGACTCCTTCCCTGGCTGGCAGCGGTTATTGGTAATTTCTACCTGTCCTTCACAGCGTCGGGCCTCCTCTTTCTGGGCAGCTTGACCCTCCTCAGCTCAGTCGCCGGGTTGCCGCTCAGCTACTATCAAACCTTTGTCATCGAAAAGAAATATGGTTTCAGCACCATCTCCTTGGGCCTGTGGATCACGGACCTCCTCAAAAGCCTCGTTATAGCTCTCATTCTCTTAGGATCGCTGCTGACGGCGCTCCTGGCCCTGATGGATTACAGTCCCCGGCGCTGGTGGTTCCTCGTGTGGATGGTCTTTGCTTTTTTTCAGCTCCTCATGCTCTATCTGTATCCCGTCGTTATCGCCCCGCTTTTCAACAAGTACGAAAAAATCAAGGATGAAGAACTCCGGGAGGCGATCGTGAGCCTCATGGCCCGGGTAGGCCTCAAGACCGAGGGAGTCTATCAGATGGACGCCGGCAAGAGGAGCCGCCACACCAATGCCTATTTTACGGGTCTGGGAAAAACCAAGCGCATCGTCCTTTACGATACCCTCCTGTCTTCCCACACCCACGAGGAAATCCTCTCTGTCCTGGCCCACGAGATCGGGCACTGGCGGAAGCGGCATATTATCAAGCAATTGATATTCATGGAGGCGGCGTCTTTGGGGATTTTCTATCTCATTTTCCGTTTTGTGGAATGGCCGTACCTCTACCAGACCTTCGGCTTTTCACAAAACATACCCTATGCCGGACTGTTTCTCGCCACTGCCCTCCTGGGGCCCCTGGGGTTTTTCCTGACCCCTTTCGGGACGGTAATCATAAGAAGTTTTGAGCGGGAAGCCGATGAATTTGCCTACGCCCTGACGGGGACCGTGGCGCCTCTGTGTAGTGCCTTGAAACGGCTTGCAAAAGACAATCTGAGCAATCTCCATCCCCATCCCTTGTACGCCTGGTTTTACTACTCCCATCCTCCGCTGACGGAGCGGATTGCCTATCTTCAGGATATGGAAAGGAAAAATTCTCCTTGATTTTCATAACAAGATGATTATATTGGAAAAAATATTGTAAGGAGTTTCGCGAATGCCGATTTATGAATTCTATTGCCATAAATGCAACACCGTCTATAATTTTTTCTCAAAAACGGTGAATACGGAAAAGACCCCTAACTGTCCTAAGTGTAAAAGAATAAAGCTTAAACGACAGATGTCCATCTTTGCGAAGCTTAAGCATGGGGGGGAAGATGGGGCCGATGAAGGCGGGATGCCCCCCATCGATGAGGCGGCGATGGAAAAGGCCATGTCCATGCTGGCCAGTGAGGCGGATCATATCAATGAAGATGATCCCCGGCAGGCGGCCAATCTCATGCGGAAACTCACGGAAGCCACGGGAATGAACCTCGGTCCCGCCATGGAAGAGGCGCTGCGGCGCATGGAAAGGGGGGAGGACCCCGAACAGATCGAGGCGGAGATGGGTGATCTCCTGGAAGGAGAAGAACCTTTTCTCTTCGATGGCACCAAAGGGAAAAAAGGTACAGCCAAGGCGAGACCCAGGGTAGATGAGACCCTGTACGATCTGTAATGAATGAGAAGCGACTGCTCCTGTGATGCGGCGCCGCCTGACATCCTGATATCGATCCGATCAATGGGTCCTGGGCGCAATATTTACGGTGTCGCAAAAACGTCGATAATGTCGATAATAATGAAGGGAGGTTTTTCATGATCGTCCATTTTTGGGGAACCCGGGGATCGCTGCCTTCATCCCTGAATGCGGTGAAGGTTAGACAAAAAATTGTCCAGGCCCTCAAGGCTGCCCAGGGGAAAACCTTTACCGACGACCAGTCCCTGGATGATTTTGTGGATCGGGAACTTCCCTTCGCCGTCCGGGGCGCCTATGGAGGAAACAGCTCCTGTGTCGAGATCCGCGGCGGGGATGAATATGTCCTTTGCGATGCCGGAACGGGCCTGCGGGACTTTGGACAGACGGCAGCCAATTCGCGGGGCGTCTATAATATCTTTCTTTCCCATCTCCACTGGGATCACCTCCAGGGATTTCCTTTTTTTACGCCCGCTTACATTCCCGGCAACCGGGTCAAAATCTACGGCTTTAATCCCGGCCTGGAACAGGCCTTTGTCACCCAGCAGAGTCCGCCCTTTTTCCCCGTTCCCTTTAACGCCATGAGGGCGGAGATTACCTTCCATCCCCTGCAGCACGATGTGGTCTATGATATTGCCGGCTTCAAGGTGCGGGGAATGATGCAGCACCATCCCGGCGACTCCTATGGCTACCGTTTTGAGAAAGATGGGAAGAGTGTCGTTTATTCCACCGATTCAGAGCACAAAAAGGATGCAGAAAACCCCGTTTACGCCTATCTCGATTTTATCCGGGAAACGGACCTGCTCATCTTCGATGCCCAGTATACCCTCCTTGACGCCATTGGGGACAAGGAGAACTGGGGGCATTCAAACAACATCCTCGCCGTAGAGCTGGCCGTCGAAGGCATGGTTAAACGCCTTTGCCTTTTCCATCACGAGCATACCTATGACGACGCCGTGTTTGACGAACTCCTTGAAGACACGCGCACCTATCTGCGTATTATTTCTGAAACGAGTACGCTTGAGATTGCAATGGCTTATGACGGTCTTGAGATTAAAATCTGAAACCATTTTTCCAAGGCCTCGTTTTGACGGCTTGTGATCGATGCCGTTTTGAGGTATGAGTTAATCAAAGAAGATTATAAGAAAATATAAAACTGCAGGGGGATGTAAATGGCACAGCACAAAAAGCACGAACGGAAAAGAGAAATCGACCGCCGCAGAAAACGCCTGAAAGAGCGTAACAGGGCGAGGGCGAAAGAGGCGCGCGCCGCCGGCGGGGATGTAAAAAAAGCAAAATAAGCAATTCCGGTTCTCAATCAAAGCGTTATCTTCGTTGGCACAGTCATCGGCTCCTCGATGTATGAATAATACGCCTGCGTCGCCTCTTTCTTACCGACTTGATATCATCTTTGATTGAGAATCGGAATAAGATAAGCGCGCTCAATACAGATGGCGCCGAAAACCCATTAATTACCTGATATTGTCTGCTTTAGCCGCAAAACCCGGGGATCGCAGCGGAACTTCAAGCAGTGATTTCCATCTTTCCTGCCATCCTTTGCTGTGAGATGCGCCATCTACGACGGTAATCTCGTCACCGTCGGGACTGCCTGCGCGCTTGACAAATGATTGAGCGATAAAAGAAGGGATCACGGCGTCTTCTGACCCGATAAAGTGACGCTGAGGCAAACCTTTAAGTTTATCAGCCACATCCATGGGATTGAGAGATCCTGTCAGGGGGCTGACATGATGATAGCGGTTGACCGCCTCGGGATCAAGATTGCCCGCCACGGTCCGCAGGCTGATTATATCGCTTCTCCGCGAGGTGATTAGGACCGCTATGGCGGCCCCTCCCGAATATCCGACCAGATTGATCTTCCTGGCTCCGGTTGTTGTCTTCAATGCGTCGATGGCTTCATTCATCGCCGTGACAACCTCCGGGGTGAAACGTTTATCCGACCAATAGACAGGATCGACGGGGGAAGAGTCAGGGGAGGGGTACTGCCCCGGCCTAGCCAGGTAGGCAACATTTGCCGCCGGGTCCTGGATAGCCATTTTCAGGCCGAGGGGGTTGCGGGGTGAAGGGTCAACAGCGCGCCATGTCGGGGTAATCCACGCCGATCCGTCTCCTTCGATGTAGAGATTCAGGACATCTCCCGGCCGGGAGATGCGACTGTACGCCGTCAGGGTGAATGACGATGTTTTGAGGTATGATTTCTCCAGTCCGCCTTCACGGCTGATGCGGTCCGCCAGGGACGCTCTGTCCGTAACCATCCCGGCGGCACATCCGCACAGAAAAAAAACAGTGATACAGAAAATCCTGAGTAGAGACCTTTGAAAAATGGCTTCGCCGCCGCTCAAAAATCTTTTTCGCTTCCCGTCAGCATGCATATACTTATGATTAATTACGAGACGTTAATTCCAATCTTGGAACGGCGAAAAACATTTGATTCGCTGCTTGCGAACCATTTTTCCGTGGTTATGCAAAGCTCTCGAGTAACCCATACGCGGTTCTAAAAGACGTAGCGGAAATTAAAGTAGCCGTTGTGGCTGTAGAAATCAGTTTTCATATCAAAGTCGTAATTCAGGGTCAGCGTCACGTTATGGGTGGTAATGATGGTTAACATTGCCCCTATATTGTAGCTCGACTTGGCTGGGTCGATCCCCTGCGTGGCAAAGGACGCGCCGCCCCCGGTGAAGGTAGAGGCCGCCTGCTGCGGATCGCCGACGAAATCATAAAACCACTTTGCATGCATTTCGGGGATAAACCGGAGGCTTTTCCCCGCGATCGGGTAGGCTATCTTGGCCCCCAGGCCACTCTGCAACATGTTGTACCGCTGGGCGTCCACGTTGAGGTTCAGGGAATCGGCCCCCGATTCGACATAGTCGTTTATATTTAGACGCATATACTGGAGGGAGAGGAGCGGCGTTATGTCAAAGCCGCCGTTCTTAAAGCCATAGCCCCCTTCCACATAGGCGGAATACTGTTGACCGCCATAATTGCTGGTCGCGATGCGATTGGTGGTCCCGAACACGATATGCCTAGAAGCGTCATACCGGTTGTAGGCATAAGAAAGAATGCCGTTCAAATAATAGGCGTCCCGCGCCAGATTCCCATAGAGATTGCCCTGGTAGCTGTCCGCGTTGGTATTGGTGCTTACGTCCTCCGTCCGGATATTATTGCGGGCATAGCTGCCGCTCAGACCAACCAGGACATTTTTGTAAACGAGCCGGTCAAAGCCCAGCGAGCCACCCCAGATGTTTGCCGTATAGCCATTACTGGAACCGGCCGCCGCCTGGTTCATGAAAGCGCCGAAACCCTGGGTCCAGACGCCCCACTTCGCCGGCTCATCGCCAGTGGAAATACCCGATTCCCCCGCCCCCAATCCCGCCGTCCGGAACTCAACCATCCGGTTGATAATCGTCCGGTTAACCTGGGTGTTTGTCGCGAATCCCGCCTGCAACGTTCCCCGGTCTACCGTCGGCTCCAGCTTCCGGGCATTCCCGGCGTCGCCGGACTTATCCAGGTCGCCCAGGACATTGGCCATATCCCCCGTTGAGGAATTGGCAAGGTTATCGAGAAGGGCGCCCAGCGACGCATTGCCGCTGTTTGTCCCATAGTAACTGTTATTCCGCGAAGCCACAATATAGAGATTGTTCCCCTCCTGCCCAGCGGCAAGGGTGATCATTGATAGGGTGGTGGCGTTCTGGATCGTTAGATTGGCCGGGTTCACGGTCAGGGCGGTGGCGTTTACGATTTGGTATTTGTCGTTGTTGCGGATATTTCTGCTTCCCGTCATCGTCACGGCCAGCTTGGTGTTATCCGCGATGTTGACCGTCTGCGCCTTGATCGTCTGGGCGGAAGTCGTGGTATCCTTATTGAGCGTAAAGTTGAATTTGGCATTGCTTCCGGTGGTCACAATAACTTCATCCGCTCCCGTTCCCAGATCGATTGTACCGTTGATCTCTCCACCATTTACCGTAACCTTATCCTTTCCCGCTCCGGTCTGAATTGCGTAATTTCCCCCATAAATGACACCGCCGGCGTTATTGGTGATGTTTGTGTCCCCCGCCTCCGCCTTGATGGCCGTCCCGGGACTGGAGATGGTCCCGTTATTGGTCAGACGGTTGACAGCGCCGGCAGTTGTGACCGGTGTTCCATAACTGGTGCTTGTATCACCCTTGAAGAGCAAGGCGACATTATTCGTGCCACTGATTCCGAATTTTGAGGAGGTGGCGCCGCTGATTGTGCCGTTGTTTTCCACGTCATAATTGAGGGACCACACAAGAAGCCCCTGACCACCGGAGATTGATCCGCCGCTGTCGATGATGATCTGGTTGGGAGTGGCGGTAGTGGCGCTGATATTCCTTTGGAAGCGATGACCCGCCCAGATGGTGTCGCAAGTACCGGTGACTTTGAAACTTGCAAAACCGTTTCCATATTGTGCATCTGCATCCGTACTGAAGGCCCCACCCTTATTAAGCGTATAGATATAGGATTGGGGAGAGTAAATCCCGTAAATCTGAACGGCTGTTTCGCCGGGGAGGATGAACTCGCTCATCCCCTGGATATTTGATAGTGTTTCTCCGTTTCCCCAGAAAAAGGTATAACCGATTTGCGACCAGGGAAAGGCGTTACTACTAGAAACGGCGCTGTCGTAAGTCTTTTCCTTCCAGTACTGATAATACCCTTTCGGTACATCAGAAGTGCCGCCAACAAATTTATCATAAGTGAGTTGCGTCATGCCGTTGACTGGTAAGGTCTTGAAAGCCGCGCTGGTTCCATAATTGGCAGAGACGGTTGAATACGTAATGATATCGGGGTTTTTGGTGGGGCGCAGGATGTGGTTATTGTCGGCAATGACGGCATATTCGATAATTGCCGTGTGAGAGCCGTCATTATTCATACCTAGACCACGCTCCAGAAGCTTCACGATATTGGCGCTGGTTCCACCGTTATTTTGGAGGAATTTTGTTGCGTCATTCCCCGTCGTGATCCAGGCGGCATTTGTCGTCGCCGGTCCGCCTTTAATGGAATATCCTGTTTCATTTACATAATTACTTGTGTAATAATTTGACTTAGACAAGGTCCTAACAATCAGATAGTTATTGCCGTCGCCATAGCCAACACTGTCATATTTAAGGCCGAAGGCTGCATTTTCCGTAGCAGGAGTTCCTGTGATGGTAAAAATCTTACTGTTTCCGGAGGCAGGGTAGTCAGGAACCCATCCGGTGGGGCTGTCGGCGTGCTGACGGGACAGGGTTATGGATTGCTGATAGTCAGGGCTCAGGACCTGTGCAGATGCTATCCAGGGAAGAAAAGTTGATAAAAGCAATAAAAAAACAATTAGGCGGGTCTTTTTCATGAAAACATCCCCTTTCTCGGTTCACATATCAGGCATCTATAGGAAATCGGCGGCGTCACGAACCGTGGAACGTCCGATTTCATACAAAAGGGATTTTGTGTGAAAAGGTATAAAGAAAATAGAGCCACTGGTCAATGAAAAATTTGATATTGCAGGTTCGTGCAGGATGGGCGCTAAGGGGCATACGGAATAATAAAATTGCCTTTTGCCGCGTGTCTTTGCTATGACCATACCAATGATGGACTGGCGATAATCACGAGAGGGAAATGGTGATCATGAGGGAAAGATCATTGACATTGATAATGGTATTGTTGATAACGGTGGCAATCATATCTATATCCTGCACTCAGCGCGGGCGTGGCCGGGTGGATGACAGAATAGAAGCATATCAACCTGAGGAATTTCATATTCTGGGGACAATACCGGATATTCTCTTATTGGACTTTAACCTGACCGCAGACCAGGCATCAAAGATCGCCATCCTTAGAGATAACCTGATTCAAGAGATCAAAGCTCTTCAAGAGAAGATAAATCTTGAACGGGAACTCAAAGAGAACCAATATGCTGCAGGCCAAAACAGGGGGAAATTAATTAATGAAAGCCCTTCGGCGAACATGCAATTGATTCAGGGAATGATTAACGATAAAAGAACACAATATATGCAGGCCATTTTTAAGATGCTCACACCGGAACAAAAGACAATGTGGAAGCGTACTATCCGTGGTTCGAGTGATACCGCAAATAGGCCGACGGGATCTGACATGGATGATAAGCGTGGTCCCGGCGGAGGCAATGGAGGCCGTCAGAAACCCGGAAGATAGGTTCTCTTATGTGTTGCAGATATTCGTCTTGGATATTAGCAAGATATTGAATATCAGTTGCAGGATTTACACTTAGAAAGTTTGAATAGTTTCCGCCGTTGATACCCAACGCTTTCCATTTGAACTGTGGTGTAAATAAAGAAATATTCGCTAAGTATCTGTAGGTATAGACAATGATCCGCCCATCTTGAAGGACGACAGCGACTTATTGTTTGATATGTCGGTCATCTCAGGGGGAGGCAAACTCGTCAATACCACTCCATAAAATCGGATTGACACCGGGATTCACTTATCTTATAGGTTATGCGGAATTCATGCTCAACCAGATTTCCTCGATAACCCTGACGGACACTATCTGGCAAATTATTACCCCGGCAACGAAAATCACCTAAGCTGCGAAGTGCAGCCACATCAGTAAGGAGGGTCTTGTGAAAAGGATATTTATTGTTTTGATCGGCTTTTTATTGATTTCATCCCTTCCCTCACTCTGTGGAGCCCAAGGTAAGGCGAAATCTCCATCCTCCTACGCCAAAAGCGACCTTGTCCATTTTACTGCGGCAAAGGGAGATTATCTGATCAACATCTGCAAACAATACCTTGACAGCGAAAATCGCTGGCAGGAAATCGCCCGGATTAACCGGCTGAAAGACCCCCGCAAGCTTCAGCCGGGAGCGAAAATAGCGATTCCCATCGTTTATCTGAAAGGGACGCCTCTGGAAAGCAAAGTCACTTTTGTTCAGGGAGACGCCAAGGTTCAACCGGGCGGCCAGGGGGAATGGGTATCCCTGAAACCCGGTGATTTGATTTCTCAGAAAAGCAATCTCAAAACCGGGGCGGAAAGCGCTCTGGAGATTACATTCGAAGACGGCAGTTCATTTTTTCTCCGTTCCGACACGCAGATGGGCATTTTGAAAGCCCAAAAAGTCCTTTCCTCGCAAACGGTGCGCGACCTCTACCTCGGTGCAGGCCGTGTTTTAACGACGGTTAAGGAGGCGACAGGTGAAGCCCCCCGCTTCAAGATTCGCACCCCCTCCGCGATCGCCTCCGTCCGGGGGACAGAATTCAGGGTCGCCGTGGATGAGTCGCAGAAAACCTATGCGGAAGTCATGAAAAGTCTGGTAACGGTCGATGGCGCCAACAACAGCGTGGACCTGGCCCAGGGCGAAGGAACGATGGTAAAAAAAGGAGCACCGCCCCTGCCGCCCAGGAAACTACTCCCCCCCCCGGCGCCGACAGACATCAGATTAATCTTCAACTCGGCCCCTGTTATCCGTTTTTCCGCCGTGGAAGGCGCTGAATCCTATCGCGTCATGACGGCTAAAGACAAAGAAGGCAAGCAATTGCTGCGGGATAAAACCATCAAGGCAGGAGATGCAATAACAATAGCGGGTCTTGCCGACGGTTCCTATTACCTGATGAGTCAAAGCATCGACCCCATCGGGTTGGAAGGTCTGCCCTCGGGGGCCTATCCCTTTCGGGTTCGAGTGAACCCGTTGCCTCCCATAACCCAGACCCCGAGAGATGGCGCAAAGCTAAAGGGCACCTCGGCACAGTTCCAATGGCTATCCGTCAGTGACGCCGTCCGGTATCAAGCACAGATTGCCGAGGACCGGGAATTCAAGACCATCATCCTGGATAAAAACGACCTGAAAGAATCGACTCTCAAAACCGGCACTCTCGCATACAAACCTTACTTTTTCCGGGTCAGCTCGATCGCTCAGGACGACTATCAGGGGGCATGGTCCGATCCCCTTGCTTTCACCCTATCGGCAATGGCGCCGACGCCATCGATGGATCAGCCGGCCCTCTCCAAAGACGAGATCAATCTGAAATCGAGAAGCCTGGGAGAGGGATTCACCTATCATTTCCAGATCGCCAAGGACAAGGAGTTCAAACAGCTTATTGCAGATAATAAAACGGAAAAGCCGGAAATAACGATCAAAAAACCGAAAGACACAGGCACTTACTACGTGCGGACGGCCGCCGTCGATCGGGATGGCGACGCCGGAGAGTTTTCTCCTCCCCAGAGTTTTGAGATCAAGGAACGATTCCCCTACGAATGGGTTGGGGGCTTCCTCGGGACTGCTCTCCTGATTATACTGGTCGCTCCCTAGGGTACGCCTAGGGTACGACACGAAATAATTGTGACATACCCTAAAACACGATGATAACTTTTTGGAGGGTTTATGCAGGAAGGCAAGAAAAAGATTCTGATTGTTGACGATGACCCCGATATCCGGCTCTTTCTGAATTTCAGTCTCAAAAAGGCCGGTTACGAAGTTCTGCAGGCGGCAAACGGTGCCAAGGCCCTGGACGTATTGAAAGAACACACGCCTGATCTCATCATAACAGATGCGATGATGCCCATTCTTGGCGGCTATGAACTGATCCAGGCAGTAAAAAATGAACCAGCATCAAGTGGGATTCCCGTTCTCATGCTGACGGGAAAAGATAGTGAGCAGATAACGGAAGGGGATTCCCGGCCGGATGCATACATGAGGAAACCCTTTGCAACCCAGGATATTCTGGCATTAATTCAAAAGCTTCTAACGAACCCTTGACGATTGAAAGACCGCCTGCCATGGCCATAACCAGGAAAATTGCCATCCCCGTTATCTGCCTTGCCATGCTCTTTTTCCTTGAATACCTGGGAATCCTGGCGGGAATGAACAATTACTTCTACGATCTCGCCTTCCGCGTCAGAAGTCCCGATAAGCCTCTTGAAAAGATCATCATCGTCGCCATTGACGAAAAGACACTGGCAACGCTAGGACGCTGGCCACTCAAGAGGAGCATATATACGGCCGCCCTGGAAAAAATGAGGGAGGCCGATGCCATCGCCTTTGACGTATTGATGGCGGAACCTTCCCAGGATGATGCCGCCCTTGCCGCCGCCATCAAGAATCATGGCGGTGTGATTATGCCGGTCGTCATTGAAGAAAACATGACCTTGGGATACCCCTCAAAAACCCTCGCACCCTTCCGCAACGGCCATGTCCATATTGAAAGAAGCATCGACGGCATTGCCAGGGAGGTCTATCACACCCTCTATTTTCAGGATCACTTGCTGCCGTCCCTCTCTTCCGTCCTTTTTGAAATCGCGGGCAAGTCATCCTTTCAGCGGGGCGCACCCCCGACAGGAAAGATTGATAACCAGAACATCATTCAGAGCGATCTTATGAGGATCAATTTTTACGGCGGACCCGGCACATTTCCCCGGATATCCATGCTGGACGTCATCAGTGGCGCATATCCTCCGGACTATTTCAAGGGGAAAGTCATCCTTGTCGGGGCAACAGCCATGGGCCTCGTCGACAGCGCCATGACCCCATACTCCGAGACTCGCATGGGCACATCAGGTGTGGAGATCCAGGCCAACATCATCAACAATCTTTTCATGGACAATGCGATCAAGGTCGTTCCGCTCACTATTCGCTGGATAATCGTCCTTCCCCTCGCGCTGCTTCTTTATTTTCTTTTTTTTAGAATAACGGAAGGCAGGGGGGCGATCCTGATGATTTTCTCTATGGTTCTTTATTCCCTTTTGATCTTTTTATTATTTTCCCAGAAACATATCTGGTGCGCCCCAGCCGGCGCCTATATCGCCTTCCTGACCATCTTTGCCACAGCCTATATTTTCAAGCTTCACGAAGCCGCCGTAAGCCTCGGGATCACCTATGAAGCGATTCAGCCGCACTTAAGAATCACGGAGGCAAAAGGCAGATCAATCAGCGTCAGAAAGGGTATCTCTGGCCTCCTCACCCCCGGAGGCATTCAATCCCAGGCGTTCGTCCTTAACGATATTACGAATCAACTCATCTTTGAAAAAGAGCTATCGGACCGCATCCTCCTAAGCGATGTTTTTGGGGTGGCTGTTTTTGATCCAAAAGGCGGGCTGGTCATCGCCAGCAGGGATGTTCATGATTTTTGCCGGGCTAATGCAATTTCCCTTGATGGCCGTGATCGTTTCATGGAGGGACTGACCCCCTTCATTATGGAAAAAGGAAACGAAGTCGCTCTTTTTGACGAATGGCTGCAAAGGACGCCCATGACCGTTTCATTGACGAAGCCGGACAAGCAGTATCTGAAAGTGGACATTTCGACCTTGCCCGTCGGTGAAAAGCAGTATTCACTTTTCATCCTGACCAACATCACCAAGCTCAAGGAGGTGGAAATCCTGAAAGGTCAGATCGTTTCCATTGTCTCCCACGAATTGAAGACGCCCATGACCAATATCATGGGATTCAGTGAAATCCTTGTCGAGGAGCTCGAAGGCGAGATGAAGCATTTTGCCGGCATCATCCAGGAGGAATCGGTGCGATTGACCAAATTTGTCAACACCTTCCTCGACATCAACAGGATAGAGGAAGGGCGGCAACAGATTAAAATGGTCCCGGTTCTCCTTTCCGACCTCCTGGAGGAGGCGGCGTTGACACTTTCGCCTATGGCTGAAAAAAAGGGAATTAAACTGCTTCTCCAAAAGGTCGTCGATAGACCGACTCCCGTGTCGGCTGACCGCGATCTGACAAAACAATGTATGATAAATCTTGCAGAAAATGCCATGAAATACAGCCCCCCGAACCGGGAAGTGACGCTCCAGATCGAAGAAACCGAAGACACCGTCAGAGTCAATATCATCGATCAGGGCTACGGTATCAGGAACGAGGACCTCAATAATATTTTCCAGAAGTTTTTTCGGTCCAGTTCAGAGGAAACGGAAGACATCAAAGGCTCCGGCCTAGGACTGAGTTTTGTCAAAGAGGCCGTGGAGGCCCAGGGCGGCCAGATTGCCGTCACCAGCACCTATGGCCAGGGCTCGACCTTTTCCCTGGTCTTCCCGAAAGCCGTCTGATTGGAGCTGGAATTATTTGCGAGTGGAAAAAGCTATCTTGACGGCCGGTGTAAAGACGGCCGACATAATCCATCTTCCTCAAGCATCGGTAATTATGTCAGACATACTTTGTTTCAAATCGTAATCAGCGAAAATTTATCATGAAATAGCGATGTGGCCTTGACAAAGCTGTCACCTACAAAGACACACTTGGCAGCATTACTTGAAAATCAATGATGACCATTTGAAAGTCAGTATCGCAGCCTTTTAGAAAGATGAAAACGCACATTATTGCACTGTCCCGTTTTTTGGGGGAGGTATATTTTCATGTCAGGTAATGTCTTCCTGACAGGATAGGGTGACGGTAAAGCATACGAGGACCAGCATATTTCATCACTGCTCTGATCTTCTCCCTCATATCAGTCTTATAGCAATGTGCCGGGCATTTCGAGCATCTGGGCTTATTATCCCGAAGAGGGCATTTTTCAAGTCGTCGTCTGACATAGTCGAGAAGCCCTTGGCATTCCGAACACAGGTCCTCTCTTTTGCCATGTTGCCCATGACAAAATATGTCAATCATCAACTCCGCCGTTCTGGCTTCCTTCTCCATTATTGTATGATCGCCTGACATAATATGCCTATGCAATCTTCGGTGAGATTTCAGATTACATCCTTGTCATCACGTTTGTCGGCATCACTTTTTTTATCTGCCGCCTGGCAGGATGGCTTGATTCAAGTGGATATCCCCAGTTTGGGCAGAATATATGCTTGAAGCACATACCAGACGGCAATGAATGCGAGCAGGATTAACAGTTCCTTCATTACATAATTACCTGTATCGATACTTTATTTATTTGAAAAGGATGCATTCTTTCGTTCCCCTCTTCTAACTGATTTTTTACGTGCGCTTTAAAATCTTTCCTCTTGTGCTCAGCACCACCTCTTCCATCGGGACTTCCTTATTCGCTGCTTCCATTCCCTTTTTTACAATCATGGGAAGTCCTGAACAACAGGGCACCTCCATAACAACCGTGGTAACGCTCTTGATGCCTGCAGTTCTGAAAATATCGGCGAACTTATTTGTGTACTCGTTAACATCATCAAATTTTGGACACCCCATCATTACTGCTTTCCCTTTCATCAGATCACGGTGAAGGGTAGGAAAAGCGACGGCGGTGCAGTCCGCGAGGACAAGAAGGTCGGCCCCCTTCAGGAAAGGGGCGCGTGCAGGGATGAGCCGAATCTGGACAGGCCAGTGGGTGAGAGCTGATTCTCCAGCCCCTTTCCCGATATCGACAGGCCTGTTTGCCGCCTGGCAGGGAGATGCGGTTTCAAATATCTGGATGTTGGTGGCCGGGCATCCACATGGAAGAACCGACAGCTCCTTTGCTGCCATGTGCCGCTTGGCGGCTTCTTCATCAAACAATTCAGCTTCCCGTTCGATGATTTGCAGCGCCCCGGTGGGGCATTCTCCGATACAGGCGCCAAGGCCGTCACAATATATGTCGGAAACGACCCGTGCTTTTCCGGCAACGATCTGCAAGGCCCCCTCTGCACATCCCGGCACACATTCTCCACAACCGTTGCATAACTCTTCATCAATTTCGATTATCTTACGTAATGTCTTCATGTCGTCGCCTCCTGGAGAATCATTCTCCCTTCATCATCGCCTCAATGTCTGTCTTAACGTCCACGATCGGCTAGATGTTGAAATTTTCCATAAGAACTTTGAGGACATTCAGGATAGCCCTGCGCCTGGGAGGTATCTCCTTAGCTCAAATCAGGTATGGTTTTAAGTTCTTCCGGGTCGTCGATGATAAAGTCAGGCTGTGCCGCCGCCAGGGTTTCCCGGGAATGCCATCCCCAGGTAACGGCGATGGTTCTGACGCCTGCCGCTTTCCCCTCTCTGACGTCGCCGGAGGTGTCACCCACGTAATAGGTATTGTCCCTGCTGATTCGGTAGGTTGCAACGGCGTGGTCAATTTTTATCTTCTTGCTCAGATGGAACTCCGAGCCCAGGATGTCCTGAAAGCAGCCGTTATATTGGAACCGGGCCAGGATCTTGCGGATGCCCCGGGATGAATTCGAGGAGATGATGGCCAGGATGTTATTGCCGCAAAGTTCCTCCAGGACCGGCAATACGGCGGAAAAGGGCGTCACGTCCTGGTAATAGTCAACTTTGCTTGCATATTCTATCAGGGCTCCGGAAAAAGCGTCCAGATCAACCCCCTTTTTTGCCATGGCTTCGTAGAAGTTCTCTTCGAAGAGGGAGACGTATTCCTCCTGCGTTTTGATGATGGGGGTGCCGATCTTGTCAAGGCACCAGGCAACGGCCCGATGATAGACATCCAGGGAATCGACCAGTACTCCGTCAAAATCGAAAAGGAAAAGTTTCTTCATCTGAATATGCACCTCTAACCAATTTAATCAATTGATCATAACATTTCCTCCCCTTCAAGGGGAGGGCCGGGGTGGGGATGGGGTTATATCTCTGATTTTTATCCCCCTTTGTGACGGGAAGCCGTCATGAGCGTTTCACCATACCATGTCTTTCTTGTTGTTCAGCCTTCAGGAAGTCAGGACCCCGGTAACGGTCTTCCGGAAAGGCGGATGGATCAGACCCTTTTCGGTTACGAAGGCGGTAATATATTTATGGGGGGTTACGTCGAAGGCGGGATTATAGACGCTGATTCCCATGGGGGCCAAGACGACGCCCCGGCAACTGGTCACTTCTGCGGGATCCCGTTCTTCGATGGGAATATCCTTGCCCGTCTTGATGGCGCCATCGAAGGTGGAAAGGGGCGCCGCCACGTAGAATGGTATTTTATGAGCTTTGGCGAGGACGGCAACGCTATAGGTGCCGATCTTGTTGGCCGCATCTCCGTTGGCGGCAATCCGGTCGGCCCCGACGATGATCTTCTGAATCTTGCCCTGTTTCATCAAAAATCCTGACATATTGTCGGTGATGAGGGTGGCCGGAATTCCTTCCCGCACCAGTTCCCAGGCGGTCAACCGCGCCCCCTGAAGGACGGGTCGTGTCTCGTCCACATAGACATGGATGCGTTTCCCCGCTTCCCAGGCCGCCCGGATGACGCCGAGGGCCGTTCCGTAACCCGCCGTGGCCAGGGCGCCGGCATTGCAATGAGTCAGAATATTATCGCCGTCGGCAATCAGTGGTTCCCCGTAGGCGCCCATTTGCATATTGATGGCGATGTCTTCCCCGCAGATTCGGCAGGCCTCGGTTATGAGAGAATGTTTCAGGTAACTCAACGCCTGCTCCCCGTCACTGTTTATAAGAAAATCCTCCCTAACCCCCCTTTGCGAAAGGGGGGATGGGGGGATTTGCATGCTTCGCTGTGCCCGCCTTCGGGTATGGATCTTAGACTGCGACCGCAACGCGGCGCATGCATCCCCGAAGCATTTCTTCATCCCTTCGATGGCCCAGAAAAGATTCCGGGCGGTGGGGCGGGTTTGGGAAAAGGCGGCGCAGATGATTTCGAAGTCGGCCTGCAAAGCGGTCAAGGAGTCAGCCTGACTGTAATGGGCGCCCAGGGCGATTCCCAGGGCAGCGGCGACGCCGATGGCCGGGGCGCCGCGGATCGATAGATCCTTTATGGCCGCCGCGACCTGCCGGTAGTCCCGGCTGATGACATATGTTTCTGCACCCGGCAAAAGACACTGGTCGATGAAGACGACGGCGTCATTTTCCCAGTAAACGGTTCGAATAGGATCGCTCATGTCTGCTCAGCCAGCCAGCATTTTCTTTAACAGGTCGTTTATCAGCTGGGGATTGGCCTTTCCCTGGGTGGCCTTCATTACCTGGCCGACAAAGAAACCGAAGAGTTTGTCTTTCCCTCCCCGGTACTGGGCAAGCTGGGTCGGATTTGCCGCCATGATCTGTTCGATTACAGTCGCCAGGGCGCCCTCGTCGGTGATCTGTACCAGGCCCTTTTCCGCGATAACGGTTTGGGGGGGCTTGCCCGTCCGGTACATCTCTTCGCTGACTTCCTTGGCCATCTTGCCGCTGATGGCGCCATCCTCGATCAGGCGGATCATTTCGGCCAACGCCGCCGCCGGGATGGGGCAATCCCTGATATCACGCTTGTCCTCTTTCAGGAAGCGCAGGATGTCTCCCATGACCCAGTTGCTCGCTACCTTGGGCTGGCCGCAAAGACGGACGACCTCTTCGTAGTAGTCTGCCAGATCTCTGCTTGTCGTCAGGACGCCGGCGTCGTACGGGGGAATTTGATAGTCCCGTAGGAAGCGTTCCCGTTTTTCCAGGGGCAGTTCGGGCATGGTCCGGCGGATCTCTTCGATCCAGGTGTCGCTGATGGCAATGGTTACCAGATCCGGGTCGGGGAAATACCTGTAATCATGGGCTTCTTCCTTGCTGCGCATGGAAATGGTGACGCCCTGGGCGTCATCCCAGAGGCGGGTTTCCTGAATCACCTCGCTGCCCGCCTCGAGGACGTACTGCTGTCTCTTAATCTCGTATTCCAGGGCCCGCTGGACATTACGGAAGGAGTTCATGTTTTTGAGTTCCGCCCGGGTACCGAATTCCTCCTGTCCCCGGGGGCGCAGCGAGACGTTAGCGTCGCACCGGAAACTGCCCTCCTCCATGTTGCCATCACAGATCTCCAGATAGACAAGGATTTCGTGGATCCGGCGCAGGTAGGCGGCGGCCTCTTCGGCAGAACGGATGTCCGGTTCGCTGACGATCTCGATCAGGGGCACCCCGGTCCGGTTCAGGTCCACATAGCTCGACGGGAAGTGTTCGTCATGGATCAGCTTGCCGGCGTCTTCCTCCATGTGGATGCGGGTGATGCCGATGCGTTTCTTCTCTCCCTCCCCTTCAACCTCGATGCCCCCTGCTTCGGCCAGGGGATAGGCGTACTGGGAGATCTGGTAGCCCTTGGGAAGGTCGGGATAGAAGTAGTTTTTCCGGGCAAAGCTGTTTTCCCGGTTGATCCGGCAATTTGTCGCCAGGGCCATTTTAATCGTATATTCCACGACCTTCCGGTTGAGGACGGGGAGAACCCCGGGCATGCCGAGGCAGACCGGGCAGGTATGGGTGTTGGGTCCCGCTCCGAACTGGGTCGAGCAACTGCAGAATATTTTTGAATCGGTGCGCAATTGCGCATGGACTTCAAGTCCGATGACTGGTTCAAATTCCATTAAGTATCACAACTCCTTATGCAAAATTCATCTTTGCCTGTTTTTGCCGGGCAATCAGGGCGCCCATACCGGCCGTCTTTTCATAAGCCGCCGCCGCCTGGATCAGCGTTCCTTCCTGAAAGTGGCTCCCCAGGAACTGCAGGCCGATGGGCAGACCGTCCCCGGTGAATCCGCAGGGGATGGAAATCCCCGGAATGCCGGCCATGTTTGCGGAAATAGTAAATATATCGGACAGGTACATCTGCATGGGATCATCCGTCTTCTCGCCGATACGGAAGGCCGCCGTGGGAGAGGTCGGAGTGGCGATGATGTCGCATTTCTGAAAGGCCTCGTCAAAATCCCGGCGGATCAGGGCGCGGACCTGGGATGCTTTTTTGTAATAGGCATCATAATATCCCGATGAAAGAACGTATGTTCCGATAATAATCCTTCTTTTCACCTCATCGCCGAATCCGGCGGAGCGGGACTGTTTGTACATGTCAAGGAGATCCCGTCCTTCCTGGGAGCGAAAGCCGTATTTGACGCCGTCGTAACGGGCGAGGTTGGAGCTGGCCTCCGCAGGGGCCACGATATAGTAGACGGCCAGGCAGTATTCCGTATGGGGCAGGGAGATATCGACGCATTTTGCCCCGGCCTTTTCGAGGACGGCGATGCCCTGTCGAACCGAGGCAAGGATTTCCGGATCGATTCCTTCGATGAAGTATTCTCTGGGGATGCCTATTCGCAGTCCTTCGACACCCCGGGTAAGAAAGGACCGGTAGTCGGGGACCTCTATGTTGACGGAAGTCGATTCCCGGGGGTCGTAACCGGCGATGACGTTCATGAGAATGGCACAGTCCTCGACATCCTTGGTGAAGGGGCCAATCTGGTCCAGGGAGGAGGCAAAGGCTACCAGTCCGAAACGGGAGACCCGGCCGTAAGTAGGCTTCATCCCCACAATACCACAGAGTGCCGCCGGCTGGCGGATAGAGCCGCCCGTATCGGAACCCAGAGAAGCGATGCACTCGTCAGCGGCAACGGCAGCGGCGGAGCCGCCGCTGGAACCGCCGGGGATCCGGGTGAGATCCCAGGGGTTGCGGGTAACGCCGAAATGGGACGTTTCCGTGGAAGAGCCCATGGCGAATTCATCCATATTTGCCTTGCCCGTAAATACTGCCCCGGCGGCCCGGAGTTTTTCCACCACCGTGGCGTCATAGGGGGGGACGAAATTATGGAGGATGCGGGAGCCGCAAGTCGTGGTGAATCCCTGGGTGCAACAGATGTCTTTCAGGGCGATGGGAATACCTGTCAGGGCCTTGATATCGCCGTTGCGGATCGCCGTATCGGCGGCTGCGGCCTGGGCCTGGGCCGCTTCTTTCATCAGGGTGATGTAGGCGTGGACCTTGCCTTCCACCTGGTCGATTCTTTGATAGACGGAGGCGAGAATGTCCGCGGCCGTGACTTCCCCCGCCCGCAGCTTGTCTTGCAATTCATGAATGGTTAACGAATAGAGCTCCATAATACCTCTTTTATTATTCGATCACTTTGGGGACCCGGAAGAATTCTCCCCGGGGGTCCGGGGCATTGGCCAGGGATTGCTCGTTGGCCAGAGACGGTTTGACTACGTCCTCCCGGAAGGCGTTATGCAGAACCGTTGCGTGGGTCATGGGTTCGACCCCCGTTGTATCTACGGAATTCAGCTTGTCCATATAGAGAAGGATGTCGTTCAACTGGGAGGTGAATTTATCCATCTCCTCCTCCCGGAAAGTCAAACGCGCCAGATGGGCGACGTGGGCTACTTCCGTTCTTGTTATCTTCAAAATTATAAACTCCTTACTTTTGATGAACTCGCAAAAAGCAAAACTATTCCTCCCCCTTCAAGGGGGAGGTTAGGAGGGGGATGGGGGTAAAAAATGTAATCTCAACAAAAACCCCATCCCCACCCCGGCCCTCCCCTTGAAGGGGAGGGGGAATGAGGGAAAATAGAACCGTCCCCATTTTCTCCTTGTTGGACGCCGCAGTGACGAAGGATGCAGTGCAACGCAGCATCCGGACTTTTTACGAAGCCGTCTTAAAATACCTGCCAAAAGGGGTTAATCTCTTCTTCAACCCGCCTGAGGATCTGATCCTTCCCCTGATCAGCCTCGTATTCCATTCGGTCCAGATCGTCTTCCGAGACCTGAGTGTCCCCCCGCATTTCCCTGAGCATCGCCTTGACCGATTCCGTAAGACCTTCGATATGATAGCCTCCCTCGAGGACGGCGACCAGGCGCCCCTGACAGCAGGCGGTGGCTATATCCATGAGGATTCTGGTCATGCAAACATAACCCTTGGCGGTGACCCGCATGTCTCCCAGAGGGTCTTGAAAATAGGAATCAAAACCGGCCGAAAGGAGAATCAATTCGGGTTTGAATTTCAGGGCCACCGGCTGGAGGATGCTGCGGAAGGCCTTGACGTGCAGGGAGTCGTCGGAGCGTGCCTTCAGAGGGACATTGATCGTGTATCCCCGCCCCTCGCCCTGGCCGGTTTCGGACAGGACTCCGGAACCGGGATAGGCGGGATACTGGTGAGTCGAAAAATAAAGGACCTTGTTGTCCCCGTAAAAAATACCCTGGGTGCCGTCGCCGTGATGGAGGTCCCAATCGGCGATGAGGATGCGCTTGATGCCATATTTCGCTTGGGCGTAACGGGCGCCAATGGCCACGTTATTGAAGAGGCAGAAGCCCGCCGCCTGATCCTTGCTTGCGTGGTGCCCCGGGGGGCGGACCAGGGCAAAGGCGTTATCCACCTCGCCGGTCATAACGCCGTCAATGGCATTGAGCAAGCCGCCCACCGCGAGCTTGGCCGTATCGTAAGACTCAGGCGTCGTCTGGGTGTCGGGATCCAGGGAGAAGTTGCCTTTGCCAGCGGTGCTGGCGATGAGGCCGATATATGATTGGCTGTGGACGAGACCGATTTCCTCGGGGGTGGCATAGGGGGGGGGGATGGAAACAAATTTTCCCTCCATGTCCGGCTTATCCAGCATGGCATAAACGGCTTCGAGGCGCCGGGGGGATTCGGGGTGATAAAACCCTTCGCCATGTCTTAAATATCTGTCGTCGCAGACAATTCCCGTTCTAAGAGGCATAAGGTGAGTCCTGGTTCGTATTTGAATGAGAGCGTCCCGCTTCTATCATAAAACCCCTGGAAGTGCAAAAATATTTACCATTGACAAGGACTTCACAAGCGCTATATATACCGCCACTATGTTTGGTATCGGTTTGCCTGAACTGCTTGTAATTGCCGTTGTGGCCCTACTGGTCGTCGGCCCGGATAAGCTTCCCGGTTTAGCAAAATCTCTGGGGAAGGGATTCCAGGAGTTCCGCCGGGCAACGGATGATGTCACGGAGTCTATCAAGGACACCCTGAAGCCCGACGATATCAAGAAAGACGTCAATGATTTTAAGGACTCTCTTCTTTACGGCAAGGAAGACGAGAAAGACAAAGAAAAAGACAAAGAAGCAACCCCCAAAACCCAAGCCTGAAGATCCATCAGAAATATACTTATTCCATGGACCGAGCAGAAGACGATAAACTACCCTTAGCTACCCATCTTAAAGAATTGCGGACCCGCCTTGTCCATATCCTTTCCGGGATCGGCATCGGATTTTTCGCCTGCTATTATTTCAAGGACCTGTTATTCAAGATCATTGCGAGGCCCCTGGTGGCAGTCCTTCCGAAGGGAAGCCACATGATCTTTACCGGTCTGCCCGAGGCGTTCTTTATCTACATGAAGATCGCCTTTTTCGCCTCCCTGCTCCTTACAAGCCCCTACACCCTCTACCAGATCTGGAAGTTCGTTTCCCCGGGGCTCTATAAATCTGAAAAGAAATATGTAGTTCCCTTTGTCCTGACTTCGAGCAGCCTGTTCATCGGCGGTGTCACTTTCGGATATTTCTTCGTTCTCCCGGCGGCCTTTGAATTTTTTATCTCCTTTTCCTCGGAATTTTTAAAGCCCATGGTCTCCTTCCGGGAGTATCTTTCCTTTACCATGAAGTTTCTCCTGGCCTTCGGTTTATCATTTGAACTACCCGTCTTTATTTTCTTTTTGACAAAAGCAGGAATACTTAACACCCGCATCCTCACCAGCTATCGGCGCTATGCCATTCTGATTATATTTATTGTTGCCGCTGTGCTTACCCCGTCCCCCGATGCCTTCAGTCAGATTCTCATGGCGATTCCCCTGATGGTTCTCTACGAAATCAGCATTGTCGTGGCCAGGCGCGTCGAGAAAACAGCCAGGAAAGATAAGGAAGCCGCCGCTGCCGGGGAGGAATCGTAGCTTTATGACCCGTAGAAGACGCCCCTCGGGTAAATGGGGATTTGTCAGCATTCTCACCGTCCTGATCGGTCTGGTTCTCGCCCTGTTCCTGGCCGTGATGGGATATCTCTTCTATTTCTTTCTGGGGGAACTGCCCAGCGTCGATACCCTCAAGGACTACCGGCCGAGCATCGCGACCCGCGTTTATGCGGATAACAATGAACTGATCGATGAATTTTTTTTGGAAGACCGGAAGATCATCAAGGTTATCGATCTTCCCAAATACGTTGTCCAGGCCTTTGTTGCTGCGGAAGACTCCCGCTTTTTTGAACATAAAGGAATCGATTTCCAGGGAATTTCCCGGGCCTTTTTCAAGAATATCCAGGCTGGTCGAATCGTTCAGGGAGGCAGCACGATCACCCAGCAGGTGGCGAGGGCCCTCTACCTGTCCCCTGAAAAGAGGTATATACGGAAAATCAAAGAGGCTTTTCTAGCATATAAGATAGACCATTATCTGACCAAGGAGGAGATTCTCAATCTCTACCTGAATCATATCTATCTTGGTCACGGCACCTATGGCGTCGAAGCGGCGGCTCAGGGATATTTCGGAAAAAGCGCCCGGTACCTGACCCTGCCGGAGGCGGCCGTCCTGGCGGGACTTCCCAAGGCCCCCAGCTCCTACTCACCCTTCACCCATTTCGATAAGGCCCGTCAGCGACAGGCCTACGTTCTCGAGCGTATGGAGGAAGACGGTTATATCACGAAACCGGACCGGGAAAGGGCTCTGAATACCCCGTTGGCCCTGCGCTCCATTAAACCCAAGGACAAAGTCGCCGCCTATTTTATTGAGCACGTCCGGCGCTATATCGTCGAGAAATATGGCAGTGATGTCCTGTACAAGGAAGGTCTGGAAGTCTACACGACCCTGAATATCGAGGCGCAGAAAGCGGCCCGTGAAGCCGTGGAGCGGGGATTGAGCGAGCTGGAAGGACGTCAGGGATACGAGAACGGACTCGTCCAGGGCGCGCTCATTGCTATGGATGTGAAAACCGGCGCGGTCAAGGCCCTGGTCGGCGGCCGGGAGTTTTCCAAAAGCGAGTTCAACCGGGCGACCCAGTCCCGCCGTCAGCCGGGATCAGCTTTCAAACCTTTTATATACACGGCGGCTTTTGACAAGGGCCTGACTCCTTCGACGCGATTTGTTGATGACCCGATCCAATTTCCCGATCCCTCCAAACCCGGCGGTTTTTGGCAGCCGAAGAACTTCGACGGGAAATTCAACGGGCCCACGACCTTGAGAAACGCCATCGTCCAGTCCCGGAATGTAATAACCATCAAGGTTCTCCAGGATATCGGCGTCGATTACGCCGCCTCCTATGCCAACGTGATGGGGATCACCTCCCCGCTGGGGCGGAATCTCTCCCTGGCCCTGGGCAGCTCCGGCGTGACCCTGCTGGAAATGGTACGGGGCTTCGGCGTCCTGGCCAATCAGGGTAAGCGGGTAACGCCATATTTTATCACGAAGATTGTTGACCGGACCGGCCATGTCTTCGAAGAGAATCAACCCAAGGTGGAACAGGTGATCGATTCCCGGATTGCCTTTATCTCCTCCTATATCATGCAGGACGTTGTGGAAAGCGGGACGGGGAGGCGGGTCAAAAGCATTGGCCGGCCGGTGGCGGGAAAGACGGGAACAACCAACGATGTCCGCGATGCCTGGTTCCTTGGTTTTACGCCGTCCATGATTACGGGGGTATGGGTCGGCTTCGACCAGGAAAGATCCCTCGGCCATCAGGAGGTCGGGGGCCGGGCGGCAGCCCCGATCTGGTTGTATTTCATGTCCCAGGCCCTTTCCGGGACGCCGATCGAGACCTTCCCCGTGCCGGAAGGTATTGTCTTTGTCAAGGTGGATCCGAAAACGGGCGCCCCCTCTTCCGGCCGAGGGGCCATCTACGAGAGCTTCCTGGAAGGAACCACGCCTCCCGGCGCCGTCTCCGTTGACGCCGAGCAGATTAAACCAGAAGAAATGCTGCCGAGAGAAGAGGCGGAATAAGCCAGACGCGGCAATTTTTTTAAATTGCCAATCAAACGGAATTTACTTGAATCGCCTCATGGATTTTTTGCGCTAGCAGCAGAAAGTCAGCGTGATAGCTGCAAACGATAATTCCTGACTTTGCTGCTCCCAATCTAAACTTCACATCATTATCACTACTCTACCACCACGCTTTTCCCATCACGAATATCTGTGACAACAATAATTGCTTGATATGAGAAATAAATTGTTCTAAAAGCATTTTCATCTCAATAAAAAATGGTTCGTTGGCACGGGAGCGTAATGCAGGATTTCCTGAAAAACATTCTCAATTACTACGCTGCTTTCACTGAAACTCGCTTTTCCAGCAGAAGCACCCTGAAGTACCAATGGACCAATGACATCTCCCTCACCCTCGATGTCACTTTCTTCCCCGAATTCCGCCGTCTCTGGCTGGACAAGATCAGCACAGCAGATGCCAAACCGATAGACATCCGGCCTCGTCAGTACACAATTCCCCTTTCCATCCCATCTTTCCGCGAACGATTGGAAAGCGAACTCCATGACAGCCATGACTTGAACGCCTTGGGAGCTTTTATTCGCCAGGAAGCTGAACGGGAGCCCCAACCGGACCCCCCGCGAGAAGAGCATGAAGTATTCTTAGAGGGAGTCAGGCATTACAACCTGTCCCTGCGCAAAGCCATCGAAGGGATGGTCAGGGATCTTCAAAAAGAAGCGCTTACGCAGCTCCAGGCGGAATTCCTGATCCACCAGTTTCCACCTTTGTCGCTAAATCTCAGGAACCTGACCCAAGAAATCTTTCGCACTCTCCAAGGCTTTGCCCAAACCTCCCCAAACGAGGAAGATTACTTCAACCAGGTGAGGGTGTATCTCCAAGGGCGTGACTATGACCTGATCCTCTTTGATCTTTACTATCTTTTGGCCGGCTATCGTTCCGCCACCGATCTGGGAAGCGTCTATCTCTTCTTTGATGCTATCGGCGGCAATCCGGCAAAGGGCAAGGGAGACATTCAGGCCGAATATCCGCTTTTCTTCATCGAGGTGGCCTTCGGCGGTGAAGCGGGAGATTCCATACGTCTTCAAGTCCCGAATGATTTCATCTTGATCAATACGCCCGCCCTCAATACCTTTGAATTCGATGCCGTCCTTACGCTGCCCCGTGCCTCATCCTTCAAGGAATCCGTAGTGACCCTGCACCAGTTGGACCGGTTCCTGGATGCAGAATATCAGGTTTCCCGTCAAGAGATCACCTTGAGCGACGGCTTCTATCAATTTGCCGGGAAAGACAGCAACCGGCCACCCGTTCGCTACCGCCTCGGTTTCCAGATCATTCGCGATGAAGACAAACGCCTCCTCGATTACTCCGAACTGATGACCCGGATCGAAAAAGGCATGTCCTCGAAGCTCGGCGGCTTCGTGGACACTTACGTCCATAAAAACGTCGTCAATACTACGGAAGAAACGGAGCATAATTTCCGGGAGCGGTATCCTTCCGGATCCGCCCGGTCTTTCATCGCCGACAACCCGCTACCGTTGAATGTCGAACAGAAAAAGATCCTCCTGGCCCTGGCCAACCAAAAGAACCGGGTCATTACGGTCGGCGGCCCTCCCGGCACCGGCAAGTCACACACGATTGCGGCTATCGCCTACTGGGCCAATCAGAACAACCGGTCTGTCGTGATTACCTCCCACAAGCAAGAGGCTCTGGACGTCGTGGATCGGATGCTGAGCGACAAGTTTCGGGATCTCCATCCCATGGCCAAGCCATCCATGATCCGCCTGACCCGGAGCGTTGACTTTTCCAAGATTTCCTCCCTCAATGAAATAACCAACTCCCTCGCCCAACCTGCCATTGACGCCGCTGTCAAGAGGGCGGCGGCGTTTTCGGAAACCGCTATCAACAAAGACCGGCAAAAAATCGAAGAAAAGATATCCGCAGAGGTTGAGGTCGTCATCAACAAGGCCCGGAAGTATCCAGAGGCAACTCGGGAGCTGATGACCTATCTGGATTTGGAAGAAGAGCTGCTGCGGAAAGGTCTTCTCGATGAAAGCATCGGTAAGCCGGCATGCGCCCTGCAAATAGAAATCACCCTTCTGGAAGAATTCATCAGCCAATTTGCGGCCAAGAGCCAACGCTTCGACAAGTTGTCCCTGCCCAACCTGACGGAACTATTCAAGAAGCAGCAGGGGATAAGAGATGTCCAGAAGGCCTGTGAAACGATCAATCAGTTTTCCTTTGCCAAGGATTGGGTAGTCATTGCCGACCAGGACCGTTTGGACGCCATTCCCCTCCTGGAGCCCCTCCTCACCATCCTTATTGAGGCCTTTGATGATGTAAAACCGCTGCGGGAGCTGCAAACTGTCCCGGTGGATCTGAAAAAGACAGCTCTGTTTCAGGCAATCCCCGCCGGCGATGACCTGGCAGCCATCGCCGGCCGTTTAGAAGAACTGGCCAATCTCAAACCCACCAAACTTCTGCTTCTGAAAAATCCGGACTATGAACAGGCAAGAGCCCGCTTAACGGATGACTTCCCGGCCTTTGAGGAATATCAACAAAAGAGAAAGCGGTCATGGATAGAACACCAACGGGACGTCGCCGCCTCCCTTGAACGCCTGGCGGCACTAAAGAAGGAGACGGCTTACAAAGAGGAATTTTTGTATCGTCTCGGCCGCGAAGCCTATGAATTTGACGCCCTGGCCAAGACACGCAGCGAACTCGATCATATAAGGTTCAGAGGGCTCCTGGAAGGCATCGCCCAGACTGCACAAAAAGATATTCAGGAGCTGACTCTTAAGGAAATAGGAACGGCTCTGGCCGGTATCCGTGCTGCCGGCCAATATTTGGGCGCATCCAAACAGGTCGAAAACTTCCAGAAGGCAACCGGACTGGAGAATCTGGAATATGCCGTGTTGTTTACCTTTCTGGAAGGAATCAAGCCGATCGTGGCGGAATTGAAACCGCAAATGTTGGACGCCCTCCGGACCATCAAGGAAAACTATGGGGAACTGTTTGGGAAAATGTCTGTCGATTTTGATAACCTCGCCACCCTTTTCCGGCTTGGCAATCTTCTCGAAGACGAACAGAAGCTCTATGACCTCATCAAGCTCAATACCCGGCTGAGTGGGAATGACGTCGAGATGATCGGGTCAGACGCGTCCATAGGGGAGCTTTACCGCATCCAGCAGCGCCTTACGGAACACCGGAATGACCTGCGCCTGAAAAACCTCCTCCAACACGGCGGGGACGTCGAACGGATCAAGGCCCGCGTAGCCAGTGGCAAGCGCCTCACAACGGATCATGCCCGGCTGCTCCTGGCCAGCTTTGCCTGCATTATCGCCGAACCGGAAGCCCTGTTCCGCTATTTCCCTATGGAAGAAGATCTTATCGACATTCTTATTTTCGACGAGGCATCCCAAGTCTCCATCGCCCATTCCATATCGCTGATCCTGCGGGCAAAGCAGATCGTCGTTTTCGGCGACGAATACCAATATGGGGCTGTAGGCGCCGTCACGGTAAGCCGGAAGTATGCTCAGGGATACTTCCGAAAAATCCTGGACAGTTACCGGACCGAATTCCAGGGCCAGGCCACATCGGAACAGGAAGAAATGATTATTGCTGCGGAGGCGGCTGACGCCACGGAGGAAGAACAGTTCATCCCCGGGGAAATTTCCATCGACGCCGGTCCGGAGTGGATACGGACCTTCGGCATCCGCAACTCGACGCTGAATTTTTGCCGCGCCATCGCCAATTACCGGACGACGCTCACGGAACATTTCCGATCATTCAAAGAGATTATTGATTACTCCAACAAGTTTTTCTACGAACGCGCCCAGACGCCCTTGATCGTGAACCGTCTCCGGACAAAGCCCATTACCGACGTCCTGATCTTCATCAATGTGGAAACAAAGGGAAGGTCGGGAAAGCATGTCAACCTTGATGAACTGGAGGCGATCCGCCTGGATCTGGAAAGACGTATCGAACTGGGTTACAAAGGGACCATTGGCATTATCACCTCGTTCGATGAACAGCAGCAGCGGGCGGAAAAATACTTCCGGGAACACCTGAAGGACTACCCGCGCCTGAAAGAGGAACAGAAATTGTCCATCTGGTTTGTCGGTGATGTCCAGGGAGAAGAGCGGGACATAATTTATTATACCTTTGTCGAAGGCAAGAATAACAGCGAAGGAGGGTTGAAATCCATCTACCCGATTCCCGGTGGAACGGCAGACTCGATCAAGAGCCTCAAGATGCAGCGGCTCAATGTTGGTTTCAGCCGGGCCAGGGACACCATGGTCTTCGTTCACAGCATGCCCCTGGAAGGCTATCTGGATACACGCTTGGGCGACGCCCTCCAGTTCTATTCCACCCTTCTGGAGGACACGAAGAGAAGCGACCATTTCATCGTCGATGAGAAGACCTTCGACTCACCCAAGGAAAAAGAGGTTTACCAGCTTCTCCTCCAAACCGATTTCTTTCAGAAAAACCGCGAGCGAATGCGTATAATTCCGCAATTCGATATCGGCCGTTACATCGCCCAAGAGTATAAAAAATACATCCCCAAGTATAGGGTTGATTTCCTGGTCACTTTGACCGACGGCGGCAGTGAAAGATCCCTCATCCTGGAATACGACGGTCTGGAATACCATACAAAGGACCCCACCGCCGTCCGCTCTCTTGAGGATTTCCGGGAGGAGTACCTGGAATACGACGTCCGCCGGCAGCTTGAACTGGAAAGCTTTGGATACCGGTTCCTGCGGATCAACAAGTTCAGCCTGGCGCCGGGCAAGAAGGAGCAAACCCGGCTTGATGTTTTGAATGGTATGATTGAGAAGGCTTTTGCGATATAAAGGACGGGACATGCAAAAAGTAAAAAAAGACTTGACAAATGGAGGCAGGATGAGAGAAAAGATCCTTAACACACCTGCCACGCCTCTCAACGATGCGCACCCCGGCGGGTATTTTTATGCCTGATGATCAAAAGCAGACCTATTGTAAACCGGCCCTCAGCCTTGACGCCCAGATCGATCTTCTGATTTCCAGAGGATTGGAGATTACAGACCGGGACAAGGCTCGTCACTATCTCCGCTATATAGGATATTACCGGCTTACCGGCTATTTTCTCACTTTTCAACGAAAAACCTCTGACTCAGACCTGCACTCTTTCAGAGCGGGTGTCACTTTCCGAGATATACTGGATATCTATATTCTGGACCGTGAATTACGCCTACTGATCATGGATGCCGTGGAGCGCATTGAAGTAGCTTTCCGGGCTTCACTGTCCAATGTCATGAGTGAAACGCACGGCCCCCATTGGTATATGGATCAGGCGCACTTTCTCCCCCGATTCAAGCACGCTGAATTATTGGGACGGATCAAAAGGGAGACCCTTCATGATTCCATAACGAACGAAAAGGACCGCGCCCGCAGGGAAAGGTTCATCCAGCACTACTACAAGACCTATTGTCACCCCGAGCTACCTCCCGGCTGGATGGTCTTCGAGATGCTCTCGCTGGGAACGTTGTCCCAGGTTTACGCACACCTGATCTCCCGAGACATGCAGAAAGAGATCTGCCGGCCCTTTGGGATCAATCATCTCGTCATGACCTCATGGATGCACACACTGACCTATCTGCGAAATCTCTGCGCCCATCATCTACGTCTCTGGAACCGACGTTTCAGCGTCATGCCGATGGTCAAGAGCGGTTGTGAAAAACAACTGGGGGAAAATTATACTTTCTATGCCCAGGTGGCCATGCTTCATATCCTGATGTTCGTAATTGCGGACGGATCGAAGTGGCAGCAACGACTGTCGGACTTGCTGGCCAAGCACCCGAAGGCCGATCTCCGAATCATGGGGTTCCCGCCGGACTGGCGGCAGGATCCCTTTTGGCGGCTGACCTGAAGAATCGAGACCAGCCCATTAAGGTAAACAAATAGATGCCAAAGACCATAACCTGTGGGACATCGGCCAAGGCGACCGAATTCAATTATAGCGGCAGCATGCAAAACGGAATAGTGATTCACTTCAAAACCACTTCCGTAAGAATTGATTCAACCTTCTTGCAAGCTGTAATCAAGAAATTTAGCGGGAAAAAGGTACCCGGCGGTTTCAGCATGGATAACCCAACTCGTGGCGGACTCGGCATCTGGGTACGTGATAACTCCCGAGTTCTTAATTCTGAACATCTAACGCCGAGACATGCTTCGTTTATTGCTGCAATTCTGCGTGATGCCGGTTTCCTGACCTCCACTACTGATGGAAATGCCGTTATCCTAAATTTTGCTCCCTGATAAGCTGCTCCAAGGAGATTCTATGTCCAAAATAAATTTGACTGACGAGGACTTGGCAAAACTATGGGAGGCTGTGAATGATGGCGCCGAACCGCCACCGGAGTTGGCGGGCAAGTTGTTTCCCTCGTTTATGGAAAAGCTGGCCGCCGGAGGCAAATTCGATTTCGAGACCCTGAACCGCATCCGCATCCCGACCCTGGAATATGCTGGTAAAAGGCAGGAGGGAGTCATCCTTGCCGGGGCCGCCCTCCTGGGCCAGTCGGCGCCTCTCCAGATTCTGCGTACCTTTGGAGAACCAACGCTGGACGGCTGGCGGAACCTGATTGTCCAGGGGGATAACCTCCAGTTCCTCAAAACGGTCTTTCTTAATCAAGATCCCCTGATCAAAGACAAGGTCAAGGGAAAGGTCAAACTCTTCTATAATGATCCACCATTCGCCACAAAATCAGACTTTCAGTCCAAGGACGGCGCTACGAGTTACAGCGATAAGATCGAATCGGCGGAATTCCTGGAAGACCTCCGCGAACGCCTCATCTTCATGCGGGAGGCCCTGACGGAGGATGGAAGCATCTATATGCACCTGGACACGAAGAAATCCCATTACCTGAAAGTGATGATGGATGAAATCTTCGGGGATGCCAACTTCAGAAACGAAATAATCTGGCAGAGAACCAGTGCCAGAAGCGACTCCAAGACCTACAACCACATTCATGACGTGGTCCTGTTTTATACCCGTTCTGATATTTGGAGTTGGAATAGGCAACACACGGAGTACGATACGAAGTATGTAGAAAACTTCTATCGCTATCGTGACCCGGACGGGAGGCAGTTTCAGATGGACAACCTTATGGCATCCGGTACACGTAAGGGTTCGTCAGGAATGCCCTGGCGTGGAATCGACCCTGCGATGAGAGGCAACCATTGGAAATATAAGATCGAAACGCTTGAGGACCTCGACAGGGAAGGACGCATCTCCTGGCCACAGAAGGAAGGAGGTGTTCCAAGGTACAAGCGCTATCTCGATGAAATGCCCGGCACGGTTCTGCAAAGCATTTGGACCGATATCAGTCCTGTTGCCGCTCAATCTTTGGACCGCACCGATTATCCCACCCAAAAACCCGAAGCCCTTCTGGAGCGGGTCATCCGCGCCTCCTCCAACCCCGGCGATCTGGTCATGGACATCTTCGGCGGTTCCGGGACCACGGCAGCCGTGTCGGAAAAGCTGGGACGACGCTGGATCACCTGCGATTTCGGGAAGCATGCCATTTACACCATGCAGAAGCGGCTTTTGAACATCGCTGAATCCAAAGCCCTGGGGCAGGAAAAATCCGCCAAGAAATACAGCCTGCCGCCGCAACCCCTGGCCGTCGTCTCCGTGGGGGCCTACGATTTCAGCCGGGTCATGGACCTGCGGAAGAACAAGGATGCATATATTTCCTTCGTCCTGGCCCTCTTCGGTATTCCCAGGGAAGCAGAAAAGGATTTCGCCGGGAAGTATCGCCTCGACGGCATCTATGCCGAGAAAGACGGCGACCCTGTGGAAATCTTTCCTGTTTGGGAGGATGATTACCTCTACCATGTGCGCCTGGACGGGGACTACCTGAAGCAGATCCTCATCCAGTCCCGAGGCCGCATCCGGGGGACCTACTGGATCATCGTCCCGGAAACCTGTACCATCGTGGGCGATACGAAGCTGAAAAACCCTAATGGTGAGGACGTCTATTTCAAACTGCTCAAGTTCCCTTACAAAATCCTGGAAGAGGCATCCCGGAATTTCTCCCTGGAGGAACAGCCTAACTCGCCCGACAACATCAACAACCTTGTTTCGTCGGTGGGATTCTATTTCCATGACGACGTCACTGTAGAAGCGCGGAAAACACCCGAAGGATTGACGCTTAGCCGCTTCTCCACCCCCATCGTCAACCGGGAGGGGAAGACCTACGAGGGGCTGGAAGGCCTGTCGCTGGTCCTGATCGATCTGAATTATGACGGGAGGGTGTTCAATCTTCACAAGGCCGTTTACGGGAAAGAAATCGGTGAGGACGGCAGTATCGGTCTGGCAGGCGTCACGGGAAAGACGGCAGTTATCGCCATCGACCGTCACGGCAATGAATCAAAACCGGTTTATGTAAAGTAGATCATGGCCCGAAAACCCAAAGCCATCAAACTGAATCTCTCAGAGCACACCCTGGATGTCAACGTCCGGAAGTTCAACTATGAGCTGTTCGATTTTCGAGAGGTTGAGGAATACGTCAAGGCCCTGACGGGATCGCGGACCTATCAGTACGAGGCCATCCGGCGGACGATGATTTATCTTTGGGGCGGGGGATACAAGAGTCTGCGCCAGTTGGCGACGGAGAACTTCAAGCGGAAGCAGTCCATCCAGGAACGGTTCTTTACGGAAGAGAATTTTCTCCGCCATCTGCCCCTCCCGGACCACCTCTCCGGCGTCATCCACATGGCCACCGGAACGGGAAAGTCCTGGGTGATCTTTGCCGTCGCCTACCTTTCCATTGTCATGAAGAAGGCGAAGCGTGTCCTCGTCCTGGGACCGCCTTCCACGATCATCGAGGCCGGACTGAACGAAAAGTTCAAAAGGTTTAAGGAAGACGCGACCCTCATCAGTAAGCTGCCGCCCAAGTACCGGAATATTCCCGTGACGATTATCGACGAGACGAAGCCGGCGGAAGACTACTCCATCATGGTCGAGAACATCAACGCCGTTTACAACAAGGATTTCAACGCCATCGGAGATACGCTCTTTTCCCGGACCGACGAGGTGCTTGTCCTGTCTGACGAAGTCCATCATGCATACAGCCATCTGACCTTCACGGAAACCGGCCTGCTGTTCGAGGGCGAAGGCGGCCGGGGCGAAGACAGGAACGAACGCCTCTGGATGAAATTCCTCCGGGAGGAGCCGAAGATCAAACGCCATATCGGCTTCACCGGCACCCCTTACAATCAGGACGAATACTTCACGGACATCCTCTTTAACTACTCCATCGCCGACGCCCAGCAGGACCAGATGATCAAAAAGATCAATCCCATCCTGCACACCGAGTCGGATGAGAAGATTCGCGCCCTCACCCAGGACCAGGCCTTTGAGTTGATCTACAAGACCCACCTGGACAATCAGCAGAAATTCGCTTATCCGAAGGGCGTCAAGCCTACCGTCAAGCCCATCACCGTCTTTATTGCCCCAAAACAAGGAATGGCTCAGAAGAAAGCGGAGGAATTCGTTCAGTTCCTGGCGAAGGAGATGAAGGCCGCTGCTCCGGATCAGGGATTGCCTGTCTCCTACTTCGAGAGCATTGCCCAGACCAAAGTCCTGGTCGTCATCACAAAACTGGCGAAATCAGAATACCAGAAGCGCCTCGATGAAATCGAACGCCTGGATGAGCCGGCGGAATTTATCTTCGCGGTGAATAAACTCACCGAGGGATGGGACGTGGACAACGTCTTTCAGATCGTGCCCATGCAGGAGCGGGTTTTTGAATCGAAGCTCCTGATCTCCCAGGTATTGGGGCGGGGCCTGCGTATTCCACGAAAGGTGTCTCATAACGACATCTTGTGGAATTATCCTATCGTCACGGTGACGAATCATGAAAAGTTCGCCGACCATATCCGGGAGCTGGTGGATTCCGTCACCCAATGCGAGGTTTATCTAACCTCCGCGCCATTGCCGGCAAATACCGGATTAGCCAGGGCAGAGCATCACTTCAGCCTTATCGACATGGCCTATACGCCGATCACATCCCTGGAGGATAGAACGGGCAACGGCGGCAATATATCAACCGAGCTGACCCTGAACTTTCAGAAGGAAAAACTTGGTTACACCGTAACCTACCGGGAAACGGGGGACAAGAAATTCCAACTCCAAAAGAACTTTTTCACCATTGATGAGGTAGCCTACAACCAGTTCAAACGCTTTACCCTTCGCGTGTTTGAGAACAGGCATTTCCAATTCGGGGAAACCACGATTGCCGATCGTATCCCCCAGGTCGAGGAAATACGCCAGGTCATCGCCGACGCCATGGCCAAGGCCAGGATTGGGGAAGAGCGGCTTTCCGAGGAGAATACCCGCCTGGTTGACCTTTACTTCAGCCAGTATCTGCCTGTGGGCAAGAAGCGACCGCGCAAGGAAAGCCGGCCCGGGAATCTGATCATCCGGGAGACGGCAAGGATGGACAAGAGCAGCACACGGGCAAGCGAACTGGACCGGGACGCTGTTGTCTTCATTTCTGAAGATTATGAAGAGGAATTGGGAAAAGAAAATCTCTTTGTCCTGGACTATGTCAAGGCCACCCGGAGCCGGGTGGATGAAAAGCAGTTATCCCTCTTCGACAAGGAAGAACTTTTCCTCGGCAAGAAAGGGGACTTCATCCGCTGCCTGGTCGGCACTCGTTCCCCTTATGTGGTGAATACTTCCGTCTTCAAGACGCCTCAAAACCTGGTTCGCCTTTCTTCCAGCGGAGAGACCCTTTTCGTTTTCGGCCTGATCGAAAACTCCCGCTACATCGACGCTTGGGTTAAGTCAAGGGACATGGGCTTTTACGCTACCGAATACGAGTATTTTCGGAAGGGGAAAGACAGAACTCGGGGAAGCTTCAATCCCGATTTCTTCATCCGTACCAACCTGGATCGCTACATCCGCATTTTACGAGAGGATGGAATCAATTGCGCCGATTTACGCAATCTTCAGGATCACGGAATCGAGAGCATCATACGGGTAGTGGAAATCAAGTCCGACGATGACGACGATGAAGCCACGCCGGCCAAGGAACGATATGCCATTGACCATTTCAAAACCCTCAATGAAAGACTGCAAGCGGGAGAATCCATCCCGATAGCGCCAAACGGCGGGGAAGAGCACGGCATTCCTCTCTACATTTTCGACCTCCTCACACCGTCCAAGATTAACAACTGGTTTGAGATGATCAGGCAGGGGCAGGGTGTGAAAAGTATTCAAGGGGAGGGCTCTGAAAAAAAGTAGGAAGGTACCGAAGTTTGGATGATACAAACAAAGTATATTAAAATTTTGGCATATAGGCTATGAATACGATCTCAAAAATATTTGGGTTAGCTGATAGATTAAGAAATGCTGCATTGAGGCTACCTGAAAATGATCTCGAAAAGTTAGAAAGTGTCTCAAATTCAGTGGGAAAAGCCTGGAGTGGTTCATGCCTTGGATATCATGCAAGAGTCTATTACAAAAACCTTAGACCTGTTCCGCCAGGTGCAAGATTTAGCAAGGAATGGGGCTTTTCTGATTCTTATATGCTTCGAGAAACTGTAGGCGAGTGGGAAGAATTTAATTTCGATGATCTTGTTCAACATATACAATCCACAAGCGGTGTGGAAGAACTTGATCCTCTGGAAAATATTTCTTCTGAAACACGAGAACTATTTGAGGAAGTCCAATCTGAACTTTTATCCATCCTAACACCTGTTCTGCTTGATAATGAAAAAGATAATTTTTTAAGAGACTTAGCCGAACAAATAAAAAATACTAAAATCTTTTTGCCAAGAGACTATTTGAATAGAGCGCTTCCCTCTGGGCAACAAATGTCACGTGATATGAATGCTATTCAAGCGGGCATACATATACCTCCACATTTATCCGTATTGGCATCATGCTTCGGTACCAGAGCACCATTTAATGCTTGCTTGGATTTAAGTAAGATAGCACGACGTGTAGCATCCCATCTTGAGAATATTGAACAAGCTCAATCACGGTCTGAAAGAGTAGGAACTAATGTATTTATAGGACATGGCCGATCATTTGCGTGGCGAGATCTAAAAGACTTTATTCAAGATAGGTTACACCTACCCTGGGATGAATTCAACAGAGTTCCTGTAGCTGGGTTCACAAACATAGCTCGATTATCACAAATGTTAGACAATGCAGCAATTGCTTTTATAATCATGACAGCAGAAGATGAACAAGCTGATGGGAAAATGCATGCCAGAATGAATGTCATCCATGAGGCAGGGCTATTCCAAGGCCGTTTGGGCTTTGAAAAGGCAATTCTTTTGTTCGAAGAAGGCTGTGAAGAATTTTCAAATGTTCAAGGTCTTGGTCAAATCAGATTTCCAGGGGGTAACATATCAGCAATTTTCGAGGAAATTAGACGAGTCATGGAGAGAGAAAAATTGATTGAATAAAAGCCCCAAAAAGGGCAACCCAGCGGACGCAAGTCGTGAACCGCTTATTCTTTACGTTGGGCTAATTTATAAGGGAGAAGGGAATGAAAAAAGCTGTTTGGATATCTTATGACCTTGGCGTAAAAGGTGACTACGAAAGTTTGTGGGCATGGCTTGATGAACAACATGCCAAAGAATGTGTTGGTAATCTCGCCTTTATAAACTATTCATATAAAGGTGATTTGATTAAGTGTCTAAGTGATGAGTTAAAAACTGCAATGGAGGTTAACAAAAGAACGAGAATTTACGCAATATGGAGAGATCAGGAGACAAAGAAGGTTAAAGGTCACTTTTTATTTGGAGGTCGTAGGGTACCACCATGGGCTGGTTATGGGACTGATGAAGAAACTTTCGAGTTGGATGAAAGTTAATTCATGCAATATGTTCTCGCAGACACAGGTGTTTGGTACGCAATGTTTGATCCTAGAGATCAATACTGGGGGAAAACAAAAGAAAAAGAAGAAATACTTGGTTTATTTACTATAGTTGTTCCCTGGCCTACTATGTATGAAACATTGCGTACCAGGATGGTTCGCAATAGAAAAGCGATGCAGCTTTTCGAAGAATATTTAAGACGTCCTCAATTGACTTTTATTGACGATTCCCCTTACCGTGACGACGCATTTGATCTAACTTTTTCCTCCAGTCTTCGTACATCCAGACCTCTCAGTATGGATGATTGCTTGATTCGACTCATTCTTGATGATGTAAATATTGCAGTTAATTATTTTGCTACGTTCAATAATAGAGATTTTTCCGATGTTTGTAGCAAGAGACGAATAGAAATATTTTAGAAAAGAAATGCCCAAACCAATCCACTCGACCAATTACAGCGGCGTGTGATTTTTGTGTTAGCAGGAGAGAGAATGTCAAAAACGTTTAGGCACTCTGCCGGGTTTGGAAAACGCATCGAATACTGGGTCATCGGCCTGATGTTAAAGGAAGGCTTGGATGTATATGTCCCTCTCGTTGACGATGACGCAATCGATGCAGTGATCCGCCGTGCTGATGGTTCTTTCGTGACTGTACAAATTAAGGCGAGATCAAAAGACGTAATTGATGGAGACGCGGCCTTATTTGCCGCAATACCACATGAACTGCGGGATAATTATTGGTTCGTATTCTATTCTGAGAGACTTGATCTCATTTGGATTATGTCTTCTGAAGAGTTCATCAAAGAATCCGCACAAAACAAGACCGGAAAAAATGCAGGAAAAAGAAGCATCTGGTTTAATGGAAAGAAGAAAGACAAAACAACGGGAAAATCTGTGGAGTATTGCAAGAAGCAGTTCGAGAAGTATCTTTCAAAGGATTTCTTGAGACTCAAGGTAGTATAGTTGCCAACGAGTCGCTGGAGCCAATAGGCAGGAACGGGAACCCGCCTCTGACTCTGCTTTTGTGTTCGGTGAAAGGAAATAAATGGACAAGATCTTAACTGGGGATATATGGAAACAGGTAAGTCCTCTTGCAAAAGATGCGAAACGCCGCCTCGTTGCCGTTGCATACGTGACTACAGACGGCCAGATCGGATTTAGACAGAATGATGTGCTCATCTGTGATGCATCTGACCGGGCAATCGAAAATAGAGAAACATCAGCGCGCCTCCTTCAATCACTTTACCAAAAAGGAGTCGAGCTTCGTTCCAGGTCTGATCTCCACGCAAAAGTTGCTGTTCTCGGCAGACATGCTCTCATCGGTTCCTGCAACCTTTCTACTACATCCGCAAAAGATCTTACCGAATTAGCCCTACTGTCAGATCGAAAACAGATCGTAGCTCAGGCAACAGCCTTCATCCATGCATTACGGGAAGAATCAGTGCAAATTGATGATGATTTCCTCCGTAGGATTCTCAAGATTAAAGTAAAGACCACTCGGCGGCGTAAGGTAAAGCATAATGCTCTAACACCACATCTCGGCAACAAGGTGTGGATTGTCTCAGTCAACGAACTTGCCAAAGACAGTTTTCCAAAAGAGCAGATATCTGTACAGATAGCAGAGGAGAAGGCGACCGCTTTAGTTATGGACCTAGATTCGACAATCTCTTGGATTCGGTTTACAGGCAAATCCCGATTCAGGGCTACTGCTCAACCTGGCGACATCGTAGTTCAAATCTGGAAACCTATAGCCAGCAAACGAATTAGTATCTTCGAACCGTGTCCGATTATTTATCGTCAGGACGTGGGGCATTGGACACGATTCTATGTTGAGGAAACGGAGTATTGTCGACGCATATTGTGGGAACGGTTTAAGGAAGAAATTAATAGACTCGGATTGTCACGTGTATCTAAGAACAGTGTCCGAGAATTGAATCACCGAGAAGTCCTCCTAGTTGAAAATATTTGGAAGTGAAATCACCGGGCATTCATGAAAGATCACAGCAAAAGAAAAGAGCTTATCAAGAGATGAAGGGGAGCCAGAGATGCGGATATCACGCTTAAGAATTGAGAATTTCCGAGGCATTCAAACTGCGCTCATTCTTTTCCCCAAGCACGCCGTCTTGATTGGTGACAACAACACCGGCAAGAGCACAGTACTTGAGGCAATTAACTTGGCGCTCGGTCCGGATCGTCTTAACCGCACACCACCCATAGATGAGCACGACTTCTATCAAGGGAAATATACCGCTGCAGCAGCTATGGCGAAGGGGGGTGATGGAGGCTTACCTGCGGTAGTTGTTGAAGATGCAGTTGCCGGTGATGCTGTGGCTGGCGCTGCTGGGACTACCGCCCAGTCCGATGAGGATGGTGGCGCTGAATCACCGAAGATTGAAATTGAGGTGACTATCGCGGATCTGACCGAGGAGCAAAAGGGCAAGTTCGGTGACTGCGTCGAGTTCTGGGATGCCGCCACCGATACCTTCTATGATCAGCCGGACCCAGTCGGTGTCGATGCGACCACGATCACCGAAGCATTGCGTGTAACCTTCCGCGGCTGGTACGACCCCGACGAGGATGACTTTGAGGGCAAGACCTACTTCTCCCGCAGCCTATCCGAGAGCGACAAACCGGAGCAGTTCTCGAAGAAGCACAAGCAAATATGCGGCTTCCTGTACCTGCGCTCCTTGCGCACGGGGGCGCGCGCCCTAAGCTTGGAGCGAGGCAGCCTACTGGACATCATACTGCGCCTGAAAGAGGTTAGGCCGCAGATGTGGGAAGACGCAATCAGCACGCTGGCAGGATTTTCGGTCGCATGCGATCCGGAACTCGGTATCTCCGGCGTGCTGGAAAGCATCAACACAGCCCTCAAGAAGTATGTGCCGAAGGAATGGGGGATTGAGCCACATCTCAAGGTGTCCAACCTCACCCGCGAGCACCTTCGGAAGGTGATAACCGCCTTCATCGCCACAGGTGAAACGAGCCATGCGGCACCGTTTTACCGTCAAGGCACCGGAACCATTAATATGCTCGTCCTAGCGATGTTGTCCCAGATCGCCGAAGACAAGCAGAATGTCATCTTCGCGATGGAAGAGCCGGAGACGGCTATTCCACCTTATGGACAGAAGCGGATTGTGCACGAAATCCGTAAATTGGCCTCACAAGCACTCTTCACCTCACACTCACCGTACGTACTCGAAGAGTTTTCTCAAGATGAGACCGTTGTACTGGGACGGGATGCGCACGGAGTACTTACCCAGTTTGCTATCGCCCTCCCTGAGAGCGTCAAACCGAAACGCTATCGTCAGGAGTTTCGCACCCGCTTCTGCGAGGGCTTGCTCGCTCGCCGAATTCTTGTCGCAGAAGGGGCTACAGAAGCGGCGGCGTTTCCGGTTGTGTGCCGCCGTCTGGCGGAGCTAAAGCCAGAGACTTATTCCTCTTTGGAAGCGTTGGGCATATGTACGATCGACGCTGGTGGGGATACTAATATCCCAGATATGGCCAAGCTTTATCGGGACCTTGGCAAGAGCACTTTCTCGATATGCGACAGGCAGGACAAAGAAAAGGAGACCCTTATCGAAGCTCAAGTCGAGTTGCTCTTGATGCACGAGGAGAAGGGGTTTGAAAACCTTGTTCTAAAGAACACTACCGAAGAGGCGATGAAGCGGTTTACGAAATTCATCGATTGGCCTGAGCACCTCACATCCAAATACCCGGATCCAGAATCCCAAGTGCCATCCGCGCTGAGCGATTATTTTGGCTGGACGAAGGCCAATTGGGGCATTGCTGATTTCCTCGCCCAGTGCAGCGAAGCGGAGATACCCCAATGGCTTCGGGACGCCTGCATCGCCCTGAAGACAGCCTGTGCAACTTCTCCCGCTGGCGGTGCCGGCAGTGCTCCCCCTGCCGTTCCCGGGGAAGAGGTCATCGAGCTGGGAGCCGATGCGGATGCAACTGACTGAGAAACAACTCGCGATCATGGAGGCCACGGGGCACCTCCTCGTTTCGGGAGGGCCTGGCTCCGGCAAGACCACCGTTTCCATTCTGAAGGCGGCACAGATCGCCGAACGTGACCTCCGTCCGGGACAGAAAATCCTGTTTCTCAGTTTTGCCCGTGCGACCGTTTCACGGGTCATAGAGGCCATCGAGTACGAACAGCAAATACCGCGCGAACACAAACGTCGGATCGATGTCGAGACATACCATTCCTTCTTCTGGCGCATCCTGAAGGCACATGGATATCTGGTCGGGCTGCCGAGGCGGCTCTCCATCCTAACGCCGCCAGGGGAAGCAATCGCACTTTCAACAATCCGCAGCGGCTACGCCGCCAAGTCAAAGCTGACCGTCGCCCAAAAAGCAGAGAAGAAGACGAGGGAAGATGCTGAGCGCCTCAGGCGCGCCTGCGACGAGGGATGTATCTGCTTCGATCTTTTCGCGCCTTACGTAGGTAACATCCTCCACGGGAGCGAGCGCATCCGCAAGTTACTCGCCACGATGTATCCAATCATTATCTTCGATGAGTTTCAGGATACAAACGCCGAGCAGTGGCGCGTCGTCCAGGCGCTTGGGCAGTTCAGCACCCTGCTTGCACTCGCTGACCCCGAGCAGCGTATCTACGATTGGATAGGGGCCGATCCTGAGCGCTTGAACCATTTCAGAGAGAGATTCGCGCCAACCGAGGTGAACCTCAGCACGGATAATCATCGCAGTGCTGGTACGGACATCGTAGTCTTCGGCAACGACATCCTCAAGGGTAAATTCCGAGAAGAGCCGTACACAGGAGTTAAAATCTATGTCTATCCGCCAAACCCCGATCAGGCCTTTGCCGAACTTGTGAAGACTACCTACAAAGCCAGGAAACGCCTCGTTGATCGCGGACGCAAGGACTGGTCGCTCGCGATCCTCGTCCCCACCAAGAAGATGACCCGCCTGGTATCGGATACCTTCAGGTCGCCACCGGCGGGGATGCCAGGGATTAGACATGTCGCGGCTATTGAGTTGGATGCAGCTATTCTAGGGGCGGAGATCATCGCCTTCCTGATGCAGCCCGATATTGATGGTCGTCACTTCGAGCAGTTCATCGCTTTGATGCGGAACTACTTCCACGGCAAAGGGGGTGATACACCGACTAAGGGAGACCTCAGAGAAGCTGACAATATCCAAAAGGTCTATGACAAATGGCATGCCGCCCAAACAGTCGGAAAATCCCTGAGCGAAAGAAGCATCCTAAATGCAATGGTAGCGGTCTATGCTGAAGCGCGGGCGCTTATGCTCACAGGTGATCCCGATAAGGACTGGCAGGCGATACGGCGCATTCTGGAAAACGGAGCCTGTACCCGATTGAAGGGGCTTGCCGAAGAAGTCCGCAACATCCGCCTTCTGGAGCGTGGGATGCAACTGCGGCATGAGCTTTCACAGGATTGGCGTGACAACGGTGTCTATGCCAACGCACTGGCGATTACTAAGCAGGCATTCGTGCGGGAGCATTTTTCCACCAACGCCAAGCCCGAAATGGGTGTCGTCGTGATGAACATGCACAAGGCCAAGGGTAAGCAATTCGACGAGGTGATAGTTTTCGAAGGGTGGCCTAGGAAGGAAAAGGGAAAGATCGTGGCAAACTTTGACCGAATAGTATGGGGAAACTCGCGAGAGAATTGCAATGATCAGGCTCGTCAGAATTTGAGAGTAAGCGTCACAAGAGGAAAGCTTAGAACATCTATCTTAACGCCGAAAGATGACCCCTGCATCTTACTTTTTGAGGGAAATTGATTATATGATACGCAGTGGCAGGGCACCTTATGGGCACATAGTTTTGTGGAACTGAAAGCTAACAATCCCGTCACCTTTGATGTGTAAAAAGCATCGCGTCGATTTTGTCCGCCAGTTAAGGCAGACATTACTCTCATTCCATCCTTCAACCACCTAACACATCCCGCCTGACCGTCATAATGTTTCCCTCCAAGGCATGATCCCACTCAACCAGGCTAAAGCTAATGTCATCACAGATGATGATCTCGATTCCCGTAATACTCAACGGATGAACGCATGAGCCGGTATTGTAGTACCGGGGATCTCGCCGGGCCTGAAAATCGGCGGCATTCTCGCCCTTGAATCTGAGCGTTTGCAGACGCATTTCCGTCATTGACAGATTCTCGAATGCAGCCCGGTGGGTATGCCCGCATCCGGGTTTCGTCAGCGGCTCTCAATACAAAGATGTTCCTGCAAGATGTTCAGCCGGATCGTGAAAAAATCCCTTCTTCCGGCCGCGGGGCCATCTACGAGAGCTTCCTGGAGGGAACCACGCCTCCCGGGGCCGTCTCCGTTGACGCCGAACAGCTTAAACCAGAAGAAATGCTGCCGAGAGAAGAGGCGGAATAAAAAAACTGCTTGACAAGGGTCAATTATTTTCGTAGGGTGCGTCCACTTTTCAACTTGAAGGACATGGAAGACAGCCAAATGAAAAACAAGGTCATTGTACTGGGCAGCGTCGTTGTAGTTATCGTACCGAGGGGGACTGCTGCTCGGTGTTTTTAAACAACCTTTAAAAACATGAGCCGCGGGCCCCAAAACCCGCGGCTTTTTAATTTCAAGAAGCCGCATCTCCAGAGATAGCGGCTTTTTTTTCGCTCTAAAATTTAAAATATTCATAAGGGAGGTGCTTACGTTGAAACTAAGAGGAGCTGAAATTCTAATGAAGGTGTTACAGGAGGAGGGGATCCACACCATCTTCGGCTATCCGGGAGGAGTTCTTCTGGATATTTATGATGAACTGTTCAAGGGCGATATCCGCCATATCCTGGTCCGTCATGAACAGGGAGCCGTCCATGCGGCGGACGGATACGCCCGCGCCTCCGGCAAGGTCGGGGTGGCCCTGGTCACATCCGGTCCCGGAGCGTCCAACACCGTTACGGGGATCGCCAATGCCTATCTGGATTCCATCCCCATCGTCGTTCTGACCGGCCAGGTTCCCACCCATCTAATCGGGACCGACGCCTTCCAGGAGGTTGATATCATCGGTATCACCCGCCCCTGTACAAAGCACAATTTTCTGATCAAGCGGGTGGAGGAAGTCGCCAAGACGATCCGCGAGGCCTTTAATATCGCCCGGTCGGGACGTCCCGGCCCGGTGCTGATAGATCTTCCGAAGGATGTCATGGCCGCCATGACTGAATATGAAACGCAGCCGCCCAAGAAGATCGAGGAGGAAAGCCCCCGTCCCGCCTCGAAAAAGGCATTTTATGTCATGGACCTAATTGCCGAAGCTAAAAAACCGCTGATTCTTTCCGGCGGCGGCGTCATCCTTGGCGGCGCTTCGGAGGAACTCCGGCAGTTGGCCCGACGGACCAAGATGCCCGTCACCTCTACCCTTATGGGCCTGGGGGCGTTTCCCGCCTCCGATCCCCTCTGGCTGGGCATGCCGGGAATGCACGGTACTTACTATGCCAACATGGCCATTAGCCATTGCGATCTCCTGATTGCCATCGGGATGCGGTTCGACGACCGGGTTACCGGCAAGATCGATCATTTCGCTCCCAACGCCAAGATCGTCCATGTGGACATCGATGCTTCCTCCATCAACAAGAACGTCATGGTGGACGTCCCCATCGTCAGCGACTGCAAGAGCGCCCTCCAGAGTTTCAACGCCCTCCTGGAGCAGAAGAACTTCAGCGTCACCGACGACCAGCGACAGGAGTGGACAGACCAGATAGACGCCTGGAAAAAAGAGAATCCCTTGAGCTATTGCCATAGCGACACGGAGATCAAACCCCAGTTTGTCATTGAGACCCTCTACAAGTTGACGAAGGGCGACGCCATCATTACCACCGAAGTCGGCCAGAATCAGATGTGGGCGGCCCAGTTCTACGGATACGACGAGCCGAACACTTTTCTGTCTTCCGGCGGCCTGGGAACCATGGGATACGGATTACCCGCGGCTCTCGGAGCGAAGATTGCCTTTCCGGACAAGCTGGTGATAGACATTGCCGGCGACGGGAGCATACAGATGAACATCCAGGAGATGGCCACGGCCATCCAGGACAACATCCCCGTGAAGATCGTCCTCCTCAACAACGGCTACCTGGGCATGGTGCGTCAGTGGCAGCAGCTTTTCTACGGCAAGCGTTACTCCAGTACGGATATGACTTACCAGCCCGACTTCCTGAAGCTGGCGGAAGCATACGGATGGATGGGTCTGCGGGCCACGAAGCCCGAAGAGGTGGAGGCGGTCCTGCAGAAAGGCCTTGCCGCCCCCGGACCGGTCCTCATGGACTTCCGCGTATCCCGTGAGGAGTGCGTCTATCCCATGGTGCGACCCGGCGGCCCCATCCATGAAATGGCTCTGGGACGGGAGATGGCAAACTAACTATTTTACAATTTTCCCCTCCCCCACGAGGAAACGGTTGACATTATCATTCCATTTCCTTGAAGGGAAGGGTTAGCATTAGATTTCCCTCCCCTTCAAGGGGAGGGTTAGGGTGGGGATGGGTTTCTCCCTGTAAATAATAGGGCGCTGTCCCCAATTAACTAAACAGGAGGCAATCAAAAAACTATGGAAAAAAAAGAATATACCCTGGCGCTCCTCGTCAGCAACAAGCCTGATGTTCTGGCAAGGGTCTCCGGCGTCCTCGGCGGCCGGGGCTACAACATTGAAACCCTTTGCGTGGATGCAACCCTGGACCCCGCTTACTCCAAGATCATCCTGACGACGATCCAGGATAAGGCGACGATCGGCAAGATTGAAAAACAACTGATCAGGCTTATCGACGTCCACAAGGTGACGGATCTGACCATGGTGGAATCCGTATCTCGGGAGATGATGCTTGTCCGCATGAAGCTTTCCGATACGAACAAGGGACACCTGGCCCTGATCATCGATACTTTCAATGGGAGGGTAATTACGATGAACGGTGACCACTGCGTCATGGAGATTACCGGCGACCGGGCAATTATCGAGAAGGCCCTGGCAAGCTTGAAACCTCTTGGTATTGATGATATGTCCAGGACCGGGATTGTGTCTTTGGAAAGACAAATAGACTAAGCAAATAAACCAAGCAAGAAAGAAGGGGGAATTATGTCGCAACTCAATATCGGTGGCGTCGTCGAAGATGTCATCACCTCGGAGGAATTTACTTTAGACAAGGCCCGGGAGGTCCTCAAGGACGAGATCGTGGCCGTTATCGGTTACGGCGTTCAGGGACGGGGGCAGGCTCTGAACATGAAAGACAACGGGATCCACGTCATCGTCGGCGAAGGGGACTACAACTGGAACAAGGCCATCGAAGAGGGATTTGTCCCCGGGAAGACCCTGTTTCCGCCCATGGAGGCGGCCAAGCGGGGCACCATCATCCAGTATCTCCAGTCCGATGCGGGCCAGAAGGCCATGTGGGATGAACTGAAGCCGAACCTGACGGCAGGAAAGGCCCTGTATTTTTCTCACGGTTTTTCAATAGTTTATAAAGAACAGACCGGCGTCATTCCTCCCAAGGATATCGACGTAATCCTCGTGGCCCCCAAGGGTGCGGGACGAACCGTCCGGGATAACTTCCTGGCCGGCAGCGGCATAAATTCCAGTTACGCAGTTTTCCAGGACGCCACGGGGCGGGCCATGGAGCGGGCTCTGGCAACGGGTGTGGCCATCGGTTCGGGCTATCTCTTCCCGACGACCTTTGAAAAGGAGGTTTACAGCGATCTGACCGGTGAACGGGGCGTCCTCATGGGCTGCCTGGCCGGGGTTCTCGAGGCCCAGTACAACGAGCTGCGCAAGCGGGGACACAGTCCCAGCGAGGCCTTCAATGAGACCGTCGAGGAGCTTACCCAGAGCCTCATGCCCCTGGTAGCCCAGAACGGCATGGACTGGATGTACGCCAACTGCAGCACCACGGCCCAGCGGGGCGCCCTGGACTGGAAGAACCGTTTCCGCGACGCCGTAGCACCCGTCTTTACGGATCTTTATGACCGTGTTGCCGCCGGGAAGGAAACGGAAATCGTCCTGAGGGTCAACAGCGCCCCCGATTACCGGGAAAAATTGCAGGCCGAGCTGGATGTCATCAAGAACAGCGAAATGTGGCAGGCCGGCGCCACCCTGCGGGCTCTGCGCCCGGAGCGCAGAAAAAAATAAACCGCAGGGAAATCCACTTGCGCCTACATCCCCTGCAAGTGGATGTAGGCGCACATCTTGTTAATTCCCTCCCCTTCAAGGGGAGGGTTAGGGTGGGGATGGGTTTCGTAAAAATATAGATAAATTTCAGGTTATTCTCCAATGTTAACGACTTAAGCACTTTTCTCCCCTCTTTAGCAAAGAGGGGTCGGGGGAGATTTCTCAGAATGTTAGAAAATCCCCCTGAATCCCCCTTTTCAAAAGGGGGAACTTAGAAAGAGATACGCCTTTAAGTTAATGACATTGGAATATTCAAAAAAGTTTTGAGAAGGAGGGACACATGCGCAGCGACTTGATGAAGAAAGGCCTGGAGAGGGCGCCTCACCGCTCCCTGTTCAAGGCTATGGGTTATACGGACGAAGAAATCAATCGCCCGCTTATCGGCGTCGTCAACTCGGCCAATGAAATTGTTCCCGGACATATCCATCTGGGGATCATTACCGATGACGTCAAGGCGGGAATCCGCATCGCCGGCGGTACGCCGGTGGAATTTCCCGCTATCGGCATCTGTGACGGGATTGCCATGGGGCACACGGGCATGAAATACTCCCTGGCCAGCCGGGAACTCATCGCCGATTCCTGCGAGGCCATGGTGATGGCCCACCCCTTCGACGCCCTGGTAATGATTCCCAACTGCGATAAGATCATTCCGGGGATGCTCATGGCGGCTATGCGCCTTAATATTCCCACCATTTTCATCAGCGGCGGTCCCATGCTGGCAGGGAAGTTAAAGGGGAAAACCATCGACCTCATCAGCGTTTTCGAGGGAGTGGGGAAGGTTAAAGCCGGCAGCATGTCCCAGAAAGAACTGGACGCCATCGAGGATTGCGCCTGCCCCGGCTGCGGCTCCTGCTCCGGCATGTACACGGCCAATTCCATGAACTGCGTAACCGAAGCCCTCGGTCTCGGCTTGCCGGGAAACGGGACGATCCTCGCCGTGCACGCCGCCCGGAGGCGTCTCGCCAAAGAGGCGGGAATGAAGATTATGCAGCTCCTGAAAAAGGACATTAAACCACGTGATATCGCCACCTTGGACGCCTTCAAGAATGCCATTGCCGTGGATATGGCCCTGGGCTGCTCGACCAACACGGTTCTCCACATTCCCGCCATTGCCCATGAGGCGGGCATCAAACTGGAACTGGACATCTTCAACGAGATCAGCAAGAAAACCCCCAACCTCTGCAAGCTCAGTCCGGCGGGGGCCCATCACATCGAGGATCTGGACGCAGCGGGAGGCATCCAGGCGGTCATGAAACGCATCGCTACCCTCGGCGTCATCAATGAAAAGGTGCTCACAGTATCGGGAAAGACCGTCGGTGAAAACCTCAAAGCGGCGACCATTCTCGATGATGACGTTATCCGGACCCTCAAGAATCCCTATACGAAAGAAGGGGGCATCGCCATCCTCAAGGGGAATCTGGCCCCTGACGGCTGTGTTGTCAAACAGTCCGCCGTGGCGGAAAGCATGCTCGTCAACGAGTCCAAAGCCCGGGTCTTTGATTCGGAAGACGATGCGATCAAGGCAATTCTGGGCGGCAAGATCAAGGCTGGGGACATCGTGGTGATCCGCTATGAAGGTCCCAAAGGCGGTCCGGGGATGCGGGAAATGTTGGGCCCCACGTCGGCCATCGCCGGTATGGGTCTCGATACCACGGTGGCACTGCTCACGGACGGCCGCTTCAGCGGTGGTACCCGCGGCGCCGCGATCGGTCACATCTCTCCGGAGGCGGCGGATGGAGGTCCCATCGCGCTGGTCCGGGAAGGCGACATCATCGCCATTGACATTCCCAAGAAAAAGATCACTCTCAAAGTATCGCCGGAGGAATTGAAGAAGCGGAAAAAGGAATTGAAGCCCAAAGCGCCCACCATCACCACCGGTTATCTGGCCCGCTATGCCAAACTGGTGACATCAGCCAGTACGGGGGCAATCTTCAAAGACTGAGTGAGATACAGGCGGTCACGCTGGTGAATAATCAAGGCCCCGGGTTACGTTATGAAATTGCATAATTAATCCGGGGCTTTTTCATTGTAAAAATTATGACTATCATTTAAAGAGAAATGACATGAACGCCATGCGCCCCATACATCCCGGCGAGATTCTGAAGGAAGAGCTTGCCGAAATTAACATGTCCGCCAATGCCTTTGCCAAGGCGCTGCACGTGCCGGCCAACCGGATAACTGCCATTCTGAACGGCGCCCGCTCTATTACCGCCGACACCGCCCTCCGCATTTCCATTTTCTTCGGCACCACACCTGAATTCTGGCTGAATCTTCAGACATCGTATGACTTGAAGGTGGCCAGGGAATCTGTCGGTGAAAAGCTACAACAGGAGGTAAGATCATTCATGCCCGCCGTGCCGCGCCTGACGCACGCATAAGGCAGGTCTCCTCGTATGTTGGGATGAACTGAATCAGCGAAGGGATAGATATGCAGCGGTCGGGCGCGTGTTCCGGAAGTCATCATGGAAGGAGTTGCGAGAGCATGAAAGAAAAAAAACAATTGATCCGCAACAGTACTGCCGAGTTTCTCATTTTTACCGGCCAGGCCCGTGAGCAGAGCATCGAGGCCCGTTTTGAGGATGAAACCATCTGGCTGACCCAGAAGTTGATGGCGACCTTGTTTGAGGTGACCGTACCGACAATCAACGAGCACCTGAAAAACATCTACGAAACGGGAGAAATCGTTCGTGGGGCAACTATTCGGAAATTCCTAACAGTTCAAAAGGAAGGGAGCCGCGAGGTCTCCCGAAATGTCGATTTCTACAACTTGGACGCTATTATCTCGTTAGGCTACCGCGTCAATTCGGTGCGGGCGACCCAGTTCCGGCAGTGGGCTACCCAGGTGCTGCGGGAGTTTGCCATCAAAGGCTATGTGCTGGACAAAAAGCGCATGGAAAACGGCGCTTTTCTCGGCGACGATTATTACGAGCGTTTGCTGGAGGAAATACGGGAAATCCGCCTCAGCGAAAGGCGGTTTTACCAGAAGGTCACCGACATTTACGCCACCAGCGTCGACTACAACAATGACGCCCCGACCACTAAAGCTTTCTTTGCCAAAGTTCAGAACAAGCTACACTTTGCCATTCATGGGCATACCGCCGCCGAACTCATCATGCAGCGGGCCGACAGCGTCAAAACCAACATGGGACTCACCACCTGGGAAAAGGCGCCGGATGGCAAGATACTGAAAACAGACGTATCCATTGCCAAAAATTACCTGACCAGGGATGAACTGGAATCACTGGGCCGTATTGTCAACGCCTACCTGGATCTTGCCGAAGACCGCGCCCGCCGCAAAATCCCCATGACCATGGAAGATTGGGCAAAAAGGCTTGATATGTTTCTGGAATTTGATGAACGGGAGATACTTGAAGACAAGGGCAGGGTTGCGGCGGAAATTTCCAGAGCCCATGCGGAAAGCGAGTTCGAGAAATACCGCATCGTTCAGGACCGCCTGTTTGAAAGTGACTTCGACAACATCTTGAAACAGCTCGAATCCGGCATGTCGGAAGATCCACGCAAATTACCGCCATCGACAGATGATAACGGCGAGGCTTTATGAGCAAGATTCAGACGGGCAGCCGTGGCTTGATGAGGCACGCATCACCAGGGATATCTTTATGGTCCTTGCGGGACGCAGCGAAAAATGATAGGGAAATCAAAGTGATATTTTAGAAACGGGGAGCGAATCATCCATGAAAACACTGTCGATAACGTTACCGGATAATCTTGCCGAGCGGATCAACGATTATGTACGGGCAGGATTTTTCATGTCCGAGCCGGATGTCATCCTGACGGCGATGTCGGAATTTGTCCGGCGTAATCGCGTTGACATGATGGAACGCTTCGCCCGTGAAGATATTGCGTGGGTAATCAAAGAGGCCCAAGCGGCAAAATGAGAACCATCGTCTGCGACGCCGGACCGATACCACGAACAACAGCTCGTCACCATGGAAATCATCAAGAGAATGAGAAAGCGCATTATCAGTGGCAATGAACTGAATTAGCGACTGGAGTGATATGCTGTAGCCGAGGATAATTAACGGAGGACCAATACCATGGAAACATTGAAACAAGAAGCATTGAACGTTATCGCGAAGATGCCGGACGGCGCCGATATTGATGCCATTATGTACAGACTTTACGTGATCGACAAGGTTCGTAAGGGAAGAGAGGCAGTGGATAAAGGCGAAACCGTATCCTTAGGCGAACTATTGCGGGAAATCGAATCATGGTAATCTGGACAAACCCGGCTAAAGCAGACCTGAAGGCGATGCACGATTTTATAGCTTTGGATTCGAGGTTTTACGCCAAAAAAGTCACCACCAGCGTTGTAAAAAAGACTGAAACCCTTAACAGGTTTGCTCAAATAGGACGGGTTGTACCTGAGATAGATAATGAGGCTGTTCGAGAGCTATTCATTTATTCCTATAGAATTATTTACGAAATCAAATCAGAAGCGGTTTATATCCTGGCTATTGTCCATGGTAAGCAGGATTTGTCCTCAACACATCTCTATAGCATCCAGGAATAGGAGACCGAAGGTTGGGGTGAAGACGGACATTGATTGCCCGGCCTAGGAAAGGCAGCAAGCGCCGCTTATCTCTGTTGCGGACATCCACCGTGTTGATCCTTTGCTCCGACAAGAGCGAAGTGGTGGCGAAGTATTCCGTGCTGAGCGGAGGGAGCAATGAGCAAGGATCAGAAAAGGAAATTTTTTTGGTGTCGTCTATTGCTCTATTATATCAATATGTTAAATGGTGTCGGCGCACCGACACCCCCCGGGTTGTCAGCAGGCAAACAGGATCTTTCCTGTCCGGTTCGGAAGCCTCGCCCGAGCCGATGGGACAGAAAGGGAAACGACATGAGGACTCATCATGCCCAAGATATTTGAACAACAACATCCTACGAAAGCAGTTGGCCCAGGATTTTAAGGATCAGTTGACCATCGGTATCATTTTGCTATTCAAAGAAAATACTTGATATGATTGAGCGAAAACCTTGGACAAGAGCTGAGCTTATCCTTGCAATCAACCTGTATTGCAAAACCCCTTTCGGTAAAATCCATGTGAGGAATCCAGACATCATTGAATTGGCAAGCAAACTGGAAAGAACTTCGGGATCGGTAAGTTACAAACTTGCCAATTTCGCGAGTATAGATCCTTCTTTGGATAGAAAAGGCGCGTCAAATGTCAGTAAACTTGACAAAGAAGTTTGGGCTGAGTTCTTTGATAACTGGGATGATATGGCCTATCAGAGTGAAGCTCAGATGGCGAAACTGAATAAGAAAAGCCTGAAGGACTTAGAGTCTTTCGCTGAAGAAGACGTTTTTGAAGAAGGGAAATCGAGAGAATCCATCGTGAAAGTTCGTATCAAGCAAGAATTCTTCAGAAAAATGATTTTATCAGCTTATGACAACACATGCTGCATCACAGGGATTTCTATTTCAGAACTTCTGATTGCCAGTCATATTGTGCCATGGTCCACTGACACTAAAAACCGATTGAATCCAAGGAATGGACTTTGCTTGAATGCCCTTCATGATCGTGCGTTCGACAAAGGATTAATATCAATTAGTGGAGATTTGCGGATTGTTGTCTCACCGCTTATTTACCAAGAAGAATCCAAACGACATAATCTTGAATTCATTACAGACTATGTCAACAAAGAAATACGATTGCCAAGTCGATTCCTTCCTGATCAGAATCTGCTTGAGTATCACAGGCAAAATATATTTCGGGGCTAGTCTATGGACAATAATAATACCGCTGGGATAATAGACTCTAAGTCCGCGCTGAAACAGATGGTAAAAGAAAAAAATATCCGAACAGATATTTCATGTTTCATAAGATGCACAGAAGAAGGCGACTTTGGAAACAATCAAACATTTTGAGAGAGTTTGAACATGAATGTCATCTATGAACCAAAAGGACTGGCGCGGGAATACTCCGAATTAGCCTGTAATCTTTATCGAGGATGTACGCATGGTTGCCGGTACTGTTATGCCCCGTCGTGTATGCGAATGACGGGGGAGAAGTGGCATGCGACAGCGGTGCCGCGCCGTGATGTGCTGCAAAACCTGGAAAAAGACGCCAAAAAGCTTCGTGGAGATTCGCGTCGCATTCTCTTTTGCTTCCTGAGTGATCCGTATCAGCCGATTGAGCGTACGGAACGACTGACGCGGCAGGCGTTGGAAATTGTTGCAAAATACCGGCTAAACAGCCAGGTGTTGACCAAGGGATGTGCGGATCTGATACAGGAAGACCTGGGACTGATGAAAGATGCGCATACGCAACTGGGCGTTACGCTTTGTTTCGCCGATGACTCTATGCGCAAGGATTGGGAGCCGGGCGCCTCGCCTGTGGAGGACCGGCTGACCGTTTTGAAAGCCGCTCACAAAGCGGGCATTTTTACCTGGGTCAGTCTTGAACCGGTGATCGATCCCGATCAGGCCCTTGCAGTGATCCGCATGGCGCATCCCTATGTGAATTTTTGGAAAGTTGGCAAGCTGAACCACATGAGAGAATATGAACAAGCCGTAAATTGGGGTAAATTCCTCAACGATGCGGAAGCACTTTTAACGAAATTTGGAGCAAATTACTATATCAAGAATGACTTGCGGTCTTTTGCAATAAAGTAATTCATAGATTGTCCGTAAATTGTCTGTAAATTGTCCGTAAACTGATCTTTGCGGGAAAGCAAATATGGATCATTTTCATACATTGGGAAACGGAGCTTGAGAAAGTTTCTCAATATGGTGGTTTGCGAGGAGAAATTCCGACAAATGTCATGAAAACAAGGAAATGTCTGGAATAAAAGAGACGTTATTTCTATGGTTTTGCGCGACAAGGGGGTGTTTTCAAAAATTGTTGCGGGGCAACGCTCAGTAACATCGCGATACGATTGATTATTATTGCTACACCCCAAAAATTTTGATAGTCAAAACATGACCGGCGGTCATGATCGGAAGAGGAAGCATTCAAACGCCTGATGTTTGATGTGAAGAACGTCGGATGGAAGAATGAAGAGCTCAGGCATTCCTACTTGGAAGAGAAAGTAACTCTGGATATTGAATGCAAAAAATACCTGAACGCGGATTGGTAAGGGGGGAGAATGAAATTTGAACAGTTACTGACTCTCTTTCAAGAAACCCACCGGGAGTTGCAAAAACGGGCCGCCCGGTCGGTGGATATTGCCCTTGTTGTTCGAAACTGGCTCTTTGGCTGGTACATTGTAGAGTTCGAGCAAGGCGGGGCAGCCCGTGTGGAATTGTATGGAAAACGGCTGATTGAGCGTATTTCCGAGGAACTTACTGCCCGGTTGGGTCGGGGATTCTCCAAGCGCTCTTTGGAACAGTATCGCCGTTTCTACGATTGTTATCGAGAGATTGCGCAGACAGTGCCTGCGCAATCTTTGGAGAGCAGTTTTGGGTGGCAAAAGATTCGTCAGGCAATGTCTGGCGAATCTCCTGATTCCCTTTCGGGTGCCGTTATCACGCTACAGGCCTTTTCTGCTGAATTGGCAAGCCGGTTCACTCTCGGCTGGACGCACTATGTCGCCCTGCTGACTATTTCAAACCCCGATGAACGCCATTTCTACGAAATTGAAGCCCGTGAAAACAGTTGGGGCGCCCGTGAACTGGAACGGCAGATCGCATCCTCCCTTTTTGACCGTCTGGCATTAAGCCGTGACAAAGCAGGCATCAAAGCGCTCTCGCACAATGGCTTGGTGATTGAGAAGGCCTCCGATGTAGTCAAGAATCCATATGTGCTTGAGTTTTTGGATATAGAAGAGAAAAACGCCTATTCCGAGCACGAGTTGGAAACCGCCATCATCAATCGAATTGAACACTTCCTGCTTGAATTGGGAAAAGGATTTCTGTTTGAGGCACGGCAGAAACGGTTCACCTTTGAAAATGACCATTTCTATGTGGATCTGGTGTTTTACAACCGTCTCTTGCAATGCTATGTCCTGATCGATCTCAAGCGCGACAAACTGACCCATCAGGATTTGGGGCAGATGCAGATGTACGTCAATTACTTTGATCGTTATGTCAAGACTGAAGACGAGCTTCCCACTATCGGTATTGTATTGTGCCATCGCAAAAATGATGCGCTGGTGGAACTGACTTTACCCAAAGATTCAAACATCTTCGCATCAAAATACCTGCTCTATCTGCCGTCAAAAGAGGAATTAAAGAAACAGATGGAAGAGGCTGTCGGGATTGAGCACAAAGAAGATGCCCACCGGGGTATCTCCCCTGGTGCTTTGCCGTGAGCTCTATTAGCAACTCTATTAGCACGGGATTTGCTCATAGAAAAAGGATTCAAAACAGCGAGTTATTAGTTTACGGGCAATGTCGATTTCTAATATTGTCCGCTAAATGTCAAGAAAACAGGGAGATATTTGGAATAAAAACGACGTTATTTCTATGGTTTTGCGCGGCAAAGGGGCGTTTTCAAAAATTGTTGCGGGGCAACGCTCAGTAACATCTCGATACGATTGATCATTACAGCTACACCCCAAAAATTTTGATAGTCAAAATGTGGCCGGCGGTCATGGCCGGTAAAAGATGCTTGTCATATTGTCAACAAATCGGATTTCCAGACAGGAAGCGGTAAGCAAATAAACACAGGTCGGAGAAGATATGACTTCAGCGAATTTCGATAATTTTACCATTGTTTTGCAAAAACCCAAGTTCCCGGGCAATATCGGTTCCGTAGCCCGTTGCATTAAGAATATGGGCATGGGAAAGCTCATCGTTTCTGAGGCGGGGCCGTTTGACCCGGATGAGATGAAGATCATGTCCACCCACTTTGCCGCGGATGTCATTGATAATATTCAATATTATGACAATCTGGGCGACGCCCTCGCCCCCTTTCAGTATATCGTGGGCACGACTTCCCGCCTCGGTTCGGCGCGGGGGCCGGCCCTCTCCCCCCGGGAGACGGCGGAAAGCCTGGTCGGCATATCTCAGAACAATGAAATCGCTCTCCTTTTCGGTTCCGAAGACAAGGGGCTCAGCAACAGCGACCTCCGGTATTGCCATGCCGTTACGACCATCCCCGTTTCGGAAAGATTGAAATCCATTAATCTTTCCCATGCCGTGATGATTCTGTGCTATGAAGTGTTTGCCGCCGGGGGGGAAAAGAAAAAGGCCTTTACGTCAAAGCTGGCCTCATCGCTGGAAATCGAGGGTATGTTCGGTCAGGTCAAGGAGGCCCTGACGGAAGTCGGTTTTCTCAATCCCCAGAATCCCGATTACTGGCTGATGCATATCCGCCGGCTGCTGTCCCGGACGGGTCTTTTCGCAAGGGACGTGAAGATTATCCGGGGGATCTGCCGCCAGGTGCTGTGGGCCGTCAGAAACAAAACTTAAAGAGAGGGAAATAATTATGAATTTAATAAAGAGAATCGTGCTTCTATGCTCGCTGGTTTTGATCCTTCCAGCTTTAACCGGCTGCTGGTATGCGGCCGCCGCCGGGGCCGGGGCCTATGGCGGCATTAAGGCGAAGGAGGCGGGCTATACCCTCCAGAATCCCGTCAAGAAGGAAGCTCCCCAAAAGAAAAGCGACCAGAAAGAGGATAAATAACGGCAGATTTACGCACAGTTCAGCAGCACCGAGATTGGCCTTAATTCCAATTCCAAATCAAAAATGAAATCAAGGCGGCGAGGCAGAGGCGACGCAGGCGTATTCTTATACGTCGAGGAGCCGATTGCCGATGCCAACGAAGATAGCGCTTTGATTTGGAATTGGAATAACATCTCGTAATTAATCATAAATATATGCAGGCTGACGGGAAGCGAAAAAGATTTTAAGCCGCAACGAAGCCATTTTTCTAAGGTCTCTCCGTATAATTGAAAATACCTCTCGCTGCGCTTAGGGGGCACTATGCCCAGGGCGCTACGCTTCTTTTGTCTTGACCGTTACCATGATGCTCCGGCAGCATTCGGCATTCTTCACAACAAAACAGTCAGGTTTTTCCATCAGTTGGTATTGACCATTCGCTACAATCTCCAGATCGTTCTTCGTCAGGGTTCCGTCCTTGGGGATAAACAGCATGCGTCCGATGGGGATGCCCGCTTCCTTTAGAATTGCCATAGCTAACCTCCTTATTTACTGATCGTGTTTTTCAGATATCAAACCTTGAGGATGCCGCGCAACGCCGCATCCGGATCTTTTTACGATGCCGTCATTGCAGCAGGATCAGCCCCGTCCATGTAACCCGGTCGCCAACGGGAAAGGCGAGGGATAATCCCGACTGTTCCAGGGTGGCGACGACATCGACGCCCATCGCCTCCATGGAAGGGCGGGCGCGGAAGGGGAAACGACAGATCCTGATGTTGTCAATTGCCACGCAGACCTCGCAGAGACGGCAGCAACCGCCGATGAGGCCGGCAGCGAAACGGAAACCGGCGCGGAAGGCCTCCCGTTCCCCCAGATTTACCAGGTCGTGCAGTCTTCCCGCGGGGGCAAAAACATCCTTGCCGGGCTTGCCGTTGTCGTTTTGAACGTCAATAACTCCCGCTGTCTGCATGAGAATCGCTTCCTGATAGCGGGCGAGGACCTGGCGGAATTCCTCGACGGGCATGACAAAGGGCGGACACATAAGGTTTTTGTGAAAGCTGTCGCATAAGGGGACCTGGCATTTCAGGCGGACCCGTTCGTCGACAATGACGTGAGAAACGGGTATCGGCATGGCCATTGAAGCCCCCTCCGCCTTGAGCAAAGCGATGATGGGAGCGATTTTAACGGTCGTTTCTTTCACTTTTACCTGCTTCCACGGTGGCAGAAATCTACTATCCCTTCATAATCTGCCCCGGTCAACTTTTCAACCCCCGTGTCCGTCACGAGGAAGGTATCCTCGACGCCGACGACGCCCAGCTCGGGGAAACTGAATTTGGGCTCCAAAGCGATGACCATGCCGGCTGCCAGGGGCGTATTATCCGCCGCTGAGATTACCGGCGCCTCGTCAAGTTCCAGACCGGCGCCATGCCCGCAGAACCCGGCCCGCTGGTTGCCGTAGCCCATAAAATGTTCTTCAAGATCGAAATCCGCCGCCATCTCTTGGGCCAGACGGAAGATGTCTCCGGTCAGGACGCCGGGACGGATGGCTGCCGCCAGGGCATCTTCGATTTCGATTGCCGCTTCGTGGGCGCGAGCAAGGATTTTCGGGGGGTAACCGATGAAAAAGGTGCGGGTCTCATCGACGATGTAGCCGTCGACGGCGCCGACCAGGTCCATAATCACCGGCTCCAGGCGGCCGATTTTACGGAAACCCGAACCCTGAGGGGAAGCGGGACTCAAGCCCATGCCCCCCGTCGGGCTGTCCACGAAGGTGAGACTGGCCGCCTCGGGACCTGACAGCAGGTGCCCCCAATAGACCTCCTGGTTGAAGCCCCGGGTGCGCACCAGACCCTGATGCCCCCGCTTCCGGGCCTCTCCCTCGACGATTGCCGCCAGTTCCACCTCCCGAATCCCCACCCGCAGATTAGCCCTGGCCGTGGCCACCATAAAATCGGCGAGTTTGGCCGCCCTGTGGATGATCTCTGTCTCGTAAAGGGATTTGATCATCCGCACCTTCCGGATCGCCGGCCAGATATCCACGATCTCGTCCGGGTTCAATGTCTGGCGCCAGCGGAAATAATGATTCACCGGAAGGACATCCAGTTCCATCCCCAGCTTGCGGATCCTGCCGATGCCACGATCGGCCATGATTTGCGGTATTTCCTGGAAGGATTTGACGGGAATAATGGTCTCGAGTGGGGAATCGCTGCGGGCGCGCTCAGGATTTCTCCTTACAAAAAAAAGGGGCGGCCCTTCCCGGGGGACAAACAGGCAGGAATGTTGGAGGGCGCCGGTAAAATAGAAAAGGTCGATGTTTTCGACGATCAAGGCGCCGTCAACGTCGGCGGCAGCCATGTATGTCTGGAGTTTATCGAGCCGGGCGTGCAATTCGCTCCCGGGGGTCTTGCTGCTTTCGACCTGTGTCAAATCAGTACTCCATGCCGGCGCGTTCCTTTATCCCTCTGGTATAGTGATGCCTGACCTCCTGAATGTCGCTGACCGTATCGGCAAGATCGACAATCTCCGGGGGGGCGTAGCGGCCCGTGAGGATCAAATCCACCGCCGCCGGTTTGTTGCTGATCATATCGACGACTTCCGGGAGGGACAGGAGTTTGAAATCCAGGGCCACGTTTATCTCGTCGAGGATGACGAGATCATACTCCCCGGAAGCAACGACCTGCCCGGCCAGCTTGAAGCCCGCTTTAGCCAGTTCAATGTCGATGGGAGCGGGATTGTCCCGCATGACAAAGCTGTCCAGGCCGCTCTGGCGGATTGTGAAGTCGGGAAGGCACTTCTCGGCGGCGAGGACCTCGCCGTACTTCTTGCCCTTCATGAACTGGATCATGAAGACCTTCTTTCCATGCCCGAGGGCCCGGAGGGCCTGGCCGATGGCGGCGGTCGTCTTTCCCTTGCCGTTTCCCGTGATGACCATGACGATGCCGCGGTTGAACCTGGCCAGGGCATCTTCAATCAGATTGTCTGTCAACGTTGCCTAACCTTCCTGTGAAATAGGGCAATATCGCCAAAATTATTGGGAACAGATTTGAATTGGTCTCAGATGGGTGGTTATATTTGACGCCTTCGCAAAAAGTGTTTTTCTTCCTCCCCCTTCAAGGGGGAGGCAAGGAGGGGGATGGGGTAAGACCTTATAAACACTACTCATAACCCATCCCCACCCCAACCCTCCCCTTGAAGGGGAGGGAGCTTTGAAAGTTTTTGCGCGGTCATCATATTTGGGGGACAGATTTCAATCTGTCCCCCAAAACAACATTATCAACACGTTAAAGGTTACAAGTTGAGGTCCTTGAGATACCTTCTCGCCACATCCTCGGCGAGGGTGTAGGGATCGCTCTGCTTGTTGATCAGCTTCTCGATCATCCTCTCGGTTTCACCATCGGATATCAGCCGATTAAGCACCGGCTCCAGAATACAGGTCCGGATGGCCTCATTAAGCTCCATGACCGCCTTCCGGCGGATTCGGGAACCAATGAGGTCGTGTTTTACCAGATGCTCGTAATGCTTTTCAATGGTGGACGTCAACTCTTCGAGACTCTTATTGAAGCCTTCCGGCTCGAAGGCGTTTTCCACCCTGATGATGGGTGGACGCCAGCCCGCCGCGAAGGCGGTCGGCGGCGCCATGTCGAGCATGGCCATGATCTCCCGCCGCAGCTTGGACGACCCTTCCCGATCCGCCTTGTTGATCACGAAGATGTCGGCGATTTCCATAATCCCGGCCTTGATGGCCTGGATCTCGTCGCCCATCCCCGGAATCAGGACCACGATGACCGTATGGGAGTGGTTGATGATATCCACCTCCTGCTGGCCCGTCCCGACGGTTTCGACGATGATCATATCCTTTCCCATAACGTCCATGATATGAATGGCGTCGCCGACCGCCCTGGAGAGACCGCCCAGAGCCCCCCGCGTGGCGAGGCTCCGGACAAAGACGCCCGGATCTTCGGCATGGCGCTGCATGCGGATCCGGTCTCCCAGGATGGCCCCGCCGGTGAAGGGGCTGGTGGGATCCACGGCCAGGACGCCCACGGTTTTATCCTTCTTGCGGAAGGTTTCCACCAGGCCGTCCACGAGGGTGCTTTTTCCCGCCCCCGGAGAGCCGGTAATTCCAAGGACATTAGCCTTGCCGGTCAGGGGGAAGATATGCTTGATGGTAGATCTTGCTTCCACCATCCCGTCTTCGAGATTTCTGATGAGACGGGAGGCCGTTCTTATGTCTCCCGCCTGGATTCTTTTTACACGTTCCATGATATCAAGCCCTTGGGTGCACGTTTGTTTTGAACCAGTCCACAATAAAGTCGAGTTTGGCGCCGGGAACAAAAATTGCCTTGAGGCCGGCGTCATAAAGCAACTGGAAATCCTGCTCGGGAATAATGCCGCCGCCGACGACGGTAATATCATCGGCCCCCTGCTCTTTCAGCAGTTTGGCGACGGCGGGGAACAGATACCGGTGAGCCCCGGAAAGGCAGCTCAACCCCACCACGTCCACGTCTTCCTGAATCGCCGCCGAGGCGATCTGCTCCGGCGTCTGATGACAGCCGGTGTAAATGACTTCAAAGCCTGCGTCACGGAAACAGCGGGCCAGAACCCTGGCGCCGCGATCGTGACCATCGAGACCCGGTTTCGCAACCATTACACGAATCTTTTTATCTGACATATCGAAATTCCCTCCTCAAGTCGTTATCTTAGTACAATCCCGGATCCCGGTATTCGCCGTAAACTTCACGATAGACATCACAGATTTCCTGGACGGATGCCAGGCTCTTCACGGCTTCGATACAGTAGGGCATGACATTCTCGCCCTTCTTGCAGGCACCCTTGATATCGTCGAGGGCTTTCTTGACGGCCTTGCCGTCGCGTTTCCTTTTGACTGCCTGCAACCGTTCGACCTGCGCCGTTTCCACGGCATCGTCGATCTCGATCAGGGGAATGGGGATATTTTCGTCGGTAACGTACTTGTTGACGCCGATCATGATCTTTTCACTGGCATCAACCTGTCGCTGATACAGATAAGCGGCGTCGGAGATTTCGAGCTGGGGGAAGCCCTTTTCAATGGCGGCGACCATGCCGCCCATCTCGTCGATCTTGTGGATATATTCCCAGGCCTTTTCTTCCATCTCATTGGTCAGGGCCTCGACGAAATAGGAACCGGCCAGGGGATCAATGGTGTTTGCGGCGCCCGTTTCCTCAGCGATGATCTGCTGGGTTCGCAGCGCGATCTGCACCGCATGATCCGAGGGCAGACAGAGGACTTCATCAAGGGAATTCGTGTGGAGGGACTGGGTCCCGCCGAGCACCGCCGCCAGGGCCTCCGTAGCCGTCCGGACAACGTTGTTGTAAGGCTGCTGGGCCGTGAGGGAACACCCGGCTGTCTGGGTATGGAATCGCATCCACCAGGAACGCTGATCTTTGGCCTTGTAACGATCCCGCATCGCTTTCGCCCAGATACGACGGGCGGCCCGCAGCTTGGCGATCTCTTCGAAGAAGTCGATATGGGAGTTGAAGAAGAAGGACAGTCGGGGAGCGAATTCATCAACTTCCAGTCCCTTGCGGCGGATAACGTCTTCGACGTATTCCATGCCGTCCCGCAGGGTAAAGGCCAATTCCTGAACGGCCGTGGCGCCGGCTTCCCGGATATGGTAACCGCTGATGCTGATGGTGTTCCAGCGGGGAACGTACTTGGTGCCGAATTCCACGGTGTCGCTGATCAGTTTTACCGAGGGATCGGGGGGACACATCAGGGTCTTCTGGGCGATGAATTCCTTGAGCATGTCATTCTGGATCGTCCCGCCGATCTTCGTCAGGGGGATGCCCCTGATTTCCGCGGCGGCGCAGTACATGGCCCAGAGGGCGGTAGCCGGCGGGTTGATGGTCATGGACGTGGTAACTTTGTCCATGGGGATGCCTTCGACCAACTGCATGAAGTCTTCCAGGGTGTCGATGGCGACGCCGCACTTCCCGCATTCTCCTCGCGCTTTGGGACAGTCGGAGTCATAACCCATCAGGGTCGGAAAATCGAAGGCCGTGCTGAGACCGGTCTGCCCCTCCTTGAGGAGCATATGCCAGCGTTCGTTCGTCGTCTTGGCGTCTCCCATGCCGGAGAACATCCGGTAGGTCCAGTATTTACCACGGTAACCAGTGGGCTGATTGCCCCGCAGGTAGGGAAACTGGCCGGGATAGCTGATGTCCCTTTCGAAATCCATGTCTTTCAGGTCATCGGGACCATAAAGACGTTTGATCTGGAGGTCGGATACAGTGGACCAGAGCTTTTCCGGTTTCTGATCGGCGACCTTGGCGACGCTCTTGCGAACCTCGTCCTCCCACTTCTGTTTGAGCGTGCTGGAGCTTGCCAGCACTTCCGCTGCAAAGTACATACGCTACACCCTCCTTAATTAAAATGTTTCATGAAACCTTAAAGATACCTGATCATAAAACTTTCCAACATCCTGAAGATCATAATATTTATGACACTTGTTCATGATTGTTGTACGCGGGAAGTATCCCGTTACCATGAACAGGTTGCAGGCGAGTAAATGAAGCAAAAGAGGAGCGTATTTAATAGAAATCACCGAATTATCCAGACAATTGTCTATGATTAAATCCATAAGGCGTTCTTTTACACTGCCTGTTCTGGTATTACGAAACAGACAGTTTGTCAAGGAAAAAAGGACAGGAAGGGTATGAAGATCCCCCCATCCCCCCTTTGCCAAAGGGGGGGTAAGGGGGGATTTTCACGTTTCGTTGTGCCCGCTTCGGGCATGGGTTTTAAAAGACGTCCTGTCCTTGACGCGCCCTATACGGACAGGATGCTAATTACTCTTCTTTCATGCCCATAAGTTTTTTGGCCATTTTCTTCTTGGCCTCGAAATCCGTCAGGAGGGTAAACATAAATCGCTGGCCCTGGGGCGCCCCGGCGCCGTGCCACGTTCCCACTCCATGGAGTCCCGCCGTCCAGTGCTGGAGGAACTTGGCGACCTTCATGCGCTTGTCCGCCGGCGCCGCCGCCCCGAAGGCCTTCTTCAGCACGGGACCTACCTCCGGGTCCTCCAGATCCTTCATTCTCGGGGCGGTTACCACCAGGCCGCCGCCGATATCGCCGGCGTTCTTGAGGATCTCATAGAAGCCGTGGGCGATGTTCAGCTTGGCGGCATTTCCGAAAAGATCATCGGGCAGATAAACCCCCGACCCTTTTGGTTCCTCGCGGCCCCGCATGGCCGCAGCAATGGCGCAGGCATGGGATGTCTCACTGTAACGGATCATGTCGACGATCTTCTCCTGGATATGGGGGATCTTCTCCACGCCGATGTATTCCGCCGCCATCATGGTGCCGCCGATGATCAGGTCGGCGAATCCCACCTTGCAGGCCCCGCCGCAGTTCATCCGGTGGGCCTTGGCAAACCGGGTTACCATTTTTCCGCAGTATTTGGTTTCACCACAGAGGAAAACCCGCTCCCAGGGAATGAAGACATTATCAAAATACATCGTCGAGGTCTCCCGCTGACCATAGAGCGGATTCCCAAGTTCGTCTTCATTGCCGCAGGCCTCCCTTTCCGCCGATAAGGCGTTGTACTGGCAGATGTAGGACAGACCCGGAACGCTGTTCTGGACGGCAAAGGCGAGGGCGAACTTTTCTTCTCCCTCTTTTAGCGACCCGCCGGGAAGGACCAGGGTTTCATGGGAGCCGATGGCGCCGCTCTGGCTGACCTTGATCCCCCGGACCACAATCCCGTCGTCGCGCTTCTCGACTAAGTGGACGTAGGTGTCGATTTCATCCTGCTGAGAGGGTCTCTTCTTCCGGTCCCCTTTGGCGTCGGTGATGGCGCCGGAGACGGCCAGGTCGTTCGCCTGGGCGTAAGCGAGCCACTTGTTGAATCTTTCATTGTATTTTGTGCCCAGGTCACGGTCCATCTCCCAGGTCGTGGAGGCCAGGCTGTTGAGGGCGTCGCAGCCGACGCAGCGATAATTGCAGGTGCCCACGGTCTGGCTTGTCAGCAGGGCCATCTCCTGGCGCATATCCAGGTCGTGGATGTTCCGGGCCACATTGAGGTTGCGGTTGACCGGCTCCCCCGTCAGATGGGACGCCGCCACCATGACTTCTTTGTGGGCCGGATCTTCCGCCAGGCCGTAAATGGCGGAGTTGGCCATGACCATGGATTTTGTGACAGGATTCTTCAGAAGATTTGTCACCCATTTCCCGCCAATATAAACGCGTGGTTTCATTTTTTTGATGCTGTCCAGATACTCCTTTGCCGTTTTTAAAGCCATAATCTCCTCCTTTTTTCCCTTTTATTTTTCAGATTTGACTTCTATGAAACAATCCGCATCTCCCTCGGTGCAGGGAAAGGCAACTATGTTAAGTAAGGCTGTATCCAGTATCTTCATCAGCTCCGCCGGCGTTCGCTTTCCCGGCAGGACAAGCTGTAAACTCCGTCCCTTCAATTCCCCTTCCACGATAAGGCCGGTTCGGTAAAAACCCGGGAGCGCTTTCATGCGGAGACAGGAATCGGCAAAGCCGGCAAATGTCCCGGCAAGGCCCTCATAGGTTCTCCAGACATTGCCGTCGATATTGACGGCAATGATCTCCACACCCCGTTCATTAGCTGTTAACGCCAAGTTTGTTCCTCCATTAAACTACATTTTTTTCATAAGTTCCTGGGCCGCTACATGAATGGCATCCCAAGCGCCGCCGAAGGGCGGGGCGTAGGGAAGATCCAGATAGCCGACCTCTTCGATGGGCAGGCCGGACCACAGGGCAACGGACAGAGCGAAGACCCGCTGGACGGCCCCCTTCTCGCCGATACATTGGCCGCCCAGGAGCTTTCCTGTGGTTTTGTCGGCAACCAGTTTCACCCCCAGCTTTTCTCCCTTCGCCATGGGCCGGCCGATGGGAAGTCCCCAGATCATGGCGCTGACGGGTTGGAACCCGTACGTTATCGCCTCCTCCTCCGTAAGTCCCGTGGCCCCTACTTCAAGATTGAAGACCTTGAAGGATTGGGCGCCGACGATGCCGGGGAATTCCGTGTTGTGTCCCCCGATATTCTGACCGGCGACGCGCCCCTGTTTGTTGGCGATGTCCCCCAGGGGATAATAGACCCAGCGGCCGGCAACCTTGTGAAATACCTCGCAGCAGTCACCGACGGCATAAATCCCCTCCCGGGATGTCTGCTGCCGGAAATTCACCTTGATGGCGCCGCTTTCACCCATCTCGATTCCTGCGGCCTTAGCCAGGGACACATTACGACGGGTGCCCACTCCCATCAAAATCACGTCGGCATCCAGATCCCCCTTGTCCGTCTTCAGAACGAGGCGGCTCCTGGTCCCCTTTTCAATGGCGAGGGGCCTTGTTTCCGGCAGAAAGGGCACATTGTTCTTGCCCAGCTCATCCAAGACCATTTTGGCAAATTCGCCGTCCCAGCGGACAACCGGCCTGGGCAGGACATCGAGGACTGTCGTCTCGATACCCAGGTTTTTCATGGCTTCGCACATCTCCATCCCGATGTATCCGCCGCCGATAATAACCGCTTTGCCGCATTCTTTCTCGTTCAGGTAGGTTTTAAGGCGGAGGGCGTCCATCAGGTTTCTAAGTACAAAGACCCCTTCCAAATCGGCTCCCGGGATGTCCAGTCGGACGGCGTCGGCGCCGGTAGCCATAACCAGGATGTCGAAGGGGAGACTTGAATCATCGGAGAGGCGGACCAGACCTTTTTCAGAATCGATATCTTCGACGCGGGTCCTGATCTTTACGTTGATGCCGTTCTTCTGGAAATCTTCCGGTGTCCGGATTACCAGTTTTTTGTAGTCCTTGATTACATCGCCGATGTAATAGGGCATCGGTCAGGCGGCATAGGACACAAAATCTCCTCCCTCGATCATGGTGACATCAAGGGACCTGTTTCTCCGCTTGGCCTCCGCAGCCGTGGAAGGGCCTGCCGCCCCGCCGCCGATGACGACCATCTTTTGACTCATGCTTATGTCCCCCTTTTAGTCTTTCAGGTTTTCGACATTCTTACCGAACGGCTGCGAGGCCAGCTCGTTCTTGTCGGATAGAACCAGCTCCGCCGCTATACCGGCTGCCTCGGTGATGAGATCGCGACAGAAAAGCGCGTGATCACGGCAAAGCCAACTGGACTGCCACTGAACAGTGAAATCACGACAGAGGGTCTTGCCGTATTTCTCGTGAATCCGGTTGGGAATGATATTGAATATCCTGTAGAGACCTGGTTTCCCATAAAACTGCTCCTTGGACTTCATGGCAGCTTCCTTTCCTTCGCCTTCGGGAAGGCTGCTTCTGCCGTGGACGGCACTGACGGCCAGCACTGCGCCGGCCACAGCGCCGCAGGTATCTCCGTAAAGACCGATGCCGCCTCCGAATCCCGTCGCCACTTTCTTCACTTCGGGAGGCAACCCCGTATCAACCAGAGTCAAGACAGCCTCGGTGACACATTCCGCGCAATTATAACCCAAAGAAAAATTCTTCCGGGCCCGTTGGCGGATTTCCTCGATTTTTTCCTCACGCGTCATAATTTTCCCTCCTTAGTTACGATTGGTTAATAATGATATTTGTCTTCTCCGGAAACACAATGGGCAGTCTATATTTCCGAAAAATGCAACCACTGATTACATGAAAATGCAATACTGAAAATTTACGTATAGTATACGTAAATTGAGTATGTATTCCAATAACTGTCATGGAGCGGAATTAGTATGTGAGACCTCTGCATAACCGCAGAAAAATGGTTCGCAAGCAGCGAATCAAATGTTTTTCGCCGTTCCGTGATTGAACTTAACATTCCATAATCAATTACAGTAATATACTAACCAACGAGAAGCGAAAAAGATTTTTGAGCTGCGGCGAAGCCGTTTTTCTTCGGTTATGGAAAGATTTCTATATAGAGAGCAGGTAGGAGCGGAGATTGATTTTCCTGCTTCTCAAGCCAATTTTTTTTCTGATGTTGTCCCGGTGAACCTCGATTGTTCGAGGCGATATATGAAGCAGTTCGGCGATTTCCTTTGTTGATCGTCCTTCTTTGATAAAAGTTACGATCTTGATTTCCATGGGCGTGAGATTGGGGTATTTAGAGAACAGGGTGCGCAAGAAGGGGGAAATGATCTCATTTATGTGACCCTCGATGATTGTCAATTGATTCAATTGGTGGCTGTCGATGGAAGAAAGTTTCAGATTGTCAATGTACGGCAGGATCAACTCTCGCATGTTGCAAAGCACCTTTTCTTCCAGTTCCGTCTTGTCCTCCTCTCTACGCTTCAGGAGAACCTTAAGGGCGGTGTTTGCGTCTTCAAGATTCCTTGAATTTTCAGACAGTTCCCGTTCTCTCTTTTTCAGGTCTTCTTCCATCCTTTTCCGCTCCGTGATGTTGCGGGCAATGCCGTGAATGGAGATGCTTCTGCCGTTTTCCTTCATGATCCGGGTGTTGACTTCCAGCCATACCGTCTCGCCGTCTTTCGTACAGGTCCGGAATTCCTGAGGCGACTGTACTTCGGCAGCGTCGCTCTTCTTTTGCAGGAGATCCCGGACCAGGCCAAGATCATCCCGATGCAGGAGGTCGGCTATGTTCATGCCTTTTAGCTGCTCCGGCTCGTATCCGTAAGTTTTGGCGGCGGCGGCGTTGCCGGACAGGATCTTGCCGTCAAAATCAAGAATGAAGATGATGTCGTTGGCATTTTCGAAGAGTTCACGATACTGCTGCTCCGACTGCCTTAATGCCTCTTCGGCCCTCCTGCGTTCCGTTATGTCGGTGACGATTTCTACAATCCCGGTGAGAGATCCCTCTTCATTGCGGACCGGGTAACTACGGAGCACCCAATTCTTCTTGTATGACAAAAAATCCACTACCTCGTGGGGTTTGCCGGTTTCAAGGGTTTTTTGGGCCGGGCAGACGCGGCATGCCTTGTTTCTATTGTGAAGGGCTTTATAGCAGTGTTTTCTGTTCAGCTGACCGGTTGATAACTGGAAGGCGTCATGCATGGCCTTGTTCGCCCAGATAACGCGCAAGTCCGTGTCCAGATACAAAACAAGTTCAGTCATCGAATCAAGGATGACTGATTTTTCCTGTTCCGATCTGATGAGCTTTTCAAACAATCGGAGCTGCTTTTCTTCCATACCGCTAAAAGCCAAATCAAATAGAGAAAGTCAAGATGTATTTGTCTTTATGGTTGAATCCTTGTTTGCATGAGGGAAGGGAGTATGATACTTAATGTTTTAATTCACTAAAGAGAGGGAAACAATAACCTTGACGGAACCCTTATTGATGCACCTGGAGAACAATGTTTACCTGGAGGGGGAAGACGCCCTGATAATAATTGACCGGCGTAAGCTGCCCCGGTCCGAGGCGGAAGTGTACTGCACCGACCATGTGGAAGTGGCGCGGGCCATCGAACAGATGATGGTCCAGGGTGCGGGAGATATTGCCATTACAGCTGGATACGGCCTATATCTGGCGGCAAGGGAGTTGGAAAGGCAAACCGGTGGTCGGGATATGGCAGGGCTTAAGCAGGCCGCCGACCGCCTTTGCGCCACCCGGCCGACAGGATTTCATCTGGCTGTCCTGATGGGGAAGCTATTAGATAGAGTGAGGAAAAATGCCGATGGTAAGGCGTCGGGAATTATCCTTGCCGTCTTGCACAAGAGCCTCACCCGGCAGCGGGAAATCTCCCAGGCCACGGGCAGACAGGCGGAAACCCTGCTTGTCTCCGGAGATACGGTCCTCACCCATTGTTTCGCCGGGTCCGGCCTGCTTTACATGTTCAAGTATGCAAAGGAAAACGGCAAGGATATAAAGGCGATGTGTACGGAGACGCGGCCCTATCTCCAGGGGGCCAGACTGACGGCCTGGTCCCTGAGCGAAATGGGAATAGACACGACCCTCATCACCGACAATATGGCGGCCTACTGCCTGTCCAAAGGGATTATTCAGAAGGTATTTGCCGCGGCGGACCGCATCGCCATGGACGGCGCCGTGGCCAACAAGGTGGGAACCCTGCAGTTGGCCATCTGTGCGCGGCACCTGGGCATTCCCTTTTATATTCTCGGCTATGGCGGTCCCGACCGTCGCACCCTGCGGGGACATGAAATCCCCATCGAGGAGCGGGATCCCCGGGAGGTGCTCGAATTCCAGGGAACGCCCATCACCGGCGACCGGGTAAAGGCATACTACCCGGCCTTCGATGTCACCCCGCCGGAACTCATAACCGGCATTGTCACCGTATCCGGCGTCCATAGACCATCAGAAATCGGAACTATGCAATAAATATTTTTTCTCGATCTTTGGGAGGAGATGATTAATACCAACAAGATAATTTATCGACCCATCGGCGTCATCCATTCCTCCTTCCGGGATCAGGAAGGCATGCCGATCCAGTCGGCGGGGGCGCAAGGAATCCCGGGATGGATCGAGATCAACGATGATTATACGGAGGGACTCAGAAGTCTTGAAGGGTTTTCTCACATCATCCTTTTGTATCATTTTCATCTGTCCACCGGCTATGACCTCGAATTGACCCCCTTCCTGGACAATGCCACGCGAGGCCTCTTTGCCACCCGGGCCCCCCGCCGTCCCAATCCTATCGGCCTTTCCGTGGTAAGACTCGTCGGCATCGAGGAGAAGATAATAAGGATTGAGAATATTGATGTCGTAGACGGAACGCCGCTTTTGGATATCAAACCCTATGTCCCCGCCTTTGATGCCATTACCGACGCGACAAGCGGCTGGGTGCAGGGAAAAGAGGAACGGGTGCGCGATATCCGGGCCGATGACCGGTTCAGCAAAGAAAACAGGTAAAGTAAGGGAATGGGGATCGGTTAATTCTGAATATGAGAGCTTTGCATAACCGCAGAAAAATGGTTCGCAAGCAGCGAATCAAATGTTTTTCGCCGGTCCGTGATTTAATTTGAAATCACGTAATCACTCGTAATTACATGTATGCCAAGGAGAAGCGAAAAAGATTTTTGAGTTGCGGCGAAGCCATTTTTCAAAGGTCTCAATATGTCAGGAACGAAAATTACATTTGCGGCGCTAAGATAGAGCATGATTTATCCAGCCAAATGGAAAGCGGAAGCCCGACATGATTGGCTCTGTCGGGCTTCCGCCCCTGTCTGATGGTATCGGTTATTTCTTTTCTCCGGTCCTATCTCTCAAACCTTGACTATCCATTACGGTTCCGTAGGGGCGTTCGGGTCTTTCAGCCATTCCATGGAAGATCCGTCATAGACATTGACATCCTTGTAACCCAGCATCTCCGTCATCACAAAGGCCCAGGAGGTAGCGGTCTTGCCTGTGTCACAGTATAGAATGTACTCTTTGTTCATGTCGTTACCCACCGCCTTCGCGGCCAGCGATGCCAGTTCCGCCTTGTCCTTGTAGAGCCCCTCTTTCGTATAAAGCTGACCCACCGGGAGATTTACGGCCCCTTTGATCCGGCCGGCTTTCGGCACGAAGGGGAGTTTCTCCTTCCCTGCATAGAAGCTCGGCGCCCGTGTGTCCACAACAACGGCCTTGCCCAATTTGGCAAGGACAAAGGCTTTATCCACAAAGAGATCCTTCTTCAAATCGGCCTTATAGGACTTCGCCTTGGCTTTGACCATCTCCTGAGACAAAGGCCTTTTTTCCTTTACCCACTGGTCTTGCCCGCCATTGAGGATGGCCGCATTTTCCACCCCGGCATACTTCAGTGTCCAGGCCACCCGGGTCATGTCGAACTGGTCGGGAATCTTTTCCGTCTTGCCGACAAGCACAACCCAGGATTGCTTGCTGATCCCTGCCCCGCCGATCACGTCCATCAGGTCATCGACAGGCGGCAGTTCGTTAAGTAGATCTCCCTTTTTGATGGCCCAGGTTCCGTAAAAGACGTTGACCGCCCCGGGAATGTGGCCGGCCTTGTAGTCCTCCACCTTGCGCAGATCCACAATGACCACCTTCGGGTTTTGTAGATTTTTCTGGAGCCAGTCCGTAGATACGATAGGATCGATGTCCCTCGCCAGTGCCGCGAACGGCAGTAGCAACAGCAGGACAATTACCATAACCGCTTGCAACCATCTCATCTTTCTCATTAAAAACCTCCCCTTTAATATGTTGTTAAGCTTCAGGTAATCCATCAGGCCTTCACCGGCCCTTATAACCACTCTAAAAAGGCAAAGCTGCTTCCAGGCCGCTCTTTTTATTTTTTGTCGGTTTCACAGGTGGAAAATCCAAAAGGAATATAGGCCGGACACCACCTGATCGAGCCCGTCAAAATCGGAACGATTCCGACAGCGCCCCACCAGCTTTGGTAATAAAAGCCCGCCAGGATAATAATAATCCCCATAATGATCCTGAACACTCTATCGGTCTTTCCCACATTGCATTTCATGATCCCTATTCCCTCCCTTCAATAGTCCCAAGTTGTTTCGTTACTTTTAGTTTCCTTTGTGTCGTCTTCAGAGGCCGCTTCTTTATATGTCTCGGTGGTTTGACAAGTCTCCACTTATGACATGCCGATGTACCGGGAGAGCGCTTTCTGAAAATCATCCATTGTTTTATCCGGATCTAGGGTGGCTTCGTTGATACAGCGTCTAATATTGGCCTGGATGATGACAATCCCGGTCTTCTTCATGGCCGCTGTCGCTGCGGAGAGCTGGGTAAGCACGTCGGCGCAGGGAGCTTCCTGTTGAACCATCCGCTCCAGCCCACGAATTTGACCTTCTATACGCCGTAATCGGTTCAAAACGTTCTTCCGATGCTCGTCCATATAATACCCCCATGGGGTATATATAGGGACTCCGTTTCCTTTTGTCAAATTATTTTTTTGATTTCTTTGCAACGATCTGTCTCATTATCCGGAATCCCACGTTTATTAGGATAATCCTGCTTGACATAATTATGGGCATATGCTTATAAACATCTATGAGCAGACCAAAGAAATGTAGATTCGTCGGCTGCAGCCCTCGCGCATTGTATTTTAAACCACGGGGAATCCCTCTTTTTCAGTTGGAGGAAACCGGTCTCAACATGGATGAGTTGGAGGCGATTCGTCTTGCCGACTATGAAGGCATGTATCACGAAGATGCCGCAGAGATGATGAACATTTCCAGGGCAACATTTGGCAGGATTTTGAAATATGCTCGGCGTAAAGTGGCTGATGCCATCGTCAATGGCAAGGCTCTCAAGATAGAGCAATCATCTGTAAAAGAGGAGGAGTAGCATGAAGGTGTGTTTTGCAGTTCAAAAGGATGAAGGTATGGACAGCGCCGTATATGGCCATTTTGGATCAGCGCCCGCTTTTGTGGTCGTGGACACAGAGCGCCAAAGCATAGATACAGTCAGCAATAAGGATATGATCCATGCCCATGGAGCATGCAATCCAATTATGGCTTTGGGCGGTCAGAACGTAGACGCTATCATAGTTGGAGGTATCGGTGGCGGCGCCCTCATGAAGCTGAACGCTGCCGGTATAAAGGTCTATGGGTCTATAGCTGGCACAATAAAAGGGAATCTCGATTTATTAATGACGAAAAGATTACCCGAGCTTTCCATGGAAAATACATGTGCCGGCCACCAGGGAGGATGCGGCCATTAGGAAAGACAGCGAATTATAAAACTGGAGGTGTTTATGTTTCACGAAGAGAAGTGCGATTTTTGCGGCAAGTGTTTAGCGAAGTGCCATTATCTCGATTTCAATGAAGAAACGGGAGGGGAGGCCTTCCGGAAGCTGGTGACGGGGGAAAAGGTGGACTGGATTTATGATTGCGTAACCTGTATCGCCTGTAATGAATACTGTCCCAAGGACGCCCGGCCCTTTGACCTGATCCTGAAAAAGATGGAGGAGGCAGGGGACTTTACCGATCCGGCCTTGCGGTCCCAGATGGCCGACCGTTTCAAGGCGGACGGAGAACCCAAGCCTGTGGCTCCGGCAGAACGGGTCATGTCCGTATGCGTCATGGAGGGTAGCATGCCTTGGGCGATCCAGGGAAGCCTCTTTCAGGAGCTGCCGGTGCTCAAGGGCCGCCATTATTTCTGCAATGTCCTGTTCGCCCACATGGGTGATGAATCGATCATGCGGGATCGCCTTCAGGGATTAGTCAACAACCTGGCCAAATCGGGGGCCAAGGAGATCGTTTTCGTCCATGAAGACTGCTATGCCCTGTTGAAAGGCATGGCCCCGGAATTAGGGATCAAGCTCCCCTTCAGACCGGTTTCCATTCTGGAATACCTGGCGGAGTATCTCAAGGAGCATTCGGAGCGGATCAAAAAGCTTAACATGAAGGTCGCCTATCAGCGCCCCTGCGCCTCCCGTTACACCCCGGAGAAGGATCATTACGTCGATGAAATCTTCGCCCTCATCGGCGTGGAGCGCGTCGCCCGCCAATATGATGGAATCAACGCTCTCTGCTGCGGCGTGGAATTGGCCGGACCGAACCTGAAACTCTTTCCCCGGGGCAAGAACTTCGAGCCCTTCCGGGACAAAAACATTCAGGACGCCAAAAACCACGGCGCCGAGGCGATGGTCTATCTCTGCCCCATGTGCTACCGGACCCTGGGCAAGAAGGTAAAAGGTGCGGGGATGGCTAACTACATGATCAGCGACATGTGCCGTCTCGCATTAGGAGAGACATTGCCGGAAGACAAGCCGCTTTAATAGGAAGAAGGCAACCACTTGAAAAAGAACTAATACCGGTTGATATCGCAACCGATAGAAACAAAATGGATGTTTTCCTTTCCTCGAAATTATAGAATTAATACTCACCTATGTCTCGTACAGGAGAAACTCATCGATGTGAGGAGTCAGGCAAACAGATTTCCCATGACCATAGAATTCGAACCGGGAGGGAAGAGAAATGACAGTGCAAGTATTGAAACCCGTGGAAAGAATAGAAATCCTTTCCCTACAGGATAACTACATCGAGATGACGGCCACGGACAACAGCGCCATCGTGACTAGGGCTATCCCTTTGAAGAATGGATATTTCCGCCAGTCTGTGCTCGCGGAGCACGGCTTTTCAGCTGTCGTGAAGACCTGCGTCAGCGGCAAGACAAAAAGCCTCCTCTTCGATTTCGGATTTTCCGAAGGAGGTGCGGCTTTCAACGCCGGGATTTTGGGGGTCGATTTATCCGCGGTGGAAGCTGTCGTCCTCTCTCATGGGCACAACGATCATACCGGCGGGTTCGAAAAGTTGGCGGAGCTGCTCGGGAAGCGAAGCATCCCCTTTGTTGTCCACCCGATGGTCTTTCGTCATCCCCGTTACCTGAAAGTGCCGGTCAGGGACATGAAGATCTTCTTTTCTCCCTTGGAGAGGGAACAGATTGCCGCCGCCGGGCTCAAACTGATCGAGTCTCCCTCGCCCCTTACCCTTCTCGACGATACGGTCCTTTTCCTCGGCGGGATCCCCCACAAGTCGGATTTTGAAAAGGGCTTCCCCATTGCCCATTATCAGGAGGACGGCCAGGAAAAGTGGGATCCCATCGAAGACGACACGTCCATAGTAATGCATCTAAAAGGCAAGGGATTGGTTGTTATCTCGGGCTGCGCCCATGCGGGAATCGTGAATACGGTGAACTACGCCCGGGAGGTTACGGGAATAGACAAGGTCCATGCCGTCATGGGGGGATTTCACCTCTCCGGCATTCTCTTTGAAGGGATTATCGACCGGACGGTCGAAGAAATGAAAAAGATCAATCCCGACTATATCATCCCCTGTCACTGCACGGGACGCAAGGCCATCATGGAATTTGAAAAGGCTATGCCGGATAAGTTCATCCTGAACATGTCCGGAACAAAGATGACCTTTATCAGCTGATCAGCAAACAGGATTTGCAGAGCGTAAGAGCCTTCTACCAATTCTGCGAGGTGTCCAGATGCTGCGATACCGCCATTTTGTTAAGGAAAAAAGCCGGTAATAGGGAAGTGCCCCCCCGGTCAGGCGCCTGACCGGGGGGTAATAGCCTGAAAATGCTGGATTATGAGCATTAATCTTCGTTTTTAGGCTTTTGCCGGAATGCCGGTAGTGAGGTTGAAATATGCTTATTCAAAGATCTCAAAAACAAAAGGAGTATTTAAATAACCATAACCAGGGACCCACGGGCGCGCGCCCGTGAGCCGTTTCGTACAAAGAGATCTATGAAGGGAGGATATGTCGGCATGACGCTGCCTGCCCTCAAGGGGAATCATAAAATATACAGCATGTTGACGCTCTTGATCGGGGCATCCTATCTAACTTATTATTATCATGTCGTCCTGAAAACAGACATTATTTTTACACATCTTTTCTACATCCCTATTGCCCTGGCCTGCATCTGGTGGAAACGACGGGGAATCGTCGTCGCCCTGTTTTTGGGGGCGATGCTGCTTGTCAGTCATGCCTTGTTCGTTTCAAATTTTTCACTCATCCATGATGTTTTCCGCTCGCTGATGTTTGTGGCGGCGGCGGTTGTCGTGGCGCTCTTAAGCGAACAGGTGGAACGGGCCAACATCTTATACCGGACTGTAGCCGACAGCTCCCATACGGGCATTTATATCGTCCAGGATGGTAAGTTCCGGTATCTGAATCGGAATACCGCCCGGCACGCGGGATATGCCGCGGAGGACATGACCAAAATGGACCCCTTGACGGTTGTTCATCCCGATGACCGGAAGCGAGTTGAAGAAAACGCCTACAGCATGCTGAAAGGAAAGCTTTCGACCCCCTATGAGTACAGAATTATTGAAAAGGACGGTCAGATCCGTTACATCATGGAAACGGTTACCCCAGTTGAGTATCAAGGGGAACGGGCTCTCCTCGATACGGCAAACATCCTCCGTCAGACCTTCAGGGAATCGGACATTAGCGCCCGCATGGGCGGAGACGAATTTGCCGTCCTTGCTATCGATGTTGCAGATATGAATCCCGAAATCTTATCAGACAGGCTCGAGCAAATAATTGCCGTACACAATACCAAGGTTAATCGGTCCCACCGACTGTCCATGAGCTGGGGGGCGGCCACATACGACCCTGCTGACCATAAATCTCTGGATCACCTAATGTCGGAAGCCGACGAACTGATGTATCTTCGAAAAAAGGCTAAGCTGAAAATTTCACAATGAAATGATGGTAAGATCCATTATAATTCTCACTACAGTTTTCATTGACATATGATTTTTGTTTCCCTATAGTATCTTATAAAAAGGCAATTTCTTACTCATAAGAAAAGGAGGAAGACGTCGCATGAATATGCAAGGAATCATGGCTGCCGCAGTTTTTTTTGTTGTAAGCGCTTTGGCATCTGGTGCATTGGCCAACCATGCCGACCTTGTAGGCAAAGGTCCCTTCAAAAATGGACCTGATGTCACCAGGAAGTGCCTTGAGTGCCATGAGAAGGAAACAAAAGACTTCATGAAGACCGTTCATTGGACTTGGTCCAAGGAGCAGGTTGTAAAACAAGGAAAGAAGGTGAATATAGGCAAGGTCAACGCTCTAAACAATTTCTGCATCGGCCTGCCTGCTAACTGGCCCCGCTGCACCAGTTGCCATGCCGGATACGGATTTAAAAACGCCAGCTTCGACTTTTCCAAGGCCGAGAATGTAGACTGTTTGGTCTGCCACGATACGACTGGTACCTACCAGAAGTTCCCGACAGGCGCCGGCCACCCGGTCTATGAAGGGGAAAAGAAGGAATTTCCTAAGGGGAAATTGTGGCAACCGGTCGACCTTGTGAAAGTCGCGCAGTCCGTTGGACCCACGTCACGCGCAACCTGTGGCGCCTGTCACTTCTACGGCGGGGGAGGCGACCATGTTAAACACGGCGATTTGGATACCTCTATGACCAACCCGACCCCGGCGATGGATATCCACATGGGGGGCGCGAAAAAAATGACCTGCCAGAATTGCCATCAGGCCAAGGACCACTTCCTGAAGGGCGAGGCCAGCTCAGTCACTATTTCCCATGAAGAGCCCAGCCATCTTGATTGCATCGACTGCCACAAAGGCAGCGTGCATAAAAACGCCCTGGTAAACAAGCACACCGAGAAGGTGGCCTGCCAGAGCTGCCACATTCCCACCTTCGCCAAGGATCGCCCCACGAAAGCTTGGTGGGACTGGTCCACGGCCGGCAGGGACGTGAAACCGGAAAATATCCCGAAGGACCAGTACGGCGAGAAGACGTACGACAAGATGAAGGGAGACTTCAAGTGGGAAAAGAACGTGGTTCCCACCTATTTGTGGTTTGACGGCGCCATCGTCCGCTATCTCGCCGGTGACAAGATTGACCCCTCCAAAGAGGTCAAACTCACCGCCGTCAAGGGCAACCGCAATGACTCGAAAGCCAGGATATTCCCGTTTAAGATCATGAGGGGAAAGCAGGCCTACGACAGTGGAAACAACACGATTGCCTTCGTGCAGGTCTTCGGTCCTCCGGGCAGTGACGCATACTGGCAGAAGTACGATTGGAACGCGGCCATTGCCGCCGGTATGAAGGCCGCCGGCCAGCCGTATAGTGGCAAGTTCGGTTTCGTGGAAACGTCCATGGTCTGGCCCGTGCATCACATGGTGGTGTCGAAGGACAAATCCCTCAAGTGCGGCGATTGCCACAGTGAAAAGGGGCGTCTTGATTGGAAGGCCCTTGGCTACAAGGGGGATCCGCGGGATCCGAAAAACCGTTAGAAAAGCGTTTCCGGCTTTGTCTTTTTTCTGGCCCGCGGGGAAACCCGCGGGCTTTTTATTAAGTCAATTTCCGACGTATTTCATTGGCGGCGCCGTATGAAAACGTTATTCCACGATGCAGATTTTCTTTTCCTTGATCGCAGTGAAGGTCATAAAACTCAACACCAGAATAACCAGCGAAAGGAAGGCCAGCAGATTGCCAAATTATTTTTCATGAGGAACCTGATGCAATTCGGAGGCGTTATTAAATTTGACGACGAACCAATAAAGCTTTATAATAAAATAAACTAACGATGAGCAGCCTTCCAGGAAAGGAGAAATGGTTATGAAAAAACTTTGCTTTTCGTCATTACTAATTCTATTCCTAACACCACTGTTCTTCTCTCTTGTCTTGGCCAGCGATATTGACCCCATCGTTTCCACAGAATGGCTGGCAGCCAACCTGAACAATCCCAAGGTTATCGCTATAGATATCAGGAAAATCGAGGATTATAAAGAAGGACACATACCGGGCGCTATCAGCTCCTATTATGGCATCTGGGTGACTTCGGCAGAGGGGGCGCCTACGGAATTCCCGCCGACAGACGATCTCTTTGACGCCATCGGTGACTTAGGAATCAAGCCGGATTCCATGGTAGTGATTGTTTGCAAAACCAACTATTGTTTTTACCAGGTCATGGCTCCCCGCGTTCTCTGCAACCTTCAGTATGCAGGGCTTAAAAATCTAAGCATCCTTGATGGAGGCCAGGAGAAGTGGGTTAGAGAAGGGAGGCCCCTTTCGTCGGAACCGGTGAAGCCGCAAAAGACAATCTACAAGGGCATAATTAACAAGGGGCTGCATGTAGAAAAGGACTATGTGGCCAGCCGCTTAGGGAAAGCGACTTTCGTTGACGTACGTGAACCTGCCTTGTTCAGCGGGAAGAAAAAGCAGGAATTTGTCGAAAAAGCGGGACGTATCCCCGGGGCTGTGAACCTTCCGGCGTCAGAGGCATATACGAAGCTGGGCACGTTCAAAAAGAAAGCGGATCTTGAGCGTCTTGCGGCCGCCGCAGTCGGCAAAGACAAGTCAAAGGAAATAATCACTTACTGTGATGCCGGCAAATGCTGTCCCACCTGGGCTTTCATTTTGGTGCGTGTTCTCGGGTACAAGAATGTCAGGCTGTACGACGGCTCTTTCGCGGAATGGGCGAAAGATTCCGAACTTCCGGTGAGTCATTGAATACTGATATTTTTTACCGTAACGGCTTAAGCACATGATTTGTAAGATAAATAACTATTTGCAGCCAGGGCATTTCCTTACTGGAGGCGCTCGCTGAAGACTTCTACGGCCACGGCGGTGTCTTTTTCGAGGCAGAGCATCGATTGGGGAACGAGAAAGCTGCGCATGTGGGCAGGCACATAGATGAGAAACCAGGGATCGCCTGCCGCGTACTCACCCCGACGGCCGATAATCTTTCCCGTCCGTCCGTAAAACGGGTGCCGGGGGTGGTCCACAATAACAATATCGCCGAGTTCCATGGGTCGTTCCTCCCTTTTTTATCATGCCAAGGTGTTGGAAAGATTTACTTAGATCCCGTATAGACGGCAGCACTTTAACAATCTTTCGAGAGAAAAGCCACTTTTATTATCCGCTGCGGAGATGGCCGTTTCTAGAAAAGTTTTTCAAAAAAGTTTCTTGACAAATCATTAGGCACGCTTTAGTATTGTCGAACAATAATAAAGGAAGGATTGTGGTTTGTCATGTCCCCACTCTTTTATGACCGCTGGTGTGCCGAGGCGCTGAAGGAAAAACTGGCGCGCCCGTTCGTGCATATCATCTTCGGGGCGCGGCAGACAGGCAAGTCCACCCTGTTGAATGCCCTCCTTCCCCCGGAAGCGCTGCGGATCAACCTGGCCGATCCGGAGGAACGATCGCGCCTCCTGGCGCGACCGGGCGAGTTCCTTCAGATTTGTCGCGCCCTGCCGCCGGATGACAAGGGGCGGTTCGTTTTCGTGGATGAGGTCCAGGCCGTTCCTGCCATTTTTGATGCAGTACAATCCCTTTATGATAGCGACCCGGAGCGATGGCGATTTGTCCTCTGCGGCAGCTCCGCCCGCAAGCTCCGCCGGACCGGCGCCAATCTCCTTCCCGGGAGAAGCTTTCTCCACCGTCTCTTTCCGCTGGTGTTGACTGAGCATCCCGGCCCCAATCAGTCCCCTCCTTCGATTCCGTCTCCCCTGCCCATGACATGGTTTGGGAATCCATATTCTCCCAATCCTTTTCCCCCCTGGGATCTGGAGGAGAGACTGGCTTATGGAAGTCTGCCCGGCGTGGTTGCCGGGGCGGAGTCTGACCGGGGAGAAATTCTGAAGGCTTACGCGGTCATCCACCTGGAGGAGGAAATCCGCCGTGAAGCCCTGATCCGGGACTGGGGGGCTTTTGTACGCTTTCTTCCCCTCGCGGCGCTCGAAGCGGGGCAAATTATGAATTACGCCGGGATCGCTCAGGAAACGGGAATATCCCAGCCCACCGTCAAGTCTTACTACCAGCTTTTGGAAGACATGTTCATTGGTCTCCGCATTCCGGCGTTTTCCCGCAGCCCGCGGAAAAATGTCCTTTCCACGCCGAAGTTCCTCTTTGCCGATCTGGGAGTGCGGCACGCCGCCGCCGGCCTCCTTCCTGCCCGGGATGTGGTCCGGGCGAATCCGGGTCCCCTCTTCGAGCAGTGGGTGGGCGTGGAACTATGGAAGAGAATTCAATATCTTGGGGATGGCAGTCTCTCCTACCTGCGGACGCGTCAGGGTGCGGAAGTTGATTACATCATTGAACGACAAGGGCGTCTGATCCCTGTCGAGGTAAAGTGGACGGTTCATCCGGATCGGCATGACGCCCGTCATCTCCTGACGTTTCTCAAGGAACATCCCGAACAAACGGGAAAAGGTTACATTATTTGCCGATGTCCCCGGCCCATGGAAATCCATGCGCAGGTCATCGCTCTACCTTGGCAGTATCTTTAAAATCAAATGGTATTATTAACAAGCACGTAAGAAAGGAGCATCCATGAATAAGCATTTGTTTTTTGCAGCTTTCCTGATTTCTCTGTCATCCACCGCTTGGGCCCAGGAGTCAACTTGGCGCAAAGATATTAATCCCATCATCAAAGCAAAGTGCGGCGTCTGCCATAACGCCAAGGCGCCTGATTACTGGGAATGGCAGCAGATGAAGAACCGTGACAAAGTCAGCCCTCGCATGGTTGGCTACGGCGACTTTATGAACTACGTCGTTTGGCCAGCTACCGGCGCACAGATGCGTCGCCTCGATGACGGAAAGGCCAGCGGTAAGCCAGGCAACATGAACATTTACCTCGGTTCCACTGGCGAGGAGCGTTCAAAGAACCTGAAAACGATTAAAGAATGGCTGGGTGGAGATGACGCCTGGTTCACCAACCGCTGGGATGCGCGCGGCAGCACACCGGCCGTTACCAAAGATCAACTCAATAAAATCAAGGCAAAGTATTGAAGGAAATAACTCATTCAGACCGTATGCAATATCTTGTGTCATCGGCAAATCAACATCCGAAAGTATCCCTCTCAAGGTGGAGATCTTAAGGGGAAAAGAAATTCTCGAAACTGCCGAAACAAAAGATCCCTATGGTATTATTGCCCTGGGCATACGTTGCCATGACCCAGGGTATCAGTTGTCTCTATGCGGATTTTGCCAAAAGGTAAACTAATAGCTGATGTTATAATTATGCCACGGGTAAAGATAACTTTGTTGCTCTGTGGCGTCATCAAGTAGGAATCGTGATAGATTTAGGCTGGTTGGGGCAAATTGCGTTTACCTGGGATTTCTTTGCTGCAGTTATGAGCATTGTCTTGATCGATCTGGTGCTGGCCGGCGACAACGCTGTGGTCATCGCCATGGCGGTTAAAAACTTGCCGGCCAGGCAGCGCCTATGGGGGATTGCCCTGGGGTCGGGCGGCGCCGTTGTCATCCGGGTGATCTGCACATTTCTTGTCCCCCGATTAAGATTCGTCTTGACAATCGCCCTGAATTATCGCATAAAGGAATCGTTAATTCCTAATTGAGGCGCAAAATGGAATTTGTCAGGCGATTTTTCGACCCACCCCAGGGGAGTTTTTTTATCTTCGGACCCCGTGGGACGGGTAAGTCAACGTTTATTAGGCAACATTTTCAGGATGCCTGGTACCTCGATCTCCTCGATCCCGAAAATGCCCGCTCCTTTGCCGCCAGACCGGAGCGGCTGTCGGAGGTGGCCTATGCCCCGGGAAGGAGCAAGCAGATTATCATCGATGAGATCCAAAGGGCGCCGGAGCTGCTTTCCGTCGTTCATCGCCTGATTGAGGATAAGCAGGGTTTTCAATTTATCCTCACCGGGTCGAGCGCCCGGAAGCTCAAAAGATCGGGGGTGAACCTCCTGGCGGGGCGGGCGGTGCTGACGTCTATGCATCCGTTTATGGCCGCAGAGCTCGGCGATTCTTTCGTGCTGGAAAAAGCGCTGACCGATGGCCTCCTGCCGATTGTATGGGGGGCAACCAACCCTGCTGAAACCCTTCGTTCCTACGCCGCCCTCTATCTGAGGGAAGAGGTGCAAATGGAAGGGCTGGTGAGAAATATCGGCAATTTTTCCCGCTTCCTCGAGGCAATCAGCTTTTCTCACGCTGCGGTCCTGAATCTCGCCAATATCGCCCGGGATTGCTCGGTCGAGCGGAAGGTCGTGGAGGGTTATGTGGGTATCCTGGAGGATATTCTCCTTGCTTTCCGCCTGCCGGTGTTTACCCGCCGGGCGAAACGGGCGCTGGCGGCGCATCCGAAGTTTTACTTTTTCGATGCCGGCGCCTTCCGTTCCCTGCGACCCCGGGGGCCGCTGGACAACCCCGATGAAATTGAAGGACAGGCTCTGGAAGGCCTTGTCGCCCAGCATCTACGGGCATGGGCGGCCTATGGCTATGATCGGGCGCCCTGGGATATCTATTATTGGCGGACCCGCTCCGGAGTCGAGGTTGATTTTGTGGTCTATGGTCCGGGCGGCATCTGGGGTTTGGAGGTGAAAAATAACCGCTCCGTTCGACCTGCCGACCTGCGAGGATTGAAATCCTTCCGGGACGAGTATCCGGAAAGTCGCCTTCTTCTTCTCTACCGGGGGAATGAACGGTTCCTCCGGGACGGTATAATGTGCCTGCCCTGCACAGATTTTCTTTCCCGCCTCCGCCCCGGTGAGTCGCTGGAAACGGCATGCCAGTGAAAACACCGGTAAAAGGAGAAACGATGCCCCATCTATCTATTGAGCAGTTCCGCTGCGGCGATAATCTGGCTTATTTACTTTACGGGAAGAAGGAGGCCGTGGCCATGGACGGCGTGGCCTGGAGGAGATGCTTAATGTCATTGAAAAAATAATCGTATTAAGCTACAGAGATACAACAATTCTTTATCATCGGTGGATAGGGGGGAGTGATGCGGACATACAGAAAAAAAAGCTTGTTTGTGCCTGTTATTTTCGTTTTTTGTTTGGTCGTCTTTTTCTTCGTTTCCGGGATATCCGCCGAGGAAAAAGGCGCCTGCGTCGGGAAGGATCAGGCAGGGCGGACGGTGATCCGTGCGTCCTGCATCAATCTGGAGAAGGGGATCGTGCCGGGCCTCAAGACATCAGATCTGGGAGCCGTGGCGGTTGCCGCCTTTGAAATCCGCACCCGGCCAAAGGAAACGTCTTCCGGCGGCGCCCCCGAGCTGCTGACCTTTCCCGATAATCAGGACATCACGGGGTCTTTCACCCGCCCCTTCATCAACGCCAACATCCCCCTCGTCGAGCGGAACCCCAAAGAAATCAGCCGCCTCCTGACGGAGCACAAGTTTTCCGTCTCCGGCCTCGTCGAAGGGAAGAAGGCCCCGTCTTTAGGTAAATTCCTCGGGGCGAAGACACTGATCGTGGGTATCTATGAAGTTCAGGGAGAATTCCCGGAGGGTCGCAAGGACGCCGCCGGCAACCTAGTCATCGGCAAGCCGAAATCCCTCCAGCGCCAGTCCATCCACATCCGGGGCCTGGACATGGAAAGCGGCCGGATCGTCTTTGACGTGAAGGCTTCCCTGAGCGGCCAGGTCATCTCGTACCCGGCTCCGCGCCGCCTGGCAGGCTTCGCCGGGGACACCCTGATCCAGGAGCTGGGAAAGGCAAAGTAGGCCAATGATTTCTATATCATTCAAAGGAAAGTAGCTGAATTCCTCCCCCTTCAAGGGCGAGGTCAGGTTGGGGACGGGGTGATTTTACGGAGCAGGAGTGATTACCATGAGTGAAGAGAAAACCAAGAAATCAGGCGTCATCGGGACGGCGGGCGTAGCCGCTGCCGGGGTGGCCGGGGTCGCCGTTGCGGGGATCGCCGGGACCGCCATCAGCATCCAGCAGGCCGCCGAAGAAGGGGTTGGTACAATTTCCGCCGCCGTCGGTGCTGCGGAGCAAAAGCTCCAGGCGGCATTGAGGGGGGCCATCGAAAGCTTCGACTCTTCAAGGGAGGAGGCCGCCCAGGCCATCGCAGATGCGGGCGAGGAACTGAAGGAACAATTCCGGTCCCTCGCGGAAACCCTGGAAGAGCAGTTCCGCCAGATCTATGCCCATCAGGAGCAGGGGCTGACCTCCCTGACCCAGGCCTTGGAGGAACGTCTTCAGGCTGCTGCCGCCGATCTGGAATCCCAGGTTCAGGAAGCGGCTGGTCAATGCCGCTCCGAGTTGAACGACATTGCCGGCGCCGCCCGGGCCGATCTCGATTCCCGGAAGACGGAGAGTGTGGAGGAAGTCCGTGCCGCCGCCAGCGAAGCCCGCGCCGCCCTGACGTCATCCGCCGCGCCGGCCGGCGGTTCGGTCATCCTGGACACCGCCGATGAAGAGGATACGGCCATCGTATGAAGGAAAATGTCATGCCTTTCCGGGGACCTCTCCCCGCGGTTAGCACCCTCATCGGCCTTTTGAAGGTTGAATCCGGCCTGCCGGGAACCCTGGCGGCTGCCTGGCAGGGGCTGGACGGGCAGCGTGCCCGCACCCGTTTCTCCGATGAGGATGGCTGGGCGGTCTTTCATGACCACGCCCTGAAGCTGATCCGGGAGACGATAGACGCCCTGAACGATCAGACCGGGCGGGACGCCGGTCCCTCACCGGAGGAGTTTAGCGAGACCCTCGCCCTCATTGCCCAGATCACGGAAGGGTCCGTCCGCTACGGACTGGACAAGCGCCTCCCCGGCCAGACCGAGCAGATCAGGGAGGAAATCCTCGCCCAACTGGAGCATATCACCTTTGACGTCCGGACGATTCCCGGTGCGGTCGCCGTGGGGTTTGCCCCCGCCTGGGGGGAATCCCTGCGATCTTATGTGGAAGCGGTGCATCAGCGTTGGACGGAGCAGTTCTTCGCCGGTATCGGCGAGCGCATCCGGAAAGACACGGAAAAAGCCATTAATAGCATGGGGATGGATGCCCACCGCCTGAAGCTGCCGGAACAACGTCTCCCCGCTGCCCCCCGCGTGGCCGCCCCCACCCTGAACCTGCCGACGGAGAAGCAGTCCCCTCTCCCCGGTCTGGGCGGGATGTTTCTGCGCTCCTTTTCCCATGCCCGGGGCATCGCCTTCAGCGTCCTTTCTCTGGGTGGCGTCTTCGCCGTCGTGGGCGGCAAGGCGGCAGACCGGTCCCTCATCGCGAGCGTGGGAGCTGTCGTTTTCATAATCGGCGCCTTTGGGGCCTTCCTCATGGCCCTCCGGGAGCAGCGGCGCCTCCAGCAAAAGATCCCGGCGGATCTGAAGGGCAGCCTTCGGAAGGACATCCGTCAGGACCTGGATCGTCATGTGGAGATCATGGCCCGCCGCATCCGGGAAGGGGTCGGCGGCTGGAAGGCGGAGATTGACAAGGAATGGCGGATCTACGCCGCCACAACGAAAAAGGCCCGCTCCCGAAGCGACGGCACGCCATCCTACAAACTCCGGGGCCTGTTGGACCAGTTGCAGCGGGCCGAGGCGGAAATTCGCCGTGCCGGTGCAGCCGAAAGTTAATCGTTGCCCTAACCCCCCTTTGTCAAAGGGGGGCTGGGGGGGATTTTCATATAAAAGGAGAAACATGCCTGAACGTATCCGTGAATATGAGCTTCTGGAGCCCCTGGGCAAGGGTGGCATGGGCCAGATCTACCGGGGCCGCCATGTACTGCTCGACTCCTTCTGCGCCGTCAAGGTAATCCGCCGGGAACTCCTGACCGATGCGGAACTCCGGGCCCGCTTCCTTCGGGAGGCCCTCATTCTCCGGCGGCTCAACGCCTCCCCCTTCATCGTCAACTGCGAGACCGTCTTCGAAGAAAACGAGCAGCTCTATCTGGTCATGGAACTCCTCGAAGGAGAAACTTTGGGGGCGCGGATGAAGCGCTTGCCGCCCTCGTGGCAGCGGGATCGGCGGATCTTTCTCCAGACCGTGGAGGCCGTGGCCTTTGCCCATCAGCTCGGGCAGGGAATCCTTCATCGGGATATCAAGCCTTCCAACATCTTCATCCTGAAGGACGACGCCGTGAAGGTCCTGGATTTCGGCCTGGCCAAACAGCTTGCCCTGGAGATGGAGGATGTCACTGCCACCGGGCAGATGATCGGCACCCCTGCCTATATGCCGCCGGAAGTCCTCAAAGGGGATGTGAACATCCGCGACGTCGGCCCCGAAGGGGACGTCTATGCCCTGGGCGTCCTTGCCTACCGCCTCTTCACGGGGAAGCTCCCCTATGACCTCCGGGAAGACCTGTCATCTCTCGATGCCCTCACCCGCCTGACAAAAGCCCATCTCCTCGGGGCCGCCCTCACGCCCCTGGTTCATCTCTGCCCTGATCTGCCGTCGGGCCTGTCCGCCGCCGTCATGGCCGCCCTGGAACCGGACGCCGCCCGCAGGCCGAAAGATGCATCGGAATTGCTGAAACGACTTCAACAATCATTACAGACCCAGGCAAGTCCGGTGAGCTGGCAGGGCGAAGACGAGAACAACGATCAAACCCTCGTCATAAATCTCCCGAAATTCGGGGAGGTGGGAAGCAAGGCGCAGAGGGGGACGGAAGAGGCGAAAAAACAAGCTCTGGAAAACTCGACATCAGGAAAATCTCCGGCATCTCCGATAGGTCGTTTCATCGCCTATAACAATGGGACTATTCTCGATACAAAGACAAACCTGATGTGGGCGGCAAAGGACAACGGTAAGAATATTAACTGGCGGAACGCCAAGAGCTATTGTGAAAATTATAGCGGTGGTGGGCACGCAGACTGGCGGATGCCGACTCTGGATGAGCTGGCTGAATTGTATGAAAGTGGCGTATGTAGCGAGAAAATAAAGATAATCTATTGGGTATGGGGCTCGGAGAACCGCGGTCCCGATGCCGCCAATTTCGGTTTTAGTTATGGCATACGGTACTGGACTCGCCAGTCATACGACGGCAGCTACCGGGCTCTCCCGGTACGTTCTGCCAAATAGGTTCTTTTGATCTTTGATCATTTTCTTGACACTTGGCGATATTGTGCCGACGCCATGAAGATCATCCGGGCCTCCTATGCAGCGCAAAAGAACAAAGCCGGGGCTTCCAAGAAAACCCCGCGGACCAGAACGTCTGAGAATGGCTGAAAAAACTGAAGTAACTTTGTTGACAACCTGAAAGGATTATTTTATTTAATCATATAATTGGATTAGGAGGTGCGATATGCCCCTGTCATTAACAATCCCCAATGAAGTTTTAGATGTGGTTAAAGTGCCCCGCAGCCGTATCAAGGCAGCATTGACGCAAGAACTGGCCTTTACATTGTATGCCAGAGGCATGGCGTCTTTCGGTACGGCAAGACGTTTCGGCAAGATGACGAAGTGGGAATTCATGGAAGGCTTGGCAGAACGAGAGATTGCTCGCCACTATCATGAGGCCGAGGCCAAAGAAGACATTAAATATGCCAAAAACAGTAAGTAATTCGTCGCCCATCATCCACCTTGCCAAGATCGGCAAACTTGATCTGCTGCGTGACTTATCGGAAGATTTATTTATCCCGCCCGCCGTATATGAGGAGTGCATTGTTGAAGGCAAGGGGAGGCCAGAGGTTGAGATAATCAAAAAAGCAACTCGCTGGATGAAGATTCGCAAACCCCAAGATGGAAATCTTGTCAAGTTGTTACGCTATGAAATTGATGATGGAGAAGCTGAGGCGATCGTGCTTGCTTTGGAGATCAACGCCGAGCTGTTGCTAATTGACGATGCGGAAGCACGGGAAAAGGCGCGGATTTATGATATTCCAGTCACGGGAACCCTTGGTATTCTCTTGCAGGCAAAGCATGAAGGGAAAATTTCATCACTCGGTGATTTGTTAACCAAATTAGCCCAAACTGGCTTCTGGATGAATGAGAGATTAAAGGCCTGGCTTTTGAAAGAGGCGGGGGAAGGCTGAATAGTTAGAAAATATCTTTTTTAGGAAGGTCATGCCTGAACGCGTCCGTGAATATGAGCTTCTGGAGCCCCTGGGCAAGGGAGGAATGGGCCAGATCTACCGGGGCCGCCATGTCCTTCTCGATTCCCCCTGCGCCGTCAAGGTAATCCGCCGGGAACTCCTCGCCGATGCGGAACTCCGGGCCCGCTTCCTCCGGGAGGCCCTCATCCTCCGGAGGCTCAACGCCTCTCCTTTCATCGTCAACTGCGAGAACGTCTTTGAGGAAAACGAGCAGCTTTATCTCGTTATGGAGCTCCTCGAAGGAGAAACACTGGGGGCGCGGATGAAGCGCTTGCCGCCCTCGTGGCAGCGGGATCGGCGGATCTTGCTCCAGACCGTGGAGGCTGTGGCCTTTGCCCATCAGCTCGGGAAGGGAATCCTTCATCGGGATATCAAGCCTTCCAACATCTTCATCCTGAAGGACGACGCTGTGAAGGTCCTGGACTTCGGGCTGGCCAAGCAGCTTGCCCTGGAGATGGAGGATGTCACCGCCACCGGGCAGATGATCGGCACCCCTGCCTATATGCCACCGGAGGTCCTCAAAGGGGATGTGAACATCCGCGACGTCGGCCCCGAAGGGGACGTCTATGCCCTGGGTGTCCTTGCCTACCGCCTCTTCACGGGGAAGCTTCCCTATGACCTCCGGGAAGACCTGTCATCTCTCGATGCCCTCACCCGCCTGACAAAAGCCCATCTCCTCGGGGCCGCCCTCACGCCCCTGGTTCGTCTCTGCCCTGATCTGCCGTCGGGCTTGTCCGCCGCCGTCATGGCTGCCCTGGAACCGGACGCTGCCCGCAGGCCGAAAGATGCGACAGAATTGCTTAAACAGCTCCAGGAACCATTGCCGACCCAGGCAACCCCGGCAAGTAGGCAGGACGAAGACGATAACAGCGACCAGACCCTCGTCATAAATCTCCCGAAATTCGGGGAGGTGGGAAGCACGGCGCAAAGGGAGGCAGGAGCTGCAAAAAAGCCCACACCGGAAACCCAGGACAAGATGCAGGCGGTGCAACGCCATGGCTTGACACTTGGAGGGAAAATCGGCGTTTGCGTAATATTTGTGGTTTTATCTTTCATCTTTGTAAACTCTTATAATAGTTATCGGACTACGCAAGCCAATGAAGCAGCAAAATCAGATGTCAAAAATGCATATACTTCCAGCCAGGCGCTATTTTCTGATACGCCTCTTGCTGAAATCACATCTCTTAAGGCGGTAGAAGAGTATGACTATAAACCAACCCCGGGGGTTAATATAGATGTTTATGGAACAACAGCAACTCTTTTAATCACGGCTTATCATGAAAAAGGAAGCATGTTTTATATGGCTGATTCAACCGGAATGATAACAGAAAGGAAGAAAAGAGGAATAAATCCAACCCTTGAAGATTTATATTTGGTTCTAGATCCGCGGACGGGTAAGCATGTTCCGGTTTATGAACTGCAAGAAAAATCCGCCCCACAAAAGAAAGAACCGGGAGGTGTAAATTTGTGGGAAAAAGTGTTCGGTCCGGAACCAGTAAAGGAACCGATGAAGGGGCGATGAACTTTGCTATTAATGTGCGACAATCCATGTGGGACAATCGACACAGCCGCTTCTTAGTTTTGAAATTACTCAGAAGTATGTATCGCACGTACTTAAAATGAGAATGGTAACAACATGTCGCGAAAAGATTCTTTGTCCATCTGTAGAATCGGCAACAAGGTTTTGTGCAAAGTACGAGTTGCACCATCGAAGAACGCTGAAATTGGTGAAGTAGATGTCTTCGTCGATTCAAAATCAGGACATCCCTTCGAAGAAGTTACTGCACAAAGGCCAGATGGTGAAAAACTTTATAAAGGAGAAATCTCAATCAACAAGACCTCCTGGCACGGGAACTTCTTGAAAGACGGGAAAAAACCCAAAATTAATCTTAAGCAAGATTCTCGGAAAATTGTTTTGATGGAGTTGGACAATGTCATTACGCAGGAAAAGATATTCCTTTTCCCAATATTCAGTTTATCGGCTCCTCTTCGTATAGATCAGAATGAAAACACGAAAAGCTTGCGGACAGATGTTATTGAATTGCAAATGCTACCGCTGCGGATAGATTTCTTTTTGCTTCCAAAGGATATTGCAAAAGAAACCTTTGAAAAGCTGTCCATATGCAGTTTCCAGAGTCGATATGATGTCATCATGTACGACCGAAGCCGACAGGGACCATTAATTCCCCTCGATCGTGTAAAGTACGAAATATTCTGGCATAAATTTCGTGATTGGTGGGCCTTCATCCGCTGTGTGTATGCTTCAGATGAATTAACCTCTTATTGCCTTCATTTCCATGATACATTTGCGCCCTGGGAATGCGTCCTTGATAGAGGTTGCTGTTCATCTTTGGGCGACCCTGACCAATTCGAAGGACGTATCTGGGATTTGCATGAGAAAGAGTTGATTTCGTTGGGAATATGAGAGCAAATCAGCAATAATGATCAATCTAATCAATAATTCCGGGGACACAACACTTTTTCTGATGTTGGTTTCGTCAAGATGACGTAGCGGGAATTCATTATTTTTCTTTTGAGTGCAGGGCGGAACTCTGCACGCCGCCTGAAAGAGAGGAATGCGAAAGCATGACGACCATGCGCCTGCAAGCTGCCGGAAAGACTGACCAGGGACTGAAACGCCTGAACAACGAGGACAGTCTCCTTGTCGATGAGGAGAGCGGCATATACATCATCGCCGACGGCATGGGGGGCCACAGCGCCGGGGAGGTTGCCAGCGCCCTGGCTATGAAGACAGTCAATGCCGGCCTGAAAGAGGGCCTGTCCGGGTGCGAGTGGGTTTCCTCCCCTCATGTGCATCTGCCGCAGGACGGTGATCGGAAAGAAGAGGACACGGCGCTGCGACAGATCATGATGGATGCCATCCAAGCCGCTCACCGCGCCATCCAGCAAAAAACAGTGACTGACTCCACCCTGGCCGGCATGGGAACGACACTGGTGGCGATGATCATCCGGGCCGGCTGCGCGTATATCTGCCACTCCGGCGACAGCCGGGCGTACCTGTTCCGAAAGAATATGCGGGAGCATTCACGGGAGAGTGACCGTGAAAATCTGCGTGAGAATATCCGGGCTAGCGCGCAGGAAAAACCACGCATTACTATCCGGGAAAATCTCCGGCAGCTCACTGTTGACCACACGGTAGGCGAATATCTCGTCACAACTGAGGGCATACCACGGGACAGGGTGCCGCCCCGTCAATGGCATATCCTTACGCAAGCACTGGGAACGGAAGCAGATCCATCGCCGGATTTTACTACCCTCGCTCTTCGGCACGGAGACCTGCTCCTTCTCTGCACCGACGGCCTGACAGACATGCTGCCCGATATTGAAATTGAATCCATCCTGAACTGTCATGACAGACCGGCATCCACGGGCGGGAAAAATAGTGAACATGAAGCAGCCACTTTGCTTCAGCTCCCGCAGCCGGGCGGGATACAAAGAAGAGATCATTCTAATGCCGATACGCCGCCGGGACAACTGGATGCCCCTGTGGAGGACCTGGGCACCCGGGCGGCGGACCTTGAATTTCTGGCGGAAAACCTCGTCGCCGCGGCGAACGCACGGGGTGGCCGGGACAATATCTCCTTGATTTTAGTGCGTTATGAATGATACCAAGGCGACGATAAATTCCATGAAAGGTTGGCCGCCGCCGGCGAAATCGAGCAGCTATTCCGGTCGTCGGAATCGAATAACTATTCCGCCAGGGGATTGGCAAACTATTCCGGTCACCGGAATAGTTTAAGTGCTTGATATAATTGAGCGAAAGCCGAAGTTCTTGCTACACTAAGCGCTCCGGGTTTTCGCTGTATTATTGAATAGATACGCACGGTGAGCGGCCTTTGCGCCTGAAAAGATACGCTCGCCAAGCGTCTTTCGTTAGTTCCGGGGACACAACACTTTTCTCAATGTAATAAGTGTTGTGTCCCCGGAATAATAATTTGCGCCTGCAAAAAGGAGGAACATGCTTGACCGCATTCGCGAGTATGAATTTCTGGACTCCCTGGGCAAGGGAGGCATGGGGGAGGTCTTTAAGGCCCGCCATGTGCTCAGGGATCGCCTCTTTGCCGTCAAGGTTATCCGGAAGGAACTCGGCGCCGATCCCCAGCATCGCCAGCGGTTTCTCCGGGAGGCCCGCATCCTCCTCGATCTGGATCATCCCGCCATTGTCCGCTCCCTGGATGTCTTCGAAGAACAGGAACGCCTCTACCTCGTCATGGAACTACTGGAAGGAGAGCCCCTGAGCGCCCTTCTCGCCCGGTCAACGCCCCGCTTTGCGGCGGGCAGGTTGCTGTTGACGCCGATAATGGAAGCGGTCGCCCACGCCCACCGCCTGGGGATTGTCCACCGCGATCTCAAGCCCGCCAATGTTTTCATCCTGAAGGACGGATCGGTGAAGGTCCTGGATTTCGGCCTGGCGAAAGAGCTGGGCGACGCAAGCGTTACGACAACCGGCCAGGGCCTGGGCACCCCGGCCTACATGGCCCCGGAGGTTTTCACGGGGGAGCGGAAGATTGCCGAGATCGGCCCGGAGGGTGATGTCTATGCCTTGGGTGTCATCGCCTATCGCCTCTTTACCGGGCGGATGCCCTTCAATCTGCCGGAAGATACATCATCCCTGGAGGCGGTCGCCCACCTGACACGCCATTATGTGCTGGGGAAACAGGCCCCTGATATCGCCGCCCTCTGTCCGGAGATGCCGAAACCATTTGCCCAAGCGGTCATGGCGGCCCTGGTGGTGAACCCGGAGGCGCGGCTGAAAGATGCCGGAGAAATGTTGAGAGCACTCTTAGATTGGCAAGAGAAAGGTGTGCAAGAACCTTCCCGGAAGTTCACCGTTTCAGGCGCCGCAGCCGGCAAGGTCGCCGATACCGAAGCCTCTTCCGAAGACAACACGATCATCCACAGTCTGCCGAAGTTCAATCCCGTTGCCAAGGACGCCGGCAAAGCAAACAGTGTCGAGCAGGCGGCTGATGCAAACCGCAGGGCGGGCGCGGCAGTGAATTTACCTGATGCAGGATTGCTGATAAAGTCGAAAGGGAAACGCCGCTGGCTGCTGGGACTGTTGGCTGTGTTCATAGCGGCAGGTCTGATTGCCTTCGCGGCAGTTCATTTAAGGTCAACGCCTGTGGCGGGCGTCAAGGCATACAGAAGCGGCGATTATCAAACCGCCTTCAGGGAATTGTCGCCCTTGGCGGAAAAGGGCGATCCGATCGCGCAATACTATACTGGCTTAATGTACGACAAAGGCATGGGTGCAGAAAAAAATGAAACAGAAGCCTTGAAGTGGTTCCGCAAAGCGGCGCCGGGCTTGCGCCGGGCGGCGGAAAAAGGCAATACGGAGGCGCAATGGCGTCTGGGCGTCATGTATAATAACGGCTACGGCGTCGCGAAGGATTACGCCGAGGCACTAAAGTGGTACCGCAAGGCCGCCGATCAGGGGAATGCATTCGGGCAGGTTACCCTGGGCCTCATGTATAATAACGGCGACGGCGTTGCGGAGGATTACGCCGAGGCTGTAAAGTGGTATCGCAAGGCCGCCGATCAGGGGAATGCATTCGGGCAGTTTAACCTGGGCACCATGTATGAAGACGGTAACGGCGTTGCGAAGGATTGCGCCGAGGCTGTAAAGTGGTATCGCAAGGCCGCCGATCAGGGGAATGCATTCGGGCAGTTTAACCTGGGCACCATGTATGAAGACGGTAACGGCGTTGCGAAGGATTGCGCCGAGGCTGTAAAGTGGTATCGCAAGGCAGCCGATCAGGGGTATGCAAGGGGGCAGTATCATCTGGGCCGGATGTATGCAAACGGCTACGGTGTCACGAAGGATTACGCCGAGGCCGTAAAGTGGTACCGCAAAGCAGCCGATCAGGGTGATGCAGACGGACAGTCTAACCTGGGTGTCATGTATATTAACGGCTATGGTGTCGCGGAGGATCACGCCGAGGCTCTAAAGTGGTTCCGTAAGGCAGCCGATCAGGGGAATGCATCCGGGCATTCTCACCTGGGCAGCATGTATTATGGCGGATACGGCGTTGCGAAGGATTACGCCGAGGCCGTAAAGTGGTACCGCAAGGCCGCCGATCAGGGTGATGCAGACGGACAATATTATTTGGGTGACATGTATGAAAACGGGAAAGGCGTGCCCAAAGATAGAAAAGAAGCACGAAACTGGTACGAAAAGGCGGCGTCCCAGGACAACAAGGATGCCAAGGCAGCGTTAAAGCGCTTCGGGAAGTAATCGAGGGACATAACACCTGTTGAAGGCAAGGGCATACTGGCAGTCTGTATTGTATTCCCCCATTACCCCAAAGGGGAGGATAAAAACAATCTCCCCCTTTGTCGAAAGGGGATGATCAAAAATTCATTCCCCCTTTGACAAAGGGGGATACAGGGGGATTTTATTAACATTCTGAAAAATCTCCCCCAACCCCTCTTTGCTAAAGAGGGGAGTTATCGAACGGCTATTTCGTCAGGGGGATTTGCGAACTATTCCGGTCACCGGAATAGTTCAAGTATTTGATATGATTGAGCGAAAGCCGAAGTTCTTGCTACACTAAGCGCTACGGGTTTTCGCTGTATTATTGAATAGATACGCATGGCGAGTGGCCTTTGCGCCTGAAAAAATTCGTTCACCAAGCGTCATTTGCGCATGGATAGATGCATACGGCCAGTAGCCTTTGGGTGTGAATAGATACACACGGCAAGTGGCTTTAGGGCAAGCGACCTTTGCGCCTACAAAAAAGGAGGAACATGGCTGACCGCATTCGCGAGTATGAATTTCTGGAATCCCTGGGCAAGGGGGGGATGGGGGAGGTCTTCAAGGCCCGCCATGTCCTCAGGGATCGCCTCTTTGCCGTCAAGGTTATCCGGAAGGAACTCGGCGCTGCCCCCCAGCATCGCCAGCGGTTCCTCCGGGAGGCCCGCATCCTCCTCGATCTGGATCATCCCGCCATTGTCCGCTCCCTAGACGTCTTCGAAGAACAGGAACGCCTCTACCTCGTCATGGAACTCCTGGAAGGGGAGCCCCTGAGCGCCCTTCTTGCCCGGGCAACGCCCCGCTTTGCGGCCGGCCGGCTGCTGTTGACGCCGATCATGGAAGCGGTAGCCCACGCCCATCGCCTGGGGATTGTCCACCGCGACCTCAAGCCCGCCAATGTTTTCATCCTGAAGGACGGCGCGGTGAAGGTACTGGATTTCGGTCTGGCGAAGGAGCTGGGCGATGCAAGCGTCACTACGACCGGCCAGGGCCTGGGCACCCCGGCCTACATGGCCCCGGAGGTATTCACGGGGGCGCGGAAGATTGCCGAGATCGGCCCGGAGGGTGACGTCTATGCCCTGGGTGTCATCGCCTATCGCCTCTTTACCGGGCGGATGCCCTTCAATCTGCCGGAGGATGCCTCATCTTTGGAGGCGGTTGCCCACCTGACTCGCCATTATGTGCAGGGGAAACAGCCCCCTGATATCGCCGCCATTTGTCCGGAGATGCCGAAACCATTTGCCCAGGCAGTCATGGCGGCCCTGGTGGTAAACCCGGAAGCGCGGCTGAAAGATGCCGGAGAAATGCTGAGACTGACCGCCTCTTCGGAGGGGAAGGAGAAATTATCGGCGGACATGATCCGACCGGAAGCTGCGCCCAATGCGGCTGGCGGCGAGGGTTACGAGCTTACAGAGGCAAGAATAAAAGGAGGGGGCGCCCATACGATCGGAAACGAAGCGCGGCAATCCACGTCCGCTGCTCCGGGCTACTATTCTCCAGCGCCTGCCCTTTCCGAAGACGACACAATCATCCACAGCCTGCCGAAGTTCCGCCATCAACAAGAAAAACAGGAAAAGCAGGAAGAAAAGAGAACGGGCGTGGAAAAGGCCGCCGCTGAGGCAGCGGCAACATCACGAGAACGGACGGAAGCCCCGAAGCCGGCCGCCGGGAAAAAATGGCTTCCCGCCATAGCGGCGCTGTCGCTGGCGGTGGTCCTCGTCATCGCCGGAATCATGATCTTCGGGACAAGGACTAAGGGCGGCGACACCCAACGTTCGGCGGAAGCGGTGCGAAGTGCAGCACCTTCGCCTCAACCACCACAGGTAGCCTCGCCCGCAAAGGCGGCTTATGTTGACTCCATGACAGGGATGGAGTTTGTCTTTGTGAAGGGCGGCTGCTACCGGATGGGGGATACCTTCGGGGATGGCGAGAAGAAGGAGAAGCCAGTCCATGAGGTATGCGTTGCTGATTTCAATATGGGGAAATATGAGACGACAGTTGGTCAGTTTCGGCGCTTTACGGAGGTAACTGGTTACAGGACGGAGGCGGAAAAAAAAGGGTCTTCTTATGGTTGGGACGGTAAAGACTGGAAGGAGATAAAGGGAATGAACTGGCGGAAGCCGGGCTTTGTTCAGGATGACAAACATCCGGTGACCTGTGTATCCTGGAACGACGCCCAGGCCTTCATAAAATGGCTGGGAAAAGAGGCGGGGAAACCGTATCGGCTGCCGACGGAGGCGGAGTGGGAATATGCCGCCCGGAGTGGAGGAAAGGATTACAAATACAGTTGGGGAAGCGGACCGCCGTCGGGAAACATTGCCGATGAAAGCTTCGGAAAAAAGTTCTCTGAAGGTCCTGAAGGGCAGATATGGAAAGGTTATGACGACGGGCACGTTTACACGGCGCCGGTGGGAAGTTACCGGCCGAATGATTTAGGAATCTACGATCTGACCGGAAATGTCTGGGAGTGGTGTCAGGACTGGTACGGGGAAAAGTATTACGGGAGCAAGGTAAAAGAAAACCCTAAAGGGCCCAAATCTGGTTATTTTCGTGTCCTGCGGGGCGGTTCTTGGATCGACAAACCGAGGACCGTCCGCGCGGCTAGCCGGTACTGGTACAGCCCGGACGACCGGCTCAGCAACTTCGGGTTTCGTCTTGTTCTTTCCCCCCAAGAGTGATTTTCTGATTTCTATTTTTCTATTTTCTGAGGATGGTGGTATGGGGGCGCAAGCCCCCATACGCTACAAATTCTCAAATTCTGGAGGTAATTGCAAAACGTTTTGTCATGCCCGAATGCTCTTATCGGGCATCTAAGATTTCAGGCAGTTACAATATAGATTCCCGCACAGAAACGTTGCGGGAATGACATATTGGGGAGTTTTGCAATTGCCTCCCTGTTTTTCGAGGTGGGTTTCCCGGTGGGGTTTTCAATGTGGCTCTTCGAGGGGGGCCTGGTGGTTCTTTGATGAGAGCTTTTAAAAATCCCCTCTTTGGCAAAGAGGGGTTAGGGGAGATTTTCAACTAAAAATGTTCTTCAAAAAATCCCCCCCGCCCCCCTTTTTCAAAGGGGGGAGAAAGGCGCCACACCGGGGAAAGTCACCTTGGAAGTTCCCCTTTGGAAATTCCTATCTGGGAATTCCCCCCTGGGAATCCCCGTTCATTGATTATGTGTGACACACCATAGCTCGTCAAAGGTCATACAACCCTTTAGGCCAGTGTCTTGCTTGGGGGCGACTCCGTTCCTTCTTCTACCGGATTGCGGTTCATGGCGGTAAGCACCTCGTCGGCTGTCCTGCGGATGCCGGTCAGGGCGTTGGCGTAGTCGTTCTGATCATCTTCCGACCATTCCGACCATGGTGAATTCATCAAGACGCCGGACAGTTTATCCGTCTGCGTGATCAGGGAGCGCGCCGGGGTAAGCTTCTCCTTCTGCACACGGGGTTGTGAAGCCTTGTCGGCCTGGGCCATCAAGGTCTGATATCTCCGGCGCATGCTCGCTTCCGTTTTTTGCTTGGCCACATCGAGAAGCATGGCCCGGCTGATGTTGGGGTTGGTTCGGCAGGCGTCGCGGACGTCCACCGGGATCTTGGTCAGCGTCATGGTCTCATAAACGGAAGAGTTCGGCTTGCCAAGGGATTCGGCAAGCTGATACCTGTTCATGGCATACTCTTTCATCAAGGCCTCCATCCCCTCCGCCTCATCAATGGGCAGCAGTCCTTCCCGCTGGAGATTCTCTACGAACCCCTGGAGGCGTGTATCGCCGTCGGTGAAGGTCCCGGGGATTTCCACCAGTCCCGCCATTCCCGCCGCCTTGACGCGGCGATGGCCGGCGACTGTCATCAGCGCCGCTTCCTCATCTTTGGTAAACTGGATCGGCGTCAGCACCCCGTGCTTTTGAATGGAAGCGGTTAGCTCGTTCAAGGCGATGGGATCCATGAACTTCCTCACCTGGGCAGGGTCCGGGTGCAAATCGGCAAGGGGCAACTTGTAGAGCCTCCCCTTAACGTATGTTATCGCCATATAGCTTTCCTCCTTGGTTGGGATTTTGCGTAATTATACGCTTGGCCATTCCGAAATGTCAATACGCCAAATAAAAGGTCAACTGACAGGGCAAACATCATGGCAAAATGCCGGAATTATCGGGCAACTATTCCGGTCACCGGAATAGTTCAACTACTTGATATTATTAAGCGAAAGCCGAAGTTCTTGCTACACTAAGCGCTCCGGATAACAGCAGTAATATTAAATGGTTGCATGCGAATAAGGCAGGGGCGATGGCCGGTTTTCATGTTGAACAGTTCATCGTTTTTTCGCCTTGAAAATCACCTCGACTTATCGCATAAAGGAATCGCCCATCCCTAATTGAGGCGCAAAAAGGAGAAACGATGCCCCATCTATCTATTGAGCAGTTCCGCTGCGGTGATAATATGGCTTATTTACTTTACGGGAAGAAGGAAGCCGTGGCCATAGACGGCGTGGCCTGGGAGGAGATCCTGGGTTTTCTTGACAAGCACGGACTTTCCCTGACCTATGTCACCAACACCCACGGCCATTTCGATCATGTGGGGGGCAATGAACCGCTCCTCCGCCACAGCCGGGCGCGGTATCTGGATCATGAAGATTTTCCTGACGGTGGGGTAATCGAGATCGAGGGAGAGGCGATTCGGATTTACCGGACGCCGGGGCATACTGCGGACTCAGTATGCTTCCATATCGGCGGCGTCCTGATTACCGGGGACACGCTGTTCAACGGTACGGTGGGGAACTGCTTTTCCGGCGATCAAAGGGCCTTCTTCAGGTCCATCAAGCGCTTGTTGGCCCTGCCGGGAGACACCCTGATTTTTGCCGGCCACGATTATGTCCGTGATTCCGTGGCTATGGCTGAACAACTGGAACCGGACAACCGGGATATCGAACGATTCCGGCAGGCCTACGACCCCGGCCATGTTTACTCGACCCTCGCCGAAGAATTGAAGGTCAATCCTTATCTCCGCTTCAACGCCCCGGCGATCATCGCCCTCCTCAAGGAGAATGAACTTCCCTATGCCACCGAGGAAGAGCGCTGGCTGTCCCTCATGTCTATCGAATGAATTGAAGGGCGTTTTTCCCTTAATCATGATATGAAATACCAATAAATAGTGGCAAGGCGATGAAACATTCGCTAGCACAGTTTTCCGTTTGATGGAAAGGGGGAGACATCATGGGTAAAAAACTTCTTTCGCACCTGGCACTGAGTGATGATGGATTTTTGTTTGATTCATCAACGGGCAACACCTTCACCCTCAATGCCACCGGCACCTTCATCTTGAAAAAACTCATTGGAGGGATGGGCCGTGAAGGCATTGCCGCTAACCTGGTCGAGATTTATGATACCTCGGAGGATATGGTTTTGCGTGATCTGGTCCAATTTTTCCAATTCCTGACGGAACTGGGTATTATTGACACGGTTCCGGAGGAAACGTAACTCATGAAGCGAAAAAACATCAACATTGCCGTCAGCGGGCTGAACGCCACCGACAATCCCGGTCCGGGAGTTCCCGTCATCAGGTCCATACGGGAAAGTGAAGAATTCCAGGGCGCCATTACCGGTCTTGCCTATGATCCCCTGGACCCGGGAATCTATATGCGGGGCGTCTGCGACAACGTCTTTCTCATGCCCTATCCTTCGGAGGGGGCGGAAAATATCCTCGAAAGAATTCGGTATATCCACGCCCAAACGCCGATCGATGTGATTATCTCCACGCTGGACTCGGAACTTGAGGCCTATCTGAAAATCAGTCCGGACCTTGCGGAAATGGGCATACACACTTTTCTTCCCGCAGAAGCCGCCCTGAAACTCCGCTCGAAATCCCGGCTCCATGAGCTTGCTGAAATCGGGATCACCGTCCCCAAGGGGAAGGCGGTAAACGATATTACGGCCATTTACCAGCTCGAAGAGGACTTTAACTTCCCGGTCGTGGTCAAAGGGCAGTTTTACGAGGCCTACATCGCTCATTCCGTCATGGAGGCGGTCCAGTATTTCAGCAAAATAAGTTCCCGATGGGGGCTTCCGGTCATCATCCAGGAGTTCATCATCGGCGTCGAGTACGATATCGTGGCCCTGGGGGACGGAGATGGCGGTTTGGTCGGTGCGGTGCCCATGAAAAAGATGCAGTTGACAGACAAGGGAAAGGCCTGGGGAGGCATCACCGTTGATGATCCGGACATGAATGCGTTTGTCCGTGATGCGGTCCGGAAGCTGAGATGGCGGGGGCCATGTGAACTGGAGGTAATGAAAGAAAAGGCCACGGGGCAATATTACCTGATCGAAATCAATCCCCGCTTTCCTGCCTGGTGTTATCTTTCCGTAGGGGCGGGCCAGAATCTGCCCTGGGCCGCCGTCAAGCTGGCATTGGGTGAAACAGTTCAGCCTTTCCCGCCTTATCAGGTCGGGGTCCTCTTTCTGAGAAACTCCGTCGATTGCGTCTATCCCCTTTCAGAGTATCAAAGCGTTACCACCCGGGGTGAACTGGTAAGAATCCCGGCGGATGATTGATTGTCAAGAAAATGAATTAAATATCGTCCTGGAGAAGGCTATGGAAAAGCTCAGATATGAACGTCCCACCGTCGTCCGCCATGTGACCGGACTTTCCAACAAGTTTGGACGCGCTGCTGCGCAGCGGATCAAAAAAGAGATCGACGGCGTTTTCATCAACGACATGCTGAAAAAATACGGCAGCCCCGTTTTTGTATTCAGCGAAAAAACGATCCGCCGTACTTACCGGAACGCCTTCCGGGCCTTTACCGCCCGCTACCCGAAGGTTCAGTTCGCCTGGTCCTACAAGACAAACTACCTGGATGCGATCTGCCGGATCTTTCATCAGGAGGGCTCATGGGCGGAAGTGGTCAGTGAATATGAATACGAGATGGCCAGACGTAACGGCGTCCCTGGGGAACAGATCATCTATAATGGCCCCTACAAACCGGAGGGCGCACTGAGAACAGCCATCCAGGAGGGGGCGCATATCCATGTGGACCATTACGACGAGCTGTATCTGATCGAGAAAATTGCCCGCGATCTGGGACGTCCCGTCGAGGTCGCCATCCGGATCAATATGGATCCGGGCATCTATCCGTCCTGGGATCGTTTCGGTTTCAACCTGGACAATGGTGAAGCCCTGAATGTGGTCCGCCGGATGCACGCAGGAGGAAAGGTCCGCCTTCAGGGGGTCCATTCCCATATCGGCACCTTTATCCTGGAACCATATGCTTACAAGAATGAAACGGCGAAACTGGCGACGTTTGTAAAAGCCGTGGAACAGGAATTTGGTTTTGATATCGACTATATTGACGTGGGCGGGGGATTCCCGTCGCAAAACACCCTCCATTCCCAGTATGCTCCGGGAAAAGAAACAAATCCACCCCTGGTTCAGTATGCCGAGGCCATCACTTCGGCGCTGCTGGAACAGGGTTTCGCTACGGACCGGCTCCCCCGCTTGATCCTCGAAACAGGACGGGCGCTGATTGATGAAGCGGGCTATCTGTTGACATCCGTCGTGGGGGTCAAGCGCCTTCCCAACGGCGTCCGGACGCTGATTATTGACGCCGGGGTCAATGTTCTTTTCACCGCCTTCTGGTATAAGCATAATGTGATGCTTGCGGAAGAAAATGACAGCATGGCCGAAGAAACGATCATTTACGGCCCCCTGTGTATGAACATCGATGTCGTCCGCCCGTCCATCAACCTGCCGGTCCTGGATGCGGGAGATGTGCTGGTGATTCACCCCGTCGGGGCCTATAATGTGACGCAATGGATGCAGTTCATCCGTATGCGTCCGGCGGTCGTCCTGGTGGGAGAGGATGGAAGCACGGAACTGATCCGCAGCGCGGAAAGCATAGACGCCATGAAACAGCTTGAGCGAGTTCCGGAGCGTTTGAAACCATAAGGGATTTATATGATCAAAACGGTTCTCCCGGCTTATGCCCAGATTTTCTTTTCGACCCACTGGTTCGTTGGCTTTCTGTTTCTGCTGGCGACCTTTGTGGTGCCGGAGCAGGGGGCGGCGGGATTGGCGGCGGTTATCCTTTCCAATCTCTGGGCGCAGCTCCTGGGCTTTTCAGAAGAGGACATCAAGTCCGGTTACTTTGGCTATAATGGTCTCCTCACCGGCCTGGCGCTGGGGCTTACCTATGAGCTCAATCCCCCCTTTTTCATTATGCTGCTCATTGCGACCTTGCTGGGGGTGCTCATCGCGGCCTCCCTGCAATCCCTTTTCAGGCGTTACCTCTTCATTCCCGTGCTGAGCATCCCGTTCGTCCTGACGACCTGGTTGATGCTGGCCGGGGGGAGGCAGTTTCACGGACTGGTCTATACCCTCAAGCCCTTTGAAGTGACCATGCTCGCCGGGGAGTTGCCGCAAATAGCCGATTTTTTTGTCCGGTCCCTGGGAACCGCCTTTTTTCAGCTCAGTACCCTTGCCGGTGTCCTGATCGCCGCCGGGCTGCTGATTTTTTCCCGATATGCCTTTATCCTCGCCATTGCCGGGCTGTTTTCGGGCAGTGTCGTCTATATCCTGCTCAAAGGCGATCCTTCCGATCTTTATGTGGGATATGTAGGTTTCAACTTCATCCTCACCGCCATTGCCGTGGGCGGGGTATGGGCCGTTCCCGGCTTTGGCTCCCTTATCCTGGCGGCCATGGGAAGCGCCATGTGCGCCCTGATTGCCGCGGCTTCCTCCCATTTCCTCAATCCTTCGGGACTCCCGCCCCTGGCGTTTCCTTTTGTCGTCACCACCTGTTTCATCCTTTTTTCCCTGCAGCAGCGAGGCCCGGTCGCCCGGTTTCGCACCCTTACGGCTCCGAAAAAGACGCCGGAAGAAAACCTGAAACATTATCGAAACGCCACAATCCGTTTCCTGGAAAGTGAAATCCCCGCTTTTACGTTGCCGGTTTTTGGCGAGTGGACAGTTACCCAGGGCGTCGGTGGGAGGCATACCCATAAAGACCTGTGGCTACATGCCTGGGATCTGGAATTGACCGACGACGAAGGGAAAGCATTTCGGGAAGACGGGGCCGCCCCGGAAGATTTTTACGCCTATGATATGCCCGTATCCGCCCCGGGGGATGGTAAGGTGATGGCCGTGGTCACGCACCTGGAAGACAATCCTGCCGGTCAGGTAAATATAGAACATAACTGGGGAAACCTTGTCATCATCTGGCATTACGGCAGCGTGTACTCTGCCCTTTGCCATCTGAAGCAGGGATCCGTGTCGGTCACGGAGGGAGAATTTGTGCGCTACGGCCAGATCATTGGCCGGGTTGGCAACAGCGGGAGATCCGTCGTTCCCCATCTTCACTTTCAGATTCAGAGCGCCCCCTACATTGGCGCCCCCACGGTGTCCTCCTCGCTCCTCCATTACGTATCCGTGCAGAAAAACGGAGATTTCTATCATACCCACGGCACGCCGAAGGAGGGAGATCGGATCAGGACGCTGTCCCTGGAAGGGGCTGCCTTTGACGCCGCCTGCTTTCCTCTCGGCAGCGCCTGGAAATATGACGTCCGATTTCAGGGGAAAAACTGTGAGGAAACATGGGAAACGGAGCTGGACTTCAGCGGCAACCTTTTCATTGTCTGCAAGGATAATAAGTCCCGAATCCGCTATCTGGTGAACCGTTATGTGCTGATGTTCCTGGACTACGAAGGCCCCCGGGACACTGGTCTTTACTGGCTATTCATGGGGCTTCCCCGCCTGCCCCTTACTGCGGAAAAGGTTCTCTGGAAAGACGAACTTCCCGGAGAATTGGTTCTAGCGCCTCTGCCCCGTTTGCTCTTCAGCCTCGCGGAACCGGTTTGTCCGCTGGCGCGCCTTTGCACCACCTCTCAGTTTTTAAAAACAGGGGCCCAATTTGCCGTGGAAACTATTTCCGACCATCAAGGATTCATGGGACGAAGGAAATTCAAGGGTGTACGCACGGTATCCCTGTTTGAGCGCTACCGGGGCCTCGTTTCTTTGCAGGTATCCGTGAAAGGCGAGGAGTTATTCACGTTGCAGCAGATTGGCGACACTATGAAGGAGGTTTAGCGCCTTCATAAAGACGAGTTAAGGAGGGAAACGTGTACTTTAAAACATTGCGTATTTCGCTTGCCCTGGGATTGCTGCTTCTCGCAGCGCCCCTGAATATTTACAGCGCCGACAGCGGTAAAATCGGTGAACAATTTGAAGAATCCTTTATCTACGAAGCCGCAGGAAATTATGACGCGGCCTTGAATAGCGTTTTGAGAGTCTTGAGGATAGACCAGAAGCATTACACCGCCATGCTGCGAGCGGGTTGGCTGGCTTACCTGAAGGGTGATTTCAGCGCCGCCGAGAAATATTACCGAAAGGCTGTTTCCCTGGCCCCGGATGCCATAGAACCGAGGCAGGGACTGATGCTGCCCCTTGCGGCCGCAAAAAAATGGCCGGAGACGGAAGCCACGGCACGGCAGATATTGAAGACAGATCAGAAAAATTACACGGCCTACAGCAAGCTGGCATATGCCTTGTTTCAGCAGGGGAAATACGGCGACGCCAAGATAATCTATCAGCGGTTGCTGGACTGGTATCCGAGCGATGCCGACATGAAGCTCGGTCTGGCCTGGACATATCAGCGCATGGGCCGGACAGGGGATGGGGCGCGATATTTTAATGAGGTGCTGGAGGTATACCGAAATAACCAGAGCGCGCTGTCCGGACTGGAAGCTATAACGATGAAGGGCGCAGGCAATTTACGCAAATAAAGTTGGCGGCGTCAAAAAAGGGTTGAATTCAATTTGCATTCTTTACTTTTTACTCTTCTTCTACAAGTTGCAAGGGAGACAGTTTCCAATGAAAAAAACAATTTACCGGCGTGATCTGATCCTGATTTTTATGTTTTTGTCACTGGCCTTTACATTGGCCCTTCGGTCGGATCTTCACGCCTTCAGTTTCTTTAAAGACGAATCCTACTATGAAGAAGGGCTTAAGGCCTATCAGCAGAAGGATTACGGACAGTCCATCTATCTCCTCGGCCGGGCGCTCCGGGAAAATCCCCGGCAGTTTGAAGCGAAGCAGTTACTGGGATGGAACTATCTGTTTACGGGCCGGCTAATCGAGGCGGAAGCCATCTTTCTGGCGCTGCATAAGGAAAAGAATAGTGATGTTCGACCGGTGCAGGGGCTTGCCTGGACCTGCTACGGTTTGGGTAAATATGACAAGGCGGGGGAGTATTTCAAGGATGAATTGATCAAGGGGGAAGAGCATACCCTGCGGGATTCGTGGTCCTATTATCCAAAGGAACTCCAGGACTATTTTACCTCGGTGGTATCGGATGCCAACTATGGTCTGGGTCTCGTTGCGAAACAACGGCAGGAGTACCGAGCAGCCATTCAATACTTGCAGACGGCCTTGATGGAGAGGAATCAATTTACAGCAAAGACAGATATGCTGATGGCCCTTGGAGATGTCTATTACGCATTGGGAAAAGAAAAGGACGCCCTCAAGGTCTATGGGGAGGCCATTAAGGAGAACCAGGAAAGTCTCCCTGCCCATCTGAAGCTGGCCTGGGCCTATTATAATACCGGACAGTACCAGGCCGCCGAAGAGGAGTTTGAAAGGGTGATCCGTCTGAAAAGCGGCGCCGTGGAAGGCGTCTATGGCATGGCGCTATGTCGATCCATGCAGTCCCGGGATATTGAGGCTTATTATACCCTGATCAAAGCGATTGGAATAAATCCTTATTATGTGGATAATCCGACGGTCCAGGAAATGATTGCCCGGAAGCCGCTCTGGAAAATCCTCTGGAAAGAATTCGGTCTGGCCTATAAAGGCCGTTACGCTTACAATTACCGCCTCGGCAATTATCCGGTCGCCCAAAGCAAGCTCACCGCTTACCTTAAGGACGTGAATCCCGGTGACGCTGATGCCATGGTTGCCCTGGGATGGTGTTACCGCTGGCTCGGTGAGCCTGACAAAGCCATTGACCTTTTCAAGGCAGCGGCCCGGCTGGACGGCAGATCCGCCGAACCCTATGTGGGAATTGGCTCGGCTTATATGGCCAAGGGGAGAACCGATGACGCCCTGGCGTCTTTTCAGCGCGCCCTCGCCATAGATCCCGACAGTCCTACGGCCTGCAACGGACTGGCCTACCTGCACTATCAACAGAAAGCGCTTGATAAAACTGAATATTATTTAAGAAAATCCCTGTCCCGGAAAGGGGACTATTTTGATTCCCAGGCCTTCCTGGCCAATCTTCTCTTCGAAATGAAACGTTACGATGAGGCGGCCAGGGAGTATGAGAAACTTGTCAGGATCGACGAAAAGCTGGCTTCTTCCTGGAATGGACTCGGTTGGGCATGTTATGCAGGGGGAAAGTACGACCGGGCTGCCGAGGCCTTTAACGCATCAAAGGCGCTGACCCCCTTCCTCGTTGAGACCCATTACGGCCTGGGACTTGCCTATGCCAAAGCGGGCAAACGGAGCAAAGCAAAAGAAGAAATGGTCGCCGCTATCGAAATCGATCCCTGGTATTCCCATACACGGGAACTCGATGCTTTGATCGAGGCAAACAAAAAGTGGCGTGATTTGTATGTGAAACTTGGCTGGAGTTATTACGACAAAGGCAATTATCAGGCGGCGAAATGGTATTTTGAACGTATGCTGACCCTGGAGCCGTCAAACTCTGAGGCGCGGCGTGGGATAGACGCCGTTGCCGTCAAGAATAGCGGATCTAAATGACCAGGTGTCAGCGGAGGGTCAGACGGTAGGATTTGATTTTTAAGACGGGATGATAGGAATGCTTTGATTCGGCTAAAGCGGGAAGGCCCATGTCGCTTTCCTTGTTGATATACATGTAGTCGGAAAAGAGGTGTTTGGCGCATTCGTTGTCGAGGTACTGGTAGAGGCCGCGGATGTGGGGCAGGGCCTTTTCGAAATTCATAACCCCCATGTCCGGACGCAGATGGGAAGAGATGCAAAAAGCGCAGATCTCCCCGTCAATGCGCACGTAAAATCCCTTCATGTCGAGTTCTGAAAAATGATGGAGGGCGTTGATAACGGCCTCCTTTTCACAGGCCATATTCGATTCCTGATCGATGTCGCAGTTCCTGATTTCACACCATTTTTCTAAACAGTCCAGGCATTCCGCAACTACATCGCTTGTGATCGGTCCGGTATCCACCCGGTTCCGCTGGAGATAATCCCGGGAAAACTGGTGAAGGAGATTGCGCTTTTTGGCATAACGATTGCCTTTGAGCTGACTAAGATCTGCGGTCAGATAGACATAGTCGTCATATTCCGGCTGTTCGGAGACGATAAAATACTTACCGATCTTTTCCCTGCCCATCTGTTCCAGATAATTCTCCGGGACCGATGCATATTGACGATAGCCGGTCTGCAAGGCAAGGGCGGCAAGTTTTTCCGGCGATGGCAGGCCGTTCGATCCGACCGGCAGGAGCAAATGATTTTCTTCGGGCCGGCAGACCGATTCATTGGCGATGATGACGGAATCATTTTCGATGGCATAGAACGTCTGGAAGACATGACTGCTCCAGACGATCAGGGAAGGCAGGGAGTAGGTGCACAGACCGTAGGGTTGAGCGGCAAAGTAATCCTTGAGAAGCGGATAGTCTTCAAGGGCGATCTTTTTCATGATGACTCTCTCATGGCCCCGTCAAAATTCATCATCAGGAGCATGGCCGTGGCGGCCGGCATCTCTTCAAACCCTATTTTTCTGTAAAAGGGATGGGATTGCCTGCCGGCGATGAGGCCGATCCATTGCAAACCGTCGGCCCGCAACTGCTTGAGAATCTCCTTTACGACAAACGTTCCGACGCCCTGCCCCCGGAATTCGGGAAGGACGGCCACATCCTGAATATAGGCGTCGCTTATCCCATCGCTGATCGCCCGCCCCATGCCGATGATCTCATTCCCCTCACAGGCAAGGACGAAACAATGGCTGCCCGTGACAATCCGGCGAATCAGTTCGTGGTTTTCGTGGGCCTGGCCGGTCCACCAGCCAGCCGTCTGATAAAGGCGAATGATTTTGTCTATTTGCGAATCCGCCGCTTGGCGGATGAAGGAGTAGGCTATGTTCATGAATGGTTGTTATGCGCTAACTCGTCATGAATCTCCCACAAGGTGAGCGCAAGGGAGGCAATTACCGGGCCGATGACGAAACCCGAAATCCCGAAACAGGCAAGACCGCCAAGGGTGGAAAGAAAGATGAGGAGGGTGTGCATCCGAATAGTATGTCCCACCAGCAGGGGCCGCAAAAAAGTGTCCACCTGGCTGATGAAGGTGAGACCGCAGGCAAGAATGATCACGCCTTCCCATACATAACCCAGGATGATCATGACAACCCCCACGGGTCCCCAGATAATGGCACAGCCGACGGCGGGAATAATAGAGGTAAAAACCATGAGGACTCCCCAGGTAAGGGCCCCTTTGACGCCGGTAAGGAAGAAGACGGAACTGCCAAGTATCCCCTTGATTCCACCGATGATCAGCGTCACCTTCATGGTTGCCATGGTCATGGCGGCAAATCTTTCCAGCAGCAGGCCCTCTTTCGCCGCTCCAAGGGGAAAGAGCTTCATGACCATCCGGACGAATCTTTCTCCATCCCTCAGAAAGAAAAAAAGAGTGTAGAGCATAATCGCGAAGTTAACGAGGAACATGATCATGTTTTGCGTCAGATTCTTGAGGCTGTCAAAGATGAAGCTTGTCGCCTGCTTCACCGCGTCGGTGAGATTTGTACTGATAAAAGTCATATCTATATGAAAATATCTCAGGTAGGGGTCAGCCGCAATTTTCTTTGTCAGGTTATTGATTTGACTTTCAATGTAGGCGTTGTCCATGTTGAGGTAAGCATAAAGATGAATAGATTCATTGAGCAAAAGGCTGCCGATAATCACGGCGGGGAGGATAATCACCATCAGGATCGAAGCGAGCGTCGCCATTGCGGTCAGGTTGGGAGACTTGATCTTTTTCCCCAAGCGCTGTTTGAGGGGCTTGAAAACAATGGCAAGCACCGCCGCCCAGAATATTGGGTAAAAGAAGGGCTTCAGGAGATAGAGAAAGAGGAAGGTGGCCAGCCCGAGGAGGACATAAAAGGCGATATGTCGAGACTTTTCAGAATTCATGGGTATTTATCTACACAAATCTTGCTGTTTTCGCAACTGTCTCTTTCGATTTTTTGCCTTATGGTCGATATAATCCTTATAATTTAATGGAAATTTTGATAGAAGGAAATATGTCAAGCAATATGGAATCTGAAACAACCATGTCGATGTGGATGGAAAAACGCCGCATTCTTGTGACCTGTTCGAAGGGGACCGCCCCTTATTTAAAACAGGAGATCCTTGCTCTGGGGCTGCCGGTCCATGAAGAGTCGGAAGCGGCCGTAGAAACAGAGGGGGCCATGGCGGAGGCGATGCTCCTCAACCTTTCGCTCCGGACGGGGCAGCGGGTGCTCCTCCTCCTCAACGAAGGACAAGCAAAGACTCCGGATGACATTTATAACGCGACCATTAACCTGCCTTGGGAGGATATCCTCCATGTGGACGGCTATGTCTGCATAACATCCTCGGTGGATACACCGGAGATCCGCGACCCCCGCTACGCCAATGTCAAAGTCAAGGACGCCATCGTGGATCGCCTTCGGAGCCTGTTTCGCCGTCGCCCCGATTCGGGATCGGACCGGACCGGCGCTGTCGTCCATATCTACTGGAAGGATGACAATTACCGGATCTTTGCCGATACGTCAGGGGAGCCCCTCTCCCGGCGAGGTTACCGGAAGATTCCCCTTACGGCCCCCATGCAGGAGACCCTGGCGGCGGCAGTGATCATGGCCACCGGTTGGACGGGGGATGGGCCTTTTATCAACCCCATGTGCGGCAGCGGCACCCTGGCTATCGAGGCGGCCCTGATTGCCCGGCGCCGGGCGCCGGGGATCTTGAGAGACAATTTTGGTTTCCTCCACCTGAAAGATTTTGATGACGACCTGTGGCAGCAAGTGCGTCTGAAGGTTCGCAAAGGGGAGCGGAAGGAGATTCCCGGGCGAATAATTGCCACGGATATCTCTCTGGATGCCGTCCGGGCGGCCGGCGTCAATGCCGGGAGGGCAAAAATGGGCCGGTATATCCAGTTTCGCCAGTGTCCTTTCGAAAGCACCCCGATACCGGAGGAAAAGGGCGTCATCGTCATGAACCCCCCTTATGGTCAGCGGTTAGGGGAAGAAGCTGATCTGATCGGATTGTATGGCGGGATCGGTGATTATTTCAAAGAGAGATGCGGGGGGTATCGAGGCTATATTTTTACGGCCAATCCGGATTTAACCAAGAAAGTGGGGCTCCGTACTTCCCGGCGGCTGATTTTATACAACGGCGAGCTGGAAAGCCGCCTGCTGGAATACGAGATCTACGAAGGCAGCAGAAAACAGCAGCACACGGAAGAAAAGCGGCCGGACAGAGATGGCGAACAGCTGCGGGCAATAGATTCCGATCCCGGGGCTGATCAGGCGGCCGGGCGGGAACATGCAAAGATAACCACCGTAACGGGGGACAGATTTAAATCCGCCCCCGCTGCCCTCATTAAGACAAGAAATAACAAAATCAAAAAAAGCCCGGAAACCATCAGTAATCAGCGTTTCGGAAAAACGAGCGGGGAGGGGAATCGTGAACCGGGAAGGGCTATATCCCGGCAGATCACTCAGTCGGAGAGATCTTTGAAAAGCACCCCCTATCGCAATTCCGGGCTTGACAAGCCTGCCCCGGCAGGCCTTCGCCGGAATGATGATGGTGGGACTGAAATGGAATTATTCAAAGGTCTCGATGTGATGCCGGGCCGGGTGGAAGAAATTATCGACGTCGATGCGATTCCGGACCGGGAAGCTGCCCCGGAACGCCGCGCCCCGAGGCGACGGCTTGTCATCCCCAAGAAATGAGCTATCTATGGATCTGAAATTAATCCATTCCATTGGAGTATTTGATTCCGGGATCGGCGGTCTGACCGTGGTCCGTGCCCTCATGGAGCGGCTGCCCTTCGAAAACATTATCTATTTTGGTGACACCGCCCGGGTTCCCTATGGCGTCAAGTCCGTAGAAACCATTACCCAGTACGCCACCGAAATCACCGATTATCTCCTTAAACAGAAGGTCAAGCTCCTCATCATTGCCTGCAACACGATCGCCTCCGTTGCCTATGAAGCAGTCCATGAGCGTTCTCCTGTCCCCGTCCTCGGCGTCATTGAGGCCGGCGCCCTATGCGCCGTGGAAGCGACAAAGACGAAGCAGGTCGCCGTCATCGGCACCCCCACGACCATCAACAGTAATGCCTATGCGAGAACCATCCACCAGAATGACCCGGCCATCCGCGTCTTTTCCCAGGCCTGTCCCCTTTTTGTACCCCTGGTGGAAGAGGGCTGGCTGGACCATCCCGTCACCCGCCTGACGGCTCAGGAATATCTCAAGCCGGTCCTGGCGGAACATGTGGACACCCTGGTGTTGGGCTGCACCCATTACCCCCTTCTCAAGCCCCTCCTGCAGGAGATTGTCGGGAAGTCCATCCATCTCGTCGATTCCGCCGAGGCGATGGCGGAGATTACGGCCAAGCTGCTGCAAAAAAAAGGGATTGCCAATCCCCTGCGGATCCCGCCTGAGTATCACTTCTGCGTCTCCGATGTCCCTTTCCGTTTTCAAACCATTGCCGAGCGGTTTCTGGGCCGTAGTCTCAGCCGTGTTGAAGTGGTGAAGTTGCCCCTGTAATTCCGTTTCTAAATCAAAGCGCTATCTTCGTTGGCTTCGTCAAGCCTGTAAAATATTTCTTGACACCGCCTGATAAATAACTATATTGCTGAACGAGAATATTGCTGGGCAGCAGCCGGATATCAGCCTGTAGGTCACGTCAAGAGAAGGATGATACCCCGCAAATATTGCTGTATGGATATATGAAGGAGTGAAAAGAATGAAAGAATGGACTAAATTCGGCCTCATCGTAGTGGTCTTTTTGGCCGCCTATTACATCCCCTGGGATCATCCCGTAATTCGTCAATCAGGCCTGGAATCATTCATGATGCTTCAAGAATATGCCCGCCAGCATGTGCTGACCTGCCTGATCCCGGCTTTTTTCATCGCCGGGGCTATCGCTGTCTTCGTCTCCCAGGCCTCGGTCCTGAAATACTTCGGTGCGGCGGCTAACCGGATTCTCTCCTATTCCGTGGCCTCTATTTCAGGGACTGTCCTGGCCGTCTGTTCCTGCACGGTGCTGCCGCTCTTTGCCGGAATTTATACAAGAGGTGCGGGGATCGGACCGGCAACGGCATTTTTGTACTCCGGACCGGCCATTAATGTTCTGGCCATTATTCTGACGGCCAAGGTGTTGGGATGGAAAATCGGTCTCGCCCGTGCGGTGGGCGCCGTTTCCTTTTCCGTCATCGCCGGGTTGATGATGGCGTTTATCTACCGGAAGGACGATGCAAACCGGACGGCCGGGCAGCTCTATATTCCCGATGCAGATGAAAAAACCCGCGCCCTCTGGCAGGATGGCTCTTACATGCTGACTATGGTGCTGATCCTCGTTTTTGCCGCCTTCGCCAGGCCGATGGACGGCGATGCCCCCATCTGGAGCGCCCTTTTTGCCGCCAAGTGGTATGTTACCGCGGCACTCCTGGTCGTATTGGCGGTGATGCTGAAAAGCTGGTTTACAAAAGAAGAGCTGGTAAGCTGGGTGCAGGCCACCTGGGATTTCATGAAGCAGATCTTTCCCCTCCTGCTGGGCGGCGTCCTGGTGGCGGGCTTTCTCTTGGGGCGTCCCGGTCATCCGGCGCTGATTCCGGAGCATTTCATCGTCTCCCTTGTCGGCGGTAATTCCCTCTGGGCAAACCTGTTTGCCTCCATTTCCGGCGCCTTGATGTACTTTGCGACCCTGACGGAGGTGCCGATCCTGCAGGGCCTGATCGGCTCCGGCATGGGTCCGGGACCGGCACTGGCGTTGCTGCTGGCCGGACCGGCCCTGTCCCTGCCCAGCATGATCGCCCTGGCCGGCATCATGGGTCTAAAAAAAACCATGACCTACTGTTCGATTGTGGTGGTTCTTTCCACCGTGGCCGGTATGGGCTACGGCTGGCTTGTGGGCTGAGGAGTTTTAGATGCGGGAAAGCGATGTGACGCAAATCAGGATCAACAATAACCTGATCGGGATTGTCGGACTAAAGCAGGTGATGGAAACACTGGCCCGGGATGACGCCCACCTTGCCGATGATGAGATTGGGAACGAAATCCTGAAGCGGGTGTCCGAAAAGAATTACATTCCCAATCGGGCGAAAGAACTGTATGTGAAGGCATTCATACGGGAATTTCGGAGGCATCTCGGGGAACCCGTTGAGGAGGAGAAGCCCCCGGTCGGGCTGCGGATTCTTGTCCTCGGCCCTGGCTGCGCCCAGTGCAGCCGCATGGAAATGGACGTCCGGGAGGTTATGGCGGAAATGAAACTGCCGGGAGAATTGCTCCATGTAACGGACTATAGCGAAATCGGCAAATGTGGTGTCATGGGTGTCCCCGCACTGGTTATAAACGACAAAGTCGTGTGCGTCGGGGCGACCCCCCACCGGAACAAAATCAAAGAATGGCTGCGGTTGGCAGGGGAGACCATCCCTTCGACAAAGCCTGATTAACCACCATGCCCGGCACGGACACAACGAAGCATGAAAATCCCCCCTTACCCCCCTTTGGCAAAGGGGGGGTGGGGGGATTTTTATATAAACGAGGAGGAAATACATATGAATATTAAAGTTTTAGGTCCCGGTTGTGCGAGGTGTTTCGCTGTTGAGAAACTGGTCAAAGAAGCCTTGGAAGAACTGAAGCTCGATGCGACCATGGAAAAGGTCACGGATATCAAGAAATTCGCAACTTATGGCGTCTTTATTACTCCCGCCCTGATTATCGATGATCAGGTCAAATGCTCGGGAAAGATTCCGACCAAAAACGAAATCATTTCCTGGCTGAAAAACTAGCCGGAACGATACCGATAAGGATATGATCATGGAAGAAAAAATCATCATTTACGGAACAGACTCTTGACCGTACTGCAACCAGGCTCGGGAAGCCTATGGCGACAGGGCCATCTATATTAATGTTGATGAAGATCCTTCCAAGCTAGCAGAGATGCTGGTCCTGTCAGGAGGCAAGCGGCAGGTTCCCGTTATTGTGGAGGGAGTCAAGGTGAATGTTGGCTTCCACGGAGAAGCAACCCTGCGGGGCGCAATAGCGCTTTTTGGCGGCACTTGACCTGTGAATCAGGCCCCTCGTTGAGGAGCCCCAAAAATGCGCAAAATAGGGGGGCAACATCCATCACTATGAAAACGGCCCATCCGGTTAATTGCATGCTTCTAGACATCCGAATTCTACGTGTACGGGGAATCTGCTGACAGTCAGTACAACTCTGCATGGTATGGTTCTTTAAATATTAACGGCTGAAATATTTATTGAGCCTGGCCCGGTTGCCATTTTCCTGCGCGAGTGCCAGCATGAGGAGTATGCGCACCTTCGGCCCGTCAAGATCGCCACCCAGTATCACTCCGGCTTTTTGAAGCGTCGCGCCACCGCCCTGGTCGCCGTACATAGGCCATACGCCGCTGTGATAGACGCTGGTCGTCACAACAACAGCGACGCCTTTAGCGAGGGCGTATTTGACCGCCTCATAGACATCCGCATTTACATTCCCGGCACCAACGCCTTCTATCACGATCCCCTTAGCTCCCTTATCCACGGCATAACGCACAAGGCTGCCGTCGTCTCCTGCGAAGGTCTGCAGAAGCGTCACGCCGGGCAATTCGGCCGGGATCGGGAATGTCATGCGCTTGGGGGCATTGTTGTAACGGATGACCTTCCCCATACATATGTACCCGAGATATCCCTTCTCTCCGGAATCGAATGTCTGGACGTTCGTCGAATTGGTCTTCCGTACATTCGCCGCAGAATTTACGAACTGATTGAGTGTGACGGTAACACCCCATCCTTCGGCCGCTTTCGAGGAGGCCTGGATAACGGCGTTCAGGATATTGGCCGGTCCGTCCGGCGAGATATCGGAGGCGTCACGCATCGCACCGACGAAGACCACGGGCTTATCGCTCTTCAGTGTAAGCTCTAAAAAATACGCACCTTCGGCCATTGTATCTGTGCCGTGGGTCACGACGGCGCCCTTTATCGCCGGATTGGCGAGAAGTTTGTCGACAGTCTTCGAGAGCTTCGCCCACATCGCAGGGGTCATCTGCGAGCTGTCGATATTAGAAAACTCGATCACCTCGATATCGGCGACCTTCGAAAGCCTCGGGACTGCCTCGGTGAGCACCTTTCCGGATACCGCGGGCACGGCACCGCCAGTCTTCGGGTCGAGCTTCTCGGCGATAGTGCCGCCGGTTGTCACTATGGCGATCTTCGGCAGTTCCGCGCGTGCGGACGCGGCAAAAAGGATGCAAGCCACAGCACATATAGCGAACATTGTAAATACGGTCCTTTTCATAATGTCTCCTTTGGTTGGCATACGCCAGGTCTCATAAGATGGATTTTATAAAACATTGTTTTTCGATAGCGGAAGAATAGGGTGACTGTCATTGCTTGTCAAGGGACATATTTTGGATAATTATGTTTACCAGAGCTATACTTCTTGTGGACTACAGAAAGTTGCTCATGCCCTCACTTATCTGAAAATTGGCTGACTACCACTGCTATATTTTTACCCGTACTGCTCAGGTAAGATCAAGGAAAATCTGATCTGGGCGGGTTATCGCCGCCACCTTGTCAGCAAAAAACAACCCTAAAAAAAACAATGAATGCCGTTTGTAACGTTGAATCCCGTAATGGTTACCAGATTCTGTGCGCTATAGTCTACGGCGCCCATTTCATGTCGAGTTTGCGATTGGAGGCGGAACAGTCCATTAGGTAAAGATTAATAAGGCTCTGGTAAGGGATGTGTGTCTCCTCTGCCATTTTCTTAAAATATTCAACCACATCTGGACTCATCCGGAGGGTAACTTGTTTCTTGAGCCTCTTGGCATAAGGATTTGGTCTGGACTTCATCTTAGACAAATCATATTCCTCTTTCATTTCAATATCTCCTGTAAAATTTGGCTTCGTTCGCAGTAGCCTTTACGGGCTCCCAGTCAAATTGAAGTTCTACCATACTTACATTGTATTTACGTTTAAAAATTAGTCAAGTATTTTTTAGAAAAAATATTGCGGGAAATGATCATAAAAAAGGGTGAATATCTCCCAAATATCCCGGATGCTTGAATACCGGAATCTACTGGACGATACGTGTACTGAATATATACTGACAACCATATAGCCGTCTTTATGTTCACTGGTAAAGATGGCGTAACGACGTAATCGCTCGGTTGGATTTTAACCATCAATCGCTCGATCCCAGCGGAACGGTAAGCATTGCTCTTATTCCTCACAAAATCGGAATAAAGATTCGTATCACCTTCTTTACCAAAATACAGGAACCAGCACTTGGAAGGGCACTTAAGGTAGGCTTCGAAGATAGGTGAGGAAATAATCATTGAGAAAAACGAGACATAGATAAGGCAATCCCGCTTAATCGTCTTCTTTAAGTTTTTATCCTTCGAGAACGTTAATTAGTCCAGACGCTTTTTTACAGAAAATAATCAACATGGAATTACTGGCCCGACATATCTGCTCGTTAGATTTAATCATCTGCATCTCCTGAAGAGTCTATGATATTCATGGCACCATGGATAACTGCAAGAACATCAATTTGGTCTGATTTGATGTAGTAGATAATACGGTAGGGACCTTCAATCACTTCCCGAATCTGGTTAAAATCGTATTCAGGAACCATGCGGCCTGAGAGTGGATATTCGGCAATCTGCTGTGATCTTCGGGTAAGACGATCAACCATGCGCTTGGCATACTCTTGAGAAGTCTGAGCAATATAGTTGAAGATGGCATCGAGATGCCTTTCAGCATTATTTGTCCAATGAACCTTCATTCCTGCAAGCCATATTTCGTCCGGATTTCTCTCACATCTTTTGTGCGGCCTGTTTTACTATCAACCAATCCGAGTTCAATTACCTCACGCACGTATATTTCATGCATCAAGTCATCCCATGTAGCACCTACAGGCATCCGATCAATGATTTTGTGGGCTTCTTCCTTAATTATCATTGTGGGCATATATTCACCTCCTTCGTGTAGAAAAAATATCACGGAATGGTTTAATAATCAATCAATAGTCGAAAGGCTATGGGATCACAGCTCATCCGACGGCTGTTTTTTATTAGGCAGGTCAATATGAAGACGCAGTTATTAGCAGGGTGTAAAGTGTTTATTTCGATTCGAAAGGGTGGATGTCCATCAAAATTACCGGTTGCTCTCTTTCAGGAAGGATGCCAGATTCTATGCGCACTGAAAATTGGCTGACTTCCAATGCTATACTTCTACCAGTGCTGATCAACTAAGATCAAGGAAAATCTGCTCTGTGCCGGAATTGCAGCCACCTATAAAACCTCAGAATGGATGAGGAAATAGCATCGAATATTACCAATTGTAACGATGAATATTGGTTCCACCAAAAAAGAGGATATTCGAGTTGTTTTTATCGTCTAAGATAATAAACCGCTGTGGCTTCTGACCAGTCCGTCAGATCGATCTGGTTCAACCTTCTGACAAGGTCGCTGATCATTCCCGTTGATTTTGCATCATAGACCTGAAAAATCCCTTCTCTAAACCCGAGGGGAAGCAGCCATTCCTTCTTCCGGGTGGCTATAATCTTGATTTTCTCTTCAACAGAGTTTTCTTTATGATTTGGCAGAAACATGGCTTTCAGATGAATGGGGCTATCTGCGGGAGGGAATTGGTATGCCATCCCCGCTCGGGTAAAATTGCCAGTCATATTTGAATTGGGGAGAAGTAGGGTCACAGAACCGTCGGCAGCAATGGAGAAGATATAGACATAGGAGTCTGCACTTACCTGGTAGAAGATCTTTACGCTTTCGCTTTCTTTCAATTCAGTTTTCGAGAGGGATAGCTTTGCGGAAAGACCTTCTCCCTTCTCAGGATAAACCGGCATAACAAGGGCTTTTAGTTTAACCCTGTAAAGATTTCTGTTCTTCTCATCCCATTCCTCTTTGACAATATCAACCTTCTCTATCTTTCCTCTCACAGCTGCATAGATCAAGTCTTCAGCAATCTGATAATTGGAAACCAAGGTATGAGATTTGATGAATACACCGACTGCCTTTTCTACTGCCTTATTCTGGGCATCAATCTTTGCCCTATCTTTAGCCTCCTTCTGAGTCTCGATTTCCCCCAATAACGCTTCGCCCGTTGCTTCGATCCAGACAGGTTTCTCAGCGGCAAGACAGATAAGCGGAAGAAGGATTAACAGGAAACATATCAAGAGAATATTCTTCATAAACGATCTCTAATTCTTTTTCGCTCCGCTCAACTGTGGTGTTTGTTCATTGTTGAATTGCTTACGCGCGATGCGTTCCACCTGCGGTTTGATATATCCAAACAGGTCATCCATTTTTATAGAGCCATCCTGCTTTACGACATCTTCATATTTTATGCCCTTGAGCAGGTAATAGGTAAACAGACCATGTCCCTTTTCTTCATATGCCGAACTGACCTGATCTCCCGATGATGCAGACATCACGGAAATGTTCTTTTGAATATTTGGAGTATTGATCATAACGACAAGGGGTTTTGCTCCCTTGGCAAGGACGGAACGGCCACCCGCACCGGAAAAACAGGAATCAAGAATAACAGTGATCTCTCTTGCCTTCAGCTTACCCAAAGATTCGTAAAGACGTGCCATGGAATATCCCGTCTCGGCAATGAAAGTAGGATCACCATCATAAGGTACCAGATAAGCGTCACCGGTCTTTACGTTTGGGGCGCCGTGCCCGGAAAAATAGATGAATACCCGGCCGTTTTCCTCCACATTGTTTGCCAGCCAACGATCAAAATATTTCTCCATGTCACTCTTGAGTGCTCTATCGTTTAATAGGGTAATCACGTTTTCTTCAGGATAACCCATTGTCTTTGTCAAATACTCCGAGATGATCTTTGCATCAGCTACCGCAAAATCAGCTTTCGGAAGCTTCTGACGATAGTTTTCAATGCCGATCACAATGGCATAGGCATTTTTATTGTGTTTGACTTTTATCGCAGGAAGCTCATCAACATCGGACTTGATGCTCAGTGGGGATGGACTGCTGGTCTCTGATTTGACAGCCATAGATTGACCGTCTGGCTTTGGTTTTTTGGCCAACCGTTCAAGAAGTTTAATGCCGGTTTTGGAGTTTGAGCCGCCGTACTTCTCTAAACTTGCAATTGCATTGTCTATATCGACACCTCTGTCAACAAGGAGTTTAGCTACATCGGCATGGCCTTGAAATGCGGCATAAGTAAGGGAGTCCCACTCTTTACACTTGGCATGTATATCCGCTCCTCTGTCGAGTAAGAGTCGCGCAGTGTTAATCTGACCATATATTGCCGCATAGTGTAAGGGGGTACAGTCATATGCCCGTGCATTTATGTCATATTTCCCCTTGTCCAATAGCTCAACGACTGTTTTGATATCGCCGTCACCGGAAGCAGTGTGCAATTGAGTTGCGCAGCCTGCAATCGACAAGGCCAGCAGGGAAATAATAAATATGGTTACTTTATTCATGTCACTTACCTTGAAAAATTATTTCGCATATGAACGATTCAATTATCGACGGCCGATTTTGTCCCTACTTTCTCAGGCCAAGATTGACTTTGATTCTTTCTATGTCCGTACTAAAAATGGAGCGCTCTCGAACGTTTATCCGTCTTTTTTTAAAGTCGAGTAGACAAGTTTCTTCCGATATTACAGGTAAATGCTTGTTTCCTCCGTTAAGCGCAGGCTTCCGGAGGTGCCACAGTATTTCAATGCCCTTACAGAACTGGTTATCTACATTACATATTTTGGGAAGAACATCAATGGTTGTGATTTTTTTTGGAAAAGTATTGACAATTTCTTTTTCGTCTATATTATGTGCACAAATTTGAATATATGAAAGTGGAACATGGAACTATACATCGAACAATTTAAAGCGCTGGGAGACAAGACCCGCCTGGCCATCATCTGGCTCCTGAATTCCGTCCCGGGGGATCTTTGCGTCTGTGAAATCACCGACGCCATCGGGGAGAGCCATTGCAACATTTCCCGGCATCTGAAGATCCTCAAGGGAGCCAAGCTGGTCAAGGAAAAGAAAGAGGGCCGGTGGGTTTACTTTGATCTGGCGAAACCGCAGGACCAGGTTCAGGGCTATATACTGCAGGCCCTGGCGACAATACCCGCGGATGCCTTTCTTGAAATGACCGCACGCTTGCAGATGCGGTTATCGTTGCGGGACGGCAACCGGTGTGTGGATGGTGTAAAAAGCGACAACTGGCGGCGGGTCGCTAATAAGATCGACGGCAAGAATGATATCAGCGAAAAATAAATCTTCGGAAAGTAGGCAAGATAAATGAGTAATCAGGAATTAACAATTTACGAAGGGGCCATGTGCTGCGCCACCGGAGTTTGCGGCCCCGAACCGGATCGCGAGCTGATCGAGTTCAATGAGACGCTGAAACGTCTGGCGAGCGAATACAACGGCAACCTGAAGACCTGAAAAAGCAGGTGGGCATCGAAACGGCGATGGTGGCCGTCAATTATATTCTGCCCAAGGATGCGGGGAATAACGCCTTTTTCGGCAAGAGGAGAAAACAGCAGGAAAAATACCTGGGCGAAATCGAGGAGCGATTCAACAAACCGATGATCTTTGCCCATCTCCTCGATCACGAGCCGAAGGGACTGGAAGCGCTGAGACTGCTGGGACAGGACATGTGCGGGACGAATTGATATCAAAACAACAGGGGCGCTGTCCCCATATTAATTAAAAAGGAGTATTTGCAACAATGAGGAAGTATTTGGAAAAAGTGCAGGATTTTCGTTTTTTACCGGTTTTTGTCATCGTCAGCATGGCAGTGGGCATCGCCATCGGCAAGTGGTACGGCATCTCGAACTTTGCCCTGACGCCGCCAATTGACGCCATTAAGGCCATTTTTCAGGGCACCTATCAGTTCACCCTGGCCAACAGCCTTGCCTTGGGCGTGGTGATCGGCCTGTTCTTAATGATCTATCCCGCCATGACTAATGTGAAGATCGAGGATCTGGGCAAGGCTGCCGCCTCGCCGAAGCAGTTGATCATTGTCCTGGTGTTCAACTATCTTGTTGCCCCATTCTTCATGCTCCTCTTGGCGAAGATATTTCTGTCCGCCTATCCGGATTTGTATGTCGGCCTTGTCCTTTACGGCCTCGCGCCGTGTATCGCCATGGTGATTGTCTTTACCTTTCTATCCCTGGGCAACAACGCCCTGGCCATCGTCCTCGTGGCTATCAATTCGATCTGCCAGATGCTCCTGATCCCTGTTTACGCGAAACTGCTCCTGGGAGACGTCTCTTTCGACGTCCTCGTGGTCGGGGAGAGCGTCCTTCTCTATCTCGGCATCCCTCTCATAGCTGGTTTTCTCACCCGGCGGATCGCCGTGGGCAAGCTGGGCGAAGAAGGTTTTAAGAATTTCAAGACTTACCTGGACTCTCTTTCCATCATCGGCCTTCTCTTCACCCTTATCGTTATGTTCGCCCTCAAGGGAGATCTGATCCTGGAGAACCCCATGCTGATCGTCCATATGGCCATTCCCATGACGCTCTTTTTCTGGGTCATGTTCGCCGTGGTCTATTTAGTTAGCTGGAAACTCGGCCTAAATTATAAGGATTCCGTAGCCGTGGCCTTCAACTCGACGGGACGGGATTTCGAGATCGCCATCGCCATCGCCATTACGGCCTTCAGTCCCGCCGTGGCACTGGCCACGGTCATCGGTCCCTTGATCGAAGTGCCCGTCATGCTGGTCCTAGTCTGGGCGGCCCGCCGATCAAAAGCCCGACTTTTTGGTGAGGCTAAAGAAAAAGCCCCGGCAAAGGTCAAGCGCGTTCAGATGGCCACTGCCAAAGCCCAGGTGCAAAAGAAGGGACGGAGAAGATAGCCCCCTTATCAACCCATCCCCACCTCAGCCCTCCCCAAATATAACCTGTAATCGGGAGAAGGGAGAATATATGTTCGAGAAAATCCTGTTCCCTCTTGACTTTTCCCGCCATGGGGAACGGATTGTTCATCGCCTCCCGGATCTGAAGCGGGTGGGCCTGGAAACGGCGGTATTGCTCCACGTGATCAATCCCATCAAAGCCGTCCGCTGGATGAATGGGGACGAACAATTGCTGGAAAGATTGAAGGCCGATGCCGAAAAAAGGCTGCGGGACATTGCAGAGGGCCTCACCACCAAGCACGGAATCGCTGCTAAATACAGGGTGGAGCTTGGTGTTACCGACCAGGAGATCATCAACGCCGCCGCAGAACTGTCCGTATCGCTAATCGTCATGGGGGCGCACGGGCGCAGCTACATCCGGGGAGCGCTGCTGGGAAGCGTAACGGAGAGCGTCCTGCGTCAGACAAACACGCCCCTGCTGATTGCCCGCTTTCACGATCCCGAGGAGAAGGTGGAAGAAAACCCCCACTTCTTTGCCCGGGATGTCTGCGCCAAGATCCTCTATCCTACGGATTTCTCGGAAAACGCCCTCCGCGCCTTTCGACTCTTGAAGACCTGCCGGCAGGAAGGTGAAAAGGAAGTGATCCTCCTGCATGTCCAGGACACCCGCAGATTGTTCCCCTATCTGAAGGATAGAATGGCCGAATTCGACCGCATCGACGGGGAAAGGCTGGCGGAATTGAAAAGGCAGCTTTTATTCGTCGGATATTCCGTCCGTTCCGAATTGAAAACAGGCATCCCCTTTGTAGAAATCAATAAAGCTGCCGAAGCGGAAAATGTGACCCTCATCGTCCTTGCTTCCCACGGCAAAAGCAACATCAGAGAGGCGCTGCTGGGAAGCGTTACGGAAGCTGTCGCCCAGTATCATGTCCGGCCGGTTTTGATCGTTCCCCGGGATTAGAAAATGGTAAAACTCCTTGACACTTATGGTGCATCTCTATATATCTCCAAAAAAGAATATAGAGGCGCCATCCATGAAAGATTTTATCAAGGTAATGAAGGCCGTGTCCGACCCAAACCGGGTGAAGTTGTTGAAGATCCTGCAAACCCGCGTACTCTGCGTCTGCGAGATCCAGGCGCTGCTTAGCATCGCCCAGCCCACCGTTTCCAAGCATTTGAAAGTTCTCGAAGAAGCCGGCCTGGTGACCTTCACTAAAGACGGCCTGTGGGTCAATTATCAGCTTGCCGATGGCAGGAAGAGCCCCTACGCCGCCACGGTTTTAGGGAATCTCCGTCACTGGCTTGGCGATGACCCCGAGATCAGGGCCCTGGTAGATAGAACCCCCGATGTTAACCGCGAGCAAATCCGCCTGAAACCATGAAAAACACCGAGTTGCTGATCAGAATAGAATAATAAACATGCGTTAGTGGCTGTCCCCGATTTTTCTGTTTCTGAAGACGGCGTAGTAGAGCAGGGGAACGACAACGAGAGTGAGACCTGTGGCGGCAACGGCGCCAAACATCATGGCAATTGCCAAACCCTGGAAAATCGGATCAAAGAGCATGACAAAAGAACCCACAACAACGGCCGCCGCCGTCAGGACGATGGGACGGAAACGGACGGCTCCGGCAGAGATGATCGCCTGTTTCAGATCTCCCTTCTCCTGCCATTCCATCTGAATGAAATCAACAAGGAGAATGGAATTGCGCACGACGATGCCCGCCAGGGCGATGAACCCGATCATGGAGGTAGCCGTGAAGAAAGCCCCGAACAACCAATGTGCGGGCAGAATACCCACGAGGGTAAGGGGTATGGGAGCCATGATTACGAGGGGGGTGACAAAGTTTCGGAACCAGGCCACGACCAGGATATAGATGATCACCAGTACGGCGGCGAAGGCGATCCCCAGGTCACGGAACACTTCGTAGGTGATATGCCACTCGCCATCCCACTTCATGGCGTACCTGTCTTCCTGCTCCGGCTGGGCGGTGGAATACTGTTTTAATTCATACCCTTCTGGGAGCTTCAGCTTGGCGACGGCCTCCTGCATCTTCAGGATGGCGTAAATTGGACTCTCTTCCGTTCCTGCCACGTCCCCCGTCACATAAGTCACCCTTTGCAGATTCTTGTGATAGATGGTTTTCTCTTCAAAGCCATCCCGCGTCTTTACTAATTCCGAGATGGGCACCGCCCTCCCGCTGGAGGAAGGAGCAGTGAGGGATTTCAATGTTTCCGGATAGGATCTGGCGGTGAGGGGCATCTGCATGAAAATGGACACGGGTTCCCGCTCCTGATCAAGATGAACAAGGCCCGCCTCGACGCCGCTCACGGCAATGTTCATAACCCGGGCTATGTCGGCAGGGCTAACGCCACTCAAGGCCGCCTTTTCCCGGTCGATTTCGAAGACAATCTTCTGCTGATTGTCTTCCACAAGCCAGTCCACATCTACAACGCCGCCAGTCTTTTCAAAAATACCCATAACTTGTCCGGCGATTTCGCGTTGCCGCTCCGGTTCGGGGCCATAAATTTCTGCGACCAGGGTACTAAGAACCGGCGGACCCGGTGGGATTTCGGCTAATTTGATCCGGGCGCCGTAGCGGTCGGCGATTTTTTTCATTTCCGGACGCAGCCGTTTGGCAAGGTCATGGCTTTGGGCCTTACGCTTGTCTCGGGCGACGAAGTTAACCTGAATATCCGAGATGTTGGGACCGCTACGCAGATAATAATGCCGTACGAGGCCATTGAAATTGTAAGGGGCAGCCGTGCCGATGTAGGCTTCGTAATCCGTGACCTCGGTTGCCGTCGTGATGTACTCTGTTAAATCCCGGGTAAGGGCCGCTGTTTCTTCGAGGCTTCTCCCCTCGGGCATATCGATGATTACCTGCATTTCGCTCTTGTTATCGAAGGGGAGCATCTTGACAGTGACTTTTTTAAGAGGGATCAGGGCCACCGAAAGGGCAAGGAGCAGCGCCACAACGGCAAAAATGAGGGACCGCTTATTACCTTTGTCAATGAACGGTCCCAGTATCTTTTCATAAATGCGATGCATCCCGCCACCTTCATCGTGACCACTGTGTGGCCTGATATTTTTCAGGGCCAGCAGGCTCATCCAGGGGCTGACAATAAAAGCCACGAGGAGGGAAAAGAGCATGGCTGCAGATGCCCCGACGGGAATGGGCCGCATGTATGGTCCCATAAGGCCGGATACGAAAGCCATGGGGAGGAGGGCGGCGATTACGGTGAAGGTTGCGAGGATGGTGGGATTCCCCACTTCATCCACAGCCTGCACAGCCGTCAGAGCACTTATTCCGTGGTTGCGGAAATGTCGGGTAATATTTTCCACGACCACAATGGCATCGTCCACAAGGATGCCGATGGAGAAGATCAGGGCAAAAAGGGTCACCCGGTTCAGGGTGTACCCATAGAGATAGGTGATGAGCAGGGTCAGGGCAAGGGTGACGGGAACGGCCACGGCCACGACGAGGGACTCCCGCCAGCCAAGAAAGAGAGCAATCAGAATGATGACGGAAATGGTGGCAATTAACATATGCTTCAGGAGTTCATCCGACTTCTCCTTCGCTGTTTCTCCATAGTTTCTGGTGACGGTGATCTGAACATCGGCGGGAATGAGTCGCCCTTTCATGGTCTCGGCCTTGCGGAGGGCTTCGTGGGCCACGTCGCTGGCGTTCGCCCCTTTCTTCTTGGCAACGGCAATTGTTACCGCCTCGAACTGGCCGGGGGCGCGGCTTTTTACTCCTATAGAAGCTGCGGCAGGTCCGAGGCCCATAAAAACATAGGAATTCGCCTCCTCGGGACCATCAACTATCGCGGCGACGTCGCGCAGATAGACGGGACGGCCGTTGGCAACATTGACGACGATGCTGCCGAGGTCGTCGGCGTTTCTTATGAAACCACCGGTTTCAATCAGGAGTTCCCTGTTGCCGGCAACGGTGGAACCTGCCGGCAGGGCGACGTTTGCTTTTTGCAGGCTTCCCATGATCTGGAAAGGGGAAGTGTCATAGGCCCGCAGCCGCGCCGGGTCGAGAGTGAGGCGCAACCGACGACGCTGGCCGCCAATGACGGAAGTTTCTGAAACATCGCTCCCTTTTTTTATCTCCGTGCAGATCTCCATGGCCATCCGACGAAGTTCGAAGCCCGTGTAGGAAGGATTTTCACTCCAGAGGGTCATGGTCAGGATAGGGACGTCGTCAATGGATTTAGGTTTAACCAGTGGCTGGGAAACGCCTGGGGGAATCCAGTCATAATGGGACATGAGTTTGTTGTGGAGTTTGACCAGGCTGTCCTCCATATTCTCTCCCACGTAGAAACGGACGATGGTCAGGTTGAATCCGGGTTTGACAATGGAGTAAACGTACTCAACCCCTTTTATTTCCCAGAGGAGCTTTTCCATGGGATAGGTGACCCGCTCCTCCACTTCTTTTGCCGAAGCTCCTGGATAGGCGACAAAGACATCCACCATGGGGACGACGATCTGTGGTTCTTCCTCCCGCGGGGTGACGATGACAGCGAAAAGGCCCAGCAACAGCGACGCCATGACAATCAAGGGAGTCAACTTGGATTGGATAAATGCCTTCGCGATTCGTCCGGAGACGCCCATTCCTGTCATAAAATAATGATCCGCAAGATAAAGTAATGTTTTACTTGGGTTGGCCCTTCTGGACTATGCCGCCATCTATTGCTTTTTGCGTTCCTTCGGAAATGATCTGCTCATTCTTGGCAAGACCGGAGAGAATTTCAATTTTCCCATCGTCATAACCCTTACCGGTTTTAACAAGTCGGTAAGTTACAACTCCGTTTTGCCCCACCACATAAACTCCCGTCAATTGTCCCTTGGAAACGACTGACCCTTGGGGAACAAGGAGAATCTCCTTTTTCCCAACAGGGATCCGCACGTGGGCATAAAGGCCGCTTTTCAGTCCGGAGGTGGGCGGCAGACCGATCTTGATCAGAAAGGAACGGGAATGGGGATCCACGGCAGGGACAATATTGCGAATGAAACCCCGGATCTGCCGATTTTCGGCTTCGATTGCCACGTCGGCGGTCATACCTTTGCTGAGGCGTCTGGTGAGGGTTTCGTCGGCAAAGGCTTCGACATATAACGCCGCCTCGCCCTCAATAGTTAACAGTGCTAAACCGGGAATGGCCATGCTGCCCCTGTCGATCTTTTTACTGGTGATGGTCCCAGCCATGGGGGATTTGATTCTTGCGTGACCTTCATAGGCAACCGCTTCCTCATAGGCGGCTTTAGCTCTTTCATATTCGCTGTCCGCCATCTTTTTTTGTGTTTCCACCTGATCCATCTCCTGTTGGGACAGGGCTTTTTCTGCGTAAAGTTGCTGATACCGGCGCCATGTTATCTCGGCCATGGTCTTGTTCGATTTTGCCGTCTCCATGGCCATGGACGCCCCCTTCACTTTTTGCTTCAGCTCCTGATCATCGATGGTCATCAGAAGCTGCCCGGCCCTGACCCTATCCCCTTCCTGAACATAGATGGCCGTTACCACTCCCATTATTCGGCTGGCTACATTGCTTACCTGTTCCGATTTTACCGTGCCTGTTGTTTCATAAATAACATCGACCGTGGAAAGGGCTACGGTGCTTATCTTTATATCCGTGACCGGTGGTCGCGGCCGTTCTGCAGTCGCCGGCGGCGAAGCGCCCTGACAACCCCACAGGGCGAAAACCGTAAAGCCATACAAAGCAATCAGGGTGTAAAAGAGCCCTTCTTTCTTGACAAATAACACAAATACTTTTTGTTTCATTTTTATTCCCGTATGTTACTGTTCTATATTCAGGTCTTTCATAATGACACCACTTTCGTAACTCAGCTTCGCGACTGCCATACGGTACTCTCCTTCTTTTGCCGTAAGATTGGCCCGTGCCTGTTCCAGGCTGACCTGGGCGCTCAGCAGATCGACGAGGGGATACAGACCGTTTTCGTAGCGCACCCGTACCAGTCTTTTTCCCTCTTCCGCCGATTGCAGGGCCTTATGGGAAAGCTCTACATTTGTGCGCGCCTCGTCAACACTGAGGAAAGCTTCATAAATTTTGTAGGAGATGGCTTTTTTCAGGGATGAAAGCTGCTCCTGAGCTTCGCCGGCCTTATGCTTTGCCTGCGCTCGCTCATATTCCCGCTTTGTTCCGTCAAAAAGGTCCCAGCGGAGAAAGGCCGTCACCTGCCAGTTACTGCCCTCACTGCCCAAAGGCCGGTTGGGATCGTTCAACTGGTAAGCTCCTCCCACCCCGACATATGGGAAATAGCCCGCTTCGGCAAGTTTTATGTTCTTTTTGGCGTTGTCACTATGGAGCTCCCATGATTTGACGTCCCGTCGCGTCTCCGCCGCCTTGGCATAAGCTGCCAAATCCAATAGGGGCAGTTCCGGGATGGCATCATTAAGATCCATACTATCCTCTGTGCCCATAAGCAGCCCCAATCTCCGTTTCACCATTCGGACGTTCTTTTCCGCACTTACCCGTCGCTGCTCCGCTTCAGATAATGAGGTCGCGGCCCGCAGGGTGTCCGCATACTGACCCAAACCTTTCCCATATCTTATTTCTGCAATTCGCAGGTGTTCCTTCGCCTCGGCAACAGCCTTTTCCGTAGCCCCGAAGATGGACTTTGCCGTCTGCATCGCTACCGCTGCCTGGACGACCTGATAAACGACATCTTCCTGCTTTCTGAGCAATTCCTCCTGTTTGGCCAGGGACTCTCCTTTTGACATTTGAAGGCCAATGATTCCCTTCCTGGTGAATATGGGCTGTTCAATGGCAACGGATGTTTGAAAATTATCAATGGGATCAGGGTGATTAAGGGTTGATGGATTGAAATCCTGCTGCTCGATCCGCTGCTGGTCCAGTTTGGTCATAAAGGCGTAACCCGGATTTACAGTTCTCAGGTAGCGTTCTTCAAAAGTAACTTTCGGGAGAAGATAACTCCTTGCTATACCGATTCCTTCTTTACTCGCCAAGGCGGAATTTTGCATCGCCTTTAGCTCATGATTGTTCTGAAGAGCCATCCTAACAGCTCCATAAAATGAAAGATTACGCTCTTCCGAAAAAGCATATCCTGTCCCAGCTACAAAGAAGAGGAACAGAAAAAATGCAGCCTTTCCTGAAGAGATTCCAAACCTTTTCATTAAACCTCCCGTTTAATCCAACCGTCAACATTACCTTACATATCACAATTATGGATAAAAATGACATCAATGTTAATCTGATTGGATTCATGCATCTTCGCCGAGTTTGATGATTTATTTGGAAAGGGCATCTTTGCTTGTTGGGCCTCAAGATCATATAAGGGAACACCGCCTTTTCTTCTTCAAGAGGATAATTGTGTCCGGATGTCCCCCCCGCCACTACTTGACATTTATCAAGAAAGACATATTATATAGACATTTCAAAGGAGGAAGATAATGAGTCTGGTTGTTGCTGAAGATATCACCAAGGATTATCGAGTTGGGGAGGTGACTATCCCGGCCCTCCGGGGGCTCAGCTTTGCTATCGAGCCCGCCTCTTTCATTTCCTTTATCGGACCCTCGGGCAGCGGCAAGACAACCCTTCTTAATTTAATCGGTTGTCTGGACGTCCCTACCTCCGGCCGGATGACCGTGGCGGGGGTTGACGTGGGGGCGCTGAACCGCAAGGAGGGCGCCGCCTTTCGGGGGGCCAACATTGGTTTCATCTTCCAGGATTTTAACCTTTTGCCCGTCCTGACGGCCTATGAAAACATCGAATATCCCCTCCTCATGGTCCAGAACGTCCCGCCGGAAGAGAGACGCCGGCGTGTCACGGGGCTGCTGGAAGCGGTGGGTATGGCCGACCAGGCGGGCAAACGTCCGGACCAGCTCTCCGGAGGCCAGAAACAGCGGGTTGCCATCGCCCGGGCGTTGGTCACAAGCCCCAAGGTGGTCCTGGCCGATGAACCGACGGCCAATCTTGATTCCAGGACCGCCCATACGGTTGTTGAGTTGATGAAGCAGATGCGGGATGAACTCCAGACCACCTTTATCTTTTCCACCCACGACCAGAAACTCGTCAGTGAGGTGGAGATCCTCTTCCGCCTGGAAGACGGCCTGCTGGCAAGTCGCGGGAACGGGGAGGGATAAGCCATGATGAATCTCTATAAAATAGCCCTGCGCAACTTGTTGCGGTACAAGCGTCGCACCTTGCTGACAGCCTCCCTGATCACGGTCGGCGTCGTCTTTGTCCTGATTTTTGTGGCCGTTTCCGGGTCTTTCAAGGCCATGATGATCGGCCAGATCACCGACGCCATGTTGGGTCACATCCAGATTCACAAAAAGGGCTATGTTGCCTCCATTGATAATCTCCCGCTGAATCTGAACCTGAGTGCCCAGACTGCCGCCCGGATTGACAATATTCTCGGAAAGCAAAAGAATATTGAGGCCTCTTCGCCGCGTCTGAAATTCGGCGGCCTCTTCAGCAACTTTGTTGAATCGACAAACATCCGCCTTAACGGTATCTATCCGGACCGGGAATTTAAAACTGTTCCCCTGTTGACGTCGCGAATCTCCGAGGGTAAGAAAACCATTGCCAAGGGGGAGATCCTCATTCCCGCCTTGCTTGCCAAAGGGATGAAAGTAAAGGTGGGGGATTCGGTGGTGATCGTGGCGACGAACAAGGACGGTTCCGTAAACGGCAAACAGTTTGTCGTGGCGGGCATCATGGAAGGTGTGACCGGCCCGGGAGGACGGGACGGTTATGTCCACATCGAAGACGCCGCGGAGGTCCTGCGCATGCCGGAACTGGAAATCAGCGAAATAGCCGTAAGGTTAAAGGATTTCGACCGCCTGCAACCGGGGGCCCGGGAAATTGAAAAACAAATGACGGAAGAGTTCAGAAAAGACGGCAAATTCCCCCTGGAGATCCATACCTGGGAAGGGTTGTCGCCGTTTGCCAACGTCGCCCGGATGCTGGACATTATGACCTTCTTCATCAAGCTGATGCTGGTGGCCCTGGTGTTGATCAGCGTCCTCAACGTAATGATTATGGCCGTTTACGAGCGGATCAGAGAGATCGGGACGATGGCCGCCATCGGCACTCCCCCCGGCAAGATTCTCGCGTTGTTCATGATGGAGGGACTATCCCTGGGGGTCCTGGGAACCATCATCGGCGGCGGGGTGGGACTGATCATCCTGTTTATCCTGAACATGGCCCATATTACTTTCAACTTCGGTCAACAGCAGGGCCTGCTCCTGCATGCCTATGTAAAGCCGATGGATTTTGCGACCATTGCCGTGATCGTCATCCTGGTATCCGTCGTCGCAAGCCTGCAACCGGCCTTCAAGGCCTCGCGGATGGAACCGATTGTTGCCCTGCGGCACGTGTGAAGGTTTTGTAAAGAGTCATTTTATCCCTCCTCTTCAAGGGGAGGGCAAGGGTGGGGATGGGGTTATATTTGAAGGAGGCGCAGAAATGTTTAAAATAATTATCTTCTTAGTGACCATGCTTATGGCCTTTCCCGTTTACGCCCTGGACGGGACGGTGTTACTCAAGCAGGTGGATCGGAATCTCAACCCCGAATCCTATGAGATGTACCGGAAACTGATCAATGTGGAACCGGACGGGAAAAAGAAGGAATTTACCCTTTTTTCCGTCAAAAAGGGCCAGGACAAGGTGGCGGCCCTGTTTCTCGCCCCGGCCAGTGAAAAGGGAAGAAGCACGCTGCGGCTTGGCGACAACATGTGGCTCTATATACCGAATGTGGGAAAGCCCATCCGGATCACCAGCCTTCAGTCAGTCGTCGGGGGGGTCTTTAACAACGCCGACATCCTCAATCTCGACTACGCCGCTGAATACGATGTCATTCGGGTGGATGATTCGGGAAAGGAGTATATCCTTTTTCTGAAGGCCAAAAACAAAAATGTCGCCTATGATCAGCTCAAGATGTGGGCGGACAAAGGGAAGAAACTGCCAACGAAGATCGAGTGCCTCACTGCGGCGAATATGCTCATCAAGACCCTGTATTTTAAGGATCACAAGGATTTCGGGGGAGGAATCGTCCGGCCCGCCGTCATCGAGACGGACAGCCCTCTTTACAAGGGCATCAAGTCGGTGATGATCTATGCGAAGATCAAGAAGGGATCCTTCAAGGATGAGATATTTACCCTGACCTACATGCCCAATCTGGAGTCCCTCCGGTGACGGGCTGAATATTGCAGATTATCGGAATTCCGATAATCTGCTCCGGCAGGGCCACATATGAAACGAAATGCAATCCTGTTTTTGATCCTCCTGCTGTTCTTTCCTGCCATGGTTATTGCCGAGGAATCCTATACCTTTGATGCCGGGGAGATCGAGAAGAAACCCTATCATTTCGGCGGTTATGCCGAGTTACGCCCCGTTATGCACGTCCTGGACAGGGACGCCGCCCTCTACCAGCTTCAGTATTATCAAGACCCGCGCTCGACCCTGATGGAATGGAACGGCCGCTTCGAGTTGGAAGGAAGCTACGAAAAGGGCATCGGCCGCGTCTTTGTAAAAACCAATACGGACCTGCGATATTCAACCTTCGCCAACGGCAGCGAGCGGACGGCTATCTTCGACGGCTACGGAACCCTCAAACCTTCGCCGTCCTGGAAACTTGAGGTCGGCAAGAAAACCTTGAAATGGGGTAAGGGCTACGCCTGGAATCCGGTGAATTTCATTGACCGCCCCAAGGATCCCTATGACCCGGACCTGCCGATCGAAGGGTACATCATGGCCACGATGGATTACATCCGGAGTTTCGACGGTCCTCTGAAAACCTTTTCTTTTACTCCGGTTATTCTTCCCGTCTATGATCATATCAATGACGATTTCGGTGTTAACAACCGCCTCAACGCCGCCGGGAAGGTTTACCTCCTCCTCTACGATACGGATCTGGACTTTATCTTTGCCGCCGATGGAAGCCGTACGACCCGTATGGGTATGGATTTTTCCCGGAATATCACGACGAGCTTCGAGATCCACGGCGAGCTGGCCTATATCAAGGATTATCAGCAGCCGTTCCTGGATAACGCCGGCGCCCTCCAATCACGGACCCAGAACGTAGTCAGCGGCCTCATGGGGATCCGCCATCTGACCACCTTTGATCTGACGACGATCCTGGAATATTACCACAATGGCATGGGGTACAGCACCGATGACATGAAAAATTACTACAACTACATCCGCCAAGGTTATAACCGTTACAACAGTACAGGCAACGCCCAGATGCTCAATATTGCCCAGAACCTTGCCACGGGCGGGTACGGACGACTAAGCCCGATGGAAGATTATCTGCAACTGCGTATGAGTCAGAAGGAACCATTTGATATTCTTTATTTTACTCCCGCTGTGACGGTTATGTTCAACTTGGACGACCAAAGTTACAACATCACTCCGGAACTGCTCTACACGGGCATTACCAATCTGGAACTACGCTTCCGGGCAGGTTTTATCCGGGGAAGCGGGGACACGGAGTTTGGAGAAAAAGCCAACGACTACCGTTTTGAATTCCGGGCCGGGTACTACTTTTAATGCCGCTTATTGCCTTACCAGACAATTCTGGTCTCGGCCTCGGTCATATTACTTTACAGCAATGTATGAAAATGATATGTCATATTCGCAGGAGGTCGAACTATGAGTCCAATGGCCATAATGGTTATCGGTCTGGGCATTCTCGCTGTTGCCTCGGGGATGCTGGGTCTGGGCGTCGCCTTTGCCGCCGTGCCCTTTCTGGCTTTTTTTCTACCCGATCTCATCCACCAGGTCCAGCCTCTGAGCCTGCTACTGAATGGCATTACGGCTCTCTTCGCCGTCTTCGGCTTTGCCCAGAGTGGCTACGTTGACTGGCGTAAGGCAATCACTTTGGCAGCAGTAACCACTCTATCCGCCCCCTTCGGCGCCTGGCTGGCCCAGTACACGCCTGTTATGATCGTCTGGATTGCCTACCTGCTCTCGGTGAGCTATCTCGCGTACCGGCTCTTCCGGCCCGTCAAGGCCAGACCGGGGGAAGAAAATTTCAAACTGGCTTTGATCCTGGCCGTTCCCATCTCCGTTTTGAGTGGCCTTCTGGGTGTCGGTCCCGGGTTCCTCCTCATGCCGACCCTGATCCTCGTCGGGTTCGAGCCCAAAAAGGCGGCGGGAATCAACGCCTTTGCCGTAACTCCCCCTTCCTTCTCTGCCCTGATCCCTCACATGTCCACGGCGCGCTTCGATCTCCAGCTTACGGCCGCCCTCCTCCTTGTCGGGGCAGCCGGGTCATTTCTCGGGGCCAGACTGACGAGCCTTTATGTGCCAAGCGGTCGCATCAAGCAGATCTTTGGTGTCCTCATCGTCGTCATGACCGCGTATAAGATTTTTACCCTCTTGGGATAACTTTAGAAAGAGCTAATGAAGACCGTGGCCGACTCGAACCGGGTGAAGTTTTTAAAGATCATGAACCCCTCCCGCCATGTTGTAAACGGGGGAAATTGTTGGCAAGAAGGATGGAGAGATGGACTTTCACAGCATTGAAGAAACCTTGGAGAAACTGAAACAGAATAACTATATCAGCTCCCTGGAGATCGCCACCTTAGTATTCCTTGCCGGCGCCACCGGCAAGCCCCTGCTCATCGAAGGCCCGGCGGGAGTCGGGAAAACGGAACTGGCGAAGACAGTGGCCCGCGCCCTGGGACGGGAGCTTATCCGCCTCCAGTGCTACGAAGGCATTGACGAAGCCAAGGCCATTTATGAATGGGAATACGCCAAGCAGCTTCTCTACACCCAGATGCTCAAGGAAAAGATCCACGACATCATTGACGCGAAGGACACCCTGCCCGCCGCCGTGAAGAAGATCAGCGCCCAGGAAAACGCCTTCTTTTCCGAGCATTTTATCCAGCCCCGGCCTCTCCTTAAGGCGATTACCTCCCCGGAACCCGTCGTTCTCCTCATCGACGAGGTGGACAAATCAGATCCGGAATTTGAGGCCTTTCTCCTGGAATTGTTGAGCGACTATCAGATTTCCATACCCGAGTTGGGAACCATCCGGGCTAAACATATCCCCTTCGTGGTCCTGACCTCTAACAGTTCCCGAGAGATGAGCGACACCCTGAAGCGCCGCTGTCTCTATCTCTACATCGACTACCCGAGCCCGGAACGGGAAAGAGAGATCGTTGCCCTGAAGCATCCCGGCATCGACGAACGCCTCGTGGAAAAGATCGTTGCCGTAGTGACGGACATCCGCAGCCTCGACCTGAAAAAGAAGCCCTGCATCTCCGAGACCCTGGACTGGACGCGCTCACTTTTGGTCCTCCAGGCGACGGAAATACCTCTGGAGCTGATCATCAGAACGTTGAATGTGTTGTGCAAAAACCGCTCCGATCTTGACTTGGTTAAGGATCACCTCCGGACAAAAGAGGGATTGAACAAAACATATCGCGATAATAAAACAGCATAACCATAGGAATGGTAACGGCAATCATCCAATTCGCCCAAATCTGCCGGGCGGTAGGAATCCCCGTTTCCCCGTCGGAAGTCCTTGACGCCGTCGGACAAATGGAATGGATAGATTTGTCTGAGGAGGGGCAGTTCAAAACCGTCCTTAAGGCCAATTTCATCAAAAATCACCATGATCATGATACCTTTGAGGGGCTTTACGACTTCTTTTTCCATCGTTTGCCAGGCATGGGTAGGGGTAAGCGAACCCCGGCGGCAAGGAAAGATCTGTTGAACCTTCTGGACGCTTCGGTTGACGGATCATCGGGGAGAGAAGACTTCCAGGCCCTGATGGATCCCCTGGGCCGTGATCCCCTGAGTTATCTCGACCTTCTTCTGAAAATGCAGGGCGCCGAGCTGGATATCCCCGAGTTTGACATGTCCCAGTTTTCTGCTTCCGGCGCGGGACCCTTCTCCCTCGCCAGCCGCAACCGTATGCAGGTGCGGCTCCGGGAGCTGCTCTCCAAAAATTTCTCCGCCGGGGATGAATCACTGCGCTTCTACCTCCAGGAATATCTCCTCGATATACTTCCGGAAGGGGCTCAGTCAGGAGATGGGGACGATTCACGTCCCGATCTTCCCGCCTATCTCCGGCCCGGTACGGCGCGACCAGGCCCGGCGAATCTTGGGGAAGTACCCTTTCAGCACCTGACGGCGGCGGAAGCCAGGGCGGTGCACGACATCATCTCCCGTCTGGCCGGGAAATATAAGGACCGGATCATCCGCCGTTATAGTCGCAGCAAAAAAGGGGCTGTCGATATCCGGCGAACCATCCGCAAATCAGCTCAGTATGAAGGCGTGCCGATGAAACTGGCCTGGCGCCGCCGTCTGCCCCAAAAGCCAAAAATAGTCGCCCTCTGCGATGTTTCCTATTCCGTCTGGGCCGCTGTTCCCTTCATGCTCAATATCCTCTATTCACTCCAGGACTGCTTCCGGCAGGTGAAAAGCTTCGTCTTTATTGCCCGGGTCGCCGCGGTCAGTGATATCTTTGCCCGCCAGGAAACCATGGCGGCGATCGATCAGGTCATGGATTCTTATAAACTGCAATATCCCCGCAGCGCTGTTTACGGCGATGAGAAAGACAAGTACCCGGGAGATCAGGACCCCGAAATATCCGATTATGGGACCGCCCTCGCCCAATTTCTGGAAAAATTCTCTGACGTCCTGGATCACCGGACAACCCTGATCATCCTGGGCGACGGCCGGAATAATTTCCTCGCCCCCCGGGCGGGCATACTCGGGAAGATAGGGGAAAAGTGCCGGCGGGTGATATGGTTGAATCCTGAGCCACAAGCGCTCTGGGGAGGCGGTGATAGTGAGATATTGGCTTACCGGCCCCATCTCCAGGAATTACGACCCTGTGGGAATCTCAGGGAGCTTGCGGCCTTCGTTTCTGATCTTTTTTCTGTATTGCTTTACAGCAATACAGAAAAGTGATAATGAGCCATTCAAATCTTTGGGTATAGTTACATCAATAGTGATGCCCGGCATATAGATAAGGAGTTAGAGAATATAATGAAGATAAAATTAATTTACCTGCTGTTGGCCATTTTGGTTTTAATCGCCACAGCCACAGCCACCGCCGCGACCGGCGAACCGGCAAAGACCGTTCCTGTAAAGGGAATGGTGACGATGGTGGACCTGGGGGCGACCCGGTGTATCCCCTGCAAGATGATGGCGCCGATTCTGCAAAAATTGGAAAAGCTTTATGCCGGCAAGGCGGCCATCGTCTTTCTCGACGTCTGGGTAGATCCCAAGCCGGCCCAGCGTTTCGGTATCCGCACCATTCCCACCCAGATTTTTTTCAACAAGAAGGGAGAAGAAGTCTATCGACATGAGGGGTTTATGAACGAGGATGCGATTATCGCCGCTCTCCAGAAGCTCGGCGTAAACTGAGGAAGAAGATTCGCATGGAAACCTTTTTTCTCACGGTGAACCAGTGGCTGACGGGAGAGCCACTCCTCGCCGCAGCGGGAAGCTTCCTCTGGGGAATGATCAGCGTCCTCTTCAGCCCCTGCCATCTGGCCTCCATTCCCCTCATGGTGGCGTATGTGGCCGGGCAGCGGGAGGTTTTAGCGCCTCGCCAGGCGGGACTTTACGCCGTCCTGTTTACGGGCGGCCTTTTCCTGTCCATTGCGGCGGTAGGATTTATCTGCGCCCTCCTGGGCCGCATGTTAGGGGACGTGGGGCCCTACTGGCAGATCCTGGTGGGATTGATTCTACTTTGGGTAGCCTTGGGAATGTTCGGGGTTCATGCTTGCTCCGTATCCGGAGGCGGCATCCTCCAGCGCCTCAATCTGAAAGGACACAGTGGGGCATTTCAGATTGGTCTGGCCTACGGGATTCTTTCCGGATCCTGCACCTTCGGTTTCATCGCCCCGATCCTGGCGATCATCACGATCCAGGGGCAGGTTGTCATGGGACTGCTCTTGATTACCCTCTTTGCCGTCGGTCACTGCCTTCCCATCTTGGCAGCGGGGACCTCCACGGCCCTGGTCGGGAGATTGATCGAAAACCAGGCCTGGCAGCGCACCGGTGACTGGTTCCGGAAGGGGGCGGGGGGCGTGATCCTCCTCTTGGCAATCTATTTTATCGGAAATCCTTTCTGGGGAAATTAATCATAGATAGGAAAGAAAAAAACCAAAAAGCAAAGGAGGGCTTTTTATGAAGATCAAATCATTGGGCTTTATCGGCGGCGGACGGGTCACCGGCATCATCCTGGAGGGGTTGGATCGCAAGGATAAACGGCCGGAGCGCGTATTTGTAAGCGAGACGAATCCCGAGGTTCTCTCAAAATTGGCGGACCGCTTTCCCAAAATCAAAACGAGTGCCGGGGATGTCAAAGACACCGCGGCGGCGGCGATGGTCTTCATCGCCCTACATCCCCCGGCGGTGATGGGTATTCTGGATGGCATTAAAGAGAATTTAAAAAAGGATGCCGTCGTGGTGTCGCTGGCCCCCAAGCTCTCTATCGCCCAGCTTTCAGCCGGTTTGGGTGACTTCGACCGCATCGTCCGGATGATCCCCAACGCCCCGTCGGTTGTCAACAAGGGCTACAACCCCGTGGCTTTTTCTCCTGCCTTCTCCAGCGACGAGAAGAAAGATATCAGAAAATTCTTTGAAGTTCTTGGTGATTGCCCGGAGGTCAAGGAAGAGAATCTGGAGGCCTACGCCATCCTCACGGCTATGGGACCTACCTATCTCTGGTTTCAGATCGAAGAATTAAAGGAAATAGGCCTGTCCTTCGGCCTGTCAGCCAAAGAAACCGAAAAGGCCCTGACCAAAATGGTCAAAGGGACCGTGAAGACTCTCTTTGAGTCCCAGCGGACTCCTGGGGAAGTCATGGATCTCGTTCCCCTCAAGCCCATCGGTGAGGACGAGGAAGCGATCCGGAACATCTACCGCACCAAGCTGAAGGGGCTTTACGCCAAACTGAAAGGATAATATCGGGGAGAAAACAACAGATGATCGCTTTTTTGTATTATGATCGCAAATGACATTTTTCACAAAGCAAAAGACTTCATCAACGATATGAAACCATGAGCTGGATGGAACAAAACAGCAACCACAAACACAATCATGAACCACCGGCGTCGCTGAAGAATCTACTTTTCGCGATGGTGATCAACGGTGGAATCGTCGTCTTCGAGATGATCTTCGGCGTGATCATCCAGAGCATGGCCCTCATTTCCGATGCCGTCCACAATCTCAGCGACATTGCTGCTATGGGTTTCAGCTATTGGGCGGAAAAGGTTGCCCTCCGCCCTGCGAACACTTTCAAGACATACGGCTACCGCAAGATCGAGTTTATCGCCGCCTTTGTCAACAGCATTGTCCTGTCGGTGGTCATCGCCTTTGTCTTCTGGGAATCGCTCCTGCGGCTGATGGCGCCACCGGAAATCCCCGGTAGGGCGATGCTCTGGGTAGCCGTCGTGGCCTTTGTCGGCAACGGAGCGGCCACGCTGCTCTTGCAGAAGATTTCGGGGCGGAACTTCAATATGAAAAGCGCCTGGCTCCACTCCCTTCAAGACGCCCTGTTTTCCCTCGGGGTCATTGTCGGCGCCCTGCTGATCACCTTCTTCGGCTGGCAGCTCGTCGATCCCCTCATCTCGATGGCCATCTGCATCGTCATTGCCCGGGAAATTTATAAGATCGTCCGGCAGACCGTAGATTCCCTTCTCGACGCCGTCCCGCCGGACATCGATTACGAAGAGGTTCTTAACGATCTGCAGGCAATCCCATCGGTACTGGCAGTGCATGATCTTCACATCTGGCAGAGCGGCGGGGCGCAAAAACTCCTGTCCGCCCATCTCCGGACGGCGGAGGGGGCGGACAACGAAACGATCATCAGCGCCACCCAGGAACTGCTGCTCCACAAATACGGGATAAACCATACCACCCTCCAGATTCTGCCCGGCTCAGCAGGGGAAATGGAGTACTGCAACCACTGCAATTGAGGGAAGTTCATAAGACATGTCTCTGACTGTTTATCGCCTTATAAGACAATTCTGATCTCAGCCCCTGTCATATTACTTTGCAGCAATGTATAAAAATGATATGGCATATTCGCAAGAGGTCGAACTATGAGTCCAATGGTCATCATGGTCATCGGTTTGGGCATTCTCGCTGTTGCCTCGGGGATGCTCGGTTTAGGCGTCGCTTTTGCCGCCATGCCCTTTCTGGCCTTTTTCTTCCCGATCTCGTCCACCAGGTCCAACCTCTGAGCTTGCTCCTGAACGGCATTACGGCCCCCTTCGGCGCCTGGCTGGTCCTTTATACACCCGTCATGCCCCTTCCTTCTCTGCCCTGATCCTCACATGTCCACGGCGCGCTTCGATCTCCAGCTTACGGCCGCCCTCCTCCTTGTCGGGGCCGCCGGATCTTTCCTGGGGGCCCGGCTAACCAGTCTCTATGTGCCAAGCGGTCGCATCAAGCAGATCTTTGGTGTCCTCATCGTGATAATGACGGCTTACAAAATTTTTACTATTGTCCAATAAATGATAAACTTGCATTGAAAAAAGAGCAATAAACGACTATATAAAAAATACCCGCAATGTTAAAACCGACTTTAAGATCAGAAAGGAGAAACCGCTTTGAAAAGAACACTTTTTCTTATTCTGGCGCCAGTAGCCATTATTGCCTTTGCCCTGACCCTGGGAGCACAGGTCGGCGGCGGCGACATTGTCATGAAAAACAGCGGTGGTGATACCACCTTCAGCCATGAACGCCATGCCGGGAAAGGACTCACCTGCGAGCAGTGTCATCCCGAGCCTTATATGATGGGCGAGAAGCACAAGACCGTCAGTATGAAGGAAATGGAGAAGGGGGCGTCCTGCGGGCTGTGTCACAACGGGAAACCGGTCTTTACCGTCAAGGGAAATTGCACCACCTGCCATAAAAAATAGGAGGGAAACATCATGTTCGAGGGGAAAGACGAATTGATGGTCATGCAGGATGATCTCCGGCGGGCGCTTTCAAAAGACAACCCGCGCTGGACCATGCTGATCGACACGCGGCGTTGCATCCTATGCCATGCCTGCACTCTGGGGTGTATGGTGGAATACAAGTCACCTCCCGGAATCCGCTACCGGCCTATGTATGAGGTGGAGAAGGGAAAATATCCCCAGGTGCAACGTCTTTTCGTAGCCCGGCCCTGCCAGCAATGCGATGATCCGCCTTGCGTCCATGCCTGCCCCAACCAGGGAGTCGGCAAGGCCACCTGGAAAGGCAAGGACGGCATCGTCATGATAAATTACGAACAGTGCATCGGCTGCGGACGCTGTATCGCCGCTTGTCCCTATAGCGCCCGGAATCTGGACGGCGGCGCCTTTTACACCAGCGGTACGCCGGAAATTCCCGATATGGAGCGAGGTCCGGTCTGGGAGTATAACCGCAGGTGGTTCCGGGAAGGCAAGAAATTGCCTATCGGTAAGGCGCGGAAATGCCAGTTCTGCTCCCATCGCCTGAAAAACGGATCTCTTCCTGTCTGCGTGACGACCTGTATCGGACGGGCCACCTATTTCGGCGATGCCGAAGATCCGGAAAGCCTCCTCAGCAAGGTTATGAAGACCGGCAAAGTTACCACCCTCAAGGAAGTCAGCGAAGCGGGGAAAATTGCCGCCCCGATTGCCGCTGCCGGTTACCGACTCAAAAGCGCGGAATGGAAATCCTTTGTAGATCAGGCCGTCCGGGCCTACCCCGGCGTCATGCCTGTTTTCGGCAGTTCCAGCACGAAGCCAAGAGTTTTTTATATTGTGTAAGGGGGAGGTGAAAGCGATGAAAGGTCAAGACAAAAAGGGAATATCACGGAGGGATTTCATGAAATGCACCGCCGTCCTGGGCGGCGCCCTCCTCGCCACGGAGATGGAATGGGCTCATGATCTGATCCGGCGGGCCGAGGCGGGACAATTGACCCCAGAAGAAACCTATGAACTGATGAGGGCCGAAAACATCCTCTATACCTCCTGTCTGCAGTGCAATACGGGCTGCGGCATCAAGGTCAAGCTGTTTCGTAAAAACGGGAAGGCCTATGCCTTGAAGATCGACGGGAATCCATATAACCCCTTTGTCGCCGTTCCCCATCTTCCCTTCCGGACACCCATGGCCGAGGCAGCCGCCATCGATATGCCGGTCTGCCCCAAAGGACACGCAGGGCTTCAGACAACCTACGACCCCTATCGGGTGGTAAAGGTTCTGAAACGGGCGGGAAAGCGTGGGGAAAGCAAGTGGATGACGGTTTCCTTCGACCAGGCTGTCGATGAAATTGTCAAAGGAGGCCTCCTGTTTAGCCATGTCCCCGGCGAGGAGAAGCGGCAGGTTATGGGGCTAAAAGACATCTACGCCCTCCGGGATCAGAAGATCATGAAGGCCATGGGAGACGACGCGAAGGCCATCGCCGGTAGCAAGAACAAGCAAGAGGCAGTAGATGCCTTCCGGAAGAAGCACGCCGCCAACCTCCAGTACCTGATCGATCCGGAGCATCCCGACGCGGGACCGAAGAACAACCAGATGATCTATGCCTGGGGAAGGAAAAAAGGGGGACGATCCGAGTTTGCCCTGCGGTTTTTCCGCGATTATTTCGGCACCTCTAATTTCCACGGTCATACCACGGTCTGCCAAGGGTCTCTCTATTTCGCCAGCAAGGCCTGCAGCGACCAGTATGAATACAATAGATTCACCGGCGGTCAGAAGTTCTACTGGCAGGGGGATATCGAAAACTCCGCCTACGCCCTTTTTGTGGGCAGCAACCTCCTGGACGCCAATTACGGTCCCCCCAACCGGGGCGCCCGGCTCATGCCGAACATTACCTCCGGAAAGATCAAGCTGGCTGTGGCCGATCCACGGTTCAGCAAACTGGCCTCCAAGGCCCATCGTTACCTCCCCGTAAAGCCGGGAACGGATGGCGCGTTCTTTTCAGCCATCCTGCAGGTGATGCTCAAAGAGAAGCGCTACGACGCCGGATACCTGGCGAATGCCAATCGGGGAGCGGCAAAAAAGGCCGGAGAGCCGACCCTGACCAACGCCGTTTGGCTCGTGAAAATCGGTCCCGACGGCAAGCCGGGCAAGTTCCTGCGCGCCCAGGAGATCGGCCTCGCGGCCGTGGAAAAGCGGAAGGACAAAGCGGGAAAGGAACATTCCTTCGAATACCTGGTTGCCATGGTAGGGGGAAAGCCCGTCGCCGTGGATCCCGATGACGAAAAGAACCCCGTGATGGGAGATCTCTTCGTCAATACGAAAATCAACGGCATGAAGGTCAAAACGCCCCTTCAGATCATTGCTGATGAGGTCAACGGAAAATCTCTCGATGCCTGGGCCAAGATCTGCGGCATCCCGAAAAAGGATATAGAAGCCGTGGTCCGGGAACTGACCGCCCACGGGAAGAGGGCCTGCCTGGATATCCACCGGGGCGTCTCCCAGCACACGAACGGTTTCTACAACGTCTTTCTCGCCTGGACCATCAATCTGCTCCTGGGCAACTATGACTGGAAAGGCGGGATGATTGCCGCCTCCACCTTCAGCCAGGCCGGCAACAAGCCGGGGCAGCCCTTTGATATAAGCAAAATGAACCCCGGCATGGTGGGGAATTTCGGAATCAGCATCATCCGCCACGACATCAAATACGAAGATACCACCTTCTTTGCCGGATATCCGGCGAAGCGGAACTGGTGGCCCCTGGCGAGCGACATCTATCAGGAGATCATTCCTTCCATGGGTGACCAGTACCCCTATGCTGCCAAGGCACTGTTTTTATACCACGGAGCCCCCAATTTTTCCCTGCCCGCGGGACAGACGAATACGGAGGTATTGATGGATCTGCAAAAGGTCCCCCTCTATTTCTGCACCGACGTCCTAGTGGGTGTTACCTCCCTGTATGCCGATTACATCTTCCCGGAGCTAAACTACCTGGAGAAATGGGAGTTCCAGGGCAGTCATCCCAATATGCCGACCAAGGTTCAACCCATCCGGCAACCCGTCATTGCCCCCCTTTCGGAGACAGTCAAGGTCTTCGGCGAGGAGATGCCCTGCTGTCTAGAGGCGCTCCTCATGGCCCTGGCGGAGCGGCTGGGGATGAAGGGCTATGGCAAGGACGGCCTTGGACCGGGGCAGGATTTCACCCGCTGGGATGACCTTTACATCCGCATGGTGGCTAACATCGCCACCGACACCGGGGTGGCGGTTCCCGACGCCGACGATAAGGAACTCAAACTATTTCTTGATTCCCGGGCCCATCTCCCCAAAACGGTCTTTGATCCGGTCCGTTGGGAGAAGATCTGCGGGGCGAACTGGCGGAAGGTGGTTTATCTGTTGAACCGGGGCGGCCGCTTCCAGGATTACAAGGATCAGTATAAAGGGGAACAGGCGGCGAATAAATACGGCAAGTTGATCAATATCTATCAGGAGAAAACGGCCCAGACGAAAAACGCCTTTACCGGAGTGCCGAATCCCGGCTACCCCCTGTACGTTCCCATTGTAACCAACCTGGGGAAGACCCTGGAAAAGGCAGGTTTGACCAAGGGTTACGGCTTGCGAATGATCACACAGAAGGATGTGACCCAGACCAAATCGCGGACCATCGTTGATTACTGGCTGGACGCCATTTACCCGGAAAACAGCATCCTCGTGAACCAGCGGGACGCCACTCGCCTGAAGATCAAGACGGGCGACAAGGTGCGGATTTCCTCGGCCACCAACCCGGACGGCGTCTGGATCGTTGGGACCGGCGAAAAGAAGCCCATGATTGCCGCTGTCCAGGTGACGCCCTCCATTCAGCCCGGCGTTATTACCTTCGCCCACGGCTATGGCCACTGGGCAACGGGGGCGACGGACACGGTCATCAACGGCAAGGTGATCAAGGGGGACCCGCGGCGGGGAGCGGGATTCAACGCCAACGCCGCCATGTGGGTGGATCCGGATTTAAGAAACACCTGCGTTATGGACCCCCTGGGCGGCAGCGCCTCCTTTTACGATACTATGGTAAGGCTAAGCAAAATCTGACCTGATTTGATGAGAAAAAGCCATCCCATCCCGGCGGTATATTTTACCGGCAATCCTTTTTGGGGAAATTAGTCATACGATCTTCACAAGAGGCGGGAAGTATGGAAATAGCAAAAAAAATAAAAGCGGATTTTTCCAGGACGGCGTTTGCCATCACCATTTTCATGTCGGTCTTGCTGCTTGTTACAGGGTTCTCTGTATCGGTAGTAGCAGTGGAAAAAGATGATGTGCTGGTAACTGGCTGTATTGATGCCCACAATCATCTTTTCGGGATGACGGGGAAAAGGAGCGTCTTCGGCGGATCCCATGATTATGCCGCATCGGCGCGAAACGCCTTGGATCGTATGGATGCCTTGGGTATCAGAACGGCGATTGTCATGCCGCCGCCTTTTACGGAGGGTCAAAGAGACATATTCGATGCCGGCGAGTTTCGGGGGGCCATCGCTAAGTATCCGGGGCGCTTTGCCTTTTTAGGCGGCGGCGGAACATTGAATGTCATGATCCACCGGTCCATCCGGTCCGGCAAAATAGATGGGGAGGTGGAGAAGCGATTTACGGAGCAGGCAGAGAAGCTGACAGCAATGGGCATAATCGGCTTTGGAGAGATGGCCGCCGAGCATTTTTCCCTCCATGCCCATCATCCCTATGAAACAGCGCCGCCTGACCATCCCCTCTTTTTATTGTTGGCTGACATTGCCGCCCGGCATCAGTTACCTATCGACCTTCATATGGAGGCCATTCCCCAGGACATGTCGTCCCAGGGCATCGTCCGCCTCCAGGAAGGAAGGACGCCGGAGCACCTGAAGGCTAATATTGCCGCGTTCGAGCGTCTGCTGTCCCATAACCGGCAGGCCCGGATTATCTGGGCCCATGCAGGATGGGACAATACGGGCTTCCGAACGGTGACAATGATGGATGAGCTCCTTGCCCGGCATCCGAACCTGTACATGAGCATCAAGATCGGTCGCGACAGCCGGGATGAGACCCGTCCCCTCGCCCCGGGCCGGAAACTCAAGCCCGAGTGGCTGGCGCTGATGACAAAGTATCCCGACCGTTTCATGATCGGGAGTGATATCTTTTTTGCACCCCCCACGTCCGAGCTGCGGAGTCCTCCGGGGCGGGGAGAATGGGTAAAGGAATTCCTTTCCCAGTTACCGCCGGAATTGGCCCGGAAGGTCGGTCTCGAAAATCCCACGAAGATCTTCAACCTGAAGAAGGGACAATAAACCACATCAATCGTGGTGTGGAAGTTGCGGCCCCCGAATCACTGCTTATTCATCTCAATCATGTGAAAGTCAGTAATTGACGGATTATTATAAGTATGCAATGCAATAATGAGTGATTGTGCAGCAAAAGAATATAGTCCCGATTTCTACGGTTACCCATAAATAAAGGAATCTATGGCCATCGGTGAAACGGCCCAGACAAGTTCGGTGACAAGTTCGGTGACAAGTTCGGTGAAAATACTTGACGTCATCCGGCAGAACAGCTCTGTAACGGCGGTAGAGTTGAGTCAACATCTAGGTCTCACATTGCGTGCTGTAGAAAAACAGCTAGCGAATCTGAAGCAGGATGGTGTGCTTCGTCGCATCGGGCCGGATAAAGGGGGGCACTGGGAGGTTCGCGGAGTTGACGGCGATTAAGCTTTGCCATTCCCCATGCGGTATCGTGGACACCATAGATTGGATCCCCGGCAGGCTTGTCCCCGAAGATCCCTGTCGGGGAGACACTCGGGGATGACAGCATTGGAAAATAACCGGCCTGCGGACATGCCCCCAGGTTTTGTCATTCCCGAGGCAGTAGTCGGGAATCCATGTTATGAAATTTAGGAGAACAGGTGGCGGAAAAGAACCAAAAACTCGAGCTGACCTGGTTTCCAGAGAAGTAAAGCTGATGGCACCAAAAGGGTAACACGTGAGGTCGCATAGGGGAAAACGATGAAATATCGAATCTATATTGACGAAGTCGGCAATCCTGATTTGGAAAGTTCAGAGAATCCGAATCATCAATTTCTGAGCCTCACCGGAGTGGTCATAGAACTTGGATATGCTGCCTCTGACGTACATCCTCAAATGGAGGCAATCAAACATCGCTACTTTCAGGCACACCCTGATGAGCCGATCATTTTCCACCGCAAGGAAATGTTTAACAATCGGCATCCATTTGAGGTTTTATCGGATCCCGCAATAAGGGAATCCTTCGATAATGATCTCCTTCATCTCATGAAAGATTGGCAATACACGGTATTTTCCGTTTGCCTGGACAAGAAAAAGCATAAAGAAACCTACGCTGTGTGGCGTTTTGATCCGTATCATTACTGCCTGGCTGTTTTACTGGAGCGGTTTGTATTCTTCTTAAAAAGGAATGGCGCCTGTGGCGATGCTATGGCAGAGTCGCGTGGTGGCAAGGAGGATAGACGCTTGAAGGATTCTTTCGAGCGGCTTTGGCAAAATGGGACGGATTATGTTGCGCCGGAACAGTTTCGGGCATGCTTGACAAGCCGTCACCTGAAGGTAAAAACAAAAGCAAACAATATTGCCGGGCTTCAGCTTTGTGATTTGGTCGCCCATTCAAGCCGAAATGAGATCCTGCGAGAACAGGGCGTATTGGCAGGGCGTGTTTTACCCTTCGGCGAAAAGGTAATCAAGATTCTTCAAGGAAAATATGATCAGGAAGGGCAGCGCTGTTTTGGGAAGAAATTCATTTGAGGTGAAAATAAAAAAGGCCCTTGCGGGCCTCCGATGGCTTCGCCATCCACCTCCGGATAACCGGATTGGAAATACTATCACAAATGGCTTTAAAAATGTCAAGTTTTTTCTATAGTCAAATTGGCGTTGGAATATGAAAATAGCTGCTAGGAAACATAAAGTGGCTGCGCCCCGCACCGAAACAGTTCAAAATCTATTGGGACCGCGACGCCCGCACGTACGAACCGGATTTTGTCGTGGAGACGGCCGACACGATCTACCTTGCCGAGATCAAGGCCGATAACCAGTTGGAGCAGGCAGAGGTGCGGGAAAAGGCAAGGGCGGCATTGCAATACTGCAAACACGCCTCAGAACATAACCGGAAGAACGGCGGTAAAAGATGGAAATACCTCCTGATCCCACACAGCGTGGTACTGCCGAACATGAGTTTTGGTTATCTCGCCGAGAGGCGAGAGTTTGTGGAGTAGGATCTGACAAAACGACGGAATCCTTACATTCATGCTAACCGGCGTTAAAACCGAACCGTCTGCTGAAGCTTCTGCCAAACTACGCGGCGAACCATCTCCGGAGGCATGGGCAGCCTTCCACCATCAATTCCGGGACTGTTTTGCCCGGCGGGAGAGCTGGGCGCAGCTTTTTCGTTATTGGCGGGAGCGGTGCGGCAAGGGGGTGCGGACGGAAGGAAGTGTCGCCGACCCCAAAGGCGCGGGGTCTGACCGGGCTCGTCAGCGGTTTCTCAGCGATGCCGCCTGGGATGAGGAAAAGCTCCTGGCTCGTTTTCACGGGCAGGTGCGGGTGGCCCTGGGGGATCGGGAGGCGGCGCTGGTCTTTTTGGAGGCAGGCTTCGCGAAAAAGGGCGAAGAATCCGCCGGAACGGAAAGACAGTCCTATGATTCATCCGGCCGCGTCCGGAATGGCCAGGTCGGGATCTTTGCCGTCTATGTCTCTCGTCACGGCGCCATCCCCGTGGCTGCGCGCCTCTATGTTCCCGATGTCTGGTGCGGTGAAGACCGGCGGGTGAAAAGAGATAAATGCCGGTTCCCCGCTGATTTCGGGTATCGAACGAAGACTGCGATTATCCTGGAAATGCTGGCCCAGATCCGGGAGGCAGGGATGCTGCCCTTCCGGTATATCCTGGTCGCAGGCCTCCCGGAGAGCGCCCGGGGATTGATCCAGGCTGCCGGGGCGCCACCGGGCTTCACCTATTTCCTGCCAGCGCCCCGTGATATGGCGGTCTGGATCACGAAAGAGGCCGTCTGGAAGCGACGGGCCCGGCACTGGTGGGTGTGGCACTATCGGCAGAAGTACGTCCGGATCGTGAAGAGGATACCGGCGCCCCTGTACACCTGGGCCTATGCCCGGCGGATTCGGGATTGCTTCTGGCATCGGCCGCCGGGTTCAGGGGCGGAGGTGGAGCAGGGCGGTGGGGAATTTACCCACAAACGGGTGACTGTTTCCATCGGCGCCGGACCCAAAAAGATCATCTGGTTGTTCGCCCGGCGCACCAAAGGGAAGAAACCCGCCTATACCTGCCATATCAGCAACGCTCCGCCCCCGGTTCGCCTCGCCACGTTTGTCCGCCTGAGCGCCTCCGGCGAGGCAGCCCGACGCTCCCTTCAAGAAGCAAAGGACGTTTCCGGTCTGGGGCGTTACGCCGTCCGGACGTATCCGGGGTGGCATCACCATGTCCTCGCCTGCATGCTTGCCCATTTTCTGCTCGCCCACGGATTACAAGACCCGGACGAAAGCCAGCCACCGATGCGATGAGGACCTCCGCCGGTTTATCTCCCCGCAAATATTATCTATCTATACGCAATAATTATATTAATGACTGGCATCGCCCCCGTTTTGGGGTTCAAAAAGAGGGGTGTCATGAAAAGAAATATTAATTATATAAAGGGTTTTAGGCAGTAAAATATAATAATATCGCCTTTTATCAAAGCCTTGGCTGATTATGCTCCTTTCAAAAAATCCGATCTAAAGGGATATTACGACAGTTAGCCTGGAGCGGCTGGGGGGACCGCTTAACTTTTTACCATTCACCCTATTGGTCCTTGCGCAGATCGCTTTCCCAGGCATGGTCATTGATGGTCGGGTTCACTTCCCGGTCATTGGTGAGGAGCTGTTCCTGCAAGGTGATTTGTTCCCTCGCATTGTAGATGTATGACTTTTCATCGTGGCGGTGCGGGGCCAGCTCGATCAGCGCCGCCTCATCGTATTTCAGGAAGTTTTGGCCGGCCCGGGTCGCAGCGTACCGCCGGTATCCCAGCTTAACCAGGGCATCGACGCCCAGGCGGATTGAGGTGTCCAGGGATTCCCGGTAAACGTCTTTTACTCCCATATCGAGCATTTCGTAGGCATCCTCCCGGTCTTTTGTTCTGACCATGATGGTCAGATGGGGATAGTGTTTTTGTATCTTCTCGACCAGTTCACAATTGGTGGGTGGGTCGGCGACGGCGGTAATCAGGATGCGGGCCGCATCCGCCCCTGCCGATTTGAGGATGTCAGTTCGGGCGGCGTCTCCGTAGAACACCTTGAACCCCATCTTTCTCAGCAGATCGACGCGATCGGAATCGTTATCGAGGATGGTCGCCGCAATCCCGTTGGCCCGGAGAAAACGTCCGATCGTGCTCCCGAAATCGCCAAACCCGGCGATAATGACCGGATGCTGGACATCGATAATATCCGCTTCCTTTACCTCCGCCTCCAGGGTTCCGAAATGGGGGAGGATAAATCGCTCATTGATGAACAGTAGCAACGGTGTAATAGTCATGCTGAAGGCGGTGACGGCCATCATTATATCGGTAAGGTGGTCCGGCAGGATATGTAACTGGTGCATGAAGCCAAAAAGGACAAAGGCGAATTCCCCGACCTGGGATAAGCCCAGGGCAAAGATTAGGTTCTGATCGAGAGAAAGCTTGAAGAGCCTTCCCGTTCCGATGAGGACGATGGTTTTAACGGCAATAACGGCGCAGAGCAGGGAAATGATCTGGAGAGGCGAGTCAATAAGGAGTTTGAAGTTTATGGAGGCCCCGACGGCGATGAAGAACAGGCCGAGGAGCAGGCCTTTAAAGGGTTCGATATCGCTTTCCAGTTCATGGCGAAATTCACTGTTGGCAAGGACAACCCCGGCCAGAAAGGTTCCCAGGGCCGGACTCAGTCCGACCAGTTGCATCAGGAAGGCCGTCGCAATCACGATCAGCAGGGCGGCGGCGGTGAGGAGTTCCCGCAAATGGGTTTTGGCGACCACGCGGAGAAAGGGAACGACAACAAAACGCCCGGCCAGGACTACCGACCCCCCGGCGCCAAGAACTGCCGCCGTTTGCAGCCATCCCGGCAATCCTTCCAGGATCGCCTTGCCTTGCCCCCCCGTGCCATGGCCCGTGGATACGGCCAGGAGGGGCAGCAATGCGAGGATGGGGATCACGGCGATATCCTGAAAAAGGAGGACGGCAAAAGAACTCTTCCCCGCGGCTGTGTCGCCGAGACCCTTCTCTTTCAGGGATTGGAGCACAATCGCCGTTGAAGACATGGCCAGGGCAAGGCTGGAGGCGAGGGCTGTTTTCCAGCTAAAGTTCAGCAGCATCATCCCCGCGCACAGGACCAGTGACGTGACGATGATCTGGGCAGACCCCATACCGAGGATACGATGACGCATCCCCCAGAAATGAGAAGGTTCCAGTTCGAGGCCGATCAAAAAGAGCATCATGACAACGCCGAACTCGGCAAAGTGCATTATGTCCTGACCTTCCCTGCCGATAAAGCCGAGGGCGTAGGGGCCAATGACGATACCCGCCAACAGGTAACCTAGGACCGAGCCCATACCCAGGCGCTTGGCGATGGGTACGCAGACAATGGCCGCGGTCAGATAGATGAAGGCCTGGAATAAAAATCCTTCGGTCATGGTGTCGGTGTCCTTTGCCCCGCCGCAATCCAGTCGTTAAGGAAGTCGAACTTCTCCATTTCTTCGTAAATGTCAGGGCCTGCCGACAACTGCTGCAAGAGGAAGGCGTAGTCCGTCGCAAAACCGGAAAGTTCCCCATCGGTCAAACGGTAGGTTCCCTGGACAGCGAAAGGGGGGAGATAGGTCATTTTGCACAAACGCGCCGTTTGTTCAAAAGTGCAGAGGAATTCCCGGATCGTAAAGCGGTTGAATCCGTCGCTACGGTAGGCCTCCCTCGTCCCGCCGGTCGTGATGACGTTGAAAGCCGTTTTGTCTTTCAGGAAATCCCCTCCCTCCCCGTGGGCCCATCCATATTCCAGCACCAGATCCATCCACTGCTTCAGGATGGCCGGGGCGCTGTACATGTAGAAAGGGTGATGCCAGATCAGGATATCATGGGTGAGGAGCAATTGTTTTTCCGCTTCGACGTCGATATTGTAATCGGGATACAGCTCGTACAGATCGTGGAGTGTTATGGCGTCAGACACAGGCAAGGCGCTGAGGAGGGCCCGGTTAACCCGGGACTTTTCGAAGCGGGGATGGGCAAACAGGATCAACACCCGCCTGGCATGAAAATGAGCGTCGTCTTGACCCCCGCTCTGGGTCTCACTCTGAATCCCTCTCCCCCCCTGGGAGGTGATTTTGGCCGGGGTGGATCCGTCATTTTCATCGTTCGTGAGGGTTGAGCTGAAATGATTCATCTGAAAATGCGGCCTCATCTCCATTATATAATTCGTCATTATCTTCCCTCCCCTTCAAGGGGAGGGCTCGGGTGGGGATGGGTTTGCGAACTGTTTAAGCTTCGCTTTCATCTCCCTTGGTGTTGGCAAACTTCGGTCAGGCCCTTTTACTAGATGCTGTGCGGCGGACCGGGCGGGGACGTTTCTGGATGGAATAGCCGAAGCGGCCCAGACAGCGGCCAAGAGCGAAATATTGCCCGTGGGCAAACGCCAGCAAGCCGCCTTTCTCCAGGCGGAGGAGTCCTTTCGCATCCAGCAGTTTTGAAGAAACCTGTACGGCAATCACCTCGGCCACGAACATCGTATGGGAACCAAGATTTAATGACTGCTGAACCCGGCATTCGATGTTGAGGGGGCATTCCAGGACGATCGGACAACCCACTTTCAAAGCCGCCGCCGGCGTCAACCCCGTTCCGGAAAACTTGTCCACCGTGCGCCCGGAAACCATACCGCACCAGTCCGTCGCCTTAGCCTGGGCCAAGGATGGGACATTTACCACAAATTCAAGGGTATCCTGAATGATTTCATGTGAATATCGCTCCGGACGGACGGAGATCGACAGCATGGGCGGATCACTGCACACGCTTCCCGCCCAGGCAATGGTGATCATGTTCGGCTTCCATCCCTTTGTCCCGCCGCAACTAACCAGCACCACCGGTACGGGCGAAAGCACATTCCCCGGTTTCCAGGATTGTTTCGCTATGCCTTCCCCCTTTGCCATGTCATGTCGTTTCTTCATAGGGTCGCGAATATAGTGGAAATAATCGGGCGTGTCAATGGAGACGTCTAGCGAAAAAGATTTTTGAGCTGCTGCGGAGCCATTTTTCAAAGGTCTCTATACAGCAACAGCGAAGCATGTTAAGTGAGAGCCGAATTGTAAAAGGGGGTGAATGACCATGAACGAGAATGAATCCCGGGAGATGACGAGAAGAAGACTCCTGCAATTGACGGCGGCATCGGCCCTTTATCTATCCCTGCCTGCCATGACCGGCTGCGCGGCGGTCACGAAATACAAGCCGATCGGCGCCGGCGATGGTAAATCCCTGGAACTGATCAATTGTAACATCGTCGATGTAGTTCAGGGGGTGGTTCATCGCGGCCGGACCATTACGATCCGCAACGGGGTGATTGAATCCATATCGGACCGGATGCCGTCGTCCCGGGAGGGATCCCTCGTATTGGATATGAAAAATCAATACCTGATTCCGGGCTTGATCGATGCCCATTGCCATTCAACCCTGTCCAGCGAGGCGGAATTCAACCCCTTCGGCGTTCCCACGATGCTCCGGCAGATCAAAAGAAATTATGTCCAGCAACTCACCCAGGGGGTGACGACCATTCGGGACATGGGGGCGTTGTCGAAATTGCTGCACGAAAATATTGAACTGATTGAAAAAGGAGATTTGACGGGGCCGCGAGTTGTCTATTGTAATGCCTTTACGAACGTTTATGGCGGGCATCCGGATCTCGATCCTGCCGATATCAGCGCCTTTTCCGGAATTGCCATGGCCTTTACGGGGAATCCCAGTATCTGGTTTAAAGACATCCCGGAGCTGAAAGAAAAGATGCAGGGGAGCCTCGAAAACGGCGCTTCTTTTCTCAAACTTACCATGGACAACAAATCCCTGCTGTGCGGAAAAGGCGGGATACCCGTATACAGTGAAGAGGAATTACAGGTAATTTTTGAATTTGCCTGCCGGAACAACGTCCCCGTCGCCGGTCACATTCATACGAAATTCGGTTTTGACCGGGCCCTTAAATACGGGATCAATTCCATGGAACATTCCCTTGCCGATGCGACGCTGACAGATCGGGAAATTGCGGAGATGGCGGAGAAGAAAATTGCCATTGTGCCGACAATGGTCATTGCCCAGATGCTTGCCGCGGAAGAGGCCTTTGACAAGATCCCCGATGAATACCGGAATGACTTTATTGACCGTGAGTTGTCCATCCGGAGGCAGTACCTTGCCTCGTCACCGGACCGCTATATAGATCCGGAGATACACAAAAAGAATGTCGAAGCCCTTCAATTTTACCGGGAATATGGCTGCGATAATTTATATAAAAACGGCAAGTTCATGGCCAAGCCGGATCTTTATTTCCATGTCCTGCTGCGTGGTCCGCAGAATTTACTGAAGATGAAAGAGGCCGGGATTGTCATCGGCTGTGGAACCGACGCCGGCATCCCCTATGTCTATCATGGGACGCTGTGGCGAGAGATGGAAATGCTGGGGAGGATAGGATTTTCCAATCAGGAGGTGCTCCGGTGCGCCACGATCAACAACGCCAAGATTCTCCGGAGGGAGGATAAAATCGGGACAATCGACCAAGGCAAGCTTGCCGATATGGTCGTCCTTGACGCAAATCCCTTCGTCAGTCTCGAAACCTGCCGGAATCCGCGCATGGTCATCAAAGGCGGGCACATATATCACCGGTCATGAAGCGGGCATTGTCAATCGCGATGATTTCCGGAGGGCCCTGAAACAATATCTCGAAATCATTGATAAGCGGGAGGCGCGGATCATGGCCGCCCTCTCCGAACCGGTTTCCTTAGTGGTATTGTTGCCTTCCTGAAATCTACAGTTCATCAATTTCAACAGACATCCAACATTTAGAAATTAATCAGTACCTAACGGCCATACTTTCTTTTGACATTTTCGTAAATATCCAGTAATATTAAATGTAATTCGTATGCAATGAAAAACATTGTCCATTTTGTTCCCGTCTAGCGTAGTTAATCGACGCAGGGGCATCAGATGAATTGTCCATTCTATACACATAAGCCGTTAGCAAATTAAATTGCATGTTTTTCCAAGGCAAGGAAAGAAAAATTGCGGGGGAAGTTAATGAAAAGTTACTTTCTATGGGGCATGTTGTTTTTTTTTACAGTTGTCATATTTGGCGGTATTGGCAAAACAACAAGCGCGGATGATCAAGGTAATCCCCCGGTAAAGGCGGCAGCAGGCATTCAGCCGATATCCAGACTTAATAACAGCTGGTTCGTGATTTATAAAATCAGAGATAATATATTTGCCATTGGCGAGCCCCGATACTATCAGCGCAACATTTCCTATTTGATTGCAGGACAGAAGAGGGCTCTCTTGATAGATGCAGGAGCCAAGGCCACTGATGAAATGCTTCAAGTCGTTAAATCCCTAACGGATAAACCCGTGTCTGTTCTGCCTACACATCTGCATTTTGATCATGTGGGAGGATTGAACTACTTTGATGATATCTGGCTGCTGGATACCCCCTATGTGCGATCATGGAAGCAATCTGACGGTTCGTATAAAATCCCCGGCTCCTTTACCCTTGGATTTATAGACAAATTTGAACTGCCAGCAATAAGAGTGAACCGGATGGTTGCCACGGATGAGATAATCGATCTTGGCAGGATTAAGATTAAGGTAGTGCTTGCTCCCGGACACAGCCAGGATGAAGCAGTTATTTATGATATGACTGACAACATTTTGTTTGCGGGCGATTTCATTTTTCCTGGCGTTCTCATCGGCGGAAACTCCGTACAATACCTTGATTCTTGCACCAGGGTGATTGATCTGATCAATCGCGATACTGAAATTTATGGGGCACACGCCGGGGAGAACTTCTCCCCTGTGCCGAAGATGTATGTTTCCGACATTCAGGCTCTGAAACAATTCCTGATTGAATTCGCCGCCGGCAGATCTGAAGGGACAGTATTCAATATACCAGAATTCATCAATCGGGGGATGCATCACCCAATCAATGACAGAATATCCTATCTGGACCAAGTTATATGGATCAACGGACAGGAGTATAAGTTTTAACAAGAACCTTGCGGTCACCTTCAGAATCCCATGATTATAAGTCGAGAGGGGGATATCGGCACAGCATCTTTGCCACCTTTTCGTTGACGTGACACAGCATTTTACATACATCTATTTGTCACAAGGAAATATCTTATCAATGAGTGAAAAGGAGATTATCGGCGCATGGAATGAATGGGGCCGGCTGCGGGAAGCGGTTCTGGGTCAGGTGGATGATTTGATTGATCCCGAATATATCCCCGCTCTCGTTTGGCTATCGGAGGAAGGAAAGAAGGGCCTGCGGGAGAAAGCGGGAATACGTTCCGTGAAGGGCTTTCCCGAGGAAGCCCGGAAGATGAAAACAACAATAGACACCCTGCAGCGTGTGCTCGAGGCGCACGGGGTCACGGTTCACCGAACCGGGCCCGTCCCGGATGGTTTTGATGAAGAAAAGGCGTATCTGAAGGACGTGCAAAAAGGCAATTACTCCATCGGAGGGGCGGATTTTTTCCGGGTGATCGGCACACGGGTGCTACTTTTGAATTCATTTCATCTGCCCTTCAGGAGAAGCTACATATGGTGTGTCCGCAGATTGCTTGAACCTCTTCTCGAAAACAGTAACGCCACCTACTTTGCAACACCACCGCCCTCTCCTCACTATACGAAGGACGAACTTTACCTCGAAAACGGCGACATTATGATAGACGGGCATAACGTCTATGTAGGCATGTCGGGAAATGCATCCACTCCGAAAGGTGTGGCATGGTTAAAACAGTTGCTAGGAGATGACTACCGGGTTCATACGATTCGCCTCCAGCCGGATCTCTTCCATCTCGACTGGTTACTTACTCTGAATCGTCCAGGTCTTCTCACCTATTGTCCGGAGGCCTTGCTCGATCCCCTTCCCGAACCGTTGGCCAAATGGGACAAGATTGAAATCAGATCCGATGAAATAGCCGGAGCGAACAACCTGAGCATTGATGAAAACACCATCGTGGTTCCTGAGCATCTTACACGTATTGCCGATGCCTATGCCAAAAAGGGGATGGAGGTAATAACGATCCCGGCGCTGGAAACGATCGGTTATGGTTCGGGGCCGCGATGCCTTACCGCGATTCTGCGGCGAGATCCATGACAAGAGGAACGAAGTAATCGATATAAGAACGTGTTTATCCATGGAGGTACAGATGAACTTAATGCCGATCGCAGTTCACCACGAGTGGGGAAGGCTCAGAGAGGTTATTGTCGGGATAGGTGATGACATCTTTATGCCCAGTTACTGTGAAGCGCTTTCCTTCTTTTATGATCCCGCCCAAGTGGAAATGATGAAAAAATATGGGGGCGTCAGTGAGCTGGAGTTGAATCCGGAATATGCCAAGGAGGCTGGGAAGCAGATCGACAACCTTGCTCTGGAGCTCGAGAAACAGGGGGTTGTCGTTCACAGGAGCCAGCGGCTCCGCCCGGAGGAAATGAAATATCTCGATTACGTACAGAAAGGGAGCCACTTCTTCTATGCCCGGGACCCGGTCATTGTCATCGGAAACCATGTCATCGAAGGGGCGATGAGCATCCCCTTCAAGGTGAAAGAGCGTTATGCCATACGACCGATTCTGAGGAAGCGTCTGTGGGGAAGCGATGTAAAATATGTCTCCATGCCGGTTCCGTCTCCGGCGTTCGGCAGGGATCAGATCTATCTCGAAGGTGGCGATGTGCTGCTCAACGGACGCGAGATCTATGTCGGCATTTCAGGGAAGGGAAGCAGCCCTGAAGGGGCGGGGTGGCTGCAAAGTTACCTGGGCCCTGGTTACCGAGTCCACCAGATCAAGGTGTCCCCCGAGTTCGAGCACCTGGACTGCGTGTTGGCCCTTGCCCGCCCCGGTCTGGGGGTCAGGTGTAAGGAAGGCTTAGTCAGAGAACTCCCTGAATCGATCAGGGATTGGGATTACGTGGAGGTCACCAAGGAAGAAGCCAAGAAGCTTGGCGCCAATCTTCTGGTACTCGACGATAGGACGGTGATCATGGACAAACAGCATCATCGCATAGGGCAGGAGCTTGAGAAAAGGGGCGTCGAGGTCATCGTGATTCCCTATGATCAGGTAGCATCTTCGGGCGGTGGATTACGTTGCTCGCACCATCCATTGGTTAGAGAAAGCGTGCTTTCGCCTGCATAGAACTGGGATGGGTGATTCTGCAAGCGTAGATCCAAAACAACGACAAAAAGTAGAATGAAAAGAGGTTGATCCATGGGCAAGAATCTTCGCCTTGCGTTAGGTGCTGCGCTTCTGCCTATTGTGCCGACGTATGTCATGGCATATGCCCCGAACTGGCTTGCCGATACATCCCCTGCTCGGTTATGGGTTAATCTGGCCGCTGATCTCACGTTTCTGCTCAGCCTCTTCGTGCTGGGATGAGCACCTTCACCGGCAGTTCGGTGCGTCGAACTTATCTATGTACACGCAATAATTATATTAATGACGGGGAAAGCTCCCATTTTAGGGTTCAAAAAGATGGGTATCATGAAAGAAAATATTGTTAAAAGTTATTGTTTTAGATATTAAAATATAACAATACTGCTTTTTATCAAAGTCCCATCGGATTATTATCCTGTCTAAAAAATCTATCTAAACGGATATTACGACAGTTAGCCGGGAGTGGCTACGGGGATCGCGGTGCTTCCTCCAGGCAAGGGGAGGTCCTCTTACTGCCCGCCCTATTGGTCCTTCTGCAGATGCTTGCCGCGGCAGAGACCTTTGACAAGATCCCGGAAGCATACCGGAATGACTTCATTGACCGCAAATTGTCCATCCAGCGGCAGTACCTTGCCTCGGCGCCGGGTCGTTATTGGTATCTGATCATAATGGTTAAGCCTGTGAAAGAGACCATCACCGCCAGGGCGGCAAAGTCTATTCCGGTCAAGCGAAGTTCTTTGAGGGTGGTTCTCGGACCCCGGGCGTAGCCCCTGGCCTCCATGGCCGCAGCCAGATCATCGGCCCTGCGGAAGGCGCTGAGGATAAGAGGCACAACAATGGAAATGGCCGTCTTCAGCTTATGTGAGATGCCTTTCCCCTTCAAATCTCCCCCCCGGGCAATGCGCGCCGTTTTCATCCGGTTGTATTCCTCAGAGAAAGTCGGGACGAAACGCAGGGCCATGGAAACCATAACAGCCAGATCCTGGGTGGGAACACGCAGTATTTTCAGTGGTTTTAGGAGTTTTTCCAAGGCCGCCACCAGCGTAGATGGTGGGGTGGTCATCGTCAGCAGGGCCCCGGCGGTGACCAGGGCCACAAACTGCCAGACGACAAGCAGGCCATTTTCAAGACCTTCGTAGGTAATTCGCACTGGCAGCAGGGGTATGGAAAAAATATCCCGACCTTCACTAAAGAAAAGATGAAGGAGGAACAGTAGGACGGCAAAAACGCCAATCGGTTTCAGCGCCCTGCCGATCTCTTGAAGACTCACCCGGGAAATCCGGATTACCAGGCCCATAAGCAGGCTGATCATAACGATCTCGCCGGGGGTTGCCCGAAAGATCAGGATGCTGAGGACAGCCACGGCAAGGATCTTCACCCGGGGATCGACATGGCGAAGGGGGGAAGAATCGGCGGTAAATTGACCAGAGAGGAAGTTTTGCATTTATTTTCTCGAGAGTTCCATGTTATTGACGTCCTCGTAAAAAGTAATTTTCTCCCTCCCCTTCAAGGGGAGGGTTGGGGTGGGGATGGGTTTGGTAATTTTTGCAAATCCGCTGTCTCTTGCCAATTGGCTCAGGCAGGAATGGATTTCCCTGTAGGCGTCCTCTACGGAAATGATGTTTGTCGGCAAATCCCAGCCCGACTCTTTGAGCTTAGCCATCAGCGCGGCCATGGTCGGCGCCTCCAAACCCGGATTATTACGGGACATGAGGAAGGCGCAAACCTCGGCAGGAGTTCCGTCCATAATGATCCCTCCCCGTTCCATCACGATTATCCGGTCGGCGTCGGCAACCTCGCCGATTTCGTGGGTAACATGAATAATTCCCATCCCTTCCTGATGAAGCTGCCGGATCATTTGGAGAATCCGCCGCCTTCCCGCCGGATCAAGATAGGCCGTGGGTTCGTCCAAAACCAGATACCGGGGATTCATGATCAGGACGCCAGCAATAGAGGCGAGTCTTTTTTCCCCACCGGAGAGGGTAAAGGGGGTTCGTTTCTCGAAGCCTTCCATCCCGACCCGGGACAGGGCAGCCTGAACAAGGGGAGAAATCTCTCGCGACGGAACGGCAAGGTTCTCCAGACCAAAAGCGACATCCTCCTCCACCGACATCCCCACAATCTGGTGATCGGGATTCTGAAAGACCATCCCGACCTGACAGCGGATATCCCGATGACAGGACTGATCCCGGGTATTCATGCCATTGATCAGGACCTCTCCCCGGGAAGGAATCAGGAGGGCGTTGAGATGTTTGATCAAGGTGGTCTTGCCGCATCCGTTGGGACCGATCAGAGCCACATACTGACCATCCGGAATCTGGAGTTCCAAGTTTTCCAGAACGGGAGGCGTCTTTTCGCTATATTGATAGGAGACGTCTTTAAATGTGATCATAGAAATAACCTGCATTTGTATTGATGTGTCAGCAAAAGTCTCGAAACACCCTCCCCTTCAAGGGATGGGGTGGGGATGGGTTTTGTAAATTTGCTACAAGTACTTACCCCATCCCCCTCCTAACCTCCCCCTTGAAGGGGGAGGAAATAAATTACTTTTTATGAGTTCGTCACATTAAAGTTTCATGTGGTCTCTCACCTTGAGGCAGATCAGCGCCGCCGCGACAATTTTTATTATGCCTCCGGGAATGGTCGGTACCAGGCCCACGGCAATGGCTTTGGCAAGATTCAGTTTCGCCACGACCATCAACTGGGCAATGCCGAGGACGTAAATGAAAATATGACCGACCAGCATGGCGAAGAGCAGCCATAGAAAACCGGCGCGCTTCTTGAGGGAAACCATCCTACCGATGACATAAGCCCCGACGACGAATCCGATGAGATATCCCCCTGTCGGTCCTAACAGGACGCCCGCCCCGGCTTTGCCGCCGGCAAAAACGGGCAGGCCGATTATCCCGAGAAGAATATAGACCACCTGGCTCATCGCCCCCAGGTATCCCCCCAGCAGGGCGCCGGCCAGGGATACAAAGAAGGTCTGCATGGTGATGGGCACCGGGGGCAGCGGAATCATTATGAAGGCCCCCACTGCCGTCAAGGCCCCGAACATGGAGGCATAGGCCATCCCGCGAAGCGAAGTTTCCTTATTTTTCCTTAACATCCAATTCCTTTTTTATCTTTTGCTCGTCAAGCAAGTTGATCAAGCAAAAAAATCGAAAAAACGGTTTTCAATTTTCAATCGACGGCTTTGTAAAAAGATCCGCAGGCAAGGCGCGCAAAGCCTGAGAAATGAGGCGTACTTTTGCGTACGCCGCAGTGACGAAGGCTGCAGCGCAACGCCGCATCCGGGCTTTTTACGAAGCCGTCAAATAAAGCTCACATCGCCGGAGAAGATGCGTACCGGAACGCCGTTATGCTCCCGGACCACCAGGTACCCGTCTTCGTCAAAATCCATCACTTCCCCGGTAAGCCGGCCTCCCATCGTATCCACGGCCACCGTCCGTCCGATCATGTCTGTAAAGGTCTGCCAGCGTTTTCGAATCGAGGCGAAACCCTGCCGCTGATATTCCTGGTATGTTTCTTCAAATCTCTCAAGAATGCGCCTCACCAGGGGAAGCCTGGGCAAGTGCCGGCCCAGCTCCATCCGGATGCTTGTTCCCAGTTCCCGAAGGTCAGGGGGAAGGTCCTCCCGTGCAAGGTTGACATTGAGTCCCAGACCGATGATCATGTACTCCACCTTATCCATTTCCATGCTGATCTCGGTCAGGATGCCACCCAGTTTCCTGCCACCGATTAAAATATCATTTGGCCACTTGATCCTTGTCTCTATCATGGTGATTTCCCGGACGGCCTCGGCGACGGCCGCAGCTGTAAGAAGGGCAAAGCGGGGCGCTTCCTGAGGCAGGATATCGGGCCGGATAATCAGGGACAGATAGATGCCGGCGCCGGGTGGTGAAAACCAGTTACGCCCCCTCCGTCCCCTGCCCTGGGTCTGCTCCTCGGCAATTACCAGGGTTCCCTCGGGAGCGCCGTCGGCGGCCATGGCCTTGGCCCGGAGGTTTGTGGAGTCCGTTTGATCGAAATACCTGATTTCCCCTTGGCCGATAAAGAGGGTTTTCAATCCTTCCCGGAGTTCCCGTGGCCGGAGCAGGTCGGGGATCTCGCGGAGAAGATACCCCTTCCGGGTCGAGGAATCGATGCAGTATCCCTCTGTTTTCATGGTTCTGATATGTTTCCAGATGGCGGTGCGGCTCACCTGGAGCTGACGGCTCAGGGCCTCGCCGGAAATCCAGTTACCCTGGGCCAGCTTCAAATGGTTCAAAAGCAGTGCGGCGGTCTTAGGGACAGGTGTTATTTCCACTTTCCTCTTCTCCATCCTCTATATGGCAAGCAGTCGCACACTTACAGACATGCAGCGGTTCCCGGGTCGGCATGAACCCCAGATCCCTGATCATCTCCAAATCGAGTTTCGGGTCTCTTCCCGGCGTGGTCAGGTAATTGCCGGTCATGAAGGCGTTACAGCCGGCAACCACTGCCAGGGGAAGCAACTGGCGCAGATTCTTTTCTTTGCCGCCGCATAGTCTGATGTCCCGGTCGGGAAGGAGAAAACGAAAGACGGCAATCGTAAGAAGAATCTCCAGGGGCGGCAGCGGCGGCCGTCCTCCCAGCGGGGTTCCCCTGATCGGATCAAGGATGTTTATGGGAACGGAATCGACACCCAGTTTCCGCAAGGTCAGGGCAAGTTCGATCCGGTGGCTCATCCCTTCTCCCAGCCCGATCAGGCCCCCGGAGCATACGGAAAGCCCGGCATCAATGGCGGTGCGGACCGTATCCACGTCTTCGTCATATTCGTGGGTCGTGCAGATATTCGGGAAATAACTCCGGGACGTTTCGAGGTTGTGATGATAGCGGTAAAGGCCGGCGTCTTTCAACGCCCTTATTCGTTCCCCCGTAATGATGCCCAGGGAGGCGCAGGGCAAGACGCCCAAGTTGCGTATGCCTTCAATCGCCCTTAATATTTCCGACCATTCCTTCTTAGACTTGATTCCTTTGCCACTGGTGACGACGCCGAACATTTCCGCCCCCGCGGTCCGGGCCTGTTGCGCCGCCGCAATGATATCATCGGCCTTTTTGAGGGGGTGGGACTGAATCTTCGTTTTAAAGTGAGCGGATTGGGCGCAGAAGGCGCAGTCTTCCGGGCATTTCCCGGACTTGGCGTTGATGATTCCACAAAAAGATATCCTTTTCCCCTGGAAGTGATCGCGAATTTCTGACGCCGCTGCCATGAGGCCGAAGGGATTTATGCTCCCCTCTTCACAGAGCCGCCAGGCGTCACTACTCTCGAATCCCTTGTTTTTTATGGATATTCTTTTTAGTTGTTCAATGATAGCCAAAAAAACCTCCCTGGAAACGGGAGGTTCATAATGTATTGGCGCCGCATTGTCAACCAGTAAATTCCCCGGGGTTGTTAAATCAGCAGATGATCGTCAACGTATTTCCTGCCTTGTTATCAGCAATTAGAAATATTTTGAATTGACACAAAAGGGAATTCTGCCTATATCTGCCGAACAAATAGAATCCCTCGTAATTATATGCACAGCAAGGAGAAGCGAAAAAGATTTTTGAGTTGCGGCGAAGCCATTTTTCAAAGGTCTCGACCTCATTGGGTTTAAGGAATTGAATCCATGGATCCAGAAAAAAGCTGGAAATATTATCTCGGTTTATCCCTTTTTGTTTATTCCTTTATCCCCATTTGCACAGCGGAACTGCTTTTTCTCCTCCCTCTTTCCCATTCCGAGGCGGCGACTATAGCTCTGATCTATATTGGCTCCGGTGAGATTACATTTTTATGCGCCGTGGCGCTGCTGGGCAAACCCTTTGTGGAAATGCTCAAGGCCAAAATCAAAGGCTTTTTCATTCGTAAGAAACCTGTCCTTCCTCCTGAGCCCATCGGCAAGACGCGACATGTTATTGGGGTAGCCCTTTTTTTCATGAGCTTTTTGCCCTATCCCATTTTAGAGGGCATCCTCATTTTCGGCCACCCAACGGGACGAGATCTGCATTATCTTGTTGCTGCGTTGCTAACAGGCGATGTGATCTTTATCATAAGCCTTTTTGTCTTGGGTGGAGAGTTCTGGGAGCGGTTGAAGAAGCTTTTCGAGTGGCCTGGGAAACAATGAAAGTCGTTGTGCCTGAGATGAATTAGGACTTAACATCTCGTAATTAATCATAAGTATAGGCATACTTACCGGAAGCGAGAAAGATTTTTGAGCGGCGGCGAAGCCATTTTTCGAAAGTTTCAAATTAAGCAAGGAGGTTTTATGAAAATCTTATGTCTCGGCGCAGGTGGCATGGGGGCGCTGGCGGCGGAGGCGCTGGCCGGATTTGATGAAATCCATAAGATGACCATTGCCGATCTCAATCTGGATGCTGCTAAGCGGGTGGCAGGAACATGCCGGGGAAAGGCGGCGGCCTGTTCCGTCAGCGTTGAAGATGCCGAAGGCCTGACACAGTTGATGCGGGGACACGATGTCGTCGTGAATTGCGTAGGGCCTTTTTTCCGTTTTGCCGTCCCTATTCTTTCCTGCGCCATCAGGGCGGGGGTTAACTATTTTGATATCTGTGACGATCCGGAACCGACCCTCGACATGCTGAAGATGGGAAAAGAGGCGCAAGCGGCGGGGATCACGGCGGTTGTCGGCGTCGGCGCCACCCCCGGCATCACGAATATGCTGGCTGCCAAGATCTACGGCATGTTTCAGCGGGTGTCTGAGCTGCACGCGGCCTGGAACATTGAAGAAAAAGAAAGCGAAGCCCCCGAAGCAATTGCCTATTCGGCGGCCATTGTCCACTGGATGCAGCAATGCTCGGGCACGATCCTCGAGTGCCGGGACGGTAAACTGCAGGCGGTTAAACCGTTAGCGAAGGTTGAATTACACTACCCGGGGTTGGGCGACCGGGACGTCTGGACGGTAGGTCACCCGGAACCGGTGGCCTTTTCGTGGTCCTATCCGGAGATCAAAAAATCATCGTGCTATATGGTCATGCCTGCGTTGACCGCCGATTATTTTAAAAAATTGGCCGGGAAGATCGATGCGGGCCGTTTGACCCTGGAAGCGGCAGGGCGCCAATTGGTAGACGAGGCCAAGAACGTTTCTCTCCTCGATCATGTCCTGGCGGTAATATCAGGCATCTTCGATTATCCCCGCCTGCCCTTGTTCTTTGTAATCGCCAAGGGAGAGATAAACGCCAGGAAAGCGACCGTTGCCGCGACGATCAAGGCCACCCCCCCCGGTATGGCAAGGTCAACGGGCATACCCCTGGCCATCGGCGTCCACCAGTTCGCCCGGTGTATGGTCAAGGTAAAAGGGGTGGCGACACCCGAGCAGGCCCTGGATGCCGATGCATTTTTCCGCGAACTGGCGCCCTATTGCACTTTTCCGAAGCAGGTGGCCGATGGTGATATTTTAGACATTGTCCAGGAATTCGCATGATCTAAACTTTTGGAGCCTGAATATGGCATACGGAAGATAGATAGCCTTTATTTTAATCGTCAGCATCAGCACCATCTGCCTCCACATTTTCCCCTGCCACCGGGTACTCATGGCGTAAGATATTCTGAGCCTGAATGAGGCCATAGCTGTTCTGGATCTAAAGATCATCAAGTGGCAGGCCTGATTCTCTAGTGAAAAATAACGGATGGGACAGCACCATATTTCTCCTTGACGCACAAGGAGAACGCGGCTATGTTATTTTTAATATAGAATAAATTAGTTAACTCCTTTCTAAACATCAAAAAATCCAGGTTGGTATTGTTGGTTCCTTCGGTGGAGCGGGAATAGTACGGTTGCCCACCGAAAGCGCCATAGGTGGATAGTTGGAAGTATTGATAAATGTGAATCTGTCACAGCAACAATTCAATACCTGATAAGGAGGGGTGTATGGACAAAATTCTGAGAATCGACATGGGGGCCGCAGGCGGCCCGAAGATGCAAGTGGAATCTCTCGGTGAATATGCGGGACTCGGAGGGCGGGCGATGACTTCATCCGTTGTTGCCAAAGAAGTGCCGCCATCCTGCCACCCCCTGGGTGGAGAGAATAAACTCGTTATTGCCCCCGGTCTCCTTTCCGGAACCGGCGCCGCCATGTCGGGACGCTTATCCGTAGGCTGTAAGAGTCCCCTGACGGGGGGCATCAAAGAGGCCAATTCCGGAGGGCAGCCGGCCCAGGTACTGGCAAGACTTGGATACGGGGCAATCATCCTGGAGGGAAAACCGCAAGGGGACGATCTGTACAAGGTCTTCATCAACAAAGACGGGGTCAAGATTGAGGCGGATAACAGTCTCAAAATGATGACCAATTACGACCTCGTCGTCAAGATGAAAGCGGAGTTCGGCGATAAAATCACCTGTATTTCCATCGGACCGGCCGGAGAGATGAAGATGCAGGCCGCCTCCATCGCCTGCACGGATCCGGAGCAGAGACCGTCCAGACACGCAGGACGTGGGGGCGTAGGAGCGGTTATGGGAGCGAAGGGGGTCAAGGTAATCGTCCTTGATGACACCGGCTGCAAGGCGCGTCCACCCAAGGATCTCCAAAAATTTAGGGCGGCCAACAAAATATTTGTAGAGGGACTATCCCGACACCCGGTAACCGGCCAGGCCCTTCCCGCCTACGGGACCAACGTATTGACAAATATCTTAAACGAAGCCGGCGCTTATCCCACCTGCAACTTCAAGGTAGGACAATTTGACGGGGCCGGCAAGATCAGCGGCGAAACCTTTGCGGAGCTGGAAACAAAACGCGGCGCCGGACCAACCCATGCCTGTCATCGTGGCTGCGTGATCCGCTGTTCGGGAATATACAACGACAAGGACGGCAATTTCCTTTCCAAGCAGCCGGAATATGAAACAGTCTGGGCCCACGGCGGCCATTGTGGTATCGACGACCCCGACGCCATTGCCATGCTCGATTTCCTGGACGACACCTACGGGCTCGACACGATTGAGACGGGGGTAGCCGTTGGGGTGGCCATGCAGGCCGGCATCGTGAAGTATGGCGACGCCCAGGGCGCCATCAATCTTGTTAAGGAAATCGGCAAGGGAACACCTCTCGGCAGAATCATCGGCAACGGCGCCGCCGTCACCGGCAAGGTTTTCGGTGTTGAGAAAGTCCCCGTCGTCAAAGGTCAGGCGATGCCCGCCTACGATCCCCGGGCCGTGCAGGGCATTGGCGTCACCTATGCCACGAGCCCCATGGGCGCGGACCACACGGCAGGTTACAGCATTGCGACGAACATCCTCAAGAGCGGCGGCTTCGTCGATCCATTAAAACCCGAAGGCCAGGTGGCGCTCTCCCGGAACCTGCAGGTTGCCACCGCCGCCATTGACTCGACAGGGATGTGCCTGTTTATAGCCTTTGCCATTCTTGATCAGCCCGATACCTTCCAGTCCCTCCTCGACTTGTTGAACTCCTTCTACGGTCTGGAGCTGACGGGAGACAGTGTTTCCGATCTCGGGAAAAAGGTACTGAAGATAGAGCGCGATTTTAACAGCCGCGCCGGCTTCACCAAAGAGGACGACCGCTTGCCGCGATTTTTCTACACCGACCCCATACTTCCTCATAATATCAAGTTCATGGTCAAAGATGAAGAGTTGGACAGTCTGTTTGATTGGTAAACCCATCCCCACCCTTTCCCCCCCCTTGAAGGGGAGGGAAATAGGTGTGGGTATGTTCTCCCCCTTTGACAAAAGGGGATTCAGGTGGTTTTGGGGGAGGGGGATTTTCACATGAAAGTTACCGTCAAATTGTTCGCTTCCCTGCGCAAAGATCGGTTTGCCGTTGACGACTTCGATTACCAGGAGGGCGCCAAGGTAGGTCACATCCTGGCATCCCTGAATATCCCCGAAGAGGCGGCGGCGATCATTTTTATTAACGGCCGCCACGGTGAACCTGATTCTCCCCTCAAAGACGGAGACCTGCTGGCAATATTTCCGCCGGTAGGGGGCGGGTGAGATGGAAAGTCTCAATAAATACCTTTTGGCCCGAGCTGAGAATGGACTGATCAATCTTTCCGTTCAGATGCGGGCCGTCCAAAATTTTGGATTCCCTTTCTCAGCCATTGAGGATGCTATCCTGGAGCTGGATCTGCTGCCGGCCCGATACCAGCGAAATCAACGGAGCCTTTCCTGCGGGCAGCAGCTTTCACTGTTCCGAAGTAAAGTAGCAGTGATTGGATGCGGCGGCTTGGGAGGCTATATTGTCGAGGAACTGGCGCGAGTCGGCGTCGGTAATATCACCGTAGTCGATCCCGACACGTTTGAGGAGCACAATCTAAATCGTCAGTTGTTTTCTAAACTTGACAACCTGGGACAGCCAAAGGTGGCCGTCGCCGCCGACAGAATATTAGAGATTAACCCCGCCGTGACCATCGTCCCAGTCCATGATGCCTTCACAGGTAGAAACGGCAGCGCGTTTATCGAGAAAGTCGATGTTGTGGCCGACGCCCTCGACAGTATTCATCGCCGTCTCGAATTGGCGGAGGTGTGCGAAAAATGCGGCATCCCCCTGGTCCACGGAAGTGTTGGCGGCTGGTACGGTCAGGTTACCACCCAATTTCCGGGAGAATACACGCTGCAAAAAATCTATTCCCGACATGATGACGAGCGGGGAATCGAAAAGGACTTGGGGAATCTATCTTTTGTTGTTCCCATAATCGCAAGTATTGAAGTTGCCGAAATAGTGAAAATCCTGCTTGGTGAAGGATCAACATTAAGAGGAAAGATGCTATCGCTTAACTTTCTCGACGTCGAATTTACAGAAATTACCTTTTGAAGACGATGAGCATTAACGCGACAAAAGAAACTCCGGCCCTGAGGCCTTATCCGGCCAAATTGTTCGTCGAAACAACGACTCGCTGCAATCTCAAGTGTCCCATGTGCCTTAAGCAGCGACATGATGCAGAATTCCTGGAAGGGGACATATCAGCAGAAACTTTCACTGCTCTGTTGCCGGCCCTGCCACATCTGGAGGCTTTGGTCCTGAATGGTGTCGGCGAGCCTCTCCTTCATCCCCGCCTTGATGATTTCATCGGTCTTGCCAAAGAGAAAATGGACAAAAGCGCCTGGATCGGATTCCAGAGCAATGGTCTGCTCATAGACAGAGAACGGGCCATGTCTCTGGTCCGGGCGGGGGTGGACCGGGTATGCATCTCCGTTGACGCCGTATCCCCTGCGATCTTCACTAACATCCGCCAAGGGGGAGAGTTAAGGAACGTCGAGGGAGCGCTTAGAATGCTCCATCTTGCGAAGAAAACATATAATGATCACCTTGAAATCGGGGTGGAGTTCGTTCTGAGGCGCGATAATATTGACGAATTAGCAGAAACAATCCAGTGGGCCGCTTCTCAAGGCGCCGATTTTGCGATTGTTACGCAACTTTTTCCCTATCATCAGTCCCTTGTTTCCCAGACGACGTATGACGCCAACCTGGACATATCGATGTCCATTTTTCATGAGCACATGAGAAGAGCCGAAAAAGATGGGATTGATATCAGGCGCTATTACGATGTGTTCATGAAATACGAAAAATCCGCTAAGGAAAAGAAAATCATCGCCTTTGTGGAAGCGCTGATGGAGGATGCCTTACAACAGGGAATTGCATTGAATCTGCAGAAACTGTTTTCGACAGATCACGTCTGGGTGGAAAAGATGGAAGATGTCTTCGCTAGGGCACGGTCCGTTGGGAGCGAGACGGGGATAAAACTCCGGTTACCGGAAATTATCCCCAAAAGTGCCCGCCGGTGCGAGTTTGTGGAGGAAGGCAGCATCTTTGTTTCCTGGGACGGGAATGTCCATCCCTGCTATTTTTTATGGCACCATTACCGCTGTTACATAAACGGCGTAGAGAAGATTGTAAAGCCCAAGGTATTTGGAAATCTGTCGGAAAGAGGCATCCTGGAGATATGGAATGATTCCCGTTTCGTCTCATTCCGGCAAAATGTCCTCCGCTATGATTATCCGTTTTGCTTCAACTGTAATTTTGCCCTGTGCGACTATGTCGAGGGCGGCGACTTTGAACAGGATTGCTACATCAACGCCGAACCATGCGGTGTCTGTTTGTGGTGTATGGATGTATTCCAATGCCTGAAGTAAATATGGCGGAAGTTTTACTATTATTGTAGATTTGCTTTATCTGTCGAATAAAAAAGGGAGAATTATTAATCATGTCGCAAGTGAAAAAAGGCAGTTGGGTAAAGATCTTCTATACGGGAAAACTCAAGGACGGCAAGGTCTTCGAGACAAACATCGGCAGTGATCCTCTGGAATTTAAGGTGGGAAAGGGCAAGGTCATCAAGGGTTTTGAAAATGCCGTCATGGGAATGAAGGCGGGTGAAACCAAGACCGTCACCATTAAACCGGCGGACGGCTATGGGGGCAAAGATCAGGATTTAATATGGATCGTGACATCTACGGAAGTTCCAGCAGGCACAATACTGGCTCTGGAGAAGGAGATTGCCTTTGTACGAATGGACGGCAGCGATGTGGATGGCCGCATCACAAAAATTGAAGGGGACCAAGTCACGATCGACGGCAATCACCCCCTTGCCGGTCGCAACCTGACCTTCGAAATAAAAATGGTTGATGTTCGATAGATTGCTATCTTGAGAATCGAGTTACCGGATCTTCTCGATGAGGTCGCAGGCTTGCCGGTCCAAATCTGACTTGACAAAGATGCTTTCGCCCAACTCGAGATACGGCTCGGCAGCGCGATCATATACAGGCCACGCCGGCAATCCTGGTCCATTGGGGTTTCCTTGAGCGGCAAACCGCACCCAGTAATCTGTTATTGCCTCTGATAGTCTTTTATCCGTTGCCGTAGGATCATCTTTGTCGACATTGCCGAAGACATAGGGGATTTCCACGCCATGATAGGCTCCCATTCCTGACATCCAGAAATTATTCGGCACATGGGTGAACTGATAACGGTATACCGGCGCACCTCTCGCCGTCATGGAGCGGGCTAGAAACCGGGCCGGTTCGGTAAACCATAAGGCGGTGAGAAAACGGTTGGCGATGGATAAAAAATCATCACCGTTCCGGATAGGAAACTCTTTGTAGATCTCTTCTTCATGCCCTTTGAAATGCTTCGAAATCCAATTTTTATATGTCTTAAGAGTGAGATCATCGGTGAAAAGGGTGGCCTCGTCCTTGTTTGTCCCAATGATGACCGGCATTGGCGGCTGTGTTCCCTGGGCCAGGAGTTTTTCCGGCCGCCCGGGAATCAGCCAGCCGTCATAGACGGGGGCGAATAAAAGTCCCTCCTCGCTGAAGGCGATATCCTGCAGCGGTGAGCGGGCGGCCGCCATGATCTCCTCGGGCGTCTTGGCACGCATGGCCGCGAGGGTATCCTTGCCTTTTTCGCATTCCAGGCCGGCAGCCAGCTTTCGTCCCGTTTCCCGCGCCTGGGTGTATGAACCGTTAGCCAACGGCATTATGTAGGGCAAGGTTGTGGCCGTGGCGCTTTGCATGACAGCGCGGTGAAAAAGTCCCTTTGCCAGGGGTGAGAGCATCAGGAGGCTGATGGCTGCGGCGCCGGCTGATTCTCCGAAAAGGGTTATCCGGTCGGGATCGCCGCCGAAAGCTTCGATATTCATCCTGATCCATTGCAGCGCGGCAATCTGATCGAGCAATCCGTAATTGCCGGCAACGCCTGCGGGCGACTCCTTTTCAAGATCTTCATGGACGAAGAAGCCCAGAGGGCCCAAACGATAATTCAGCGATACGACGAGGACGCCCTTTTGGGCAAGCTTGCCACCCGGATATTCCGGTCCCGAACCGGCGCCCACCAGGAAGCCGCCGCCGTGAATCCACACCATGACCGGCAATTTCTTCTCCCGAGGATTTACCGGCGTCCAGATGTTAAGATAGAGGCAATCCTCGGCAAGCTTTCCGAGATCGCCTCCGCCTTCCAGTTCGGATACCTTCGGTTGCGGGCAGGCAGGCCCGAAGGATTCGGCGCTCCGCACCCCTTGCCAAGGCGGCGCCGGCTGCGGCGGCCGCCAGCGCAGATTGCCCACCGGCGGCGCTGCATAGGGGATGCCCCGGAAAACAAAAGCGCCTTCCTCCTGAACTCCCTGCACCGTCCCGCCGCCAAACTTGACCGGAGGAGGAGTGTCGGCGCACAAGCCCACAGCCCCAGGAGAGGTCATTACAACCAGCGACAACCAGATAAGAAAGAAAGTTTTCAACTGAAAATGCACCCTCATATCGATTAATACATTAATCTAAACATTCCCCTCCCCTTCAAGGGGAGGGATAGGGTGGGGATGGGTCATTCACATCATTTTTCATCTGGTCCATCGGCAGTGAGTGTTCATCGAATCGCCAGCTAGTGGGCAAATTCCTTTTCGATCCGGGTCATGGCCACGGCCAGGCGGTCGTCAGGCACGGTGAGGGAAATCCGGACATACCCTTCCCCGTATTTGCCATAAGCAGTTCCCGCCGCCACGACGATGGCCGTCTTGTCAAACAGGCGATTCGTGAATTCCAGCGAAGTCATTCCTTCCGGCACGGGCACCCAGAGATAGAAGGTTCCCTTGGGGGGCGTGAAAAAGATGCCGATCTTCTTGAGGGTGGCCAGGACCAGCTCCCGGCGCTTGCCGTATACCTCGATCATGTGATCGATAGAAGAGGCCTCTTCTTTCAAGGCATGGATGCCGGCAAACTGGATGGGGTTGAAGATGCCCGAATCGGTGTTTTCCTTCACCTTGCTGATGGCGGCAATCAGGTCGGGGTTGCCGCAGGCCATACCGAGCCTCCAGCCGCACATGTTGAAGGGTTTGGAGAGGGAGTTCAGTTCGACGCCCACGTCTTTGGCCCCCGGCGCCATGAGGAAGCTGATGCGCTCCTGACCGGCAAAGAGGATTTCGCTGTAGGGATTGTCATAACAGACGGCGATATCGTACTGCTTCGCGAAGGCGACCAGATCATTGAGAAATTCCTTTGTGGCGCAGGCCCCCGTGGGATTGTTGGGGTAGTTGAGAAACATGCCCCGGGCCTTTTTGGCGATGTCCGTCGGAATGTCTGCTAAAGCAGGGAGATAGTCATTTTTAGCGAGGATGGGAACATTATACGGCTCCCCTCCCCCCATGAGAATACTGGACCGGTAGGCCGGGTAGCCGGGATCGGTCATGAGGACAACGTCTCCGGGATTGATGCGGGCCAGAATAAAATGATGGCACCCCTCCTTTGAGCCGATGAGTCCCAGGATTTCACTGGCCGGATCCAGGGTCACGCCGTAGCGGTCCTGGTACCACCGGGCCACCTCCTGGCGAAAGGAGAGCATCCCTTTTTCCTCATCCGTCGGATAACGGTGGTTCTGGGGATCCCGGGATGTCCGACAGAGTTCATCGATAATGGCATCCGGCGTCGCTTCGACGGGATCGCCGATGGCCAGGCTGATCACATCGACGCCTTCGGCCCTGGCCTTGGCGATCTTCTTTCTCAACTCCATAAACAGATAGGGGGGTATTTTCGTCAAACGGTCGGCAATTTGCACAGTCTCTCTCCTTTTATTTGTTGTAGGCTTCGTCCCAAAGACGCCCTTCATTGACAACTTTAGCTTTACCTTCAAGGTAAATCTTTTCAAATCCCGTGGATGTTTTTTCAAAATATATATTTAATTTCTCTCCACTTTTTACCTGGACCGCGACAGGGGAGTCCACCAGTCCTTTCGCCGCGGAAATGAGTACCGATGCCACGGAACCGGTGCCGCAGGCCAGGGTTTCGTCTTCCACTCCCCGCTCGTAGGTCCGCACCATCATATTGCGACGGTCCAGGGATTTGACAAAATTCGCATTGGTTCCCCGGGGTTGGTAATTATCATGGTAACGGATGTTCCTGCCGATGTAAAACACGTCGAAGGCATCCAGATCCTCCACGTAGAAAACGACGTGAGGAACGCCGGTGTTGATACTGTTGACGGCATAATCCCTGCCGTCGATGAGGATTGTCTCGTCGGTTCGCAGGTCGAAGGGGTCGGTAAGCCTGAGTTTGACGATGTCTCCCTTCACTTCGGCGTCAATGATCCCAGCGACCGTTTCGAAAGATAACTTTTCTTTGGCAATGCCTTTGAGAAAGGCAAACCGGGAGGCGCAACGGCCACCGTTACCGCACATCTCCACTTCCGAGCCGTCGGCGTTAAAAAAGCGCCAGCCGAAATCGGCCTTTGTCGACTCCTGGATCAGGATAAGGCCATCAGCGCCGACGGAGATCTTGGGTGTGCAGACCGCCTGCACGAAGTCCACGACGGAAATGGCGCCGATAGCCGCCTCCACCTGGCCCTGGCGGTTGTCTATGAGAATAAAATCATTGCCGCTGCCGCTCATCTTATAGAATTCAATCATGCTTTTATTGCCCCTCTTAAATTAATACCTTCTCCTTTAAACGATCTTGTCAAAAAGGTGAAGTAAAAAAAGCCATAGCGAGACCCTTGAAAAATGGCTTCGCTGCGGCTCAAAAATCTTTTTCGCTTCCCGTCTGTATTCATGTACTTGTGATTGATTGCCCAATGTTAAATCCAATCTCGGAACGGCGAAAAACATTTGATTCGCCGCTCGCGAACCATTTTTCTGCGGTTACGCAAAGCTCTCATAGCACCAAATGCCTTTTTTTATCCCAATCTCAACGCCGCCTTAACGATAACCATCAGAAAAACAGGCAAGTGCATATATTCCTGCTTGACATCCCTCGCATGTCTCCCTAACATAGAAGCAGGTATTCTATGAGTCCTTTGAGGAATGGTTTCACCGCGGTTATGCAAATCTTGAGATATGAATCTTGAGGGAAATTACTTTTTGCGAAAGCATCAATATGAAATGTATTTTTGAAAGGAAAGGAGATAGAACATGTACACAAAGATTATGAATTTATTGGGTAAAGACGCCGAACCGCTGCTTGGCCATAAGTGTATTTTCCCTAAGGAAAATATGCATCTTCCCGGTCCGGACTTCATCGAGCGGATCTTCATTCCCACGGACAGACCGGTCAACGTGCTGCGGAACATGCAGCTTCTTTTCGATCACGGCCGCCTCGCAGGCACGGGCTATCTGTCCATCCTCCCCGTGGACCAGGGGATTGAACACAGCGCCGCTGCGTCCTTTGCCCCCAATCCCATCTACTTTGATCCTGAAAATATTGTGAAGTTAGCCATCGAGGGAGGTTGCAGCGCCGTCGCCTCGACCCTCGGTGTCCTGGGGGCGGTGTCGAGAAAGTACGCCCACCGGATCCCCTTCATTGTGAAGATCAACCACAATGATCTCCTTGTTTATCCTGCCAAGTATGATGAATTTCTCTTTGCCAACGTGAAGCAGTGTTTTGATATGGGGGCCGCTGCGATTGGGGCGACGATCTATTTCGGTTCCGAGGAGAGCAGTCGGCAGCTTCGGGAAATCTCCGCGGCCTTCTCCCTGGCTCACGAATTGGGGATGGCCACGGTTCTCTGGGCCTATCTGCGCAATCCCGCCTTCATCAAAGATGGGAAGGATTACCATACCGCGGCGGATCTGACTGGACAGGCGAATCACCTGGCGGCCACCATCCAGGCCGACATCGTCAAACAGAAACAACCGGATTGCAACGGCGGCTATCCGGCGGTCAAATTCGGGAAAACCGATCCCCGGGTCTATTCCGAACTGGCGACACCCCATCCCATCGACTTGACCCGTTACCAGGTTATCAACTGTTATCTGGGCCGGGCGGGACTGATCAACTCCGGTGGGGCTTCGGAGGGGGAAAACGACTTGGCCGAAGCGGTGCGGACGGCGGTCATCAACAAGCGGGCCGGGGGCATGGGACTCATCTCCGGACGTAAGGCCTTCCAGCGCCCCATGAAAGAAGGCGCCGCAATCCTCCAGGCCATCCAGGACGTCTATCTTTGCCCGGAGGTGACTATCGCCTGATTATTCCGATTCTAAATCAAAGCGCTATCTTCGTTGGCATCGTAATCGGCTCCTCGACGTATGGACAATACGCCTGCGTCGCCTCTTCCTCACCGCCTTGATATCATCCTTGATTTAGAATCGGAATTACTCCCTGTGTTTACAATCGGCTGCCGGCGGGGCAGCCGGCCAGGCAGTTGAAACAGTCGTACTGGAACCCGATAAACGAGGCCTGGTAGAGTTTCAGGAACTGGGGGTCCATGAGCATTTCCTTTTGCTTCTCCGGCGGCGCCTTCGTAAATTTGAGGACAAAGCCGATGGCCCCGCCGATGCCCCAGGGCTGGGAGTTACGCAGACACTTCATCTGGTCAGTCTGACCTTCCACCTCCAGGGCCTTGGCCGGGCAGTTCTCGACGCAGAGGCCGCAGTCATTGCAGAGTTCCTCCGTCACCGGGGGATCGGAGGGAAGAGCCAGTTCCGTCAGGAGGGCGGTGAAGAGAATCCGGGTCCCGAAGCGGGGATGAATCACGAGATTATGGCGACCGAAGACTCCCAGGCCGGCGGCGACGGCGGCATGGCGCAGCGAAATATCCCCTATTAGCCCCATAACCCCCGGCCCCATGTCGAGGGGATAGGATATGAGGACCGGCGCTGTTTTGACATTATACTTGTTCTCCACGTAACGACCCAGCAGATAGACATTTTTCTGTGATAGCTCCATAACGGCCATGCGGCCGGACATGCATGTTCGTGTGTTAGCACTCTCTACACCACCGTCCAGCTCCCGGTATCCCACCACCACCAGGGATTTTACTGTGGGCAGGATCGTCTTGGGGTCCGGGGATTTTTCCGACCGATAATCCTCAATTGCAGCGAAGCCGACCGCATCGGCTCCCAAATTCATGGCGTAACTTCTGATGTCTTCCTTGCTCATAAATCCCCCCATATTTTTACGTTCTCTTGATTTCTGACCGACATATCGTCTCGGTGGCATTTTTCAGACGTATGGCCACCATTTTTATCATTTTCTGAAAATCTGCGGACAGCTTGTTGAACTCGTGATCGAAGAAATTGCGATCAATAATCCCGATGACCGTGTGACCTACGGCCATGGCGCTGGCTGTCCGTGGTATCTTGGCGATATAGGCCAATTCTCCAAGAATTTCGCCTTCTTTGAGGACGCCGACGATTACTTTCTGACCTTCAAGAGTTTTAAAGATCTCGACCGCTCCCTCTTCAATGACATAGATCCAGTCTCCATAAGTCCCTTCCTCAAAAATCACCTGGCCATTCTCATATGTTTCATAAGACGCAACCTGGAACATATTCTGAGCCCTCCTTTCTCAAGACCTCGCCCCAGACTAGATAATATCACAATTTATTTTTTTCTTAAAGAACTTCGATTGCCTTAATGAATCATAAACCTGCAAGTTTTCCTGTTGACAGACAAGCTCCCTTGGTGCATAAGCCCGGCCATATGAAAAGCATCAAAGCAAATGCCCTCATTCCCCATGAACACAAACGGAGCAGATACCGCTGTCTGTCCTGCGGAACCACGGAAAACATGGGGAGACGCCGCTATTGTTCAGTTGAATGCCGCCAGAAACTCCGTTTGAGACTCGACGCCCGGATGGGCCTCGTCGAGGTACTGAATACCCGTTGCGGAACCTTTTCTTTCTCCGAGACCCTGATCATGATGGATATTTTGCCCTATGGAACCTCGGAGATATTCAGTTTTCTGTATCCCCGCTCGCCGGGTAAAAAGCCGGCCGACGATTTCAGCCGCATGGCCGACATTCTAGGGGAGAGGTGGTGGGCGGAGAAGAGGAGAACCAACAAGCGCTTTCTGGCTTCGCAACACGTTCTGGAGCAGGCGGTGCGGAATTACAAGCCCCTCACGTCGGTGAAGCCGATCATTACCACCTTCTCTTCCGTTAAAAAAACGTCGCTCCTGATCCTGAACCTCGAACGCTCCGATCTCTTCTCGCCGGAGCTGAAACAGCTCATCAAAAACTCCTTCCGCCAGCAGGCGAAGATACACCATCCTGACGTGGGGGGAGACTCAGACATCTTCAGAAAACTTCATCAGGCCTATGAGGACATGATCTCCTGGTCGAAGAACCCCACTTTCATCAGGAGACGCGGCTTTACGGACAAGTGGTTCTACGATGGAGACAAGAAAAAATGGGTCCAGCCACTGCCGGAAATCACTACTTGAACAGAGCCGCCAGCTTTTCCTTTGCCGAAGGCTTGGCTACCGACTGACCCTTACCCACCCATTGGACACCGAACTTTAAAGGCGATGGCGTCGATCTCGATTTTCGCCCCCCGGGGCAGGGCGGCGACTTGGACGGTGGCCCGGGCTGGAAAATCGGCCTGGAAATAGCGGCCATAGACCTCATTGACAGCGGGGAAATCGGCCATATCGGCAAGGTAAATTGTTGTTTTAACCACATGTTCCATCGTCAGGCCTGCCGAGGCCAGGACCGTTTCCAGATTCTTCATGGCCTGTTCGGTCGCCGCCCGGATATCGCCGTCGACAAGCTGTCCTGTTGCCGCCACGAGCGGAATCTGTCCGGAGACAAAGACGAAAGGCCCTGCTTCAACGGCGGATGAATAGGGTCCGATAGCCGGAACACCTTCGGTGATGATCGCTCGCTTTTTCATGGCAACCTCCCGCAATGAAATACTGCCCCCGCCCTCCTGACTTCCTGTTAGGGGAGGTCAGGAGGGCGGGGTAAAATTATCTAACCCAATCGTGCCAGAATGCAATTGACAAATCAATACCTACGGGAGATCCGCGATCCATGAGGAATCGTTGACCCAGCGCTGGGTCAGGAGATTGAGAAGTCCGTCGCCCTGGAGCATGTTCAGGAAGTTTCCAATCCAGTTGACCAGGAGGGGGTCGTCCTGGCGGACACCGATGCCGATCGGCTCCTTACTGAAAGGCTGATTGGCGACATAGCCCTTGTCCTTGTACCGGAATGCCTCGACTACGACATAGGGATAATCAGACATCATGGCCTTGACGGATTTTGATTTCAGGAGATCCAGTGCCTCATCCGTGGATTTGGTGATCACCAGTTTCGCCTGGGGGAGCATTTTCTTGGCAATGCGCTCCGTTGTCGTTCCCCTGGGCACGGCGATGCTGAAATTAGGGTTGTTCACATCTGCCGGACCGTTTATATTTAAGGCAATTTCTTTGGTCGTCAGGATAGACTGACCGGAAAGGAAGTAAGGTCCCACATAGGCGATACGGAGGTTCCGGTCCGGGGTAATGGTCATGCAGGACAGGATCATGTCGATTTTGCCTTTTTCAAGGGCAGGTATGAGCTGATCAAAAGGAATTACTTCTACTCGCAGCTTGACCCCCATCGCCGAGGCCATGGCCGTGGCCAGGTCGATATCAAGACCTAACACCGTACCGTTTTTCGTCTTGTACGACAGGGGCGGGTAAGATGCAGAGGTGCCAATGACAAGTTCTTTGTTTTTCAAGATCTTATCGATGGTGGGACCTGCCGAGGCCGTGGCGGCAAAGCACAGGATGAGCATTAGGGTGATGCATAAACTGACAAACGATCTCTTCATAAGCTGTTCTCCTTCAATCATAATTTGGTGGGTAAAATCTGCGGCATCTTAAACAACGAAAGGCGGGGTGTCAATGTGAATTTGCACATGCTCAGCGATAAGATTCATGACTTGTCATGGAAAGCTAATCATTGTATGAGACCTCTGAAAAACGGCTTCGCCGTGGTTCAAAAATCTTTTTCGCTTCTGGTTAGTTGGCATATACTTATGATTAATTACAGGATGTTAAATTCAATCTCGGAACGGCGAAAAACATTTGCTTCACCGCTTGCGAGCCATTTTTCCGCCGTTATGCAAAGATCTCTGGATACGAACGGCTATTTTACCGGGAGCAGCAGCATTTGATCTATCTGAGAAACATCAGCCTGGCCTTTGGTGAAAGAACCCTCTTTGAGGACTGGACCTGGCCCATTACGGAACGGAGCCGGATCGGCCTGGTGGGCGACAACGGCGCCGGGAAGACCACCCTCTTGAAGGCAATCCTCGGCATGGTGGAGTTGGACGGGGGGACGATCGATATCCCGGACCGGAAAAACAGGACCATTGCCTATCTTCCCCAGGATCTTGTGGAAATCGAACCTGTTCCCCTCATGGAATACCTGAAAAACCGCTGCGGAATAACTGCTTTGGAAACGGGGATGGGCGATTGCGAAAAACTGATTGCTGCGCTGCCGGCCGGTCCCGCGGAAGGTGAAGGGAATGAGGAAGGGGAATGCGAAGGAGCGGGGGAAGGGGAGGGCATAGGGAAAGAATTATCCGGGATCGGAGAGAGACGCGAAAAGATCCTCCGGGAATATGACCGGATTGTTGCTATATATCAAGCCAAAGAGGGCTACGCTTTCGGGGCGAGGGCCAAGCAGGTTCTCAAGGGGTTCGGATTCGGGGAACGGGATTTTCTCAAGCAATGCGACGAGTTTTCCGGGGGATGGAAGATGCGCATTCTCCTGGCGGTCATTCTCTTGTCTCAACCCGATATTATGCTCCTCGATGAACCGACGAACCACCTCGATACGGAAAGCATGGAGTGGCTGGAAAGCTATCTGAAAGACTATCCGGGGACCCTGATTACCGTTGCCCATGATCGCTTTTTCCTGGACAAGATGGCGACAACCATTGCGGAAATCTCCCAGGGTCGTTTGGCCATCTACAAGGGAAACTATTCCTATTATCTCCTGGAGAAGGAAAAGCGCCTGGTGGCCCTGGAAAAAGAACGGCTCCTCCAGCAGGGGGAGATCAAAAAAACAGAGGAATTCATTGAACGGTTCCGTTTCAAGGCTACCAAAGCCAAACAGGTTCAGAGTCGGATCCGGATGCTTGAAAAATTTGCCCCCCTCCAGGCCGAAGGACATGGTAAAACTGTCAAGATCCGCTTCCCCGCCGGGCCGAAAAGTGGGAAAGAGGTCCTCCTGGTCAGTAAGCTTGCCAAATCTTACGGAGCCCAGGAGGTTTTCAGGGAGGTCAGCTTCTCCCTCCAGCGGGGAGAGCGGGTAGCCCTTGTCGGTGTCAACGGATCGGGTAAATCGACGCTGTCACGGATTCTTGGGCAGGTGGAAGGGCCTTCGGCGGGTGAAGTCCGCTCCGGTCTCAATGTGCATATGGCCTTCTTTTCCCAGGAAAGCGCGGAAAATCTTCGTTATGAACGGACGGTCTGGGAAGAAACGATGGAGGTCGTTTCCCGGAGTAATGACCGGGAAAGGCGCAACCTCCTCGGGGCCTTTCTCTTTTCCGGCGATGACATCCACAAACCCGTATCCGTCCTTTCGGGAGGGGAAAAGTCGCGGCTGGCCCTACTGAAGATTCTTCTTCAGGAGACAAACCTCTTGATCCTCGACGAGCCTACCAATCACCTGGATTTCAAAACCAAAGATATTTTTCAGAAGGCCTTACTTTCCTATCAGGGAACCGTCGTCCTCGTATCCCATGACCGTTATTTCCTTGACCACCTCGTCAATCGCGTCTTTGAACTAAGAGATGGCGAATGTATTGAATATCCTGGCAATTATTCCTATTTTATTGAGAAGCGGCAATCATTGGCAGAGGAGAGAAGGGCCGCGGCAGGACAGAACGGACCCTCCCCGGATGCCTTCCTGTCAGAGGGGAAAAGCGCGTATAAGACTAAGGAAGACAAGCGCCGGGAGGCGGAAGAGCGCCAGCGCCTGGCCAGGATCAATCAGGGACTGAAAAAAGAGCTTCATGCCATAGAAAAAAGCATTGCCGCCTTGGAACACAGGAAGGCGGAGGGCGAATCGTTTCTCTGCGATCCACTCAGTCACCGGGAACCGGAAAGAATTAAACAGACCTGCCGGGACCTCAAAGATCTGGAAAAGGAAATCGAACAGTCATACGACCGTTGGCACGAGCTGACGTTGGCCATGGAAAATAATATATTATCTTGACATCAATCAGATTTTGTATATTTTCGATTTAGTTCCCTCCCCTTCAAGGGGAGGGGCAGGGTGGGGATGGGGTAAAAAGGGGGAACCATGCCGGATCATGCTCAGGATTACGAGAATCTGAATATTTCCATACCTCGGCCGTTAGCCGGAGATCTTCTGCAAGTTGCCCAGCAATCTGGCCACTCCATTTCCAAACTCACCGAGAAAGCCTTGGTTCAGTATTTGAAAGATGAGCGGGGCATAAATTCGGTCTATCTCTCCGCACCGGTCAATGCCATGCTGAAGGGTTTTTACGAAGAAAACACCACCCTTGGAGATCTGAAGAAGCATGGTGATTTTGGTCTGGGCACTTTTAATAACCTGGATGGGGAAATGGTTATGCTCGATGGCGTCATCTATCAATTGCACGCCGACGGAAAGACTTATCCCGTAGATGATAATGTTCAAACCCCCTTTGGCTGCGTGACCTTCTATCGCCCCTCTGTTGTGGAAGAGATAGCGGGGACTCTCGATTTCAGCGCCTTCAATGCTATTTTAAGCAGCCTGCTGCCCTCGGATAACATGCTCTATGCCATCCGCGTCGACGGCTTGTTCAAGCAGGTGAAGGTATGGTCCGTCAGCAGGCAGAATAATTATCAACCCCTTCTCGAAGATGAACAGAACCGTCCCGTTTTTGAATACGAAAATATCAATGGTGTTTTGGCCGGTTTTTATACGCCGAAATTTATCCGCTCCCTGAATTTTCCTGGCTTTCATCTGCATTTTCTCACGGCCGACCGCGAGTACGGCGGTCATCTCCAGGAATGTCAGACCGGGGGTGTACAGATCGGTATCCAGTTCATCCACCGGCTCAAATTGGATCTTCCCATAACCCTTGACTATCTGACGGCAAACTTGCCGCGGTAAGGCGAAAAATTATGCGTCGCACTAAAATAATTGCCACTGTTGGGCCGGCAAGTGCCGCCCCTGGGACACTGGACGCCCTGATCGCCGCCGGTATGGATGTGGCCCGCCTGAACTTTTCCCACGGCACGCATCAGGAACATAAAATCCTTATCCGCCGGATTCGCGCCGCGGCTCGCAGGCAGGGGCGGACGGTGGCCATTCTCCAGGATCTGGCGGGACCCAAGATCCGCATCGGCAACCTTCCCGAACCGGGAATCATCCTTGAACCGGGCCGCTCCTTTATCCTTACCACCCGTCCTGATGCTCTCAATGAAGGATCAGTCTCCGTGACCTATCCCTTTCTGGCCCGGGAGGTCAAGATCGGGGACCGGCTTATGTTGGCAGACGGACTAATGGAAATCGTTGTGGAAGAGACGGATGGCACGGATATTACCTGCACCGTAATTACCGGCGGCCTTCTCACCTCTCACAAAGGGATCAACCTACCCACGGGGACGATCCGGGCGCCCGCCTTTACGGCGAAGGACCGGGTGGATCTCCTTTTCGGTCTGGAAGCCGGGGTGGATTATGTGGCCCTGTCCTTCGTGAAAAGCGCCGAAGAGATAAGAGGGGTCAGGGAATTGATTACGGAACTGGGCAGACAAACGCCGATTATCGCCAAGATTGAGCGACATGAGGCGCTGAAAGAGATCGATGATATCGTTGCCGAAACGGACGCCATCATGGTGGCCCGGGGGGATCTGGGTGTTGAGATTCCTCTCGAAGAAGTCCCGATGGTTCAGAAGCGCCTCATCCGCATGGCCAACACCGCGGGGAAGCCGGTTATTACCGCCACACAGATGCTTAGGTCCATGGTTGATTCTCCCCGGCCGACGAGGGCCGAGGCGACGGATGTGGTGAATGCCATTCTCGATGGGGCCGACGCGGTCATGCTGTCCGAGGAAACAGCCTCGGGGCGATACCCGGTCGAGGCGGTCCAGTTCATGAATCGTCTGGCCCTGATGGCGGAGGGAAACTTCCCCCACGATACCTTCCTCAAGAAGACCCCACGGCAGGATATTCCCGATTCGGTGGCCCATGCCTCCTGCATCCTCGCCGATCACCTGGATGCCCGGGCCATTGTCGCCCATACGCAGTCAGGGCTGACCGCCCTGAACATCTCCCGGTTCCGTCCCCGCCAGCCCATCGTCGCCCTCACCCCTAATGAGGGAACCCTCCGGCGGCTGGCCCTGGTATGGGGTTGCCTCCCCATACGGATCAGGGCAGCCCGGGGGACAGACGACTTGATCGAACTCGCCGCTCGGTCAGCCCTGGACAGTGGCGCCGTCGCTCCCGGCGATCTGGTGGTCATGACGGTGGGACACCCCGTCACCGGTGCGGGAACGACCAATATGCTCCGGGTAAAAAAAATGTAATTCCAATTCCAAATCAAAGCGCTATCTTCGTTGGCTTCGTCATCGGCTCCTCGACGTATGAAAAATACGCCTGCGTCGCCTCTTCCTTGCCGCCTTGATTTCATCTTTGATTTAGAATCGGAATATAGACGGTGCTTACGCCCCGTCGAGACCCGACCTCTCCGCCTTTCGGTACCAGGAGACCGGATCCTTCAAATATTCTTCAGTATCTTTTAGGGAAACGTAATGTTCATGTTCAATATTGGCCAATAGCTCAAAAAAGGCCTTTTCCTTGGGGTCCGTAACGTTGTCGCGGAGCCGGGCATAGTAGGTCGCCCCCTGCCCCTCGAAATCAATGGCCTCCTCCAGGGCCTTCAGGTCATCGGCGTCCCCCGCCGGGGCATTGGCCGCTTTCTTGACGACATCTTTCAGGACATCTTTAACAATGGTTTCTTTGACCTTCAGGGGCACCGTATCGGGCCACTTCTTATCTTTGGCCCAGTTTTCGTGAAGCTGTTTGAGCCGTTCATAATGCTCCAGTTCCTCCGCGGCAATCTGCAGGAACATGGCCCTGCCGACGGGATTTTTTGTCCGCTCCGCATTCTTCAGGTAAAACTCGTGCTCCCTCATTTCGTTGTTCAGGGCAACATCCAGGGTGTTCAAGCGATCTTTCATGGCTATCTCCTTTCATTGATAAATATAATCATGCTTTGTTGGACCCACTTCGGGTACGGGTTCTGGTGGGTTTTTCGCAAGAGAAATAACATCTTTCCATTAAGCAGGTCAAGCCGCTTCATTTCACCGGCAGGTCTTCGACATGTTCGGCAATATTCTGGCAGTGATCGGAGATCCGCTCCAGATGGATGAGCATCTCGATGAAAACCGGTCCGGCCTCGGCCGGACAGAGGCGTTTATGAAAACGGATCAGATGTCTTTCCCTTGCCTCCTTGACGGCGCTGTCAATATCATTTTCCCGGCGGTATACATCTGCGGTTCTGTCCCCATCATGTTTCCTGATCAATGATTCCGCGTCGGCGATATTGGCGGCAACCTGTCTATCGATCTCCCCCAGCTCCTCCTCGGCGGCATGGGTGAACTCGATTTCCCGGTAGTGTTTCTCCCGGGAAAGATCAACGAAACTGACAATATGATTACCCATACGTTCGATGTCGTCCGCCATGGCCGTGTAGGCAAAGAGCTTCTGGGAAAGGGTTGCCGACAGCTCGTGGCAGGATATTTTTCTCAGATATTCGACAATCTCGTGGCGGAGATGATTGGCAACCATCTCTATGTAGAGGACGTCCCTTCTCCGGCCTTCAAGGTAGGAATATCGGAGCGGGGCGGCCAGGGCGAACATCTTTTCTGCCAGCATTATCTCCCGCGCCAATTCCTTTTCGACGGTTCCCAGGGCCGCCGCCGGTTCTGCGAGAATGTCTTCTCTTAAGAACTCCGGCCAGAGGGGCAGCACCTCCTCCTTGCCGGGCATGATTTTTTCCATGAGGTAGGCAACATTGCGGATAAAGGGAAAGAACAGGATTACGATGATAAGATTGAAGAGAAAATGTCCCAGGGCAATCTGCTGCGCCACATTCGGTGAGAGATTTCTGAGCACGTCCAACAGTGCCGGCAGCGCGGCCATACAGACCACGGCTCCCACCCCCTTGAAAAAGAAATGGGAGACGGCGGCCCTCTTCCCACCGATTCCGGATACCATTCCGGCCATCAGGGCCGTGACGGTGGTCCCGACATTGGCTCCAATGACCATGGGCAGGGCGTTGTCGAGGCTGATGAGATCCTGCTGCGCGAGGATGGCAAGAATGCTGATCGGTATGGCCGAGGCATGGACCAGGGCGGTAAAGAGAGCGGACAGGGCAAATCCCGTCAGAGGATGCTGTGTATCACGGAAAAATCCCACGATTTCAGGATGATTCTTCAAGGGCAATGTAGCATCGCCCACCAGGCTCAAGCCAAAGAAAAGAAGACCGAAATAGAAGATCGATTCACCTATTCCCTGCCACTTTTCTTTTCCTGTGAACCAGAGCATCCCGCCGATGATAATAAACAGGGGGGAGGCGTCGGTGATCTTCCAGACGACGAGCTGAACGATGACTGTCGTGCCGAGATCGGCGCCAAGAACAATGGCCAGGGAATGATAAAAGCTGATCAGCCCGGCGCTGACCATCCCCACGGCGATGACCGTAGTAGCAGAGCTGCTCTGAAAGAGGACCGTCGCCGCCACCCCTGTGAGGAGTCCGAAAACGGGGCGCTGGACGGCGTATTTGATGTAATCCCGAATCCGGGCGGTAAAAAGACTCTGTATCCCGGCGCTGAGCTTCATCATGCCGAAGAGGAACAGGGTTATCCCCGCGCAGAGGAGCAGAAAAGCTTTAATCATGGCCACATGCACTCATAAATCTATCCATATCATGTGCAACCGTTCGAAACAAGCACGAAGCCGATCGCCGCTCTTCAAAGGCAGAGGAGGGCGACCACTTCAATATGGCTGGTCTGGGGAAACATGTCTAAGGGTTGGAGGTTTTGGAGCGTGTAGCCATGATCGGCAAAATAGCGGCAATCCCGGGCCTGGGTGGCAGGATGACATGAAACATAGACAATCCTTTTTGGTTTAAGCATCTTGCCGGGAAAGGGGATGTCTTTACACCCGTCCCGGGGCGGATCGATGACGAGGACATCGAGGGGGCGCCGGGCGGTAATGAACTCCCTTTCCAAAATACTCCGCATATCGCCGCTGAAGAAGACGGCATTTTCGTGACCCGCCCTGGACAGGTTTTCCCGGGCGCAGGTTACGGCTCTCTCCCCTAGTTCGATGCCGAAGATCCGGCGGGTGGCAGGGGCCAGAAACATGGAGAATAATCCCGATCCGCAGTAGGCGTCGAGAACCGACTCCCGGCCCGTCAGAGCGCACATCGCGACGACGGTGTCCACCAAATGCTCCACCAGATAAAGATTGGCCTGAAAAAACCCATTTGCAGGGACGATAAATATCCTGTCCTTGACGATCCTGGGGACAACATCGCCGCAAAAGGCGAGATCGCCGGCGGCATTTGCGTGAACGGACCTGAAGTCGGGATGGATTGTGGAATGACCGCATCCGTTGTTAGTTTGAAAATCCCCTCCTACCCCCTTTGTCAAAGAGGGAATGGGGAGGATTTTCATGCTTCGCTGTGCCCGTTTTTGGGCATGGATGTTAGCGTGGGGAAATTCCTCAGGAACGTGCTGACCGAGGAGCGCCTCCTTCAGCACGGGATCATTAAGCGCTGCAGCCGGGACGTCCGCCCCGATCTCCCTTCCCCAGGACCAGGCCGTAACCTGTTGTCCCATGACAGCGACAGGGGATTTCCGTAACTGCTCATGGAGCTTCCCAAGGGCCTGATTAAGAGATTCAGCAATAATTTCACAGCGATCGACATCAACGACATCACGGCTTTTCCGGCGCAGAAACCCGGCTTTTCCACTTCCATGTTCATTCCGGCGCTGGACCCAGAAATCAGCCTTTCCACGGTAGTTAAACGGCCGGGGCGAAGGGATCACATCTGCTACCGGCGGGTCGGGAAAACAGCCGATGCGCCGGTAGATTTCCCCTACCTGCGCCTTTTTGAGCGCCAATTGGTCCGGACAGGAAAGATGCTGATAGTCGCAACCCCCGCACCGGGTGAAATGGGAACACCGGGGGGCAATCCGCAGCGGGGAAGGCCGGATGATTTCGTGGATGATCCCCCGGGCGTGGCGCTTTTTGACCTCCGTGATCTTGACGGCCACCTCATCATTCGGGGCGGTATAGGGGACAAAGACCGCCTGATTTTGATAACGGCCGACGCCATCGCCGCCGAAGGCAATATCCTTGATGGTGAGGGGAATGACCGTTCCCTCTTTAAGGGCAGGAAATTTTTCCTTAATATTCATGATTTTTGTTTCTCTTTACAATCTTTCCGATTGTTGCTAATGACCCGTCATCAAGTCAATAGTTATCGGAGTACAATACTTTGGACAACCCCAATATACACCGCCTGACCTATGAAGGCAAAGAATTGATTCTCGTCGGCGTCGCTCATGTTTCCCGGGAAAGTGCCGAATTAGCCGAGGCGGTCATCGTCGAGGAACGTCCCGACGCCGTCTGCGTAGAACTCTGCCAGTCACGCTATGAGGCCATCAAACAGCGCGATAAATGGCAGGAAATGAATATTGTCAAGGTGATCAGGGAAAAGCGTACCTCGGTTCTGCTGTTCCAATTACTTTTGGCCTCTTTCCAGAAGAAGATCGCGGAAAAATTCGGGATTACTCCCGGCGAAGAAATGATCCGGGCAATTGCCAAGGCGGAGGAAGTGGGGGCGGTCATCGTCCTCGCGGATCGGGAAATCCGGGTCACCCTCCTGCGGGCCTGGCGGAAGATGGGCTTCTGGGCGAAGATCAGGGTCCTCCCCGAGATGATTGTTTCCCTTTTCTACACCGAAGACATTACAGAAGAAGAAATAGAGAAGCTCAAGCAGCAGGATGTTCTCGAAGTGGCCCTTCAGACCTTCGGGGAAAAACTGCCGTCCCTGAAGACGACCCTTATTGATGAACGGGACGAGTATCTGTCCCATACCATCAGCCACGCCGCGGGGAAGAAGATTGTCGCTATTATCGGGGCCGGGCATATCCCGGGCATTAAAACGCATATTGGTCACATTGTGGACATGGAGGCCATCAACCAGATCCCGCCGCCCGGCCTCTGGACGCGGTATGCGGGCTGGGGATTTTCCGCCGTTATCGTCTTGATGTTCATTGCCGGATTTTTCTATTCCGACGGTAAGACAAGCATGAACATGGTCTTCATGTGGTCGGCCATCACGGCGGCCTGCGCCGGCGTCGGCGCCCTGATCATGCTGGCCCATCCCTTGACGATTCTCGCCTCCGCCCTGTCGGCGCCCATTGCCACCATCCATCCCCTCATAGCCACGGGTTGGATCGCCGGCCTTGTCGAGGCGACCCTGCGCAAGCCCCAGGTCCGGGATTTTCTGGCCCTGAAGGACGACATCAGCTCGGTACGGGGGTTTTTCCGCAACAAGATTACCAGGTTATTGCTCCTGGTGGTGTTTGTAAATCTAACCACCTCCGTCGGTACGCTGGTGGCCATTCCCGTGGTCATGAAATACTTTTTTACCAAGGTGTGATGTGACGTCCCCAAGAACCTCCGGACTTTGTCCCAATTGCCGCAAGCTGATCAGTCTCGATGAACCGGCATGCCCCTACTGCGGCATCGCCAAGCCGGGGTCGCGCTGGCGCATGTCTTTCCTGGGCAGCTGGACAGGCGGCAACCTCGATCTTGTCCGGCTGATCATCTACACCAACGTCGCCTTCTATCTTCTGTCCATTCTCATCAATCCCGCCGGAATAGGCATCACCATGAACCCCCTTATGCTCTTTTCCCCCTCGGAAAGCAGCCTGTTCCTCATGGGGGCCACGGGATCCCTGCCAATAACGCATTTTCACCGCTGGTGGACCCTGATTACCGCCTCCTTTCTCCACGGCGGCCTGCTCCATATCTTCTTCAACATGATGGCCCTCAATCAGTTGGGCCCCTTTGTCGTTGCCGAATTCGGCGTTTATCGTTTCGCCGTAATTTATACCGTGACGGGCGTCGCCGGTTTTTTCCTGTCCTATCTGGCAGGGATTCCCTTCACCATCGGCGCTTCGGCCAGCATCTGCGGCCTTATCGGCGCCATTCTCTACTTCGCCAAGAGCCGGGGCGGTTTTTACGGGGATGCGATGTACCGTCAAGCCATGGGCTGGGTCGTCGGCCTCGTCCTCTTCGGTCTCCTCATTCCCGGTATCAACAACTGGGCCCATGGAGGCGGCCTGGTTGCGGGAATTGCCTCAGCGTTTATCCTCGGTTACGAGGACCGGCACCAGGAAACGTCATTTCATCGCATCCTTGGGAATATATGTATCTTCGGAACCGCCGGAGTTCTGATTTGGGCTGTCATGTCGGCATTTTATCAGCTTTTTCAACATATGGCGTATTTCCGTTAATCCTTGATATGAGCTTAAAGGCGGTTGGAATCACAGATAAATTTCTCAGGAAGGGGGAAAAATGAAAAAATATTCTTTTATCATCACTTTGATCTTCATCGCCGGGCTTCTGGCGGGCTGTGAAGGGGGCCTTGTAGTCGGAGGAAAATCAGTGGGTGTGCAGGACGGTCAATTTGTTCATTCCAGCGGTTATATGATTGGCTCGTACCCTTATCCTTTCGATGTGGTGTGTCAGGGAATCGACGATACCCTCAAGGACATGCGGGCCGTAACCAACGAAAAACATGTCAAGATTGGAAGAGAGAACTTAATTGCTACGCTCCAGGGTGAAAAGGTTACCTTTGAGGTGGAGTTCAAGGAAAAAAACAAGACCGACGTATCAATCCTGGTGGGCATGGGGAGCAATATCGCCTCGCAGCTTATTCATGACCGTCTGCGGCAGACTCTGACAAAAACCGTTCTATAACAAGCTGTTGAGCTTCCTGGACGGTGGTGATCTCGCCGTTGAGCTGGGCGTCTTCGATGGCGTTCAGGATCTCCCGGAACAACGGTCCGGGGCGGAAACCGAGTTTCTGTAGATCGTAACCCGTTAGCAGCCGGGGAGGATGCAGGTCCTCCGTCGTTAGTTCCTGGAGCTTTTCCCGGCAGAATACGTCATTGTCGAGCTGGCCGTGGCTTCCCAGACAATCGAGGCGGTGGAGGGCCAGATGGAGATCGAAATCGGGCATCCTCAGGAACTTCTTCACCGTATTGGGGCGCATATCCTGAACGTGCATGAAGCGCATGTGGTTTTCGATGAGGGCCAGGACGACGTCCAGATCCGCCTTGGAAAACTTCAGTCGCCTCATGATTGCAGCAGCGATCTCTACCCCTTTCTTCACGTGACCATAGAAATGAACCCCTGTTTCGTTTTCCGTCCGCGTTGCCGGTTTGCCCACATCATGGAGGAGGGTCGCCCAGGCAAGTCTGCTATCCCTTTCCCTGTCGTGTCTTGCTTCTTTAGGCAGCAGGGCGAGCATGGCCAGGGTATGTTCCCAGACGTCCCCTTCAGGATGAAACTTGGGCGGTTGGCTAACCCCTCGCAGGGCCTCGATTTCGGGAAGGAGCTGCGACAATAGCCCTGTGGTCTGCAACCATTCCATACCTTGAGATGGTTCGGGGCCGTTGAGAATCCGGGTCAGTTCCTCCCGGACCCGTTCGGCGCTGACCCGGGCAATATCCGCCCCATGTCGTTTGATAGCCTCTGAGGTTTCCGCCTCGATGAGAAAGCCGAGATTGGCGGCAAAACGGACGGCTCGGAGCATCCGCAGATGATCTTCGGCAAACCTCTCTTCCGGATTGCCGATAGTTCTGATCACCCGTCTTTCAATATCCGCAGCACCGCCTACATAATCAACGATATCCCCCGTTTCGGGATCCATGAGGAGACCGTTAACGGTAAAGTCCCGGCGGTACACGTCCTCTCTTGCCGTGGCAAAAGAAACCTGGGAGGGATGGCGGCCATCCTCGTATTCCGACTCTTTCCGGTAAGTGGCAACTTCATAGAGAAGGTTGCTTTCACTTACGAGGATCACGCCGAAACTCACTCCCACGGGATATGTCCGGGGAAAGAGATCCTGAACCGCGTCCGGGCGGGCGGAGGTTACGATATCGTAATCTTCAGGGGCCTCTCCCCGGAGGAGATCCCGAACGCAGCCACCGACGAAAAACGCCTCATGGCCGGCACTGCGCAGGGTGCGGACAATACTGAGCGCTCCTTGACCCACCTCCGTTAGTTGATCAGATATCGTCGCCATCACGAAACTCCCCCTGTTGTTTCTATTGAGAGCTTTGCATAACCGCGGAAAAATGGTTCGCAAGCAGCGAATCAAATGTTTTTCGCCGTTCCGAGATTAGACTTAACATCTCGTAATTAATCATAAGTATATGCATGCTGACCGGTAGCGAAAAAGATTTTTGAGCTGCGGCGAAGCCATTTTTCAAAGGTCTCCTATTATTGGCATGCCACCATGAGGAGACGATTGCCGATGCCAGCGAAGATAGCGCTTTGATTTAGAAACGGAATCAGTCCTTATCGTAATCATCTGGCAATACCTGCGGGTTCTCCTTTTTCGCCCGCCAGAAACGGTATCCGAAAAACACGACGAACACCAGGGGGACCCCGCCCATGATTATATTTTCCGCTGTCCAGGGAGGCCGCAGCAAGAAAATAGCCCAGAGAATTACCGAAACAACGATGAAAGACCATATAGTTTGAACCATTGACTCCCCCATTTGTTAATTTGAAAATGCATCTTTAAAATCCCCCTGTATCCCCCTTTGCCAAAGGGGGACTTGATTTTGAGCTCCCCTTTGCTTAAGAAGAACAATTCCCCTCTTTGACAAAGAGGGGTTAGGGGAGATTTTCATTATCCTCGTAACGGTTGCCGGTCATGAATTTTTCATTTTGCCGAGTTTAATGGCGCACAAATCGCCGCACATGGTGCAGCCTTCTTCATTGGCGCTGACGCTTTTTTCGAGGAGTGCCGTCGCTCGCTCCGGGTCGATTGATACATCCACCTGCCCCTGCCAGTTGAATTCCTTCCGGTACGTCGCCATGCGGCGGTCCTTGTCCATCGCCCCCGGCAGTCCTTTAGCTAAGTCGGCGATATGGGCAGCGATTTTGGAGGCAATAACCCCTTCCCGGACATCTGCCAGGGTCGGCAGGCGGAGGTGTTCAGCCGGGGTGACATAGCAGAGATAATCCGCCCCGGCCGCTCCGGCAATGGCGCCGCCGATGGCGGATGTGAGATGATCGTACCCCGGGGCGATATCTGTCGGCAGGGGGCCGAGAACGTAAAAGGGGGCCCCGTCGCAGATTCTTTTCTGGAGCAGGATGTTGCTTTCAATATCCTTGAGGGGCACATGGCCCGGCCCTTCGATCATTACCTGGACGCCCCGGTCCTTTGCCCTTTTTGCCAGTTCTCCCAGGAGGATCAGTTCCTGGATCTGCCCCCGGTCTGTGGCATCGGCAAGGCACCCCGGCCGCAGTCCGTCTCCCAGGCTCAGGACCATCTCGTATTTCCGGGCAATCTCCAGCAGGCGGTCGTATTGTTCATACAGGGGATTCTCCTTGTCATTGCAGGCCATCCAGTGGGCGGTAAATGAACCTCCCCGGCTGACGATCCCCAGGAGTCGGCCCTGCGCCTCGACGGCGGCGACACTGCGCCGGGTTACCCCGCAGTGGACGGTGATGAAATCCACGCCGTCCTCGCCGTTATCCTCGATTACCTGAAAAATGTCGTCGGCGGTCATCTCCACAATAGCCTTCCCCTCGGCGAGCATGCGCACCGCCGCCTGATAAATGGGGACGGTTCCGATTATAAGAGGCGATGCATCAACGATGGCCTGACGGATAGCCCGGATATCGCCCCCCGTGGAGAGGTCCATGATCGTGTCTGCCCCGGCGGAGGCGCAGACCCGCACCTTTTCCAGTTCTGCCTCCACGTCCGCCCGGTCTTTGGAAGTCCCGATATTGGCGTTGATCTTGGTCCGCAGGCCCTTGCCGATGGCGATAGGCGGGATCTTTCCGTGCCTGTTGTTGCGGATGACAACGATGGTTCCGTCGGCTACCCCGGCGCGGATAAATTCGGGATCGCGCCCCTCCTGTCCCGCACAGATCTTCATTTCCTCGGTGATAACGCCTTGTCGCGCTCGATCTATTTGAGTCATCATATTTCCTTTATCTCTAAGTTCCCTCTCCTTCAAGGGGAGGGTTAGAGCCTGCCCCGTACTTGATACGGGGGTGGGGATGGGTTTGCTTTTTTTTGTCATGCTCATACAAATACGCCAGATGATTAGTAGGACCATGACCGGCCCCGAGGCGCAGGGCATAACGAATGGCAGCGGCCATGTAGGCTTCCGCTTCGGCGACCGCCTCCTGCACCGTCATGCCTTTGGCAAGGCCCGTAGCGAGGGCGGCGGAGAAGGTACATCCTGTTCCGTGAGTGTCCTTCGTTTTGATCCGTTCAAAAGGGAATTCATAAAAATCCCGTCCGTCATAAAGGACATCCACCGCGGCTCCGAGAAGATGACCTCCTTTGACGATGACATTCGGGACGCCCAGATCATAGATGATCTTAGCCGCCGCCTTCATGTCGGAAACGGAAGCAATGATAACATCGGTAAGAATCTCGGCCTCGGGGATGTTCGGCGTTACCACGAGGGCCAGGGGCAGGAGTTCCTTGATCAAGACATTGCGAGCCGCAGGATCCATGAGGGCCGCCCCACCCTTGGCAACCATGACCGGGTCGACAACAAGCTTTTTAATGTCATATTGCCTGATCTTTTCCGCAACGATCTTCATGATCGCCGGAGAAGCGAGCATCCCCGTCTTGGCAGCGTCAACGCCGATGTCCGTCGCTACGGCGTCAAACTGCGCGGCGATAAACGCCGTCGGCACCTCGTGGATGGCATGGACGCCAATGGTATTCTGGGCCGTCAGGGCTGTGATCACACTCATGCCAAATCCGCCCAGAACGGTGATAGTCTTCAGATCCGCCTGGATTCCCGCGCCACCGCCGGAATCAGAACCGGCTATGGTTAACACTCTCTTGATATTAGACAATGCATACTCCTTATCATATGCTCAAGTAGTGGATCACAAGTAAACAGCCCTCATCAACCCGTATCCGCCCTTCCTCCTCCGTCAACCGGTTGCTGATCCCGCAGGGGCGGGCCAAGTTCATGGTCGCACCTTCCAGGGGATATTCGAAGCCTTCCAGGGTAATGCCACGGGCCTCCCCTCCCCAGGGAAAGATGGATACCGTCTGTCCCTTTTGCCCGCTGACGGTTGCCGCTCCCGTCGTGACAAAGACTTCACAATCCTCATCGACGAGTTTTATGGGAACGTTTTTTCCCGGACCCATCATCAGCAGCCCGAGATTCGCCATGGTATGATCCAGTCGTCTTCCCATCGCCCCAAAAATCAGGATTTCTTCGGGATCCATCGCCAGCGCCCGCTCGAGGGCTAACTGGGTATCCGTTTCATCCTTTCGAACCGGATAGGGGGCAACGGCGACCCCTTTTTCTGCAAAGTGCCGCAACAACTCCTCTTCCAGAGAATCCATGTCCCCGATGATCAGGTCGGGGATAATACCGAGGGCATGGGCATAACGAGCCCCGCCATCGGCACACAGAACGGTCTTAGGGGCTGCCGTCTCGATTCGCCGCCGGAGAAACTCCAGATCATCGATGCCGGATCCTGCGATAATCACAACAACTCTTTTTGCCATTTCATTCCCAATTCAAAAGGGCCATACCCCACCGGGATATGGCCCCTGAAAAATATTGATCATCTTTCTGCCACTCCCTACGCTGGCATTACCCAGATCAGGTTCAAAGGGTATCTTCTCAGCCTTATCATCGGCGCCCCTGTCAACCACTTACGGACACGACCACATCGGCCCCGGCCACAAAAGGTGATGGGCAATCCTACGAATCTATTTTTGGAAAAGCAAGGACTTTTTGGGCTCCGGAAAGGCAATGTTATTCCAATTCTAAATCGAAGATGAAATCAAGGCGGTAAGGAAGAGGCGACGCGGGCGTATTGTCCATACGTCGAGGAGCCGATGACGATGCCAACGAAGATAGCGCTTTGATTTAGAATTGGAATTATTTACGGACAAGCTCTTAGGCGATGACGGTTCGCCAGCTTCCCGAGGGGATGCGGGGCATTCCTTCAACGCTCATATCCACAAAATAGGTCCAGGCAAGGCAAGGCGTCCCGTCGGCTCTTCTTGTCTGAATGATCGCCCTGCGGAAGAAAGTCCCCGTTGTTGCATAACGCCTGGCTGTTTCAATAATATCCAGGATTTCAAAGGCCTTTTTCGAATCTTGCAATTTGTAGAGTTCGCCATTCACGATCTGACGTCCCGTCACATCAGGGATCATGCAGGGGAAGCCTTTCCAGCTATTATAGAGTAACCCGTGAGCCTGGGCCTCTACGCGTGAGTCCAGATCGGCCCAGGCGGCCAATAGGTAATGACGGGGACAACCGCTCATCAGGGTCCCATAAACAAAGAGATGCTCAATGTAGAAGTCCGGCTCTTTCCCCTCCGTCACCGATGCGAGCATTTTTTCATTGATCTGGTGGGCCGCCATTCCTTCCCGGACGATGCGGAGATAATCCGGATGGGGAGGAATAAAGGTTTTGGAGGTTTTAGAGGCGTCGATCTGGTAGGCGACGGCGACATGTTCCCGGCCGTCATCGGTCAGGGCCACGATGTTTAGGTGTTTGTACATATGCTCCGTATCACCTTTGGCATCAAGAACATTCCAGCCGCCGGGAAGGACGCGGAAAAGCGCCCCCGGAGCCGCCTGCCCAAGCTGGTATTTGATGTTCAGGATACCGCCCTGGCGAAAAGAGGAGGAGTAATTGACGATCAGACGGGTGTCGGGGAGATAGGCGTTTGCTACCTTTTCCCCGAGGGGATAAAAATGACCTCGCTCTTCACACCAGCGATTCAGATCGCCTTCGTTCAGATTGGAGCCATAGGCAAAATATAAAAGTTCACCAATCATGGTTGCACTGATTTCCCTTTAATTCCAAAAAGTTTAATCGCATTATCCGCAGTCGCCCGCCCTACCTCGGGGACGGACAACCCCTTCAACTCCGCCACCTTTTTTGCTGTGAAGGCAACATACGCCGGTTCGTTCCGTTTTCCCCGGTGGGGCTGGGGCGTCAGATAAGGGGCGTCTGTCTCAATCAGGAGCCGGTCCAGGGGAACATGGCGGACGACCTCCCATAACCGCTCTGATTTGGCATAGGTTACCGGTCCGGCAATGGAAATATAAAAGCCCATCTCCAGGCAGGTCATGGCCATGGCCGCATCGCCGGAAAAACAGTGGATCACGCCTCCTGTCGATCCCTTCCAGCCCTTCAGAATGGTGACGGTCTGGTGATGGGCGTCCCGGTCATGGATGATCACCGGTAATCCCAGATCGGTGGCAACGGCAAGTTGCTCTTCAAAACAGCGGGTCTGGGTCTCCGGGGGGGACAGGTTGCGGAAGAAATCCAGGCCGATCTCCCCATAGGCGACCACTTTCTCTTCCCGGGCCAGCTTCTTCAGTAAGACGTAGGTCTGATCGTCGATGCCTTTCGTGTCGTGGGGGTGGATACCGACGGCGGCGTATACAGAGGGATGAGCGCGGGCGATTTCCACCGCCTTGCGGCACTCCCGGGGAGTTGTCCCCACCGTAATGATATAGTCGATCCCCCCCTCCGCAGCCCGACGGATTACATCATCCCGATCACGGTCGAATTCTCTCATTTCCAGGTGGGCGTGGGAATCGATAAACATGTCTTTATTAAGAAACGGGACTATCTTTCTTTTCCATCTTCTCCATGACGACGGTAACCTTGTCCGCATTAGCGGAAACATCGGGGATGCTTTCCAGGTAATCCTTCAAGTCTTCCTCTTTCAACTCCCCATTGAGGATCTTCATCCGGATGATCCTCTTGTCAGTGCTGCCGGTGTAAGTTTGTTTAGCCATGTCTTCCTTCAACTCCCTTGGATCATTTTCTTTGCCTTCTCCATGCACACTACCGCCTCCGCCGCCATCCTGTCAAGGAGTTCCCCGCAGGTGGGGATATCCCTGATGAACCCGATGGACTGTCCGACCATGAGGGGAGCGTAATCCACATCTCCCGTTTCCCATGCCTGCTTTACTTTCTGGCCGGAAAGAAGGGGAATCAGTTCATCAAAACCGCCGCCCCGCTTTTCGATGGCGCACACCTCTTCCAGCACCTTCGTTTTCAGGCCCCGACCCTGCAGACCCAGGGATTTCCCATAGATGACCGTCTCGTTTTCCTGCCGGCGGATCAGTTCCTGCTTGATGTTATCATGGACCTCGCACTCCCGGGTGGCCACAAACCGGCTGGCCATCATGACCCCCTGGGCTCCCAGCACCAGCGCCGCCGCCAGGGATCGGCCATCAGCAATTCCGCCCACGGTGACAACGGGGATTTTTACGGATTCCGCAATCCGGGGCGTCAGGACCATGGTGGTGACGTCGTCGTCGAGGGGATGACCGCCCTCTTCAATGCCGGCGGCGTAAATGCCGTCGTAACCGACCTTTTCGGCATGGAGGGCATGGCGGACGGATCCGACCTTATGGAAGAGCTTCACGCCCGCCCCCTTGAGGTCCTCGATGGCGGCCATGCCGGCCACCTTGTCTACGGGGGTGCCGGAGAACTCGATCCCCGCAACCTTTTCCTCGGTACATACCCGGATGTACATTTTATGATGCTCCGGGGTGATCCGGACTGAGGGCAGGAGGGTAATATTTACCATGAACGGCTTATCCGTAAGTTGTCGGGTCTCTTGTATGGCCGTACGGAAGTCGGCTTCCGTTTCATAATTTCCCGCCGTCAGGTTTCCCATCCCGCCGGCATTGGATACGGCGGCGCAGAACCGGGGCTTGCATAGCCACATCATGGCCCCGCAGATGATGGGATATTTTATGCCGAACATATCAGTAATGGCTGTTTTGAACATAAACAATCTCCTTGAATTTGTTTTGATAGGGACGTTGTTTCTAATGAAAAGTCTCGCTCCTGTCAACATCTTTTCCGGCTTTTCTCGGGAGGCGCCCGGTTACTCCTTGACAGCACACAGACTAAAGGTTAGCTTTCCGGCAGTGCGGAAACCGATACAACGAAGGACCACAGAATAATGGCTTCGCCGCCGCTCAAAGGGAAAGAATTTATTATGATTGAAATCAACGAGTATGAAAATGTCACCCAGATCAAACTGAGCCGTGAGCTGGACGGCAAGCCCCTCTATTGGGTCGCCGCCTATCTCGTTGACGGACTTCTTATCGATACCGGCTGCGACTATACGGCCGCGGAACTAGCCGCCTTCTTGAAGGGCAAAAAACTTGACATAGTGGTCAACACCCACTTTCATGAAGATCACGTCGGCGGCAATGCCCTGATCCAGAAGCAGTTCCAGGCTTCTATCTATGCGCCGCCCGAATCCATTCCCATCATTGGACAGAAACCGTTCCTCTATCCCTACCAGGAAATGGTCTGGGGATACCCGGCGCCTTCGACGGCAAAACCGATTCCCCCTTTCATCCGGACCGATCACCACACCTTCGAAGTCCTGGCGACGCCGGGGCATTCGGCCGGGCACATCGTCTTGCTGGAAAAGGAGCGGGGCTGGTGTTTCTCCGGGGACATCTTTGCCCGGAAAAATCCCAAATTTATCCGTCCGGAAGAAGACATGGGGGAAACAATCCGTTCCCAGGAGAAGATCCTGGCGGCGATGCCGTCACAGATAATCCTCTTTACTTCCGTCGGGAGGATCGTTGAAAAAGGGCGGGAGGCCCTGGAGGCAAACATCCGCTACCTGAGGGAGCTGGCGGCAAAGGCGCAGGGGCTTCATAATCAGGGGCGCAGCGTGGAGGAAATCATCCAGGATATCTTCGGCGGTGAGCACCTCTTCGCCCAGATGACCGATGGCCAGTACACGACGGAAAACCTGATCCGTTCGGCCCTGAAGATCACAGCATGCTGATACTAATGAGACTCCCCTGACGGTGTCCCGTCGCAAAAGTAGGAGTAGGGTGGATGAAGCGAAGCGCATCCACCAAAACCATGCATATTATTGGTGGAACCGCTTCGCTTGTTCCACCCTACATTTCAGAGCCTCCCCTTGAAGGGGATGGAGTGTTTTGATGAATGAATTCAATGAGATGAAATTGCATTTTCAGGTGCAAAGTATTGACAAAGCATCAACATACGTCCTTGTCCACGGAGCAACGGCAGGCGGCTGGGTCTGGCCGCCCATCCCCGCCATGTTGCGCCAGGCCGGGCATACGGTCTATGCGCCGACCCTGACCGGACTGGGGGAGCGGGCCCACCTCCTCAATCCTGACATTGGGCTTAGCACCCATGTAAATGATATTGTTGGAGTATTTACCTACGAAAACCTGCAGGACGTCATTCTGGTAGGCCACAGTTACGGCGGCGCCGTTGTCACCGGGGTGGCGGAAAAAAACCCCGAGCGGATCAGACAGCTCGTCTATCTGGACGCCCTGATTCCGGAGGACGGCCAGGCCGTCATAAATCTTTACCCACATGATATTGCGGAATTGCTTTCTCAATACGTCAAAGCCGAGGGTGACGGCTGGCGGTATCCGCCCCCGGAACCCAAGGGCGATCCACGTTTTGCCGACCATCCCGCCCGGACCATGTTCGAACCCCTGATCATCGCCAATCCCCGCGCCCGGAGCATACCCCGGGCCTATATCTATTGCACCGACAAGGGAGACGCCGGTCCCCAGCACCAGGGAATCATTCAAACCGCCGCCCGGATCCGCGCCGCCGGCTGGCCCTTTTATGAGATAAAAACCGGCCATCACCCCATGCAGACGGCCCCGGAGGAACTCGCCCGCATCCTTTTGTCCTTGGCATCTGAATAAGATTGACATTCGGGATAAAATAGGTATTATGTAGTTACTCTAACCAGGGAGGATCTACTCATGGCCGCGAAATATACCAAAGGACGTCTCTACAAACTCAAGATCGCCGAGCTGCTGACGGATCCGGCTCAGGCGCGCAAGTGGATGGATCCCATTGCTCTCAATGAGCTTACGGCCTCCATCCAGAAACTCGGGGTCCTCACGCCCATTCAGTTCCGGCAAAATGACGAGGGGGCGCCGGTAATCGTTGCCGGCCATCGCCGTGCCAAAGCAGCGGGAAAGGCGGCGCTGACGGAGATTCCCGGGACTTTCACCAACGGCGACACGCGTCTGCAGGGATTTGTGGAGAACATCCAGCGGGAAGAAATACTGCCCATTGACGAAGCGGAGGAGATGGAGGCGCTGATGAAGGAATACTCCCTTAATCAGACCCAGCTCGCCGAATCCCTCGGCAAGGACCAGCCTGCCGTTTCCAGGACCCTGACGCTGAACCGGCTCCCCGAAGACATCCGGAATGCCTGCCGAACAAACCCGAATATTCCCAAAGCCGTCCTGCTGGGCGTGGCCCAGATGAAAACGGAAGATAGCATGCACCGGAAGTTCGATGCTTATATGAAAAAAGCCGCCAAGGAAGGACAAGCGGCCGCCCAGAAACCGAAGCTGACCAAGGAGCGGGTACTGATCGACAAAACCGATAATCTGACCTGTGAATTTGACGGTCTGGCCTGGCGCGAATGGTCGGAAGACGACCGGAACGATCTTGCCAACGCCATGTCAGGCATCCGTAAAAAAACGGGCGAAATCCTTGCGGACATGGGCTGGACCCCGGAGGAGGAAGAAACGGAAACACCCCGTAATCGCAACCTTACGTGATAGTGCCATTAACATCCGTGCTCGCAGGCGAGGACAACGAAGTATGAAAATCCCCCTCCCTCTTTGCCAATGGGGGGAGGGGGATTTTCATATAAAGCTGGCATTTTACGTCCTCCTGGCTGCTCAGGGGGACATGAATTTTTGTGAAAAAACGGGCGGAAATTTCGCCAAAACGCCCTTGCCGCCCCTAAAGATAATGCGTTGTAATTGTTGCCTATTCATCGAAAAAGTCGCTAAAACCTCTCGTCCCCGCACTGTCCATTTTCGCTTAATTATATCATATGGTTAACATGTATGTAATTTACATAATTTCCTTGAACGCCCCCCTCGCACCCTCTGATGTTCGGGAAGCCTCTTTCACCATTCAGACGATCTTCAGCCAATTTATATCAGGGTAGGCACTGCCGCCTTGCTTTGCATAGATTCGGGATGTTGGTTCATCATCCCGTTCGGTTTGCCTTCAGGTATTTGTGCCACGATCTGTGGCACAAACGCCGACAGTTACTCATTCCCTTGCAAAATATCCGCCCGTCTTTCGGGCGCCGGTAAAGGTGATCTTCCCTTCCTCCCTCAGTCTTTTTATCCAACGTTCGATGGTTTTTGAGGGAATATTCATTGCAGTGGCGATTTCAATAACCCTCTTCCCCGGATTTTTACGAATGAATTCCATGGTTCTATTTGTTCCCTCGTTTATTCCGCCATTTGTTCCCTCGTTTATTCCGCCATTTGTTCCCTCACTGGCGGGTTTCCGGATAAACTTCACGACAAAGGCACCGGTCATCTCCATGAATTCCGGTTTGGGATTGCCGTTTGTTGCGCATCCCGCTACCATCCGCTGAAATCCTGTCCCCCAGCCTTCGATAAAACCGATGTCGTGGAATATTTTCGCCATCCCCCGGTTACGCGGGATGGAACGGTTCTCTGCAAGCAGGCTCTTGATGTTCAATTCTTTGGGCAGAAGTCCCGGGCTCCAGATCTCCAAACGATCGTCAAAGATACGGATCTGGATGTTCCCGGAATCGGTATAATCCCGATGCACGATGGCGTTTACAACAGCCTCACGCAATGCAGCCAGTGGATAATCCCATTTTTCGTCACGGGCTGCTTTGGCGCCAATATCCACACCCATACTGATATGTCGTTGAATAAAATCGAGGATCTCGTCAACCGCCGCAATCAGGTTCCCTTTGAAATCTTTCATGTCCAGGAAATGGACTGTCGTATTTCCTTTGAAGCGGGCGCCTTTGATCACGGCACTGGGGATCAAATCGTTTTCCTTGATGAAACACAAGTAACCGGCGTTGGTGAGCTTTCCTTTTTTTAAAACCATCAGCTTTTCGAGTATGCGTCTTTCCGGTATCTTCCCGAAGTGAAATGACGTTTCATTCAGACGGCGGATGGCGGTAAAATCAAGATCGATAGCTGCGAAGTCTTCTTCAAGTGTTCGCTGATCAAAATCGGGCAGTGTGTAACGCTTGATCTGGTCGCGAATCTCGGTGGCCGATAGCTTCTGGTTGGTTTTTCCTACCCGGACATAGGCTTTCTCAAAGGCAAAAACCGGTTTGTTATCTGATTCGGGGATTTCCAGCTCCACAACCTCACCCGGTCCAAAGGTCTTGACGTTTATAGAAGGATAAAGGATCGGGTCCGTATTAATCTTGACCTTGTTGGCCATCTCCTCCAGGGTGGTTTTGCCGATTTTCAAGCCCACAGGGTTCCCCTGATCATCCAGGCCTACAACTACCTTCCCGCCTTTTTTGTTGGCGAATGCACACAGGGAAATAATGATCTCCTTCCAGGCGGCAAAGGAGGATTTCTTCTCCAGGGTTTCCGATTCTCGGTACATATCGTTCCTCCCTTTAATAAAACATCAATGATTCACTTTACTTTGCAATGATTTGGGCCGCCGCTTCAGCCATATACCAGCCCGCGCATGGCGGTCTTCCATCCTCACCAAAAGCCGGTAGTGGGTCCGACTCAATTCGTGACGCAGTGCATCACAAATTGGAAAGGTTTGAAAAAATGCACGCATATGCGGGAGGTTGCGTTTATCAAATCCCTTTCCAAACTCTGCCGTTAGCCGTTCGGCAAGACGCGGCAGCAGACTGGCGCCATATTGCACCCGCTCCGCCGCGCCCTGCAACTGGGTGGCCAGGAAATCATCAAGGGACTGCGTTTGGAGGAGTAGTTATGGATCATTCGTTGTTACCGTTTCAGGAGTTGTTCGACTTCCTTGACGAACCTTACGGCAAAGGCAAAAGCATGTCTCGCTTCTTCCAGGGAAACGAGGCCAAGGGCATCGTATATAACGCGATGTCTTTTACTCCTCATCTTATCGAAAATGTAGATATCGTCATGGAATTTCTCGCCCAGGGCAATTTCGGCAAACTCAACGGCAGTCTTGTGTTGTCCCTCTCCTGCGGCCGGTCTGAACCCGTTGGCAAACATTAAAGCCCTTGTTGCCTGCAGGACCGCGTTATAAGCCATACTGAAGGTCCAGTCGCGGTCAATGGCCATCATCGCTTCTGCCGCCCTGATGTCTCTTTTGGCCAGCGCGAGTCTGTTCGCGGCCTGAGCTGGCGAAGCCTCGAAGGGCTTGATCAGGCCTCTATTGAGCAAGTCTTCGTAAGTCATCCTCATTGCCTATCAGCATGATTTTCGGTTCGGCTATTAGCCTGCCGATAAAAGGGTCTTGATCCTTCATGCGCTGCTTCATTTCTGATATCTGAAAGAGAGAGGGATTGATGTCGCGTCCAAGCACCTTTTCCGGCTCTCTTAATCGTTTCAAAAGGTCCTCAAGGGGCATTTCCCCTACGACCATCAAATCGATGTCGCTCTTCTCGTTCTCCGTGCCGCCAGCAAAAGATCCGTATATGAAGGCGTATTCGACATCTTTATCGTCCGATAAGACCTGCTTGAGAAGACCGGGAGCCCCCCTGACCTTGAAGAAAATGGATTTCAGTTCCGAGTAGATGAGGAATCCGGGATTGACGTGGAAGTATTTGAGGTTGCCTGATTTGCTGCTGGTCAGAAGCCCTATGGACTCGAGGTTTTTCAATTCGGTACTGACGTTCTTATAATCTTCTCCGGTAATCCTTTCCAATTCCCGGAGGTAGAACGATTTTTCCGGGTGCAGAAAGAAGGTGTTCAACAGCTCTATTCGGACTTTTGAGGAAAACAGTTTATGCAGCATCGCTATCTCCAATGATGGTCATTATACATCAATTGATGGTTATATTACATCAATTTTTTACCACATACAAAGTACCCGCCCGTTTTCCGGGTACCGCTGAAGGTTATCTTTCCTTTTTCCCTCAACACGTTAGCTTAAAAATTCCTTTGACTTTTCGGCCAAAATTGATAATCCGTTCACGACTCATCTGCCATGTGTAGAAGGAGATCTTCGCCGTCCCTCGGGGCGGCGATTGCATTTTATGGCATCCGTTTCGCGTATTTTTTATAAATTTCCCCGCCGGACAATCCTCAAAAACCTTCTCTGATGATCTGCGCGATTGCGGTTCCACGGGTCTTTGGGGCTCTTTCCGATTATTATCGTGTATCCCGAAATGAGCGCTCATTTCGCTCATTGCTACAGGAATCAAAGCGCGTGGCTTGCCTGATTGATTAAACATTATATTCATCATATCACTTCTTGCTATGCCGATATAAGACATCTTGGGGTTTATGTGCTATGTAAGCCTCTATCAAACTTTGGGCAGTGCTGTAACTGTTCAGCATGTCTTCGAAATGGTTTCTATATGATTCCCAAGGATCCTTTAAAATGCCTTGCTGAATATCCCTTACGATGCTCGAATAAAATTCATCCATCAAAGAGTCACTCACTTTAAGATGTCCGTAAATTATATGGATGTTGTCCCGATAAAGAGGCTCAAGACATTCGATTATTTCGGGAAAGAATGTGTCATATACTGTAGTTGCAGCATGCACGCTTTCAGCGCGTAAAATATGTTTATTATTCAAGGCTTTAATAATTTGACCAATGTTATCTTTCTTCTGATTGATAAGATGATCGTTCATTTTAAGCTCCTCAAGGAGCGCCTTCTTCAGTTTTCGGCGCCGTTTCCACTCACGGATGATCCGAGATAATTCACCCAGACCAAATCCCAGAATAACGCCCATTATAGTCCAAGTTTCTTTCCTCTCAAAAAACTGACAGAGCCATTCCATAAGCTTCCCCTATGTTTTATGCGCCACTCGTGGATCGGCCGGTGGTGGATTTAGAATAGTTTGGTAAGGCTGGCCGGTTTCTTTGGCGCGTTGCATGGAATCATAGATTTCGAGGATCAGGTTCTTGGTGCGGTATTCGCCGTGTTGAGCGATGTCCTTCCGCTTGACGATGGGGAAGGTTTCCATAATGTAGTCAACAGCATGACGCGGCGTAGGGAAGACGCGTGTAAGGGGCTCTGGTTTGCGTCTCCATTCTTCCTCGGAACCGAGGTAGAGATGGAAGAAAACGGCGTCCAACTCGCAGCGTAGCAGGAAGCGGCGCGCCTCGTCCCAGCTAAAAAATGGTCCTTGCCACCCGCAGTCTTGTGCAAAACATTCGAAGTCATTATCTATAAAAACCAACTCTGTAACTCGCTTTACAAACCATTGCAGATTGATGATAGAGCCGCCAAGGTGTTTGGGCTTGGACGCTAACCAGAATTGACCCACCAGTGCTAACATAACTGACCCATCGATTGTTCTGTAGTTTCATTCTTCAATATTCTATTTTTTTCCTACCTCAGTTTCCCCCCAAATTACTCCGGTCA